>Ga0255363_100002_pt1 | contig 668653 bp, 660 predicted proteins | sample GFST100metaG_FD_186007 | JGI IMG/M metagenome (GOLD analysis project Ga0255363, IMG submission 186007) | Peat soil microbial communities from Stordalen Mire, Sweden - G.F.S.T100 | ecosystem: Environmental > Terrestrial > Soil > Wetlands > Peat | place: Sweden: Norrbotten County, Stordalen Mire... | reverse complement strand
CGAGCGGCCGCACAGCCGGCTGAACTACCGAACACCCCACGAGGTCAGAGCCACGTGGGACGACGCACAAGGACAACTACAAAAACAAGCGGCCTGAGCTGTCAACGCACGACGGGAGCGCTCCAGTGGAAGGCGGGCAGCGCGCGTGGCTGGCTGAAGGCCGGCGAGGGCGCCGACGACAGTCGCGCCGAGCACACCGGTGCCGATCACCGCCGCGGGGACGGTCGGCGGCCAGCCCTCCCAGAGGGCGTAGCCGGTTGCGGCCAGGGCGCCGATAGTGGTACCGGCAAGACCTCCGAGCGCGGAGAGGGTGATGGCTTCGCCGAGGAATTGGAGGCGGATCTGTCGACGGGTGGCGCCGAGGGCTCGGCGCAGGCCGATCTCCTGCTTGCGTTCCGAGACCGCCACGAACATGGTGTTGGCAATGCCGATGCCGCCGACGAGCAGCGACACCGCGGCCAGCCCGATCAGCAGTCCGGAGCTGGTCGCTTGCGACGCCCGCTGCGCAGCCAAGGCATCGGACGGCTGGGTGACGTTGACAAGGCCGGGTGCGGGCGGGTAGAGGGTCGGGCCGAGCACGGCGGAAACCGGTCCGAGCTCGCCCGGGTCGGCGCGGACGTAGGCGACGGTCGCCCGGCCGTTGAAGCCGAGATCGACCCGGGCAGCGTTCCAGCCAACGAGGACGGCCCAGTCGAGGTCGGAGGTGACGGGCATGGGGGCGGCGATGCCGATGACCGTGAACCAGCGCGAGCCGATCAACACGCGCTCGGGCTTGTCGACGGTGGCGGGTCGGTCGATGCCGAGGCTGGCAGCGGCTTGGTGGCCGAGCACCGCAACCGGGAAGCGCTCTGTCGCCGGGGAGAGAAACTGGCCAGTCGCCATCGAGCCGCTCACGACGTGGAGCAAGTCGGTGCTGCTCGCCAGTACGTCGAGGCCCACGGTGGTCGCCGGGGCGACCAGACGGCTGCGCCGCACGACAACACGTGTGTTGCCAAGCTCGGCGGCGGCGGTCACCGGCGCGATCCGAGCCGCCATCGCGGCAGCATCGGAAGGGAAGGAGACGGCAAGGCCGTTTTGCGGCTGCGCCTCGGCCTCGAGGAGGTTGCTGCCCAGCGCGGAGAGCCTCGCCAGCAGCGCTGCGTCGCTGGACCGAGGGATGGCCACGACCAGGACCAGGGTGGCCATGCCGATCGCCACTCCGAGCGTCGACAGGGCCGCGCGCAGCCGGCGCGAGCGGATTCCGAGAGTTGCCAGCTGGATGACATCGAGCGGGGACAGACGCCCCGGTTCGGGCAACCCGGAGGGGTCTCGCAGCGGCCCAGTTCCGCGTGCCTGCGGCCGCCGGTCGTCCCCGTGCCGATTCCGCCATCCCATCATGGCCACAGCCCCTCGACGCGCCGGATATGCCCGTCTGCGACCTGTACCCGCGCCGGTAGCCGGGCGGCGATGTTCGGATCGTGGGTGATGACGACCAGCGTCGTGCCAATGCGGTGCAGCTCGAGTAGCAGGTCGAGCACGGCACGGCCGGTGGCGGAGTCCAGGGCGCCGGTGGGCTCGTCGGCAAGCAGCAGAAGCGGGCGGTGTACCACCGCGCGGGCGATGGCCACCCGTTGACGCTCGCCGCCGGAAAGCTGATAGGGCAGGTTGCCGGCGCGTCGGCCGATGCCGACCATGTCGAGCGCGGCAAGGGCCAAAGCGCGGCGTTGGCGGCGGGCCACACCGCAGTAGAGGAGCCCGGACGCGACATTGTCGAGCGCGGTGAGGCGATCGGAGAGGTGGAAGTGCTGGAAGACGAAGCCGAGGTAGTGCGATCGCAGCCCGGCGAGCTGCCGGTCAGCGAGGTGCTCGGTTCGGTGGCCGTCGATGAGGACCTCACCGGTGGTGGGTGCGTCGAGCGTGCCCATGAGGTTCAGTAGGGTGGATTTCCCCGAGCCGGAGGCGCCGACGACCGCAACGGCTTGACCCCGGCGGACCTGGAGGGAGACCTGATCCAACGCGACAACCGGTCCCGGGTAGGCCTTGGTGACGTCGCGCAGCTCCACTGCCGGGGGGTTGTCTTCGGAGATGGGCGTCATGCCGCCGATCGCTGCTGGTGGGGCGGCGGTCATGCTGCGGTCACCACTCGCAGCCCGGCGTGTACGCCCGGACCGGAGACCTCGACTTGGTCGTTTGCGATCAGGCCAGTGCGCACTGGCAGCAGGCGGTTCGCGGGGGTTTGCAACGCGTACCCGCCGTTCGCCAGGGCAAGCAGGGCTTCGACGGGGACGGCCAGGACTCCCGGATGGCTCGCCGTGGTCACAGTGACCCTGGCCGAGCCGGCCGGCAGCGCGTCGGGGTCGCTGGCGCTGGCCTCGACCTGGAGCTGGTTGCCCGAGGGCGCCACCGTGATAATCCGGCCGCTCTCCGAGGTGCCGCTGGACGGGCTCACGGTGACGGCTTGACCCGCATGGAGATTGCCGCTGCCCGTAAAGGTGATCAGCTTGGCCGTGCCGGTGAGCGACAGCACCTGCGAGCCCGCCTGGTCGCCGACGTGGGCGCTGATCTCAGCGACTCGAGCAGGTCCGGGAGTCACCACCACCTGGCTTGGCGCGAGCGTGCCGGTGACGGCCAAGCCGACCGCTCGCTGGAACGCTTGGACGGCTTGAGTGAGGGCGGCGCTCCAGGTTGACACATGCGCTTGGGAAGCCGGCAGGTCTCCGCAAGCGACGAGGTTCGCGGCCACGACGGCGACGTCCTGACCTGTCGGTGGTGAAGCGGCCTGACTCAGCTCCGCCCGGTCGGCGGTGACCGTTTGCCGAGCGCGTGCGACCGCAGCGCTGTCCCGGGCGAGGCTGGCCGGGCTGACGTACTGCTTGGCAGCGACACTCAGCCGTGCTTGGCTGAGTGTTTGTTGGGCAGTCCGCCGGTCGCCTCGGTCAGCGCTGACGGCGGCCATGTCAGCTGGTCTCTCGGCGCAGCTGTTGCCGGTCCCGGCGCTGCCGCCGGTAGCGCCGGCAGTGTCGGCGGAGATGCTTCTCGCGGACGCGCTTGCCGCCGCTGTCGTTCCCGCGCCGGCGGCGCAGGCGGCCGTCGCGGCTCGCAGGTGGCGCTGGTCGCTGTCCAGCCGCTGCCGTGCGGCGGTGACGGCAGCTTCCGCGGCGGAAATGCTGAGCTGGTCCTGCCGGGCGCTGATGGAGGTCTCGTTGTGGTTCTCGGCGGTGGCGAGCGCCTGTTGGGCGGCGAGCAGCTCGGCCTGGTCCGAATGCAGACGGACCCGGGCGGCGCTGCTTGGGACCGAAGGTCCGAGTGGCCGGAAAAGCGGGGTCGCTCCGTAGAAGACGACGACTGGTCGGTCGTCGACCCAGTAGAGAGGTCGACCTCGCCCGATCACGCTGCCGGCCGCCGGGAGCCGGGTGATCGTTCCCGACCCCGTTGCGCTCACCGTTTGCTCGGCCCCGAACCCGACGCTCGCGTTGTAGGTGGCGGTGGTGGTGAGGTCGGTGCGGACGACCGTGGTCGTCGCCAGCACCGGGGTGCGGGGAGCGCTGTGGTGACGATGATGGGCGATACCCAGCGCCGCGACTGCTACCACCGCCGACAGCATCACGCCAACGGCGGCGGCGGCCAGGAGCTTGCCGCGCCCGAGACGTGCGTTCCCAACGTGCATGATCGACACGTTGTCGAACCGATGTGGCGAAGCGATCGGGAACTTGTGTGGATCCTGTGCTCGTTCCCGCCGGCCGGTCTGCCGGCGGGCTCAACGGCTCTAAGATTTCTGGCCGATGTCGGCTGAGATCCTTGTCGCTGAGGACGACCCGAAGCTCGCCGAGGTGCTGCGCCGGTACCTCGAACGTGAGGGCTATCGCGTGGTACTCGTGCCCGACGGACGCCAAGCCATCGACCGCGCGCGCCAGCAACCGCCGGATCTCATCATCTTGGACCTCATGCTCCCCCGCGTCGACGGGTGGGACGTGTGCCGGGTGCTCAAGCGTGAGTCGGAGGTGTCGGTCCTGATGCTCACGGCTCGGTCGACGCAGGACGACATCGTGCTGGGGTTGGATCTCGGTGCCGACGACTACGTGACCAAGCCATTCGGGCCGCCGGAGCTGATGGCCCGAGTGCGCAACGTGCTGCGACGTCAGACCGTCGACACGGCCTCGACGGGTGCGCCGCTGCAGGTCGGACCTCTCCGCGTCGATCCCGACCGGCACCAGGTGACCTGCAACGGAAACGTGGTCGACTGCACTCCGGCCGAGTTCCGGCTGCTGGAGGTGCTTGCCGCGAAGCCCGGACGCGTGTATAGCCGTACTCAGCTGCTCGACCATCTCCACGGGATGGCCAGCTTCATCACCGAGCGCACAGTCGATGGGCACGTGAAGAACTTGCGCAAGAAGATCGAGGGCGACCCCCGCCAGCCCCAGCTGCTGATCACCGTCTACGGCGTGGGCTACAAGCTTGAGGATCAGATGGCGCCCCAGCATGCGCCGTAGCCTGCTGGCTCGGCTGTCAGTGCTCACCTTGGTGGTCACTGTCGTGTCGGTGGGTGCCACCGCATGGCTAGCCACTTTGGTTCTCAACCGTGGCATCCACCAGGCAAACGGTCGATCCCACGCGGAGGTTGCGACCGTTTATCGGACGCTCGTGCGATATGGGGCGACACACCGCGGCTGGGCAGGGGTGGGACCGGTGGTTGACGCTCTCAGCCGACGCACCAAGCAGCAGATCGAGCTCACTGCCCTCTCGGACCGGCGGCTGGCGGTTGTCCGGACGGGTGCTAGGACGCTGCCGGTCGGATCGCCCGCTGCCATCGTCGACCCTCTCCATGTCGATGCGGGCCTTGAACGCGATGCCCCTGCCAGCCGGATCGATTCGGCCGCGGTCGGGCCGCTGGCGCTGACCGCCGGTGACCGAGCCCAACTCGACCAGATGGCCGGCATCGTGCTTGCGTGTGTGCGGGCCAAGGCCGGCAGCGCGCGTATCGTCGTCGCTGCGTCCGGCCGTCCGGAGGTGGTAAGCCCGAATCCAGGGGTTGGACGAGCATGCGGGGTGGCCAAGCTGGCGACCGAGCTCCTGGCGGACCAGCAGCCGGTGATCGGCGAGCTCACCCTGATCACCGATGACTGCCTGAAGGTCCACAGGCTGAATGGGATCGTCATTTCCGGAGACCTCAGCTGGCAGCCGTCGGCCCCTGAGACAGCCACCGAGCGCGCTGCCACGCAGAGGTGTCTGGACAGTGCCCGCCGAGAGCAGCTGAACAGTTGGGTCGCGCCACCGGCGGTGCTCTATCTGTCTGTCCCAACCGGGCAACGACGCGCCTTGGTGTTCACCTCTCACAACGAGCTGCGTATCGCCGAGGTCGTGGCGGCTGTGATCGTGCTTGCCATGGGAGCGACGCTGCTCGTCGGCTCGCGCCTGGTGCGACCTCTGCGAGCCCTCACCGACGCGGCCCGCGGCGTCAAGGCGAACGGCTTCACCGAGGTCGTAGAGGTCTCCGGCAATGACGAGATCGCCCACCTGACCAGGGCCTTCAACCAGATGGTCCGGACGCAGACCCAGATGCAGGAGCAGCGAAAGGCTGCTATCAGCGACATCGCCCACGAGTTGCGAACTCCGCTGGCCAACATCCGAGCCTGGCTCGAAGCCGCCCGAGACGGCCTGGCTGACAACGACCAGGAGCTCGCCAGCTCGCTGCTCGAAGAGGCCATGCTGTTGCAGCGCACCGTCGATGACCTCCAGCTCCTCAGCCTGGCCGACGCTGGCCAGCTTGAGCTTCACCGACAGGAAATCTCGTTGCCCCCGCTGCTTCGACAGGCACGCGCCGCTCTCTCAGGTCTTGCCGAACCGGCTGGGATCACGCTCAACCTCGCCTGTCCCGACATCGCTGTGGTCGTCGACCCGGATCGGCTCCGCCAAATCGTGCAAAACCTCGTGTCCAACGCCATACGCCACAGCTATCCGGGTGGGACGGTGGACATCCGCGCAGCTGCCGAAGAGGGGTGCCTGCGAGTGGACGTAATCGACCATGGCACCGGTATCGCTGCCGCTGACTTACCGCGGATCTACGACCGCTTCTGGCGCGCAGAGAAGTCACGCAGCAGAGCAGGCGGCGGGAGCGGGCTTGGCCTGGCCATCGTCCGCCAACTGGTCGAAGCCCACCATGGGACCGTCAGCGCCCGCAGCATCCCGGACAAAGAGACCGTGCTCTCGGTCCTCATACCAACCCCGATGCACCCTCTGGCCTCCACAGATCCTCTCTAACGGGTCGTCGTCAGCTACGACGATCGTGTATCGCCACGCTGCTGCTTGGCATCCCAAGGCTCCACTCATCTCCGAGGGTGCGGTCAGCGCTGGAGCCTCGACCTTCCGGGGGCCCCGGCCGCGTTGCACCCCCAAACCTCACGCGATAGCGTGATAGCCCGAGACCAGGAGGAACGATGGGTGCCAAGCTACTTAACTGGTGGGATGATGCGGCGATCTTCAAGGCGATCGCGCCGCATAAGCCGCTTGCGTTCATGCAACGCCCGGAGCTGATAATCCGGCGCTGCTCTTACCTTGGCGGTCTCTCCGGCGACGACGAGCAGGTCGTGAAGCGGAGCAACACGGTCCAGATCAAGCCGGGCGGCATCGAGTTCGTGTATCTGGGATCGGCGTACCCGAAGGTGCTGATGCAGGTTCCCTGGCCAGAGGTAGCCGGCCTGGAGATCCAAGGCGGCGACGAGACCGAGAGCCCGGCTCTCGGCGGTCGGCGGCTCACCGGTGGCGTTCTCTCGCGTTTGGGGGAGAAGAAGGCTGGGGCCATCTTCGCAGTGACCACGACCGACGGCAACACCATTTCGTTCCGCACGGCGAGCATGACCTTCAGCGAATTGTCTGGAACGCTTGCACCGCTGCTTCAGGCAATCGATACGGCGCGACGGGAGACACAGCCTGTGCCCACCGGTTCGCCGGACAGCGCGGCGGTACCTGACAGCCTCAGCGAACTCTGGGATCTGCATGAGCGAGGTGCTCTCACAGACGAGGAGTTCGCAGCCGCGAAGCAGCGCGTGATCAAGTCCTGAGGCGGGCTCGGCGCCGCCTCGCTGAGCTCTATTTCATCGAATGGGTCAGAGCGCGCGTTGACGCTGAGACCTCGGCAACAAACGTCTGAGCGCCGATGGTGATAGGGCGTCACCGGCCCATGCTCACAGCCAGTTCCGATCGCGGATGTCTGACAAAACGGCACGCAATTAACTGCGGGGCCTCAACCACACTACAAGCCGTCCTGCCTGAACCCAGCGGATGCTTATCTGCGAGTGACAGCTGGCTGGAATAGACGCTCCAGAAGGCAGAGGAGAGCGTCCGGCAATCTGTGTGGGTGAACCGCCCAGAGGACCACGGATCGCTTAAGCACGTCACGCTCCATCCGCAGCACAACGACTTCCTGCCGCAACCGGGTCAGCTCGGCGCGCGCTCGTCGTCGGTGAGCCCGCAGCCTTCGCGACCCGGTTCCTCAACGTCCCCTCGTTCACCCCGAGATCCCGGGCGACCTGGGCGATCGACTTGCCCGTCTCCTCAACGATCCGGACGGCGCTGTCCTTGGACTTCCGATCAAACTTCTGTCTCTTCTCTGACATCTAAAGACCCCTTATAGCTGGAGTCTCCATGACCTCGGGGAACCTCAAGGTGAACCACAAGCCCCGTTAGAAAGGTTATTATTGTTCGACCATAACGTGTCTCTCCCGATCGGCTATCGGAGGTGCGGCGAGTGGTTATTGTGACGTCCTCGTGGTGTCGGCGCCTGCGGATGGGCAATGCGGTGCTGGGCGCGGTGATGGCGGCGCAGGGTGCGGTCATTCTGTTGCTCTCCAGCAGCCTGTCGCTGCCGGTGACCGTCGCTTACCTTTCAGGTGACCCGATCCGCGCGCAGGATGCTTCGCCCGCGTCTGTGATCTTTCGCCTACCGGTTGGCGCGACGGTAGCGGTCTTCGTGCTGCTCGCCGCGGCAGACCACCTGGCCGTCGCGGCACCGGGCGTACACGTCTGGTATGAGCGCATGCTCGAACGTCGCGTCAACTACGCTCGTTGGATCGAGTACGCGCTCAGCGCCTCGATCATGCTCGTGCTCATCGCGATGTTCGTCGGCATCCGGTCGCTGGCAGCGCTGGTTGGCTTCTTCGCGGCCAACATGGCGATGATCCTGTTCGGGCTGCTGATGGAGCGCGACCAGGAACCGGGGCACGCCAGCTGGAATGCGTACTGGTACGCGGCGCTGGTGGGCATCATGCCCTGGGCCGTGATCGGCCTCTACCTCACCCAGACACCGTCGGTTCCCGGGTTCGTGTACGCGATCGTGGCAACCCAGTTCGTCCTGTTCTTCAGCTTTGCCATCAACATGCTCCTGCAGTACAAAAAGACCGGCCCGTGGCGGAGCTATCTCTTCGGCGAGTACGCGTACATGGCCCTCAGTCTGACTGCAAAGTCACTACTCGCCTGGCTGATCTTCGCCAACGTTCTACGCAGCTAAGCCACCTTTGCGGGTGTGTGTCTGTGGTCGTGGTTGTAGGAGCTGTGGCGCCGGTCGGGTATAACGGCTTCGGCGTGATGCGGCGATTTGATTCTGGTTTGGAAGAGGACGCTCCATCTCGGGGATGAGAAGGACGCTTCGGCGCCGGCATTGTCGATGCGGGATCCAACCCGCCTGATTGCCTGCTTGCCGGTAAGGCCTCGACAGTGGCCGGTAAACGGCGCAGCTTGCTGTATAAACCGGCTGCGGTCCTGCGGCGCTCACGTCGGCGATGCTCTCCTGGTCGCCGCGGGTCGCGACCGCGATGTTGATCGCCGCGCCCTGAGACGGGAACCTCGACCATATTCCAGCCCACCGCTGGTTCGGTGCCTGAGCGGTGCAATCGCGGCGGAGCAGGCCCGGGAACGGCGGTCTGGTCTGTCGTGGTGGGTCAGACCGCCTCGCCGACAGATCCGGCGTGCCACAAGTCCGTGGCGGCTCGTCGCGTACGACTGCCGAAGTGAAGCGTGATGACTGGTGATCGGAGTACGACGCTGAAATCCTCGAGCCAAGCGGCGTTGCAATGCTTCGGCGGCGAGCGACCCTGAGGCGTCAGAGAGCAGCGCCTCGCGGTGAGCCGCGTCAGAGTCAGCTAGCGCCTCGCCCGCGGAAGCACTGAGCACCGCCAACCCTGAAGACCGCCAGCCGTCACTGGCGTCGCTTCACCCATAGCCACGCGATAGCGCCTCTCGGATACCCCAGGTCAGCAGGAAACTAACGACGTGGTTCGCGTCAACCAGGCAGGCGTCTCCTTCCAATAGCTGTCGTCGGCGTAGCCGAAGGAGCTGGTGAGCATCCCGTGGTCGCGGGTCGAGGGGCTTGACATCGACGCGGATGAGGGGCTCGAGGATCTGACCACCGGTGGCAGAGGGATGTCCGGACGTGGTGGCCAGAAGAAGCTCGCGATGATCCTGAAGGTGAGGATCCCCGGCGGCGATCGTGTGCGTTTCTGCACGTTGAGCATGAGCCCTGAAGAGTTGCGGACGGTGCTTGCGCCGCTGCTGCAGGCGATGGACTCGCAGCAGCGAGTGGCATGGTCCGTCCCGACCAATACCGCGGAGTCCGAGCCGGCCGCAGCGGCCGGTCCCCAGCAGCCTGCGTGAGCTGACGGAGCTGCATGAACAAGGTGCACTTACGGACGAGGAGTTCGCCGCCGCGAAGCGGCTCGTGCTCGAATCCTGAGGCGGCCAGTGCCCGCGGCGGCACAGGCTTGACGCAGCCGAGTCCCGAGGTGATCGCGATCGCCGGTAACCACGACTTCGCACTCGAGGACGCGCCGGATCAGGGCGTCCACCGGGCTCTGCTCGGCGCTCGCTGGACCTACTTGCAGGACGCCGGGGTCACCACAGCCAGCGGGCTGAACGTCTGGGGCACGTCGTGGGCCCCGTGGTTCGGCGATTTGCCGTTCGTGGGGGATCGCGACCGGCTGGCAAGGCAGTTCGAGCGAATCCCGGCCGGGCTCGACATCCTGATCGTGCACGGTCCGTCTTACGGGTTCGGCGACCGGGCGCTGCCGTTCGGGCTACCGGTCGCGCCAAGCGGACGCGACCGGGACAACCCCGGCCAGCACGTCGGCTCCCCTGAGCTGACCGCGGCGATCGAGCGGGCGCAGCCGCGCCTCGCCGTCTAGGGCCACATCCACGAGGACGGCGACTATCGCGCCCAGCTTGACGGCAGCAAGCTCGCGAACGTCAGCATCGTCAACCAGAGCTTCGAGTCGGTGCGGGAACCCGCGCGATTCAGGTTCGTCAGCGATGGCTCAGGGACGACGATCGTCGAGGTCTGAGTCTGAGGGCAACTGGCGACCAGCCGCAGTTGCGGGTGTTTGACGGAACGTCATGCAACTGTCCGCGAAACCCCAAAGGTTCCAGCAACTGCCAAAAGTCGTCCTGCCTGAACCCAGCGGATACTTGTCTCCGAGTGATCGCTGGTTGGAGTAGACGCTCCAGAAGGCATCCACGTAAGGACCACCACTGTTATGACCTTTGTGAGCATCCGCGAGCTGTCGCGCCAGGCGGGCAGCATCGTCGATAGCACCCGTATCACCAATCGCCCGACAATCGTTACGAAGAACGGCAAGCCGGTAGCCAAGATCTTCCCGATCGCTGAGAACGAGATTGAGGATGTTCTGTTGACCAAATACCTCGAAGACAGCGGGGTGCTCGATGAAGCGGAGCGCGAGCTAGCCGCCGGTGAAACGATCCCCGCCGAAGACGTCTTGGTGAAGAAGCTCCGCTAGCCCGAGATCCGCCCGGTGGACGGCGACAGCTCGCCGATCTACGGCATTCTGGCCGAAGGCGGCTCGCCGCTGCTCGCCGACGACACGATGCGGCTAGCCGCGTGGCAGCTTGAGGCGGTGGGCGGACGCGATCTGTCCGGCGAGTTGCGATTCAACGCCGACCTCAGCGGCGATTCGCGGCCATTGCCTGACTGCTTCCGTGACCTCGGCGAAGATCGTATTGGCGTGTCCGCGCTTAAGGCCGGCTAGCTGCTCGACTGCGCGTAGGTCTTCCATGGTGAAGTTGTCGCGCTTGCCGCCGATCGTCATCTGATGGCTGTTTAGCCACGGGTTGCCCGGACTGTAGGCGAAGGTGAGATCGTAGGCGGGGGCGAGCGTCCAGGCCCCGCTGCGGTCCATGATGAGCGCGATGTTCTTGACGTGGTCGTCCTGGTTACGAGCGACGACGTTGAAGACCATACGGCGGAACTGCTGCTCGACCTGAGGCGTCCCCAGCCCGAGCTTGCGCATCAGCAGCAGGGCGCGCTCGTAACTGTAGGCGCCGGGGTTGTTGTAGCTGATGTGCTCCAGTGCGCCGAGCGTCTGCACGTGCAGCTTGCCGCTGCCGTCCGGTCGGTCAAAGCGGCGCGTCATGAAATGACGCCGGCCGTCCTCCTCAAGCAGCCGGCATTCAGTCATCTCGATGCCCGCCAGGCGAGCCATGAGCGAGTAGGCGTATTCGACCGCGCCCCAGCCCTGCGGGTCGCGGAGCCGGTGGTCGCCGGCGCCGGCGACCCCGTCGAACTTCAGGAGCCAGTGGCTGAAGCCTTCGCCGGCGTTGACCTGGCCGGACCTGACCTGGCCGGTCTGCTCGTTGAACGCGATGACTGCCTTCGGCCGCGCGCCGCCAGCCGAAACGCCGATCGACAGGATCGCCTGCATCGCCTGCTCGTCGGGGCGCTCTCTCAGCTCCGCCTGGAACCGTGCTCGCTCTGAGAGGACGTCGCTTGCGAGCCGGACAAGCTCCCCCACCTGCAAGTCTGAGGTCACGCTCTCGCCAGCGCCATGGTAAGCCGGCTCGAACTCGAGCGCACCCACGCCCCTGCTGCCCACATAGCAGAGGCGCTCGACTACGTCGAAGGTGGACTCGTCGCGACCCTGAGCAGCCAGCCAGGCGCTCACAAGCGCCTGGCCCCAACGGTCCGGAAGCGAGTCGGCCAGCAGCCCAGGCAGCCCGCTGAACGCGTCGAACGGCAACTCGGGGAACCGGTAGGGCTGAGCACGTAGCGGCATCTGCACCGGCGAGACCCGAACACCGGAGCGCACGAACGCTGCGTCGTACTGGAACGTGGCGGTACGCTCGCCCGGCTGGATCGCGATCGCCGCGATCCGTGAGCCCCACAGCCTGACAGCCGCCACCGTCATTGGCTGTCTTCCGCATCGCCCCAAGACCACTGTCGCTGATGCGCATCCTGGGACTCAGACGTCGAGGAGGCGCTGCCTGCGCCACGCCTGGCGCGCTGACGCGACCGGCTGCGCTGCTCACGCTCGAGCTGCGCGATCGGCAACGAGACCCGCTCCGGGATCACGACATCCAGCCCGCCCAACAAATCAAACGCCCGCAACAGCTTGACCAGTGAGCCTGTCTGCACCGACCGGCCGCCCTCTAAGCGCTGCAACGTAGCACGCCCAATGCCGGCGGAGTCGGCCAGCTCCTCCTGGGGGATGTTCCGCTCGAGGCGCTGGCGCTTCAGGCGGGCGCCCAACTCGACGAGAACCGCCTGGTCAGTCATGAGATCGACAAATCGCATCAGTTCTGATGTCCTAAAGCGCTTTCAGCATTTTACGCATCATAATCGATGCATATTATAGTCACTGATCACATGCCGATCGCGAAACTTGGCATCATTTATGATACGTTTCGGCCGATATTCAGTAGAACGTATCATAAATGATGCCAACTGTCAAGATTCTTTAAGTTGCCCCGGAGGAGGCCAGCGGCGTGCGTTGGCGGCGGCAAGCCCGACGGGCTACTTGGCCGTAGTCGCGTCGGCAACCGACGAGTCCACCTGCGACAGCCAGACAAACTGCTATGTGAACACCGTCGGCCACAATGAGATCGGAAGTCGAACGGTAACCCGCAGCAAGGCACAGCGTTGCGCGAGCATGCCAACCGGCAGACCAGGCCCTTCGCCTCTTCGCGGACGATGCTGAAGCCCGCGCCGCGCAGACGTCGCCTCAGGCCCCGGCGCATGAAGAACCGAATGTGGCCGTTGTCGAGCAGACCGCGCTGGCCATAATCGAGCCGGCCGATGGCGGTGCGTCCGCGCGGATACCAGTGGCTGAAGTTCGGGACTGACGTGCTCAATACGCCCGCGGGTGTGAGCAGAGACCTGATGGCTCGAAGGATCGCCTCCGGATCACGCACGTGCTTCAGGATGTCTCCGCAGACGACGACGTCATGGGGTTAGTACTCAGCGGTTTCCGCGGGCAGCTAGGTGACGCCGGGCGCGACATTATTCGGATACAATGCCGGCCGTGTCCGAGCCGTTTGGCGGAGCCACTATTTTCGTCACCTCTAGCGCTGGATCGATCGTATCGCATGAATAGAGTAAGCCGCGAGCAGATACGGAATCTGCTCAATTACAACCGCTTCTTCTATAACGTCCAGCGCGGGCGGTCAGGCGCATCGGCGTTCGAGGTGGTAGGCCTTGTCAACGCCATGCTTAGCCCAGCCTCGGTGGTGGATGTCGGCTGTGGGATTGGGGCCTGGCTGTCCGAATGGCGGCGGCAAGGGGTCACCGACGTGCTCGGGATCGACGGTGACTGGGTCGACCGCGAGCTGCTGCAGATCCCGGCCGAGCAGTTCATGCCGCATGACCTCGCCGTTCCGTTCGACTGCAATCGGCCGTACGATCTCGCCATGTCGCTTGAGGTGGCTGAGCACATCGATCCCGAACACGGGCCGGCCCTAGTGGACCTTCTCGTCTCGCTCGCGCCGGTTGTCCTCTTCTCGGCGGCCATTCCCAACCAAGGTGGGCAACATCACGTCAACGAGCGCTGGCAAGGCGACTGGGCGCGTGATTTTGCAGATCGCGGGTATGTGGCGGTCGATGCTGTCAGGCCGCAGATCTGGGACAACGAGAACGTCGCCGTTTGGTACCGGCAGAACATCGTTCTTTACGTGAAAGAAAACGTGCTCGCCGCCCGCCCCGCGTTGCAAGCGCTGGTGGACGCGTGGGGCAACCGTCCGATATCGGTGGTCCACCCCGACCTGTACTCGACGATGTTTCTCAAGGCCGCATCTGGCTACGTCAGGCAGTTCCGGGGCATCAAGCCATTGACACTTTTGCGAGCAGCCGTTCATCGCTGACCGATCCGCCAACGAGTGCCAGGCCGAGAGCCGGTACGCTTAGCGCGAGGGCAGATTGCGGCGCTAAGCGCCAGCGGCTCTCATACTTGAGCTGCGCTGGTGTCCTGTGCGGGCATCATTGTGTCTGGCTGCTGTGCAACGAGATCTGGTAGCGCGGTCACCGCAGACAGGAACGGCGCCGCGGCGTGACCGCCACGATATAGACGGTAGCTAAACGCGGTGGAGAGCACGCCGAACCCATACTTGGTGCTTCGGCGGAAGTTGATCGACGAGGCATCTGTGTTATAGCGGGTGGGGCAAGAGATTTCGCCGATGCGCGCGCCTGCAGCGATCGCTTGGACGATCATTTGGTTGTCGAAGACGAAGTCCTCGGAATCATGTTCGAGCGGCAATGCCTCGATCAGACGCCGGCTAAACGCCCGCAACCCTGTGTGATATTCCGAGAGCTTCTGGCCGAGCAGGAGGTTCTCGGCGAACGTGAGGGCGCGGTTCGCGACATACTTATAGCGCGGCATGCCGCGGTCGATCGGGTTCTGCGCAAGGATCCTCGATCCCAACACCATGTCGTACTGGTCGTAGGCGATCATCGCGGACATCGCCGGTACTAGCAGCGGCGAGTACTGGTAGTCGGGGTGGACCATCACCACGATGTCGCCGCCGAGTTCCAAGGCCGTCTGGTAGCAGGTCTTCTGGTTGCCGCCATAGCCGCGGTTGCGCTGGTGCCGACGGACCTTGAGACCAAGCTCCTGTGCGACCGCCAGAGTGTTATCGCTACTCGCATCATCGACGAGTATGATGTCATCGATAATGTTGCAGTCCAGCTCGGCGACGGTGCGCTTGAGTGTCAGCTCTGCGTTATAGGCGGGCAACACAACGATAATGCGCCGATCTCTGAGCACAACGGGTCCAATCTGTTAGGGGGAAGCCAAGACCACACAGGTCGCGACGCCATATTACCGCGCCTCGGACACGACACCGAAGCCCCTATGCGTGGCCAGACGGCCCGTCGCTTGTGGGCGCGCGCGAGTGAGTAGCTTAGGACCTATCCCGGTAGAGAGTGGTTGAGCCACCAGGGATGGATGCGTTTAAACACGATCAAGCCGTTGGCGAGATGAGGCAGCGCTTCGTGGTTCTCGCTTTCTTTGACCATCGAGCTAGGGTCGCCCGGTTGCGATACGGCCACGAATTACAGGCCCCAGCAGCCCGGCACCGCGCTTTCCTGTGATCGTGCCGTCAACCGCTAGAAGTGGCCAGTCAATCCCGACAGTCTCATCTAGCTCCAGCAACCCCGGCGCGAGGCCTCAGGAAACACTTCGGCCGCGCGCCATCCTTGACACTGGTGATGGGCCGCAGAGGATGAGCACGCCCCGTCACATTCAACGCGTCCCGCTGCAACCCCGTGCGGAGCATCAGCAGGATCGCAATCATTGCTGCGCGGTCAGGCAGCCTCGGGTGGTGATGCCCCGATGGGTGTGCTGGCTGCTTGGGCAGCAGCGATTCGATCTGTTCCCGAAGCCAGTTCGGCAGTCGCCAGCCATCATCACAGTCGAGGAGTCCCATCAGAGCTTCTCGATCGCTACACCAGAAGCGACGTCAATGAGGAGATTCAGACCTATTAACATAATTCCTCTACCGGGATGGGATGATGTCTTAATCGGCCGCGCGCCCGCGAGGCAATTGTCGCGGCTCACTCGGCCGGCTGCTTCGGGCAGTGAGGCAGTGGCGTGCGGCGGTGACGTCACCCCGTCCGCCGATCGGCTCTGTGTATCCTCTGTTGCCGTGCTCGAAGCTGTCCAGGCGCCCCATGGGTCCCGCGTCACCGATGCCGGGCCGCGAACAGCACGAGCTTGGACGCGCCTGTGGCGTTGGTGGAACCGCGAGGACCTATTCAATCCTCCGTCGCGTTCCGATTGGCCCCTGAGCCTGCGGCGCGCGCGCCGGATTGGGTTCGTTCTCATCGGCGTGCAGTGCGCTGTGTTGGTCTGGTGGTCGGCACTGTTGGCTCACCGCTACGCACTGAGCTGGGACTACTCGCTTTATAACCAGGCGATGTACCTCATCTCACATGGGGATCTAAATCCGTACTCGTCGACCTACCAACTGCAGTTTTGGCAGAATAACGGCGAGCTTATATTTTGGGCACTTGCGGCAATTAAGTTAGTCTGGGCCAGCCTGACGATGCTTAAAGTCATCCAGGTGCTGGCATTCGTAGCCGCGCAGGTCCTCGCGCTCCAATGGATATCTGAGCTTGCCGCCAGCTACGTGACGCGCCGGGGAAGCCTCATCGTGGCCAACGTGGGGATAGCTCTCGGGCTGGTGCTGTTGATTGCGAACCCTTGGTACACCCACGCTGCAGCGTTTGACGCGCATGTCGAGCCATTCGTTGCGCCGCTGTTCGTGCTCGCAGTTCGGGACCTGCACCGCGGCAGGATGCGGCGCGGCGTGCTCTGGCTTGCCCTAGCACTCTCCGGCGGCGTCGTATGTGCCACCTATGTCAGCGCCGTCGGGGTGTCCTTGATCTTTTACGGCCGACGTTGGTGGAAGGTGGGGGTTCTGGTCGCGGTCGCGGGTTTTGTCTGGGTGACATTGCTACATGCCGCCGGAGCGGGCACCTCCGGCGCCGGGACAGGGCAACTGTACGGGTACATCCTGACGGGAGGGAGTGCGCAGACGACCAGCAATGCGTCTCTCGTGGGCCTAATCGGCACGATGCTGACGCATCCCGGTCGGCTACTGCACGTCTTGTCGGTGACGAGGCTCAATCTGTGGGCCGCCGTCTCAAGCGCGGGAATCGTGGGGATTCTTTGGCTTCCTGTGCTCGTGCCGTCGGCCGCTGCGTTGCTCGAAGGCGGGCTGACCGGCAACCTCGGCTTTTCATACCCCGGCTACCAAGGCATCGTGGCCGAGCTATTCATTGCGATTGGTACCGTGGTCGTACTGTTTGCAGTGGCAGACAGGCTGAGACGACTCTGGCGGTGGCTGCCGATAGCCCTGAGTGCGCTCGTCGCGGCGAATACTGTCGTATGGGGCGCTATCTGGATTCCGCAAGCTCCGGCGTCCTACTCGCGAGTGTCGGCAAGCATGGCGGACGCTATCGGCCAAGTGCGCGCGGACCTCGGACGCAACGACGAAGTCGTTGTCGAACAAGGGATCATCGGGGCGTTCTCCGACCGGCGGTGGGCGTTCCCGATCTTCAGCGGTGGAACTACGGTCCGCGTGCACGCTCGGCACGTCTGGGTGGTGTTTGCGCCTGCCGGCTCGATCGAGACAGCCGACATCGATCAAATGTATGCCGACATCGCGCAGCTTTCCCACGAACGCAACATGCGTCTCGTGGTGGCGCGCGCGGGCGTCTGGGCGTTCGAATGGACTCCGCCCAAGGGGACCACCGAGTTCTCTATGGGACAGAGGTACATGGTTTCGACCGCGAAATCCTGGCAGCAGCACGGTGAGACAAACGCGGTTTCGCGAACTAGCGCCAGCATTCCTGCTTGGGAGGTCGTCGGGACGAGCGGCGAGGTGGTCAAACATGGACCGATCGCGAACTGGTATGCCGCCAGCAACGGGAAGAACGGATACGTGGTCTCGGGTGCGTACTTCATAGAACCGCCCGGTCACTACACCGCGGAAGTGAAGCTCTCGACCACGGCGTCAGCGAACGTCGAGTTGTGGGACGCCACCGACTCAGTCCTACTGGGACGAACGCAGCTAGGTGCGGAACGCGGTGTGATGAACGTGCAAGTCCCTGGTAGCTTCAGCCATCTCGCCAACCCCGGGTTGTTCTATGGACATGGAATCTGGAAGACGACGCCGCGGCCGGCGAAGTTGGGCGATGACCTCGAGGTGCGGGTCTGGACGGCCGGGCAACGCGATGCCACGCACGTCTACACAGTGGCGCTCAAGTGAGCTGTTAGCCACAGTGAGACGCAGCCGCTGAGTATCCGGACGCGCACGGTGTAGGCGCCGTTGCGACAGGAAACACCTGCCGGCCGTGGAAGTGCTAGCCGTGCCCTATTAGTTGACTTTGGCGTTGCCTGTGAGCCCGCCGTTGTTTCTCATGGGGCGACCGAGCAGATCTGTGCGGGCGCGCAAGTGATTAACATCGCGCACCCGGTACGCGCGATGATGCGCGTTGCGGCGTGGTGACGCTGCTGCGACCGCTGTCCTCCACGCCGACCCTGGATCCCGGCCGATGTGGAGGGCAGCGGCGCTGTAAGCCGCCGGTCAACGGATCTCCGTTGGCCTCGATAACGATGGCCGCTGGCCGGTCTCGCGCCTCTGCAGCGGGATCGAGCGTGTCTTGTCACCGCCGACGGGCAGGCATCTCGGTCGGGGCTCAGCCGAAGGGCGGCGACCTGCATGCGACCTTAATATCACCGATGCCTGGAGATATTCTCCTGATCTCCGGTGATAAACGCCTCGGTCACGGCTATAGCTCCCGGTAATGCCGCCGAGAGCTGCGGCGCGGCACCGGCGGCGAGCCTGCAATCGCGCCGCGCCCAAGCCAAGGAGCGGCGCTGGCCTGGGAGGGTTGATCATGGTTGAGTCGCACGCGCAGCAGGAGGCTCGCCCTCAAGTACGCGCTAGCGTGCTGATCTGCAGTGGAACCGCCCGTCATCACCTTGCTTACCGACTACGGCCTCGCCGACGAGTACGTCGGGGTCTGCCATGGCGTGATCCTCCGGATCTGCCCAGCGGCAAGGCTGATCGACATCAGCCACGCGGTGCCGCACCATGACGTTCAGCGTGGGGCGGTGCTGCTGATGCGCTCGTTGCTGTTCATGCCAGTCGGCGTCCATCTCGCGGTCGTTGATCCCGGCGTCGGCTCGGAGCGGCGCGCGGTGGCGCTGCAAACGGCGGACGGGCGCATCCTGGTCGGACCCGACAACGGCTTGCTGTGGCCAGTCGCGCGACTATGCGGTGGGATCGAGCTTGCCTACGACGTCAGCGAGTCACCGGCACGGCTGGAGCACGTCTCGATGACCTTCCACGGGCGTGACATCTTCGCGCCTGTGGCAGCCCAGATCGCATGCGGAGAGCCGCTCGACTCACTCGGCGTAGGCATCGACCCGGCTCAGCTGACCACGCTCGACATGCCGGAGCCGCGCCTTGAGGACGGTGAACTGGTGGTCCGCGTCGTCGGCGTCGACGAGTTCGGGAACATCGAGGCGGCGGCCGATGCGCGCGAGCTTATCCGGATCGGCGCCGCTGTTGGCGACAGCGTCGCGATCGAGTGCAATGGCGGTCCTTCGACACGAGTGCGCGTCGCGCGGACGTTCGCCGATGTGCGCGCTGGCGAGGCGCTGCTGCATGAGGACAGCGCCGGCTGGATCGCACTGGCGGTGAACCGGGGCAGCGCGGCCAGGCGGTTCGGGATCGAGCTCGGCGACATCCTGCGGATCAAGCCGGTGGTCTCGGAGTGAGCGAGGGGCAGGCGGCCCAGCCGGGCGCGGCCCAGCCGCCCACATCCTCGGCCGCGGTTGAGCCGCGCCCGGCTGGGCCGCCCCTCGGCCAGATCCGCCTGCACTACCGCCGGATTGGCTCGACCAACGCAAGGGCGCGCGAGATGGCCGCCGGCGGCGTCCCGCACGGGGCGCTGGTCACCGCCGACGAGCAGACCGTAGGGCGCGGCCGGCAAGGTCGGCTCTGGTCCTCGCCGCCCGGCACGTCGCTCTCGATGTCACTGATCGTCCGGGACCCGCCGCCGCTGCTGTCGCTGGCCGCCGGCGTCGCGGTCGCGGAGACGGTTGACGCGATCCTCGCCGGCGACCTCCCGGCCGTGGCGCCAGCGGGCGCCACGAGAAGCAATCCCGGGTCGCAGCCCGCGCGCGTCCAGATCAAGTGGCCGAACGACGTCCTCGTCGACGACCGGAAGGTCGCCGGCATCCTCGTCGAGGGTGTGCCCCAGCAGCACTGGGCGGTCCTCGGCATCGGCCTGAACGTCTCGGTTCCGGAGGACGCCTTTCCGCCCGAGGTCCGCGACCGGGCGGCGACCCTGGGCCTGCCGACAAGCGCGATCGACCCGGTCCTGGAGTCGCTCTTGGCTGCGCTCGGGCGCGTTTTACCGGCTTCCGATGCGGAGATCGTCGCCGCGGTCCGCACCCGCGACGCCCTCCTTGGCCGCCCCATCCGCTGGGACGCCGGCGCCGAGCACGGCACCGGCGCCGGCATCGACGACCGTGGCTGGCTCCTGGTTCGCCGCTCCGATGGCACGCTCCTCGCCCTCAACGCCGGCGAGGTTCACTTGCAGCGCGCTCAGTCTTAGAGCGCCTTGTTCGCCTGCTTCGTCCGGCGACGTCGGGCATTGGGTGTAGAAGCTCCGTGCCTGCACTTACGTGAGCACGTAGTGATCTGATGGTCTGGCCCACGACTCGCGACAGGTTTCCATTAAATACCAATGGAAACCTGTCGCGAGTCGTGCGGTCGCGATCGGCTGGCGCGAGATCTTCAGTGGTGCGGCCACCTGGACTGCGAGGCGTGCCCGGCCGGCGCGAGGCTCACCCTGCGGACATTGCCGCCAGCTCTAGCAGCGTCACCAGCGGACCGGTGAAGAACGGGATCTCCTCGCGGACGTGGAGGCGCGCTTGCGTCGTCCGCAATGTGCGCATCAGGTCGACGATGCGGTGCAGCTCGTCGGCCCCGAAGGCATCCACCTGCAGCGCCCTCACGCCAGAACGTCGCATCTGACTATCCGCAGTCTGCGGTATCGAGCAGAAGCGTGGGGCGAGGACTCGACAAAACCGTACCGTTTTCAGTACGGTTATGCTACTTTTAGCCTTGAGATGGCCCTCGCTTCAACATATCGACGCGCCTTGCGCGAGCGCGCACTCGAGCAGTACGGCTACGTCACCACGCGCAACGCAGAGGAGCTTGGCGTGCCGGCGGTGGAGCTGCGGAAACTCGCGAGCCGCGGCGGGATCGAGCATGTCGGGCATGGGCTCTATCGGTTCGAGGATGTCCCGCACACTGGCAAGGAGCAGTTCATGGAGGCTGTTCTGAGGGTCGGCCCAGACGCCTACTTGACCGGCGATGCAGTGCTCGCGTTCCACGACCTTGCGCTGGTTAACCCGAGGCGCCTGCGCGTGGCTGCGCCGCACCGTCCCCGACGGAAGCTCCCGGAGTTCATCGAGGTGGTCCGAGACACCACGCCGGCGTCCGAGCGAACCCGGTATGAAGGCATCCCGGCGACGACTGTGGCCAGAGCCTTGCGTGACTGCCGAGGTACGGTCGTTCCCCACCGTCTGCTTGACGCCGCACGCGATGCTTCTCGAAATGGGCTGTTGCGTCGCAAAGAGGCGGCGGAGCTGATCAACGAACTTGGGAAGGATGTCGGCTAATGAAGAAGCCGCCGGGTAGCGTCGCAAATCTCCAAAGGCGCATCACCGGGGCTGCAGCTGCCCGCGGCAGTACGGCTGGGCGGATACAGAGGACGATTGTCAATACGGTAGTCGCGCAGATGCTCCCACCTGGCGTGGTTAAAGGTTGGGCCGCAATCCAAGCCCGTGTCGGCGAGTCTTCCAGCCGGTTTACGAAGGACCTGGATGCGGCACGCGGTGCCGAGCTGTCGCTTGGCGATTATTTGGAGCGGCTCGATGACTCGCTGGCTGACGGCTGGGGAGATTTCACCGGCAGGCTAGTTGAGTTGGAGCCGCATCTCCTAGACGATGTTCCCGATGATTACATTATGCGTCCGTTTGATATCCGGCTCGCTTATAGAGGAAGGCCCTGGCTCACGGTGCCCTTCGAGCTTGGCCGCGACGAAATCGGCAGCACCGAACATCGCGAACCCCGGTTGGCGCCAGACATCGTCGTGCTCTTCCGTGAGCTGGTTCTTCCCGAACCGCAGCCGATCCCTGTCTTGGCGGCTGAGCACCAAGTGGTCCAGAAACTGCACGCATGTACATCCGTGAGTGCAAAGACCGGCGGTAATGAGCGTGCCCGCGACCTTGTCGACCTGCAGATCCTCGCTCAGGAGGAGAACATCGACATGGCCGAAGTGGACGACCTCGGCGCACGGCTGTTCGCGTCCCGCCATGCGCAGACGTGGCCTCCGACGGTCGTCGTTCACGCCGGTTGGGACACTCTGTACGACGATGCCGCAAAGAGTCTCGAAGTCCTTCCAGATGTGGACGCCGCAGTCGACTGGGCAAACGAGTTCATCGCTAGGGCTGTCGAGGCTGGCCGCCAGACTCCAGCCGGTTAGTCGGCGCGCCGGGAATCTCGAGCGTGGTCAGAACTGATCTGGTCTCGGTCAAGCGGACGAGGCTGGTGCCTGGCTCAGCGGTTCGGCCGGCGTCGCCGTCGAACCGACTGTGTCAGCGACGGTACGAGATGAACTCGATCAAACTGCCGTCGGGATCGCGGAAATAGACGCTGGTCCCATTGCCGCGGGCGCCGTGGCGCTCGACTGGTCCAAGCTCGGGCTCGACGCTGTGGCGCTGCAGATGGTCGATGGCCGCTTCGATGGGACCGCCCCACTCGAAGCACAGGTCGCTGTTGCCGGGCGCGACGGGAACCCTGGCCAGGGGATCGCCGATTGCACCGGGGCCGTGGACATTGAGCTGCGCGGCGCCGAACCGGTACGCCCAGGCTCCGCCGCCGCAGTCGATCAGCTCGGCACCGAGCACGTCCCGATAAAACTGGTTGGAGATCTCCCAGTCCGAGACGTGAATCACGCAATGATCGAGCTTCGTGGGCAGACTGCTCATCTCTGGCACGTTAGCGTGCACGTCCTGGGCTCCATCTACCCCGAGATCCTGACCGCCCACTCCGACAAGGTCACCAGGGGGCCGGTGAAGAACGGGATCTCCTCACGCACGTGCAGGCGCGCCTGGGTTGCCCGCAAGCTCCGCATCAGGTCGACGATGCGATGCAGCTCGTCGGCCTCGAAGGCGAGCAGGAACTCGTAGTCGCCAAGCGCGAAGCCCTCGACCGTGTTCGCCCGCACGTCCGCGAACTTGCGGGCGGCGAGGCCATGCTCGCGCAGCATCGCGCTGCGCTCCTCGGGCGGCAGCACGTACCAGTCGTAGGAGCGCACGAACGGATACACGCAGAGGTAGGGGCGCGGGTTCGGGTCGACCGTGAAGTTGGGCACGTGGCTCCGGTTGAACTCGGCCGGCCGGGTCACCCCGACCACCGACCAGACGGGCGCCAGCAACTGCCCCAGTGGGCTCGCGCAGAGGCTGTGGTAGGCGCGCTGCAACTGGTCGATGTCCGGCGAGTGCCACCAGACCATCAGATCCGCGTCGGCGCGGAAGCCGGCAACGTCGTAGAAGCCGCGCAGCGTCACCGCGTCGAAGCCGTCGAGACGAGCCTCGGTGTCGTCGATCAGCTGCTGGGTCTCGTCCTCGCTCTCGGGCAGGGGCAGATCGAGCCTGAACACCGCCCAGTTCGTGTACGTGATCTGCGCGCTCAACTCCTCGGGATTCCGCGACTGCTCCGGCGATGCTTCAGCACTCATCTCATGGTCCTTTCCATCACTCATCCGCCTGTCGTGTCGCACTGTCCTACCACTTGACGCCAGCACTGGGGTGTGTCATCCACTCCCGGCTGTCGCCGGCGTCAATCCACCTCGCCGGCGATCACTGGCACGCCCGTCACCACGTCCGGCTCGCGCCGGCAGCTGCCGGGCGGCGCCTCATCCGGGAACGCGGCGAGCCGACCGATCACCATCGGCTTCTGCGCCTCACCGCGCTCGCGGGCGGCGCGCTCGACCAGCAAGTCGGCCAGGCCACGGATGAACTCGGGCTGCGTGGCGGCAAGCGCCGAGCGCTCGGCGGGCAGCTCGAGCTCGCGGGCCCGTTGCAGGGCGACCGTGTCGAGGTCATAGGCGACCTCCATGTGATTGGAGACGAAGCCGATCGGCGCGATCACCACCCGGCCGCCGCCATCGCCGGCAAGCTGCGTCAGCCGCTCCGAGATGTCCGGCTCGAGCCATGGCGTGCGTGGGCTGCCCGAGCGCGAGCAGAACGACAGGCTTGAGCTGAGCGCGTACTCGGTGCCAAAGCGGTCGTCGAGCAGCCGGCAGACCTCCTTGTGCTGTTGCAGGTAGCTCGGTCCGGTCGCCCCGCTGGCGGCCTCCATCGCCAGCGGGATGCTGTGCGTCACGTAGGCAACGTGCAACTGCGACCCCGGTGTGGCGCCGAGCCGGCCAGCCGCCTCGCGGATCGCGACCGCGTTTGCGGCGATGAAGCCGGGGTCGTTGAAGAACGGTCGCACGATGTCGAGTCGCAGATCCGCAGCCGCATCGCCGAGCTGGGCGAGCACCTCCGCAAGGTGCTCGCGGTATTTGCGGCTGCCGGAGTAGGAGGCGTACGCGGAGGTGACGATCACGAGCACGCGCCGCACGCCGAAGGCCAGCGCGCTGCGCAGCGTGTCGAGCGTACGCGGGTACCAGTGCAGGTTGCCGAACAGGATCGGCACTTGCAGGCCACGCGAGCGCAGCTCGGCTCCGAGCGCCGCGATCAACGCCTGGTTTGCCGCGTTGATCGGGCTGACGCCATCGAAGCGGCGGTAGTGCTCGCCGACCTGCTCGAGCCGCTCGGTCGGGATCCTGGTCCCAGCGGTCACGTCGCGCAGGAACGGCAGCACCTCGTCCGGTGCGGTCGGGCCGCCGTAAGAGAGCAGCAGCACAGCGTCATAAGGGTTCATACCTGTCATCTCTACCTAGCCGTGACGTTTGTGGCGGCAGCCGGAGGCCTTGACCTTGAAGCTCTGTGTGAAAAAGCACCGGAGTTATCTATCTACCCATATCTACTCGCCAGCTACCGACATTTTGCTAATAAATCCGGCGGGGGTTATGGCTGTGTTAGCGACATCATGTCGCGACGGTACGTCGCCAAGCGCCAACGCGACCCGCTGGCGCGACCCGTCAGCGCTGGCCGCTGGAGAGAACCGAGCGGACTATTAACGGCACACGGTCGCAATCAGACTGTGAGGACGAGTTTGCCTTGGAGGTGACCGCCGTCAAGCAGCTGGTGCGCGTCGGTGATGCGCTCGAACGGGAATGTCTTCTGCACGTGGACCTGGAGGCTGCCCTGTTCGACAAGTTCGACGAGACCTCCTAGGGCGACCGGATCCGGGTCGACTGCGATGCCACTGAAGCGCATACCGGCCGCCTCGAACTTGGCGGCGAGCTCCGGATCCTCCTCGGCAACCGCTGTCACCAGATGCCCTCCGGGGCGGAGCACTTTGAGCGACCGCGAGGCGGTGTCGCCGCCGAGCGTGTCGAGCACGATGTCGATGTCGCGGACCGCCGCGGCGAAGTCGATCGTCGTGTAGTCGATCACTGCGTCGGCGCCGAGCCCCTCGACGAACTCCCGCTTGCTCGCGCTGGCGGTCGTGATCACGTATGCGCCGAGTGCTTTCGCGATCTGGATCGCGACGTGGCCGACCCCACCGCCACCGCCGTGGACCAGGACACGGTCGCCCGCGGTCACGCCGCCGAGGTCGACGAGGCCCTGCCACGCCGTCAGCCCGACAACCGGCAACGCCGCAGCCTCGACGTGCGAGAGCGACGCCGGCTTGCGCGCCAGGTGCAATGCCGGAGCAGACACGAGTTCGGCGTATGCGTTGGCCGGCCGGGGGAATAGCGGCATGCCGAACACTTCATCGCCGGGCCTGAACCGCCATGTCTGCGCCGCTTCGACCACGCCGCTGATGTCCCAGCCGAGGATGAACGGCGGCTTGCCCATCAGCGGAAGCTCGCCGGCACGCAGCCGCGCCTCCAGCGGGTTCAGCCCAATCGCCTTGACACGGACGAGGACCTCGGTCGGCAGCGGCCGCGGTGCGGGCGCGTCCATGATAGTGAGCACTTCGGGACCGCCAAACTTCTGCTGGGTGATGATTCGCATGACTCTCCTGCTTTTGTCAGGGAAGAGAGTCCAGCCTACGTTGCCGATGGGAACCAGCAGGTACCTTTGACGCCATGAACGGTTTCGGTTCCAGTGATTCCTTTCTCGCCGACTGCCCGGCGCGTCTGACGGTCGAGCTGATCGCCGACAAGTGGACGGCGGTCGTGCTCTACGGCCTCAGCAAAGGCCCGGTGCGCCACGGCGAGCTGATCGAGCTGATCGGCGGCATCTCCCGCAAGATGCTGACCCAAACGCTGCGACGACTCCAGTCACACGGACTCGTCCGCCGGCAGGCATATGCCGAGGTACCGCCTCGCGTCGAGTACGAGCTCACCCCTCTCGGAGCGACGCTGATCGATCCGATCCACATGCTGACCGAGTGGGCGAGGACGAACGGCGATGCGGTCCTCGATGCACTCGACGCCGATCCCGAACCTGCGATCCAGCACAGCTGAGCCCCCACCGCGCTGAAGGTCGTTCCGTAACTTCACGGAACGACGTCCCTGGATGTCGCGCCTAGTCGGTGAAGGAGAGCTGCTGGTCGGCGCCGCTCAGCGCGTCGTTGCCGTCAGCATCGGCGTTGGCCGTCGCTGCCACCGCGGCAGCCTTGCGTTTGGCTCTCCCGCCTGCCGCCGGCTCGTGCACCAGCACCGGCAGGAGTGCCTCGCCGTCCTCGCGTGGAGGCTCGAGCAGCAGCTGGCTCGAAGCCTGGAGGTCGAGCGGCATGCTCGCGCCGGCGGTGACCGCCGCCGTGGTCTTCACGCCGGCTGCCTCGGGCTTACGGGGGCGACGGCGCGTCTTCCCGCGCCGGCCCTTCGGGAAGTTCCGCAGCAGGTCACGGGCCAGCGTCGCCGGCTTGCGGGCCATGCGCGTGCGGGCGCCGCGCAGCGCCTCCTCGGCATCGGGCGTGTGGGCGACGGCCGCGGCCAGCAGCGCCGCCGCCAGCCGCCTGTCCTGCTTGCGGGTCGCGTGCACGATCCGGCGCGCGTTACGGGCGTGGGCGGGGCCGGAGGAGTTGACTAGGAGGCCGAGCAGGCGCTTGGTCTCGGGCCAGCGCTGGACCGCGTACTCCTCGTGCACGTCACGCGTGTACTCCGCCATCCGCCAGATCCAGGCGCTCGCCTGGTCGCGCCGGCCGATCCGCTTCTCGGCAAGCGCCTGCAGCATCAACTTCACGCCCTCGCGCCGCTCGTCCCGCGGCCACGGACCCATCACGTCGATCGCCGTGTCGAAGGCATCGGGGTTGTGGCCGCCGGCGATCTCCTGCAGCGCCCGCAACCGCACTTGGCCGGAGCGATTGCGCTGCAGCGCCGTCAGCAGGAAGCGCTCCTTCAGCTCGCCCTGGCGGTCGAAGTGCAGCATTGCCTTCGCCCGGCGCCAGCCGCTGGGGGCCACGCGAGCACCAGCCAGCGCCGCCCACACGTGCTGCTCGCCGTAGTCGAGGTACTCGACCGCGATCCGCCAGAGCTCGCGCTCGAAGACCTCGGCGCGCCGCTCGGGATCGGGGGTCACCGGCAGCACTCGCCGCTCGACGCGGATTCGCCGCCCGCGCCCGCGCCGGACCGGCCCGACGACGATTGCGCCGCCGCGGTAGACGTCTCTATCGAGCAGGGAGTGCAGCGTCACGACGGGATCGTCGTGCTTGGTCGCCGGGTGCACGAAGTCGACGACGATGCCGGCTTCCTTACCGGGATGACGGCGCGTGACGCGGCCGACGCGCTGCTGGTAGATGCGCTTTGAGGCCGTCGGCGCCAGGTGCATGCAGACGGTCGCGCGCGGCGAGTTCCAGCCCTCGGCCAGCAGCTGGGCGTTGACCAGCACGTCGATCTTCCCGGACTCGTAGTCGGCGAGGATCTTCGCCAGCTCGCGCTTCGGGGTCTCACCGGAGACCGCCATCCCCTTAATGCCGACGGCCCGTAGCGACTGGGCGACGTTGTAGGCGTGGCGCACACCGGCGGCGTAGATGACGCCGGGAACGCCGTTGAAGCGAGTTTTATAGAGGTCGGCGATCGCGAAGTTGAACGGCGTCTGGTCGAGCACCTCGGCCAGCATCTCCTGATCGAACTCGGTGTCGATCTCGCCGCGCCGCAGCGGCACCTTGGCGATCGTGCGCACGCCCGGTCCCGGCGGGATGCGGATGCAGCGCAGCGGCGAGATCACGCCGCGCCGCGCCGCCTGGGCAAGGTCGAAGCGCGAAGTCTGAGTCGGGAACAGGTCGGTGACGTTACGGGCGATCAGCGCGCCGGTCGCGGTCATGCCAATGAAGATCGGCTCGTGCCAGTGGCGGATCGCGGCTGACGTCTTCTCGCCAAGCGCGGTGTGCGCCTCGTCGCAGATGACGATCGAGTAGGCGCTCGAGATCTTCCCGGCGTTGCGCACGAACCACTGGTAGGTCTCGACCGAGACCGGACCGTTGGCGGCGTCCTCGCCGAGCAGCAGCGGTGCGCAGAGGCGGTCGCGATAGCCGCGGTCCTTCAGCTCGCCGATGAATTGGTCGACGAGGTTCCGCCGGTGGGTGAGGATCAGCACACCGCCGGTCCGCGAGGCCTCGACGAAGCCGAGTGCCGCGACAGTCTTCCCGGCGCCGGTCGCGTGTTCGAACCAGAAGCGCCGGTCGGCGTTCGGGTCCTCGTCTTCGAGCGTGACGTCGGCGTCGATCTCGGAGCCTTCCTCCTCGGACTCCGGGTCCTCCGGGTCCTCCTCGTCTTCCTCGTCCTCCTCGGCATCGAGCTCGAGGTCGTCGTCGGTGTCGAGCTCGTCGTCGGCGTCGTCGTCCGCGTCATCATCGGCGTCGATCTCGTCGTCACCGGCCAGCGGGCCGGTGACAGCGGCGTCGGCCGCGGCAGCCGCCGCGTCATGGTCGATCGCGTCGTACTTGACCTGCTCGGCCGCAAGCAGCGCGGCCAGCGTGCCGGAGAGCGCGTCGACCTGGTGGGCGGAGAGGACGGTGCCGTCGGCCAGCCGCGGCTCGGGATGAGAGAGCACGCGTTCGAGGCCAAGCATCAGCGAGTACTGCTGGCGCCAGGCCAGCGAAGGCACGCGGTACTTCGCTTTGACGTCGTCGATCGCGGCGTCGAGCGCCCGCCGCCGGATCGAGCCCGGGGCGAGCGCGTCCTGCTTGCTCTCGCCGTCGAGGACGAAACGCTCGTGCGTCAGCGCCTCAGCGCGCTTGATGGCGGCGTCACTGGGGAAAGTGCTTGCAGCACTCATCTAGAAGGATGCTCGTGACTGATGGTGTGTAGGAGTTTGAGCCAATGTCCCCGGATGGGGCGGCTCATGCGCAGGAACTCCGCTGTGCGGGAGTTCGATGAATACCTTCCAACTCGGCGGCTCGGAGCAATACGGTTCGAACCGATAGCTGGCATTTAAGCAGACGCGCGGACGGAAAGACGGTGGCGGCATCGGATATCCGTGGGGTTTGCCAGCGCTCGGAAGCTTTCTTGGGTCATTCCGCGGACCATGTGAGAAGCTATGGCCGATGACTGACACGATGGCAGAGCGTGACTTCGAGGTCCGACCGGTAAGCAGCCGCGAGGAAGTCGCAGAGTTGCTGCAGGTTCGCGAGCAGGTCTTCTGCGTCGAACAGGGGGTGCCGATCCGTGATGAGCGTGACGGGCGCGACGCCGAGGGATTGCATCTGGTCGCAATCGTGGGCGGGCATGTCGTTGCGACCTGCCGGCTGATCTTCTCGGGCGACGCGGTGCTGCTCAGCCGCCTGGCCGTCGACAAGTCGGCGCGGCGGTGCGGGATCGCTGGCGCAATCCTGGATGAGTCCGACCGCATTGCTCGGGCGCGGGGCCAGCGACGGATTCTGTTGCACGCTCAGACCTACGTGCGCGCACTTTACGAGAAGCACGGCTACGAGCCGCGCGGGCGAATTTTCGTCGATGCCGGGATCGAGCACATCGCGATGGAGAAGCATCTGTGAGGGCGCTGATCCAGCGCGTTGACGAAGCATCGGTCTCAGTTGGCGACGAGCAGCTTGCCGCGATCGGCGCGGGGCTTCTGGTGCTGCTCGGGGTCGGTCGCGACGATGCCGAGGCCGACGCCGATCGGCTCGCCGCGAAGGTGCTGGCGCTCCGGGTTTTCGACGACGCGGAGGGCCGGATGAACGAGCCGCTCGGCGATCGCGAGCTGCTCTGCGTGAGCCAGTTCACGCTCTACGGCGACGTTCGTCGCGGCAACCGTCCTTCGTACGTCCAGGCGGCTCCCGGCGAGCAGGCACTGCCGCTCTACGAGCGCTTCTGCGAGCGAACGGGCGCGCTTCGCGGCCGCTTCGGCGCCCACATGCGAATCGGGCTTGTAAACGACGGCCCGGTCACGCTGCTGATCGAGAGCTAGACGCGCAGGGCCTCAGACCCGGGCACTCGGCTGCCGATCGTGGTCGCGGCCACGACGGATGCTCGGCCGCACCGCCGGCAGCGACTCACAGTGGTCGAGCGCCGCCTGGTAAACCTCGCAAGTCGCTGCCGCGACCGCACTCCAGGTCCACTCGGGGGCCACTGGCACCTGCGGGCGGACGGCGGCGTGCGCGGCTTCGAGCAGAGCGTCGACCTGGCCGGCCGGTACCAGCTCGGCGCGTTCGCCCAGCACCTCCGCGGTTGCGGGCGTGTCGTAGCCGACAACCGGCGTGCCGCAGGCCAGCGCCTCGATCGCGGTGAGGCCGAAGCCGTTCCCGTCGCCGGGGAACATCAGCGCGTGGGCGCCGGTGTAGATCGCCGCCAGATCGTCGTCGCTGACCTCGCCGGTCGTGACAACGTTCGAGAAGCTCCGAGCCCAACGGTCGCCGGGGCCGACCAGCACCAGCGGCAGCTGACGGTGCGCGTGGGCGATCGCGGTGATGCTGCGGCGGTGCATCGCGCTGGTCAAGTCGCCGACCCACAGCAGGTACCTCTCCGGCAGCGAGAACCTCCGCCGGGCTGCGGCGACGGCCTTCGTCCCCCGCGGGCTGAACACCGGATCGGCGGCCTCGGGGATCACGACGACCTGGTCGACCGACAGGCCGAGCCGGTCGATCGTCTGCTCGGCGGCGGCGGTGGTCGTGCAGATCACCCGCAGCGCGCGCTCGACCGCGAGGTAGCGCAGCCGCAGCCGCATGCCGCCGCGCGTCAGCTCGCTGCTCAGGTGCAGCGAGCTCGCGTCGTGGACGGTCACAACCATCGGCAGCGGCGGGTGCAGCATCGCTCCCGCCAACCACGGTGCGTGGTAGAGGTCGGCAACGTGCGCCCGGGGTTTGTGCGTCTCGGTGATGTCGACGGTCAGACAGCTGCGCAGCTCATGGAGCAAACAGCGCGTATAGCGGGCGACGCCGCTGAGCTCGGAGGCGGGACGACTGTCGAAGGCGAGGTTCATGCTCGTCGGAAGGCAGCTGCCGGCCGGGTCGTCGGTTGCTGAAGCGTTGTGGGCAGCACGATAGCTTGACGTTCGATGCGGGATTACTACGAAAGTCTGTGGACAACATTGCCGGCGGCGCTCACCCCTCCCGAGCTCGCACGACGCCGTCGGTTCCTGGTCGCGGAGCTTACCGCGGGAGCGCGATTGTTGGATCTAGGGTGCGGGACCGGCGAGTTCACGGCGATCGCGGCAGCCGCCGGTGCCCAGGCGCTCGGAGCCGACGTGGCCTCGGCGGCGCTGGCGCGGGCTCGCGCCGCGCATCCCAGCCTGCACTTCGAGCTGGTGCCGTTCGACGGGCCGTTGCCGCTGCCCGATAACAGCTTCGATCTCGTCTGGGCAAGTGAGGTGATCGAACACGTCGCCGACACGGCGCTCTGGCTCTCGGAGGTCAGGCGCGTGCTCGTGCCGCGCGGCAAGCTGCTGCTGACCACCCCATCGCACGGCCGACTGCGGCTGCTGCTGGGTGGGATCGAGCGCTACTCGGCGCCGCTCGGCGACCACCTCCACCTCTACACGGCGAGGTCACTACGCGAACTGCTGGGGGAGTTCGGCTTCGGCGAGATCAGTGTCCGGGCGGCGACGGGGCCGCCGCTGTTACGTCAGACGCTGTACGGAAAGGCACAGCGCTGAGGCGAGCGGGCGCCCGCTGGCGCCCGCCGAACCGCCGATCCGGGACCCGCCGAACCGCGCATCGCCCGCCGCAGCCACTATGCTCGCCGCCCATGGCAGTGGCAGCGATCGTGACCGGCGGCGCCGGGTTCATCGGCTCGAACCTGGTCGACGCGCTGCTGGACCGCGGCGACACGGTCACGGTGGTCGACAACCTCTCGACGGGGCGGCGCAAGAACCTCGACGCGGCGCTTGCGCGCGGGGCGTGCCTGCGCGAGCTCGACATCCGCGACGGCGCGGCGCTGACGAAGACGTTTGCGGAGGCGCGGGCCGAGGTTGTCTTCCATCTCGCCGCCCAGATCGACGTCCGTGTCTCGGTCGCCGAGCCCGTCTTCGACCTCGACAGCAACGTCAAGGGCACGTTGAACGTGCTCGAGGCAGCGCGCACGAGTGGCGTGCGGCACCTGGTGTACACCTCGACCGGCGGCGGCCTCTACGGCGAGGCGGCGCTGCTGCCAACGCCTGAGAGCGCGCCGATCGCGCCGCTTGCGCCCTACGGACAGGGCAAGCTGGCCGCCGAGGGCTACTGCGGCCTCTACAGCCGGCTACACGGCCTGCGGACCATCTCGCTGCGCTATGGCAACGTCTACGGGCCGCGCCAGGACCTCCGTGGTGAGGGCGGCGTGGTTGCGATCTTCTGCGGCCACCTGCTGGCCGGCGAGACGCCCGTGATCTACGGCGACGGAACTCAGACCCGCGACTGGGTTGAGGTTTCGGACGTTGTGCAGGCGAACCTGCTCGCCGCCGGCAGCGAGCTTGGCGGCGCCTTCAACATCGGTTGGGGACAGGAGACCTCGGTGCTCGACCTGCTGCAGCAGCTGACGGCGGTCGGCGCCGAGCTCGGCTTGACGCTGAAGGCACCGAAGTTCATGCCGGGCAGGGCAGGAGAGGTGATGCGTAGCTGCCTTGACGCGAGCAGCGCTCGCGAGCAGCTCGGCTGGCGACCGCAAGTACGGCTTGATGACGGGCTGCGGCGCATAATCAAGAATCTGATCGGGGTGCGATGAGGATCTCAGCAGGTGAGCTCGAAGGTGTAAAGGTGTTCGAGCCCCAGGTACATGGGGACGAGCGTGGCTTCTTCCTGGAGACTTTCAGGCAGAAGGTGCTGCAGGACGCGGGCATCGATCTCGCCTGGGTGCAGGACAACCATTCACGCTCGCGGCAGGGAACGATCCGCGGCATGCACTTCGACGCCGGCCAGTCGAAGCTGGTGCGCTGCGCCCGCGGTGCGATCTTCGACGTCGCCTGCGACATCCGCGTAGGCTCGCCGACGTTCGGACACTGGGAGGGCTACCGGCTCGACGATGAGACCCACCGCCAGCTCTTCATCCCGCTTGGCTTCGCCCACGGCTTCTGCGTTCTGTCCGAAGTTGCGGATGTAGTCTATAAGACCAGTTCCTACTACGACCCGAGTTCGGAAGGGGGCTTCCGGTTCGATGATCCCGCCGTTGGCATCGAGTGGCCGGCGCCCGGCACCCCCGTCGTCTCGGATCGAGATCGTGAAGCTCCGACGCTCGCGCAGATCGCTGACACACTCCCGTTCCGGTATGAGGGCCGGTGATCGTATCTCCACCGGTCGCGTTCAATCACGGAGGCAGCGGTGACAGCCGCCAAGGACTCGACGCTGAACATCCTCGTCGTCGATGACGAGGCGGACTTGCGCGACATGCTCACGCGCTCCTTCACGCGCGAGGGACACCGCGTGACGGCGGTCGCCGACGGCGAGACCGCGATCGAGCAGGCCTCGACCGAAGGCTTCGACATCATCCTGCTCGACGTCGCCCTCGGTCCCGGGCCGGACGGCTACGAGGTCACGCGCACGCTGCGCTCGCGCCGGAACATGGTGCCGATCATCATGCTCACCGCACTCGACTCGGAAGCCGACGCGGTGTTGGGCCTCGAGGCCGGCGGCGACGACTACGTGACCAAGCCGTTCGGCCTGGCGGAGCTGCGCAGTCGCATCCGCGCCGTCCTCCGGCGCGCCGGCGGGCGCGCCGCCGAAGCGGAGATCATCGATGTCGGTGGTCTCACGATCGACCGGGCGAGGCATGAGGTGACCGTCGACGGTAAGCCCGTCCGCCTGACCTTCAGCGAGTTCGAGCTGCTCGACGCGCTGATGGTCGACCCCGGCCGGCTGCTGAACCGGCAGGAGCTGCTGCGGGCGATCTGGGGCGACAGCGCCTTCCGTGACCCGCGGGCGATCGACGTCCACATCCGACATCTGCGTGAGAAGCTTGAGCCAGAGCCGGACAAGCCCAGGTACATCCTCACCGTCCGCGGTGCGGGCTACCGTCTCGGCGGGACCTGAGGCAACGGCCGTGGCGCTCTGGCGGCGCTTGCGCTCGATCAGCGTCGGGCTCCGCGAGCGGATCGTTGGCGTGGTCCTGCTCACCACCGCGGTGACGTTGGGCGTCGCTGCGCTGACGCTGCTACCGCGGCTCGAGTCGTCGCTGCGGAAGGCCGCGATGACCACGCTCCAGCGTGACGTCGTCGCCGCCAGCGGCTACCTCTTTCAGCTCGAGCGGATCAGCTACCAGTCGCTGGACGACAACGTCTCCTCCACTCCAGGCAGGACGGCCAAACAGGTTCAGCAGTCCACCGCGGCGAACCTCTCGAAGGTCGAGGCACGCCTGCGAACCCATTTCAGCGCCACCAGCCTGACGCTGGTCGGCTACGTCGACGCCGACGGCCACGGCCGTCCGGTGCTGCCGGTCGCGGCGCTGAACCCGACCGGCAGCGCCGGGTCCACGGCCGCCACCACGGAGGCGGCGATCGCCGACGCCGAGGCCGGCGCTCCCTACGACGACGTGCGCACGGCGTTCCTTGAGCGGCGCACCGTCTACAGCTTTAACCGCGGCCGCTCGCAGGTCCGGGCTGCGATCTGGCTCGGGAACAACCGCTACGGCACGACCGATGCCGTGCTCGCGGTCCGGCGTTCGATCGACGAGGTGCCCGAGGCGGTGGCGACGGTGCGCCGGGCAGTGGAGATCGCCACGATCCCCGGCATCCTGCTGACCGCGATCCTGGCGTTCCCGCTGGCCTCGCGGGCGGTGCGGCGCGTGCGGACGCTGCGCGAGGCGGCGCTGCGACTTGCGGTCGACGGCAGCGGTGCCGACTTCCCGGTCGATCGCACGCACGACGAGATCGGCGACCTTTCGCGCTCGTTCGCGATCGTGCAGCGTCGACTGCGCCAGCAGGAGGCGGCGCGCCGCGCGTTCGTCTCGACGGCGTCGCATGAGCTGCGTACGCCGCTGGCCTCCCTGGAGGGAATGCTCGAGCTGCTGGCCGAAGACCTCAGCGCCGAGCACCTCGACCTCGAGGATGCGAACGTGCTCCTCGGGCACGCGCGGGCGCAGTCGGATCGGCTGGCGCGGCTTGCCGCCGATCTGCTCGACCTGAGCCGCCTCGACGCCGAGGTGAAGCTCCGCTCGGAGCCGGTCGAGCTCGGTGAGCTGGTCCGGGCGGTGCAGGCTGAGTTCGAGGCGCGCGCCGGCGATCAGGACGTGAACCTGCGGCTCGAAGTTCTGGGCAACGCGGCAAGCGTCTGGGCTCTCGCCGACCCCGGCAGCGTCGCCCGGATCATTCGCATCCTGCTCGACAATGCGCTGCGCGTCGCGCCTCGCGGAAGCGAGATCGTGATGCGGGTCGGCGCCAGTGACGGCGAGCCCGCGATCCGCGTCAGCGACGCCGGTCCTGGCGTGCCGAAGGAGGAGCGGGGCATGATCTTCGAGCGCTTCCAGCGTGGTCGTTCCTCGACGGGCAAGGCAGGCTTCGGCCTTGGCCTCGCGATCGGCCGCGAGCTGGCCGAGCGGATGGGTGGGGCGCTGACGCTGGTCGACGACGACGACGACGACGATGGCGGCGGCGCGACCTTCAGCGTGAAGCTGCAGCCGGCGCCGCCCGAGGACGCGGAGACGGGTGAGATCCAGGTCTGAACCTCCGCCGGCCTGAGGGTGTGGTCTAGGTTTAGATTTGCGATGGGGACGTCAGCACGAGCAACGGGGGCGATGTGAGACCGGGGCCTGATCGGTGTAGATGGGGAAGCAGATGACGATGCTTGCGTTCGGCGCCTTCATCCACGTCAGTGACAATCTCGGCTACGCCCTGCCGGCGCTGATCGGCCTCGAGTCGATGGGCGTGCCGTCGCCGGGCGAGACCGCGCTGGTGCTGGCCGCGGTGCTTGCCAGCCAGGGCAAGCTCGACATCGCCCTGGTGATCGCGATCGCTGCGGCCTCGGCGATCCTCGGCGACAACATCGGCTACCTGATCGGCCGTCTCGTCGGGCGCGAGGTGCTGACCGCAAGGGGCCCGTTTCACGAGCGTCGCAAGCGCCTGATGGCGATCGGCGACGGCTACTTCGAGCGCTACGGCTCGCGGACGGTGTTCGTCGGCCGCTGGATCGCGCTGATCCGCTTCGCGGTCGCCTGGCTGGCGGGCATCAATGAAATGCCGTTCCACGTCTTCTTCCTCTGGAACGCGGCCGGCGGCATCACCTGGGCGATCGCCTTCGGCCTCGCGGGCTTCTACGGCGGCGCCGCCTTCGTGAACGTCCTCGAGAAGGTCGGGGTCATCGCCGCGGTCGTGCTGGTCGTCGCCCTGGTGGCCCTCTTCTTCATCAAGCGCTACCGCGACCACAAGCTCGAGCATCGGCTCGACGAGTGAGCCGGCTGCTGAGCGGCCCCCGGCCGTTCGGGTCTTTGGTCCTGGTTGTTCGGGTCCTGACCGGTTCGGGTCCTTGTCCCGGTTGTCGACCCCTAGCCCCGGCCGGTTCCGGTCCTGTCGGCCCCCGGCTGGGTGGTCGGCGAGTTTGTTGCGCATAGGTTGACAAACTCGCCGACCACCCAGCCAGCTGCTCGCTGAACCCAGCTATCGATCTGCTGTGCTTCGCGGCCGGCTCAGTCGGGCGCCCGCCTAGCCGCGACCCGCAGCCGCAACTACAATAAGTCGAGTTTGTTGACTTAACAAGTACACAAAGCAGACGTCTGGACTGCGGGCGTGCTGGCGGTGACCGGGGACACATGCGCACCCGCAAGCGGAAGACCGACCCGGAGGTGAAGAGATGAGCGAAGTGCAAGCTGCCGCCGCGAGCTGCGAGGTGTCCTGGTTCTCGGCGCTGTGCGACGACGACTACGAGCTGCTCGGCGTTGCCGATCCGGCGCTACGGTCGAGCTGGGAGCACTGCCGGGACATCGCGCTGGCGGCCGAGTCGGGCGGGTTCGACAACCTGCTGCTGCCGTCGAACTACCCGACCGGGTTCGACAACACGGTCTTCGCCGCGGCGATCGCGCCGTTTCTGCGGCGCATGCGGTTGCTGCTCGCCGTCCGCTCCGGCGAGCTCGGCGTGCCGCAGCTCGCGCGCCAGCTTGCGGCGCTCGACCAGGTGCTCGAGGGACGGCTCACGATCAACGTCATCTCCTCGAGCCCAGCCGGCGAGCACCTGGAGTCCGAGCAGCGCTACGCGCGCACGCTCGAGCAGATGACGCTGCTGCGCCGGCTGCTCGACGGGGAAGCGGTGGACTTCCACGGCGAGTACTTCGACCTCGACGTGCCGGCGCCGACACTGCGGCCGACCCAGCGGTACGTGCCGTTCTACTTCGGCGGCCTCTCGGACGCCGCTCGCGAAGTCGCAGCCCAGATCGCGGACGTCTACCTCTTCTGGCCGGACCGCACCGAGAACCTCGCAAGCGTGGTCGACGACATCCGGGGGCGAGCGGCCCGCTACGGCCGCTCGCTGCGCTTCGGGCTGCGGATCCACGCGGTCGTCCGTGCCAGTGAAGCCGAGGCTCGGGCTGCGGCGGATCGCCTCGTGTCGCGGCTCGAGCCCGAAGTGGGGGAGCAGCTCCGGCAGCAGTCACTGCACCCTGGCTCGGTCGGGAACGCCAGGCAGGCGCAGACACGGGCGGAGGCTGACACGCACGGATATCTGGAGCCGCACGTGTGGACCGGGATCGGCCGGGCGCGCGCTGGCTGCGGTGCGGCTCTCGTCGGCGACCCGGACCAGATCATCGAGAAGATCCATGCCTACCAGGAGATCGGTTTGGAGGCCTTCGTGCTCTCGGGGTATCCGCACAACGCCGAAGGCGATCTCTTCGCGCGCCACGTACTGCCTTATCTCGACCACGGGCCGCTGCAGGTCGAGCCGGAGCAGCTGGCCGCGGCACAAGCCGCCTGACCGCGATCGCGGCCTTCCGGCCCGGCGGCGCCGCCGGGCCGGAAGGAGTCAACGGGCCGATTGCGCTTGCTCCGAAGCACACTAACTCTGTTTAGATAATTGACTAGGTAGAATATTGTGCCGCAACAGTGCAACCGAGAAGGAGGCCTCTATGGGCGACAGCTCCAGTGGGGATGCAGAGCCGCAATTCCTTATGCATGAACCGGGCGACACCGTCGCCGTCGCGGTGCAGGACGTCGATCCCGGTACAGCCAGCGGAGCTGTGCTGAGCACCGGCGAGCGGCGGCAGCTACCTGTCACCGAGCGGATTCCGCTCGGTCATAAGTTCGCCGTCGAGGCGGTTGCAGAGGGAGCGCCTGTCACTGAGTACGGCTTCCGCGTCGGCACGGCGCTGCAGCCGATCGCCGCAGGCGAGCATGTTCACGTCCACAACCTCGGGAGCTCACGGTGGCAGACCTCACGCGTCGGCTGACCGGCTACCGGCGCGCGAACGGCGCCGTCGGCATCCGTAACCACGTCATCATCCTGCCGGTTGACGACCTCTCCAACGCGGCGGCTGAGGCCGTGGCGAAGATCATTCCCGGCACCCTGGCCCTGCCGCACCCGTATGGGCGCCTGCAGTTCGGCGAGGATCTGGAGCTGACCTTCAGAACGCTGATTGGCACCGGCGCAAACCCGAACGTCGCGGCCGCGGTCGTGATCGGCATCGAGCCAGAGTGGACCGAGCGCGTCGTCAGCGGGATCGCCGCGACCGGCAAGCCGGTCACCGGTTTCGCAATCGAGTCGCACGGCGACCTCGCGACGATTGCGACGGCAGCGCGTACCGCCCAGGAGTTCGTGCGGGACGCCAGCGAGCTACAGCGCGAGCCGATCGAGCGCGCGGAGCTGCTGATCTCGATCAAATGCGGTGAGTCCGATACCACGACCGGCCTCGCCTCCTGCCCGGCGGTCTCCGAGGTCGTCGATCGGTGGGTGCAGGGCGGCGGCTCGGTGCTGTTCGGTGAGACCTCCGAGCTCACGGGCGGCGAGTCGCTGATCGCGGAGCGTTGCATCGATCAGGCAACGCGGGACGCCTTCCAGCGCACCTACGACAGCTACACCGGCGCAATCGCGGCCACCGGCGCCAACCTGCTCGGCTCGCAGCCGACCAAGGGCAACATCGCCGGTGGGTTGACGACGATCGAGGAGAAGGCGCTCGGCGACATCGCCAAGACCGGGTCCGTGCCGGTGGTGGGCGTGTTGCGCGAGGCCGAGGCGCCGCAGCGACAGGGGCTCAACTTCATGAACACCTCCTCGGCGGCAGCCGAGTGCGTGACGCTGATGGCCGCGGCGGGCGCGGCGCTGCACCTGTTCCCGACCGGCCAAGGCAACGTCGTCGGCAACCCGATCGAGCCGGTGATCAAGGTCAGCGCGAACCCGCACACCGTGGCGACGATGAGCGAGCACGTCGACGTCGACGTCTCCGGCCTGCTGCGTCTCGAATACCCCCTGCAAGAGGCTGGCGACCGGCTGCTCGAATGCGCTGATCGCACGATCAACGGCCGCCTGACGGCGGCGGAATCGCTTGGACATCGTGAGTACGCCCTCACCAAGCTCTACCCCAGTGCCTGACCGGTCGGCAACCCCGCTGCCTGGTCCGCTGGCGGCTACGACGCCGGAGTCGCTGACGACTCCGGCGCCGGCCTTGCCGGTGGCCACGGCGCAGGAGTCGCCGACCACCTACGTCGCTGGTCGCTGGCAGGACCCCGATACCCGCTTCACCGTCACCGATCCCGCCGACGGCTCGCCCGTCGGCTCGATCGGCTGGGGCGACGCGGCCGGCGCCCGGGCGGCCGTCGACGCTGCTGCCGCGGCGTTTGACGATTGGTCGCGCACGCCTGCGCGTCGTCGTGGGGAGCTGCTGCGTGCTGCTGCCGACCTGCTGGCGGCACGGGCCGACCGGATCGGTCTGCTGCTGGCCCGCGAGAGCGGTAAGCGGCTACCGGAGGCAGCCGGGGAGGTCAGCTTCGCCGGCGACTACTTGCGTTGGTTCGCGGACGCAGCGGGACAGACCGAAGGCCGCACGCTCGCACCGGTGCAGGTCGGGCGTCACCATCTCACGCTGCGGCGGCCCGCCGGCTTGGCGCTGTCGCTGACCCCCTGGAACTTCCCGGTCTCGATCCCGGCGCGAAAGCTCGCCGCGGCGCTTGCCGCCGGCTGCACGGTCGTGGCTCGCGTCTCGGAGAAGGCACCGCTCGCGGCCGTGGAGCTGATCCGCTGCCTGGCCGACGCCGGCTTTCCCGCCGGCACGGTGAACCTGGTCCACGGGCCGGCCGCCGAGCTGACCGCGGAGCTGCTGCGGCAGCCGCCGGTGCGGGTCGTCAGCTTTACCGGCTCGACGGCGGTCGGGCGGCAGATCATGGCCCAGGCGAGCGCCAGGGTCGTGCGGCCGCTGCTCGAGCTCGGCGGGAACGCCGCCTTCATCGTCTGCGACGATGCGGACCTCGACGCGGCGGTGGCCGGGGCGCTGATCGCGAAGTTCCGCAACAACGGCCAGTCGTGCATCGCCGCTAACCGCTTCTTCGTGCAGGACGGGATCTACGACCGGTTCGTCGAGCGGCTGGTTGACGCCGTCGATGTCTTCACGCTGGGTGCCGGCACCGCCGTGCCGGCACCCGACCTCTCGGCGCTGATCGACAACGAGCGCGTGACTGCTGTCGACGCGCTGGTCGACGAGGCGATGTCCGCGGGGGCGCGACGGCTCACGCGCGAGTTCACGCTGCCGGCGCGTGGGAGCTTCGCGGCGCCGGCGCTGCTCGCCGGCGTGCCTGACGACGTGGGGCTCGCGCGGACGGAGGTCTTCGGCCCGGTCGCGGGGATCTTCCGCTTCCATGACGAGGCCGATGTCCTCGCCCGCGCGAACGCGACCGAGCTGGGGCTGGCGAGCTACGTCTACACGGGCAATGCCGAACGGCTGCTGCGGATCAGCGAAGGCCTGGAGGCCGGCATCGTCGGCTGCAACTGCGCGCTGCCGAGCGTGGCGTTCGCGCCGATGGGCGGTCTCAAGCAGAGCGGGCTCGGGCGCGAGGGCGGCCACGAGGGTCTCGACGAGTTCACCGAGCTGCAGTACCTGGCGGTGGGTGAGGCGGCATGAGCATGGCAAGTGGGGAGCAGCTCGTACTGGTCGCTGAGGACATCTGGAGCCCAGCCTTCGCCGCGCTCGCCGAGCAGCTGCCGCTGCAGCGGCTGAAAGGCGTCGTCAGAGCTACCGACCCGCAGCTACCGCGCGACACGACGGCGCTGGTGGTCCGCAACCGGACGGAGATCGACGCGACTCTGCTGCGAGCGCTGCCGCGGCTACAGATCGTCGCCCGTGCTGGCACGGGACTCGACAACATCGACCTCGAGGCGGCCGACGCCGCCGGTGTCGTGGTCAGCGCCGCCCCCGGCGTCAACGCTCAGAGCGTCGGCGAGCACACGCTGGCGCTGGCGCTGGCGCTGGCCCGCGACATCTGCGTGCGCGATCGCAAGGCGCGCAGCGGCCTCTGGGACCGCACGCCGGGGCTCGAGCTGCACGGCAAGAAGTGGGGGATCATCGGGGTCGGCAGGACCGGTCGCGCGGTCGCGCGCGTGATCGCCGGCTTCGACCTCTCGATCTACGGCTTCGACCCCTACCTCGACCCAGCCGACCCGGAGCTTGCGGCAGCCAATGTCACCCTCACCGACCTCGACTGGCTGCTCGCCAACGTCGACGTGCTGAGCGTCCACGTACCGCTCACCGACGAAACGCGCGGGATGGTTGGCCGGCGCCTGCTGGCGGGCTGCAAGCCGGGTGTGCTGCTGGTCAACGTCTCGCGCGGGCCCGTGGTCGACGAGCAGGCCCTCTGCGACGCCCTGGGAGCTGGTCGCGTTGCTGGCGCCGGGCTCGATGTGCGGGTCGAGGAGCCGCCGCGACTCGGCGCCCTGGAAGCCTTCAGCAACGTGGTGCTCAGTCCGCACGTCGCCGGTTTGACGCGGGAGAGCCAGGAGCGCATCGCGAAGATCCTGAGCGCCGACATCGAGGCGGTGCTGGGCGGTGACAGTGCGACGCACGCGGTTGGCGGCCTGCACACGAGCGCTCGCACGGATATCGGGGCGACGCGGTGAGCCAGTTGCCGCAAGGAACGGCGGAGCTGCCTGCCGGGCAGCTCCGCGAGCTTGCCGCCGCACCCGGGCTGAGCGAGCTCGGCGACTGGGCCGGCCGGCTGGGCGTGTGGCGCCCGTCTTGGCTGACAGGGGCTGGCGAGGCACTGGCCTCATGACCGCTGTCGGGACCAGCCCACAGGTCGTCTGCGTCGGCGTGGTCTCGCTCGACTCACTGGCTCTGGTTGACGTCTATCCCGATGCCGACCAGCGCGTTCTTGCCTCGGCGGTCGAGGTTGCCGGCGGCGGTCCCGCCGCCACGGCCGCGGTGACGCTGACACGCCAGGGAGTGTCCGCCGCCTTTGTCGGCCGCGTCGGTGACGACGCCGACGGTCGCGCGGTGCTGGCGCAGCTGGAGCGCGAGGGGGTCGACATCTCCGGGGTCCAGGTGAGCACGCGCACGGCGACTCAGCGCTCGCTGGTGGTCGTGGCGCGAGAGCGCCGCAGCCGGGCGATCGCGGCGCTCGACGTGCCGCCACTGACGGAGCTCAGTCCCGTGGCGACGGCGCTGATCGCGGAGGCGCAGTGGGTGCACGCCGATCACCTCGGCTTCACCGCCTCGGTCCACGCGCTGGCAAGGCTGCGGCCGCGGCCGCGTCTCTCGGTCGATGCCGGGAACCTCGGTCCGGAAGCACAGCTTCATGGCGTCGATCTCTACGGGCCGACGGCCACGGCGCTCTGTGCGCGCTACGGGCTCGCGCGCCACGAGCTCGATCAGGCGGCGGCGCGAGCGCTTGTGAGCGGCGCACGCGTCGTCGTGGCCACCGCCGGCGCGAACGGCGCGCGGGCGTGGTGGAGCGAGCGTGGCGCCGAGCTCGTCGAAGCGCCCGGAGCGGGTGTGATCAGCGCGGGGGCGAGCCGTGGCGTCGGGATTCAGTCCACGGTCGGCGCCGGCGACGTCTTCCACGGTGCTCTGCTGGCGGCGCTCTGCCGCGGCTCGAGCTGGCGGGAGGCACTGGCCGCCGCCAGCGCCAGTGCGGCGCTGAGCTGCCGCGCGCTCGACGGTCGCTCCGCGATCCCCGATCTCGCCGAGCTGGAGGTGTTCATGCACGCCGAGCGTGAGTCCCGGCAGCGGACGCTCGAGGTGGTCCGATGAACGCGCCGCAGAGCCCTGTCGCGGGCGGCCGCGAGCAGCGGCTGGCCCCGCTGCGGCGTCCGTCCGGCGGCTTCGCGATGGTGGCGCTCGATCAGCGCGAGGCCCTGCGGCTGATGCTGGCGTCCGGCGGGCGAACGGCGCCGATCGCGGATGCGACGGTGACGCAGTTCAAGGTCGCGGCGGCAAGGGCGTTGACCCCATATGCATCCGCTGTGCTGCTCGATCGTCAGTTCGCGTTCTACCCGGTGCTGGCGGCCGGGGCGCTGGCGCAGGGCTGCGGCCTGATCCTGGCGGCCGACGAGTTCCACGCCGCAGGCTCGGTTCCGGTCGACCACTCCACGATCGATCGCGCCGTGGACCCGACGGTGGTGCGTGCTGAGGGAGTGGCGGCACTGAAGCTGCTGGTCGTCTGGCGCAGCGACGAGTCGCCCGCGGAGCGCCAGCAGCTCGTGCAGGAGTTTGTTGCCCGCTGCGCCCAGGCGGGGTTAGCGAGCATCATCGAGCCGGTCACCCGGCCGCCGCGCAGCGGCGACAGCTTTGACCGCGAGGCTGCGATTATCGCCGCGGCGCGCGAGCTTGGCGATCTCGGGGCCGATCTCTATAAGGCTGAGGTGCCCTACGGCGGCGACGCCGACGCCACCGAGCTTCGTGACGCCTGTCGCCGGCTCGATGCCGAGCTGCCGATCCCGTGGGTCGTGCTCTCCACCGGTGTTGCGCCCGAGCTGTTCCCCGGCGCCGTGCAGGCTGCCTGTGCCGCCGGCGCCTCCGGCTTCCTCGCCGGCCGGGCGATTTGGGCGCCGGTGCTGGACCAGCGCGACTGGCAGCGGGCGCTCGCGAAGCTGTCGGTGCCGCGCCTACAGCAGCTCGCGCAGATCGTCGACACGGCGCTTGCCGAGGGGCCGGCTGGGAGCGGGCGCTGAGATGACCGCGACCATGACCGCAACCGAGCTGCTGTTCGACCGTGTGGGGTCCGTCACGACCCGTCCGGTGCCGGCTTCGCCGCCGACGCTGGGGCCGGACGAGGTGCGGATCGTGCCGCACTACCTGGGAATCTGCGGCTCCGACCTGCACCTGCTGGCCGGCCGCCATCCCTATGCGCAGCCACCGAAGGTCCCGGGCCACGAGGTCTGTGCCGAGATCGTCGAGGTCGGTAGCGCCGTCGAGGGAATCGTCGTTGGCGACCGCGCCGTGATTGACCCGATCATGCCGTGCGGTCACTGCCGGGCGTGTCGCGCCGGTCGCTACAACCTCTGCGAGCCGCCGCGGGTCGCCGGCTTCCGGGCGCCCGGCTTCGGCCGCACCAGCCACATCGTGCCGGCCCGTAACGTGCACATCGCGCCCGCCACCGTGCCCTGGCAGGTGCTGGCGCTGGCCGAGCCAGCGACCTGCGCACTCCACTGCGTCCGTCGCCTGCCCGCCGAGGCGCTCGAGGAGGTGCTGGTGATCGGCGCCGGCACGATCGGGCTCTCGATCGTCCAGGCGCTGCGGAACTGCGGTGCCGGGCGGATCACCGTCATCGAGCCTGACCAGCGCAAGCGCGAGCTTGCCTGCAGCCTGGGCGCAGCGCAGGCGGTTGCGCCGGGGGCGCTTGCCGACGCTGCCGCCTTCACCGGGGTGATCGACGTGGTCGCGGCCGCCGGAACCCTGGCCGAGGCCTGCGCGCGCGTGCTGCCCGGCGGCACCGTCCTGGTGATGGGTGTGCCCGACGGCCCGCGCGAGCTACCGCTGCCGATGATGCAGCGTTTCGAGCGTGACCTGATCGGCTCGGGGATGTACCTGCCCGATGACTTCGATGCTGTGATCACCTGGCTTGCGAGTGGTCGCTTCCAGACCGAGCCGCTGATCAGCGCTGTGTTCGATCTCGCCACGGCGCCAGCCGCTTTCGCGCGGGCCGCCGAGCCGGACTCGATCAAGGTCCTGGTCCGGATGACGTGATGGTGCACCTATCTGGAAGGGCACCGAGCATGAACGCACACGGTCAGAGAACCTCAGCGGGCCGCCTTTCTTAGCAACACTGGCTACGTTCTGCGTGTGCCTCTCTTGGCAAAGCGCATACGCCGATGCTGGCTGGTGACCGGGCAACACGCGCATGCCGGGATCCGACGCCGGTGACCCGTTCTCGCACGATCTTTCGACGGCGGCTGTTGTTGCTGCTCGTTCTGACCGCTGTGGTTCTGGTGGCCGTCGTGCATGGCGGCGGCCATGCTGCTGACGAGGTCGCGCTCGATCCCTCGGCGTTTGCCCCCGGAGCATGCGAGGCGTTCGCTCCGACGAGCGGGGACCGTGACCGGACGGTGTTCCTCGACGCAGGGCATGGCGGCATCGATCCGGGCGGGACCGGCACCACCGAGGCCGGTCGGTCGATCGACGAGTCGAACGTCAACCTGGCGGTCGAGCTGCAGGTGATGTCGCTGCTCCGGGCCGACGGCTTCAAGGCCGCGGTTTCGCGCACGGAGAACTCGACGGTTATGAAGCTCGGTCACGACGACACCTCCGACGGGGAGCTGTCTCTCGAGGGCGCGCACGCTGACGTCGCCGCGCGCGACATCTGCGCCAATCGCGCCCACGCCGACCTGCTTGTCGGGATCTACATGGACAGTGGCGCCAGCGCCGCCAACGCCGGGAGCGTAACCGTATATGACGCCGACCGATCGTTCTCGCAAGCCAACCTCCGGTTCGCGCGCCTGCTTCAGAAAGATGTTCTGTCGGCAGTGAACGCCCACGGCTGGGAGATTCCCGACGATGGAGTGCAGGCAGACAGCACCTTTGGCTCGTGCGTCGGCAGCTCATCTTCGGGTGGGTTGGCAGCCGCCGCCGCCGCTTACAATCACCTGCTGCTGCTGGGCCCAGCCGATCCTGGATTCTTCTCGACGCCGAGCAAGATGCCGGGTGCGGTCATCGAACCGCTGTACCTCAGCGACCCATTCGAGGCGTCGATCGCGGCCAGCCGGCGCGGACGCCAGGCGATCGCCCGTGGCATCGCCAGCGCCGTCGAGCAGTACTTCACTCAGCACTCGCGGCGCTAGTCCAGATCCTCGCGCTCATCGGGCTCGGGCTGGTCGCGCTTGTTGCGGGCTCAACGCTTTTCTCGGTTGATCGCTCGGCCATTGCTTCAGCCGAACCGGTGGCGCCGCCGTGATCGCGGTCGCGTCGGCGCTGGCCGAGGTGTGCATGCGCGTTCTGCCGGACAGGACCCGACCGGCCGCCAGAGCCCCTAATCCGGAAGGCCGGGGTCGGCGTCTGCGGCGCCCATGGAGGCGGCAATGTCCTTCAGCAGGATCATCAGGTGCAGTGGGTCACTGGGTGACGGCTCAAGGCCATGCCGGTGGTAGAAGCGGCGGGCGTCGTCGTTCTTCGCGTGGACGAGCATGGCGCGTACGCCGATAGTTCCGGCGGCCGCCAGGGTCCGGCGCATCGCGTCGCGTAGGAGCCAAGCTCCGAGGCCACGACCGGTGACCGAGAGATCAACCGCGAGTCGTGCCAGGAGCACCACGGGAACTGGGTATCGCGGCATGCCCTTGCGCACGCGTGCGGTGGCCCCCTCACGCTCAAGTCCGGCAGCAGTCAATGCGTAGTAGCCGACGACCCGGTGCTGCTCACTGTCGACGACAACGTAGGTCCGGGCGGATCCGGCGGCAGCAGCTTGGCGTGCGTAGTGAGACAGCCACAGGTTGAGCGGCTCACTGCTGCAGTCGAAGCCTGCGAGAACGTGGTCTGAAGCGAGCGGCTCGGCATCGCCGAAGCGAGGCATTACTCGGGCCGCGGCCGCCGGAACAGCTCGACGACGGCAGGAACCTCACGTGCTGGACGATCTAGCGCGTCCGTGAAGGCTTGCCACTCCGATGCTGAGAGCTGGAACCGCGTGCGATCGGCCAAGACTCGCCCAGCTCGCTCTCGGCCGCTTTCCACGAGAAACTCTGACAGGGACTCGTGGGCCGCTGTCGCGGCGCTCCGGAATAGCTCGTCGTCACTTGGGGCGACGCGGAAGTGCATGCGCTGAGTCTTCGTTCCAGGCATGACCCAAAGTGTACGCCAGCTGTGCGCACACGCCAACCTCTTATCTGAACGTTCTAGATTTATTTTGTGATAATTAAGCGGGCTGCACCGAATCGCGTGGTTGTGCTGGATCGCGTGACGCGAAAGCGGGTTGTGTCAGATGGCCATTGCGGTTGCCATAGAAGATGAGGAAGTAGGCGTAGTCGAAGCCCTGCTCGCCAGGGCGCGGAAGGCGCAACAGGCCTTTGCCGGCGCCAGCCAGGAAACGGCGGACTTCGCCGCCCAGGCGGCGGGGTGGGCGCTGCTGGAGCCCGGCCGGAACCGCTCGCTGTCCGTGCAGGCGGTGGCCGACACCGGGTTCGGGAACGTGGAGGACAAAGTCGCGAAGAACCGGCGCAAGACGCTCGGGCTCCTACGTGACCTGCGGGGCGCCCGCTCTGTCGGCGTCCTGCGCGAGGACCCAGTGGGCGGCATCACCGAGATCGCGCGTCCAGTCGGGGTCGTGGCGGCGATCACGCCCTCGACCAACCCGGTGGCGACGCCCGCGAACAACATCATCAACGCGCTGAAGGGACGCAATGCCGTCGTCCTCGCGCCTGCGCCCAAGGCGACGGGTGTCTGCGAACGCCTGGTCGGCTTTGTCCAGGTCGAGCTGGCGAAGCTCGGGCTGCCGCCGGAGCTGGTGCAGATGCTGCCACCGCCGGCGTCGAAGGCGCTCACGCGGGAGCTGATGCGCCAGGCCGACCTGGTCGCGGCGACCGGCTCGCGCTCGAACGTCCGCGCCGCCTACTCCAGCGGCACGCCGGCGCTCGGCGTCGGGGCCGGGAACGTGGCGGCGATCGTCGCCGCCGGCGCCGAGCCGGCGCTGGCCGCCAGCCGTATCGCCGAGTCCGAGGCCTTCGACAACGCCACGAGCTGCTCGTCGGAGAACAGCCTGGTGATCGTCGACTCGCGCTGGGACGAGCTGCTGCAGGCGCTCACGGCCGCGGGCGGCGTCCTGACCAGTGCCGGGGAAGCGGCACGGCTGCAGGCCGCCATGTTCCCCGAGGGCAAGCTGGCCCCGGTGTTCATCGCCAAGCCGGCGCCGAAGATCGCTGCTCTGGCGGGGCTGGAGCGCGCGCCGTTCAGCGTCTGCCGCTTCATCATGGTCGACGAGACCGGCCAGGCCACCGGCCCCGCGCGACCGTTCTCGGGGGAGAAGCTCTCACCGGTTCTGGCGCTCTACCGCGTCCCGGACTTCGCCACCGCCATCGCCCAGGTGGCCAGCATCTACGACTACCAGGGGAAGGGTCACTCCGTCGGCGTCCACGGCGCTAGCGACGCCGAGATCATGCGCTGCGGCCTCGAGCTACCCGTCTGCCGCGTGATCGTCGACCAGGTTCATGCCGTGGCGACGGGTGGGGCCGCGAACAACGGCCTGCCGGTATCGCTGTCGATGGGCTGTGGCACCTGGGGCGGCAACAGCTTCTGCGAGAACCTGAACTACCGGCATTTCCTCAACATCACGCGCATCGTCCGGCCGATCGCGCCGCGGCCGGCGTACGAGGAGGAGCTGCTCGGCGAGTACTGGAGCCGCTATGGCCGGTGATCCGCGCACCGTGCGGGAGCTGATCGAAGGGCGCGCCGCTACCTGTGGTGCGGCGCCGTACCTGATCGCTCCTTCGACCACCGGCGCGGAGCGTCGTCTCGACTTCCCCGGGCTTGAGCGAGACTCGCTCGGAATCGCCCAGCTCCTGGCCGACCACGGCGTCGTGACCGGCGACCATGTGGCCTTCCTGGAGCCGAATGGAGTCGATGCGGTGGAGCTCTTCCTGGCGAGCATGGCCGCCGGAGTCGTGGTCACGCCGCTGAGCCTGCTCTCGCCGCCCGCCGCGTTGGCGTCCATCCTCGAGCGTTCGCAGTGCAGGTTACTGTTTGCCGCACCTGAGCAGGTGGAGCTTGCGCGCCGGGTGCGGGCAGCGCTTGGCCGCACTTTGCCGCTGGTGGTCACCGCGCCGGGCTGGCAGCACAAGCTCGGCGGGAGAGATTGGCCGCTGCCCGCGCCCGGCGCCGACGACGACGCGCTGCTGATGTACACGTCTGGGACGACGGGACGGCCGAAGGGGGTCCGGTTATCGCACCGCAACCTGCTTGCCGGCGCGCGCTTCGTCGTCGCGGCGCACGCGCTGACAGCCGCTGACCGCGTGCTCGCCGTGTTGCCGCTCTACCACATCAATGCCCAGGTGGTGACGGTGCTGGCGCCGCTGCTGCATGGCGGTAGCGTTGTCATGCCGGAGCGCTTCAGCACCAGCCGCTTCTGGCCGCTGGCGGCCCGTTACCGCTGCACATGGCTGAACGTCGTGCCGACGATGATCGCCTACCTGCTCAACGGCACCGATGCTGTCAGGGATGGTCTCGACCTTGCGCGGGTGCGCTTCTGCCGCTCGGCGTCGGCGCCGCTGCCAATGGCGCACCAGCGCGCGTTCGAGCGGCGCTTCGGCATCCCCATCGTCGAGACCATGGGCCTGACGGAGACGGCAGGCCCCGTCTTCAGCAACCTCCTGGACCGCGCGCAGCGCAAGCTCGGCAGCCCGGGTCAGGCGTTCGGCAACGCGGCGCGCGTCACCGAACCTGAGACGGGAGTGGAGCTGCCGTCAGGAGAGTCTGGGGAGATCGAGATCAAGGGCCCCAACGTCATGGCGGGTTACCTCGACGATGCGGATGCGACGGCGCGGGCTCTGCGCCCGGACGGCTGGCTGCGAACCGGCGACCTCGGCTATCGCGGCGGCGACGGCTTCTACTTCATCACCGGTCGGCTCAAGGAGTTGATCATCAAGGGCGGTGAGAACATCGCACCGCGCGAGATCGACGAGGCGCTACTGCGCCACCCGGCGCTGATTGGTGCCGCTGCGGTCGGCGTTCCCGATCCGGCCTACGGCCAGGACATCGAGGCCGGTGTGGTTGTCAGGCCGGGCGCAGAGGTCAGCGAAGCCGAGCTGCTCGAATTCTGTCGCGGCGCGCTCGGCGCCTTCAGGACGCCGCGTGCGATCCGCTTCCTGGCGGAGCTGCCCAAGGGGCCGTCCGGGAAGGTACAGCGGCTGCGCCTGCTTTCACCCGAAGGCCGGATGGCGGCAGCTGCGGCGCCGCCATCCGGGACCGCCCGCTCATCCAAAACCGCCTTCCCATCCGGGACCGCCCGCCTATCCGGGACTGCCTTTCCCGCCGGGACCGCCGCCAAGCACATCAGCGAGAGGAGTCAGCCATGAGCGCCACTGCGATCCGCGCGACGTTGTCAGCCCACGAGCAGCGCCTGCAGGACGAGATCGACGGCAGGGAAGATCGCTATCGCCCGAGCCATGAACGGGTCTTCGCGATCCTCGACTCCTTCGCCGGCATGCGACCCAGCATCGATGTGGAGCGGGCGCTGTACTTCACCGAGTCCTTCCGCCAGACCGAGGGTCAGCCGCTGGTGCTGCGCTGGGCCAAGGCGCTCGCTCACATCGCGGCCAACATCTCGGTCCACATCGACGATCATCAGCTGCTCGCCGGCCGGATCGGCAAGCCTGGGCGCTACGGCATCCTCTACCCGGAGCTCGACGGCGACTTCCTCGACCAGGCGGTGGCGGAGCTGCCCAAGCGACCGGAAACGCCGTTCTCGATCAGCCCGGAAGATGCCCAGATCGTGATCGACCAGATCGCTCCCTACTGGCGCGGCAAGACCTACCACGAAGCCTTGAACGCCGCGCTGCCGCCCGACCTTCACCAGCTCACCTACGACGACCCTGAAGGTCTGGTCTCGCGCTTCATCGTCAACGAGACCTCGTCGTTCCGCTCCTCGATCCAGTGGGTCCACGACTACGAGAAGGTGCTGAAGCGCGGCTTCGGCGACATCCGCCGGGAGGCCTCAGAGCGGCTGACGGCGCTTGATCCCCTGAGCCCGAAGGACGAGCTCGAGAAGAAGCCGTTCCTGGAGGCGGTGGTGATCGTCTCCGATGCGATTGTCCTCTGGGCGAACCGCTATGCCGAGCTGGCGGAGCGCCTTGCCCGAGAGGAGCCTGACCCGGCGCGCCGGGCGGAGCTGGAGACGATGGCCGCGGTCTGCCGCCGGGTGCCGGAGCACCCGGCGCGCAGCTTCCACGAAGCCGTGCAGAGCCAGTGGCTGACGCAGATGTTCTCGCGCCTCGAGCAGAAGACCGGCACGATCATCTCGAACGGCCGCATGGATCAGTACCTCTATCCCTACTTCAAGGCCGATAAGGAGCGGGGTCTGCTGAGTGACGATCAGGCCCTGGAGCTGATCGAGTGCGTCTGGCTGGGGCTCGCACAGTTCGTCGACCTCTACATCTCGCCGGCCGGGGGTGCGTTCAACGAGGGCTACGCCCACTGGGAGGCCGTGACCGTCGGCGGCCAGACCCCTGAAGGTCGCGACGCCACGAACGAGCTCACCTACCTGTTGCTCAGGTCCAAGCGGGAGTTCCCGCTGCCCTACCCCGACCTTGCCGCTCGCGTCCACGCCCGCTCCCCGCAGCGCTACCTCTGGGAGGTCGCTGAGACGATCAAGGACGGCTCGGGCTTCCCCAAGCTGATCAACGACGAGGAGGTCGTGCCGCTCTACGTCTCGAAGGGCGCCAGCTTCGAAGAGGCCTACGACTACGCCGTCTCCGGCTGCTCGGAGGCGCGCATGCCGAACCGCGACACCTACACCTCCGGCGGCGCCTACGTGAACTTCGCGGCGGCGCTGGAGATGGCGCTGTTCGACGGCCGCATGCTGAAGTACGGCGATCGGCGACTCGGCGCCGCCACCGGCGATGCCGGCGAGTTCACGAGCTGGGATGAGGTCTGGCAGGCCTACAGGACGCAGCAGCTCCTGTTCTGCAAGGCGGCCTTCACCCAGCAGTACATCGTCAACCAGCTTCGCGCCCAGCACTTCGCCCAGCCGATGGGATCGGCGCTGCACGACCTCTGCATGAAGTACTGCCTCGATCTGCACACGCCGCAGATCCCGGAAGGCATCAACTTCGGCTACTTCGAGTGCATCGGCTTCGGCACCGTGGTCGACTCGCTGGCCGCCATCAAGAAGCTGGTCTTCGAGGAAGGGCGAGTGACGATGGCCGAGCTGCTCGAGGCCATCCGCACCGACTTCGCCGGCCGTGAGCCGCTCAGGGCGCTGCTGCGCGCGGCGCCGGCCTACGGCAACGACGATCCTTATGCCGACGCGATCGCGAAGGAGATCGACCGGGTCTTCCTCGAGTACTCGCGGACCTACTCGCAGGAGCTCGGGATCTACAACGACATCCGCTACGTGCCCTTCACCTCGCACGTGCCGTTCGGGAAGGCGGTCAGCGCCACGCCCAACGGCCGCAAGGCGTTCACGCCGCTCTCAGACGGCTCCTCGGCCTCGCAGGGGGCGGATGTGAACGGCCCGACGGCGGTCCTTCTGTCGAACTACGCGACCAAGAACGACGGCTACCGCGAACGCGCCTCGCGCCTGCTCAACATCAAGCTCACGCCGAAATGCGTGGAAGGCGATGAGGGGACCCGGAAGCTGGTGTCGTTCATTCGCACTTTCTGCGATTTGAAGCTGTGGCACGTGCAGTTCAACGTGATCAACCAGCAGACCCTGCTGGCGGCCCAGCGGGAGCCGGAGAAGTACCGCAACCTGATTGTGCGGATCGCCGGCTACTCGGCGTACTTCGTCGACCTGTCGCCGGACCTGCAGAACGACCTCATCGCCCGCACGGCGCACGAGACGATCTGAGGGCAGCCACGCATGGTTGGCGCGGTTGGCGCGGTTGGCGCGGCGGCAAAGGGAGCACGAGAGCGCTCGAGAGCGATTCCCGACGCGCTGTGGCGCGGCGCGGTCTTCAACGTCCAGCGTTACTCCCTGCATGACGGCGCCGGAATCCGCACCACCGTCTTCCTGAAAGGCTGTCCACTGCGCTGCGACTGGTGCTGCAACCCCGAGTCGCAGCGCGGGGTGGTGGAGCTGGGAGTCAGCGCCGACCGCTGCCTCGGCCGCGACGTCTGCGACTACTGCGCCACGAGTTGCGACCGCGCCGCTCTCGGGTTCGACGTGGACGGCAGGCCCGTCATCGACCGCGGGCGTTGCGATGCCTGCCTTGCGTGCGTGCGCGATTGCCCGGCGGGGGCCCTCACCGCCTACGGTGAGGAGCGCACGGTCGCCGAGATCCTCGACGAGGTCGAGCAGGATGCGATCTTCCATGCGCGTTCGGGCGGCGGCCTGACACTCTCCGGCGGCGAGCCGCTGCGGCAGGCGAAGTTCGCTCTGGCTCTGCTGCGCGAGGCCCGGCGGCGGCATATCGACTGCGCGATTGAGACCTGCGGCCACGTAGCCTGGGGCACGCTGGCGACCGCGGCCGGCCTGGTCCGGGAGATCTACTTCGACGTGAAGCTGGTCGACCCCGTCAGGCACAAGCGCATCACGGGGCGAACGAATGACCGCATCCTCAGTAATCTCGTGCGTCTGGCGGCGGGGCTGTCGGACGGGTCGGCGGACAAGCCGATGGAGGGACTGTCGGCGCCCGCTGGCGCCGACGACGTTCGCCTGCATGTGCGGACCCCGGTGATTCCCGGGATCAACGACACGGTCGCGGACATCGACGCCATCCTCGATCTGCTGGCGCCGTATCCGTGGGTCAGCTACGAGCTGTTGCCTTACCACCGGATGGGCGAGCCGAAGTATCGGGCGCTCGGACGGTCGTATCCACTGGGCAACGCGAGGCTGGATGAGACTCGCTTCGCGGAGCTGCAAGCCCGGGTCGAGGCCCGGCGCGGTGCTTGGAACTGCCTACCTCTGTGAGGCCAACCCCGCTGAGGCCACGCCGCCACGGGATCGCCTGTTGGATCAGTCTCGCGCGTCGGCCGTTGGTGCTGCGGCTCGCTGGGCGCGCTCCGGCGCGGCGGCCCGGCTGGCCGCCTTTGCGCGCGGCAGCGCCAGTGCGACCAGCGTCGCAGCCAACATGATCCCGGCGCAGACGAGCAGCGCCACCCGGTAGCCGTGCAGCGTCGCCAGCACCGGGCTGGCCAGGTGGCTGTGGCGGGCGGTGGTTGAGGCGACCGTGACCAGGATCGCCAGCGCGATCGCGCCGCCGAGCTGCCGGGCCATGTTGAACAGCCCGGAGGCAAGCCCCGCCTGGCGGCGGCTGATGCCGCTGGTAGCCGCCGTCGAGAGCGGCAGCATCATGAGCCCCAGGCCCGCGCCGAGCAGCAACTCGGGCCCAAGCGCCTGCGTCGCGTAGTCCAGCCGGGTGTGCAGATCCAAGCCCCACCAGGCCAAACCGCCGGCGGCCAGCAGGCCGCCGACGATCACCAGCCCGCGCATGCCGGTGCGCGGCCCAAGCCGTCGGGCTACCAGCGGGCCGAGCGTCAGCACCACGGTCATCGGCACCACCGCCACGCCCATGCGCAGCGCACCGTAGCCGATGATCTGCTGTAGATACAGCGTGACGAAGAACAGGCTGGAGGTCAGCGCCGCGCCGACGCAAGCCATCGCCAGGTTGCCGGCTACGAGACCGCGCTGCCTGAACACGCCGAGCGGCACCAGCGGCGCGTCGCTGCGCAGCTCGACGGCGATGAAGGCCAGCGCCAGCGCCGCCGCGCCGGCCAGCGCGGCGAGCACCGCAATCGAGCCCCAGCCCTTGATCGAAGCCTCCGAGACCCCGTAGACCAGCGCCGAGACGCCAACTGTGAAGGTCAGCGCTCCCGGCAGGTCAAGGCGCCCATTCGCGCCGCGTGGGCGCGCCGCCGAGAGGCTCAGCGCTGTGGCGATGATGAGTGCCACGCCGACCGGCACGTTCACAAACAGGACGTAGCGCCAGGAGAGCTGCGAGGTCAGCACGCCGCCCAGCAGCAGGCCGATCGTGGACGCCGCGGCGCCGGTCATGCTCCACAGCGCCAGCGCACGGGTGCGGGCCGGGCCCTCGTGGTAGAAGGCGGTCAGCAGGCTCAGGCTGGAGGTGCCCATCACGGCGGCGCCGATGCCCTGCACGACGCGCGCGCCGATCAGCAGCGTGCCGCTGCCCGCCAGCCCGCCGATCAGGCTGGCGGCGCTGAAGATCACCAGGCCGACCAGGAATACGCGCTTGCGGCCGAGCAGGTCGCCGGCACGCGCGGCGAGCAGCATAAAGCCGCCGAACGTGACCAGGTAAGCGTCGACCACCCACTGCTGAGCGTTGGTCGAAAGCCCCAGTGCGGCCTTCATCGACGGCAGTGCGACGTTCACGATCGTGATGTCGATGACGACCATGAAGTTGGCCATCAAGGCGATCGCCAGGATCACCCACTCAGGGACGCGGGCGCGGAGGACCGGCACGTTTGGGCGCGCCGGCGGTGGAGCGAGATTGCGGTGGGACACGAAACGAGCTCCTTGTTTTCGGGAATGGCTTTCAGGCTTGGCTCTCGGATAGAGGAACTGGGTGGGCCGCTGCGGGGAGAGTGGACGTCTGTCAGCCAGCTCTTGAACTTGTTCAAGTTGAACAAGTTCAAGATAGCGCGTCAAGCTCGGGGCAGCGCGATATGGTGGTCTGGCCAGGGAGATCGATCGCCGGCCGGCGGCGACGGGGCGCGACCGCTGGCGGGCGAAAAAGGAGACGATCAGCGGCAATGCGACTACAGCGCGAGCAGGTGGTGGAGGTAGCGATCCGGCTGCTCGATGCCGACGGGCTCGACGCGCTGACGATGCGTAAGCTCGCCACCGCGCTAGGCGTCAAGGCCGGCGCCCTCTACTGGCACTTCACAAGCAAGCCGGCGCTGCTCGACGCGATCGCTGATCGCTTCGTGGCGGGCCTGGCCGCAGACCTGCCGGCGGGGACGTGGGAGCAGCAGTTGGTGGCACTCGGCCAGCGCGTGCGGCGCGCGCTGCTCGCGCATCGCGACGGCGCCCGGGTGCTGGCCGGCACCTACCCATCCGAGCCCAACACGATCCAGGTCGGTAACAAGCTCGTGGAGATCCTGCAGAATGCCGGGCTGCCGGCGCAGCAGGCCGGCTGGACCGCGGATGTCGCGCTGCACTACGTGCTGGGCCACACGATCGAGGAGCAGGCGCAGCTCGAGCTGGAAAAGCGCGGGGCCTGGAATCCGCAGCCGCACTCAGACGACGCCGAGAACAAGCTCGCCGCCACGGCCTTCGCGGCTGATCCTGCCGAGCGCTTCGACTACGGCGTGAAGCTCCTCCTAGACGGCGTCCGCCAGCAGCTAACAGACCTGGCCATGTGACCGCACGCCGGGCAGCCTGGCGAGTGCAGCAGCCGGTTGACAAGGGCCGATCATGGCCGAGGTTGACGGAGCTGAACAACGCGAGCATCGTGGCGACGATGCTCGCACACGGCGTCGGCACGATCGCCACCAGCAACCTGGACGACTTCGCGAGGTTTAGCGACCACGTGTCCGTGATCGGTCTATCTCAGTAGCAGGCTCGGGCGCAGTTCCCCCTGGGTGGGTCGCCCAGCGGGGCGACCCACCTGCGCAGTGCGCTTAACGGCGCGCGGCGTCCAGGGGAGACCTGGACGCCGCGATCACGCTTCTGAGCCGACCTGGCAGCCGGTCTGGGATCAGTGACCCCAGGCGGAACATCGCTCAGCTCGTGGCTGGCACGCTGGAGTTCAGCGAAGTCGTGATGTAGGGCTTGAAGCTGAACTGCTTGGGAATCTCACCGGCGCTTGCGAAGGCGTTGACGAGACCCTGCTCCGAGGCTTCGACGTTTGCGTCGATCGGCACCGGCCATTCCTCATGGTCCTTGGCAGCCTTCACCATGATGTTGTCGGGGAGAGCGACCGCATCGGCCCAAACCTTGGCGTAGGCCGGGATGTTCGAGTTGATCCAGTTGTAGGCGAGGTCGAGCTCGTGCACGTACTCGGCGATCTCTTTTGCCTTCGTCGGGTTCTGCAGCGCGGCGTCGGAGGCCACGATGTAGGAGTAGTCGCCGTGCAGGACCGAGCCGTTGTCAAGCTCGCGTGCACCGTACTTGATCTCCGCCTCCTCGATGTACGGCGACCAGATGTCCCACGCGGCCACCTTGCCTGTGGTGAACGCAACCAGCGCCGCGGACGGCGTCAGGTTATCGACCGTGACATCGCGGCGCGTGAGGCCGGCTTGCTTCAGGGCCAGCAGCAAGTGCGCGTCGCCCGAAGTGCCTTCGCCGACAGCGATCGTCTTGCCCTTGAGCTGGGCAACCGATTTAACCGGTGAGCCCTTGGGCACCAGCAGAGCCGCGGAGGCGACTGCGGTCTTCTGGGCACCAACGACCTTCACCTTGCCGCCAGCGGCGGCAACGAACACCGGTGGCGCGTTACCGACGCCGCCGACGTCGACGTGGCCGGAGCTGGCCGCCTCGAGGATCGGCGGACCGGCGGTGAAGTCGGCGAACTGGACGTTGAACGGCAGCTTGTGCAGGAGCCCGGCGGCTTCCAGGTCCGCTTCGGCGCCGGTACCCGCCTGGTCGCCCACCACCAATGTCGGCAAGGACGAGTTCTTAGCGCTGACCGTGACGACCGCGGTCGCGGTGGTGGCCGCCGCGGCTGCAGCCGTGGTGGTGCCGGCCGCAGCCGCGGTCGTCGTGGTGTTGGTCGTGGCCGCAGCGGAAGTCGAGGTATTACCGGAACTGGAGCTCGAACCGCAGGCCGCAACGACCGTGCCCAGCGCGATCGCCGCCGTCACGGTTGCCAGCAGCCTGGCGCGGCGCGGCCGCCTCGGGGTTTCGGGTTCGTTTTCAGTTGGCGAGGGTGTCATCTGTTCCTTCCCACGGGGTTGTTCTCAGCTTGCCCTTCGCGGAACGCATCCCGGCCTGACTCAGCGTGAGCGAGCTAACGGGCAAGATACTACAGGAAGTCAATTGAACCGGTAGACATAGTGAAGATGCGAATTGCGTGTTATCGACAGGTTTGCGTGCCATTAACGATGGGCTCAGACGCAGCCCGGACCAGCTGGTCCGGGCTGCAAATCGATGTATGCCTTAGCGCACGTGAGCGGCACCCAAAATGAAATCGGGCTGCACGCCGTCACCTGCTCGTGGGCAGCTTCAGGAGAGTGCCTCGACGGCACTGAACCCGAGCCGTGTGAGCAGCCGCTCGCGCAGCTTGACCAGCTCGGGCTGGTAGCGGTCGCGCGGCCGCTCGGTGGTGAGCGTCGCGGCCTCCGAGACCTGACCATCGGCGAGGATCAGGATCCGGTCGGCCAACGCGATCGCCTCGTCGATGTCGTGGGTCACCATCAGCACGGCGGGCTTGTGCCGCTTCCAGAGTCGTAGGACGAGCTCATGCATCGCGATTCTGGTGAGCGCGTCGAGTGCGCCGAACGGCTCGTCGAGGATCAGGATCTTCGGCTCGCGCGCGAGCGCGCGAGCGAGCGATACCCGCTGTGCCTCGCCGCCAGAGAGGGTGAGGGGCCAGTTGTCCGCGCGCTCGGCCAGCCCGACCTCAGCGAGGGCGGACGCCGCCCGCTCTTGGATGTCGTTGCCCCGCAAGCCGAGTGCGACGTTCTTCCGCACCGACCGCCAAGGCACGAGGCGCGCGTCCTGAAAGGCGATCGCTTGCTCATCGGTGATCTCGACCTCGCCCGAGGTCGGTGCGTCAAACCCCATGAGCGCCCGCAGCAGCGTTGTCTTACCGGCACCGCTGCGACCGATCAACGTGACGAACTCACCAGCCTGGATATCGAGGTTGAGCCCCTTCAGGATCTCCCGCTCGCCGAAGCCCAGGTGCAGATCCCGAACGTGCGCGACCCGGCGCGAATCGTCGAGCGGTTGGGCGGTTGCTGCCACGACGTCGCCGGTCTGGCGGTCGGTTTGGCTATCAACGCTCATTTCGCCATCTCGATCCCTCGGCGCCAGGCGAGCGAGCGTCGCTCGATGATGCGGACGACCCAGTCGGTGATCAAGCCGAGCAACGTGTAGACCAGCAGCGCGACGATGATCACGTTGTTATTGAGGAACTGCGCGCCCTGGTTGATGATGAAGCCAAGGCCCGAATTGGCGTTGATCTGCTCGGCTACCACCAGGGCGAGCAGGCCGGTGGCCAGTCCCTGGCGGAGGCCGACGAGAATCGACGGCAGCGCTCCCGGCAGGATGATGTGCCAGAGCTTCTCGCGGTAGCTCAGCTTGAGGGCGCGGGCGAGCTCGCCCAGACGGCCATCGACGCTGCGGATGCCGCTGAAGGTGTTCAGATAGATGGGAATTGCGGTTCCAAGCGCGATCAGCAAGACCTTGGGCAACAGGTCGATGCCGAACCAGACCTCGAAGACTGGGATCAGGCCGAACAGCGGCAGCGTGCGCAGCATCTGCATGAGCGGGTCCACCGTATCCTCGCCTCGACGGCTGAGACCGGCAATCAGCGCCAGCAGGAGTGCCGCAACGCCACCCGTCACGAAGCCGATTCCCCAGCGCTCCAGCGATGCGGTCAGCGCCCCCTGGAGTGTGCCGTAGGCGGCGGAGTGCGTCACCACGAGCGTGTAGGCGGTGTGGATGACCTGAGTCGGTTCCGGCAGCTTCTGCGTCGACATCAGCTTCAGCTCGCCCACGGCCTGCCAGATGATCAGCAGGACGAGCGGGCTGATCGCCCGTCGCCAGGCGCTGCCACCCAGCCTGAGACGGCGACGTGTGCGCGCTGGCGCGGCGGTAGTGGCGGTGGCGCTGCCCGCGACTACGAAGCCTGGGGCATCTGCGGTGCTGGCGTCGGAGACGTCAACGACCGTTGAAGATGAGGAAGTTGTACTCATGCGAGATTCCCAACTGGAAGCAACGGTGGTTTCGGTTGCAGCCGGAGCCCTGTGGCCTCCGGCTGTGGGTTGGTCGGCTGTTGCCGGTGGTGCGTCCGAAGTGGGAGGACGCCGTTATGGCAGCAGCTGGCCGGGCCCCGGCCACGGTACGGGTAGTTGATGAAATCAATCTAGACAACAAACATAGTGGAGTTTACGCGCCAGAAAACCCGTTTGCAGAAAACTCACAACCAGCGCTGCCAGCCTTATCGTCGGCAGACGCGGGGCTGACGCAAGCGCTCACGCGCGAGCGGCACCCTCAGTGCTTGGGATCGAACTTCAGCGCCAGCGAGTTGATGCAGTAGCGCAGGCCAGTGGGGTTCGGGCCGTCGTCGAAGACGTGGCCGAGGTGGCTGCCGCAGCGCTTGCAGAGGACCTCGGTGCGGCGCATCCCGAGGCTGTGGTCGGTCCGTGTGATGATGCGGTCCTGCACGGACGGCTCGAAGAAGCTGGGCCAGCCACAGTCGGAATCGAACTTCGCGCCCGAAGCGAACAGCTCGGCACCACAGGCGGCGCAGTGGTAGCTGCCGTCGTCATGCAGGTCGACGTACTCGCCGGTGAACGGCCTCTCGGTCGCGGCTTCGCGCAGCACCGCGTACTGGTCGGGACTGAGCTTCGCCCGCCACTGCTCGTCGGTCAGCTCCACGCTCGCAGGCTCTGACGTCGCGCCGCGTTGAGTATCTGTGCGGTTTTCGGTAGTCATCTTCCGAGCTTAGAACCCTCCGGCGCGTTGCTTGGAAGCTCACTGAGAACCGTCGAGATCGCCGAGGAGCTCCAGGACCACGGCTGACCAGGCGAAGTCGCGCTGGCCCTCGCCGGCGCCGCTGTAAGGGTGGTAGTACTCGCGCAGCCCCACGCGGTCGATGCTCGCGGCCAAGCGGGCCGCGAGCACCCGTGCCTGCTCGCGGTAGCCAAGCCGGACCAGTCCGCGCCACAGCAGGAGGGCAGCATTGATCCAGACGGGTCCGCGCCAGTAACGCCGCGGGTAGCCCCAGAACGGGCCGCCGTCGCCGGTTTCGAAACTCGGCTCCGAGGCGGAGACCGACGGCACGCCGGCCGGCAACCAGAAGCGCCGCTCATCGAGGAGATGCTCCCGCACCAGCCGATGGCCGATGGCCTCGGGCAAATCCGGCAGCGCCAGCGGCGACAACGCCGCCCAGGTAACCGGCAGGGCTGACTTCGGCGCCGGTCGGGCGAGCGGCAGAAACAGCCCGCGACGCTCGTCGTAGCAGCGTTCGATCAGCGTCCGGGTCAGCGACGGCAGGCCCAGGGCGGTGCGCGAAAGCGAGTAGAGGACGTTGGTCGCGACCTCCGCGCAGACCGGATGCCCGCTGCGCAGCACGCGTCGCAGGTCGAAGCCGAGCCGGCGGTTGCGCTGCACGAGCCGGTAGAAGCCGGGCAGGCCATGGGCTTCGGCCCCCCAGATCGCATCGAATTGCGGCGAGGCGTCAAGCCCGGACTCGTCCGGTTGCACGATCCACAGCAGCCCGTCGCCATCGAGGTCGCGGTGCTGCGCGAGCCATTCGTAATGACGGACGATCGCCGGCTCCTGCGCGGGTGCGCCAACGACTTGTTCCCACGCCCAGGCCAGCGCCGGCGGCTGGATGCTGGCGGTCATCATGGGCGCGCCCTGCTTGGGCGCGCCCACTGCCGGGCTGTTCGCCGGCAAGTTGTAGAGATAGCGGCGCAACCGTGGCAGCGGCTGGTCCCAGAAGATCGTGTGGCCGATGAAGCCGTCGGAGCGTTCCGCGCTCAGCAGCGAACGCAGCTCGCGCTCGCCACGCGAGCGGTCGAAGTGACGCCAGGCAAGCGCCGTGAAGCAGGAGTCCCAGTACCACTGCCAGGGGTAGTGCCGCGGGCTCGGGCAGGTGTAGGCGAAGCGCCGCCCGTCAGCCAGCTTGCCTTCGCGCCAGTTCGCGTCGAGGACCTTACGGCAACGGTCGGTGACCCGTGCGACGAGGGGAGCGGGGACTGCGCTCTCGCTCACCGGGCACCAACGGCGACCGGGCGGCTTGGATCGCGGCTCCATCGCGACCAGGAGCCGGGGAACAGCCGCGCCGGTCCCAGCCCCGCCCGCTCGAGCGCGAGCAGGTTGTGGCAGGCGGTGACGCCGGAGCCGCAGTAGGAGATAACGGCGGTGCCGGGCTCGATCCCGACGGCCGCGAACGTCTCGCGCAGCTGCTCCGGGCTTGCCATCCGGTGGTCGGCGTCGAGGTGCTCGGCGACCGGCACGTTACGGGCGCCGGGAATGTGGCCCGAGCGGGGGTCGACCGGGTCGGGACCGCCTGCGAAGCGGGCGCGGTCCCGCGCGTCGATCACGACCGTCCGGCTGCCGTCGGCGGCGACGCCGTCGGCTGCGGCGGCGCCGGTCTCGTCGATGTCGGCGAAGCGCTCCGCCGGCCACGGGACCGGGGCGAAGCGGGCGGGCGGCGGAGTGCTGCCGGGGCCGGTCTCAAGCGTCCCCGCGACGGCGGCCAGCGGGCCGCCGTCAAGCAGGGCGGCAGGGTGGCCGATGATCCGCAGCAGCCAGACGAGTCGTGCAGCCATCACGCCGCCGGCGTCGTCGTAGGCGATCACCGTGTCGCCGTCGCCGATACCTACCAGCGACAATCCGCCGGCGAAGCGCTCGGGACGCGGCAGCGGATGCCGCCCGAGGCTTGAATCGCCCTCCGGCTCGGCAAGCACGTCAGCCAGCTCGACATAGACCGCCCCGGGAATGTGCCCGGCCTCGTAGGCCGTGCGGCCCGAGCTGCCGTCGAGCTTGAAACGGATGTCGACGAGCTTCACCGCGTCACGGTGATCGCTCAGCCACTCTGCGCTCACGAACGGTTCCATGCCCTGGATCGTAGGCGCCGGAGTGACGTTCTCTGCAACCGGCCATTGGTTCTCCTGACTCGCGCCCCGTTTCCCATGGATACCGTGGAAAACGGGGCGTGAGTCGCGATGAGGCGCGATACGACGCGGTGCAAGGCTGGCGGCGGGTTCCCTCGAGGTCGGGGTCCCTTGTCGTCCGAGCCGTGCGGCAACATGCTGGATTCGTGTCGATGTCCGCAGCCCGCCAGCCCTCAACCCCCAGTCAAAGTCAGATCGATCGAGGGGTGAAGGACAGGCAGGCCGCCGGCAGAAGGCGGGGCACTGGCGCGATGCCGCTGCGCGACTGGCAAGTGCGCGCGCTCGATCAGCTCGCGCGCTGGCGAGAGGGCTCGTTTTTGATCTCGGCCGCGCCGGGCGCCGGCAAGACCCGGCCGGCGCTGGAGTTCGCCCGTGAGGAGCTGAACCGCCGCGCGGTCGACGGCGTCGTCATCGCCTGCCCGACGGCGCCGCTCACCCGGCAGTGGGCGCGGGCTGCGCATGAGCTCGGCGTGAACCTTGTTCCTGATGCCGAGTCGCCGCGGCCGCCCGCCGGCTTCCATGGCGTGGTCGTGACCTTCGCGCGCATCGCCAGCGCATCGCGTCAGTGGGCAAGGGCGGTCAGTCCGCAGACGCTGGTGGTCGCCGACGAAGCTCATCATCTCGGTGAGGAGCTGAGCTGGGGGCAGGCGTTCAGCGCCGTCTTCTCGCGCGCTGAGCGCTGGCTGCTGCTCTCGGGCACGCCCTTCCGCTCCGATGCGACACCGATCCCCGGCATCAGCTACGACGTCGACGGGCTTGCCGAGCCCGACGTTGCCTACAGCTACGCCGACGCGGTCCGCGAGGGCGTCTGCCGGCCGGTGATCTTCGTCACCTACGACGGCACGCTCTCCTGGCGCAGCGGCGACGACGTGATCGAGTCGAGCTTCGACACCGTGCTCAGCCACCGCGAGGCAAGCCGCCGCTACCGGACGGCGATCTCGACCGAGCTGCCCGATGGTCTGCCGCGGATCCTCGCCGAGGCGAACACGCGCCTGCAGACGCTCCGTGCCGGCGATCATCCTGACGCCGCCGGCCTGGTGGTCGCCGCCGACTCCGAGCACGCGCGGCGCATTGCCAAGCGTCTGCGCGAGGTCACGGGGCAGCCGCCGGTCGTGATCCTTCACGCCGATCCGCGCTCCGCCGGCCGGCTTGCCCGTTTCACGCACGCCCAGGACCCGTGGATCGTTGCCGTCAACATGGTCTCCGAAGGCGTCGACATCCCACGGCTGCGGGTTGGCGTCTACGCCTCCGCCGCGAAGACGCCGCTGATCTTCCGGCAGATCGTCGGTCGCTTCGTGCGCACGATCCCCGGTCGGCCGCCGGAGCCGAGCTGGCTCTACATCCCGGCTGAGCGCGTGCTGCGTGACCACGCGGCCAGTGTCGAGCAGGAGCTCGCGCCCTTCCTGAAACGTCGCGGCGAGGGCGATCAGGATGAAGACTTCGAGCAGCCGGAGCGGCGCGCGAGCGAGCCGTCGGCGGCGCTCGACTTCGAGCCACTGAGTGCCGACGTCGAGGCGCAGATGACGCTCTTCGGTCCTGCTCCGGCGGTCGCTCCGGGCGTTCGCGCCGCTGCTGCGAATGCCCGTCCGGCCGCGCAGCTCGCGGCCACTGTCCCGACGCCTGAGCCGGTGGCCGCACCGGGCGGCGAGCTGGACAGCCTGCCGGCGTTCGAGCGACGCGATCGGCTGCGGACAAAGCGCCACCGCCTGGTCGGCGAGCTGGCGCGCACGCAGGGCGCCAGCCAGCGCGAGATCAACACCTGGGTCAACCGCGAGCTCGGCATCGAAAGCGTCCAGAAGGCCACGCTGGAGCAGCTCGAACGCTCGATCGAGCTGCTTGAGAGCAGTCTCTACCGTAAGCGATGATGACCGCGGGCGAAGGAGCGGGGCCGGACGCATGGCGGAGCGCGAGCGAATGCCTGAAGACGTTCGCTGGACCGCTGCGCCGATAAGCGGTTACCTTCAGTGAAACGACGAGCTTCGAGCATGGAGGTGGGCGGTGAAGGTCGGTAGGTTACTTCTACGCACGACGGTCGGCGGTCTGATGATCGGGCACGGGGCCCAGAAGCTGTTCGGCGCCTTTGGCGGCGAGGGTCTGAACGAGACCGCAGCGACTTTCGAGCAGGTGGGGATGAAGCCGGGGATGCCGTACGCGGTTGCCAGTGGCGCGGCCGAGACGTTCGGCGGCGCCGGGCTGCTGTTCGGCTACCAGACGCCGCTGGCCGCGAGCGCGGTCGCGGGATCGATGGCGGTCGCGATCGAGCGCGTGCACTTTAAGAACGGCCCGTGGGTCCAGAAGGGCGGCTTCGAGTACCCACTGGTGCTCGGCGTCGCGGCGATCGTCCTGGCCGACCTCGGCCCCGGCAAGTTCTCGCTCGACAGCCGTAAGGGCCACGCGTTCGAGGGCCGCGGCTGGCCGGTCTTCGCACTGGCCGCGGCAGTCGCCGGCGCCGCCGGCGTGCGGTTCCTGGCAGAGCGCACGGTGGGAGCGGAAGCGGCAGGGGCGGACGCACCGGCGGCGCCGGACGCACCGGTGGCCGCCACCGAGGCCCCTACCGCCGAGCCGGATGTAGTCGTGGTCGACGCGACGGTAACGGAGGTGCCGTCGGACGCGAGCCCGGAGGACGGCTCGGGCGCAGGGAACGAGGGGAACATTCAATGAGTCACGGCGCACCCGAGGCGGCGACCAAGTCGGCGGCCTATCTGACTTCGTCGTCGCCGCTGATGCCGACACTCAGGCGCTACGAGCCGGCGGCGGATCGCTACGAGTCGATGCCCTACCGGCGTGCGGGACACAGCGGTCTGCAACTGCCGTCGCTGGGACTGGGGATGTGGCAGAACTTCGGTGACTCGCATCCGCTGGCGCAGAGCCGGCTGATGGCACGCATGGCCTTTGACGCGGGCGTCACGTACTTCGACCTCGCCAATAACTACGGCGTTCCCTACGGCAGTGCCGAGGAGAACCTGGGTCGCATCCTGCGCCAGGACTTCGGGAGCCTGCGCGACGAGCTGGTGATCTCGACCAAGGCCGGCTACGACATGTGGCCGGGTCCCTACGGCGAGTGGGGCTCGCGCAAGTACCTGATCGCCTCGCTCGACCAGAGCCTGAAGCGCCTGGGCCTCGACTACGTCGACATCTACTACTCGCACCGGGTCGATCCCTACACGCCGCTCGAGGAGACGATGGGTGCCCTCGATCAGGTCGTGCGCCAGGGTAAGGCGCTCTACGTCGGCATCAGCTCCTACGGTCCCAAGCGGACCGCGGAGGCGGCCGCGATCATGCGCGACCTCGGCACGCCGCTGATTGTCAACCAGTGCTCGTATTCGCTGCTGAACCGCTGGGTCGAGGACGAGCTGCTCAACGTGGTCGAGGATGAGGGAATGGGTCTGGTGGCGTTCTCGCCGCTTGCCCAGGGCCTGCTCAGCGACCGCTACCTGAACGGCATCCCCGACGACTCGCGTGTCCGCTCCGGCCGGGCGTTCGCCTCCTCGTACCTGACGGAGGAGAACCTCGAGCATGTTCGGACGCTGAACGAGATTGCGAAGCGCCGCGACCAGACGCTCTCGCAGATGGCGCTCGCCTGGCTGCTCCGCGACCCGCGGGTCAGCTCGGTGCTGCTCGGCGTCTCGCGTCCTGAGCAGCTCGAGGCGAACCTCGCGGCGCTGAGGAACGTCGAGTTCAGCCAGGCCGAGCTGAACGAGATCGACCAGCACGCGAAGGAAGGCTCGATCAACCTCTGGGAGTCGTCGAGCTCCGCTGAGTGAGTGGTGACGGTGAATGAATGGTGAGGGCGCGGTTGCCGGCGGCGAAGCCGCCGGCAACCGTGCCCTGCGGCCGGTGCACCGTCGCTTGCACAGACCGGCGGCTGAGCGCCTGCCTGCAGGCTGGCCGGCACCCTCGGCCGCAACCTTGGGCTGCGGCTCATGTTCTTACTGCCGTCTGCCGAAGTCAGGCAATGGCGGTTGCGCGCCGTCGGGCAGGTGCCCGGACGTGCGGCGCCGAACCTACGGCCAATGAGATCACCCAGACACCTCCTGCCGATGCTCGCCGCGCCACTGACCGCTGTGGTGATGCTTTCCGCCGCGGTCTTGCCGTCGGGGGCGCGCGCTGCACAGGGAACACAGCTCAGTCTCTACTCGGCACGCCAGGTCACGTCGACGAAGACTGCCAGCGGCGCCGTCGCGCAGCTGACCGTCGGCGGGCTGACGATCCAGCGCAGCGGTGGCGCGCGTGGTGTGATGACGGAGCTGGTCGACGCTGCGAACGCGCTCGGCGCCGCCCGCGACCCGTACGTCTGGGGTGGGGGACACGGCCAAGCGGGCAATGCCAGTGTCGGCGTCCGCGGCGGCCCAGGCTACAACGGCAAGCGTCGCGGCTTTGATTGCTCGGGCACGGTCGCGGCGGTGCTCGTCGCCGCCGGCTTGTGGCAGAACGGCGACTCGGTGCCGAACGACGCGAACGTGATCGCGACACTGAAGGCCGAGCATTTGATCCTGCCGGGCGCCGGCCGTGGCAAGCGTGAGGTGACGCTCTACGACCGCCCGGGCGTGCACATCTTCATGAACATCGACGGGCGCTTCTTCGGGACCTCGGACGGGAACCACGAAGGCAACCGGAAGGGCGGCCCGGGCTGGCTGCCCGGGCGCTCGACCGACGCCCGCAGCAGGAAGTTCAAGAAGTGGCACTTCAAGGCAGCGCTGCTGACTGCCCGCAATACTGCCTCGCTGCTGATGAGCTTCACTGCGCTCGGCGATTGGGAGCTCGCGGGAGAGCTGCTCGCTGGTCAGCAGGTCTCGGTCGCCTACTCGACCTCCAACGCGGGCGTCTTGCAGGCAAGGACGGTTTCGGCCTTGAACGCGACGACCGTCAGCGGCACCGTCAGCGCGGTGACCATCGCGCCCGACGGCTTCGCGCTGGCGCTGGCAGACGGTGAGAACCTCAGCTTCGTCAACGACAGCGACGACTACGACGTTGAGGTCGGCGAGCCGGCCACGGTGACCTATACGAGCGTCATCAGCGACGGCGAGACCGTGAACCAGGCGTGGCAGGTCACGGACGCCGCGTCCGCGACCGGCATCGCCACTACCGGCGCCGCTCGTCTCCCCTGAGCCGGTTCTCGCGGCCGGCAAGCGGGCGACCGTTGCCGGGGCAGCCCAGCGGGGCTGCCGACCGAGATCACACCGACTGACTGCGGCCACGCCGGCCGGCTCACGCGACCGTCCTAGACTTGTCCTTGTGCCTCGGTGCGGAGCCGGCCGCTCCCCAGCGAGGCTTTTCAAGCGGCCCGGTCGTATGCAATTGCATGTTTACCGCAATGGCGTGGCGGGTTACTGCTCATGAAGACCCTCTCTTGCATGGCAATAATTGTTGCAAGAGCATGAGTTGAGGGATCAAGCGAAGAGGTCTCAAGTTCACGGCGGGCTGCTGCCCGCAAACCCCATGTCGCTGGAGGAGTGACTAACTAACGATGTCCCGCAAAGTGTTTGACAAGCTGGCCAGCTGGATCGGCGTCGTCCTAGCCGTGGTCCTGCTTGTGGCCGGCGGCTTGCTGACGTGGGGCGCGCACTTCGCGCGTTCGAACGTTCACACCCAGCTTGCTATGCAGCAGGTCTACTTCCCGACCAAGGCACAGCTTGACCATCCGACCCCGCCTGAGACCACGGCGCTGATGCGTAAGCAGTTCGGCAAGTGGGCTGGCCAGGAGGTCCTTACCGGTCCGCAGGCGGAAACGTTCGCCAACGACTACATCGCCCACCACCTCTCGAAGATGCCGTACGGCGGCGTCTACTCGAAGGTCTCGGCTGCCGCTCTGGCCAACCCGACCAACAAGACGATCGCCGCTGAGGAGGCGACCGTGTTCCAGGGCACGACGCTGCGCGGCATGCTGCTCGAGGCATATGCCTTCGGCACGATCGGCACGATCATGTTCTGGGCCGCGATCGCGTCATTCATCGGCGGCGTGATCATGGCGGTGCTTGCGATCTTCGGCTTCGCCCATGCCGTCCGGGTTACCCCGACCGAGCAGCTCGGGGGCAGTTCCCCGGAGCGCGAGGCCACGCCGGCTGCTGCCTAGTCGTCTCCAGTGTTCGTTCGTGGGGCGCGCCAGTGCGTGCCCCACGGGCTTGCGCCGGCGCCGCAGTGCGGTAATTTGCAGTTATCTCGACTGCACGGACCGCTCCGACTCTCGAATACGACCGCATGCGGCGTCTTGTCCAGGCTGGACCCTGGCTGGTCGCGAAGCCCGACCTTGAGACGGTCCTGGAGCGGCTGCTGCAGATCGCCTGCGAGACCACTGGCGCCCGCTACGCGGCGCTCGGTGTGCTCGACGCCGAGCGCAGCGCGATCGAGAAGTTCGTCACGCGCGGGCTCTCCGATCGCGCGGTGCAGCACATCGGCGCGCCGCCGCAGGGCCGCGGCATCCTCGGGCGACTGATCTCCGATCCGCGGCCGCTGCGGCTTCACGATCTGACCGCGCACCCCGAAGCGTTCGGCTTTCCCCCGTCGCACCCGCCGATGCACAGCTTCCTCGGCGTGCCGATCGTGATCGACGAGCTTGCCTGGGGCAATCTCTACCTGACGGAGAAGGAAGGTGGGGGCGACTTCACCGCCGAGGACGAAGAGGCCGTGGTGCTGCTGGCCGACTGGGCCGCCGTCGCGATCGAGCACGCCCGTGTGCTCGAGGCGGCAGGGCGTCGCGAGCACGAGCTCGCCCGTAGCCTCCGTCGTCTGCAGGCAATGCAGACGGTCGCCGCCGCCGTCGGTGCGCAGACCGACCTGCAGAAGATCCTCGAGCTGATCGTCGAGCAGGGCAGCGCCCTGGTCGACGCCGACGCCACGCTGGTGATGCTCGCCGGCGGCAGCGAGCTGCGCGTGTCGGTCGCGGCCGGTGCCGCGACCGTGCCGAAGGACCCGGAGGTCGGTATCGCCGCGACCTTCGCCGGGCGGGTGCTGACCGAGTGCGAGTCGCTGCGGTTGGACGAACTGCAGGGCGAGCAGCGGCGCCAGGCCGGTGACCTCGGCGTTGCGAAGGCGCACGCGGCACTGCTGGTGCCGCTGGTCTACCGCGGCAACGCGATCGGCGTGATCGCGGCCTTCGACACGCGCGACGGCAGCGGCTTCGACGACGAGGACGAGCAGATCATGACGGCGTTCGCCGCCGCTGCAGCGGCGGCGGTGGCGACAGCGCAGTCGATTCTTGCCGACCGTCTGCGGCATTCGCTCGAAGCGGCCGAGGCCGAGCGCAAGCATTGGGCTCGCGAGCTGCACGACGAGACGATGCAGGCACTCGGGGCGTTGAAGATGATCGCTTCGAGCGCGCGTCGTAGCGACGACCCGGATACTCGGGCCAAGGGGCTCGACGCCCTGGTCGACGGTCTCGAGCTGGAGATCGAGAACCTCCACGCGATCATCTCGACGCTGCGGCCGGCGGCGCTCGACGACCTCGGGCTGCGCCCGGCGATCGAGGCTTTGGCCGAGCAGCAGCAGGTCGCGAACGGCTTCGACGTACGGCTGCACCTGCGGCTGCCGGACCCGGCGAAGTCCGAGCGGCGGCTGCGTCCGGAGTTCGAGGTTGCGATCTACCGGCTCGTCCAGGAGGGTCTGTCGAACGTCGCCAAGCACGCCCGCGCAAACCACGTCGATCTGACCGTGAGCGCGAACGACCGGCAGGTGAACGTGAAACTTGTCGATGACGGCGTCGGCTTCGACGCCACCCGGCCCGCGGCCGGCTACGGCCTGACCGGGATGCGCGAGCGCGCCGAGCTGCTCGGTGGCCGGCTGGAGCTGCAATCGGGTGTCGGCGGCACGGTCGTGACCGCATCGTTGCCGGTCGCCTATGTCGACGCAGCCGCCGCGCTTGAACCGGCGGCGGAGCAGGAGGGTGCTGGCGAGCGGACGAGCCTGGCCGGCTACTGGCTGCGGCGGCTCACCCGCAAGCCGCCTGCGAAGCGCCTCTGACCGTCGGCGACCGCGGCCACCGACGAGTCCGGGCGTTCTTATGGCCCGCGCCGCTACCGCGGCGACGGCGGCACTTCGATCAGGTGGTTATCGAGCGCGAAGCGAACCAGCTCGGCGCGTGTCGAGAGGTTCAGCTTCTGGTGAATGTGTGCCCGGTGGGCCTCGATCGTCCGCACCGACAGGAACAGCTTGTCGGCAATCTCGGGGTTTGTGTAGCCGAGCGCGATCAGCTTCAGGATCTGGGCCTCGCGCTCCGACAAATCGCCAGGGCGACCGCTTTCAGGAGCGGCCGCCAGCCGCGCGCCGAGCTGCGGGTTCAGGTAGTGCTCGCCGGCGGCGGCGAGCCTGACTGCGCGGACCAGCTCGACGTCGGCCGCATCCTTCAGCACGTAGGCGATTGCGCCAGAGCTCAGCGCCTGGCGCGCGAACGCGGGATCGCGCTGCATCGTCAGCACGACAATCTGCGTGGCGGGGATCTCGGCCCGCAGCCGCGGGATCAGCTCGAGTCCCGACTCACCCGGTAGGTTCAGGTCGAGCACCAGCACGTCGGGGCGATGGCCGCGGACGTAGCGAGCCGCGGTCTCGGTGTCGCCGGCCTCTGCCAGGACCTGGAAGCCGGGCTCGGCGTCGAGCAGCAGCCGCAGGCCGGCGCGGACGACGGCGTGGTCATCGGCCAGCACCAGGGTGACCGGCTTCATGTCGGGAGTGTCAGTGAGATCGGGCATCAAGCTTGACCGTTGCAGCCCGGTCAGGGCGTTTCACTGGGCTCGCGCTTGCCGGCGCCAAGCACGGCACCGGTGTCGACTGACAGAGGTTAGTCCTCATCGCCATCGGATGACTGCAGCGGCGGAACGGCGGTCCGTCTGATCGGCAGTGTCAGCCGTTGGCGTTTTGCTCGCTGAATGTGCAGTGGAAATTGCGGACACCTTGTCGCGTTGCTTCTCACGTCGCGGTAAGCAGATCGCGATAGGTCTAAGGGCCACTGCGGGGCACGACGCAGCTAGCGACTGGACCGGTGGGAGTAAGAGCGCGAGAGCCTACTGATTTCTTCCAGCAAAGCTAGATGCGGAGTGCGACGGTGGCTTCTGAAATCTATGGACTAGACGAAGATCCGGATTCCTCGAAGACCGGTCCGGCGGAGACCGGCTCGGTGGAGTTTGCCGGCATGCAGCCGGATCTCGCTGCGTCCGCTCCCGGCCCGGACGTCGGCGCGCGGCAATGGCCGCAGGCCACGGCCGATTGGAGTGGCGCCGAGGCCGGGGAGTGGCCCGGCTCGGGCCTGCGGCCCCAGCCGTGGTCGGGGACCGGTACCGACGGCGGCGCCTGGTCCGACTCTGAAGTCGAGCCTGTGACCGTCGCCACCGACGCGGGCAGCACGCTGCTGCGTCCGGTGCGGGCGCAGATGCACCGCGAGAGCACCGTGCGGTATCTGCTGGCCGCTGCGGACGCGGTGGCGGCGCTGCTGGCCGTCACCGTCTGGGCGCAATTCAGCGGCACCTCCTGGCGCTGGGGCTGGCTGACCGTTGGCCTGATCGCAGTGCTGATCGCGAAGATGCAGGGACTCTACGATCGTGACGACCGCGTACTACATAAGAGCACGCTCGGTGAGTGGCGCGTGCTGGCGCGCGCATCGGTCCTGGTCGCGATGGCGAACTACCTGATCTGGTACGCGAGCACGAACCCCGAGTCCGGCCGCGGCATCCGTCCGTTCTTCTTCTTCGCAATCGTTACGTTCGGGCTGGCGGTGCCCGCCCGGGCGCTGGCGCGTTCGGTGGCGCTCTCGCTGACGTTGCCCGAGCGCTGCCTGATCATCGGCGACAGCGACGTCTGCGCGACGCTTGCCAGCCGTGTGCAGGAAGTCCCGCATACCGACCTGGTCGGCATGGTTGCCGCCGACGACATCGACGAGTCGATCCAGGGCATCAGCGAGCTGGTGCAGACACTCGGGGTCCAGCGGATCCTGATCGGGCCATACCCGTCGACTCTCGAGGAGAAGATGCTGGCCGTGATCACCTCCGCCAAATGGCTCGGTGTGCGCGTCAGCCTGATGCCGAACGTGATGACCGTGCTCGGCGTCGCGGCGGTCTTCGACGAGCTCGACAGTTTGATCCTGCTGGGCGTCCCGCGCTTCGGTCTGTCCCGTTCGTCCGGCCTCTTGAAGCGGACGTTCGACCTCGTCGCCGGCGGGATCACGCTGCTCGTGTGCCTGCCGTTGATGCTCGTCGTCGCATTCGCGGTGAAGCTCGACAGCCCTGGCCCGGTGCTGTTCAAGCAGCGTCGAATCGGCCGCGACGGCAAGCCATTCACAATCATTAAGTTCCGCTCGATGGTCGACCACGCCGAGCGCTTGCGCGGCGAGCTCGAAGCCGGCAACGAGAGCATCGGCCTATTCAAGATGAGCAGCGATCCACGGATCACGCGCGTCGGTCGCTTCATCCGCAAGACCTACATGGATGAGCTGCCGCAGCTCTTCAACGTGCTGCGCGGCGAGATGAGCCTGGTCGGTCCCCGGCCGCTGATCGAGTCCGAGGACGCGTTGCTCAGCGGCATTGCCCGTCATCGCTCGCGCCTGACCCCGGGTATGACCGGCCCCTGGCAGCTTCGTGGCCCGATCGAGGCATCCCTCGCTGACCTCTCCCGGCTCGACTACCTCTACGCATCGAACTGGACGGTCTGGGCTGACATTGACATCCTCATCGGCACTGCGATGCGCGTCCTGACTCGCCGCGGGCACTGACGGCGGCCGCGCCGGCGGCCGGCGGCTCTAACATCGCGAGCGTGCCAGAACCTCCGGAGTTGCCGCACCAGCGTGCGTCCGATGCCGAGCGCGAGCTTGCGGTCGAAGCGCTGCGTGAGGCGACGGCGGACGGGCGACTGACGGTTGCAGAGCTCGAGCTGCGCTTGACCGCCGCTTACGACGCGCGCACTCGGAACGAGCTGGAGACGCTCCTCGCCGACGTCAAGCCTGGCGGACTTGTGTCCGCCGCGAAGCCGGGCGCCGTCGCGGATCCCGGCGCAGGCGCTGCGGCAGCGCCGCGCACCCGCTGGATCGTCTCCGTGATGAGCGGTCATGACCGTCGTGGCCGTTGGCGCGTGGGGAGTCGCTGCAACGTGATCAACGTCATGGGCGGCAGCGCGCTCGATCTCAACGATGCGGAGCTGACGGCTGGGAGGACCGAGATCAGGGTGATATCGGTCATGGGTGGATGCGAGATCCGCGTCCCCGAGGGGCTTGACGTGCTCGTCTCCGAGTTCGGGATCATGGGTGGCAACGACGTGCGGCTGGGCGCCGGCCTGCCTGCATCTTCCGGTCCGCAGCTGCATCTGAGGCTGATCTCGGTCATGGGCGGCAGCAGCGTGCGGCGGGGTCGTAAGCGCAAATAGCCCGAGCAACGCGCCGTGCGCCTGTCACCCTTTTCCCATACCAGCAAGCGGCACACCATTGAAGGAGGTTCCTATGGCCACAATCGCGGTAATCGGTGCCACCGGCTACGCGGGCGGTCATATCGCCCAGGAGGCATTGCAACGTGGACACCGCGTGATCGGCGTCAGCCGCCACGCGCCGGAGGCGGTCCCGGCGGGACTCGAGCTGCGGACCGGCTCGATCGAGGACGAGGGGCTCGTCAAGGAGCTTGCGCAGGCGGCCGACGTGCTCGTCATAGCAGTCCACGGGGCCGTCGATGACAAGCCCTTCCTGATCGATCTGGTGCCCGGCCTGCTCGAGGCCGCGGCGGCGGGCGGGGCCCGGCTCGGCGTTGTCGGCGGCGCCGGCTCGCTCCACGTCAAGCCCGGCGGCCCGCTGGTGCTCGACGCGCCGGACTTCCCGCCCCCCTTCAAGGCCGAGGCGGACGCGCACCGGCTTGTGCTCGAACGGCTCCGAAGCACCGAGACCGACGCCGACTGGTTCTACGTCAGCCCGGCGGCGACCTTCGGCTCCTTCGCACCCGGCGAGCGTACCGGCAGCTACCGCCTGGGCGACGACGTGCTGGTGACGGACGCGCAAGGCGACTCGGCGATCGGCGGCGCCGACTACGCGATCGCTTTCGTCGACGAGATCGAGCATCCAGCCCACCACCAGGCGCGGTTCACGGTCGCTAACTAGTTGGGGCGCGGGAGCGCCTGTGCCTCACAGACTCGCGAGCCCCCTCGTGCCCCACGAAGTTCAGTCCGGGAGCCCCGCTGGGCTCCCGGCTGTGACGTCCGTTACCGGCGTAGCTGGTGCTGCCAGTGCTCCGGGACCTTGCCCTCGGGTCCCGGAGTCGGCTGCGCCAGCGGGTGCGATTGCGGGCCGGCCAGCTTCGGTCCGCCGCAGAACTCCTCGGTCGCGTAGTCGTAGAACCAGTCCTCGCCAGGTTCGAAGCTGCGGATGAATCGATGCCCGGTCCCTTGGTAATGGCGCGTGGCATGTTGCGAGGGGCTGTCATCGCAGCAGCCGATGTGCCCGCAGACGGCGCAACGACGCAAATGCAGCCACCATCCCGGACCGTCGCCGGTTAGGCAGTCGGCGCAGCCCTCGCCGCTCGGCTCCGCCTCGGCATTGATCTGATCACCGGTGCTCATCTGGAGCTTCCTTCAGTTCTCGACGGCGTTGCTGCGGAGCACACTACTGCCATCGGCGACGGCTAAACGCGCCCGTGCCGGACACCATCTCGCTCGGTGGGGACACTGCCCACAGCGCGCCGTTGGCAAACGACTGGCAGTTACCGTGGGGGATCACCACGACGGCTCCGGGCCGGCAGCTCACGGCCCCCGGCGCTCGCCGCTTAGACTTGTAAACGTGAGCAAATGGCCAGAGGTTTCATACTCGAGCTGGAGCGACTGCTGCGACACACTGCACGCGTTGGCGCAGCTCCTCGGTAAGATGGCGGCTGCGCTTGCGCCGCCGCAGCCCCAGCTGCAACACGCGGCGCTGAGGCTGTCAAGCCGTGGGATCGCCACACAACCGCTACCGACCCGTAATGGCAACGGCACCCTGACGATCACGCTGGACCTGCTTGCGCACTGGGCTGAGATCCAGCACAGCGGCGGCGAGAAGTGGCGCATCGGGCTCGAGGGCCGGACGGTCGCGGAGGTCACCGACGCGGTGCTGACCGCCGCGCGGCGACTGGGTGGTGAGCTTGCGATCAACACCGCACCGCAGGAGGTGTCGTGGACGGTGCCGCTCGACGAGGACGAACAGCACCATCACTACAAACCTGAGCAGGCTGAACGCTATTTCCAGGCGGCAACGCATGCCGCGCTGGTACTCGCCGAGTACGCCGCGCCGTTCCGCGGGCACCAGACCCCGGTGAACCTGTGGTGGGGCTCGTTCGATCTGTCAGTGAGTCTGTTCAGTGGCTTCGATGCGCAGCCGCCATCCCAGGACTTCATCACGCGTGACTCGATGGACTGCCAGGAGATCGCGGTCGGCTGGTGGCCCGGCGACCCGAACTACCCGAAAGCGGCCTTCTACGCCTACGCCCACCCGGCCCCGGAGGGCTACGAGAGCACCGTGATCGAGCCGCCCGTCGCCCACTGGGAGCCGCAGCTCGGCGAGTTCGTCCTCGACTGGTCCGACGTGATCCACAGTCACAGCCCGCAGGCGCTGGCGCTGCAGTTCGTGCGCGGCATCTTCCATCAGGTCAGCGGCGCCTGCGCTTGGCCGCCGGCCCTGACGGCGACGATGGTGGGCGACCCGCCGCCGATCCGCTGAGCGTCGTCGTCGGTCAGGGCTGAGTCGGTGGCCAGCAGCTCGTCCAAGTCGGTGTGCAAGGCCCGATCGGCGAGCCGGACCATCGACTCGGCGGTGGCGCGGCGCGCGCGATGTGTTGTCGCCCCAAGGCTCAAGGGCCTGGGTGAAAACCTCACCTGACAGATGTTCGGGACCGGGCCGTCAGTCGGAAGTACGACCGTCCAAGCGCATCGCCAAGCCGTGATCAGCTGCGCCCCGGTCATACGTCAGCGAGCAATTGATTCGTAGAGCGGCGCATGGCCACCGATAAGGCGCGGGCGGATGATCTTGCCCTGCCGCTCGCCCCTGCTTAACGAGCTCGGTCTCGCGATGCGTGCCGGTCAGGAGTCCACTTCATGCGGCGAGTGCTCGGTTGCGGTCGCGTGCATCTCGGTTGCGCGGCTGCTGGATGGTGATCCGGCGCACGACCCGCGAGCCGGTGGCCATGACCAACTCGGCGGCCGTGTGGACGCACACGTGGGTCGCCTCGGTGTCCCTGCCGATCTCATTGACCGTACCCAGCTTAAGCGCCTTGCGAGCCATGAAGATCTCGCCGGTCAGCTTCTCCTAGGCGTAGTGCTTGCGCCCCACCAGGTTGCGCCAGGCGATTTAGATGCCGTCGCCGAGGGCCATATTTGTACGGAAGCGCATCTGCGAGTCAGTCGTTGAGCGCGAGGCTGACGATTCAGCAAGTCAGCCTCGCGACGCCCTAAGGACGTGTGTGATCGGCGATGACCTCAGCGCTCGGACGTATTGACGACGATCTGGTCTCCCTTGCGCCGGACGATGTTGTTGCGCACGCCCCAGTCGAGGGCATCACTCCAGCGGTAACCAGGCGGGAAGTCGAGGACATGGTCGTTGAAGCGGTCGATCAGCACACGTTCGAACGCCCGGTAGTCGGCGAAGCTGGTGTCCGGCAGCTCAGCAAACAGCTCGCGTAGTGTGAATACAGATGTGGACATTGGCACTCCTATGTTCGCAGGGCGGGTTTGAGCGCGGCGAGCACGTCGGGTGGGTCGATGAGGTTGGGTCTTTCGGCGAACGCGAGGACCTGTAGCTCGTCGCCCCAGGCCGAGCCCAGCGCGCGTGTGAGCGCGCTGAGGCGGGTCAATGGGACGGGCGGACCCTCGTGGGTCCGGACCTGCAGGACTGATTCGCCGTCCACCTCTCGCCACGGGCGAAAGGGCAATCGCTCGACGAGTACGCCCCTCGCTCGCAGGTCGGTGCGCGCTTTCTCCCATCTCGATCGCAGCTCCAGGTCATCGCGGTGTGGCAAGCGGGCGTTCCACGCACGCCGGTCCGCGTGCGGGAAATCCGCCGCGCGTTTCCACAGGCTAACCGGTCCAGGGCGACGACGGGTGAAGAGCGCGAGCCATGGCTCGACGCGTGGATCCACACCGTCACGCAGCCGCTGGCGCATGATTCCAAGCCACCAGTAGTCGTCGTAGTCGATGAACCGTTGCGTGGCCTCGGGCGTGGCGGCACCGGTGGCGATCACCGCAATGTCGTCGAGGAAGGTGTTCACCTCATGATCGCCGGACGCGAGGATATCGCTCGTGACAAGACGTAGACCGGCGGCTGCTTGCTGGATCTTGTGGTGGTAGACGGCCCACGCATACATCCGGAATCGAGCTACGAGGAATGCTTCCGCGGCGCTCACGCCTTGCGGTAGCACGGCAGTCTCGATGCCCCTGCCATCGACGGTGATCGGCACGAGGTTGTCGACTAGGCGATCGAGGTCGTAGCCGGCGGCAGCCAGACCGTAGTGGAGAACATCGCGTTGGACATAATCGGCACGATCGACATCGAGTTCGCCGGCGACCAGCGAATGTAGCCAACGGAGCACCGCTGCATGCCGATTAGGGTCAAGCTCGGGCACGGGCGGCGCATGCAGTATGTCTCGAGCGATTAAGAGCGCGGTCTCCGCTGGTTTGCTAAGCGGGGTGTCGGCAAGGCGCTCGTTGAAGACTTCACGCTGAACGACGTCGGCCAGTGCGTAGCCGATGCGCTCGTGGATCGCATTGCCGCCGGGCGCTTGGCCGAGAAGCCCCGCGTGGTCGGCACCGACTTTCGCCTGCGAATGGAGATGCTCTTCGAGCGCGACCTCGAAGTCATGGCTGAATGGCAGGTGTCCGAGGTCATGGACGAGTGACGCCAATCGCAGGCCCTGCTCGACAAGAGAAATTGTCACGCGGTCCGCTGACTCACCATCGCGCCCCGCGACAAGACCCTGCTGCATGATGGTCCGCTCGGCATGATCGCCAAGGCCAAGGCCTACGTTTCCCTCGACCAGGGCGTGGAGCGCTGCGACGATGCGTTTACGCTCAGGGTCGTTTGCGTTCGCTAGCGCTGCTTGGAGGAAGCGTGAGGCGAGGTGCATGGCTCCAAGGCTGTGTGCCAATCGCGAAACGCGCATGTCCGGAAACACCAGATGTGCCGCTGCTGATTGGCCCACGTAGCGCAGCCTCTGCGCCACCGGGTGGTCGAGGAGTGCCCGCTCGATCCCTGTAAATTCTATATAGCCATGGACAGGATCTCGGATCCGTCCTGGCTTCGGCAGGTTAGCCACGACCTGATGTTGGCAGTAACGCCGGATATCACCAGTTGACAGGCAAGAGGTCCAGCAGCTCGTGGGCGACCGCCATGCTGGGATCAACCGACCACACATGCGCGACGTCGAGGCAGAAGTCCGCATCTCGCAGCGGGTCGAAGGAGCGGGCCGGCTTTGCGGCCGTTCGTCTGTCTTGCTTGCGGACGTCCATGTTCTTGAGCACGAGACGTCGTACCAGTGCCCGATAATGTGCGGGAACGGCCATTGTTTCCGGATTAACGAGCACCGCGCGCAGCGTTGACGGGAGCGATTGTGCGCGGACGATGATCTCTAGTTCATCGAATCGCTTGGCTGGCGCGTGCACGCTGATGTGGCGGAACTGTAGTGGCGCCGTGTCGCGTAAATAGCAGGCGAGCTCTGGCGGTTCAGCTCCAGACGGCGCTGGGAGTTCGACGGCGTACCGGGAGGTCGCGCCGCGAAAGATTTGATGCAGCGACATTCGGCCGCGCGTCGGCGTCTGCCTAGGACAGGGGCTCGTCGAGGTCGCCGAGCTGGTCGGTCAGCTCGAGGTTCGCCGAGTAGTCGACCGGGCAGGCGATGACCGAGACGGCATCGTCGGCGAGCGCCTGGCGCAATGTCGGCAGCAGCTCGTTTGCTGCCGTGATCCGGTAGCCCCGGGCGCCGAAGCTCTCGGCGTAGGCGACGAAGTCCGGGTTGCCGAAGGCGGTGGCGAGATCCTCGCCCAGCTCGAGATCCATCTTCCACTTGATCAAGCCGTACTCGTTGTCGACCCAGATCAGCACCACCAGCGGGATCCGCTCGCGAATCGCGGTCTCCAGCTCCTGCGAGTTCATCATGAAAGCGCCGTCGCCGGTTGCCACCAGTACGCGCGCCTGCGGGCGCGCGAGCTTCGCGCCGATCGCCCCGGGCACCGTCCACGCCATCGTCGAAAGACCGTTCGAGATCAGGCACGTGTTCGGCTCGTAGGTCGGGTAGAGCCGCGCCATCCACATCTTCAGCGCCCCGGTGTCGACGAGGACGACGTCTTCGCGACCCATTGCGGCGCGCGTGTCGGTAACGATCCGCGCGGGGGAGAGCGGGAAGCGGTCATCGTGGCGCCCGTGGTCGAGCTCGGAGCGCAGCAGCGCCCGGATCTGCCGCTCGTCGCCGGGCAGCGCGAACGGCGTGCCGACCGCATCGGCGAGCGTGTCCAGGGTCCGGGCGATGTCGGACTGGAGGCCGACCGCAACCTCGTAGTGTTCGTCGACCTCGGCCGGGAAGCGGTGGATGTGGATGATCGGCACCTCGCCGGTGGGGTTGATCCGCCGCGGGTCGAACTCCTGTAGCTCGTAGCCGACGGCGATGATCGCGTCGGCCGTGTCGAAGCCGAAGTTCACGTAGTCACGACGCATGAAGCCGACCGCGCCCAGCGCCAACGGGTGATCATCCGGGAACACGCCCTTCCCATGGAAGGTGGTGGCCACGGGGACGTTCAGCTGCTCGGCAAAGCGGACCAGCGCGGCGCCGGCATCGGCGCGTGCAGCCCCATGGCCCGCGAGCACGATCGGCCGCTTGGCGCGGCGCAGGACCTCGACGGCACGGGCGATCTGCGACGGCGACGGCTCGTCGGCGCGTGGCGAGCTGACCAGCAGCGGCTGTGCCTCGACTGGTGCCGGCGCCTGCTCGACGTCTTCCGGCACGGCGAGGTAGACGGCGCCGGGGCGCTCCGCCTGCGCGAGCTTGAACGCCTTACGCAGCATCTCGGGCACCGCCGCCGGCGTCGCCACCAGCTCCGACCACTTCGTCACCGGCCGGAACATCGAGACGAGGTCGACGCGCTGATGCGACTCCTTGTACGAACGGTTCATGCCGACTTGCGCCGATAGCGCCACCAGCGGCGTTGAGTTCGTGGTCGCATCGGCGACCCCGAGCAGCAAGTTGATCGCGCCCGGCCCGAGCGTCGCCGAGCAGACGCCAGCCTCGCCGGTCAGGCGGCCGTAGACCTCGGCCATGAACGCGGCGCCTTGCTCGTGCCGCACCAGGATGTAGCGGATCGAGGACGGTCGCAGCGCCTGTACCAGATGAATGTTCTCCTCGCCGGGGATGCCGAAGACATAGCGCACGCCCTCGTTCTCGAGGCAGCGGACGATCAGCTCCGCCACCGATTGCTCAGACCCAGATGCCATCGCTATCCCTCGAAGCTCGCGCCATGACTGCACTCATACTCTGAAGCTACTCATCCCCGTCTCGGCCCGGCGGGGCGGGGCACATCCAGGTGTGCGGATCTACCGGGACAGGCCCTGAGCCCTCGACCAGCTCTGCCGCCATCAGGCGCTGCGGCCCCAGTGCGTCGTGGCGCTCCGCTTGCGAACGCCTCGGCGTCGCCTGTAGCGCCGACGGCAACAAGCGCGGGTAGAGCACCTTGCGAACGGCATTACTCTCGTTGTCATGGACTTGGAACTGACGGGCAAGGTGGCGTGGGTGGCCGGTGGCAGCGGCGGTATCGGCAGCGAGGTCGCGCGAGAGCTGGCCGCCGAAGGTTGCGCAGTCGCACTCAGTGGTCGCAACCTCGAACGGCTGCAGCGGCGTGCCGCCGAACTCGCCGCGGCCAGCGGCCGCAAGCTGATCGCGATCGTCGCCGACTCGGCCGACCGGGCGCAGATCGACTCCGCCGCCGCGCGAATCCGCGCCGAGCTCGGCGGGATCGACATCCTCGTGAACTGCGCCGGTACCCCCGGTGGCAAGGCCGCCGGGCCGTTAGCAGCGGTCGATGACGAGCTGTTCCTGGCCGACCTCAATGAGAAGTACCTCGGGGCACTGCGCTACGCCCGCGCCACCGTGCCGGTTATGAAGGCGCGCGGCTGGGGCCGGATCATCAATATCGGGGGGCTCAGCGCCCGCCAGTCGGGCAGCTACTCGGCCGGTGGCCGTAACGCCGGTCTCACGCACCTGACCAAGACACTTGCCGACGAGCTCGGCGCTGACGGCATCACCGTCAACATCGTGCACCCGGGCGAGACCCGCTCGCCTTGGCTCGAATCGATGCTTGAGCAGCGCGCGGGCGGCGACCCCGCCAAGGCGGCCGAGCTCGAGCGCAAGCTCGCGCGCCACCACGCGATCGGCCGGCTGCCGGACGCCGCCGAAATCGCGCACCTCGTCACCTTCCTCGCCTCGCCGAAGGCCGCTGCGATCACCGGCGAGTCGATCGCCGCCGGCGGTGGCTCCCAGCGCGCCGTCTTCTACTGAGGCCTGCGTCGTAAAGCGCGCGACTCCGCGTCTGGACGCGCTGCCGGCTCCTGGCGTATCCAGGCGAGCGGGTCTACTAGTAGTACAGCTCCTAGGGGCTCCGCGCGGTTGCAGTCTAGTGCGGGACAACCGTGATCACGCAGTGCAAACTGTGAGCCTGGCTCAGGCGTGCATCCGTAGCCACGGGCGGGCAGCCGATAGCCTCCGCGAGGGCAGCATAGGAGGCGTCGAGGACGACCACCGGCTAGCGCGCTCGATGTCGAAGTCCCGGACGATCATCGCGGGATCCACGCCGATGTCCGGAAGCCGTTCGAGCAGCGCTGGATTGTCAGCCTGACGTGACGCCTCGGTGAGCTCGCGCACCACGACCGCGCTTACTGTCATTCCAGCGTCTGCGGCAAGTCGCTGTAGGCGCTCGACGACCGCTTCGGGCACGTTGCGCATGTAGAGCGTTTTCATGTCGCAAAAAGCTGGCGGTCTGCAAGCTGCGCGCCACACAGTATCGATGAGAGCTTATGCGTCCACCTGTGCGCGGAGGTCGCAGCGCCCGGAGTCACCGAAGCCAATTGCTCCTGCGCCTGCATCCCATATTGTGTTCTTATATGAATACCCGCCGAGCCTGGGGCGTGTGGCTCACTGGCGTCCTCATCTACATGATTGCTGTGCTCCAGCGATCCTCGTTCGGGGTGGCGGGTCTCACGGCGGCGAAGCACTTCGGCGCCTCAGCCGGCCTGGTCTCGGTCTTCGTTGTCCTGCAGCTCGCCGTCTACGCCGGCGGCCAGCTGCCGATGGGGCTTTTGCTGGATCGCTACGGCACGCGCAGGATGCTGATGGCTGGGGCGATCTGCATGGGGCTCGGTCAGCTGCTGGTCGGACTCGCCAACACGGTGCCGTTGGCGATTCTCGGACGAGTGCTGGTCGGACTGGGCGACGCAATGACGTTCAATTCCACCATCCGCCTCGTCCCCTACTGGTTCTCGTCCCGTCACGTCCCGATCCTGACCCAGCTGACGGGTAGCATGGGGCAGCTCGGACAGGTCCTCAGCGCGGTCCCGTTCCTGGCGCTGCTGACCGGATCGGGTTGGCGTCCCGCGTTCTTCTCGGCAGCGGCCGTCTCGGCGGCGATGGTGGTGCTTGCATTCGCGATCGTGCGCAACGCGCCGGCCGGTGCCTGGCGTCCCAACCGCTCGGGGTCGCTGCGTACGCTGGTGGAGACCGCGCGCCCAGTGCTCGCCAACCCCGGAACCCAGCTTGGCTTCTGGATCCACTTCACCACCAGCTTCTCCGGCGTCGTCTTCCCGCTGATGTGGGGGTTCCCGTTCCTGACCGCCGGGCTTGGCATCTCACACCATCTTGCCAGCGCCTACCTGTCGGTGGTCGCGCTCGCCGGCATCCCGATCTCACCGGTCTTCGGGCGCCTCACCGCGCACTACCCGGAGCGCCGCACAGCACTGGCGCTGACCACGATCTGGGCGCAGATCGTCTTCTGGATCGTCGTGCTGCTGTGGCCCGGCCGGCCGCCGGCATTGCTGCTGATCGTGCTGGTGGTCGCCATCGCCAGTGGTGGTCCCGGCTCCAGCATCGCCTTCGACTACGCGCGCACCTCCCATCCCGCCGAGCGGGTCGGCAGCGCCACCGGCGTGACGATTATGGGCGGCTTCATCGGCGGGCTCGTGAGCATCCTCGTGATCGGCCTGACCCTCGATTGGTTGTCGCCTGGCGGCAGCTACAGCCACGGCGCCTTCTGCATCGCGATGGCAACCCAGCTGCCGCTGTTCGTGATCGGCATCTTCGGCATCAGCTTCAGCAAGCGGAAGTTCGGGCGCGTGCGTACTGTCACGCCGCCCGCCGCGAAGCTGGCGACCAGCGCCGGCGCCGCGGCAGCCGCGGACCACGCCTGAGCGACTCAGCCGCTTGGAAGCTGGGAGAGAAACCGGGCGTCAGGCACGGTTTCTCTCCCAGCTTCCTGATCCTCAGGTGCGCGGTGACTTGCTCAGAAGCTCGTGCAGCGCGGCGGCGTCGCGGTGCTACGCGAGCCGGATCAGCGCTGAGCCACCGATCATGACGAGGAGACTGGCCAGCTGCGCCAGCCTGATCGGCCGGCGCGGCAGGTGGAACCACCCGAATTGGTCGATCACAAGGCTTCCCGCCATCATCCCGATCAGCACGATGATCACGGCGAGTCCCGTTCCGACCGCTGTGACCAGGTAGACGTTGCCGAGCACGAACAGCGCGCCGATCGGGCCGCCGAACCACATCCACCACGGATTCGGGGCCGCGTCGGGGCGCGTGAGCGCGAGCCGGGGCTGCGTGATCGCGACGACCACGATCAGCGCGATCGTGCCAACCACGAACGAGACGAGCGCAGCCTCGAGCTTCGATCCGAGCACAGTGCCGAGGTGCCCGTTGACCGCCGTCTGGGCGGCGCTGAACATGCCGGCGGCCAGGCCGAGGATCCGCCAGGGCCAGAGCATCCGACCTCGGCGTCCGCTTTCATCGTGCGGTGTCGGGTCTCGCACCGCGCTGCGTCGCCGCTCACCGGCGGCCACGGTCCCAACCACGCCGAGCAACACCAGCAGGGCGCCGAGCACGCGGATGGCGGTGAGCGGGACCAGCCGCGAGTGGAACCAGCCGAAGTCATCGACGAGTAGGCCCATCAGGACCTGCCCGAACACCGGCACGATCACGGTCTGGACGGCGCCGAGCTTCGGCAGCAGCAGGATGTTACCGGTGAGGTAGATGACGCCGAAGACGCCGCCGAGCCACAGCCACACGGGCTGACTCGTGAGCAGCGCGCCGGGGAACAGCAGCGTATGGCGCCCGATCAGCGTGACCACGACGAGGAACGTGGTCCCCGCCGTGAACGACACCAGCGAGGCGAGGAAAGGGGAGCCGACCGACCTGCGCAACCTCGCGTTGACGCTGGTCTGGATCGGCAGCCCCACGCCGATCATCACGCCTACCAGCAGCGGCAGCATGCCCCCGTCACCGATCGGCAGGCACGCTTCAGGCTGCTGTCTGCGGCCGGGGTTGCAGCTCGCTGATCGAAGACCAGTCGTCGTCACCGTGACCGGCGGCGATCGCCTGGTCGAACACGGTGCGCAACACCTCGCCGAACGGTAGATTGACGCTCTGATCGGCGGCGGCGTCAAGGGCAAGGTGGAGGTCCTTCCGTCCCAGCACGGTGCTGAAGCCGGCGGGCTGGTAGTGGCGCTCGGCGACCAGCGTGCCGTACGTGCTGTAGACCGGCCCGGGGAAGAAGGTCGAGCTGAGGATCTCGACCAGCTGCTTCGGGTCGACTCCGGTGCTCTCGGCCAGGCTCTCGGCTTCGCCCAGCGACTGGATTGCGCACGCCAGCAGGTAGTTCGCGATGATCTTCACGATGTTCGCCTGCTCGGGCCGGTCGCCGAGCCGCCAAGTGCGGGTGCCGATCACGTCGAGCAGTGGCTGCACCCGCTCGATCAGCCCCTGATCTCCCGCGACGAGGACGTTGAGCGCGCCGGCCTCGGCCACCGGGACGCGGCCGAGCACGGGCGCGGCGAGGTAGCCGACGCCGTGCTCTGCGTGCACCGCGGCGGCCCGCTGGGCAAGCTGTGCGCTGACGGTCCCGAGGTTCACGTGCACCGCGCCTGCTGGCGCGGTGCTGAGCACGTCGGAGTCGAGGAACGTCTCGGCGAAGGCCTGGTCGTTCGCGAGGATCGAGAGCACGGTTCCGGTCTGGAGGGCCTCGCTGACGCTGCCGGCAACGCTGGCGCCGGCAGCGGCGAGCTCAGCGGCTGGGCCGGAAGAGCGGTTCCAGACGGTGACCTCGTTGCCGGCCTTCAGGAGGTTGCGGGCGATGGGCCGGCCCATCGCCCCAAGGCCGACCACGGTAACGCTGGTCATCTGATGCGCTCCTTCGTTGTCGCTGTGATTGCCGCCGCCGGCTCTGAAGATCCGCCGCCGATTCGATCAGTCGCGCGGCGCCTTGCCGAGGAACTCGTGGAGGGCGGCGATGTCGCGATGCTCGTAGCCCTGCTCGCTGGCGCGGGACAGCACCTCGTCGGCAAGCTGCGCGGCGGGCATCGAGATCTGCTGCTCGCGACCGAGGTCGAGCGCGAGGCGGATGTCCTTGTGCTGCAGCGAGATGTCGAACCACGTCTCGCTGGGGTCGATGAACAGCGGCACGCGCGCCTTCAGCATCGGCGAGCCGACCGAGCTCGCGGCCATCGTCTCGGCAGCGAGCTGTGGATCGACGCCGGCGCGCTCCGCCAGCAGCAGCCCCTCGGAGAACGCCAGCGCCTGCAAGCCGAGGCTGATGTTGACGGCCAGCTTCAGCGCCAGGCCATGCCCGTTCTCACCGACGTGAACCGGGTTGCCAAGCACCGCCAGCACCGGCTTCAGCGTCTCGAAGGCGCCTTGATCGCCACCCACCATGATCGTCAGCGTCCCGGTCTTCACTTGCGGAATCGAGCCGGAGACCGGCGTGTCGAGCAGCAGCCCGCCGTGGCCCTCGGTGCTGACGCGCGCTGCCAGCGCGCGGCTGGCAGCCGGGCTGATCGTGGACAGATCGGCCCACAGCTTCCCTTCGCTGAGGCCGGCGATCACGCCGTCCGGACCGTCGGCGACGGAGGCCACGATCTCGTCGTTGGGCAGCGAGCTGAGGATGATCTCGGCCGACTGCGCCAGCTCGCGGGGCGTGTCACGCCACTGCAAGCCGCGGTCGATCAGCGGCTGCGCGCTTGCCTTCGTGCGCGAGTGCCCGTAGACGGTGTAGCCCGCGTCAAGGTAGCGGATCGCCATGTTGGCGCCCATGTGCCCGAGCCCGATGAAGCCGACAGACTGCATGACTTGATCTCCCGTGGTTGAAATCTCCTCGGACAGCTTAGGACCCGCACGGTGATCTCCGCGCGGGTCCTCAGTGCCGGGCGGCGAGTCGCTCGCGTGACTCGATGACGCTGCTCATGTGATCTGTCGCCCAGTCTTCCAGCGTCTTCAGCGGGGCGCGTAGCGTCCGGCCAAGCTCGGTGAGCTGATACTCCACCCGTGGCGGCACCTCGGCGTAGACCGTGCGCGTGACCAGGCCGTCTCGCTCCAGCGTCCGTAGCGTCTGAGTGAGCATCTTCTGCGAGATTCCATCGACGCGTCGGGCGAGTTGCGAAAAGCGTCGAGGCTCGTCGCTGAGGGCGCCGATCACAAGCACCGTCCACCGGTCCCCGATCCGGTTGAGCAACTCTCGGGTCGGACAGTTGCGGTCATATGGATTCCATTGCGGCTCGTTGATCGCGCCCATTGCGTCCTCGCTCATTTCGCCTGCCGTCATCCCGCCTCCATGCGGTCAGCCTAGGTCAAGGTCAGCCTAGGTCAATAGTCACTATCCGGAAGCATAGTAACCAAAAAGTGCCTACTTCCCAATAGAGAGTGGCTCTCCTATGATAACTGTGGCAAGCAAAACAGTGCCCTCAAAGCGGAGAGCAGAAGGAGCGGAACATGGCAACGATTACCGTCCTGGGTGGCACCGGCTACGCCGGCAGCAACATCGTGAAGGCCGCGGCTGACAAAGGGCACACGGTCGTCTCCTACAGCCGCAAGGCGCCTGAGGTGCCGAGCGCGGGCGTGCAGTACCGTACGGGCGACGCCCTCGACGACGCGGTTCTGGCCGCCGCGGTCGACGGCACTGACGTCGTGATCTCAGCGCTGTCCCCGCGCGGGCAGCTGGAGGGCGCGGGCAAGCTCCGCGCGATCGAGCACAAGGTCGCCGAGCTTGCCGCCGGTAACGGCATCCGCTTCGGCGTGGTCGGCGGCGCGGGCTCGCTGCTGGCGGCTCCGGGCGGCCCGAGGATCGTCGACAGCCCAGACTTCAGCAGCGAGTACAAGGACGAGTCGCTCGAGCTCGCGGGAGTCCTCGACGACCTGCGCGCCAGCGATGAGCGGCTCGACTGGTTCTATGTCAGCCCCGCCGCCGGCTTCGGCGGCTTCGCGCCCGGTGAGGCGACCGGCACCTACCGCGTCGGCGATGACGTGCTGTTGATCGACGCCAGCGGCAAGTCGTACATCTCGGGCGCCGACTTCGCCCTGGCGGTCGTGGGCGAGATCGAGCAGCCAGCCCATCGCCGGGCCCGCTTCACGGTCGCCTATTAGCGATCGTCGGCTAGCGCCCGCCTGAGCGCCGGAGCGGGAGCCCGAACACCCTGTTCGCCGGCCGCTGTGATGCGGCCGGCGTCTCGTCCTCCGCGTAGAGGTCCGGGAGGTCGTTCTCGAAGAGGATCACGTCGCCGGCACGCGTGAGGTGGCTGAGCACCTCGGTGGCCCCACCGATGTTCTGGACGACGTCGATCGCGGTCGCGGGGAAGTTCTCGTACTGCAAGCCCCGCAGGATCGGCTCGGTGTGCCGCGGGCCGACGAGGATGATGTGGTCGCAGACGCGAGCGGCGTTGCGGCCGAAATGCTCGTTCTCGGGGTCCTCGGCCGGACCGAGCTCGACCATCCCCGGCGTCACCAAAATCCGGCGTTGCGCCGGGTGCTCGGCCAGCACCTTCAGCGCCGCCCTGGCACCAGCCGGGTTCGCGTTGTAGGCATCGTCGATCACGACGATCCCGGCGGCCACGTTCGGCAGCGGCTGCAGGCGGTGCTCGGGCGGCTCAACCTGCGCGAGCCCGCGTCCGATCGTCTCGAGGTCGAGTCCGACAACCGCGCCGACCGCTGCGCCCGCGAGCAGGTTCGAGACGTTGTGCGACCCGAGCAGCCCGGCGGCGACTTCGATCCGCTGCTCGCCGACGACCAGCTCGAACAGGGTCTGGCCGGTGACGATGCGGATGCTCTCCGCTCGCACCGACGCGTCCGGGTTCTCGATCCCGTACAGCGTCACCTGCAGCTCCGGGTGAGCCGCAGCGATCGCTACGCAGCGCGGGTCGTCGCCGTTCACGACCAGCGCGCCACCGGCTGGCAGCCCTTCGGCAAGCTCGGCCTTCGCGGCCTGGATCGCCTCGATCGACCCCATTCGCTCCAGATGCGCCGGACCGATTGCGGTGATCACGCCGACCTGCGGCTGCACCAGCTCGCAGAGCTCGGCGATGTCGCCGGCGCGGTACATACCCATCTCGACGACGAAGCGCTTGTGCTCCGGCTTCAGGTGCTCGTTGATCGTGCGGACCACGCCGAGGAAGCTGTTGAACGAGCCGGGCGTGATCAGCGTCGGCTCGCTCTGGGACAGCACGGTGCCGATGCAGACCTTGGCGGTGGTCTTGCCGTAGGAGCCGGTGATGCCGACCACCTGCGGTGCGACGGCGGCGAGCGTCGCGCGCGCCCGGCGGACGAAGCCGCCGTTGATATGGCGCTGGTAGGGGGCGAGCGCGCGGTTCGCGGCGATCGTCAAGTAGGCGGGCGCGACGCTCACCGCCGTAACCAGCGCGAGCGTCACGGCACTGGCGGCGACACTGTCGAGCATGAGCGTCAGCACGATGCCGGCGACCAGCACGAGCGCCACCGGCGCCAGCGCTACGCCCAGGATCTGCCGCGCGCGGCGGGTGTAGTCGAGCGGCTTAATCTGCCGGCGACGCAGGTGTGTGACCGACTCTCCGGCGCAGACCACGATCGTCACGAACGCTGCGAGGACCACGACCGCGCCGACGCTGAGCGGCGTCGACCCGATCGCCACGACCACCATCAGCACCCGCAGCAGCGCGTCGGGCAACGTCACCAGCTCCCCGCGTCGGCGCACCCACACCAGCAGCCGCGCGTCCTCGTAATGCTCCTGCTGGAGCAGGTGCAGGCTGCGGCGCTGCTGCAGGAAGATCAGCGCCGCTGTCGCCAGGGCCGCCAGCAGCAGGAACAGGGAATCAGTGCTCATCGTTCTCCGTCACGGCCAGGAAGTTGCGCGCGATCGCCGTGAACCGTGCTTGGTCGTCGAGGTAGGAGAAGTGTCCGGCGCCAGGAAACGTGATCAGCGCCGCGTCGGGGATCAGGCGCTCCATCAGCTGCCCGTCGGAGATCGGTGTGGCGGTGTCCTTCTCGCCCCAGATCAGGAGCGTCGGCGCCTTGATCTCTGGCAGCAGCGGCTCGAAGTGCTCGTTCAGGACCTTCACGAACGTCGGTCGCAGCGCCCCGGCGTTCGCGTAGTCGGAAGACGCCACGCGCTGTGCGATCCGTTCCCGCATGCGGCGGCCGAGTGGGCCGAGGTAGGGGGCGGTGTGCTTGACGAGCTTGGCGCTCCCGACCTTCGCGTAGTAGTCGATGCCGCGGTGTGGCTTGATTCCGGCGGCGTCGACCAGCAACAGGCGATTCACCCGCTGCGGCTCGCGGGCCGCCAGGTAGATCGCAGTCTTGCCGCCGAACGAGTGGCCGACAACCGATGGCCGCTCCCACTCGAAGTGGTCGAGCAGCGCCGCCACGAAGCCGGCGTAGTCGCCGACACCCCAGGTGACAGGCGGTGGGCCGCTCTCGCCGAACCCGGGTAGATCGACCGCAAGCACATCGTTGGTGGTCGACAGCGCGGTGACAATCGGATGGACCGACTCGATCTTCGCTCCCCAGCCGTGTAGTACCAGCACCCGTGGACCCTGACCAACGCGCCAGTAACGGGTGCGAATTCCCTGCACCTCGGCAAACTGCAGATCGGGACTCGACGGCATCGCAGCGATGGTAGTGGTCGGTGGCACGGCTGCGACCGCAGCCCTTCGCCGGAGATAGACTCCCGGCCCTATGGGTAAGTCAGCACCTTTGACCGTCGCCGTCGTCTTCGGCGGACGCTCGGTCGAGCACGACGTTTCGATCATCACCGGTATCCAGGCCTGCGAAGTTCTCTCCGCGCGCCACCACTCGGTCCCGGTCTACATCGACCGCGACGGTCACTGGTACGCGGGGCAGGGCCTGAAGGACCTTGCCGTCTACCGCGACGGTACCTACGGCGAGTACGCGGTCAGCTTCGATGTCAGCCACGGCGTGATCGTGCCCGCTGCGCCGCCGCGGCAGCGTGGTTTGCGCGGACTGGCGCGTGGCGGCGCGGCCGAGCCGTGGCGACCGGACGTGGTGCTGGCGGCGACCCACGGCACGCAGGGGGAGGATGGCTGCCTGCAAGGTCTGCTCGAGCTTGCCGATCTACCGTACGTCGGCCCGACGCTCGAGTCGGCGGTGCTGGCGATGAACAAGTCCGTGGCGAAGCAACTCCTGCGAGTCGCCGGCATCCCGGTGATCGAGGACCTGCTGCTGCGGCGCGAGGCCTATCGCGCCGGGGGCGGTCCGGCGACCGTCAGCGCTGAGGTCGTCGGTCGCTTCGGCCTCCCCGTCTATGTCAAGCCGCTGTCGCTGGGCTCCAGCGTCGGCGTCACCCGCGCCAGCACCGAGCAAGAGCTGCTCGACGGTCTCGAGCTCGCCTTCGAGCTCGACCGCCAAGTCCTGATCGAGCCCGCCGTGCAGGACGCCGTCGAGGTGAACTGCGCAGTCCTTGGCCGGCCCGGTGTCGCGCCACGCTCCTCTGCCTGCGAGCAGCCGCTCTCGGCCACTGGCTTCCTCTCGTTCGAGGACAAGTACCTGCGTGGGAGCGGCGGTAAGGGCGGCGCGAAGGCCGCTGGCAGTTCCGCGAACGGTGCTGCGTCAGCCACGGCCACGGTGCCGCCGGCCAGCGGGCCGGCGGCGGGCGCGAAGAGCGCGGGCATGGCCTCATCCCAGCGCCTCATCCCGGCACCGATCGGCGACGAGCAGACCGCGAAGGTCAAAGATCTGGCGGAGCGGAGCTTCACCGCCCTCGGCTGCGCGGGCGTCACGCGCGTGGATATGTTGATCGACTCGCTCGGCCACATCTTCGTGAACGAGTGCAACACGATCCCCGGCTCGTTCGCCTTCTACCTCTGGGAGCCGGTTGGTCTCAGCTTCGCCGACCTGATGGACGAGCTGCTCAAGCTCGCCCAAGACGAGCACGAGGAGCGCCTGCGGACCACGCGGACGTTCACCACGAACCTGCTGGCGTCGCGGGTAGCCGGCGCCGCCGGAGCAAAGGCATGAGCGCTGCGCGCCCCCCGGTAGCGGTCGTGCAGGGCGGGACCTCGGTCGAACGCGAGGTCAGCCTGCGCGGCGCTCGGAGGGTGCGCGCGGCGCTTGACGCGGCCGGCTACGACGCGCGTGCCGTCGACCTCGACTACACGCTGGTCGACTCGCTGCGGAAGTTGCAGCCACTGTTCGTCTACGTGATCGCCCACGGCGGTGAGGGCGAGGGCGGCGGTCTGCAGGGGCTGCTCGAGACGCTCGAGATGCCGTTCACCGGCTCCAGCGCCCTGACCAGCACGGTCTGCATCGACAAGGTAATGACCAAGCGCATGCTGACACGCGCCGGCATCCCGACGCCACGGTTCCACGCCTTCAGCCGCCGGCTGTTCATGGAGATGGGCGCCGGCTCGGCGCTCGCGGCGGTTGAGAGCGCCTTCCACGGGCCGCTGGTCGTGAAGCCCGCGCGCGGCGGCTCCTCGTTCGGGATCCGCGTCGTCTCCGAGCCAGCGCAGCTACGTCCGGCGATCCTCGGGGCGATCGCCTACGACGACGCGATCCTGATCGAGCGCCATGTCGCTGGTCGCGAGCTGGCGGTCACGGTACTCGGCGACATCGACGACCCGCAGGTGCTGCCGATCGTCGAGATCCTCGGTGAGGGGAAGATCTACGACTACCACGCCCACTACGAGTTCAGCGGCCCGCAGCTGGTCGCCGCCCAGCTCGACTCGGGCACCGAGGCGCGGATCATCGACGTCTGCAAGCAAACCTACCGAGCCCTGCACTGCCGTGACATCGCGCGCGTGGACCTGATCCTCGATCACGAGAACCAGCCGCAGGTGCTGGAGCTGAACACGATCCCGGGGCTGACCGAGACCGGCCCGACGCCGGTTGCGGCCGACCTTGCGGGGATGACCTTCGGCGAGCTCATCGCCACGATCGCACGGAGGGTCGCGGGCAGCAGCCGTCCAGCCGCGCGCGACTGAACAGCAAGCCACGTGTCACTCCGAATGAGGTCCTTGTGAGGAAGAACGTCATCTACGTCTCGGTGCTGCTGGTCCTGGGTGTGGTGATCCTCGTCGTCGGCGCCGCCGGCGGGAAGGTGCTGTTCCTCGCCATCGGCATCCTCGTCACCCTGCTTTCCCTCGCCGCCTTCGGCCAGCTCTATCGGCTCCGGCGGCTGAGCTATGCCGAGCCGGGCACGACCCGCAGCAAGGTCGTGAAGCAGAATGCCGTCGCGTTCACGGTCCAGCAGTACACGGACGCCGGCTGGCAGGTCGCGGAGCGCACGCCGGTCGCGACCGACGGCAAGCAGCAGACCGTCAAGCTCACCTTCCGCAAGGTATGAGTCGCAGTCGTCGCCTGCGGGCGTGGTTCCTCACCGAGACGCGGCCGCTTGACGCGCTCGCGCTGCTCGGTCTGATCGCGCTTGTCGCCGGCTCGATCGCCATCTGGGTGAGCGGGCCGCTGCAGTCGGCGTCAGGCCTGAAAGGTGGCGGCAAGATCACGCTGGCACTGGCTGTCGTTGCCGCCTTCGGCGTGATCTCAGGGCCGGTCGGGCGGGTGCTCGGCTCGCTGATGTCGCTGGCTGCCTTCGGCGTGGCGCTCTACGAGCTGTTGCACCTGCATTCACGACTCGGCGGCGGTGCGGTGCTCTACGGCGTGCACTCGGGGCAGCTCGGCTGGGGGCTCTACCTCACGGCCGCGGGGGCGCTTTTGGCCTGCCTCGCCGCTGCCGCCGCGTTCGTCGTCTGGGGCCTCGGGCGCGACATCCCCGTGCGCGACGCCTGGCCGCCACGGCCGTAGTTACGTCCTGCCCGGCTGCCAAGCTTGGCAGGCAGTGCTGGACTTCACCGCGATCGACTTCGAGACTGCAAACGAACACTGGGGCTCCCCGTGCGCGGTCGGTCTCGTGCGAGTGCGCGACGGCGTTGCCGTCCAGGCGGTCCATTGGCTGATGCGGCCGCCGTCGAGGGTCGACTACTTCACACCGAGGAACATCGAGATCCATAAGATCACGCCGGAGATGGTGGCCGCGGCGCCGCCCTGGCGGGAGCTGCTGCCGAAGCTCGTGGGGTTCGTCGGCGACGACGTCGCAGTCGCCCACAACGCCCGCTTCGACGCCAGCGTGATCCGCTACGCGTGTGCGAACGATCAGCTGCCAGCGCCGCGAATCCCGTTCCTGTGCACGCTGAACCTCTCGCGCCGAGCGCTCAGCCTCCCGAACTACCGGTTGCCCACCGTGGTGCGCGGCCTCGGCCTCGAGCTGTTCGATCACCACAACCCGCTCGCGGACGCACAGGCGGTGGTGGGAATTGTCGGCGCGCTGGCGGCGCGCTCGCACTGCGTCGATGTCAGCTCGCTGGCGGCGTCGCTTGACGTCCGCATCGACTCCGGCTACGAGTCGCTGGCCGGCAACGACCGCTGGCGCTGAGGGCCTGAAAGCGGAGAAAACCCCGCCGACCTGGTTAGGGCTCGGCGGGGTTTCACCACAAAAAAGTGTAGTAGGCCCGATGGCCAGCACCGAGACCCAGCGGCGCGGTGGGCCTCGGTGCTGGCGCCTGCGGGCGGGACCGCGGCGCGATCCGGCCCACGATCCGATCCGATTCGTAGGGCGATTCCAGCCCCGGGCAGGTCTGACACGAATCTTGCGTAGTACTTACTTCGCGATTAGGTGGTTCCGCGATGCTCGCTCACGCGACAGCAGAACGAATGTCCAGCCGCGTCAGCGCATGCTCATGCGGTCCGGTGGCTGGTGCCGATCTGCCGCCGACGACAGCGGCCGCTGGGTCTAACGGTTCTGTCCACCAAATCACGTTGGGAAGAGAACGAACCGTTAGATGAACGAGATCCTTGGCGCCGCGCTTGCCCTCGCGTGTGCGTTTGTGACGAACATCAGCTTCCTTTACAAGCACCGTGGCGCCAACACCGCGGCCGCAGTTGATGTGCGCCGGCCCTTGCACAGTGGGCGGGCGCTGTTCTCGCAGAGGATGTTCGCGCTTGGCATGCTGATCGCCGGCGTGGCCTGGATCCTGCACGTCGCGGCCCTGGCCGTTGCGCCGATGTCGATCGTGCAGGCGGCGCTGGCTGCTGGGATCGTGCTGCTGGCGATCATGGCTGAACGCATGCTCGGACTTCGGGTGAGCGGCCGCGAATGGGTCGGCGTCGCGTTGACCGCCGGTGGCCTGGCGCTGCTGGCGGTGACGTTGCCGGTCGTGCATGGCGCGCACTCGACCTACTCGGTGCCAGCGATGATCGCCTTTGAGGCGGCGCTGGCCGGCTTCGGCACGCTGCTGTTGCTCGGACCCCGCTTCGGTGCGCCGCGCCAGCATTGCGGCGTGATGCTTGCCGCCGCCGCCGGGATCTTGTTCGGCGTCTCGGACATCGCGATCAAGGCGCTCACCGGCGCGGTTGGCGCGCACGGACTCAGTGGTCTGATCTCACCCTGGTTGCTGATGACGGTCATCGCCTCGATCGTGGCCTTCTTCGCCTCCGCGAAGAGCCTCCAGGACGGCAAGCCGGTGCCGGTGATCGCCGTCACGAGCGCCGCTGCCAACGTCTCGGGGATCCTCGGCGGCATCGTCGTGTTTCGCGATCCCTTCTCGACGCACCCGCTGGGGATCGTCTTCCAGACGCTTGCGTTCCTGCTCGTGATCTTCGCCGCCGGCATGACGCCAGCGCCGGTACGAGCCGTGGCACCTGTCGCGCACTGAGCAGCCCACCTCGGCAGTCGCCCGCCACGCTCGTCGTGCGCTGAGTGAGCGGCCTTGACACAGGATGCTGCGATGCCTGCATGCGGCGGGCCAGCGGGCCCGCCGTCGTGATCTCGATCAGGCCACTGCGCCCTTTCACACCACGTCCCGGTACGTCGCTGACCGATCGTCGGGGCGCCGCGAGATTTGGTCCATATGGCTATTGCCGTCGGCAGCAGCGCTGACTAGCCTCCGTCACGCCGCCGGCGCTCAAAGGGGGTTTGCCGGCTTCGGCTGCCGTCGAGGTGATTTTTCGCTAGGACCAACGGAAGGAAGTCGTTCGCATGAAAGTAGGAGTTCCGACGGAGATCAAAGTCGAGGAGCACCGTGTTGCGATCACGCCTGTCGGCGTGCGTGAGCTCGTCGAGGATGGTCACGATGTGTTCGTTCAGAAGGGCGCCGGTCTGGGCTCGGCGATCACCGATGCCGACTTCGAGAGTCAGGGAGCGAAGATCCTGCCCGACGCCGCCGCCGTCTTCGGCGAGGCCGAGCTGATCGTGAAGGTGAAGGAGCCGCAGCCGTCCGAGGTGGCGCTGCTTGAGCCTCGGCACACGCTGTTCACCTATCTGCACCTTGCCGCCGACGGCGAGCTTGCCCGCGGGCTGCAGCAGACCGGAGCGCTGTGCATCGCCTACGAGACGGTCCAGGATGAGCAGGGCCACTTGCCGCTGCTGGCGCCGATGTCGGAGGTTGCGGGTCGGCTGGCGACGCAAGCCGGTGCCTTCATCCTGCAGAAGCCGCTCGGCGGTCGGGGCATCCTGCTCGGTGGCACGCCCGGTGTCCCGCCGGCGAACGTACTGGTGATCGGCGGCGGCACCGTCGGCTACTACGCGGCGAAGGTCGCCGTCGGGATGGGCGCGAAGGTCGTGATCTTCGACCGCTCGATCCCGCGCCTGCGCGAGCTCGACATCGCCTTCGGCGGCTCGGTCGAGACGATCTACTCCTCGACGCTGGCGATCGAGCAGCGCCTGCCGACCGCCGATCTGGTCGTGGGCGCCGTGCTTGTCGTCGGTGCCCGGACGCCGCATCTCATCAACCGCAAGCAGCTGTCGCTGATGCCCAAGCACTCGGTGCTGGTCGATGTCGCGATCGACCAGGGCGGCTGCTTCGAGACGTCGAAGCCGACTACCCACACCGAGCCGACCTACGACGTCGAGGGGATCACCCATTACTGCGTGGCGAACATGCCAGGCGCGGTGCCGATCACCTCGACCTATGCGCTCACCAATGCGACCTTGCCGTACACGCTCGATTTGGCGAACCACGGTGCGCTGACTTGCATCGCGAGCGACCCGCGTTTCCACGCGGGCGTGAACGTCGCCGCCGGCAAGATCACCTATGCGCCGGTGGCGGAGGCGATCGGCGAGACCTACGTTCCGGTCGACGAGGCGCTGAGTCTGGGCGCCGCCGCCTGAGCAGGTGGTGCCGAGCAGGGCCGCCAGCTGAACAGGTCGGGTAGCTGACGCACGCAAGGCCCGCCCCGCGGGGCGGGCCTGCGATGTCTCGACGTCGCCAACCAACTTCGCCGCGGACCGAGATAATGGTGTTGGTTCTACGGTGGCCGACGACCAGGAGATGTACGCGCAATGAAATTTGGACTGCTCACATCCGGGGGTGATTGCCCCGGGCTCAATGCCGTGATCCGTGGCGCCGTCCTGCACGGGTTCACGGTGCACGGCGCCCAGCTCGTTGGTTTCCGCGATGGCTGGCGCGGCGTGCTGGAAGAGGATTACATCCCGCTGTCGCGTAACCGCGTGCGCGGACTCTCGAGCCGGGGCGGAACGATCCTCGGAACCTCACGGACCAATCCCTACGCCGGCGACCATGCTGGTCCGGATCGGATCAACGAGGTGCTGCGGGAGAACGGGATCGACGCGATCATCGCGATCGGCGGCGAAGGCACCCTGACTGGCGCCGCGCGACTCGTTGCCGACGGCGTCCCGGTGGTCGGCGTCCCGAAGACGATCGATAACGACCTTGCCGCGACCGACTACTCGTTCGGCTTCGACACCGCGGTGCAAGTCGCGACCGAGTCGATCGATCGGATCCGGACCACCGCCGAGTCGCATGGGCGCTGCTTCGTCGTCGAGGTCATGGGTCGGAACGCCGGCTGGATCGGGCTGCACGCCGGCATGGCCGGCGGTGCGCACGCGATCTTGATCCCCGAGCAATCACGTTCGCTCGATCAGATCTGCCGCTGGGCGCTGAACGTCCACGACCGCGGGCGGGCGCCGCTGATCGTCGTCTCCGAGGGGTTCCGCGTCGACGGCATGGAGAGCCCGCACTCGCATAAGGGCCTCGATGCCTTCGGCCGCCCGCGCCTCGGTGGCATCGGCGACGTGCTGGCGCCGCTGATCGAGGAGCGGACGGGGATCGAGGCCCGTGCCACGGCCCTCGGCTTCACCCAGCGTGGTGGCGCACCGACCGCCTTTGACCGTGTGCTCGCGACTCGTTTCGGGATCGCCGCCGTCAACGCCGCCGCCGACCGAGAGTGGGGCAGCATGGTGGCCCTGCGTGGCACCGACATCGTCCGCGTCGACATGAGCGAAGCGACCGAGAACCTGAAGCTCGTGCCTGAGGAGCGCTACCGCGAGGCCGAGCAGCTGTTCGGTTAGCTCTTCCCGCTGGCCACGCCTTCCTGCTGACCACGCCTTCCTGCTGACCACGCCTTCCTGCTGACCACGCCTTCCCGCTGACCACGCCTTCCTGCTGACCACGCCTTCCCGCTGACCAGATCCTTGACTGACGCCCCTTTTCCTTTGGTATCCATAGGAAAGGGGGCGTCAGTCAAGTCCGGGGCTTCTACCCAGCCTGGGTTTTGTGCCACAGCGCAGCGCCTTGTGCCAACTTGGCGCCAAGTTGGCACCAACTCTGTTCAGGCGGCCCAAACGGGGGTAAACCCCTGCAACGCTGTGGTCGTGGGCTCAGATTCAGCACCTCGAACTGACTTGTCGCGCGCGCCGTGCGCGGGCGCGGTGAACGGCGACTGGGGCATCGTCGAGCTTGCGAAGTCACAACACGGCGTCTTCACCTCTGTGCAGCTTCAGTCCATCGGGGTCGAGGAAGGCGCGATCAACTGGCGCGTCCGAACAGGTCAGCTGCATCGCCTCCACCGCGGTGTCTACGCGCTGACGCCGTCGGCGCTCGTGCGACCGCTTGGTCGCCTCGAAGCCGCGGTGCTGGCGCTCGGCCCGTGCAGTGCGGTCTCAATGCAATCAGCGGCTGGCTTGCATGGCCTACTCAGCTACCAGCCCGCGATCCCACATGTGATCGTACGGAAGAGCGGCGGCCACCGCTCGCGACCCGGAATCAAAATCCACACCAGTTCGACGCTGCGGCTCGATCGCGACGTTACCGCGGTCAACGGAATTCGTGCCACCACCGTGGCGAGGACGTTCCTCGACCTTGCGTGTGTACTGGACGAGGAACAGATGCTGAGGCTCTTCGACAGCGCCGCAGCCGCCTACCTGCTGGATCCGGATGCTCTGGGCGAACAGATCGATCATGCCCGTCCACGCGACCGGCAGCGCAGTTCGCTGCAGCGACTGCTTGATCTGTATGAGGTCAGCCGGCTGATCGACTGGAACCGCATTCAGCGACACTTCATGGAGATGGTGCACAGGTATCGCCTGCCGGAACCGGAGGCCCAGGTGTGGCTGAACCTCCACGATGGCGAGCAGCCGATCCGCCCTGACTTCCTGTGGCGCAAGGCACGACTGATCGTCGAAACCGATGGCTGGGGTGCGCATCGCGGGCGGCGCGCCTTCGAGCGGGATCGTCGCCGGGACCAGCGCGCCGCCGCAGCCGGTCTGCAAACGCTCCGCGTCACTTGGCGGCAGATCATGGACGACGCCGAGCGCCTGGCGAACACGATCCGCCCGCTCGCGAGCCGCGATCTGGGCGCGCGCCAATGAACACGCGGAAGGGAGAGGGAGAGAGCACGGTGCTCGTCAGCGCGGATGAGGGCGAAGGCCCTGAGCTACCGTCCTGGCTCCGGGCGAGGGCTCCGGGCGAGGGCTCCGGGCGAGGGCTCCGGGCGCTGAATCCCGATTCCAGACCCCGACTGACGCCCCCTTTCCTCCGGATACCGAAGGAAAGGGGGCGTCAGTCGGAGGAGCACCGCGCCTGCGCCATCTGACCCTCCGCTCGCGGCCCCATCCGTCTACTCTCCGGACTCGTCCTCGCCGTCCCCGCGCCGTTGCAGCCACTCCGAGGCTTGGCGCGCGACGTCCGAAGCCTGCCGCGCGATGTCGCCGACCTGTCCGCTGACGTTGCGGACGTCATGGCCGAGGTCCTGGAAAGCGGCGCGGAAACGCTGCGAGTAGTGCTCGAAGGCCTCACCGGCCTCGGCGCGGACGTCGGCCTGCTGATCGCGGGTCACGTACTCGCCGCGCAGGATGCGGTCATACTCGCCGCTCTGTACCCAGCGCATCAGCTCGGAAACGCGCCGCACCGTGAGCGGATGGGTGACACCGAGCTCGCGGAAGAAACGCATCACGCGGTCGGAGGGATCGCTCCAGTTCTCGTACTCGAGCGCTTGGGCGATGAACGCGTCCGGGTTGAGCTGGTCGGCTGGAAGCCAGGAGGAGGCCACCATCAGCAGCCGGCACACGACCCGCGGGTCGTGCACGACGAGGGCGGCGGCACGATCGCAGCTCAGCTCTGCCGCCCGATACCACTCCATCAGCACGGTCCGCAGTGCTTGGAACGGCAGGCCGAGAATGCTCGGCAGCGACGTGCCTGCGGCCAGCAGGATGTTCAGCGCGGTGGTGTAGACGACGTGGCCGGCAAGGACGTGGCTGAGCTCGTGGCCGAGCAGCGCCCGCTGCTCGGCAGGCCCGAGGTTACGCAGCAACTGCGAGCTGACGACGATCATCGGCTTCTGTGCGCCGAGCGCGACGGCCTGGCCGTCGATCCAGGCGGTCACATACAGCGGCGGCGTCTGTGGCAGATCGAGGACTCGGACGGCGGTGCGGTGCGAGCTCCAGAGCTCGGGCAACTGCTGCTCGGAGACGCGGATGCCGCTGCTGATCAGCGATTGCCGCATCGCCTTCTCGTACCCCCACTCCACGAGACGACGCACCAGCGTCTCCAGCATCGGCACCGATTGCAGCGCGGCGGTGGCGGCGCGATCCGCCGGATGCTCGTACGCGCGCGGGGAGATATTCGTGAAGGGAATAGCCTCGGTGGGCAGCTCATCGGTCATGGTGCGGCAAGCCTATCGCCGGCTCGGGGCGGTCCGTGAGTGGTCCAGAAGTGGCCCGGTATCGCCCCGCGCTGCAGCCTGGACACCTGCTAGTGTTCTGCGTCGCATGCCAACCACCAGTCAGCTAGTTAACAAGGGCCGCCACAAGCCGGCCAAGAAGCTTGCGACACCGGGCTTGAAGTCCGGCAAGGGTCGCAAGAAGAAGGTCGCCGCACCACAGCGGCGCGGTGTCTGCACCCGTGTTTATACGACTACGCCGAAGAAGCCGAACTCGGCACTGCGGAAGGTCGCCCGTGTGCGCCTGACCAACGGTATGGAGGTTGGCGCCTATATCCCCGGCGAGGGTCACAACCTGCAGGAGCACTCCGTGGTGCTCGTCCGCGGTGGACGTGTCAAGGACCTCCCGGGTTTCCGCTACAAGGTGATTCGCGGCACGCTCGACGCTGCTGGCGTTTCGGATCGTAAGAAGGCCCGCTCGCAATACGGCGTGAAGGCCAAGTAAGGAGTTTGCAGAGTGCCTCGTCGCGCAGCCGCGAAGATCCGGCCGATCGAGCCGGACGCCATCTACCGGAATCGTCTCGTCACCCAAGTGATCAACAAGGTGATGCTGGACGGCAAGAAGTCGACCTCTGAGCGGATCGTGTACGACGCACTTGCGATCCTCGAGGAGCGCACCGGCAAGCCGTCGCTCGAGGTGCTCGAGGAAGGCGTCAAGGCTTTGACCCCGGTGCTTGAGGTTCGTTCTCGCCGCGTCGGCGGTGCGACCTATCAGGTGCCGGTCGAAGTGGCCCCTCGCCGCGCGCGAACGCTCGCGATCCGCTGGCTGGTCGCGTTCTCGCGCCAGCGTCGTGAGAAGACGATGGCTCAGCGGCTCGCCAACGAGCTACTGGACGCCCAGCAACAGCAGGGCGCCGCGTACAAGCGCAAGGACGACATTTACCGCATGGCGCAGGCGAACCGCGCGTTCGCCCACTATCGCTGGTAGCGAGCATCGGCGGCGCGAGCCGAGAGCACAAAACGTCTGAGAGCGGTGGCCTGTGGGGCCGCCGCTTTTTGTTGGCTCGGTCTTGGGCAACGCGGGGGAGCGAGCCTATCTGGAAACCGTTCTCGCCCCAGCCCAGGCCCCAGCGAGGCAGCCCGCGTCCGGTTCCAACGGCGGCTGCCGAGATGGCCAGAGCCTCGGTAGTCCGCCCCGGCTCGGCCCCGGCTCGATTTGTTAAGCGTTCAATCAAGAATGCCGAATAAGTTTGTTCACCCTGTCCGGGGTGGGCTACAGTGCCTCGTAGCGAGGGTCAGTCCGCCGCAGCCCCCGGTCCCGTGCGGCGGGCTGGCCTCGCTTCGTATCTAGGGCTGCTATATTGTCCGCCTGCCTTAGATGAGGTCTGCGCACGCGTTTGCGCGCCAAATCCGTAGGTGAGGATCTGCCTCCATGGAGACTCTGAACTACTGAAGATTGCCCGTGGCGAGATAGCGCCGTGAAATGGGCCCCAGAGGGCCCTTTTTCGCGCCTAAATGCAGATTCGCAGAAGTAGCCAACGTACCTCAACAACATCGAAGATCGTTCCTCCCGCGCGCTCGCCGCAAGACGTGACGCGCGCTTCCGCCGATAAGGATCAAGACAGACCGCAATGCCTCGTAAGTTCAGTCTCGAGAACACCCGCAACATCGGGATCATGGCTCACATCGACGCCGGCAAGACGACGGCGACCGAGCGCATTCTGTTCTACACCGGGCGCACCTACAAGATCGGCGAGGTGCACGAGGGCGCCGCGGTGATGGATTGGATGGAGCAGGAGCAGGAGCGCGGCATCACGATCACGTCCGCCGCGACGACCTGTTACTGGCGCGACACGCGGATCAACATCATCGATACTCCCGGGCACGTCGACTTCACCGCTGAGGTGGAGCGCGCGCTGCGAGTACTCGACGGCGCGGTCGCGGTCTTCGACGCTGTTGCCGGGGTGCAGCCTCAGTCCGAGACGGTTTGGCGTCAGGCTGACAAGTACAACGTCCCGCGCATCGCCTTCATCAATAAGATGGACCGCGTCGGTGCCGACTTCGCGCACAGTGTCCTGACGATGCAGGATCGGCTCGGTGCGAACGCCGTGCCGATTCAGTTGCCGATCGGCGCTGAGGGCGACTTCACCGGCGTAATCGACCTGGTGGAGAACCACGCCGACATCTACGAGGATGACCTCGGCAAGATTCAGGACGCGGTACCGGTCCCCGCTGAGTACGTCGAGGCCACCGCTGCGGCGCGCGAGCACATGCTTGAGCAGCTCTCCGACGTTGACGACGAGGTCATGGAGGCCGTCCTCGAGGACGCCGAGCTCACCGCCGATCAGATCAAGGCGGCGCTTCGCAAGGCGACGCTCGCCGGCAAGATCTCGCCGGTGCTGTGCGGTTCCGCCTTCAAGAATAAGGGCGTGCAGCCCCTGATCGACGCGATCGTCGACTACCTGCCGAGCCCGATGGACGTGCCGCCGGTTGAGGGCATCGAGCCCGATAAGAAGGCTGAGAACGGCGAGCGCGAGGCTGTCCGCAAGGCGTCCGACGACGAGCCGTTCGCCGCGCTGGCGTTCAAGATCATGGCCGACCCGTACGTCGGCAAGCTGACTTACATCCGCGTTTACTCCGGCACTCTGGACGCCGGCGGCCGCGTGCTCAACGTCTCGAGTGGTCGCACCGAGCGTCTCGGCCGTCTGCTGATGATGCATGCGAACGATCGTGAGGACGTCGAGACCGTGTACGCCGGTGACATCGTCGCCGCCGTGGGCGTCAAGCAGGTCGTGACCGGCGACACGCTCGCCGCGGTCGACCACCCGATCCGGCTCGAGACGATCGACTTCCCCGATCCGGTGATCAGCGTCGCGATCGAGCCGAAGACGAAGGAAGACCAGGAGAAGATGGGGATCGCTCTACAGCGGCTTGCTGAGGAGGACCCGACTTTCGTCGTGCACACCAACGAGGAGACTGGGCAGACCGAGATCTCCGGCATGGGGGAGCTGCATCTCGAAATCCTGGTGGACCGGATGATGCGCGAGTTCCACGTTGAGGCGAGCGTTGGCCGCCCGCAGGTTTCCTACCGCGAGACGATTCGCGGCACCGCTCAGAAGGTCGAGGGTCGGCTTGTCCGGCAGACCGGTGGCGCGGGCCAGTACGGCATCGTCTACATCAACATCGAGCCGAATCCCGGCGAGGGCTTCGAGTTCGTCAACCAGATTAAGGGCGGCGCGGTCCCGACCGAGTACATCCCGTCTGTCGCGAAGGGCGTCGAAGAGGCCCTCGACAACGGTCCGAAGGCCGGCTACCCGCTGGTCGATGTCAAGGTCACGCTCGTCGACGGTAAGTATCATGAGACCGACTCGTCGGACATTGCTTTCAAGATTGCGGGTTCGCTCGCACTCCAGGAGGCGGCCCGCCGGGCTAAGCCAGTTCTGCTTGAGCCGGTGTTCGCAGTCGAGGTTGTGACGCCCGAGGAGTACATGGGTGACGTGATCGGCGACCTGAACCGCCGGCGGGGGCAGGTCAACGGCATGGAGCAGCGCGGCAACGCGCAGGTGATTTCCGCGTTCGTGCCGCTGGCGGAGATGTTCGGATACGCCACAGATGTGCGCTCGGCAACGCAGGGTCGTGCGACTTACACGATGCAGTTCGAGCGCTATGAGGAGGTTCCTCCGAATATCGCCGAGCAGGTCGTTGGAGAGTTGAAGGGCAAGTAGCACATCAACTGGACGGAAAGTCCGATAGATTTTCGTAGTTCGCGCTTTGCGGACGCCAAACACAGAGAGCAAAAGGAGCACCCAAAGTGGCGAAGGCCAAGTTTGAGCGCGGTAAACCACACGTGAATGTCGGCACCATCGGTCACATCGACCACGGCAAGACGACGCTGACGGCCGCCATCACCAAGGTGCTTCACGACAAGTACGGCACCGGCGAGTTCACGGCATACGACCAGATCGACAACGCGCCTGAGGAGAAGGCCCGCGGCATAACGATCGCCACGGCCCATGTCGAGTACGAGACGCCCAAGCGTCACTACGCCCACGTCGACTGCCCGGGTCACGCTGACTACGTGAAGAACATGATCACCGGCGCGGCGCAGATGGACGGAGCGATTCTGGTCGTTTCCGCGGCTGACGGCGCGATGCCGCAGACTCGTGAGCACATCCTGCTCGCCCGTCAGGTGGGCGTGCCGTACATCATCGTCTACCTGAACAAGACGGACATGGTCGACGACCCCGAGCTGCTCGAGCTCGTCGAGGTCGAGATTCGCGACCTGCTGACCGAGAACGATTTCCCGGGCGACGAGATTCCGTTCGTCAGCGGCTCAGCGCTGAAGGCGCTTGAGGGGTCGGAGCCCGACGTGCAGTCGGTGCTCGATCTGATCGACCAGATGGACGACTACATTCCGGAGCCCGTTCGCGAGCTGGACAAGCCGTTCCTGATGCCGATCGAGGACATCTTCTCGATCACCGGCCGTGGCACCGTCGCGACCGGCCGTGTCGAGCGGGGCATCATCAAGAGCGGCGAGACCGTCGAGATCGTTGGCATCAAGCCGACGCAGACGACGGTCGTGACCGGTGTCGAGATGTTCAAGAAGACCCTCGACGAAGGCCGCGCAGGCGACAACATCGGTTGTCTGCTGCGTGGCACCAAGCGCGAGGAGATCGAGCGCGGCCAGGTGCTCTGCGCCCCGGGCTCGATCACGCCGCACACGAGGTTCAAGGGTGAGGTCTACGTCCTGAAGAAGGAGGAGGGCGGTCGTCACACCCCGTTCTTCACGGGCTACCGGCCTCAGTTCTACTTCCGTACGACTGACGTAACCGGCGTTGCCAACCTGCCTGAGGGCACGGAGATGGTGATGCCGGGCGACAACATCACGATGGAGATCGAGCTGATCCAGCCGATCGCGATGGACACCGGCCTGCGCTTCGCTATTCGCGAGGGCGGCCGTACCGTCGGTTCCGGCGTCGTGACGGAGATCGTCAAGTAGCGCAGCACGAGATGGGGCGCGGTCCCGCTGGACCGCGCCCCTCCTTTCCCGCAGTTCAGTGATCAACGCAGTGCAGACGACGCAGTTGGGGCGGGTAGCCGCAAAGCGTCCAGCCCCGCAGATTCGAGAAAAGACATTTCAGTGGCAACCATCGCCCAAAACAACATCCGCATTCGCCTGAAGTCGTACGACCACTCCGCGATCGAGGCGGCAGCGAAGGAGATCGTCGAGACGGCGACGCGCACCGGCGCGACCGTCGCCGGCCCGGTGCCGCTGCCGACGGAGAAGAACGTGTACTGCGTGATCCGTTCTCCGTTTAAGGACAAGGACTCGCGTGAGCACTTCGAGATCCGCACGCACAAGCGACTGATCGACATCCATCAGCCGACACCGAAGACGGTGGACTCGCTGCAGCGGCTGGACCATCTGCCGGCCGGCGTTGACATCGAGATCCGTCTCGCGTCCTGATCGCTAGGAGCTTCGAAGTCATGTCAGGGATTCTCGCAAAGAAGATCGGAATGACCCAGCGGTTCCTCGAGGACGGCCGGGTCGAGCGGGTCACCGTGCTCGAGGCCGGGCCATGCCCGGTCACCGCGATTCGCACGACCGAGCGCGACGGCTACGCGGCCGTGCAGCTCGCGTTCCTTCCGATCAAGGAGAAGCACATCACCAAGGCTGAGCTCGGCCATCTGAAGAAGGCCGGCACCACGGCGCACCGTCATTTGGTCGAGTTCCGCGACGAAGGTGCGGAACTGTCCATCGGCGAGACCGTGACGGTCGACACGTTCGCTGCCGGCGAAACCGTGAAGGTCTCCGGTACTTCCAAGGGCAAGGGCTTCCAGGGAACCGTCAAGCGCCACAACTTCGGTCGTGGCCCGAAGACGCACGGTTCGCATAACTACCGCGCGCCGGGTTCGATCGGTGCGACCGCGTTTCCTGGTCGTGTGTTCAAGGGGATGCGCGGTCCCGGTCACATGGGCGCGGCGCGCATTACGCAGCGCGGTCTGGCCGTGGTCGACGTGCTTCCCGCACAGAATTTGTTGCTTGTCCGGGGCAGTGTTCCCGGCCCGAAGGGCGGAGTTGTGGAGGTTCGTACCGATGCCTGAGAGCGCAGCAGCAGTGTCTGGCCGCACCGCCCCCGTCCTGGACGGCGGTAGCGCCGAGCTCGACGCGACCGTCTTCGGCCAGGCCTTCAACATGCCGCTCGTGCACGAGACGGTGCGCGCGGAGATGGCTGCCCTGCGTCGCGGCACAGCCGCGACGAAGACGCGCGGCATGGTCTCCGGCGGCAACCAGAAGCCATGGCGCCAGAAGGGCACCGGCCGGGCCCGCGCGGGCTCGTCACGGTCGCCGATCTGGACCGGCGGCGGCACGGTCTTCGGGCCGTCCCCCCGTCACTACACGTTCAAGGTCAACCGGAAGGCACGCCGCAGCGCACTGCGCGCCGCGCTTTCGGTGCACGCCGAGCGCGAATCGTTGGCGCTGTTCGACGCGACCGCGTTCGAGACCCCGTCCACCAAGCAGGCGAAGGCGCTGCTCGACGGCTGGGGCCCCGACGTGACCACGCTGGTCGTTCTCGAGGACACCGAGTGGGTCGCGGCCAAGTCGTTCGGGAACCTCCCGACCGTCGTGGTGCTGCCGGCCGCGGACGCGGGCGTCGCGAACATCATTGGCGCCAAGCGCGTGCTGGTCTCGCAGGCCGCTCTGCCCGAGCTGGTCGCGCGTGCCGGCGGCGAGGATCGCACCGACCAGGAAGAGGAGGCCGAGTGATGGACGCGACTCAGGTCATCATCCGTCCGGTCGTCTCCGAGAAGACTTACGTGCTGGCCGAGGCCGGCAAGTACACCTTCCGCGTTGCCGACCGTGCCCATAAGACGCAGATCCGACAGGCCGTGGAAGAGCTGTTCGACGTGAACGTCGAAGCAGTTCGCACTTCCACGGTGAAAGCCAAGCCAAAGCGCCGCGGCGTCTACGCCGGTAATCGTCGCCAGTGGAAGAAGGCGGTCGTGCAGGTGAAGGCGGGACAGACGATCCCGATCTTCAGCGGCCTGGAGGTGAATGAGTAATGGCAATCCGCAAGCCAAAGCCCACCTCGGCCGGCCAGCGCTTCCTGAGCTATCCCGACTTCGCCGAGATCACTCGCACGGAGCCTGAGAAGTCGTTGGTGTCGGGCCTGACGAAATCCGGTGGCCGCAACGGCTACGGGCGCAAGACCTCCCGCCATCGCGGCGGCGGGGCGAAGCGCCTCTACCGGCAGATCGACTTCAAGCGCCAGAAGGACGGCGTGCCGGCGAGGGTCGCTCACATCGAGTACGACCCGAACCGTTCCGCTTACATCGCGCTGCTGCACTACGCCGACGGCGAGAAGCGCTACATCCTGGCGCCGAACCACCTCGACGTCGGCATGACGGTCGAGTCCGGCGACGGCGTCGACGTCCGCGTCGGCAACACGCTGCCGCTGGCGGCGATCCCGAACGGCACCGTGGTCCACAACGTCGAGCTCACGCCCGGTCGCGGCGGCCAGATGGGCCGCACCGCCGGTGCCGGCATTCAGCTGCTGGCGAAGGACGGCGACTACGCGACACTGCGCCTGCCCTCCGGCGAGATGCGGATGGTCCGCGCCGAGTGTCGCGCGACGATCGGGACGATCGGTAACAGCGATCATCAGAACGTGAAGATCGGTAAGGCCGGTCGCAAACGTCACCTGGGCGTCCGCCCACAGACGCGCGGCACTGCGATGAACCCGGTTGATCACCCGCACGGCGGCGGCGAGGGGTCGACGACACCGGGTCGGCACCCGGTCACGCCTTGGGGTGTTCCAACGCTGGGCCACAACACCCGTAAGAAGCACAAGTCGTCTGACAAGTACATTGTCCGTGGCCGCAAGAGGGGTAGGAAGCGTTGAGTCGTTCAAGCAAAAAAGGCCCGTTCGTGCAGGAGCGTTTGCTGGAGCGCGTCGAGGCGATGAACGCCTCGGGCGAGAAGCGGATGCTGAAGACTTGGTCGCGGGCTTCCACGATCTTCCCCGAGATGGTTGGACACACCATCGCGGTCCACGACGGTCGTAAGCATGTGCCCGTGTTCATCTCCGAGGCCATGGTCGGCCACAAGCTGGGGGAGTTCGCCCCGACTCGGCTGTATCGCGGGCATGTAAGCACTGGTAAGAAGCGATGACTGACGAGACTGAAGACATCAAGCCGCAGGCCGACGAGACCGCCACTGGGGCGGCCGCTGAGTCGCCTGCGGGCGGCACCTCTGAAGAAAGTGCCGCCGCAGTCGACTCAGCGCCCGCTGAAGGCGTGACCGAGTCGGCTTCTGCTGAGGAGAAAGTAAAGGCGGCTGAGGCCAAGGACGAGCCGGCGACCGCTCAGTCGTCGAAGCCCGCTGGTAAGCCGACCAAGGGCGCGCAGCCCGATGCGCCGCGGGTTGTCAGGGCCCAGGCGAAGTACGTTCGCACCTCCGCCCGTAAGGCGCGGCTGGTCTGCGACAACATCCGTGGTAAGAGTGTTGTCGAGGCGCGCGCTATTCTCACTCACACGCCGCGTGCGGCCGCGCGGGACTGGAGCAAGCTGCTTGAGTCAGCGGTCGCAAACGCCGAGCACAATCATGAGCTCGTTGGCGAGGACCTGGTAATCAAGGCCGTGTCGGCCGATGAGGGTCCGACGATGAAGCGCTTCCGTCCGCGTGCACAGGGTCGTGCCGCGCGGATCCGGAAGCGGACCGCTCACCTGACCATCCTCCTCACCCCGAAGAACTAGGCAAGACATCCATGGGTCAAAAAGTTCATCCCGAAGCAATGCGCGTCGGGTATATCCACGACTGGAAGTCAAACTGGTTCAACGAGAAGAACTTCTCCGACTACCTGTATGAGGACGAGCAGATCCGCAATCACATTGTGGGTCGACTCGCCCATGCCGGTCTGTCCGATATCACGATCCGGAAGAACGCGAGCGAGGTGGAGGTCAACATCCACACCGCGCGGCCGGGCATCGTGATCGGCAAGTCGGGCTCCGAGGTGGATCAGCTCCGGCGTGACCTGCACCGGATCACCGGTAAGCAGGTCAAGGTCAACATTCTCGAGATCAAGCGTCCCGAGCTCGACGCGAAGCTGGTCGCCCAGTCCGTTGCCGAGCAACTGCAGAACCGCGTCGCCTTCCGGCGCGCGATGAAGCGCGCGCTGACCAGCGCGATGCGTTCCGGCGCGAAGGGCGTGAAGATCCAGGTGGCCGGTCGTCTCGGTGGTGCCGAGATGGCGCGGCGCGAAGGCTACTCGGATGGTCGCGTGCCGCTGCATACGCTGCGCGCGGACATCGACTACGGCTTCCATGAGGCCCGTACGACGTACGGCCGCATCGGTGTGAAGTGCTGGATTAACAAGGGCGAGATTATGCCCGAGGGCTATACCGGCGCGGATCTGACGAGCATGGACGACTCGGGCTCGTCGAACAACGATCGTGATCGTCGCGATGGTCGCGACCGCCGTGGTCGTGGTGGTCGCGGTGGCCAAGGTCGCGGTCGGGGGCCGGCAGGTGCCGGTGGCCCGGGTGGCGGTCGTGGTCGCGCCGGTGGTTCCGGCGGTCAGGGTGGCGGCGGTTATCGTGGCGGCCAGGGCGGCGGTCAGGGTGGCGGCGGTTACCGTGGCGGCCAAGGCGGCGGTCAAGGTGGCGGCGGTTATCGCGGCGGCCAAGGCGGCGGCATACACGGTGGTGGCCAGGGTGGTTATCGTGGCGGCCAGGGTGGCTACCGTGGCGGCCAGGGTGGCACGCACGGTGGTGGCCAGGGTGGTCCGCGGGGCCCGCGTCCTGCTGGTGCCGGTAACGGTGGCCAGCGTTCGGCGGGTGGCGCTCCGCGCCAGTCCGGTGGCAATGGTGGGAACGGCGGCGGTGCCGCTCCGCAGACAGGTGGTGAAGCCTGATGCTTGCTCCTAAGCGCGTCAAGTTCCGTAAGCAGCACCGCGGGCGCATGCATGGCACCTCGCGTGGGCAGGTCGAGGTTCAGTTCGGCGAGTATGGCCTGAAGGCCATCGATGGCGCCTGGATCACGAACCGCCAGATTGAGGCAGCCCGTATCGCGATGACCCGTAAGATCCGCCGTGGCGGCAAGGTCTGGATCAACATCTTCCCGGACAAGTCGTACACGAAGAAGCCGGCCGAGACCCGCATGGGTTCCGGCAAGGGCTCTCCCGAAGGGTGGGTTGCCGTGGTCAAGCCGGGTCGTGTCATGTTCGAGCTCTCCGGCGTGCCGGAGTCGCTCGCGCGTGAGGCGCTGCGGCTCGCTGGCCACAAGCTGCCCGTTCGTACGAAGTTCGTTCTGCGTGAGGAAGTCTGACGATGAAGCCCAGCGAACTACGTGACCTCAGCGAGCGCGAGCTGCGCGAGCACGTCCAGACAGCGCGCCGAGACCTGCTCGGCTTGCGCTTCCAGAACGCGACCGGTGAGCTGGAGAACACATCCAGCTTGCGGGGCGCCAAGCAAGAGATCGCGCGGGCACTCACCATCGCCGCCGAGCGTGGGATCGAGATTCGGAGTTAGTGATGGCGGAAGAGAACGTGGAAACTGAGACCGCTGCCGCAGAGGCCGCAAACGAGCAGGAGGCTGCCACGCCGGCAGCCCAGCCTGAGGTTGTGGCCGAGCCGCAGAAGCCGCTGACGCCGGCCGAGCGCAAGGCGCAAAAACGCGCCGCGAGGATAGCGAAGACCGGTGCGCGCCCTGCACGCACTGTGGCTGAGCGCCAAGCGGAGCGGGACGCGCTGCGCGCGAAGAAAGCTGCCGCGCGGCGGTTGCGTCGTGGGCAGGAGCGGGAGGCTTACAAGGCGTCCGGCGCGCAGCGTCAGGTGACGCCGCCGCGTGAGCGAGTAGTCGGCGTCAAGAAGACGCGGCAGGGGGTCGTCGTCTCCGACAAGGCGGCGAAGACGATCACCGTCCGCATTGATGTTGCTCGCAGGCACCACCTCTACGAGAAGGTGGTCCGCACGGTCACGACGATCCATGCACACGACGAGCATGGCGAGGCTCATGTCGGTGACACCGTGGTCGTGACGGAGTCGCGTCCGCTATCCGCCACCAAGCGCTGGCGGCTGATTCAAGTCGTTGAGAGGGCACGCTGATGGTCCAGAACGAGTCAAGGCTACGTGTCGCTGATAACACTGGCGCCCGCGAGATCCTCGTGATCCGCGTGAACGGTGGTCACCGCCGGCGCTACGCCGGCGTCGGCGATGTCATCACCGCCACGGTCAAGCACGCAAACCCGCGCGGCACCGTGAAGAAGGGCGACGTCGTGAAGGCCGTGGTCGTGCGTACGAAGCACGCTTACGGTCGTGAGGACGGCACCTACATCGCGTTCGACGAGAACGCGGCGGTGATCATTGACAGCCAGAACAACCCGCGCGGCACGCGCATCTTCGGACCGGTTGCGCGCGAGCTTCGCGATCGCAACTTCATGAAGATCATTTCGCTCGCGCCGGAGGTGCTGTGATGCCGGCACGAATCAAAAGTGGCGACCAGGTCATCGTGATCGGCGGCAAGGACCGCGGTAAGCAGGGGAAGGTGCTGCGTGTCGACGCCGCGAACGATCGCGTTTACGTCGAGGGCCTGAACATCGTCAAGCGGCATCAGCGCGCGAACTCCACCGCTCCGGTTGCGCAGCAGCGCAGCGGCGTGATCGAGAAGGAGGGTGGCATCCACCTCTCGAACGTAATGCTGCTCGACCCGAAGGACGGGAAGCCGACCCGTGTCGGCACCGAGATCGTTGACGGCAAGCGCTACCGCATCTCGCGCCGTAGCGGAGCGAGGATCGACTGATGGCTACCGCACGTTTGAAGACGAAATACCTTGAGGAGATCCGGCCGGAGCTGATCAAGCGCTTCGGCTACAAGTCTTCGATGCAGGCACCGCGTGTTCTGAAGGTGACGGTGAACATGGGTGTCGGCGCCGCCAAGCAGGATCCGAAGACGCTGGAGGCCGCGACCGAGCAGCTTGCTGCGATCACCGGGCAGCACCCGAACGTCCGGCGCGCCCGGAAGTCCGTTGCGCAGTTCCGTTTGCGCGAGGGGATGCCGGTCGGACTGGCCGTGACCCTGCGTGGTGAGCGTCAGTATGAGTTCCTCGATCGCCTGTTCTCCGTGGCGATGCCGCGGATCCGTGACTTCCGGGGCGTCAGCCCGAAGGCTTTCGACGGCCGTGGCAACTACACGCTCGGTCTGCGCGAGCAGCTGATCTTCCCGGAGATCGACTACGACGAGATTGACGAGACGCGCGGCATGAACATCACGATCACCACGAGCCCGTGCACCGATGATGAGGCGTACGTGCTGCTCGAGGCGCTCGGGATGCCGTTTGCGAAGGATGGCCGCCCGGCGGTCGCAAATCAGAACTAAGGAATCATGGCCAAGACCTCACAGCGTGTCCGCCAGGCGCGGACCCCTAAGTTCAAGACCCGGGGATACACCCGCTGCCGTCGTTGCGGTCGCGCGCGTTCGGTTTACAGGAAGTTCGGTCTCTGCCGTATCTGCCTGCGCGAGCTCGCGCACAACGGCTACATCCCCGGCATGACGAAGTCGAGTTGGTGACGCAATGTCGATGACCGATCCGATCGCCGACTTCCTGACGCGGCTGCGAAACGCGGCCAGCGCGCAACACCACGATGTGACGATCCCCGCGTCGACCCTGAAGCGCGAGCTTGCGCGCGTGCTGAAGGAACAGGGCTACATCGAGGGTTTCGATGTGCGCCCGGTGGGTGAAGGCCACCCCGGCGAGGAGCTGAACGTCGTCCTCAAGTACACGAATGACCGGAAGCCCGTGATCACTGGCATCCAGCGTGTCTCCCGTCCCGGGAAGCGCCTCTATGTCGACCGCGACCACATCCCGAAGATTCAGGGCGGGCTTGGTACCGCGATCATGACCACGTCAGGCGGCGTAGTGACCGGGCACGATGCCCGTAAGCTCGGCGTCGGCGGCGAAGTCATCGCCAAGGTCTGGTAGGCCAGAGTCGAGTTTGTGAGACATGTCGAGAATCGGTAGACAACCAATCCCCGTTCCGAGTGGCGTGACCGTCACGATCGAGCCAGAGCTGGTAACCGTGAAGGGCCCGAATGGCGAGCTCTCCGAGCGCATCTCGCGCGAGATTACCGTCGCGCAGATGGCCGTGCCCGATGGCGAGGGCCAGCAGCTCGTCGTGACCCGTCCAACCGACCGCAGCCAGCATCGGGCCCTGCATGGCCTGACTCGCACGCTGGTCGCGAACATGGTCACTGGCGTCACGGACGGCTACAAGAAGAGCCTTGAGATCCAGGGCGTCGGCTATCGCGCGCAGCTGAAGGGCCGCGATCTCGAGCTGGCGCTCGGCTACTCGCATCCCGTTGAGGTGAAGGCACCGGCGGGCATCGAGTTCGAGGTGCCACAGCCGACGCGGATCACCGTGAAGGGCGCATCGAAGCAGCAGGTCGGCGAGATCGCCGCGTTGATTCGCAGGCAGCGCAAGCCTGAGCCCTATAAGGGCAAGGGCATCCGCTACGAGGGCGAGTTCGTCGCCCGGAAGGTTGGCAAGCGAGCATGAGTCTGAAGACCAGTCAGGACCGGCGCCTCACGCGACGCCGGCGTGTACGGGCGAAGGTCCGCGGTACCGCCGAGCGGCCCCGGATTTCTGTGTTCCGGTCCAACCGGGGCATCAGTGCGCAGCTGATCGACGACGACGGCGGGCGCACACTTGCGTCTGTCAGCTGGTTGGAGGCGGAGCTGCGCGAGCTGAAGCCGACCGAGCAGGCGCAGAAGGCCGGCGAGCTGCTGGCTGCGCGCGCCAAGGCGCTCGGGGTCGAGGATGTCGTCTTCGACCGCGGTGGTTACCAGTACCACGGGCGCGTGCAGGCGCTCGCCGACGGTGCCCGTGAGGGCGGGCTGACCTTCTAGCGCGTCAGGACGACGCTAACCTGGACTTTCTACTTATGGCACGTGATCGCACAGTTTCCGCAGGAGGACTCGAGCTTCAGGAGCGGGTCGTCGAGATCAACCGCGTCGCGAAGGTCGTGAAGGGCGGCCGTCGTTTCTCGTTCACCGCGCTTGTGGTGGTCGGGGACGAGCGCGACACCGTCGGCATTGGTTATGGCAAGGCGAACGAAGTTCCGGTCGCTATTCAGAAGGGTGTCGAGCGGGCGAAGAAGAACCTCTACCGCGTCCCGAAGCACGGTTCGACGATCACACATCAGGTGACCGGCGTGTTTGGCCGTGGGCGTGTGCTGCTCAAGCCGGCGTCACCCGGTACCGGTGTAATCGCCGGCGCTGGCGTGCGTGCGGTGCTCGAGCTTGCCGGGATCAACGACGTCCTTTCGAAGTCGCTCGGTTCCCAGAACCCGATCAACCTCGTGAAGGCCACCTTCGCTGGTCTGCAGGCACTGAGAACGCCGCAGGAAGTTGGCGCCCTTCGCGGACTCTCGGTCAACGCCGTGCTCGGTCTGTCGACCGATGGAGCTGCCACCGAGACGCTCGACGGTGCCGCTGACGGCGCTGGCGACGCGGCGCTTGCCGGCGTCGGGGCCGAGGAGGTCAAAGCATGAGCGAGCTGAAGGTCACCCAGCGCCGGTCTCGCAATGGCTCGGACAGGACCCAGCGCGACACGCTGCGTTCGCTGGGCCTGCATCGGATTGGTCAGACCGTCGAAATCAAGGACAACCCGCAGATGCGCGGCATGCTGCATAAGGTGCGCCATCTCGTCGAAGTTGAGGAAGCATGAGCGCCAGCAACGAGACCACGACGCCAGCCGCCGCCGAGATCGGCCTGCACAACTTGCAGCCGGCTCCGGGCTCGCGTAAGCGTCGTAAGCGCATCGGTCGGGGCGAGGGCTCCGGTTGGGGTAAGACCTCCGGTCGCGGCCAGAAGGGTGCTGGTTCGCGTAGCGGCGCCAAGCATCGTTCTCACTTCGAGGGCGGCCAGATGCCGATTCACATGCGCATGCGGAAGCTGCGTGGCCCGAACATGAAGAAGTCGATGCCGTTCGAGCCGTTCCGGACTTATACGCAGCCGGTCAACCTGCAGGATCTCGAGGCGCGCTTCGAGGCGGGCGACGAGGTCACGGTTGAGACGCTGATCGCCGCCGGGCTCGTCACGCATAACGACGTGCCGGTGAAGATCCTCGCGAAGGGCGAGCTCAGCAAGGCGCTGACCGTGAAGGTCGATGCCTTCAGCGCTGCCGCGCGAGAGGCGATCGAGCATGCCGGCGGCACCGCCGAGGTGATCGGTCAAACGCAGGGCGCCGAGGCCTAAGCAGCATTTGCGGTATCCGGTGGCCGGTCGCAGACTGGTCGCCCGGTACCGCCGCCGACGCATGGCGGCGGTACCGCAGCAAAGGTGACAAACTCAAGCCGACCTGGTGTGAACGCGCAATGATCTCCACGATTCTCCAAACGTTCAGGATCAAAGAGATTCGGCGCAAGGTTTTATTCACCTTCGCGTTGCTTGGGCTCTACCGGCTCGGAGCCTACATTCCCGCTCCGGGCATCAACACCGGAGCGCTGAAGTCGATCGAGAGCGCCTCCTCCAGCGGCATCCTCGGCCTTCTGAACACGTTCTCCGGTGGCGGCCTGTCAAGGATCGCGCTCTTTGCGCTGGGGATCATGCCGTACATCACGGCATCGATCATCCTGCAGGTGCTGACCGTCGCCGTCCCGTCGCTCGAGAAGCTCTCGAAGGAGGGCGAAGTTGGGCAGGCGCGGATCACTCAGTACACGCGCTACCTGACGATCGGGCTGGCGTTCGCGCAGTCGATCGGCTACGTGTTCCTGTTCCACAGCCTCGACAGCGGCAACGGCGTCACGCTGATCGCGAACTTCAACATCGGCAAGGTCCTGCTGATCGCGATCACCCTGACGGCGGGCGCCATCCTGGTGATGTGGATGGGCGAGCTGATTACCCAGCACGGCATCGGCAACGGCATCTCGCTGATGATCTTCGCCTCGATCGTGTCGCGGATCCCGAGCGGTGTGCAGTCGTGGTGGAACAGCGACAGCCAGGTCTTCAAGGTGATGATGCCGTTCATCGTGCTGGCTGTGGTCGCCGCGGTCGTCTTCGTCCAGGAGGGGCAGCGCCGGATTCCGGTGCGCTACGCGAGGCGCGTCGTCGGACAGCGGATGACCGAGGGTGGTCAGACGTATCTGCCGTTGCGCGTGAACATGGCGAACGTGATCCCAGTGATCTTCGCCGCCTCGGTGATGGCGATCCCGCCAACGATCGGTCAGCTGATTGGTCAGAACCGGACCCACAACTGGGGCACGTCGCTGGCGAACTTCCTTTCGCCGGACAGTTGGCGGTACGTGGTCGGCGAGTGCATCCTGATCATCGTTTTCACGTACTTCTACACGGCGATCGTCTTCAACCCGGTCGACCAGGCCGAGAACCTGCAGAAGAGCGGCGGCTTCATCCCTGGTATCAGGCCGGGGCGGGCGACCGCCGAGTTCCTCGACCGGGTGCTCGCCAGGCTGACTTTCCCGGGTGCCCTGTTCCTGGCCGCCATCGCGGCGCTGCCGACGATTCTGATCGCCCAGGCGAACGCAAACTTCGCCTTCGGTGGCACCTCGGTGCTGATCGTCATCGGTGTGGCCCTCGATACGATGAAAGAGCTCGAGGCCCAGCTGATGATGCGTAACTACGAGGGGTTCTTACGCTAAGTCCGCGATCGCGATGGTGCGATGCTCGGGTCGCGGCCCACCGGGCGCAAGCCGTAGCGACCCGTTGATGATTTCACTCGTAGCGGCACTCATGTGCGGCTGCGCGCGGATATGATCTGGTTCTCATGGCTACTCAGCTGAACCTGATTTTGCTCGGTCCTCCAGGCGCCGGTAAGGGCACCCAGGCCGACCGTCTGCGCGACGATTTCGCGCTGCCGTTCATCTCCACCGGTGACATGCTGCGCGCCAACGTCAAGGCTCAGACGCAGCTTGGCCAGGCGGCGAAAGGCTACATGGACGCCGGCGGGCTGGTACCCGACGACCTGATCGTCGCGATGGCCCGTGAACGTCTGGCGGAGGCTGACGCCCAGGACGGCTTCATCCTCGACGGCTTTCCGCGCACCGTGGCCCAAGCCGACGCGCTGCAGGCGATGCTGGCGACGATGGGGCGGCGGATCACGGTTGTGCTGCTGATCGACGTGCCCGACGAAGAGGTCGTCAAGCGCATCTCCGGACGGCGCGTCTGCGCCGCTCACGGGCACAACTATCATGTCGACTTCGATCCGCCCAAGGTCGCGGGGATCTGCGACCAGGACGGCTCCGAGCTGATCCTGCGCGATGACGACAAGCCGGAGGTCGTAGCCAATCGGCTGGTCGTCTATCACAAGCAGACGAGTCCGCTGATCGACTACTACGACCAGCGCGGCGTCTTGAGCCGCGTGGACGGCACGCGCGGACCGGACGACGTCTACGGCCACATCCGCGCCGTGCTCTCGACCCTGAGCAGAGAAGACGACGTCTGAAGCAGCGGGGTGCCTGCCTCGGCGAGGCAGGCACCCCGCTGCCGCTGCTTCGGCAGCGGGCGCGCAGCGGAAGAGCCCTGCGGGGCGACCGATCTGATGCGGTTGCACTAGGGTCCAGTAGGCAGCGAGCCAGTAGCGTTTGGCCCGCGATCAAGGGGAGAGCCCAGGCGGCAGACAGTAAGCGCGTGCGGCAGCATCGTGCAAGAGGAGCGCAGCGAGAATGGCGATCATCAAGAAGACCCCACAGGAGATCGACCGCATGGCAGCGGCCGGGGACGTCCTCGTCAAGGCGATGAACCTGCTGAAGGGGAAGGTCAGAGCCGGCATTACGACGGGCGAGCTGGACGAGGCCGCCGAGCGGTTCATTCGCTCGCAGGGCTGCGAGCCGACGTTCAAGGGCTACCAGGGATTCCCCGGCTCGATCTGCGCGTCGCCGAACTCGATGGTCGTCCACGGCATCCCGGGCAAGTACAAGCTGCAGCGTGGTGACATCCTCTCGGTCGACGTCGGCGCCACGAAAGATGGCTGGGTCGCCGACGCTGCCTTCACGTTGCCGGTCGGGCCGATCGACCCGGTCACCCAGAAGCTGCTGGACGTGACCGAGCAGTCGCTGATCCTGGCGGTGCCGGAATGCATCCCTGGTAATCACCTCGGCAACGTCGGCTACGCGGTGCAGCGCTACGTGGAGGAGAACGGCTTCTCGATCGTGCGCGAGCTCGTCGGTCACGGCGTCGGCCGCGACATGCACGAGGATCCGCAGGTTCCGAACTACGGCAAGCCGGGCCACGGCCGCAAGCTCGAGGCCGGCATGGTGATCGCCGTGGAGCCGATGGTGATCGTCGGCAAGCCGGGCGTCGTCATGGGCGACGACGGCTGGTCGATCTACGCCACCGACGGCACGCCGGCGGCGCACTTCGAGTTCACGATCGCCGTCACGGAGGAGGGTCCGCGGGTCCTCACCCCGTGGCGCGAGAGCTAGCGGGACGTGGCTTGTAGGCGCCGTCCGGAGCGACGGTGCCGGACGCGGCGGACGGAAGTTGCTACTATCACCGTTTGCGTCTGCAGCGTATTTGGCTGCGTGCGCTCCTGTTCGCGGTAGCGGCGGTCTGAAGCGGTCTCCAGAGCCGCGGGCAAGGATTTACGAGAGAAGAACTCACGACGAGAGCGAAGCGACGTGAAAGTACGACCGTCGGTCAAGCCGATGTGCGAAAAGTGCAAAGTTGTTCGCCGCCACGGGCGTGTGCTGGTGATTTGCTCGAACCCTCGGCACAAGCAGCGGCAGGGTTAAGCTGATGGCACGCATCTCGGGGGTCAACATCCCCCTCAACAAGCGGGTCGAGATTGGCCTCACGTACATTTACGGGATTGGCCACACCACCTCCGTCAAGCTCCTCGACGAGGCAGGGATCGACTACGACCGCAAGGTTCGCGACCTCACCGAAGATGAGGTCGTCAAGCTGCGCGACCTGATCGACGCGGACGTGGTCGTCGAAGGCGACCTGCGTCGCGAGCACTCTCAGGACATCAAGCGTCTGCAGGATATCGGCTGCTATCGCGGCATACGCCATCGCCGCGGCCTGCCGGTGCGCGGTCAGAAAACTAAGACCAACGCCCGTACCCGTAAGGGCCCGAAGCGCATGCAGGTGGCCGGGAAGAAGAAGGTAGGTAAGAAGAAGTGAGTCCCGCTCCGCGCCGTCCGCAGCGTGGCCGTCGCCGTGTTCGTAAGAACATCCCGATCGGCCAGGCGCACATTAAGACCTCATTCAACAACACGATCGTCTCGCTGACCGATCGTGAGGGCAATGTGATCGTCTGGGAGTCAGCCGGTGGTGCTGGCTTCAAAGGCTCGCGCAAGTCGACGCCGTTCGCCGCACAGGTGACCGCCGACGCCGTCGCCCGTAAGGGGATCGAGCAGGGCTTGCAGAAGGTCGAGGTCTTTGTCAAGGGGCCGGGCTCCGGTCGTGAGACTGCGATTCGTGCGCTGCAGACTGCAGGGCTCGAGGTAACCGGTGTCAAGGACGTCACGCCGCAGGCTCACAACGGTTGCCGTCCGAAGAAGCGCAGGAGGGTCTGAGATGGCTCGTGATACTGGCCCGCAGTGCAAGCTGTGCCGTCGTGAAGGTCAAAAGCTGTTCCTGAAGGGCGAGCGTTGCCTCACTGACAAGTGTGGCGTCGAGCGTCGTTCCTACCCGCCCGGAGAGCACGGCCGCGGCCGTCAGCGCCAGAGCGAGTACCGCTTGATGCTGCGTGAGAAGCAGAAGGCCAAGCGTTACTACGGCGTGCTCGAGCGCCAGTTCCGAATTTATTACGACAAGGCTACGCGTCAGCCCGGCGTCACCGGTGAGAACCTGATGCGCGCCCTTGAGTGCCGTTTCGACAACGTGCTCGTCCGGCTCGGCTTCGCGGCCTCACGTCGTCAGGCGCGGCAGCTCGTCCTTCACGGCCACTGGACCGTGAACGGCCGTCGGGTGAACATCCCCAGCTATCAGTTGCGTGAGAGCGACGTGATCGCGATCCACCCGCGTTCCTCCGCAACGCAGGTGATCCGCGACGCAACCGAGCTCACGGGCCAAGTGCCCGCGTGGCTGCAGGCCGACCATGACGCGCTCACCGCGAAGGTGCTGCGCAAGCCTGAGCGCCGCGAGATCGCTGCTCCCGTCGAGGAGCAGCTGATCGTCGAGTTCTACTCGAAGTAGCTGAAGATCTTTCGCGCTGCGGTCTCAGTCTTTGGCTGGGACCGCAGTTGCGCGACACACCACCCGCTGGTGGTGCCTGAAAACCCGATGTTAGGAACGTGCGATGCTTGACTTCCAAGTCCCTCGAATCTCCAGCGAGTCCGTGGACGATAACCGCGGCTCCTTCACGATCGAGCCTCTCGATCGGGGCTTTGGCTACACGTTCGGCAACTCACTCAGGCGCGTGCTGTTGTCTTCGCTCGCAGGGGCTGCGGTCACGAGCGTGCGGATCGAGGGCGTAGCGCACGAGTTCTCGACGATTAAAGGCGTTAAGGAGGATGTCACCGACATCGTCCTGAACCTCAAGGCGATCGTCTGCCGGATGCACTCCGACGCGACCGAGATCGAGGCTCCGCTGGTCGTTTCCGGTCCCGGTGAGATCACGGCGAAGGACATCGACCTGCCGTCCGGTGTCGAGATCCTGAATCCCGATGCGCACATCGCCACGCTGGAGAAGGGCACCAAGCTGGAGGTGTACCTGACGATCGGCCGCGGCCGGGGCTACCGTCCCGCCGATGACAACAAGTCTGCCGACCAGCCGATTGGCGTGATTCCGATCGACTCGATCTTCTCGCCGGTCCGTCGTGTGGCCTACAACGTCGAGCAAGCTCGTGTCGGTCAGAAGACCGACTTCGACAAGCTGACGCTCGACATCGAGACCGACAGCTCGATCGATCCCCAGGCCGCGCTGCGCGAGGCCGCGGAGATCCTGATCAGCCAGCTTGCGATCTTCACCGACGCCGATCGCGTCGTCGAACTGCGCGACACGTCGAACCTCGGCATCCTCGATGCCGCCAGCGCTCCCGCAGAGACGGCCGCGGCTGCCCCCGGCGGCCGCCAGCCGAACGCGATGGACGAGATCCTGATCGAGGAGCTTGAGCTCGGTGTACGCTCGTACAACTGCCTGAAGCGGGCCGGCATCCAGACCGTCGGCGATTTGGTCGCGAAGAGTGAGAGCGAGCTCAACGCGATCCCGAACTTCGGCAAGAAGTCGATCGACGAGGTCGTCGAGACGCTGCGCAGCCGCGGGCTGGCGCTCCGCGAAAGCTAATATCGCCCTGGAGATTCTTGAAACCATGCGACACCAACGCAACCGCTACCAGCTATCCCGGTCGAGCTCGCACCGCAAGGCGCTGCTGATGAACCTCTCGAAGGAGGTTATTCAGCACGAGCGGATCCAGACCACCGAGGCCAAGGCGAAGGCTGTCCGGCCCGAGGTCGAGAAGCTGATCACACTCGGCAAGCGCGGCGACCTGCATGCCCGTCGGCTGGCGCTGTCGGCGCTCGGCCAGGACAAGTTCACGGTCTACAAGCTGTTCGAGGAGGTCGCCCCGCGTTACACGGAGCGTCCGGGCGGCTACACCCGTATCTTGAAGCTCGGTCCGCGTCGTTCCGACTCGACCGAGATGGCTCTGATCGAGCTCGTCTGAGCTTGCTGCGGTCGCGCCCGCTGGCGCGACCGCACGAGGTTCTTTCGCCGTGACGGCGCGGCTCGAGCTGGAGTACGAGGGCAGTGCCTTCCACGGCTGGGCGGCGCAGCCCGGGCTGCGGACCGTGCAGGGTGAGCTTGAGCGCGCCCTGCGTACGGTGCTGCGCCGTGATGACGTGGCGCTGACAGTCGCCGGGCGCACGGACACCGGTGTGCACGCGCTGGCGCAGGTCGTCTCGCACCCCGGGGACGCCGCCCCGCTGGGCAGCGTCAACGCGCTGCTGCCGCCGGACATCGCGGTGCTGCGGTCAGAGCCGGCGCCGGCGGGCTTCGACGCCCGTCGCGACTGCACGTCGCGGGCGTATTGCTACCGTCTGCTGGCTCGGCCGGCACGGAGCACGTTCGAGCGTGGGCGGGCGCTGCACTGGACGCATCCGGTTGACGCCGGCGCGCTGCGCGCGTGCGCGGCGCTGCTGATCGGCACCCACGACTTCACTGCGTTTACGCCGACCGACACCTATCACGTGCGGTTTGAGCGGGACGTCTACGCCGCTTACTGGCGTGAGCGGTCAGGCGGGTTGCTCGAGTTCTGGATCGAGGCCGACACGTTCATGCGCCACATGAACCGCGTGCTGGTCGGGACGATGCTGGAGGTCGGTCGTGGCCTGCGCTCGCTGCCCGACTTCGAGGCTCTGCTGGCTGGAGCGCCGCGCTCGGCGGCCGGGCCGACCGCCCCACCGCAGGGCCTCTACTTCGCCGGTGCCGGCTACGGCGGCGAGCGGCTGCTGAACCGCTAGGTTGCGGTCGGCCCGGCCGTCCGCGCGACCGGCATGGAGCTTGGCTGCTGGACGCCACCTCTCGCGACTGACGCCCCCTTTCCTGTGGATACCAAAGGAAAGGGGGCGTCAGTCGCGGCCACGGCCGCGACGTGTCGTGCCACGCGGCCAGATAGCCTGGACGAGGTATGCGAGTTCTGCTGACGAATGACGATGGCATCGAAGCCACCGGGATCAACGTGCTCCGCCGTGAGCTGGCCAAGCTGCCCGATGTGGACCTGCGCGTGGTCGCGCCCGATGGCAACCGCTCGGCGATGGCCAGGTCGATCACGACCCGCCGACCGCTGTGGGTGAGCGACGTGCAGTTCGACGACGGCAGCACGGGTTACGCGACCGATGGCACGCCGGTCGACTGCGTCCGGCTGGCGCATCTCGGGCTGATCGAGGGGTGGCGCCCGGAGATGGTTGTGGCGGGCATCAACCACGGCACGAACATCGGTGACGACATCACCTACTCCGGCACCGTCGCGGCCGCGCTGGAGGGGGTGATTCTCGGCCTGCCGAGCATCGCGCTCTCGCAGCAGTCCCGTGCACTCGAGACCGACTACCGCTTGGCGGAGACGTTCGACTTCGGCCTCTGCGCGACATTGGCGGCGAGGCTTATCGCCGAGCTCGACAGCGTGCCGCTGCCGCGGGGAACGCTCCTGAACGTGAACGTGCCCGGACGCGATCCCGCCGGGATCGCGGTCGCGCGGCTCGGCCGGCGCTTCTACGACGACGCGCTGGAGCTGGTGGCCAGTGACGAGGTGGGTCGCCGGCGCTTCCGGGTATACGGAGAGGCGATGCTGGACTCGGGCGCGGACAATGCGGACAGCGACGTTGCTCTCATCGCGCGTGGCTACGTGGCGCTGACGCCAGTGCACTTCGATCTCACCTACGAGCCGGGGATCGAGTCGCTTTCGCGCCATGACTTCGGCCATCTGCTGGCGGACCTGGTGCGGTGAGCGCGAACGACTCCGTTGCGGCGCGACGCGCCGGTGAGCTGCGGCGGCTACTGGAGTACCACTCCAACCGCTACTACGTCCTCGACGATCCCGAGATCGGCGACGATGACTACGACGCGCTGCTCGACGAGCTGCGCGCGCTCGAGGCCGCCGATCCAACCATCGTCACCCCTGACTCGCCGACCCAGAAGGTCGGCGGCGAACCGGTCTCCGATCTCGTTAAGGTCCCGCATCTGCAGCGGATGCTGTCGCTGGCCAACGCCCGCTCGGGGGAGGAGCTGGGCGTCTGGATCCAGCGCATGCGCAACCACCTCGCCCGCGAGGGGATCGAGGCGGCGGAGTTCGAGTTCGTCGCCGAGCCGAAGATCGACGGGCTGGCGATGTCGCTCATCTACATCGACGGCGTGCTCGACCGGGGCGTGACGCGCGGCAACGGCACGATCGGTGAGGACGTCACGCATAACATCCGCACGATTGCGCAGATCCCGCAGCGACTGAACTTCGACGCCGCCGGGATCGAGCCGCTGCCGCTGCTCGAGGTACGCGGCGAGGTCTACATGGCGCTCGCTGACTTCGAGGCGATCAACGAGCGCCGCGCCGCCGAGGGTGAGTCCACGTTCATGAACCCCCGCAATGTCGCCGCCGGCACGATCCGCCAGAAGGACGCGCGCATCGCCGCGTCTCGGCCGCTGTCTTTCTGGGCCTATCAGCTCGGGGTCTCCGAGGGCCTGGAGCTGGAGCGCCATACCGATGCTCTGGATCTCTTCCGCGCGCTCGGCTTTCCGGTGAACCCGGACATCCGTGTTCTGCACTCTGAAACGGCCGTCGTCGAGCAGTGCAACGCCTGGCTCGAGCGCCGCGGCGAGCTGCCGTTCGAGATCGACGGCGTGGTGGTGAAGGTGAACGACCTCGAGCTGCAGCGCCGGCTCGGGTTCGTCGGTCGTGAGCCGCGCTGGGCGATCGCCTGGAAGTTCCCGCCGACGACGGCGACCACGAAGCTGCTCGACATCGGCTGGAATCCCGGCAAGTTCGGCGACCTGCATCCCTACGCAATTCTCGAGCCGGTGCAGGTCAGCGGCATCACCATCGAGCGGGCGACGCTGCACAACGAGGAGGACCTTGCCCGTAAAGATCTGCGGATCGGCGAGGAGGTGATCGTCCTCCGCGCCGCCGACGTGATCCCGCAGGTGGTCTCGCCGGCGCCGCACGTGGCCGAGCGCCCGGACCGGCCGCCGCGTCCGCACGCGCCCGAGCGCTGTCCTGTCTGCAACACGCCGACGGTCAAGCCCGACGGCGCGGTCTTCACGAACTGCCCGAACCACGATTGCCCGGGCCGCCGTGAGCAGCTGCTCACGCACTTCGCCGGGGCGATGGACATCGACGGTCTCGGCGAGAGCCGCGTGCGGCAGTTCATGGCGCTCGGTTGGGTCCGCACCGCCGCTGACTTCTACCGCCTGCGCGGGCGCCGCGACGAACTGATCGAGCTCGATGGCTGGGGCGAGATCTCCGCGGACAAGCTCTTCGAGTCGATCGAGGGCTCGAAGCAGCGGCCGTTCGGCCGGGTCCTGTTTGCGATCGGGATCGTCGAGGTTGGCGATGTCACGGGACGCGCTTTAGCGCAGCAGTTCCGCACGATCGACGCGCTGCTCGACGCGTCCGTCGAGCAGCTGGCCGAGACGCCTGACGTCGGCGTGATCATGGCGGAGCGGATCCGCGACCAGCTGGACGACCCTTCGATGCGAGCGCTGATCGGCGATCTGCGTGAGCTCGGCCTGCGCTTTGAGGAGGCGGGCCCAGCACCCGGCGAGGGCCCGCTGGCCGGCCAGACGTTCGTGCTGACCGGAACACTCCCGAACCTGACTCGCGAGCAGGCGAGCGCGCTGATCATCGCCGCCGGGGGTCGCGTGACGAGCTCGGTGTCGAAGAAGACCGACTACGTGCTCGCCGGTGGGAGCGCCGGCTCGAAGCTGACGAAGGCCGAGACTCTCGGTGTCCGCGTGATCGGCGAGGATGAGCTGCGGCAGCTGATCGGTGGGCCCGCCCCGGACGGTGCTGCCCAGCGGGGCAGCACCGGGCAGCAGCCGCTGCTGTAAGCGCCGCGGCGGTCGGGTCAGTGGCCGGTCGCGTGTCTGCCGCCGGCATCGGGTCTGGCCGCGTCCTGGACGTTGAGCAACTTGATCAGCGCTGTCACGGCGGCACGCCCGGCGCGGTTGGCGCCAACCGTTGACTGCGACGGGCCGAAGCCGACCAAGTGGACCCGCGGCTCGCTCGCGACCTGAGTGCCGCGCATCGCGATGCCGCCCAGCGCACCCTGCAGCGCGAGTGGCGCAAGGTGGGCGAGCGCCGGCTTGAAGCCGGTGGCCCAAAGGATCGTGTCGACTGCGGTCAGCGAGCCGTTGGTCTCCCGCACGCCTTGCGGCTCGATCGCCGTGAACATCGGCCGGCGGGCGAGTGCCCCGCGGGCCCTGGCTGCCAGCGCGTAGGGCGTCCAGAAGAGGCCGGTGTAGGAGACGACGCTACCGGTCGGTCGGCCGGCTTCGACATCGGCCGCCACCTTCGCGACGGTTGCCCGGCCGGTCGTCTCGGGCATGAACTTGCCATCCAGGAAGACCGGCGGGCGGCGGGTGTACCAGAACGTGGTTGCGACACGCGAGATCTCCTCGAGCTGCTGGATCGCCGAGATCCCACCCCCGACGACCGCGACCCGCTGCCCGACGAACTCATCCTTCGTGGCGTAGTCGCGCGTGTGCAGCTGGCGACCGGCGAAGGATTCCTGGCCGGGGTAGTGGGGGAGCGTTGGGTTCGTCCACGTTCCGGTTGCATTGACAATCGCGCGGGCCGTAAAGGAGCCGCGGTCGGTTGTCACCAGCAGCTCGCCGGCTGGGTCGCCGTTCACCCGGCATACCGTGCTGACGCGGCACGGGCGCAGGATCGGCAACTCGAAACGTCGCTCGAAGGCGGTGAAGTAGCGCGGCACCGCCTCACGGCTTGGCTCGGACGGGTCGACCGCAGGCTGCGGGAACCCGGGTAGGTCGAAGATCTCGTTCACGGTCGCCATCGTCAGCGACCGCCAACGGTGCTGCCACGCTCCGCCCGGGCCGGGCTCACTGTCCAGCACCACGAACGTACGCTGCGCGCCCGCCGCGGCCGCATCACCCGCGGCGCTGCCTGTCGCTGCGGCGGCAGCTGGACCCACGGCGGCGACGAACCCCTGTCGCCGGAGGTGGTATGCGGCCGACAGCCCCGCCTGCCCGGCGCCGATCACGACAACGGTCGCACGTACCATCGTGCTCGATCCTAGCGAGGGTGTCCGCCGGTCCGGCGGCGGCCGATCGAACGCAGCGTGCGGCGAGCGGGCGGCGACCGGGCAAGTCCGCTGCCGGACTCGCCCTGACGAACCGCCGCCGTCGGTGCTAGTTATGGACCCATGGTCAAAGCTGTGAGGTTCCACAAGTTCGGTGGCATCGACGTCCTCCAGGTCGACGACATCGAGCTGCGGCCGGTCGGGCCGCAAGACGTGCTGGTAGATGTCCGCGCCGCGGCGATCAACCCCGGTGAGGCGGCGATTCGAAGCGGCGCATTCGAAGCGCAGAGTCCAACCAAGCTGCCTTGTGGCGAGGGCACCGACCTCGCCGGCGTGGTCAAGGCAGTCGGCGGACAGGTCACCGGCTGCCACGCCGGTGACGAGGTGCTGGGCTACTCCTGGGAGCGCTCCAGCCACGCGCAGCAGGTGGTCGTGCCCGCAAACCAACTCGTGCATAAGCCCGTCGGCGTGAGCTGGGAGGCCGCCGGCAGCCTTGGCGTCGCCGGCGTCACCGCCTGGGCGGCCGTACACGCGGTGGCGCCGCAAGCGCGGGAGACGGTGCTGGTGTCGGGCGCTACCGGTGGCGTCGGGACGATCGTCGTGCAGCTGCTGAAGCGGGCTGGCGCGGACGTCCTGGCGATCGCGTCGGAGCGTCACGCCGACTGGCTGGCTGCGCACGGAGCGACGCTGGTCGCCTACGGCCCCGATCTCGAGACGCGCGTGCGGGCTGCCGCGCCCGGTGGAGTGGACGCCGTGATCGATCTGTTCGGTCCACAGTACGTGGAGCTGGCGCTGGCGCTCGGTGTGCCGCCTGCGCGGATCGACACGATCATCTCCTTCGAGGCGGCCGCTGCCGCGGGGGCGAAGACCGAGGGCAGCGCCGAGGGCACCACTCCTGCGGTGCTTGAGGAGCTGGCGTCCCTGATCGCCGACGGTCAGCTCGAGATCCCGATCGCGGCCCGTTACCCGCTGGCCGAAGTGCAGGCGGCGTTCGCCGAGCTGGAGCAGCGGCACACGCTTGGGAAGATCGTGCTGCTGCCGAGCTAGCGGCCGCCGGAGCCGGAGCCGGAGCCAGAACCGGAACCAGAACCGGAACCAGCCGTGTCTCGGTCAGCAGAGGCCGTGACTCGGCCGGCCTAGCCGTCGTAGTTAGCGAGCGCTATGCCCATGCGGTCCTCGATCTCATGGGCATAGCTCGCGTCATTCGGCAGGCCGTTCATCAGGAAGGCGAAAACGAGCTTGTGGCCGTTACGCGCGGTGCAGTAGCCGACGAGGTTCGCGACGTCATGGAGCGTCCCGGACTTCCCGCGACAGTTGTTCGCCGCGCGGGTGTGGCGCATCTCGGTCGACATCGTGCCGCGCACGCCCGCGATCGACAGCGAGTTGTAGAACGCAGAGTTGCCGCGCATCTGGCGCAGCAGCGAGACGGCCTGCTCGGCGGTTGTCCGGTCGTAGCGGGAGAGGCCCGAGCCGTCGTTCAGGCGGGGGGATAGGTGCAGGTGCGCATCGATGATGCTGCGTACGACGGCCGCGCCTTCGGCGGTGGTGCCGGGGCTCTGAGCAGTTGCGCCAAGGTTCTTCTCCAACGTCTCCGCGAAGAAGTTGTCCGATGGCGAGTTGGTCAGCTCGATCAGCCTTGACAGCGAGGGCGAGCCGACCTGGGCAAGCTGGCTGGCGCCGGCGGGGGTGACGCCTGAGCCGATCTTCGTGCTCTTCGGAACGTTGATGCCGGCAGCACGCATGGCGGAGGCCAGCGCCGTCGCGGCGGTGAGCACCGGATGCGGCTGCAGCGCCACCTCGGCGCGACTGGTGAAGCCGGCGTCGTAGGCGAGCCCGCTCAGCTCTCCCTCGGTCTCGAGATTCGCCCGGTAGCCGGTGTCGGGCCCGCCGCCGAGCGAGTCGAAGTAGGAGCCGTCGCCGATGATCGAGCCATCGATGCTCTTCACGCCTGCGTTCTTCAACCGGGTGACGAGCAGCTGGATGTTCGCGCCGGAGCCATACATGTCGCGGTTGAACGTGGCGTCGCCGAACGTCGGGTCGCCACCGCCCCGCAGGTAGAGCGTGCCGGTCCAGGTACCGTCGGCACTGAGCGTGCCAACTCCGTAGATCCGCGTGTGCAGCTGCCCCTGCGGGCCGAACTCGTACAGCGCTGCCGTGGTCGTGTAGAGCTTCTCGACGGACGCCGGCAGGCGGCCGGTGTTCGGGGCGTATGAGAACAGCGTGCGGCCTGCGCTCTGGTCGTAGACCAAAACGCTACCGTGGCGAGTGGTCCTCACCAGGTCACGGCGGAGCGTGCGCTGCAGGGAGGCCAAGGCGCGCCCACTGGCGGCCGCTTTCACCTTCGCCTTCGGCGAGCCGGCCGCCGAGGCAACACCTATCCCCGTCATCAGCGCCACCGTCACCAGTAGCGCAAGCGCCGCAAGCGGCGCTGCCAGAAATCGGGACGCTTTCAGCATCGCTCTATGAAACCGCACGCAACGGCGATGTTGCGCTGGCGACCCCGGATACAGATGCGGGCAGACAACAGCGCCAGCCGCCTGCCCGCCTATTCAAGCGTCAAGTATGGGTTGTCTCAGGCTGTGGCTGCCTCTGACTTGTCGGGGTTGAGGTTGTTCAGGAAGAGGGTCTTGTCGATCTTCCCGTTGAAGATGGGGATGTTCCAAGCGATGCACTTGGAGATCACGTCCTCGCGGACGAGACCTGTTTCTCGTGCGAGCTCACTCGGAGTCAGATGAATCGCCAACGGTCCTAACCTCCCTGTCAGATCGATTCAGGATGAGGAAGTATTGCGCGGTCACCAGTCGGACACAACTACTTGTTGGCCCCTGCCGCGAAGAACCTCCGAAGAACCGCGTCGGGACTTGGCTGCGACCCCAGTAAGGCCGTTTGTGGCACACTGGAACTCTACCTCGGGGCGTGGCGCAGCCTGGTAGCGCGCACCGTTCGGGTCGGTGAGGTCCCCGGTTCGAATCCGGGCGCCCCGACTGGTTAGAGAAGTACGAACAGACCCGAATATCAACGAAACGCCCGCAATTGACGGGCGTTTCGTTCAGACGGTTCGGGGTGTTCGGCCTGTTCGGTGGCCTCCCCGTTGCCGGTCTGCCGTAGCGGAAGTGGAAATCCGTTGCAGACCCGTTGCAGGAGCCTGATCGGGATCTGTTGACGCCCTTGGCTCAATTTGCTTGCGAAGTGGCTGCGCGATCCGGACGGACTGGATCGTAAGACGCTCGGGCCGCTTAGCGACTCGTGGTGCTCAGCTCTGCGCTTTGGGAGGCCCGCAGCTTCTCCCAGATTCGGATAATCGCTTCGATGTCCTCTTGATCGAGCGGCTCGATGAAGTACCGAAGGATCGCGTCCTCGAGCGTGCGTGCGACCTTCTCGCTGTAGCGCCGGCCCTCGCTCGTGAGGCTGATCAGAGACTTGCGCCCGTCGCCCTGATCGGCGCCGCGCTGCAGATAGCCGGCGTCGACGAGTTCTTGTACGAGGCGTGAGGCGCGGGTGGGACTGACGCTGACGAGCTGGGCAGCGAGCGAACGCACCGACTGCGGCTCCACGTCGTAGAGGCGACACAGGATCTCGGTGGCGCTGAACGAGATGCCGTGCTGCTGCTGCAGATCCCGATCGATCCGGTCAGTGATCGAAGCATGAGCGAACAGCAGAGCGAACCACGCGTCCTGCTGCTCCGGAGTGATCACCTGGGCCACGGTGTGGTTCGGCCTTGAGGGGCTCTTGCTCGACATTGACTCCAACTATAACGGAACGCAACTACAACTACGCACAGATTGATGCGTGCGCACGCATTTGCTATGGTGTGACAGCGACCTGCTCCGAGGCCGGACGAGGCTCAGCCGCTACCCATGACTCCCCGGAACACCTTTCCAGCAGCACTACTGACCCGCCGAACACGTCCCAGCAAGTCGCCGGAAGCGCTGACCCTCACTACGAAAGAAAGATGCGCGTCATGACCAGACTGAATGGAAAGACCGCCGTGATCACCGGCGGTGCTACTGGCATCGGTAGCGCCACGGCAAGGCGCTTCATTGATGAAGGCGCCTTCGTCTTCATCTTCGGCCGCCGGCAGGAAGCGCTCGACGCCGCTGTGGCCGACCTCGGGGGCAACGCGCGCTCGGTGCAGGGCTCGGTCTCCGATCTGGCCGACCTCGACCGGCTCTACGCGGCGGTGAAGGCCGAGCGCGGGACCCTCGACATTGTCTTCGCCAATGCAGGGGCGGGAAGTCAGCTTCCGCTGGGCGAGATCACCGCCGAGCACATTGACGAAATCTTCGACACCAACGTGAAGGGTTCGATCTTCACGGTCCAGAAGGCGCTCCCGCTGATGGGCGAGGGCGGTTCGATCATCCTGACGGGATCGAGCGCCGGCACCACGGGCGCTCCGGCATTCAGTGCCTACGCCGCGAGCAAGGCGGCAGTGCGCAACCTCGCGCGGACCTGGGCGGAGGACCTGAAGGGCACCGGTATCCGGGTCAACGTACTGACGCCTGGGCCGACGGCGACCGAACTCGCGAAGGAAGCGCTAGGCGAGGAAGGCCAGAAGGCTTTCGCCTCGACGAATCCGCTCCAGCGCATGGCCGAGCCGGCGGAGATCGCAGCGGCGGCTGCCTTTCTCGCGTCGCAGGACAGCAGTTTCATGACCGCCAGCGAAGTCGCCGTCGACGGCGGCCTCGCGCAAATCTGACGTGCTATGCCCACTCGGTCACTCCAATCGATATTCGGAGCCCGTCGGGCGTGGTAACCCCCAAGGAGAATTTATGAGCTACGCAATTATCGGCTTCGGCGACATCGGCCAGGCTCTTGCCAAGGCGTTTGCCCGAAGCGGCATCGAAGTATCTGTTGCGACCACTCGCGACCCGGCAAGCTTTGCAGCCACTGCGGCCGCGATCGGACCCGAGATCATTCCCAAAAGGCTGGCGGAAGCCGTCAAGGCCGACATCGTCTTTTTGGCTGTCCATTACGAGTCGCACCGGGATGTCGCGAAGGCGCTGCCGACCTGGAAGGGGAAGACCATCATCGATGTGACCAATGCCTACGGCGTGTCCCCCGAGGAACTGGGAGGACAGCCTTCTGCCAAGGTCGTCGCGCAGGCCTTCACTGATGCAAGACTGGTTAAGGGCTTCAACCATTTGGTCGCTGGCGTCCTTGAGCAAGATCCAGCCGTACACGGTGGCAGGAGAGTCGTGTTCCTGGCGAGCGACGATGATGGTGCGGCGACGGAGATTGGTGCGCTTGCGGAAAGTCTCGGTTTTTCGCCGATCCAACTTGGCGGGCTTTCGGAAGGTGGACTGCTCATCCAGGGGCGCGGAAATACCTGGGGTCAGCTGATCTTTAAGGACTTGGTCAAGTTCGACTGATGAATCCGTGATTCTCCTACCAGCAGTTCTACCCGCGCGGCGCGAAGACGAGCCAGGTCGACATCTGCGGCGAGAATCTCGGCCGGTGCGTACCGTTGACGCTTGGGCTCGTAGGGGACACCGGTATCATCGCCGGAGCGCTGATACCGGCAAGCCAATCGAGCAAGGCTCAGCGGTATCAGTCCGTGAAACGGCACAAGCGGCCTAGCGGATGCCGGCTCTATCCGACCTGCGACATGACTAATTATCGCCATTTTGCAGCCCATCCGACCACAATGGCTTGGTCGCCCGTCGGGGCGAATCGGTCCCCCGCTACGAATTTGCGACGGTGGCGCATCCCGGCAAGTTCCTCGTCCGGCGATGTCCGTGTCGTTGAGCGCTCATACGTGATGGCATACTGCAGGACTCATCCACCGATTTCGCGTTATGAGGCATGCGCGACGTTTGCAAAACGGTTGCGACTGCCCAAAGGCGCAGTATCTAAGGGCTTCCTAACTGATTGCCCCGATAGGCCGGATCGCCAGCGGGCGATCCGGCACTCTTTTCCTCCGGCTCCATCCTGATGAGTACCGCCACTCCAGCCACGAGCGACGATCCGAGCTTCGCCGCGATCCTTGCTTGGTGGGATGCCAATCGGCGCGAGCTGCCGTGGCGTGCCACTCGCGACATCTATTCCGTCTGGGTCGCGGAAGTCATGTCCGCGCAGACCTCCGTGCTGCGAGCCGTCGCCGCGTGGGAGGCCTGGATCGAGCGCTGGCCCACGGTTGAGGCGCTCGCCGACGCCTCGCTGGCGGACGTGCTTGCGCTCTGGCAGGGACTCGGCTATCCGCGCCGGGCGCGGGACCTGCATCGTTCGGCACGGCTCGTCGCGGCCGGAGGCTGGCCCGCAGACTTCACCGTGCTTCCAGGTGTCGGTGCCTACGTTGCCGCAGCCATCCGCTGCTTCGCGCTTGAAGAGCCCGAACTGCCCCGGGACGTGAACGTCAATCGGGTGCTGGTCCGCCGCTTCCGGGATGGGGTCGACATCTCCGGTGATCCATGGCGGGCTGGGCAGGCGATCATGGAGTTCGGCCAGCGGGTGTGCCGGGTGCGGCCGGACTGCACGACGTGTCCAGCGAGCGTTGGATGTGCCGGACCGCAGGCCGGTGAGGCCGTGGTCCGGCAGGCCCGGCGTCAGAAGCCGTACGAGGGCAGTTTGCGTCAGCGTCGTGGCCGGCTTCTGAAGCGCGTGCTGAGCGGTGGGCGTGTGGTCGAGAGTGAAGCCGACGCGGAGGCTGCGGCTGGTCTCATGCAGGACGGGCTGGTCATCCGCGATGGTCGGTGGCTGCGTGCGCCTGCCTGAACTGGGGCTTGCGATCTAACGTCGGCTGGCGGGGGTCTGGTTCCCCGGGCCGTCATGCGACCGTGGACGATCTACGCAGCCGATCCTCATCAGGGCGTGGGCGGCGTGGGCGGCGTGGGCGGCGTGGGCGGCGTGGGCGCCGTTTGCCGGCGCATTCCGTCGACCTGGGCGGCGATGGTGGTGATGCGCTCGTCCGGGACGCCAAGTTCCCGTGCAGTGTCCGCTGTGCCTGCCGGAGCCGTGTTTGCGAGCGCACCATCTGGGGTCCGTGCGGTTTACTACCGGGTGATGAAGCTTTTTCGGACTGACAGGACCGGCCCGTCGGATCTGCGGCGCAGTTGGCGGCGAACAGCGGCGATGTTGGCTGCGAGCGCGACCGCCCTCGTCCTGACGGCGCCGGCAGCTCAAGCCGGCACCGCCAACCGTGGTCTGGCGGGAGCCGGTTCTAACCCGATCGCGCATATCGCGTGGGGCGTGCCCCACGCCGACGACCTCTGGTCCGCCTACCAGAGCGCAACCGGCAAGAACCACACGTTGCTCGGACGCCTCGCGCTGAAGCCGCGGGCGGTGTGGCTCGGGTACTGGGACCCGACAAGCCAGGTGCGCGCCGATACGGCCGCGACCGTGGCGGCTTCGCGGAACGGGAATCCGAACGCGCTTACGGAGTTCGCGACGTTCGAACTGCACCCGTGGGAGAAGCAGGCGGCCCACGGTTCCTGGGCTGTCAGCGCCGACGAGGCTTGGTACCGCGACATGGCGGCGGGAATCGGCAGCGCGCGGGCGCTGGTGATCGAGCAGGTCGACCTGCCGTTCGCGCGGAAGACCTCCTCGACAGCACCCGAGCGGATCGATACCTATGCCGCCCGCGTGCTGAGCGCCAAACCGCACACCACGGTCTACATCGACGCCGGTACCAGCGGCTGGGTGTCCGCCACGCACGTTGCGTCGCTGCTGATCCGCAACGGCATCCGCTACGCTCGCGGCTTCTCGCTTGACGCCACTGACTACGACCCGACGGCGACTGAGGACCGGTACGGGGCGAACGTCATTGCACAGCTGGCGAAGCGCGGCGTGAAGGGCAAGCACTTCATCGTCAACACCGACGAGAACGGACAGCCATACAAGCCCCACCAGGTCCGAGCGCGAGCGATCAACGGCGCGCCGATGTGCCACGGCCGGATCCAGACGGTCTGTCAGCGGACCGGGATCCCGCCGACCACCAACGTCGCGTCGTCGCGGTGGCATCTCGGTGCCGCGGCCTCGAAGGCGGCCAAGCGGTACTGCGACGGCTACGTCTGGTCGGGGCGACCCTGGAACATCGATGCCGGACCCTTCGACCTGAAGAATGCGCTATGGCTCGCCGAGAACGGGAAGTATTAGCCGGATCGCTATTCCTCACTCGCTGGAACGCACAGCCATACTCTCAACCATGTTCCGTCGCCTGATCCACCTGGCCGTTGTAGTGGTCGCAACAGCGCTCACTGCCCTGACCGCGCTCACCCCGGCCGCGCTGGCCGGCACCGCGAACGCCGGTCTTCCGGGAGCGAAGGCCAACCCGCTGGCCCACATGAGCTGGGGTGTGCCGAGCGATGACGACCTGTGGGCCGCCTACCAGAGCGCAAGCGGCGAGAACCACACGCTGCTCGGACGGCTCGCGCTGCGGCCGCGTGCGATCTGGCTCGGCACCTGGAATAAGGTCTCCCAGGTCAAGCAGGCGACACGGCAAGCCGTCGCCGGCTCCCAGAACAGGAATCCAAAGGCGCTGGTACAGCTCGCGACCTTCGAGCTGAGCCCCTGGGAGGGCCAGACTGCAGGGGGAAGCTGGGACGTGGCCACGGATGAGTCCTGGTACCGCAACCTCGCGGCCGGGATCGGTAACGCCCGGGCGTTGGTGGTCGAGCAGATCGACCTTCCGTTCACGCTCAAGACCTCAAGCCGTGAGCCTGAGCGGATCGACACCTACGGTGCAAAGGTGCTGTCGGCGCGCCGGCACACCAATGTCTACCTGGACGCCGGAACCCACGGATGGTGGACGCCGCGACAGGCGGCGCGCGAGCTCGTCGCCAACGGGATTCGCTACGCCCGCGGCTTCTCGCTCGACGACACCGACTATGACTCGACCGCGGTCGAGCTCAAGTTCGGTGCTCAGGTGATTGCGGCGCTCGCTCGCGACGGGGTTCACGGCAAGCACTTCATCGTCAACACCGACGAGAACGGGCAGCCTTATACCGCCAAGCAGGCAAGTGGCAGCGGCAGCAACATCAACAGCACGCCAATGTGCCATGGGACAGTGCAGACCGTCTGCCAGCGGACCGGGATCCCGCCGACCACCAACGTCACCGCCGCCCGCTGGCACCTCGGCCGCAGCGCCGCCAAACTCGCCAAGAAGGACTGCGACGGCTACGTCTGGGTCGGCCGTCCGTGGAACATCAACGGCGGCCCCTTCGATACTCAGAACGCACTCTGGCTCGCCGCGAACGGCAAGTATTGACCGGACGAGCTTCTGGTCGGGACTGAGCGCTGCCAACCGTGGTTTCGCGTTGGCGGAACGGCTGAAGATGACTCAACCGGGGTCGCGCAGCTCGAGAGCGGCACGCCGCTCGTTCCACCAGCGCCAAGCTGCGGTGATCGCGAGGACGGCGAGGCCGAGATTGATGGCAAGGTCGGCGAGGTTCATGCTGCCGGCGGAGTTGAAGGGTCTGAGCCAATCGATGACGCCGCCGCGTAGAGGGCCGGGGGCGCCGAGGACGCGGTCAATGAGGTTGCCGATACCGCCGCCGAGGAGCAGCCCCAACCCGATCGAGGTTCCGCGGCCGCGGGCCCGGGTTGCGGCGCCGGCGAGGGCAATGACCGCGAGGATCGAAAGTACGGACACGAGGACTGGACGGCCGGTCAACATGTTTCCCGAGCCGGCGTGGTTGTGGTAGAGGTCGAGCTCGAGAAGCGGCCCGGCGTGAACGATGCGCTCGCTGACAAGGAGTCGCTTGGCAAGCGCCTTGCTCACCGCGTCGATGAGGATGACGGCGGTGCCGGTGGCGACCGTCAGCCGTGGTAGACGCATGCGCCATCAGTCCAGGCCAGCAGGAGAGCGGCACGGCGAGAACACTTCCACATACCGACGTGATCTGAATGCGTTGAGCAAGTCCAGCTGGACGCGGCCGAACGATGACTGGTCTCGGCATTTCGCGACGGAGCGAGCGCCGGTCCGGGGCTGTCCCGGCGTTGCTGCAGCACCCCGTGTGTCGATCCGTCCGCACTCACAAGTACAAATCTAGGCACGCGCGGGATCGGTGATACCACGGTCAGACGACTCACTCGAAATCGGGCGCACCGATGGGACGCCCGCAGATGCCCAGCTTCGTAGTAGCTTGACTGTGATGCCGTCTGCCAGTCGCTTCCGGCCCAGAGTGCGATGGATGCTGGTGGTGGTGCTTGCCGTCATCGTCGTTGTGGTGTTGCTGGTCGTGCTGCGCGGTTCGTCGCCAACCGCTGGTTACGACGTCTCTTATCCACAGTGCTCGGGTTCCTACCCGTCGCATCAGTTGTTCGGGATCGTCGGCGTGAACGGCGGGCTGGCGAGCAATGCAAACCCTTGCCTCGGCAAGGAGCTGGGCTGGGCGCGTGACGCGCCGGGGCAGCAGCGGCCCGAACAGCCGTCGGTGTCGTTGTACCTCGACACTGGCAACCCTGGTGGCCATCATGTCGCGGACTGGCCCAGGGACGGTAAGGCGCCGGCTTACGGTGCTTGTAATGGCCTGCTGACGAACGCCTGCTCCTACGTCTATGGCGAGCAGCGTGCAGCCCACTCCTACCGCCTTGTCGCCGCACTCGATCCGTCCGCGGCCAAGAGCGCGCCGTGGTGGCTGGACGTTGAGCTGATGGCAAGCTGGGCGGGGACCTACCGGCTCAACATCGCCGCGCTGCAGGGCTTCATCGCCGGTTTACACAACGCCGGCGCCGCCGGAGAGATCGGGATCTACTCCACCAGCGATCAATGGAAAGAGATCACGGGGCTGACGGCACAGACAACTCGGGCGGCCTTTGGCGGCCGGCTGCCCGACTGGGTGGCTGGAACCGCTGCGAAGCTCACGCAAGCGCGGCAGAGCTGCGCAGCCGGTGGCTTCACCGGCATCGCACCGACACTCGCGCAGTACCGAATCGGCTCCTTCGACGCCGACCTACGCTGTAATGGCAAACACTAACCACATCCCGCGCCGCATTTTGCTGTGACGATCCTGCGACTAGCACTGTGCGGTTCCGGGAAGACTTGGTCGATCCGTGCGTCCTTGATGTCCTAGACCCTGATTAAGCCGATGACCTCGACTCGCAAGCGTCACGCGCTTGAGTTGTTCCATGGACTCCCCGACCACTACGACCGGGTTGGTGCCGTAATGAGCTTCGGCCAGGATCCGCGGTGGCGGCGGGCGCTTCTCGACGCGATCGACGCTCGACCGGGAATGCGGATCCTTGACGTTGCAACCGGCACCGGAATGGTCGCTTTCGCGCAGGCGGCGCGGGGCGCCAAGGTAATCGGCTTGGACCAGAGCGAGGCGATGCTGGCCGGGGCCGAAGCTCGGCTGCAGCGCAGAGCGGAACTGCACGATCACCTGTCATTCATGCTGGGGGAGGCCGAGGCGATGCCGTTCGCCGACGGCGAGTTCGATGCCCTGACCTTCACCTACCTGCTGCGCTACGTCGATGACCCGGCAGCGACGATGCGTGAGCTGGCGCGGGTGGTCAAGCCCGGCGGGCGGATTGGAATGGTGGAGTTCGGAGTTCCCGGCAACCCGGCGCTTCGCGGGTTGTGGCGGATCTACACCCGGGCCGGGCTGCCGCTGCTCGGTCGGATGGTGTCGCGAGATTGGTATGAGGTAGGCCGTTTCCTTGGTCCCAACATCGAGCAGTTTCATACGGCCGAGCCGGACCTGCCGGCGCTGTGGCGGGGCGCGGGGATCGAGCATGTGGAGCAGCGGGAGCTGAGCTTCGGCGCCGGCATCGTCGTGACGGGGGTGCGAGATGGTGCTCCGCGCGGATAGCTCCGCGGCGCACCGGCCCGCGTTTTACGCTCTCTCCTCCGGCGGCTGGCGGGATCTTGTGACGATCCTGCATCCGCCTTACACGGCGTGGCATCTCAGCTACGTGGCGATCGGCGCTGCGCTGGCGCCGACCTTTGTGTTCTGGCGGCTGGGTGCGGCGCTCACTGCGTTCTTCTTCGCGCTCGGGATCGGTTGCCATGCCCTCGACGAGCTGGCGGGGCGGCCGCTGGGCACGCGTTTGTCGCGGAACGCGCTGGTGGGGCTGGCCGTGGCCGGTTTGGCAGGCGCGGTAGCCATCGGGATCCTCGGCGCGGTGGTCTTGTCCGCATGGCTGATCCCGTTCGCGCTGGTCGGTGCGTTCCTGGCAGTGGCCTACAACCTGGAGCTGTTCGACGGGCGCTTCCACACCGACCTGTGGTTCGCCGTGGCCTGGGGCGGCTTTCCCGCCCTGACCGGTTGGTTCGTCGAAGCGTTGAACCTACGGCCGCAGTGTGTCCTCATCGCACTGGCATGTGCTCTGCTGAGCGTCGCCCAGCGCCGACTTTCGACTCCGGCGCGGGAGCTACGGAGGCGGACGATCTCAGTGAGCGGAAGCCAGACCCTGAGCGACGGTCAGATGCGAGAGATCACCAGCGAGCGGCTGCTCCTACCCCTCGAGAGAACCTTGTCAGCGTTGGCAATGGCGATGGTCGTGCTGGCCGTCGCGCTGGTCGTCGGGAGACTGTGAGCGTGCGCTGACCGCTGGGACGCTGGCTAGCTAGGCGTGCGCACGGTCGAGTCGCAGGTAAAGCAAGAGGACGATGACCGAGCCGATGATCGAGCCGATCCAGCCGGAGGTTTGCACGAACCCGCCGCCATGATGGAAAAGGAAGTGGCCCAGGAAGCCTCCGACAAACGAGCCGACGATGCCGATCAGGACGGTCTGAGGAACCGTGAGAGCTTGACGGCCGGGTACGAGTAGGCGGGCGATCGCGCCGGCGAAAAGCCCGATGATGATAAGGCCGATGATGGTTCCGAGCATGCAATACCTCTTTTTGCGAGCACCGGTGACGTAGTCGGTCTTTGAGCTATCCCTGCGTTGCTATTCGCAAACGTTTATCCGTGCCCGTTGTGGGATGTGACTGGCTGCGTCGGGACAGACGATGACGCCACCGTCGAGCCGTCAGAGGAAGTCGTGGCCGGTGAGCACGTACACGAAGGGGACGCAGGGAACGATCGAGACGACCGCCCAGGTGAGCTTCGCGATGAATCCGTCGGGCTCAGATTTGAACGGCAGCGTCACCCAGATCAGTACGACTGCGATCGGGTGCAGGATACACAGCAGCAGCTCCAGGATCTTTTTCATAGCCTTTCCTCTTCCGATCCGAGCGCGGTCGTGCCGCGGATCAGCTGGCCGTAGTAGGCATTCAGCGGGGTGTCTCCAAGGACCAGATCGATCAGGGGCGCAGCAGCCTCGGAGGGGGTCGGAGCGCTACTGACATTTCGGCCGTGGCTGGCGAGTCGGCTGGAGCGCTTGTTCTCATCACCCGCCTTGCTTGGGCGGTGCATCGGCGCGTCGACTCGCGGTCGCTTGGCACGTCAACGGGCGTGTAGCCGCCCTCCCGCTACCGGGTATCTGTCGAGGCGCGTCGCTGGCGCGAGTTGCGCAGGTTGATGGCGTTCCCGCACTTACTGAGTGAGTGCCAGACGCGAGTGTTGTTGCGCGAGCGGTCGAAGAAGACGCTGTGGCATTGCGGGTTCGCGCACTCCTTCAGCCGTTCCCAAGTCCCGTTGCAGCCGGACTCGTAGGCGGCGATCGCAGCTATGCCGATCACGAGCCCTACGCCCTTCTGCGCTGGCTTCAGAGCCCAGCCTTCGTCATCCGGCGTGAGCAGCACGGGTACATCTTCGAGGCTTGCTGTTTGAGTGGACGGTTGCCGGGCGACGCCTATCAGTCGACTGCGCAGGTGTTCCCGATAGGCGACCAAGGCGCGCAGATCCTTCTCGTCACGGCAGAGACCTCCCGAGTGCGAAATGTCGATCCATCCCAGCGCCTGCTGAGCCCACCGATCGGCTGCCGTGACGGACGCCAGTAGGTCCGGTATGCCGGACCTCAAGGCACCGCGCGTGTTCAGGAGGTCCTGAACGAACCCGAGCGGGGCCGGTGCCGCTTCGAGATCGAAGCGTGCAGTCGCCGGCCCCGAAGGCAGGTCTGCGGTGCCGGCGTCACTCACACCAGCTGCTCCAGGAGATCTTTCGAGTAGGGCACCGTGTGGTCAAGCTCGCCGCCGAGCGTCTTCGCTGCCCAGTCCGGGTCGGCGATCAAGGCGCGACCGACGGCGACCAGGTCGAACTCGTCCGCCGCGAGTCGCGCGAGGAGATCTTCGAGCCCCCGCGGCTGTGCGCGCTCGTTCCAGCCTGCCGGACCGTTGAACTCGGTGTCGAGACCGACGGATCCCACGGTCATGCTCGGCAGGCCGGTCAGTTTCTTCGCCCAGCCGGCGAGGTTCAGCGACGAGCCCTCGAACTCGGGCACCCAGTAGCGCCGCGTCGACGCGTGCAGGACGTCGATGCCCGCGTCGACGAGTGGGGCCAGGACGGACTCGAGCTCGTCCGGCGAGGTGGCGATCCGCTGGTCGTACTGCCCGGACTTCCACTGCGAGAACCGGAAGATCACAGGAAAGTCCGACGGAACGGCTGCACGAATAGCCCGCACGACCTCGCTTGCGAACGCGGTGCGAAAGCCAGCGCCGTAGCGGTCGTCACGGCGGTTGGTGCGCTGCCACAAGAACTGATCGACGAGGTAGCCGTGCGCGCCGTGCACCTCTACCGCGTCGAATCCGCACTCGACGGCGAACGCGGCTGCCTGGCCGAACGCGGTGACGATGTCGTCGATGTCGGCAGGCGCGGCGGACAGGCCAGCTGGGGTACCGTCGAGGCCCAGCCCGGACGGGCTGAGGACCGGGGCATCCGGAAAGCGTCCTGAATGCTCGGGTCGTGCGACGCCGACGTGCCAGAGCTGCGCTGCGATTCGGCCCCCCTCAGCGTGCACGGCCGCGGTGACTCGCTGCCAGCCTGCGCGTGCCGCCTCGGTATCGAACGTTGGTACATCCTTGCTGAAGCCCGCCGAGGGGTGGGGCACGAACACGCCTTCGGTGATGATCAAGCCGACCTGGCCGCGAGCCCGAGCCGCGTAGTACGCTGCCACGTCCTTGCCCGGTACCCCGCCCGGGGACTTCCGTCGCGTCATCGGCGCCATGACGATCCTGTTCCTCAACTGCAGTGACTTCACCGCAAACGGCGAGCAGAGCACCGACAGACCAAGCTCAGAATCCATCTTCTTACCTCCGTGGCACCGATGATCCGCGCGTGCAGGCTCCCTGCCGCGACATAACCGTACATCAAACGCTTCAGTCGTGCCGGTTGCCTGGCACCGTTCGGCGCGATCCTCAACGCCGGTCTACGGCACTCGAGCACTGACCTTGTCTGCGGGCCCGCTGGCCCGCAGGCCGCTCGAGCAGCCAATCAGCGCAACCCGTGGCCTGCGCGCGTCTGCGCAGGCCACGCTAGTCGCCGACGATGCGGCGTCGCAGCAACGATCCCGTGGCCAGCAAAGCGAGCACCAGCACCACGATGAGCCAGAGAATTGGGCTGCTGAGCGAGAGCGTCTGCGCGCGGGCGCCCAGATAGGCGACGGCGGCGGTGAGCGGCAGGTAGCCGACTACGGTGGTCCAGGCGAAACGCCACAGGTTGGCTTGGGTTGCCCCGGCGGCGATACCGAGCAGCGCGAACGGAATGACCGGAATCAGGCGCCCGCCGATCAGCAGCGTCACGCCGCCGCGCTCGACCGCCTCAGCGATCACATCGAAACGGTGGCCGAGCGCTCGCTGGAGCACCGGGCGCCCGACGCTGCGGCCGATCGCGTAGGTAGCGAGCCCGCACAGCAGCCAGCCGCCAAGCGCCAGCGCCAGGCCGGGAACGAAGCCGTAGACGAAGCCGGCAGTGGCCGTGACGATCTCGCTCGGAAACCAGATGACCGCGTGGGCAAGCATCAGACCCAGCAGCAGCGCTACCCCGCCTGCGCCGAGCGAGCCGATGTAGCTGCGCAGCGCGCTGAAGTGTCCGGCAACGACGAGGCTCACGCAGTGCCGCAGCGGCGGCACTGCGACGACGAGGGCGAGCGCAGCCACGATCGCTGCGATGCCCACCACCAGCTCCGCCAGCGTCCGAGCGGAGGATGGCGTCGTTTTGGAAGGCATCGCGAACATAAGGATGGCAGCTACCCGGTGACGATCCTGGCGGAGGCGGCTGTGGGCTGGTCGCCGGCCGCGGCAATTGAGCCGCTGACGCTGCGCACAGTGCGAGCCGGCAGCGCTCTTAGGCCGCAGAGCGGCCCAGTGTGTTGACGATGAGCTGGTCGATGAAGGTCCGTGGAATCTTCCTATCGGCCAGGGCGCGATAGAAGATCGGTCCACAGAGCGCGTCCAGCGCGGTGTCCATGTCGAGCGTGTCGGGAAGCTCGCCGGCGTCGATGCCGCGTTTGAGTAGTGCTCGTTCGCGCTGGCGTTGCGGGTCGAGGTAACGCTGATGGAACACGTTGGCGGTGCCGGTGTCGTGCTGAGCCTCGCCGATCAGTGCGAGCAGCACCTTGCCGGCCGGTTCCCTGGTCAATAGGCGGGCGAGGCCACGCAGGTAACGACGCACGACCTCGATGGTCGGCCCCTTCTCAGGGATTGCAAGCTGATGATCGGCGTCCTCTATCAACGTGTCGAGCAGGATGTCGACCTTCGAAGGCCACCACCGGTAGATCGTCTGCTTGGCGACGCCGGCCCGCGCGGCGATCCCCTCGATCGTCACGCCACCGAACCCGCGCTCGACCAACAGGTCGTCGGCCGCGTGCAAGACCGCAAGCCGGGCGTTCTCGTCGCGGCGCTGCGGCGCACGCCCCTTCGGAGTGCGTCGTCCAGAGATGCTTGAGGTCGGGGTCGGTCCAGCAGTCATTGCATGGATCTTAACGCAACGTTGCGTATTGTTTGCCCCTTGACGAGACGCACCGTTGCGTATACTGTAGTGGTCATGGGCCGCTTCGCAACAGGATCGATGATCCGCATCTCGCCGATCGCCACCGAGGTTCCAAACCAGGTGGAAGGCGCCTGCTGATGGCAGCCGTGACTGCAGCCCGGCCGGTGTCCGTCGGTCGTGCAGTCGGTGCAATCGCGCCGGCTGCGGTGCTTGTGCTCGGCATGGTCGCTGCGGTCAACATCCTGATTCCGAACCTGCAGGCCAGCCGTCTGCACCCGTCGGTGTCCGGGACCGCGTGGATCGTGGACAGCTACACGATGGTGTTTGCCTGCGTGCTGATCCCGGCCGGTGCGCTGGGTGATCGCTTCGGACGCAAGCGCGGGATGCTGGTCGGCCTTTGCCTGTTCGCTGCCGGCTCGGCGCTGGCAGCGCTTGCGCCGAGCGTCGCGGCGCTGATGTGCGGCCGGGCCCTGAGCGGGATCGGCGCGGCGCTGGTATTGCCGGCAACACTGGCGGTCACGCTCGCCCGGCTCGAACCGGTCGAGCGTCCACGTGCGGTGGCGATCTGGTCAGGGCTGACCGGCATCGGCGGAGTGCTGGGCAACGTCGGTGGCGGGCTGGCAGTCGCGGCTGGCGGCTGGCGGGTGCTGTTCTGGGCCGCGGTGCCGATCGCGCTCGTTGCCGCGGCGCTAGTCGCCGTGGCGGTGCCCGACCAGGAGCCCCACCAAGACCCGGTGGATGGCGGTGGGGCGTTGCTGCTGACTGCGGGCAGCGTCGCGCTGCTCTACGGGATCATCGACGCACCGCAGCTGGGCTGGGGCTCGTGGCGGGTGCTCGGGTCGCTCGCCGCCGCGGTCGTGCTACTCATCGCATTCACTGTCTTCGAGCTGCGGCTCCGCCACCCGATGCTCGACCCACGCCTCTTCCGACTTGCCGGCGTGCGTACCGGATCGCTGGGAATCATCGCGTTGTTCTTCGCGCTGTTCGGGTTGTTCTATATCAACGCCCAGTACCTGCAGGACGTCAAGGGCTACTCGCCGCTCTTAACCGGCGTCGCGGTCCTACCGCTGGCAGCCGTGATGATCCTCGTGAGCCCGTGCAGCCCGCGCCTGGTGACACGCATCGGCGAACGCACCACGATCATCCTGGGGCTGCTGTGCCTCGCGGCCGGGCTGGCGCTGCTCTCGTTCTGGAGCGCCGGAACCCCGTACATCGTCTATGCGCTGATTCTCGTCCCGGTCAGCGCCGGGATGGGACTCGCGATGCCACCGCTCTCGGGCATGATCGTCCAGGCGTTGCCGCCCAGCCATGCGGGAGTCAGCTCGGGGTTGAACAGCACCACCCGCGAGCTCGGCTCCGCGATCGGCGTGGCTGTGCTGTCGACGATCCTAACTGCGCGCTTCTCAAGTCATCTGCCGGCGGCCCTGCGCCAATTGCCCGGCTCGCAGGGCGTCGCGGCCAGGCGTTCGATCACCGCGGCCCTCAGCGACGCACACCGCGTCGCAGACCCGGCCGTCAGCGCTCATCTGGTTGCTGCCACCCGCGCGGCGTTCACCAGCGGCACCAGCCTCGGTCTACGTGTCGGCGCCGCGTTGATCCTGGTTTGCGCCGCTCTCGTCTTTCACCAACACCCAAGCGAACGGCAGGGCGGGGAGCAGCCGCACTGTCGTCACTCCAACCAACGCCACCGAGCCGCCTGTCGGTGACGTCGGGACTCTGCTCAAAGGAGAGCGCAAATGCGCATATTCGTCACTGGAGCAAGCGGCTGGATCGGCTCGGCCACCGTCGATGAGCTGCTCGGAGCGGGCCACGAGGTCGTAGGCCTGGCCCGTTCGGACCAGTCCGCGACGGCGATCGCGGACAAGGGTGCAGCCGCACTACGCGGCGACCTCGACGACCTCGAATCGCTGGCCCGGGGCGCTTCGCAGGCCGATGCGGTGATCCACCTCGCCAACAAGCACGACTTCGGGCCCGCCTCGGACCACGCCGAGCGCGCGGCGGTGCAAACGATCGCGGACACCCTCGCTGGGACCGACAAGCCGTTCGTGGTTGCCAACGGGCTCTCCGGGATCGTCGAGGGCCGGCCGGCGACCGAGAACGACCCCGATCCCGCCGTCGGACCGGAGTCGGGCCGCGGCGGCGCGGAGAATCTGGCGCTCGGCTACGTGGCCCGTGGGGTGCGAACGATCATCGTGCGGTTCGCGCCGTCGGTGCACGGCACCGGTGACTGGGGCTTCGTCAACTTCCTGGTCGACGCTGCTCGCAAGCAGGGCGTCTCCGGATACATCGGCGACGGCCAGGCGCAGTGGTCTGCCGTGCACCGTACGGACGCCGCTCGGCTGATCCGCCTCGGGCTCGAGAGCGCGCCGGCCGGCACGCGCCTGCACGCGGTCGCCGAGGAGGCGATCGGAACCAAGGCGATCGCCGAGGCGATCGGTCAGTCGCTCGACATCCCCGTAACCTCGATCGACCCCGACAGGGCGGGCGAGCACTTCGGCTTCGTCGGCCACTTCCTCGCGCTCACGATGACCGCCTCCAGCACCGCAACCCGGCAGCTGCTGTCCTGGACCCCAACCGGCCCAGGACTCGTGCAGGATATTCTCGCCGGCGCCTACACCGGTGAACGGACTCTGCAAATACCTGCGCGTGGACAGTCGATGCGCGCCGATATGGGGGCGCGTCGTGGCCGGTAGCGTCGAAGCCAAGCACGGGTCGCTGCGGTTGCTTGAGCGGCTTGCGCACCGCGCGACCGTCGAACGCGTCGAGCACGCGACGCGACGGATGCGCGGTATCACCATCGTCGGCACTGGACTGATCGGCCTCGACTGGATGCCCGGCCAGCAGGTGCGGGTCATGTTCAAGGATCCGACTCAGCTCCGCACCTGGCTGTCTCCACGCGATCTCGCCGGGATGAGCCGTACCTACTCGCTCTGGGACTACGACCGCGAGGCCGGGCGCTACCAGCTCATCGTGATGGACCATGCGGGCGATGGACCGGGCACCCGCTGGAGCCGCACCGTGCAGCCCGGCGACACGATCTTCGTGGGATCGCCCGAGGGCAGGTTCGTCGCTCGCGTCCCGAGCTCGTACCACCTGTTCATCGGTGAAGAGACCGCCGCCGTCTGCTTCGGCGCGATCCTGCGTGGGCTTCCCGCGGGTACGCCCGCACTTGGAGTCCTCCAGGCCGGGACACCCGAAGATCACCTCGACCTCCCAGGCGGCGATGGATTTGTTCGCGTCGAGCTCGGCGACCGGGTCGCCTCGCCATCGCAGGTGCTGCTTGACGCCGTCCGCTCACTCATCCTGCCCGAGGGCGCTGGCACCGCCTATCTCGCTGGCGAGGCGAAGACCATCCAAGCGATCAGACGCCACCTGCTAAACGAGCGTGGCTGGACCCGCCCCGCGATTCTCACCAAGCCGTTCTGGACCCCGGGCAAGCGCGGCCTCGAGTGAGGCTCGGCCTCTGCTACTGCTGTCGCTGTGCGCTGCCAGCCGCTGCGCCGCTTCTGCGAGCAAACATGTCAGGACGCTGCCATTACCGCCGCTCGCGACAGAGACGCGACCGGCTCCAACCGTCTCGGACGTGCAGGGAGTCTCTATGGGGTCCAGTTGTCCTGCGCTGGCGTGACCTGGAGCTCGTGTGTCATGGCCCGAGGGCTCTGTGCGGCAAGGTAGGCGACTGCGTCGGCCAGGCTGATCGGGTCGGCCGTGGCTGTGTCATCGCCGCCGGAGCGGTCGATGACCGCGTCGACGATCAGCAGCGCGACGTGGATTCCCTGCGCGCGCAACTCGGCGGCGGCCGCCTGAGTGAGCGCCCGCACCCCGAATGCGCCGGCCGCCCATAGTCCTCGCCCTGGCATCCCGCGGCGGGCGGAGCCGCCGGTCACCTGGATGATCGTTGCTGGTCCACCCTGCGCGCTCATGAAGCGGGCGCACGCGCTGAGGAAGCCGAACGCGCCACGCGCCGGCATCGCCGCCCAGTCCTCGAAGCCCGTCGGCGGCGCCTGCGCGAGTGGCCCGCCACCGAACGGACCTGAGCGGTTGCCGCCGTACGGCGACGCGGCGTTGACTGCGAGGTCGACGCGACCATGACGTGCAGCCAACTGCTGCAGGGCAGCAAGGACCGACGCCTGATCGGTTACGTCGACAGCCAGCGCCTCGGCGCCAGCGCTGCGTACCTTCGCCAACGTCTCGGCGGAGCGCGCGGCTCCTGCCACGGTCCAGCCGTCGCTCAGTAGCCGCTCGATGACGGCGAATCCGAGATTCCGTGCGCCGATGACTAACGCGGTCGGCATCAGCTCAGCCTACCGTCCGCACACCCGCACCGCGCTTCAGCCCGAGCCGCGGCATAAAGAAGCCCCCGAACATCCGCAAAATCAACTGCGCCAGTTCTGCCATCGGTGGTGAGGAGGGCGGTGATGGACCTTACGGAGACGCCTTTAGACTGCATGGCATGAACATCGGGCTGTTCAATGTCAACGCCGGCGCGTGTAGCGTGCCGGCGAATGTGGTGCGTATCGCGACCCTGGCCGAGGAGTTCGGGTACGAGTCGCTGTGGGTCGGTGAGCACGTCGTCGTGCCGTCCCCGAGGGTTCCACCCTCGCCGATCGATCCCCTGCACCCGATGCTTGACCCCCTCGTGGCGCTGGCGTTTATCGCCGCAGTTACCGAGCGGGTCAAGCTCGCGACCGGGATCGTCATCCTTCCGCAGCGCAATCCTCTGGTGCTCGCCAAACAAGTCGCCAGCCTCGATGTGTTGAGCGGCGGGCGGGTTCTCCTCGGTCTCGGCGTTGGCTACCTGGAGCCCGAGTTCCGGGCGATCGGCGTGCCACTCGAGGACCGTGGTCGGCGCTCGACGGAGTACCTCGAGGCCATGCGGGAGCTTTGGTGCTCCTCCGAGCCCGCGTACGAGGGAAAGTACGTCGCGTTCTCGGGCGTCGATGCTTACCCGCGTCCGGTCAAACCGTCCGGTCCACCGATCGTGATCGGCGGCCGCAGCGCAGCTGGGTACCGTCGCGCCGTCGCCTTCGGGAACGGCTGGTACGGCTGGGGACTCACTGTCGAGGCGGCGGCCGACGCACTGGCCGGACTCGATAAAGCGGCGGCGACGGTAGCCCGACCGGCGAGGCTCGGGCGGCTCGAGATTACGGTCAGCCCTCCACCAGGGGCGGAGATCGATCCAGGGACAGCGGCGCGCTATGCCGAGATCGGGGTCGACCGACTCGTCGTGAACCCGCCGGCCGACGCCGACATCGAGGCGGTTGCCTCCTATGTGCACCGCCACGCTCCATCGGAGCTCGCTCAATAGCGGTTCAGACATTTCGCAGCAGCGGCTAGTGCCTCAATGCCGCTGCTGCCGCACCCGGTGAGAGCACTTGAGCTAAGCGTTCTCATATCAGCCGGTTGGTTGGCCTGCATCTGCTGCATCGAGCGTCGCAAGGACGCTGGCCAAGGCGCCGGCAAACCTGGCGCGCTCAAGCTTTGAGAGTGAGGCGTCGAGAAAACGATGCAGCTCGCCGTCAACGGTCGCGGTCGCCGCGAGCAGGAGCTTGTGCCCAGCCGCGGTGAGCTCCAGCAGTGACGAGCGTCGGTTGTGCGGGTTCGGTCGGCGCACGACCCAGCGGGAGGATTCGAGCCGGTCAACCGACTTGCTTGCTGCGCCCACGGTGATCACGAGCTCGCGGGCTATGTCTCCGACGCGACAGTTGTCGGTTTGGTCGATGAAGCGAAGCAGCGCGAATTGACTCGCGGCCAGCCCGTGGTCGATTCGCAAGCGCTGGTGAAGCACGTTGTAGAGCCGGATTTCCACCCGAGCGAGGTCCGAGAAGAGGTGTTGCAAATCCTCTGGCATGCTTCCTTAGAATATACTTCCTAGGAATTATTATTCATGGCGTCGAGCGCATGGTGTCGAACGTGCTCCGCTGGTCTTCGCCGCAACGACTTGAGGTGGTATCTGATGCGAGCAGCCGTTATCAAAGCGGCAGGCGGCCCGATTACGGTCGAGGATCGGCCCATCCGCGATCCCGGACCGGGCGAGGTTCGTATCCACGTGATCGCCGACCCGGCCGACCCGGCCGACATCTTCCTCTAGCGCGCGCTTGGCGGCGGAGCCGTCAAGCCGCCAGTTGCGCCGGGAATGGACGTTGCCGGGACGGTAGATGCGCCGCCGTGGCTGACGCGTCCGGGACCGCGCCCAGGATGCTGCGCTACGACGAAATGGGCGCAGTGAGCACTGGCGGGACCTAGACAGGTTGCGGCACGCTGGTCTCCTCGATCCGCGGCGACCGGAACATAACGTCTGACTTGTATTTTCCTAGCCAGATGCTACGGTGACGTCATGGGCGCTTCACCGCAGTTCCACGTGACGGAGATCTCCAGGGCCTACTGGAAGATCACCTTCGAGAATGGGCCGATCAACATGATGGACGCCGACACGATCGAGCAGCTAGCTGAGCTGGTGTCACGCATCGAGCTGGCGCCTGAGCTGACGGTTGTCGTGTTCGAGAGCGCGAACCCCGACTTCTTCATCGCTCACTGGGACCTACTGGCCGACAAGGTCAAGGTCGGAGCCATGCAGCCGGGGCCGACTGGGCTACACCCGTACCTAGACAACTTCGTGCGCCTGAGCAAGGTCCCGGCTGTGACTGTCTCGTCCATCCACGGACGTGTCCGCGGGGCGGGAAGCGAGTTCGTGCTCGCGACGGATATTCGCTTTGCGGGGGACAAGGCAATCCTCGGTCAGTTCGAGGTCGGGATCGGCTCGGTGCCAGGCGGTGGGCCGATGGCCCGGTTGGCCCGTCTGGTTGGTCGTGGTCGTGCCATCGAAATTCTGCTCGGCGCCGACGACATTCCTGCCGCCCTCGCTGCCGACTACGGATACGTCAACCGGGTCCTGCCCGATGCCGAGCTAGACGACTTCACCGACCGCTTCGCACGACGGATCGCCGCTTTTGACAAAGTCGCTGTCCAACGCACGAAGGAGTTCATCGACATCGCCTCGCTGCCCCCGGACGAGGAGTTCGCGCCGGGACTAGCTGCGTTTTTCCAGACCTCCGGGCGCCCCGAGAACGCCGCCGTGGTTCGGTCCCTCTTCGCAAATGGACTGCAGCAGGCGGGTGGGGTGGAGCTCGACCTCGGCCGCCGCGTCGCCGAGCGGTGAACAGAGGGCTGCGGACGATGAGAAAGGCACCGACCTATCAAGCGCCCACGGCAGCGTGCTCGATCGAGCGGGCTGTCACGGTCCTCGGCGAGCGATGGACGTTCCTCATCGTCCGTCAGGCACACGCGGGCACGACCCGCTTTATCGACTTCCAGCGTGAGCTAGGTGTCGCACCGGACGTCCTCACCGCTCGGCTCCAGACCCTCGTCCAGGCTGGCATTCTGGAAAGACAGAGCTACCAGGAACCCGGCGAGCGCGTGCGGTACTCGTACCACCTCACCGCCGCAGGCGTCGAGCTGCGGCTTGTGCTCGGGGCACTTCAACAGTGGGGAGACGTGTACCTGCCCCGCCCCGAAGGCCCTTCGGCCGCGCGACGCCACCTGCAAAGCGGCCGTCCCGTCCACGTGTCGTTCGTCGACGACGAGGGCCGGCCGGTGGAGATCGACAGTGTCACGATCAGCGCGCCGGTGCAGTGACCGACGACGCGGCGACATCGGGATGAGACATGCCCCGCTACAAGCATGCCCCGCTACAAGCCCACAGAAAGGCCGCGCTGACGCGAATAGATGGATCGGTGGTCCTGGTGACCGGCGCCAACCGCGGGATCGGTCGGGCACTGTGCGATGCGTTCGCCAGCCACGGCGCCGCGAAGATCTACGCAGCAGCGCGCAATCCTGACTGGGTCGTGGACGGGCGCTTGATCCCCCTGCGCCTCGATGTGACGGACTCGGCAAGCGTGGTTGACGCCGCACGCATCGCCACGGACATCGCGATCGTCCTCAATAACGCCGGGGTCAGTGGTGTCGGTTCTCCACTGTTCGGCGGCTCGCTCGCCGCCGCCAGGGAAGCGATGGAGGTCAACTTCCTTGGCACCTGGGCCGTCTCGTGCGCATTCGCTCCGGCTCTGGCGGCCAGCCACGGAGGTGCGATAGTCAACATCCTCTCGGCCGCCTTCTGGTGGGCGACGCCCGGGGCACCTGGCTACTCAGTTTCCAAGGCCGCCGCCTGGTCCCTGACCAATGCGCTGCGGGCGGGACTTTAGGAGCAAGGAACCCAGGTGCTTGGAGTCCACTGCGGATACGTCGATACCGACCTCAGCGCTTGGACGGACGTACCGAAGATCACTGCCGAGACGGTCGCGGGAGAGATGATCGAGGCACTGCTCAACGGCGTTGACGAGACGCCCCTCGACGAGTTCACACGAGCGACCCGTCGCGCGCTCGCGGGTGACGTCGCGCAACTCCAGCGAATCACCCCGACCACAGCAGCTTCTGGCGCCTCCCGCTAGGCCTCCGGCTAGCCACGAGAGCGACAGTCCCTACGGTGTGTCTGCGGCTTCCCGGCGGCGCAGGGGCGTCTCGCGGCTGGCCAATGGTGGCTTGCGAATGCCGATCAGGCTCACGATCCCGCTGATCGCGGCGAGGACCGCGGCGATCGTCAGCGCGAGCCGGAACGAGTTGACGGAGGCCTGCTGGAGGGTCTGCCGGACATGTGCCTGTTGAGTCCGGGTGAAGCCGGCGGGAACGTGGACCACGAACGTGGCGGATGCTGCAGCGTGCACTGCTACTGCGCGGCTTGGCGTCGCGCCCTGGCGGGCCAGTCCGTGCTGGACCTCGCCCGAGAAATGTGTGGCGACGACCGCGCCGACGGCTGCGATCGCGATCAAGCCGGCAACGCGCGCCACCGCGTTGTTGACGCCGGAGGCAAGACCCGAGTGCGTCGCGGGCGCCGCCCCGAGAACGGTGGCGGTCAGCGGCGCGACCGTGGCCGCCAGTCCCAGCGCCAGCAACGTTACGCCGGGCAGCACATCCGGCACGTAGGCGGGCCGCGCGTCGATCCGCAGCAGCAGAAGCAGCCCGGCGGCGGTGAGTAGCGGACCGATGCCCATGAACAGGCGCGGCCCGAAGCGATCGGCCAACGCCCCGAAGCGGCTGGCCAACAGAAACATGAGAATCGAGGTAGGCAGCAGCGAGAGTCCAGCGACCAAGGGGCTGTAGCCGCCGACCTGCTGCAGGAACACGACAAGGAAGAATGTCGTGATGTTCAGGGCGGCGTAGAGGCTGAAAGTGGCGAGGTTACCGACGCTGAAGTTCCTCGACCGGAAGATCCCGAACGGCAGCATCGGTGCCTGGCAGTGGCGTTCCCAGGCGATGAATGCGACCAGAATCAGACAGCCCGCGATCAGCGCGACGAGCACCCGCGGATCGCCCCAACCGTGGGCCGGCTCCTCGATCAGCGCGAAGATCGGCCCTGCCAGGCCGACGGCGCCAAGCGCCCCGCCGGTCCAGTCGACCCGATTTGAGTGGGTGCCCGGCGACGCGGGGATCTGCCTTGCGAGCCAGAGGGTGAACAGGACCAGCGGCACGTTGATCGCGAAGACCCAGCGCCAGGATGCGGCCTGGACCAGCAGGCCGCCCAGCAGCGGCCCCGCCACGTTCGCGATTCCCGTCCAGGCGGTCCAGGTGCCGATCGCCGCCGCACGCTGATGGTCGGCGAACATGTCCATGATCAGCGCGAGGTTGCTCGGAACCAAAAGCGCCGCCGCGATCCCCTGCACGATCCGGGCCCCGATCAGCGCTGCCGCGTCGGGAGCAAGCGCACATGCCAATGACGCGAGCCCGAAGCCACCGACGCCGAGCACGAAGATCCGCCGCCGCCCGAAGAGGTCGCCGAGCGAGCCGCCGACCAGCAGCAGCGAGCCGAGCATCAGCAGATAGCCGTCAACCACCCACTCCTGCATCCCGAGCCCGCCGTGCAGGCTCGCCCGGATCGCCGGCAGCGCGACATTGACGATCGTCCCGTCCAGGAACGCAGCCGAGGAGCCGAGGATGCAGGCGAGCAGTGTGACCCGCTGAGTCCGGCTGTACCTCGCTGGCGGCGCCCCCGCGGGACCCCGATTTACGGCCATGGAGGGCATCGCCTAACCCTAGACTCAGGCGCCTCGCGTTCCCGCCTGTGCAGCCCGTTGTGGTTGAGATTCACGAGGCTTGGCGACCGGGCAACGATCCTGAACTCGGGCTCGTGATGTACGGATGCTTCCTGACCGTCGCAAGTTGGCACGCGCAGGTCGTCCCGGGCGCTGGCGACATCGGTGCCGAGAGATCGGACGTCAATCGACGGAAGCCTGTCAAGCTTCGCGTTCACATCCATCCGCTTGGCTCTCAGAACGATGTGCGGCTTTCCGCAGCGCCTTCTCTGAGCGTGAAAGAAGTCGCTGCTGAGTCGCTGTCCGTCACGGATTAGCCTGGTGACCCGCCCTAACCGAACGACGGCGGGGAAACTCGTCTTCTGTGTTGAATGGTCGTGTTCAGGCTTGATCAGGTCGGGCTATCGATCCGCGAAGCACTTCCAATCGCGCTTTAGAGGGGAAGAACGCCACCGCAAGGATGCCACCAGCGGCGAATACGAGGGCGGCGACAGCGAAGACGACCGTGTAGCCGTGGGTGGCGGCTACCCTCTCGAAGCCCAATGCGTGCGGATGGGATGAGACGTAGGAACTGGTTACAGTGGCCGCAATCGTGCTCATGATGGCCGTGCCGATCGAGCCGCCGACTTGCGTCATGGTGTTGACGAGTGCAGCAGCGGCGCCAGCGTCCTGCGGTTGTACGCCGGCGGTGGCGGTGTTCATCGATGGTGCCATGACCGCCCCTTGCGCGAGGCCCACGACGATCAACGTGGGTAGTACGTTTGCGGCGTAGGAGGAGTGGACGTGCAGCCGTGAGAGATACGCGAGGCCGAGGAACGCCAGGGCCATTCCACACGCGATCACGACGCGGGGGCCGAAGCGCCGCAACAACACGATATTGGTGACATTCGAGCTGACGGCGATACAGATGATCAATGGTAAGAACGCCAGACCGGACTGCAACGGGCTGAAGCCTTTGATCAGTTGCAGGTAATAGGTCAGGAAGAGGAACAACCCGAACATGGCGATGCCGCCGATGGCGGCCGTGGTGAACGCCGTGGCGCGCGCCCGATCGGCAACGATGCGGAGCGGGAGCAGCGGCTGCGCAATTGTGCGTTCGGCGAGCACAAAGCTGAGGAGCAGCACGGCGCCGATCGCGAGCGATGCGATCGTGACCGCTGAGCTCCAGCCGCTGGCCGCGGCGCGGGAGAGGCCGAACACGAGCGCAAACAGGCCAAGGCTTGCGAGCGCGGCGCCGATCAGGTCTAGCTTCGCTTGCATGACAGCTCTCACGCGTGGCACGTACGCCAACCCGCCGGAAAAGGCGCTTGCTGCGAAGACGACGTTGACATACATGCACCAGCGCCAGGAGAGGTACTCGGTGAGGATGCCGCCGAGGACCAGCCCGACTCCGCCACCGCCCATGGTCACCGCTGCGAACACACCAAACGCTTTTCCGCGGTCGCCTTGTCCTGTGTAGGTGGTGATGAGGATCCCGAGCGCGGCTGGCGCGAGCATTGCCGCAGCGGCGCCCTGGAGCGCGCGGGCAACGACAAGCACTGCGAATGACGGCGCGGCCCCGCAGAGCGCCGATGCCAACGCGAAGGCAACCAGTGAGGTCAGGAATACCCGTCGGCGGCCGAAGAGGTCGCCAACCCGGCCGCCGAGCAGCAGCAGGCTGCCGAACGCGAGCGCGTAAGCCGTGATGACCCACTGACGCGCATCGTTTCCGAAGCCGAGGTCGGCCTGTGCGGATGGCAGCGCGACGTTGACCACACTCACGTCGAGCATCGACATCAGTTGAGCGATCGACACCACTGCGAGGACGTACCAACGGCGGATGTTGGTGCGCGAACCGGCCGTCTGTCGTTCGACGATTGGCACGTTACGCCTCGCGCACGCCGGTCCCGCCATGTGGCGCGATCTCCGCGATGCGAGCGATGTCTTCGGCCGTGAGTGCGATGCCGGCAGCGGCCGTGTTCTGCGCGACCCGCTCCGCATTGCGGGATCCGGGGATCGGGACGATGTAGTCCTTCTGGGCGAGCAGCCAGGCGAGCGCGAGCTGGGCGAGCGTGATGCCCTTGTCCCGCGCGAGCTTGGCGAGCTGGCGCTCGATCGTGATGTTGTGGCCATAGTTCTCAGGCGACCAGAAGCCGATGTTCTGACGCTTGTCATCGGCGTCGTATTCATCACGAGGCTGGACCGCTCCGCTGAGGAACCCGCGAGCGAGCGGGGAATGGGCGACCAAGCCGATGCCGCGCTCTTCGATCACGGGAAGCAGGGGCTCGGCAGTGCGGGTGAGGATCGAGTACTCGGCCTGGAGTACCGAGATCGGGTGGACGGCGTGCGCCCGGCGGATACTCTCGGCGCCGGTGTTCGAGAGTCCGAGGTAGCGTACTTTCCCGGCATCGACGTATCCCTTCATGACACCGACGACGTCTTCGATCGGGACGTTCGGATCGACGATGTGCTGGTAGAGCAGATCGATCACGTCGACGCCGAGGTTCCGGAGGCTGGCGTCGACCACGTCGCGGATGTGGGCAGGGCGAGAGTCAGCCGAATAGTCGGGCTTGAAGCCGAACTTCGTGGCGATGACCACCTCGTCACGGATCGGGGCAAGCGCTCGCCCGAGCAGCTTTTCACCCTCGCCCCAGCCATACATTTCCGCGGTATCGAACAGGGTGACGCCGAGCTCGTGGGCTCGACGGATGGCCGCGATCGATTCCGCATCTCCCGTCGGTCCGTACCCGCCGGCGGTGCCCATCGAGCCATAGCCGATTGCGGAGACTTCCAGCCCCTGCTGTCCGAGTGCGCGTTGCTGCATGAGAGTTTTCCCTTCCTGGTGGAACGGCGCCGGAAAGCCCGGCGACACCGGTGCCGGCAATTGCGATCTTCGTGTGGGTGCTTCTCCATCGCAGGCGATGCCTCGGTGGTAGGACATCAGCTATATGCGACACTGTATCATCTTGCGACAGTGATTCATAAAGTGAATGTGGCGCCCTATGATGAGAGGGCCATGGCGACAGGGACCGAGACACCGACGGGGGCTCGCGCGATCGCGCGCGAGGCGGTGCGCTCGCACGTCTCGGCGATCGCCTTCGATCTGTGCTTGCGTGACGGCTACGACGCTCTGACGGTCGAGGGAATCTGCGCCGGCGCAGGCATTTCCCGCAGCACGTTCTTCCGCCACTTCAGCTCGAAAGAAGACGCGCTGCTCAGTGACGGCAAGGATGCCGGCGACGAGCTGCTCGAGGCGCTGAAGCGTCGGCCCGACGGCGAATCCGTCTGGGAATCGTTGCGGCACGCACTCGTCATCATCACCCGTCGCTACACCGAGGACGCCGACCGAGGGCACAAGCTGGTCGTGCTGCTTGCCAGCCACTCCGCTCTGGCCGCGGCGCACCACGAGAAAAACGCTCGCTGGTATCCGCTGCTTCAACCGGAGATCGCGCGGCGACTCGGGACGGATGCGTCCGATTCCGCCGATCCCCGCCCGCACGCGCTGATCGCGGCCGCGCTCGGATGCGTCGATGCCACGCTCGCGGCGTGGGCCGCCGATTCCACGATTACACCGGAAAGCATCCTCGAGCGCGCGATGGCGTCCATTTCCGCTTGATCGCCCGCGCGGAGCCGCGGATCAGCAGGTGCTCGTCGAACCACTCCTGGGTCCCGTGCCCACGGCGTCGAGCTCAGGTGGGGCATGGTCGAGCTTGATCAACTCGGGCCGGGCGGAGAGCCCGCGGGCCAGCAGGGCGAGGTAACGTCGCCAGAGGTTCGGGTCGACGTCGCGTGAGGCGCCGATCACGGTGCACATGATGGCCTGGATCATCGGCAGGTCGTCGGTCGAGACGTCGTCGCGAACCTGGCCGGCGTCCTTCGCGCGCTGGAGCAGCTCGGCGCTGGTGGGGTCGAGCTTGGCGCGGATGCAGCAGAGGTGCGCGAGCTCCCCGGACGCATCGTTGAGTAGTTCCATCAGCCCCCGGTCGGCGGCCTGCATCTCGGCGCTCTGCTCCAGGAACCAAACGAGTCCGTGCCACGGATCACGGTCGGCAAGCGCGGTGTGTGCGAGCTCGGCGAGCTCGTCGAGCCGACCGTCGAAGAGGTCTTCGAGAAGCTCGGCCCGGTCCGGGAACCGGCGGTGCACGGTACCGACGCCCACACCAGCACGCTGTGCGATCTCAATCAGTGTGACGCCCAGGCCGCGCTCCGCGAACAGCTCGCGCGCCGCCTCGAGGACCCGTCTGCGGTTGCGCACAGCGTCGCTGCGAAGCGGTCGGCTGGGGGTGATGTCGGGGCTTGTGGACATGGCTTCTGAGGTGCTCGCGGGTGCTTCGGGCCGGTGATGATCCCGGAAAGTGGATTGAGCCGTTCCAGCTTGATGCTATCGTCTCGCGCACAAGTGGAACGACATCGTCCGTTTCAATTCAGGCAGACGTCGTCAAGCGTTTAAGACGCTGGTCCCGCGCTGCGAGCATGCGGCACGGGAGACGGCCACCGAACTCGAAACCCGTAACTGAACCCAACTCGGAGCAACAGCCAATGGCGAAAACTCAAGACCCCGACGCCCTGCTGCAACTGGACCAGGAAGCGCAGGAGCTACTCTTCACCGCTGCGCGAACGGCCAACACCTTCAGCGACGAGCCGGTCAGCGACGAACAGCTGCACGCGATCACGGAGCTCGCGAAGTGGCCGCCGACGATGGCGAACACCAACCCGCTGCGGATCCTCTTCATCCGGACGCCTGGGGGCAAGGCGCGTCTCGCGCCGTACATGAGCGACGGCAATCGCGACAAGACGGTCTCGGCACCGGCCGTCGCGATTCTCAGCATCGATGTCGATTTCCATGACAAGATCCCGCAGCTGTTCCCGTTCCGGCCGGAGCTGCGCGACAGCTTCGTCGACGATGCTGGTGGGCGTGAGCAGATCGCCAAATTCAACGGCGCGCTCCAGGCCGGGTACTTCATCCTCGCCATCCGCGCCGCCGGGCCGATGCTCGGTTACGACGCCGCCGGCATCGACGCGGAGTTCTTCGCTGAGCGGCCCTACAAGACGATTCTGGTGATCAACATCGGCAAGCCGGGCGCGAACCCGTGGTTCGACCGACTGCCGCGACTCGCGCACGACGAGTACGTCCAGTATCTCTAGCCGGGGGTTCCTCGGCGCCGTGATCGCCGGCGCCGAGGAACCATGCCTCCGCAAGCGGATCGCCGTTAGGCGATCAATCGCTCGGACAGCCTCCAGAGCCGGTCGGCGCGATCCTGATCGAGCGCGTAATACGCCACGCCGCGCGGGTGGCCCGCGATGTCCGGGTCGTCGGGGCCGATGACCTCGGATCGCTGGCAGTCCTCGAAGTAGGCGCCGGCGATGTCACTCAGTGCGGAGGCGGTGGCGACGACGACGCTGGTCGCGGCCCCTTGCCCGACGGTCTTAAATGCCTGTTGGTTGCTCGCACCGATTGCCTGCAGGATCTCGGGTGGCATGTGACGTGAGAGGTTTGTCTCCAGGATCGCGCCGGGGTGTACGGCGTTGGCAGTGATGCCGTCGTCGGCCCAGCGGCGGGCGGCCTCGACGGCAAACAGGACGTTGGCGGTTTTGGACTGCCCGTAGGCGATCATCGGGTCGTATGGCCGGCGCTCGAAGTCGATGTCATCGAAGTCAACATCGGAGCGCAGGTGGCCACGCGAGCTCAGTGAGACGATCCGCGCATGCCCGAGGGGCCCGTCGGTCACGATGCTCTCGCGCGCGCCGGCGGCAAGTGCGCCGTGGAGCTCCGTGGCAAGCGCGAAGTGCCCGAGGTGGTTGGTGGCGAATTGCAGCTCGTGTCCGGCGGGGCTCAGCATCCGGGCTGGCAGTGCCATCACGCCGGCGTTGTTGATCAGCAGATGCAGCGGACCGGTCCAGGAGCGTCCAAAGGCGCGCACGGAGTCCAGGTCAGCCAGATCCATCCCAACGACACGGACCGACGCCTTGGCGTCGCGAGCGGCGATTTCGCGCACGATCCGCCCGCCGGCTTCGACGTTGCGGCCGGTCAGCGTCACCTCGGCACCGGCCAGCGCGAGCACGCGGGCGGTCTCCGCGCCGATGCCGGAGGTCCCGCCGGTCACGATCGCCTGGATGCCGGTCAGGTCGATCCCGTCGATCGCCTCCTCGGCAGTCGTCTCCCAGCTGAATTTTTCGGTGCTCATCCTGTCCTCTTTCGTCGGGTGCTGCAGTTAGAGTAGAAGCCAAGCGGAGGCTCCTCCACAAGATAGCGGAGGCGCCTCCAGTTAATCGACAACATGTGTCTGAGAGCTTCATGCGATGACGGATAAACCGATGCGCGCCGACGCGCAGCGCAATCGAGAGCGAATCGTGGCGGCCGCCGTCAAGGTCTTCGCGAACCACGGCGCGGACGCGTCGCTCGAGGACATCGCCCGACACGCGGGAGTGGGGATCGGGACGCTTTACCGCCACTTCCCAACTCGGGAGGTGCTCTACATCGCCGTGCATCGTGCCGAGATCGCCCGCGTCGCAGAGCGCGCCGACGAGCTGCTTGCAGAGCATCCTGCGCAGGAGGCGCTGAGCCTCTGGGTTGACGAGTTCCTGGCTTTCCTGCAGGCCAAGCAGGGCAGCATGGCAAGCGTCTTCCGCACCGTGATGGCCGATGGGGAGAACCCGTTCATCGACTTGCGCGCACTCACTCGCGCCGCTGCTGAACGGCTACTGACCGCGGTCGCGGAGGCCCATGACGGCGGTATAGGGGTCGACCCAAGCGACATGCTCGTCGCACTTCACGGCATCTCCCTCGCGACAAGCGATCCGGATCAGACTCGCCGACTGGTCTCCCTACTGCTCGCCGGCCTGCGCAGCGGAACTACTCCACGTGCCGCTCAACCGCTTTCCGCGCAAGCTCGCTGACTCAAGACGGCCGGCCTGGGCGGTTGCGAGGTCCGTGCTTACCAGTTGGGCCAGCCGAGGCCGATGCCGATGCCGCTTGGGGGTACAAAGGCGTGGGTCGGCCGATGCCAGGCTCGCCGTCTTCTTGATCCTCGACCGGCAGTCCTGCTGCGGCGTAGGCATCTGCCTTGTCGAGCGTCTCGCTCTTCATCAGGGCCCTGGCGAGTGTCTCGAGCTGATCACGATGGGCGGTGATCAGCTCGGTGACCGCTACATGTGCCGTGTCGATCAGCTTGCGCACCTGGTCGTCGATCACCTGTTGAGTGGCCTCCGACGTCTCGTGCTCAGCCATGAACGGTCCGCGCGCCTCCGTGGGGATGACAGTGACGAAGCCGATCGCCTCGTTCATCCCCCAGCGGCCGACCATCTGCCGCGCGATCGCGGTGGCTTGCTCGATGTCGGACTCGGCGCCGGTGGTGATCGTGTCGTAGACGACCTCCTCGGCAACACGACCGCCGAGCGCCACTTTGATCTTTCCGATCAGGTCCTCGCGTGAATAGGAGACCTGATCATCGTCCGGTGCCGACAGCGTCACGCCGAGTGCCATGCCGCGGGGAATGATCGATACCTTCCGCACGGGGTCGGCGCCCGGGGTGAGCATTCCCACCAGTGCGTGACCCGACTCGTGGTAGGCGGTGCGTTCGCGGTCGGCGGGCGAGAGCAGGATGCCCCGCGGGGCGCCGAGCAGGATCTTCTCAAGCGAATCGGTGAAGTCCGCCGTCTGGACGGAGTGATGGTTGCGCCGCGCTGCGAGCAAGGCGGCCTCGTTGGCGAGATTCGCGAGGTCGGCACCGACCATGCCCGGTGTCGTTGCGGCGAGCGCCTCGAGGTCGACACCGGGTGCAAGCGGGATCGAGCGCGTGTGAACCTCGAGGATCTTACGGCGGCCGAGTCGGTCGGGTGGCTGTACCGCGACGCGGCGGTCGAACCGCCCAGGACGCAGCAGCGCGGGGTCGAGGATCTCGGGTCGGTTCGTCGCGGCCAGCACGATCACTGCCTCGGCTGGCTCGAAGCCGTCCAGCTCGGTCAGGATCTGGTTGAGCGTCTGCTCGCGCTCGTCGTTGGCACCGGCCATCGATACAGAGCCCTGTCGCGATCGGCCGATCGCGTCGAGCTCGTCGATGAACACGATCGACGGTGCGGCCTCTTTCGCCTTGGCAAAGAGATCGCGCACGCGCGCGGCGCCAACGCCGACGATCGCCTCGATGAACTCCGAGGCCGAGATCGAGAAGAACGCGGCACGTGCCTCGCCCGCGACCGCCCGCGCGAGCAGGGTCTTACCCGTGCCCGGTGCGCCCGATAGCAATACCCCGTGCGGCATCCGCCCACCGAGCCGGCCGTAACGAGTGGGATTGCGCAGGAAGTCGACGATCTCGGCCAGCTCGGACTTGGCCTCATCGATTCCTGCCACGTCGTTAAACGTGATCCTGATCGTCGCCGGATCGATCCGGCGCGCCTTGGAGCGTCCGAAGCTGCTGAGCGGCCCCATGCCACCGCCGGCCTTTGCGGCTCGTCGCATGAACAGCACGAGCAACCCGACGATCAGCAACGTCGGCCCGAACCCCAGCAGGATCGACGTCAGCAAAGAGGTTTTGTGTACCGTCGACTGTGCGTTGATCTGGACGCCATGAGCCTGCAGCATCGAGGCCAACTCGTTGTTGTTCCAGAAGGTCGGGACCTGGGTCGCGAACAGCTTGGTGGCTGTCGCTTTCGAATCGCCGGCCGGATAGCGCACGTTCGCCTTGAACGTGCCCTGGATCGTGTCGCCGGTGGACGCGATCGACGCGACCCGATCAGCCTGCACCGCGGAAACGAAGTAGGGACTGAAGGGCACCTTCACCCGCGGCTGACCGGATGGCGAGAGCAGCTGCGACAAGGCGACGTTAGCGATCAGCAGCGCGACCACGAACCACAGGAATCCGCGCCTACGATGCGGCGGCCGCTGTGCTGGCGGCGTCGGCGCGCCCCGGCCGTCCGGGGCCGGGGAAACATGCCACCCACGCTGATCGCGTGGGATCGGCTGCCTCGGGTCGGGACCCGCGTTAGCCATGAGCACCCGCCGGCACGGAAGCCCGTGTCGGCGCTTCGGGGGGTCGGCTGCCGCCCTCGTCGGCCCAGCGAGCCGTGTCCGGCCGCATCGCGTCTGATGGCGGCGCCGCGGGCACTGAGAGGCGCGGTTCGTCGGGGCTCACGTCCGGCGCGGGGATCACACCCGGCGTCACAGTCATATCGCTTGGCACCACAGGATCATGCCAGACCGCACCACAGTGCCAGCAGGTATCCTCCTGGCGGGCCATGGGCGCGCCACAGGAACCGCACAGACGCGGGAAATGGCGATTATGCTGAGGAGCACTCGGGCCGCTGATCTCATCGATGGTGTTACTGGTCATCGGGAACCTTCTCGTGTTGATGGAGTGCGACCGGGAAGCCGCCGAGCGCGCCTACCGTTGGCGGCGCTGGCGCGGCGCTCGGGTGACCCACTGGAACCGGACGCTGGCCAGGACTCCGAGGATCCAGCCGATGATTGCGGCGACCAGGACCAGCCAGACGAGCGAAACTCGAGAGCTGCCGACAAGCCAGTCAACATGGACGCGCGAGGTGTTTGTCGCTACGAGCGCAACCAACACCGCAATCAGTACAACCACGACGATCGCGTAGATGTGGAGCCGACCTTGATGGGCGGTGCGTCGCAAGTGCCGGGTTCGTGTCTCGGGTCGCTGCGTGGGGGCGCTGGCCGCCGCAGCAGCTGCGGCAGATTCCCGAGCGCGAGCGGTATTCGGCACTGTCGGCTCGTCACTCGCCGAGCCGGCCGTCGGGCCGGCTAGCCGCGCCGCAGCAGTTGATGTCTGCATGGAGCTCGTGGCCGGGGTGTTGTGCGAGGTAAGGCGCATCTTTGACACATCCTTGGTGTGATGCGGGGAGGATCGTCTTGGTCCTTCCTTTCAAGACAACCATAGCATGACATGAATGTCTAGAAATGTTAGACTAGCTTGAATGAGCCAAGATGCCATCCCCAGCTGGACCTTCCTGACGAACCACGCCCAGGTGTTGGTGTGCATCACCAATGACCCCGGGATACGCTTGCGTGACATCGCCGAGCGCGTTGGGATCACCGAGCGTGCCGTGCATCGCATCGTCGTGGATCTGGGCGATGCCGGCTACATCACGCGCCAGCGCAACGGTCGTCGCAACCTGTACACGATCAACTCCGCTGTCCCGATCCACGATCCGGTCGCGCGTGATCGCGATCAGAACGTCGGGCAGCTCTTGCAGATCCTCGCGACCCACAAACGGACCGGGTCCAGCGGGACCCGGTCCAGCGATCAGAGCCCAGTCGCCAGTTGAGCGCTGGGCCGTGCAAGCGCCGGCTCTGCTTGCTGCCGGCTGGAGTTCCGGCGCAGTCGGATATGTCCGAACGAGCCGGCGAGGTCCGCCTCGGCATCGGTGTCCCGCGGCGTGAGGCCTAAAACCGTGCTGAGCAATAACAGCGGGGCTCCGGCTGCCCACGCCTGCGGGCGTGATGCCGTCGGGAAGGCGACCGGCACGGATGTCAGGCCGACTGGGAAGCCGGCGAACACCTCGGGCAGGCGGTATTCGAAGTAGGCGGCTGCGGAGAGGATCGCGGCGGCGATCGTGCGGGCCTGCTCGACGTGTCCGTAGCGGGCGAGACCAGCGGCGATCAGCGAGTTCTCGTGTGGCCAGACGGTCCCGGTGTGGTAGCCGAGCGGGTTGTAGCCGGCCTCGCGGATGCCGAGGGTGCGAATGCCCCAACCAGAGTAGATCTGCTCGTCAAGCAGCAGCTCCGCTGTGGCAGCGGCCTCGCTTTCGTCGAGGATCCCTGACCAGAGCAGGTGCCCGATGTTCGAGGTCAGGCTGTCTACTTGTTGCTTGTCGCCGTCGAGCGCAAGCGCGTGGCAGCCGCGCTCAGGCATCCAGAAGTCGCGTCGGAACCGAGCTCGCAGGTCGCGAGCGCGCTGCTCGAGACGGTCGCTGAGACTCTCGTCGTGCCAGACCTCACGGGCCAGGCGTGCCGACCGCCGCTCAGCGTCGTAGACGTAGCCCTGGATCTCGCAGGTCGCGATCGGCCCCCGCGCGAGCGTACCGTCGGCGAACTGGATCGAGTCCCAGCTGTCTTTCCAACACTGGTTGACCAGACCGGTGGTCGGGTTGCGGCATTCGTACTCGACGTAGCCGTCACCATCAAGGTCGCCACTGTCCTCGATCCAGCTCAGCGCGGCGCGAGCGTGAGTCTCGAGCTCGCGGACGAGCGCATCGTCGCCGGTCCAGCGATGGTATTCGTCCAGCAGCACGAGGAACAGCGGGGTGGCGTCGGCGCTGCCGAAGTACGGCGAGTGCGGGCGCTGGCCGCGTGAGGTGAGCTCGCCGAGCCGGAGCTCGTGCAGGATCTTCCCTGGCTCCTGCTCATGGAAGTCATCTCGCTCCGTGGCTTGGCGCGCGGCGAGCACCCGTAGGGTCGTTGCGGCTAGCTCCGGGAGATACGGCAGCGCTTGGAAGCTGGTGATCAGGCTGTCGCGACCGAACAGCGCCATGAACCAGGGCAGTCCTGCCGCGGGCAGAGTCTCGCTCTTCGTCAGATCGGGATGCATCCGCAACGCGCCGAGGTCAGTGAGGCTCGCGCGGTAGGTGCGCGCGAGCGCCGGGTCCTCGGCTTGCAGCTTCGGTGCATCCTGCAGCCACGTCTCGAGTTCGGTCGTCCTTGCCTTGCGGACGGCTGCAAGTGAGCCTCTCGGGTGCCGCCGTGTGAATTTCGCTCCTGGCTGCGCGGCATACGGGGAGATCGTGAACGTGGTCGCCCACTGCTCGCCGGGGGCGAGCTCCAACTCGTATCCGAAGCCGGCGCGAGTGATCGTTGCCGGCGAGCTGGTTGAGATCTTGACTGAACGGCGGAACTCGGCCTGACGGTAGGCGAGGGTCAAGCTCGTGGCGTCGTGGGTGAAACTGACCGCCCGTTCGGCGACTGCAGCATCCTTGACCTCGAACAGGTCGGCGAAGTCGGTGTCGATCTCCAGCGCCAGGCGTACTCGGCTCGTCTCGTGGAGATGGTTGGTGACGGTGATCTCCTCCATCCAGACGTGGTCCACGAGCCGATGGCGCACGATCGAGCACGGCGCTTGGTCCTTGGGTCCGATCCTCGGGGTCAGGAAGAACTGGGCGTCGAAGTGCGTACCTTGATTGAGGCTCAAGAGCTCCAGCGGCGCCTCGCCGACGCGCAGGATCCAGCGAGAAATGAAGCGCGTGTCATCGGCGAAGAAGCCCTGTTCGCGGCCCTCGCCCGGGACAACGTCCCCGTGGCGATCGCTCACGACGAACGTGCTTCCGTCGAGGACGCTCAAGGTGCCGTCAGGCAAGAGAACCGACCTCCAGAGGGCGGCGTGTGCGCATGACGGAACGATAGACGGACTCGTAAGCGGCCGCGACGACATCGCCATCACAGTGCTGGCTGACCCAAGCTCGGCAATCGTGTGCCCTGATCATGGGGAGGTGGCCGATTGCGGTGGCCATCTCGCGCTCATCCTCAACCAGGAAGCCGGTCTCCCCGTCGACGATGAGCTCGGGTGTCGCGCCTTCCCGGAACGCGATCACCGGCGTGCCACACGCGAGCGCTTCCACGATCACCATCCCGAACGGCTCGTCCCACCTGATCGGCATGAGCAGTCCGCGGGCGTGGGCGAACAGCGACTGCTTGGCGGTCCCGCCGACCTCGCCGATGAAGCGAACGCGCTCGCCGTCGATATGAGGCGCGATCTCCCTGTCGAAGAATTCCTGCTGTCCCGGTTGGATCACGCCGGCCAGCACGAGCGACACGCCGGCGGCACGAGCGGCGGCGATTGCACGCTGCGGTCCCTTCTCGGGACGGATGCGTCCGATCCAGAGCAAGTAGTCGTCCTTCTGCTCCTGCGCTGGCCAGGTTTGGAGATCGATCGGGTTGGGGATCGGGCCGACCGCTTCCAGCTCTGGTGGCGCGGATGCGAGCTGAGCGTGGCTGATGCCCACGAGCGTCGCCTTGTGTCCGTGGCGAGCGTAGAACGCCGCCGTGTCCGCCGTGAACGGTCCGTGCAAGGTGTGCACGAGCGGCGTGTCAATACGGTTCGCCATGGCCAGCCCCGTGAAGCCACAGTGGTCGTGGATGACATCGAAGCGGTCGGCCAGAGCCGCGTGGTCGATCCGGTCGAACGCCTGTGCGACATGGTCGACCTCGAACAGCGAGCGCTCGATCTCGTCCGGATGCGCCTTCTCCAACAGCGTCACGACGGTCGCCCGGGACACCGAGCCGGGGGCGCAGAACAGCGTCACGTCGTGCCCCCTGCGGACGAGCGCCTCCGTGAGCGTGCTCACGACCGATTCCACGCCGCCGTATCCCGGGGCGGGGACGGAGATCCACGGCGGAGCGAGCATCGCGATGCGAAGCCGAGGCTCGGGCAAGCCACGATGCCGATCCGACGGCAGCCTGGCTGCGTGACCGGATCGGATCCGGGCCAGCGGCCGGCGTTGCGACTGCTGCGAAGCTGCTGTGTCGACAGCGTCCATCGTGAGCTCCTTCGCGTGCCTCTCAGGCAGGGCGCTCGCCGGCAGAGAGGTCGTAGAAGGACCCGGAGAGCTCACGATCGCCGACCTCAGGAGGAAACGCGACGCACTAGTTCACCGTAACAGGTGCCCACGAAATCCGACCGTTCTGGTCGGATTCTGCTAGCTTTGCAAGTGCGCTCGCGGGCCCTGCTCTTCTCGCCTTCGAGCGGCGTTCTTCAAGCGAGAAGGGCAGAGAGGCGGTTGGTGATGGCCACCGCAACACGCAGGGAACGTCGGGCCGCGCAAGTCGCCGCCCGAGCCAACGGTCGGTCTGGTTCAGCAGCGACCAAGTCACCCATCTTCGAGGACAACGAGGACGACGATCGCCGCTACCGGTGGTCAATCCTTGACGCGCGTGGGCGGACTCGCACGCGTTCCGAGTCCTCCGCTGACGACGATGCTGTGCGCCAAGTTGCCTACGACGCGGCACGCAAAGCCGCCCGCCGTCTCGGAAATGGCGCCGGCACGGTAACGCTCGCGGGCCTCGGCAAGTCCACGCTTGGCACGATCCCGCTCGCCACGTCCCCGCTCGCGAAGTAACCGGCGGCGCCCCAATTAGCACCGGTCGCCTAAGGAAGGCGGCCTGTCTGGAAATAGTCGAACACGGGCGGCGCTTGGTGCGTGTGTGCTCGTGTGCTGATCGGTACGAGCGAGTGCCATGTTCGCGAACGCTTGATTAGGCTCACGCATGTAATGGGTATCGCGTTTATTAGTGCCGGCATGTGAACCGTCGACATACGGATGCTTTTAGCGCTGCGGCCTCGCCGCGGCTTCGGCCACGGCATCGAGCGGGTGAGCGGTCGACGATTCCGGTGGTCGGGGCGTCCGGCGCTGCCGGTCGCAGCTGTGCTTGTGGCGCTCACGGTCGCCGGGTGCAGCAACCGCAACAGCTCCCCGGCGGCCGGCACGTTTACGCCGAGGGTGCCGGGGGTGCTGACGGTGGCGACGGCTTTGATCCCGACAACGGGTTTCTGGGACGGAACCTCGGAGCATGTGACCGGGGGCTTCGAGTACGAGCTGGCGCGCGATTTCGCCCGTCGCTTCGGTCTCCACTCCGTGCATGTCGAAATCGAGCCGTTCCAGCGGATCGTGTCGGGCCACCTGGACGGTGCCGATCTGGCGCTCGCCTTGATCAGCCCGACCGCCGAGCGTAAGCAGCATCTCGACTTCTCGGACGCGTATCTGGATGCAGCGCCAACTGTCGTTGCCCGCACCGGGACTGAGATCCCGGATCTGGCCGCCGCACAGCAGATGCGTTGGGGCGCGCTGCGCGGCAGCACGTTCGACGGGATCATCAGCCACCTGATCGCGCCAGACGATCCGATCAGGCTCTTCAGCCATGACGCCCAGATCGAAGCGGCGCTGGAGGACGGAGCGATCGACGCTGCGGTGTTCGACATGCCCTACGCGGTGGCGATCGCACGCGGCTCCGGCGGTCGCCTGCGGGCGACCGCACAACTCCCGGTCGACGAGTCGATCGCCGCAGCGCTGCCCAGGGGCTCGAGTAACGTTCAGGCGGTCAACTCGGCGATCCACGCGTTTACCGCTGACGGAACGATCGATGCGCTCACGCGCCGCTGGGTTGGCACCTCCGCCGCGGATGCGGAGAACTCGATCCCGCTGCTGAGGACCGAGCTGTGAGCGTTCTCCCGCTAGCGGCGCTGTCGGTGAAGTCACCGGCCGGTCCGGCCTGGGAGTTTCTGGTGCTGTTCCTGGTGGTGCTGATCGGTCCCCCGTTGCTTGAGAAAGCCCGGTTGCCGGGCATCGTCGGGCTGCTGATCGGCGGCTACCTGATCGGCTCCAACGGGCTCGGTGCCATCGGCGCGGGCAACACCACGATTCCCGAGCTCGGCCAGGTCGGCCTGCTGTATCTGATGTTTGTCGCCGGCGTCGAGCTCGACCTGGCGCTGTTGCGGGTGCACCGTCGCGCGGTTCTGTCGTTCGGGGTGGTCACGTTCACGATCCCGATGGCGCTCGGGGTCATCGTCGGGATCTCGATGAGTTGGAGTGTCGCGGCCGCGCTGCTGCTCGGTTCGTTGCTGGCTTCTCACACGCTGCTGAGCTACCCGGCCGTCCGCGACGCGGGCCTCGCCTCACACCCGGCGGTCGCCACTGCGGTCGGAGCGACGGTGATCACCGACACGGCATCGCTGGTGGTGCTGGCCGCAGTGTCCGGAACCCAGGTATCCGGCGGCTCGCCGTCCTCGATCGCGCTGCAGATCTTGGTCGGACTGGCGGTGCTGACGGTGTTCTCGCTGGTGCTGCTGCCGCGACTGGTGCGTTTCGCCTTCCGCCACCTGGGGACTGGCCGCATAGTGCGTTACGTGTTGGCGGTGACCTCGCTGCTGGCGGCCGCGACCGTTGCTCAGGTGATGGGGATCGAAGGAATCGTGGGCGCGTTCTTCGCCGGCATCGGCCTGAACCGGTTGGTGCCAAACGAGGGACCGCTGATGGAGAGGATCGACTTCTTCGGCTCCGCCGTGTTCGTACCGGTGTTCCTGGTCTCGGTTGGGATGCTGCTCAAGCCGAGCGTGATGGTCGAGCCCGAGACGCTGAAGCTGGCCGGACTCTTCATTCTCGCCTCCTGCGGCGGCAAGCTGCTGGCAGTGCTCGCGTCCAAGCGGTCGCTGCGGATGAACCGGTCAGAGGCGCTCCTGGTGCTCGGTCTCACCATGCCTCAGGCCGCGGCCACGCTGGCGGCGACCATCGTCGGATACGACATCGGGCTGTTCGACCAGTCGGTCGTCAACGCCGTGCTGGTCCTCATCCTGATCTCGATCGTCGCCGCGACATTGCTCGTGCAGCACACCAAATCCGCGGTATCGCCCGTGAGGCGTGAGGACGCCCTTGGCAAGCGGATCCTGGTGGCGCTTCAGGACACCGCGCAGGCACCCATCGGCTTTGCGATCGGGGCGAAGGTGGCGGCTCCCGACGGCGGCGTCGTACGGGCTTTGCTGTACTCCTTTCGCGCCAACGCGGCCATTATGGAGCAGCGCCTGAGCGAATTGCATCGAGATGGCTTTGCCCTGGGCATCGACGTGGATCCGGCGCTGCTCGTGCATACCTCGCTGGCTGAGGGAGTCATCGATGCCGCGGCTGCTGAGCAGCCGTCGCTGGTCCTGGTCGGGCAGCGCAGCGCAGCGGCACATCCGACGCTCGGCGGACCCGGCGAAGCCGTTGCCGCGGCGATCTCGGCGCCGGTGGCGATCCTGCTCGGCGATGTAGAGCGGATCGAGGAGGTCGTCCTCGTACGCCGCGACCACGCGCCAGACAGTAACGATGGTCAGGTAGCCGCGATCGCGGCGGAGCTCGCCAGACGCGTCGGCGGGCGCGGCATCACCGTTTACCAACTCGACTCGAGCCGGTCGCGGCCCGACGTCGCGCCGGGTCAGCTATGGATCGCGTCGGCCGACTCCGGGCAGCTCAACGCCGCGCCCGAACCGCCCGCCGGCGCGGCAATGCTGCTGGTGCTCCAGCCAAACTAACCATGGATGTAACTATCTGATGCAGCCATATACGATCAGCGACTATCTACTGGACCGGCTCGCCGAGCTCGGCGTCGACCGCGTGTTCGGCGTACCCGGTGACTACACCCTCAGCCTGCTCGACCATGTGCTCGAGCATGAGCAGCTGCGATGGGTCGGTACGACCAATGAGCTGAATGCCGGCTACGCTGCCGACGGGTACGGTCGCCTACGTGGTGTCGCGGCGCTGATGACGACCTTCGGGGTCGGGGAGTTGAGTGCGATCAACGCGGTCACTGGCAGCTTCGCCGAGCATGTGGGCGTTGTGCACATCGTCGGCTCGCCGTCGCGAGGAACCCAGGCAGCCCAGCGGATCGTGCACCATTCGCTGGGCGATGGCGTGTTCACATACTTTCTCGACATGCACGTGCCGGTTACCTGCGCCCGTGCGGCGCTGACGCCGCAGAATGCCACCGGTGAGATCGATCGGGTCCTGGCGGCGGTGCGCGACCAGCACCTGCCCGGCTACCTGCTGCTGCCAACGGATGTGGGGGAGTGCGTCGCGACTCCGCCGGACGAGCCATTGCCCGCCCCCGTCGATCCCACCGATCCGGTAGCCCTCGGGGCCTTTACAACAGCTGCCGGGCGTCTGCTGGCCGAGGCCGGCGATGTCGGTCGGATCGCCGTGCTCGGAGGACTGATCGTGCATCGTGTCGGCGCGATCGCAGAGTTCACCGAGCTGCTGGATTCGGGCCCGCTCGTGCATGCGACCTCGCTCTGGGGTAAGAGCCTGATCCATGAGGGCAACTCGCATTACGTCGGCATCTACGCCGGCGCTGCGAGCGATCCCGCGGTCAGCGCCGCGATCGAGGATGCGGCAGCGCTAATCGTCGCTGGCGTGCAGTTCACCGACCTGAACAGCGGGTTCTTCAGTCAGAAGATCGATCGTCCGCGCACGATCGAGCTCGGTGCCACGGTGGCGAGCGTTGGTGCGGCCACCTTCGCGCCGGTCTCAATGGCATCCGCGCTGCGCCAGCTTGCGACGATCGTCGCGGGCTTGCCAGGCGCCGGGGCGAGCACGCAAGCTCGACCGGCGGTCCCGCAACCCGACCCGCCAAGCGCAGCCGCGCCGCTTGACCAGGCGCGTCTCTGGGACGCCGTAGCCGGCTTCCTGCGGCCAGGCGACGTGGTGCTCGCTGACCAGGGAACATCGTTCTACGGGATGGGCAGCCGCCGCTTGCCGAACGATGTGACATTCCTCGGGCAGCCGCTCTGGGCGTCGATCGGCTACACGCTGCCCGCGCTGCTGGGAGCCTGCCTGGCGGCGCCGGACCGCCGCGGTGTGCTGCTGGTCGGCGACGGTGCGGCGCAGATGACCGCGCTGGAGCTTTCCACGCTCGTTCGCAAGCACGTCAACGCCACGATCCTGGTGGTCGACAACGACGGCTATACGGTCGAGCGCGCGATCCATGGTCCCGACGCCCCCTACAACGACATCGCGCGGTGGAATTGGGGTGCTCTGCTGCGGGCGCTGGCTCCGACGGATGCCACCGTCAGTACCAGCGTGGTCAAGGACGGTCTGGCGCTCGCGGAGGCGCTGTCGCGATCACGCGAGCGTTCCGGGATCACGCTGATCCAGGCCGTCGTTCCGCGGATGGATGTCCCTGAGCTGCTGGCGCTGATCGCGCGCGAGGCAGCCCGTGCCAACCAGCGCGCGAGCTGACCTCAGCAGATGTGCGACATGAAAGGATCGTCGTGACCGCCGAGAGCCCACTGATGCCAGTAGCTGCCGAGGACTGCGTGACATATGTGGTCGCCGGCGGTAACCACGTCACCATCCTGCTCGACCGATCTCAGGCCGGCAACCAGCTGGACGTAATCGACGTACACGCTGCTCCCGGTGGCGGACCGCCGCCGCACCGCCATGAGTTCGCCGAATGGTTCCGGGTTCTCGACGGGGAGCTGACGCTCTGCGAGCTGCGCGAGGGCACGATGCGGTGCACGCAGACGCTGAGCGCCGGCGGTTCCGTGTATGTCATGCCGTGGATTTACCACGGCACGCTAAACCTTTCCGGCAGATCGTGTGTATTCCAGGTCGTGGGGCTACCCGCAACGATGTCCGGGTACTTCGCGGAGGCCGGCGTGCGGGTTGCCAACATCGATACCCCGCCCGAGCGCATGCCGCCGAATCCCGCTGAGCTAAAGGGCATCTCCGCCCGTTGGGGGATCGAGTTCTGGTCCGGCGCAATCGATCCATCTCCGCCCGCGGACCTCGATTGAGCGCAGGCACGAGTTCCGGCTCAGCGCAGATACGTGTCCAGCCAGTCGAAGATGCGGATCTCACGCACCGACCGGCCCATCGGCTCGCAGTGCCCCGCGGCACCTTCGTGGGCAGTGAAGGGTACGAGCTGCTTGGGGCCAGGCAGGCGCTCGTAGAGCTCACGTGACTGTCCCGGCCAGAACTGCTCGTCCTCGGGGTCGGTGATCAGCAGCGGGGTGGCGATCTGCTGCTCTTCGCCGTTCAGGCGGTACGTCTCCACCAGCTTGTAGATGTCGAAGCGCGAGCCGCTGCCAAGCCCGTAGGGCTTGCTACGGAACCTCAACGTCCCAGCCGTACCCGGGGACAGCCGCTCAACCACGCCCATCTCCCGGTCAAACGCAGCTCGTTTGCCGTCACGAAGCTGGTTGCGCATGGCCTGCGGCAGGTGCCGTGTCCACGATGTCGCGACATCGACCACTCCGGGATCGGCCACGGCAGCCACCGGTCGATGCTCGAACGCCAGCGCTCGTGGTATCCAATAGCCGGCCTGGCTGATCCCGATGACCGCGATCCGGTCCGGGTCGACGTCCGCTCGCGCAACCATCGCGTCGAGCACGGGGGTGAGCACTGCCTCCCAATCCGGCCGAAATGAAATTCCCTGTTCGAACAACGCCGCCTGTTGGCCCGGGCCGTCGAAGGTCATCCAGTGGTAGCCACGCTCGGCAGCGGCCGCGCCGCCGTCCAGCCACATCTGCGAAGTCGCCCCGTCGCTGCCGTTGTTAAGTACCACCAGCGGGCGCCGCTCACCGGGAGCGGCGTCGGGCGCGCGGAAGAAGTAGCCCGGCAGAGCCGTGTCCTCATAGGGAATCGTGAGCCGCTCACCCGGAACCGCCTGGAGATCCACCACTCGGTCCCAGCAACCGCGCTGCCGGCGCCAGATCTCCAGCTCGCGGTCGCTGTCGTGCTCTTCGGTGTAGGCGAACTGGTAGAGCGCCGTGGAGTAGTACGTGGATGCTCGCCGGTAATGGGCGACGGCTGAGAGCCGATTCCCGAGCTCCTCAGCCTGCTTGCCGGCATCGCGGCAGACATCGGCCGTGGCCAGCCATTCGCGTACCCACTCGCTCGCGTCGCCGTCCTTGATTCGACCGGCGGTCGCCAGTGCCTCACCGACGTCCGCCGCTTGGCGATAGCTGGCACCGAGCACCAGCTCCAAGCCGAACTGGAAGTCGTCGTTCTTATAGAACCGGTTCATCGCCACTCGTCCGTCTCGCCGACATCTGCCTGTGTCGCCATGCTGCTACCTCCACAGTCGGTCATCGTCTCAGTACAGACCGATAACTTCAGCAGCATACTTATGTGCGCCCAGCGGCGGCCGCTTACAGGTTAGGCGGCTCGTTCGTCGGTGTGTAGATAATGAGGCGCTGGTCAGGGGCGGTCGGTGAGAGGACTGACTCGAAGCGCATCAGCTGCGGCTGGTTGTCAGGGCCGCGGAAGCGCTTGACGCCTGAGGTCTTCTCCTTGACCTCGTGCTGGCTCCACCATTCGGCGAAGTCCTTGTCGGCCCCGACGAGGTGATCGACGAGCGCTTTGGTCTCGGGACGGTCGATGTGACGTGCCATGGCGGCACGGAAGTTCATCAGTGTCGTGCGGGAGATGAGGTCGATGTCGAGGTAGCGGCGGCGCATCTCCTCGTCGAGGAAAGTCAGCTCGATGAGGTTGCGACGCGCGGCGGGCACGCTGCCGAAGTCGATCAGCAGCTCGCATGCGCCCTGATTCCAGGCGAGGATGTCCCAGCGCCAGCCGAGGACGTAGGCCGGGGTGCTCGCCGGCAACGAACGCAGCACCCGCTCCATGCTGGGGTCGATCGCCTCGTCGGGAGCGCTGGCGAGCGGCGGAAACTCCGACCTGGCGAGCGCATAGAGGTGAGCGCGTTCGTCGGCGCTGAGTTGCAGCGCGCTGCTGAGCGTGTCGACGACCGAAGGGGAGGGGCGCTCGGCGCGACCTTGCTCCAGCCGGATGTACCAGTCGATGCTGATCCCGGCAAGCGCGGCGAGCTCCTCGCGACGCAGACCTGGCGTCCGGCGCCGGCCGGAGCCTGCGAGACCCGCTTGCTCCGGCGTGATCCGGGCGCGTGCGTGGCGCAGGAAATCAGCCATCTCACGTTGCCGGTCGAAGCTCGCGGACGTGAGGGTGGTAGCGCCGATACCACGATCTTCTCGACTCTTTTGCTCCGGCTCCCGGGGACGGATGATCGACGTCATCAACAACGAGTCTAGGTCGCAGGAGGCCTTTTCATGTACCACATCGCTGTTCGTTGGAATGTCAAGCCGGAGCATCGTCAGGATTTCATCGATGCCGCGCAGAAGGATGGGCGTGAGGCCGGCGCAGCCGAGCCGGGCACGCTGCGGTTCGAGCTGATCGTGGATGAGTCGGATCCGAACGTCTTCTACCTCAATGAGGGTTACGCCGACATCGACGCGTTCAATCAGCACGCCGAGCTCGAGCCGTTCAAGACGTTCTTCGCCGCGGTCGAGCCCTACGCCGAGCTCACCGATTGGCTGATCAAGGGCAACACCGTGATCGACCCGCAGGCGTGACGATGACGACACCAAGCTCATCCGGGCAGGCCGCCACCGCCGGTGACGGCCTGCGGATCACGCGCGCGGACCATGTCGCTCTGCGTGTCGCCGACTACGACGAGACGATCCGGTTCTACACAACGAAGCTGAACTTCCAGCTTGAGGCCGAGTGGACGCTCGGCGACGACGCACCCGGGGTGCGGCTGGCATACGTTCGCCTCGGCGCGTTCATGATCGAGATCGTCGGTGACGGCGGGCCGGCCCCGCTGCCGGAAACCCGTGACCTCGGCGAGCACCTCAGCCGCAGCGGCTACGCCCACCTCTGCCTGAGGGTCGAGGCCATCGACGAGACCGTCGAGGCGCTACGCAACCGTGGCGTCGAGGTATTCGCCGAGCCGTTCGTGGTCGAGCCGATCGGCCAGCGCCTGGCGATGGTCAAGGACAACAGCGGCAACATCATCGAACTCGCCCAGGCGATCGAGGGGTGAGCCTCGGCTGCCCCGGAGAAGAAAGGAGAACCTATGCCCGAGATCCTGACGATGATCGCCAGCTTCCAGGCCAAGCCCGGCCAGGAGCGGCGGCTGCAGGACGAGCTGAACGCCATGGCCGAGCCTTCGCTGGCCGAACCGGGATGCGCCGGCTACCGGCCGTTGGTCGACGCCAGCCGCCAGGGCGCGATGGTGATCATCGAGCAGTGGCGCGGCCGCGACGCGCTCGAGGTGCACTTCGCGACACCGCACTTCCGGCACGTCGCGAAGGTCCTCGACGAGATCCTCGTCGAGCCGTTCGGCGCGACCATGCTCACTGAGCTGCCGGGCGAGCAAGCGTCCTGAGCAGGTCCGTCCAGGTCGTGGCTGCCCGGGTGCCGGCTCCTGCGGAGCTGGCACCCGGGGGTCCGTGGCCCCAATCTGCAAAACACAGGCACTTAGCCTGATTGGCAACCACCACGGAGCAGGAGCTCAAAATCATGAAACACGTTCATATCGGTCAACTCGACGTCACCCGTCTGGGCTTGGGTTGCATGGGCATGTCGGACTACTACGCGGGCGCAGGGGCGGATGACGCCGAGTCGATCCGCACGATTCATCGCGCTTTGGAGCTCGGCGTGACGTTTCTTGATACCGCCGAGATCTACGGCCCGTACATCAACGAAGAACTGGTGGGCAAAGCGATCGCTGGCCATCGGGACGACGTCGTCCTGGCAACGAAGTTCGGCCTGATCAGCCACCGGGGCGAGAGCAAGCCTGGGGTCGACAGCTCCCCCGCTTCGGTGCGGCAAGCCGTGGAGAGTTCGCTGCGTCGGCTAGGCACCGACCACATCGACCTGCTCTACCAGCATCGCGTTGACCCGCAGACGCCGATCGAGGAGACCGTCGGCGTCATGGCCGAGTTCGTCGACGAGGGCAAGGCTCGATACATCGGGCTTTCGGAGGCAAGTGCCGAGACGATCCGGAGGGCTCACGCCATCCATCCGATCACGGCGGTGCAGACCGAGTACTCGCTTTGGTCCCGTGACCCCGAAGCCGAGATTCTGCCGACGCTGCGGGAGCTGGGAATCGGGTTCGTGGCGTACTCGCCGTTGGGACGAGGCTTCCTCACGGGCCAGTTCCATTCCGCTGCTCAGGTGGCCTCCGACGACTTTCGCGCCACCGACCCGCGTTTCGACCCGGTGAACTTCGCGCAGAATCTCCGGATCGTCTCTGAGGTTGAGGCCGTGGCCGCCGAACTCCAAGCTACGGCCGCGCAGGTTTCGCTCGCTTGGATCCTCGCTCAGGGTGACGACATCGCCGCCATCCCCGGCACGAAGCGAGCCAGCCGTATCGAGGAGAACTCGAAAGCCGACGAAATCGAACTGAGTTCGCAGCAGCTTGATCGCCTCAACGGTCTGACACAGGCCGCGGGTGACCGCTACGCGGATATGACTCCGCTCGGTCTGTAGCAGGGAGTACCCGTCGGCCGCTCAGCTCTGAGCGGCCGACGGACTTGCGTCATGGCCGATCGCCAGCCATGCGCGCGCCGTGCTGATGCCCGCCGCTTCGAGCCGGATGGCCAGGTTGGAGCTCACACGCGCGTGCTCGTTCAGCACGCGGCTGAGCGTGACGGGGGAGACCCCGAGCCCTTGGCAAGATGAGCGGGGCTAGCCCCGCTCCTGATCGGTTGCGGTCCGGTGTGACATCAGCCGGTGGTCCCCGAGCACCAGCAGCATGCCAACGACGCTGACGGCAACCATCACGAGCGCGATGATGTGCAGGTGGTGGTCCGAGACCTGGTTGTGGAAGACGATCGAGATCAACGCCGAGGACGCGATCGACCCGAGGTAGCCGAAGGTCCGGTAGAGGCCTGAGGCCGTGCCCATCTGGGCGGCGCGCACCTGAACGAACAGGGCCGTCTGGTTGGCCGTGAGGCTGGCGCCCAGCGTGACCCCGAAGCCGAGGGTGACGAGGATGATCCAACCCAGCGCGGTGTCGCTGGTCAGGACGAGCACGCCGGCGGAGGCCGCCAAGCAGGCGGCAGCGCCGAGCAGCAGTGGCATCCGCAGCAGGTTGCGCTTGGCGATCGGGCGCGCGATCACGGCGGCGATCGCGCTCATCGGCAGGAGCAGCAAGCCAGTCCCGCTGGAGGAGAGCCCACGCCCGACCTCGAGCCACTGGGTGACGCCGTAGAGCACGGTGTAGACGCACAGCGTCGCCAAGCCGACGCGGGCGTAGGTCCGGGTCAGCGCGAGGTTGGTCGCCAGCAGCCGGACGTCGAAGAACGGTCGGCTGGCACGTAGCTCCCACCAGACCAATGCCGCGCTGAGTACGGCTGCCAGCGCGAGCGCCAGCCAGGGGGTACCGGGCAGCGACATCAGGAACACCAGCAGCGCCGCGAGCGCGCCGGCAAAGCCGAGGATGCCGGCCAGGTCGATCCGCGCTGCGATCTCCCGCAGCGACCGCGAGCCGGTGAGCGGTGCGTCGCGCGGGATCCACAACATGGCCATGGCGAGGGTGATCAGCGCCACCGGGACGTTGATCAGGAACGTGGCCCGCCAGGTCCAGCCCACCAGCAGGCCGCCGATCGGCAGGCCCAGCGCCGGCGTGACCATGCCCGCGATCACCAGGCCGCCGAGCACGCCGCCTGGTGGTTCCTGCAGGCCGACGGCCTCGGCGCGGCGGCGCACCAGCAACATCGCCGACGGGTAGCCGCCGGAGGTGCCGATCCCGATCAGAACGCGGGCGACGATCAGCGTCGTCAGGCTGTGGGCAAGGCCGCCGACGAGGCCGCCGGCAAGCACAAGCAGGATGCCGAGCAGGAACACTCGGCGCGGCCCGAACTCCTCAGCGAGCTTGCCGCCGGTCGGCTGGGCGATCGCGCTGGCCAGATAGAGGCTTGATACGAGCAACGCCGTGCGGCCGATCGATACGTAGACGGAGGCGGCGATCGGCACCAGCGCCGTGGCGATCAGCGAGCTGTTGATCGGATTCAGCGTCGAGCCCGCCAACAGCGGTGTGACGAACCGCCAGGAGAACGCGCGGTCAGCGCTCGGTGCCGCCGAGCCGGGCGCCTGGCTCGGCGTGGCGGCCATCAGAGCGCCTGCCCGAGACGGTCCATCAGCGGCGCGGCTTGTGCGAGCAGCTCAAGCTCGTCAGCCGAGAACTCGCGCTCCAGCCCCGCTGCGATCAAGGTGCTGCGCGCATCGCGCTTGCTGGCAAGCACCTCGGCTCCGGCGCTGGTAACGGACAGGATCATCCGCCGCCCGTCCTCGGGGTCGGCCAGCCGTGCAATCAAACCGCGATGCGCCAGTGACGTGACGATCGTGCCCATTGACTGGGGGCTGATCTGCTCGTGCCGCGCCAGCTCCGCTGCGGTCTGCTCGCCGCCGCGGTCGAGGTCCGAAAGCGCGGTCATCTCTGGCCAGGAGGGGTCGCCCGGGGCGGGCCGCTGCCTGATCCGCCGGATCAGCACGCCGATGCTTGTACGGAGCGACTCGGCGAGGGAATCGGTGTCCATTGTCATGGCCATAAGCCTAGCTGATCAGTTAGGCTTATGGTTTTCCGGCGGCGGGTCGGCGCAACCCGACCCGCCCTTCGCTCTTCTCGCCTAGGCGTCAGCGAACTGCGCGGCGATCTCGGGGTAGAGAAGGCCCAGATCATCGTGCAGAGAGCTCTTCACGGTGCGGCTGAAGTCGTCGACCAGTGCCTCCGATGCGCCTGCCTCGAGCGCGTCGAGCGCTGATGCCACGACCCGCTCGGGCTCGATCTTCTCAACGTCGGCCCCGGCGGTGAGATCCGTGTCCACGTAGCCGACGTGGACGCCGACGACCTGCGTGCCCTGGTGCCCCAGCTCGACTCGGGCTGAGTTGGTGTAGCTCCAGGCCGCTGCTTTGGATGCGGAGTATGCGGAGAGGTGGGGCATGGCCACCCAGCTCACGACGCTCAGCATGTTGATGAAGGCGCCGCCGCCGTTTGCCTTGAGCACCGGCGCGAAGGCCTGCGTGCTGGTGATGAGTCCCAGGTAGTTGGTTTCGAGCAGTGCGCGTGCGTCCTCCAGCGTCACTGCCAGCGGCCTGCCATTGCGTCCGATGCCGGCGTTGTTCACGACGAGCGTGACGTCTGTCAGCTCGGTTGCGAGTTGCCTGACACGCGTGCTGTCTGTGACGTCAAACGCCACGGGCAGCAGCCGCGAGTCCTTGACGCTGCTGACGTCGCGGACGGCGGCGTAGACCTTCGCTGCGCCGCGAGCGAAGAGCTCTTCGGTGAACTTCTTTCCGATACCGCGGTTCGCGCCGGTGACGAGCGCGACAGATCCCTTGACATTCATTGGACTGACCTCCAGAGAGATTTAGATGATGATCGTCATCCTAACATGGATGATCGGTATAATCCGAACGAGTCCGATGCGTCATTCGCAAGCAGAAAAGGCTAAGAGCAAGGATCGGATCGTCGAGATCGCCTCGGTGCGCGTGCGCGAAGCCGGGCTGGAGGCACCTGGCGTTGCCGAGATCATGGAAGCCGCCGGGATGACCCACGGCGGCTTCTACAAGCACTTCGCGTCCCGCGATGATCTGATCGCCGCCGCCGTCGAAGCAGCGCTGCGCGCCGGCAATGACCGGATGTCGGCGATCGTCGCCGCGGCCGACGACCCGCTTGCGGCGTTCGTCGACTGGTACGTCTCAAGCGAGCATGTGGCCAACCCCGGTACGGGTTGCGCAGTCGCCGCCCTGAGCTGCGATGTCTCGCGGGCCAGTGAGCGCGTGCGTGATGCGTACGCACGTCAGGTCGAGCATTACCTGTCCACGCTGGAGCAGCTGGTCGGCACACGCGAGCGCGCGACCGTGGCGCTGGCCACGCTGGTCGGTGCGGTCACCGTGGCCCGGGCTGTCGACCGGCCGGCTCTCGCGGATGAGATCTTGCGCGATGTCCGTGCGGCGCTGAGGACAGAACGCAGGCAGTAACGGAACCGAAGCGCCGACGGCCGCTAGGGCTCGACCGCGAACGCAGGGTCGCGCTTTGCAAGGAACGCCGACATGCCCTCGCGCTGTTCGGCGCCACCGAAGCGAAGGCCGAACAGGGCGGCCTCTAACGCGAGCCCCTTGCTCTGATCGAGCTCAGCGCCCTCGTAAACGGCGCGCTTGACAGCAGCCAGCGAGCCCGGGGCTTGAAGCAGCAGCCGGCTGGCATAGGCGCGACCCGCCGCGTCAAGTTCGTCCGTAGCAACAACCTGGTTCGCGAGCCCGATGCGATGCGCCTCGGCGGCATCCATCATGTCGCCGGCGAGCAGCCACTCCAGCGCCCGCCCTTGGCCGACCAGTCGCGGCAGTCGCTGGCTGCCGCCGAACCCCGGCAGGATGCCGAGGTGCACCTCGGGCTGACCGAACTTCGCCCGCTCCGAAACGATCCGGACATCGCAGGCCATCGCCAGCTCCATGCCGCCGCCGAGGGCGAAGCCGTTGACCAGTGCGATCACGGGCTGCGGCAGCCGCTCGATCTTCGAATAGGTCGCCTGGCCGGCCAAAGCCCAGCGTTCGCTCTCTTCAGCGCCCATCGCCTCCATCTGCGCGATGTCGGCGCCCGCCGCGAACGCCCGGCCCGCCCCGGTGATGAAGACCACGCGGACCGATTTGTCAGTTGCCAGACGATCGAGCTGACTGGACAGCTCATCCATCAGTGCGGCGTTGAGCGCATTCAGCTGGCGCTCGCGATTCAGGGTCAGCCGGGCGATCGGGCCATCCTGCTCAAACAACACCAGCTGTGTGCCGGGAGCCGAGTCTGCATTGGTCATGAATGTGCCTCCTTCTTCGGCGAGCTGCTCTCCCGCAGCCGGCAGTCGCGAATCTCCAGCCGGGATCGTGAAATTGGTTTACAGCATCTGCCCCTTACGGACGTCGGCTCGCTGCGTGCGGCGAGGCTCAGTCGTCCGACCAACCGGCGCCGGTCGTCTCGTACTCGACGGTCCGCGCCCGGAGCAGTCGCCGGCAAAGCTCGACCGGGATCTCGCGATCGTAGGGGAGCTTGATGAACCCCTCGCCGGCCTCATAACCGGCTGCCTCGACCTCGGCCTTGTGAGCGGCAAAGAACCGCGGCGGGAAGCGCAGCGAGCAGTGGCGCTTGAAGTTCTGCAGCATCCACAGCCGGTCGTTCTTCCCGCGGACGTAGACCGGCAGGTTCCACTTCAGCTCCTCCCGCGCCTCCGGATCGGCCTCGCGGCTGAGATTGCGGAGCAGGCCCAGGTGCGCCTGCTGCTCGGGCTCGAGCCGTTCGAAGTAGTCAGCGACGCTCGCGCGTCTCGGCATTGGCATGGGAGAAGGGTATTGCGGGGCCTGGCCCCGCTGGGCCAGGCCCGGCTGCCAGACCTGGGGTGCGCCAGAACGCCGGACCGCGCGCAGAGCTCGGTCGCGCCGGCGTCCGCGACAGGCCAGCCGCTCGACGGCGCGGCCTCGTGCTGCGACACTCAGCCTGGGATGCTGATCATGGGAGCCGAATGGGAGACGGTGTCTTCGCTCGCGACCGGTGCCGGGACGCTTGTGCTGGCGGTCGCGACGTTCGCTGCGGTGCGCTCGTCGAACCGCGCCGCGCGTGTCGCTGAAGCCGCTCTGCAGGAGCAGCGTCGGCCGCTGCTGACCCCGTCGCGCCTCGTGGATCCCGAGCAGCGGATGATGTTCGCCGACCGCCATTGGGTGAGGGTCCCCGGCGGCCAGGGGAGCGCCGAGCACGTCGACGGCTCGGTCTATCTGGCGATCAGCCTGCGCAACTTCGGTAACGGCATCGCCGTTTGCCAGTCGTGGACGGCAATGCCGTCGTTGGGGCTCTCGCTGACCCAGCCGGAACATAGCCCGATCGAGCGGTTCCGCCTCCAGGCGCGCGACCTCTACATCCCGCCTGGCGACGTCGGCATGTGGCAGGGCGTGCTGCGCGACGCTGAGGACCCAATGCGGGAGACGCTGGCGGCCACGGTCGACGCGATGGAGCCGGTCACCGTTGAGTTGCTCTACTCAGATTTGCTTGGCGGCCAGCGGACCGTGACTCGGTTTGCCTTGCTGCCGAAAGCCGGTGCCTGGTACGCGAGCATGACCCGTCACTGGTATCTCGACTGGGACGGGCCGCGACCGAACGCTCCCGCCGGCCCACCCTTGTCGCGGAGCGCCGAGGAGCTGCTGCGGTCCGAGGGGGCCGACACAGAGGCCGGCGGCGTCACGCCGAGCTAATTAGTTGGTCGTGGGTGCGTACAACGCAAAGGTGACGGCCAACGAAGGGGGCGAAGACGTCCTTCACGTCAGCCGGACGCTCGCACGGGTCGCCGGATTGCCAAGTCCGATCGTGGTGCGGACTTCTGCGGATCTGCTTACGCCAGCTCTGGGCGACTTCACTGAGGAATCGCGCAGGGCGCACAGCGTCCGGGCTGATCATGGCGGCGCTGCCAAAGGCCGGCTCCTGTATGTCGCCTCGGGTAAGGTCGTGTTTGCGTTCCTTGGTATACACGTGCCGCCGACTCCAGGACCGATCATCTGCGAGGCTTACGCCACGTCGGAGCGTGTTAGTGAGACCCAGTTCAGCCTCATGAGAGCGCACCTCTTGGCCGCAGCGCAAGAGCTGTCGTCGGAGTCGTTGCAGCGGGCCGGGAGGATTGGTTCGTTGGCCTGGGCCACGAATGACCGCGCCAACCTATCTGAGCTACACGCCATCGGCTTTCAGACCGCTCGCAAGCCAGCGCACTCCGACTGTGACCGCACGCACTACCTTGAGGGCAACTTCGGTTAAGAGAGCATGTCGCGAGAGCCGCGCTGCGTACGCGCGGCGGTTGCCTTTGCCTCCGACTGCTCCAGATGCTTGCGTGCGGAGTCGCTCAATCCGGCACGGATGGCGTCCCAAGCAGAATCGTCGCCGAGTACAGCTTGGATAGCTAGCTGCTCGCGCAGCGCCGATGCTATCCTTGCCGCGTTTTCGACGAGCTGAGCGAGCATCGCTGCACCTAGTTGGCCACGTAGGCGGAGCAGCCCGTATGGCTCGTAGTTATCGAGGACTAACTGGGGAGTGAACAGGAACGTCCCAACGCCTGATGCGCTTGAGAAGAACGGCCGGATTTGCTCGCATGCATGTAGCACTGTGGCGACCTTCTCACTGTGCTCACGTCTCACCCGTTGGGCCCGTCCGGCATCCCACGCGATGATCGTGTTCTCAGTGACCCCCAGCGCTAGCTGGCGCTGCATCCGGTCAGGCAGGAACGCCCTTAGCTCCCTGTAGCCCGCCGGCGCACCCAGCGGACGATTGGGTGAAGCGTGATTTCGCTTACGTGTTGGGCTCGTGGCTGGCATGATCGTTCGCATCCTAAACTCCGGCCTTCGAACATGAGTTTAGCGCCGAGCCGGGGAGCTTCATTCTGGCGGTCATCGACTGCTCCGATACCTGCGCACGATGACGATCGCGGCGCTGACGGCGATGGTCTGATGTTGAGCACACAGATATCCTTGAGACGGAACGGTTTCGTATCCTGCTGAGGAGGACCGGTTGAGGCAAGGACCTGCAAATGCCGGTGGTCGCGAGCATCGTCGGCTTGACCCGTCACGTGACGTGGCGATCTTCGGGGCTGTGCTAAGCGGGCTGACGGAGGTTGGCTACGAGCGGCTGAGCATGGATGAAATTGCCGCGCGAGCGCATGTCGGGAAGGCGACGATCTACCGTCGCTGGTCGTCGAAGGCGGAGGTCGTGGCGGCTGCTGCCGTGTGGTGGCGACAGCAAAACAAAGGGGTCATGGTGGCGCCGGACACCGGCACGTTCCGGGGAGATGTCGAAGCTGCGCTGGGCGCGGTTCCCGCTGTCATCGCGCTTGATCCGGACCTGACTCGCTTGTTCATGGAGTTGGCAGCCGCTGCGAGCCGGGATGCGGCGCTGGCGTCGGCGCTGGATGAGCAGGTGCTGGCCGTTCCGCGCGAGGTAATGGCGACGATCCTTGAGCGTGCGGTGGCGAGGGGCGAGATTCCACCGCAGCGGGATTTGAGCTTAGTAGGGGACGTTGCCATGGGTCTGAACATGCTGCGTCTGGCAACGGGCAAGCCGATCGATCAGGCGTTCGCCCGCCGGGTGTCCGAGACCGTGATCCTGCCGCTGGCTACCGCGCCGGCGGCAGACGCGTCGCAACCCGAATAGGGCTGGTCTGCCATCGGCGCGCCGTTCCGCCTGGGATTATACGTGCTACTTTGGACGAGACGGAACGGTATCGTTTCGCTAAAAGGTGAGTTGGCGGGGCGAGGAACGAGCAAGCGATGGGCAAGCGAGTCGGCGCAGAGAAGGAAATAGGCGCACGCAAGCAGGCGAAAACCAATCCAACCGCCGCTGATGATCGGGACAGCCGTCGCTGGTGGGTTCTGGCAGCGGTGACCCTCGCGGTGCTCGCTGCAGGCGTGGACAGCACGGTGCTGAGCGTGGCGCTGCCGACCCTGGCGGTTAAGCTGCACGCGTCCCAATCCGACCTGGAGTGGTTCTCGACCGGGTACCTGTTGACCTTGGCGGCGGCGATGCTGCCGGTCGGCGTGCTCGGTGACCGCTACGGTCGCAAGAAGCTGCTGCTCGGTGGTCTGGCCTTGTTCGGGCTGGGGTCATTGGGCTGTGCGTTCTCGGTCTCGGCTTGGGAGTTCCTGGTTGCGCGGCTGTTCATCGGCGCAGCCGGTTCGGCGGTGATCGTGATGGCGATCACCGCGATCACGGTGGTGTTCAGCGAGCAGGACCGGCCGAAGGCCGTGTCCATCTGGGCTGTGGCCAACGCAGTCGCGCTGCCGATCGGCCCGATCCTTGGCGGCTGGATGCTCTCCCGCTTCTGGTGGGGGTGGGTATTCGTGATCAACGCGCCGATCGCGATGCTGGGTCTGATCGCCGTGCTCGCTCTGCTTCCCGAGTCACGTGCGCCCGCAAAGCCTGACCTTGACCCGCTTGGGATGGTTACCTCGGCGGTCGGCCTGGCCGCGGTGAGCTATGGCCTAATCCGCGCCGGCGACGACGGCTGGGGTAATGCCCTGGCGACCATGTTCACGGTCGGGGGAGTAGCGCTATTGCTCGGGTTCTTCGTCTGGGAACGCTGCCTGTCAGGAAGGGCGCGCCGGCAGCCGCTGCTGGATCTGTCCCTGTTCCGGTCGCGTCCGTTCACATGGGGAACGGTCCTCGCTTTTGTGATCATCCTCGCGTTCATGGGTGTGCTATTCAGCCTGCCGCAATACTTCGAGGATGTACGTGGCTTTGACTCGCTGGGCTCGGGGCTGCGGTTACTGCCGCTGGTCGGCGGCTACATGGTCGGGGCGCTGCCTGCCGCCCAAATCGTTCGGCTGTTCGGCGCGAAGGTCGCAACGGCGGTTGGGTTTGCTGTACTGGCTGTCGGGCTGCTGATCGGCTCCGGCACCGGCGTCAGTTCTGGCGGGGTTTTTATCGCCGTCTGGATGGTGATCGCCGGTGCCGGCCTCGGACTGGCCATGGCGACAGTGTCCTCAGTGGCGATTGTCGAGCTGAGTGCGGAGCGTAGCGGCGTCGGCTCGGCGGTCTTCCAGGCGGTCTGTAAGATGGGCGGGCCCCTGGGGACTGCGATCCTCGGCAGCGTGATCAGCGCCGGCTACCTGGCACATCTCAACCTGATCGGGCTGCCGGCCGGTGTTCGGCCTGTCGCCCGGCAAGGCATCGCTGACGCCATCGTCATCGGCCAAAGGTTCGGCTCCACCACGCTGATCACCTCAGCCAAGGTCGGGTTCAGCAACGGCCTCGACAGCTCGCTCATCGTCGTGGCGGCTGCTGCGATCGCCGGGCTGCTGCTCGCCCTGGCCTTCCTGCCCAACACGAGAACGCCTGCCAGCGCGTCCGGGCTCGCTCACGATACCGAACGCGAGCCAAGCTCGGTCACGCCGAAGTCCCCGACGGCAGCCACCTGAAGCGCCAGGTCGAGGCTGCTCCGCCGATTCCGAGCGCCTTGCCGACCGAGGGTTCCTCGTCGACGAAGGGACAAATCGCGAAAGCTGCCGTGGGCATTGCCGGGCTCCATAATCTTGCCGCTATAGAGGCGGTCGCTCAAACCTGGGAATTGGCTCATGGCCAAAAACCGGAGGCACCTGCGGCTTTCTAAGGCCCTGACGGATCCTTGTCCGGTCCCGGATCCGGAAGCTCAGGCTCGTTTGTCACCAGCGCCAGCAGCCCGGGGAAGCGCTGATCGAACTCCGGTCGGCGTAGGCGGTTCAGGCGCCTGGTGGCCTCGGCGCGTTGCTCGATCAGGCCGGCGCTGCGCAAGATGGCGAAGTGGTGCGTGAGCGTGCCGTTGGTGACCGGTAGGTCGAAGCTGCCACACGCCCGCGTCCAGTCAGGGCTCGCTGCGAGTTGACGCACGATCGAGCGCCGAATGGGATCGGCCAGGGCGCCAAGCGCGGTCTCCAGCGGGACATCGCGCGGATCGGCCTGGCGATCCGTCGTTCGATCGCGATCCGATCTTCGTTTGGCTGCCATCAAACAACTAGACTAGCCGGGAAAGCAAGCTGAGGAGCAGCGATGAACATCGACATCGGTCGCGTCGGCATCTGGAGCAGCTCCCCGGCGTGGCAAGGTTCGCCCGAGCTGGCAGATGCGGCAGCAGAGCTCGAGGAGCTTGGGTACGGTGCACTTTGGCTCGGCGGCTCAAGCGGCGATCTGGGGCTGCCGGAGACGCTTCTAGCAAGCACCAGCCGGTTGGTGGTGGCCACCGCGATCATCAATATCTGGACTGATCCTGCGAAGGACGTCGCAGCTCGCTACGCCGAGGTTGAGCGGGAGCGGCCAAACCGGCTGCTGATCGGACTCGGCACGAGCCACGCGCCGATGGTGGAGGCGGCCGGCTTCAGCTACCGGCGGCCGCTGCAGCGACTCGTCAGCTATCTCGACGAGCTGGACCAGAATTTTCCGACGATTCCCACAAATCGCCGTGTGCTCGGCGTGCTCGGGCCGAAGGCGCTTGACCTGGCGGCGCGACGCAGCGCAGGCGCGCACCCATACCTCGTCACCCCCGAGTACACGCGCGCGGCCCGGGCCCAGATCGGGCCTGACCCGTTGCTGGCCGTCGAGCAGAAGGTCGTGCTCGAGACCGAGCCTCGGCGTGCTCGCGCGATCGCCCGTGCCCGCCTTGCTCTGTACCTGCGACTGCCCAACTACACGAACAGCTTCCTACGTCAGGGCTTCAGCGAGGACGACTTCGAGCGCGGCGGCAGTGATCGGCTCGTCGATGCTCTGGTCGCCTGGGGCACCGTCGAGCAGGTCCTCGACCGCATCGCACAGCACCACGCCGCCGGCGCCGACCATGTCGCGATCCAGGTCCTCGACTCGGAGGACTTCCAGCCGACGAACCCGCTTCCGCGTCCGCTCTGGCGCGAGCTGGCTGTCGGCTTGCAAAGCACGATGGGCGTGCGATGAGCAACCTTTCGCCCGAGCTGCGCGCGCTGATCGAGTCCGGTCCGCTTGCGCACCTGACAACGATCAACCGCGATGGCAGCCCGCAGGTAACCGTCATCTGGATCGGCCTCGACGGCGATGAGATCGTCAGCGGCCACATGCACCATCACCACAAGCTCAGGAACATCGAGCGCGACCCGCGCGTTGTGCTCTCCTTCGATGCCCCCCACGATCGTGATGCCGTCCGCAGCCCCTACGCCGTGGTCCGAGCACACGCGACGGCTGAGCCAAGCGAGCAGGCTTGGGATCTCCTCGATCGACTCGCCAGGGTCTACATGCGGCCGGACAGCGTGTTCCCCGCGCCGAAGGCCCCCGGCTACATCGCCCGCTACCGGATTGAGCGCGTCAGTGGCGTTGGGCCGTGGGTGCCGGAGTCGCGGTAGGCTCACCGCCGTCGCGGCCGTCGTCGTAGCCGCCATCGCTGCGCTCGACCAGGATTCGCAGGAACTCGGCCGCGGCGGGTGTCAGCGGTCCAGGCCGGACGGCGGCACCGATCGGGCGTAGCAGCGGCGGTTCGAGATGCGCCGTCACCGCACCACTGGCGGCGGCTTGCTCGGCAAGCGGGGTGGAGATGAAGGTCGCGCCGGCGCCGGTCAGCGTCAGCGGCACCATCGCGTCGCGCTGAGTGGTTTCCACGGCGAAGTTCGGGATGACCCCGGCGCGGGCGAACAGCTCCTCGACGATCAAGCGCGTGGATGTCCCCTCGGGCGTGATCACGATCGGCAGATCGGCAAGCTCTGCCGCCGAGACCCGGTCGGGCGTGGTCAGCTCGGTGCCGGGCGGGAAGACCGCCAGCAACTCCTGGTCGAGCAGGCGCGTCTGAGCCAGAGCGTCGCTGAACGGCAGCTCGGCGACGCCGATCTCGCAGCGCGCGGACGCCAGCATGGCACTGATCGTGGCGGAGTCCTCGGCGCCGAGCAGGTCGAGGATCACGTTCGGGTGGCGCCGGCGGAACTCGCCGGCGACTGGGGCGAGGTGTGTCACGACCAGCGTCGGTAGCGCGGCCACCGCGAGCTCGCCGCCCTGTAGCCCGATCACCTCGGCAACGCCGGCGCGGGCGATCTCGGCGTCGAACAGCGCCCGGCGGCCGGCGGTCAGGAAGACCTCGCCGGCTGGCGTGACGGCGATCTCGCGGCCAAGCCGGTGGAACAGCGGCGTGCCAAGTTCCCGCTCGAGGCCCGCAACACGACGTGAGAGCGACGGCTGCGCGTACCCGAGCGCTCGGGCCGCGGCAGTGAACGAACCATGGTCGGCGACGGCGACGACACAACGGATGTCGGTTAGCTCCATCAGCTGAGAGTCTACTCAACTCATGCGCTCTCGCTATCGGTGAGCTACAAAATTGTATTTGACTGTATGGATGTCGCGGTCTTGACTACGTGACGTGAGCACATTCGCATTCTTCATCTCAGTCCTGCTGGCCTCGATCGTCGCCGGGATGCTCGGGTCGATGCTTGGCCTCGGCGGCGGGATCGTGGTGGTGCCGTTCCTGACGCTGGCCTTCGGAATCAACATCCGCCTTGCGATCGGGGCGTCGATCATCGCGGTTGTCGCCACCTCGAGTGGCGCCGCCTCCGCGTACGTGCGGGAGCGGATGACGAACCTCAGGGTCGCGATGGCGCTTGAGGTCGCGACGGTCACCGGGGCGCTAACGGGCGCCGCGGTCGGTGGCCTGATCTCGGTCAGCCTGCTCTCGATCGTCTTCGGGATCGTCTTGATCCTCGCCGCGGCCGGGATGCTGCGCCGGCGGGCGGATCACGGCGCCGCGGTGCCGCCGTCGCGCCTGGCGGACAAGCTGCGCCTGCACAGCGCCTACTACGACGTTCAGCGCAACGAGGTCGTCAAATACCGCGTGACCCACGTCCCTGCCGGCGCGGTGATGATGTATGTCGCCGGCGCCGCCAGCGGCCTGCTCGGGATCGGCGGCGGAGTGTTCAAGGTCCCCGCGATGGACCTGGCGATGCGGTTGCCGGTGAAGGTGTCGAGCACCACCAGCAACTTCATGATCGGCGTCACCGCGGCCGCGAGCGCCGCCGTCTACTTCGGGCGCGGCGACATCGACCCACTGATCGCGGGACCGGTTGCGGTGGGCACGTTGCTCGGTGCGCGCGCCGGCGCGCGGCTGCTGCCGAAGCTGAGCGGCGGGCTTGTCCGGATTCTGTTCGTCATCGTGCTGGTTCTGGTCGGACTCGAGATGTTGAGGCAGGGAATATGAGCGTGGAATCGCAGCCGCTGGATCAGAACGCCACGACCGTCGTCGCGGAGCCGGCCACCGACATGGGGAAAGCACCGTACGGCCGGGACGCGGTCCGTCCGCAGATCAGCGAGCCGGTTGAGTCGGCGATCGGCTGGTCATTGCGGATCGGCGTCGCGATCTCGATGGTGCTGGTGCTGGCCGGTGCTGCCGTCGCGTTCATCGGCGGCGCCTACGGTGGCGGTGACGGTCGCCGCCACGCGCTGACGTCGGTCCACACCGTGGTGCCACACACCCTGAGCGCCGCCTTCACCGGTGCCGCGCACGGCCACGGGCCGGCGCTGATCGCGCTTGGCTGCCTGGTCCTGATTCTCACGCCGATTATCCGGGTCGTGGTCTCGGTGCTCGGCTTCGCGCTGGTGAAGGATCGCGTCTACGCGCTGATCACGCTGCTGGTGCTGGCGCTGCTGGGCGGGTCGCTGCTGGTCAGCACGCTCTGAGCGGAGTCGGTGCCAGCACACCCCGAGGCAGGCCGGGCCCGCCGGCCCGGCCCCCGGATCCACCGCCGTCAGAAGACGATCAGCGCCCGGCCGCGCAGACCGCCGGCGTCCATCAGCTCCTCCGCCTCGGCGGCACGCTCGGGCGGGAACGTTGCCGCAACCCGTAGCTGCAGGCGCCCATCTGCGGCAAGCTCGCGCAAGTGCTCGAGCCAGTCGGTGCGCTCGAGCGCCTCGCTGACCATGACCTGCTTCACGGTGATCCCGCGCTCGGTACTCGCCGGCTTCCAGCCGCGAACCACGGCCATCGCGCCGCCGTCGCGCAGCGCGCCGAACACCGTGTCGTGCAGCAGAGCGGTGTCGTAGATGCCGTCAACGCCTGCCGGCGCGGTCGCGCGAACGGCCGCGACGAAGCCCTCGCCGCGTGGCACCACGACGTCGGCGCCGAAGCCGCGCACGAGCTCCTCGTCCTCGGGCTTGGCATCGCCGATCACACGCAGGCCGGCATCCTTCGCCAGCCCTACGACGTAGGAGCCGAGCAAGCCGGCGGCGCCGGTCACGGCCAGCGTCGCGCCCGTCCGCAGCCCAAGCAGCTCGAGCCCGAGCATCGCGGTCAGCCCGTTCATCGGCAGCGTCGCTGCCTGCTCGAGGCTGGCGCCGGTGGGAATCGACACCACCGACGCGGCGGGGACAACCAGCAGCTCTACCTGCGCCCCGCCCTCGGGGCGGCGCGGCGAGACTGCGGCCATGACCTCATCGCCCACCTTCAGCCGGTCGACCCCGGCGCCGACGGACTCGATCACGCCCGCCGCGTCCATCCCCGGCGTCCAGGGTGCAGGCACCGCGGCGCCCGCCCGGCGCAAGCCGATGTCGGTCGGATTGACGGCGGCTGCGTGCACGGCGATCCGTACCTCGCCGGTTTCCGGCTCCCGCGCAGCTCGTTCGATTACCTGAAGTACCTCGGGGCCGCCGGGCGCGATGATTCCGACTGCACGCATCGTCTCTCCAATCTTTTGTCGTTGAAACCAGCTCGAATCGAAGTCTAGAAGTGGTCGATTCGGCCAGGCCCCGCTAACGCTATGAGGGCAGCGTTACCTGGAGGCGGTGCGGTGCGTCCCGGCGGATTCGGGAGGCGTGGATGAGCGTCGTCCGCCGCGCTCGGGGAGGCTGGGCTGCCCTCAACCGGTGGGCGGACGCCCGGGAAGCGTGACGGTGAAGCGTGAGCCGTAGCCGGGCTGGCTGTGTACGTCGATACGGCCATTGTGGGCGCGGACGAGCTCGCGGACGATAGCCAAGCCGATGCCGGCGCCGCCGGTCCGGCGGGCGCGTGATTGCTCGGCGCGCCAGAAGCGCTCGAAGATGTAGGCGAGATCCTCGCCGCGGATGCCGACGCCGGTGTCGGAGACGACGATTGTTGCCTCGCGGCCACGTTGGCTGAGCGCGACGGTGACAGTTCCGCCCGGGTTGGTGTAGCGCAACGCGTTTGACAGCAGGTTTTCGAGGATTTGGGTGATGCGGTCGGCGTCGCCCCAGGCGCGAGTCGGAGCGATCTGCTCGATGAGTTCGATGTCCTTGGCCGCAAGTCGCTCGCGGTAGCCGTTCGTGCGCTCGCTGACTAAGGCCGCGAGGTCGACGTCCTGCTTGGCGATTGTCAGCCCGGGACGCTCGGCGTCGGCGAGCTTGCCCATGTCCGCCACGAGCTGGACGAGGCGCAGCGCCTCGGTGTGCATGGCTTCGAGGTTGTGTTGCTCATCCGGGAGCACGCCGTCCTGGGCGGCCTCGATCCGGGAAACGATGCCGGTCAACGGCGTGCGTAGCTCGTGCGCGATGTCGGCGGCGGCCGCCCGGCGGATCTGCTCCTCGCGTTGCAGGGTGTCGGTGAGGTTGTTAATCGCGCGGGCGAGCGCGGTGGTCTCGGCTGGGCCGGTTGGTGGCACGCGTACCTCGAGGTCGCCGCGCTCGACCTGTCCGGCGGCGGCGGTCAGCCGCCGCAACGGCCGCGCCAGCAACGGCGCCAGCAGCAGCGCAGCCAGCACGCCGAGCCCTAGCGCCAGGGCAGCGGCGACCAGGTGCAGGCGGTTTAGCCGGGAGCTGAGCTCCTGGTATTCGCCGCTCATTACGTTGCCTGACTGCGGAGTGATCACAACGCTTCCGAGCTTCCGGCCGTCACTTACGACCGCTGCAGTAGCGGTGGCTCTGCTGGCCGTAGCGGTTGCGTGCGACCGTTCTGCCGACCGCTGGCCGCCAAGCGGGCGGCCAGCGGGATCGAGCAATGTCAGTCGGTAGCCGTTCATTGCGGCGAGATGGCCGAGTTCGGCGACATTAGCCTGTGTCCAGTGGCCGGACTGGCGGTAGAGGCTCGCTCCCAGGTCGGCGCTATGCCTGGCCGAGTCCTGTAGACGCGCCTCGGCAAACTGATCGAGGCGGCTGTGCAGACCGGCGTTGGCAAGCACCGTCGCAAGCCCGACGGACAGCACGGCAACCGCGGCAAGCGCCAGTGCCAGCCTGCTGCGCAGACCTAACTGCCGCCAGCGAGATCTCACTGTCGGTTGACGTCAAGTCGGTAGCCGACGCCGCGTACCGTATGGATGTAGCGCGGCGCGCTGGGGTCGGGTTCAATCTTGTGGCGCAGGTTCTTCACGTGCGCGTCGATCGTGCGCTCATACCCCTCGAAGTCGTGGCCCTCTACCCGGTTGATCAGCTCGAAGCGCGAGTACACGCGCCCCGGGTACTGGGCCAGCGCGAGCAACAGCCTGTACTCGGTAGCCGTCAGCTCGACGGGCTTGTCCGCGACCCGTACCTCGTGGCGGACGGTGTCCACACAGAGGCCGCCGTCATCGAAGCGAAGGTTCTCGACAAGCGGTATCTCGAAGCCGGCGCGACGGAGGATCGCCTTGATCCGGGCAACCAGCTCCCGCGGGCTGAACGGCTTGACGAGGTAGTCGTCGGCACCTTGCTGGAGCCCGCTGACGCGGTCTTCCTCGTCAGACTTTGCGGTGAGCATCAGGATTGGCACATCGGAATGGCTGCGGACCTCCCGGCAGATCTCCTCGCCCGAGATGTCCGGGAGCATCAGATCGAGCACAAGGAGCTCCGGGCGTTTGCTGAACGCTAGCTTGAGGCCCTCGTGACCATCAAGCGCGCTGTAGACGATGAATCCGTCCCGCTCCAGATAGGCACGAACGACCTCCTGCACCGAGGGCTCGTCATCGATTACAAGGATTCGCTCGTTCACGCTCCACCGCGCCAGGTCGTGACATCGCGTTGATGATGACACGGCTCTCCAGCCTTCACAGAAGCAGTGGATCTTCTTCACGGGAACTTCGCAGTGTTCGCCGATGCTGCGCCTACATCGAGATGACAGCGATCGACTTCAACAGCCTGGATGGATGAGCATGAGCCTGTTCTCTCATAGACATAGAGCTACGCGCTTCACAAGCGGTAGCGTGCCCAGCCAGCGCGTGATCGTCGATGGCAGCTATCAGCCCGACACACTGCTGGCGGCTGCCGGCAAGCCGGTGACGGTGGTCTTTCGGCGACGCGACGCGTCATTGTGCTCGCTGGAAGTGGTCTTTCCCCACCAGGGCGTGCACGCCACGCTCCCGCAGGACGAGGACGTAATGATCGAGCTGCCGCCCAGCAAGCCGGGCGAGTACGAGTTCCACTGTGGCATGGGCGTGCTCTACGGGAGGCTGATCGTGCAATGACGATGACCGGTGTGATCACGATCGGGCTGGACCCAGATATTCACCTGGGGCCGGTGATGTTCACTTGGATGGGCCTGACGATCGGGATCGCGATTGTCATCGGCACGCTGCTGGCCGCCCGTGGGCTGCACGAGCGGCGGCTGGTCCAGGACCCGCTGTACACGCTGGTGGGATTGGTTGCCATCGGCGCCGTCGTCGGCTCGCGCCTGTACTACGTGGTTGAGCACGGTGGCCCTCTGATCGGTCGTTACGGCTACACGTACTTCGGCGGCATGATCCTTTCGGGGTTACTGCTGTTCGCCTACATCTGGCGTAAGCGACTATCGGTCGGGTACCTGGACGCGATTGCCGCCGCATTGCCATTCAGTGTCGCGATTGGCCGGGTCGGCGATATCGTCAACGGCGAGCACTACGGCGCGGCCAGCAACTTCCTGCTGGCGGTCCGCAACGCTAACCCGAACGCAATGACGCCCAACCCGTCAATTGCCTACCAGAACATCGGTCTCTACGAGGCGATGCTCGGGGCACTGATCTTCTTGATCGTGTGGCCGCTGCGTCGCCGTCTGACACGACCGCTCGATCTTACCTGGATGGTGCTGGTGCTGTTCGCGGTCGGTCGCTTTCCGCTGTTCTTCTTTCGTACGGTCACTCCGCGGCCGGCGCTGGGGCTCGCCGATGGTCAGTGGACCAGTATCGCTCTGGTGATCGTGGCTGTACTTGGCTGGCTTTTGACACGGAGGTACGGCAAGCAGCTCCTCGCTTGGCGAGGTGGGGTATTGCGAACTCGCAGCGTGAAACCGCTAACCGGCCCGGAAACAAGTGAAAGTCGTTCACGCAACCAGTAGACGTAGTTCATGGCGACTTCACATTGACATCCCATACTGATGGGGAAGGGCAATGGAACCGTCCATCAGAAGGAAGGGAAATCGACCATGAAACGACCGAGTGTCAATATAACTGCGGTCGAACGGGTTGGTAGGATCGTGATCGGCGGCGCAGCCGCAGTCGCCGGGGTGGTGTTACTTGTGCCGGCGAGCGGCGTGGTCGCGATCGTGTTGCTGGTGCTGCTGGTGCTTGCCGGCCTGGATCTGGTTGTCACCGGGTTGCTGGGGCACTGCCCGCTATACGCAAAGCTAGGCCATGTTCCCCGGTCGCTGCGACTAGGGAACTAGCCATGAGGATCATGCAATGAGCTTGTTCGATACCGAGAAGTACCAAAGCCGAATGAGCGATCATCCCAGCCACGAACGCGGCGGTCCTGGCGGTCCTGGCGGCCATGGCGGCCATGGCTGGATGATGATGATCTGCTGCATCCCGATGCTGGTGATCGCCGTCGTGCTGGTCGCAACCGGCGTTGCCGGCGTGAGCTTCATCGTCGGAGCGGTCTTATGTACCGCGATGATGGCGATGATGATGGTCACGATGTCCGGCGGCCACGGTGGGAGGTGAGCTCTGATGATGTACTGGAACGGGCATCTGGGCGCTGTCGGCTGGGTCCTCTCGTCGCTGTGGACGTTGATGATCCTGGCACTGCTTGTGGCCGGGGTCCTGTGGCTGGTAACCGCGCTCAGCGAGCGAGGACGCTCGACTCACACATCGCAGCTCACGGCGCGTGAGATCCTCGATCGCCGTCTCGCCCGCGGCGAGCTGGCGGTTGAGCAGTACAACGATCTCTGCCGAGCGCTTGAGCACGGTCCAACGTCTGCCGGGGAGGGTTCGCAGGAGGTGCCGCCGGGCGCGGCGCCGATGCTGCCCGCCTGAGCCCCGGGTATTGGCAGTCCATCTTCACCGGCGGCTGCCACTATGCTCGCGACGCCGCTGAGCCAAGGCCCGGGATCGGGATCGTTATATACCCCGCTGGGGTACACTCAGCGGTAGGCGCATCGGCAGCGATCGAGAAAGGCGGCGCCGATGCACAGCGTGCTCCGTGCCTTATCAATCTCGGGCTCGATGACCTGGGAGATCACTTGGGCCCTGATCCTGGGCTTCGCGCTCTCGGCGGTGGTGCAGGCAGTCGTCCGTCGCTCGACGATCGCCGGGTTACTTGGCGACGAGAGGCCGCGTACGCTGGCGATAGCGGCGGGCCTCGGCGCGGCATCGTCGTCGTGCTCGTACGCGGCGGTGGCACTGGCCCGGTCGCTGCTGCGCAAGGGGGCGAGCTTCACCGCCGCGATGGCGTTCGAGATCGCCTCGACGAACCTGGTGATCGAGCTCGGGGTGATCCTGGTCCTGCTGATGGGCTGGCAGTTCACCGTGGCCGAGTTCACGGGCGGGCCGCTGATGATCGTGGTGCTCGCGCTGCTGTTCCGGCTCTTCTTGCGGCGCGGCCTGCTGGCGCGGGCGCGTGAGCAGGCCGACCGGGGTCTGGCCGGATCGATGGAAAGTCACGCGGCAATGGACATGTCGGTTCGCCGCGAGGGGTCGTTCTGGTCCCGGCTGCTGTCCGGCGAAGGCTTTACCTCGGTCAGCCACGTGTTCGTGATGGAGTGGGCGGCGATCATCCGCGACGTGGTGATCGGCCTGCTCGTGGCGGGAGCCGTTGCGGCCTGGGTGCCTGACTCGTTCTGGCGGTCATTCTTCTTCGCGGGGCACCCGTTGGCCGCCAAGCTCTGGGGGCCGCTGATTGGGCCGGCGGTGGCGATCGTCTCGTTCGTCTGCTCGGTGGGGAACGTACCGCTGGCGGTGGTGCTGTGGAAAGGGGGGATCAGCTTTGGCGGGGTGGTCGCGTTCATCTTCGCCGATCTGATCATCGTTCCGATCCTGAACATCTACCGCAAGTACTACGGGTTGCGCATGGCTGGCTTCCTGCTGGCGACTTTCTACGTGGCGATGGCGGCAGCCGGATACGTGGTCGAGCTGGTCTTCGGCGGTCTCGGGATCATTCCCGGACGGGGTGCGGCCACGCTGCTCACGCGGGGCATCTCATGGGATTACACGACCTGGCTGAACATCGTCTTTCTGGCGCTGGCCGCGGTGCTCGTCGTGCGCTTCGTCCGTTCCGGCGGCGTGCCGATGCTGCGCATGATGGGCGGCTCACCCGACTCGGCCGGTGATCACGATCATCACGCGGCTGCAAGCGGTCATGATGGATCAGATCGGGCCGGATCTCACATGGCCGGATGACGGGTTCGATCTCCGTATACCCAACAGGGGTATAGTACGATACGTGAAGCGAGCGAAAGCGAGGACGCCATGTACGGCTACACGCCAAACAAAGAGGATTACCTGAAGCGTCTGCGCCGGATCGAGGGGCAGGTGCGCGGCCTGCAGAAGATGGTCGAGGAGGACAAGTACTGCATCGACATCCTGACTCAGGTGTCGGCAGCAACCAAGGCGCTGCAGGCGGTGGCACTCGGCTTGCTCGACGATCACCTGAACCACTGCGTGATGGAGGCGGCCGCCGAGGGTGGCGATGTTGCCACCGACAAGATCCAAGAGGCATCCGCGGCGATCGCTCGCTTGGTGAAGTCCTGACGGCGGGCAATGACCCGACGTTCCGATAAACGCAAGGAGATCTGTGATGACGACCATGAGCTATGAGGTGACCGGGATGAGCTGCGAGCACTGCGTGCACGCGGTGACCAGCGAGATGAAGAGCCTGGACGGGGTCAGCGACGTGCGTATCAAGCTGGTGCCGGACGGCCGCTCGGTGGTAACGGTCGCCAGCGCCGCCCCGCTCGACGTCGCGGCGGTCACGGCCGCGCTCGACGAGGCCGGGGACTACCAGCTCGCCAGCTGAGATGACCGCGATGACCGTCGTCGAGGAGGAGCTGCCGCGTGATGCGGGCGAAGACTCCGAGCAGACCGTCGAGCTTGCGATCGGGGGGATGAGCTGTGCGTCGTGCGCGGCACGCATCGAAAAGAAGCTGAACAAGCTCGACGGGGTCCTCGCGACGGTGAACTTCGCGACCGAGACGGCTCGGGTGACCTTCCCGCCGGCCGTGGGCACCGATGCGCTGATCGCGACGGTCGAGCAGATCGGCTACAGCGCCGCGCCCGCCGTCTCCGCTCAGGAGGACGACCCGGATGCCGCCGGGGAGGCGGCGCAGACGGCGGCTGCGACCGACCCGTTGCGCCAACGGCTGCTGGTCTCGATCATCCTGGCGGCGCCGGTCGTGCTTTTGGCGATGGTGCCGGCGCTGCAGTTCCGCAACTGGCAGTGGGCGTCGCTCGTCCTGGCATCGCCGGTGGTGATCTGGGGGGCGTGGCCGCTGCACCGGGCCGCGGCCCTGAATGCCCGTCACGGGGCGGCGACGATGGACACGCTGGTGTCGGTCGGCGTGGGTGCCGCCTACCTGTGGTCGCTGTACGCGCTGTTCTTCGGGACGGCCGGCGACCCGGGCATGAGGATGCCCGTCGTCTTGCTGGCGAGCGGCAACGGAGCGTCGACGATCTACCTCGACGTGGCATCCGGGGTGACGGCATTGATCCTGCTCGGTCGCTACTTCGAGGCTCGGGCCAAGCGCCAATCAGGCGCCGCGCTCAGGGCGCTCCTATCGCTGGGCGCTAAGGACGTCGCGGTCTGGCGTGACGGGACCGAGCTGCGGATACCGGTGGAGCAGCTGACCGTCGGGCAGGAGTTCGTGGTCCGCCCGGGGGAGAAGATCGCCGCGGACGGGACTGTGGTGTCGGGCAACTCGGCGGTCGATACCTCAATGCTGACCGGCGAATCGATTCCCGTCGAGGTCGGGCCCGATGACGCTGTCACGGGGGGCTGTGTCAACGCCAACGGCCGGCTCATCGTCAGAGCCAGCCGCGTCGGCGCCGACACCCAGCTAGCGCAGATCGCTCGGCTGGTCAACGACGCGCAGGCCGGCAAGGCACCGGTTCAGCGACTCGCGGACCGGATTTCCGCTGTGTTCGTGCCCTGCGTCTTCGGCATATCGCTGGTCACGCTGATCATCTGGATCGCCAGCGGTCACCCGCTCGCCGCCGCGTTTACCGCCGCGGTTGCGGTGCTCATCATTGCCTGCCCCTGCGCCATGGGGCTCGCCACCCCGACCGCGATCCTCGTCGGAACCGGGCGCGGTGCCCAGCTCGGCATTCTGATCAAGGGGCCCGAGGTGCTGGAGTCCACCCGGAAGATCGACACGATCGTGCTCGATAAGACTGGAACGGTCACCACTGGGCTGATGAGCCTGCTCGACGTGGCCGCCGCCCCCGGCGACGACATCGAGCAGGTGCTGCGCTTCGCCGGCGCCGTGGAGGGTGCGTCCGAGCATCCGGTCGCCGCCGCCATCGCCACCGGCGCCGAGCAGCGGCTCGGCGCCACACTGCCCACCGCTGTCGAGTTCGCCAATCACCCGGGACTTGGCGTCTCCGGTGTCGTCGACGATCATCCGGTGGTGGTCGGCCGGGCCACCTGGCTCCAGTCCGAGCGGGCGATGGCTGTTCCCGAGGCGCTCGCCGGGTATGCCGCGCACGCTGAGCAGGCCGGACAGACGGCTGTGTTCGTCGCCTGGGACGGCGAAGTTCGCGGTGCTCTCGTGGTGGCCGACACGATCAAGCCCAGCTCCGCCGAGGCGATCGCGCAGCTCCGTCAGATGGGGCTTGTGCCGGTGTTGCTCACCGGCGATAACGAGCGTGCCGCCCGGGCCGTGGCCGCGAAGGTCGGCATCGACGAGGTGATCGCCGAGGTGCGTCCGGCCGGCAAGGCGCAGGTGGTCAAGCGGCTGCAGGAGGCCGGTAAAGTCGTCGCCATGGTCGGAGATGGAGTCAACGACGCCGCCGCCTTGGCCAGTGCCGACCTTGGCCTTGCCATGGGCACTGGCACCGACGCCGCCATCGAGGCCTCCGACCTGACGCTCACCCATGGCGATCTGCTCACGGTGCCGCAGGCGATCCAGCTGTCCCGTCGCACGCTGACCACGATCAAGGGCAACCTCGTCTGGGCATTCGGCTACAACGTGCTTGCCATCCCGCTTGCCGCCCTCGGTCTGCTCGACCCGCTGATCTCCGGCGCCGCCATGGCATTCAGCTCGGTGTTCGTTGTCACGAACAGCCTCAGACTTCGCCGCTTCACCCCGTCGAGTCCGCGGCAGCCGACAGTTCAGCCGGCTGCAGATGATGGACTGCGGCCGGCGATGGCGAAGGTGTGACTACCCTGGACCGCCGGCCGCACGACAGCGCGGTCGGCGGTCTGCGGGATAGCGCGGCCGATCCCTGCTCGGCTAGTCTCGGTGCAATGAGCGAACCTGTGGAGCTGGTGATCTTCGACAACGACGGCGTGCTTGTGGACAGCGAGCGGCTGGCGGCCGAGATGAGCGTGCGGATCTTCGCCATGTTCGGCATGCAGGTGAGCTACGACGAGGTGGTCGAACGCTTCATGGGGCGCGCCGAGGGGATCATCAAGCAGACGATCGTCGAGCACCTCGGACACGAGCTGTCGGCCGAGGACCTTGCGCGTATCGATAATCTGAACCACACCACGTTCGCCGAGCGCCTGGAGCCGATCGACGGGGTTGTGGAGGCGCTCGCCGAGATTGCGCTGCCGAAGTGCGTCGCATCCGGCGGCGAGCCCGACAGCTTGCGCTTCAAGCTCGAACGCTGCGGTCTGCTCGACTCCTTCGACGGACACATTTTCAGCGCCACACAGGTCGAGCACGGCAAACCGGCTCCGGACCTGTTCCTCTTCGCCGCCGACCAGATGGGCGCCTCGCCGAGCCGCTGCGTCGTTGTCGAGGACAGCGTCTATGGCGTGACGGCCGCGCGTGCGGCGGGCATGCGGGCACTTGCCTACCTCGGCGGGATGGTCCCCGCGGAGTCGCTCGTAGGCCCCGACACGACGCTGTTCGACAGCATGCGCGACCTTCCGTCCCTGATCTCGGAGCTAACGGAAGAGAAGTCGGCCGCCTGACTTCCAGAGCGGCAGCGAGCTGAGCGCTGCCGGCAGCTGCTCGCGGCTCGCTTTTGCTCATGCTCAGCGCAGGTACTGGAAGGAGAGCGACTCGAAGCGCTGGAAGTCGCCGTCGAAGCTGGCGAGTGTCGCCTGGTGCTCGATCGCCAGTGCGGCAAGGTGCGCGTCGGTGGTGAGGTTCCCGGCCGTGCCCGATGCCTGCAACAGCAGGCCAAGCGTCTCAAAATGACCTGCGCCTGGATGTATCGCTCGCGCTGCCGGTGCTGACAGCCACTGACGGACCTGATCGATGGCATCGCGCGAGCTCAGTGGCTGTTCCATGATGTGCGCGTTGGTCGAGATCCTGACGAAGCCGAGCAAAGCGACAGTGGCGAAGCCCACAGCCTCGGCGCCGGAAAGACCCTCTTCGATCCAGGCGCTGGCAGTGTCGTGATGGCCAGAACGTGAATCGCGCGCATAGAGCAGAACGTTGAGGTCAGGAATCTTCATCGACCCTGCTCGAGCTTGCGCAGGATCTCCTCGTCGTCGAGCGAAGCGGCAACGGCCAATGCTTTGGTGAGGTCGATGCCCGCCTTCACTCCCATTGGGCTTGCTTGTTGGCGGAAATGCGGCACGACCGGACGCTGACGCATCAAGCCATTGCGCAGCGTCTCGTTGATCACGCGCTTGAACGGCTGCTGACGCTCATGTGCGAGCGACTGCAACTCGTCCGCAACGTCGTCATCCAATGTCACCGTGGTGCGCATTTACGCATCATAGCATCAGATTGGCGTACATCGTGATGCTTCAAGGATTTGGCGAGTCGGCTCGGCGGGGCTCCGGGCCGCGCAGGAAGCGGATGCCGGTCAGCACCGTCAGCACGGTCAGGCAGACCGCGCTGGCGACGCACCACTCGCAGATCTCGTGGAGGGTGAAGACCTCGCGGTAGCTGAGGTAGACGCTGAAGCCGAAGCCGATCAGCGACGCCAGGAAGGCCACCGCACGGGCGAGCTCGCCGGGAATCCGCGTCAGCAGCGTTGCCAGGATCACGAGGTAGCCGATCAGGCCGATCAGCGCTACCGGGATCCCGAGCACGCGCGAGTAGATCGACGACTGCACGGTCTCGCAGCTCGAGCGGCCGTTATGCGCGCCGACGCAGATCAGCGACTGGAAGCCGCGGTAGTGGACGTACGTGAGGTAGGCGGCGATCAGGGTGCCGATCACCGCGAACACGAGGATCGCGATCCATAGCCGGTCACGACCGGGCCGCTGTGCGGCGGGGCTCAGGGGCGAGAGATTGCTGGCTGTCGTCACTTCGAAGCTCCCGATCGCCTTGGCGCTACGGCTGCTGTCCGGACCTTCCCTGTCCAGCCGTGGCGCCTCACTTTAGGAAACGGCCTTGATCGCCTGGACGAGGCTGCTGTAAGTGAAGGTGGGAGCTTGGGACTCGCCCTTCGGGCCTTGCATCACCAGCGTTGGTGTGCCGTCAATCTTCGCGTTCGTGGCGTCGGTGTCGTCGGTGTTGATCTGGTCGACGAACGAGGGGTCCTTCCGGTCGTTCTGCCATTTGCTGATCGACATGCCCTTGACCTGCTTGGCTAAGGCGAGCAGGAAGGCAGGGGTCGCGTAGTACGTGCCCTCCGTTCCCTGGTTCCGGTAGAAGAACTCCGCGTAGTTCCAGAACTTGTCCTGGGTCCCGGCCGACATGGCGGCGACCTGCTGGCGCTCGAAGATCTGCTGCGCCTCGCTGGAGCTGACGCTGGTCATGTTGCAGGTGGCGGTGCAGAACGAGCGGTACTCGACTTTCACCTTCCCGGTGCGGACATAGCTCGAAACGAACTTCGGGAACACCTGGGCCGAGAACTTGGCGCAAACGGGGCAGCCGAGGTCGGCGTAGTAGTACATCGTGATTGGGGCACCCGGGTTGCCGAGCTGAGTGCCGCTCTGAGGGATGCCGGCAAGTTGCGTCGCGATCTGCGAGTAGTCGGTCGACGTGACCTTTGCGGTCGTCTTCGAGGTCGCCGACTTGCCGCCGGTCACCGACAGCACCACGACGATTGCGACGACGATCACCGCCGCGCCGATGAGGCCGCCGAAGATCTGGAAGCGGCGCCGCCGCGCAGCTTGCTGCGCGGCCTCCTGCTGCTTCGCGACGCGGGCGGCACGAGCCTGGTCTTTCTGCTCTCTGCGCGTAGCCATCGCGCCTCAGAATAGCGATTGTCGACCGATGTGCTTGCCAAAACATGTCGCTTGCGGTGGTGACTGAGTTACCGCCGCCGACCGTGGTCGAGTCGCCCATGCGATGCTGCCCGGTGGGGGCGTCACGCAGACGCCCCCACGCGAAAACCCGCATTTAGCGTGTGAACATCTTGTGATTAAGATCTGCAAATCGGGCGCGCTGCCTCCGTGTGATTTATGCTGGTCGCATGTCGCAAGGTTTGAGCTCGTCCACAACGAGCATGGGGGTAACCGGTGCGGCTGGTGCCCATACTCGCCTGCGAATTGCGGTCATCGATCGCGATCCGGGGTTCATGCAGGTCCTCTCGAATCGGTTGGATTCCCTCGGTTGGGAGCTCCGGCCCCTGTCCACGGCGGTCACGGTCGAGGCTCTCGTCGGAATGCGCCTGAACGCGATCGTGGTCGATCTGGCAATGCTCGGCCCGTCCGGCTGGGAGTACCTGGAGCGTGTGTGCGGCCGGTTGCCCGCGCTTGGCATCGTCGTCTGCACCGGCCCGTCGTCGGTTGCGCAGCGTGTGCGCGGCCTGCGCCTCGGCGCTGATGCCTGGATGACAAAGCCGTGCCACGCTGAAGAGCTGATCTGTGTCGTGCAGGCGGCGATCCGACGCCAGCGTCGCAGTGAGATGCCGGTGGTCGAGTCGGCGGTCACGATCGGCGAGATCACGATCCGGCCCGATCTCTACCAGGCCTATGTCGGCGACACGAGCTTAGAGCTCACCGCGCGCGAGTTCGAGATCCTGCAGCTGCTCTCCCAGTCCGAGCGGGTGCAGCGGCGCGAGGAGATCTACGAGCGCGTCTGGGGCTACGCGATGGCCCACGGCGATCGCTCGGTCGACGTCTTCGTCCGCAAGCTACGGCAGAAGCTCCGTGTCGCGTCGCCGACGTGGAGCTACATCCACACCCACTTCGGCGTTGGCTACCGCTTCGCGGCGACGGCTGAGGCCGACGAAGGTGACGGGGCGACGGCTGAGATCATCTCGGCGTCGGTGCAAGCCTCCGACGACCTGGTCGAGGCCTCTGAGAGCCTCGACGAGGCCCCGAAGGACCTGGCCGCCGCCTGAGTCTATCTGCGGCCGCAGGTAGTAGGTCGCAGCGAGCTGTGAGGGCGGGCCACCATCGCGGCCCGCCAGTTCGGCGCATCGAGCGTCCGAAGGTTTAGCCACAGGGATAATGACGGGCCCCTGGTCGCGAACGTATCTTCCTCACATGGAGATCGTGCAGCGACAAATCGTTGCCTTCGGTGGTGGTGGCTTCTCGATGGAGTGGGGCAACACCCTGCTCGATGACTACGTGCTCTCGCTGACGAAAGCTCGGCGCCCGCGCATCTGCTTCCTGCCCACCGCATCTGGCGACGCAGACCACTACATCGTCCGTTTCTACCGCGCGTTCGCAGCGGACAGCTGCGAGCCGTCCCACATCTCACTTTTCCGCAAGGAGACAGGGGTCGGGGACGCGCGCAAGCATTTGCTGGCCCAGGACGTGATCTACGTCGGTGGCGGCAGCGTCGTCTCGCTGCTCGGCACCTGGCGGGCCCATGGCTTCGACGAGATCCTGCGGGAGGCGTGGGAGTCCGGCGTCGTACTGTGCGGCGGCTCGGCGGGAGCGCTGTGCTGGTTCGCGACCGGGCTCAGCGGCTTCCACGAAGGCCCCGCGCGCGAGGTGCCGGGTCTGGGCCTTCTGCCCTGGAGCTGCGCTGTGCACTACTACCATCGCGAGCAAGGCCGTCGCGACCACTACAACGAGGCCGTCGCGCGCGGCCTGCAGCCGGGCTTCGGCATCGGCGACTCCGCGGCGTTGCGGTTCGTCGGCACGCAGGTTGCCGAGGCCGTCTCATCCCGGCCGGCCGCCAAGGCGGTGTTCGTCGACCGCGACCTCCACGGCACGGCGTTCGAAACCGATCTGACGGTCCGCTATCTCGGCGCGGAGGAAGACGAGGAGCTGTCGGTGATGGCGGCGTGACCGACGCTCCCGCACCGACAGCAGAGCCGCGTCGCATCGTCGCGATGGGTGGCGGCGGCTTCACGATGGAGCACAGCTACGTCCTCGATCGCTTCGTCCTTTTGCTGACGGGGAAGCAGGTTCCGAAGATTTGCTTTTTGCCCACCGCTTCAGGCGACCCGGACGAGCAAGTCACGCGCTTCTACGAGCGCTACGCGGCGTGGCCGTGCGAAGCCACGGTGCTGTCGCTGTTCCACCTCGGTCGCGACCGCATCGACCCGGTCACGCACTTGCTCGCGCAGGACGTGATCTATGTCGGCGGTGGCTCGCTGCGGAACATGCTCGCAATCTGGCGCGAGCATGGGATCGATGAGGCGATGCGGACCGCCTGGCACCGTGGCATCGTGCTCGCGGGGCTCAGCGCCGGAGCGATGTGCTGGTTTGAGGGCGGTGTCTCGAAGAGCGGCGGCGAGCCGGAGGTGGCACACGGTCTCGGTCTGGTCAGCGGCAGTCTCTCAGTGCACCGTGACGGTGAGCCCGATCGACTGCCGGTCTACGAACGGGCTGTCGGGACGGGTGAGCTACCGGCGGGGTACGCCGCCGATGACGGCGTCGCCCTTGTTTATTACGGCACCGAGCTGTACGAGTGCGTCAGCTCACGGCTTACGGCCGGTGTCGCGCGGGTGGAGCCGGACGGGCAGGGGGGAGTGATCAGCCGGCCTCTGCCTGTGCGCCGTCTGCCCGGCGCCGCTGCGCCGGGCGCGGGCTCGCTCGCCTCTCCGGCCGCCGACGACCCGTACGGCGTAACCGAACTGCGTGAGCTCCGCGCCGGCGGGCATCTGTGGGATTGACGGGCAGGGGATGAAGGCGTCGACCGTCACAATGGCGGGAGAGAGACCTTCTCCGGTTGACATGGCCGAGCGTTACATGTAACGTACGGTCATGCGTTCAACCAGGGACCGTGTTCGCCAGCACCGAGAGCACCTGCGTCAGCAGGGCTTGCGTCCGGTCCAGATCTGGGTGCCGGACGTTCGCGCCTCTGAGTTCGTTGCCGAGGCTCACCGGCAGTCGCTGGCGGTCGCGATCAGCGCACACGAAGCCGACGACCAGGCATTCGTTGACGCCATCTCCTACGGCTTGGACGTCGACGACGATGGCTCAGCAGCGTGAAGCGCGGCGAGATCTACACAGCGGCGGCCAAAGGCGCCTACACTGGCAAGCCGCGCCCCGTCGTCGTCATCCAAGACGACCGATTCGACGCGACTTCCTCCCTCACGATCTGCCCATTCACCAGCAACCCGGTCGACGCCCCACTCCTGCGCATCGGCGTCGAACCCTCGACTGAGAACGGGCTCGAACAGTCGAGCAGCCTGATGGTCGATAAGATCGCGACGATTCCGAAGTCCAACCTCGGTGAGCGACTCGGGCATCTGAGCGACGAACAGCTCCTCCAGCTCAACCGGTCGCTGATGGTGTTCCTCGGACTCGCTTCAGGCCTGTCGTCCTAACCGTTGCTGGTAAGCGTCATGAACGTAGGCGTGCGCGAGCTGCGCGATGGACTGAGAGGTTCCCTGGACGAGGTGCGCGGCGACCGGACGCTTACAGTCACCGACCATGCGCCGGAGCCGCCGCGTGTCCGAGGAACGTAAGCTGGCTCAGTCGCGGCGCGGTGGTGCCGATACCAATGGATGCGGTCCTGTCTACCGGAGGTCCCTCGTATGCCACAGAGCACATCTGTCACTCCGCATCCCGGTGGCGGCCGGGACTACGGGTCAAGTCCGTTAGAGGCGGGCGAGCAGTCAGCGCGGCTACTTGCCGATGCTGCGCGGCAGGCGCTGGGCAGAAACGACCTCGCCGGCTATGGCACGCTGTTCGCGCGGGCAGCCGCGATCGAGCATGAGGTCGCGCGCTACCGCGCCCGCAAAGCGCTGACCGAGCTAGGCCGCGCCTACTCGGCGGTACTACTGCCCGGACCGGCTCAGAGACGGGCACGCACCGTCGTTGCCCAGGGTGTGCTTGGCGCCCTGGATGCAGAACCTGCCAAGCCGCTGTTGCTCGGCTACGCCGGGGCAACGGTGGGAGAGCTTGGTGCACTGGCCGGCGCGGAGGCATTGCTCGATGCCGCAAGGCGGCTCGATCCGGGCGTGACTGAGATGCTGGGACCCTCACCTTCGTGGCCGCAGCCCGCCTCGGCAGCCGTCAGCGTCGACGAGTCGATCGCGGCGTTGGCAACCATTGCGTCGGCGGTCGCGGCTCGGGCACAGCCCGCGGACGATATGACGATCAGCCTCTGCATGATCGTTCGCAACGAGCAGGAGATGCTGCCGCGGTGCCTGGAGGCTGCCGCTCCGGCGGTTGACGAGATCGTCATCGTCGACACCGGTTCTGAGGACGGCACGATCGAGATTGCCCGTTCGTTCGGGGCGCGCGTGATCGAGCAAACGTGGAGCGGCGACTTCAGCGTCGCGCGCAACGTGTCATTCGAGCATGCAACCTGTGACTGGATCCTGCGGCTCGACGCTGACGAGGAGTTGGTCGCCGAGGACGCGACACGTCTGCGAGCGCTTGCAGGGGAGGTTTGGCACGAGGCCAGCTACCTGCGGGAGATCGATGACAGCGGCGAGCAGGAGGTCGGCGCGGGCACCGCCATTCCCTTTCTGCGGATGTTCCGTAACCGTCCCGAATACCGCTTCCACGGCCGGGTGCATGAACAGATCATCGACACGTTGCCGCAGGGTTTGCCGGAGCTAATCGGCCGCAGCACAGTGCGAGTCATGCACTACGGCTACCGGGATGAGGTCCGGAGCGCCAAGGGTAAGTCGCAACGCAACCTGGAGCTGCTGGAGGCGCAGCGTCGTGACGGCGACGACAGCGCATTTCTGCACTTTAACCTAGGTTCTGAGTACTTCGCGCTCCAGCGCTACGACAAATGCCTCGATCAGTTCTCGCTTGCCTGGCGACTGGTGCTGGCCGAAGGGATCGACCGTGCCGGCTTCGCCTCGGTGCTCGCGATCAAGCGCACTCGCGCCCTGCGTGCTGCCGGGCAGCATGAGCAGGCGGTGGCGTTCGCCGGCGAGGCGCTGGAGCATTTCCCGGACTTCACCGACCTGGTCTACGAGCAAGGGCTCAGCCTGAACGAACTTGGGCGCGACCGGCAGGCAACGGCCTGCTTCGAGCATGCGATCGCGATGGGCGAGGCGCCATTGCGCTACAGCACGTACCGCGGCTGCGGCAGCTATCTGCCGCGCGTTCTCTTGGCCGGTCGCCACCTCGAGCGGGGTGAAGCGGACCAGGCTGTGCCGCTGCTGGAATGGTGCCTCGATCACGCTCCCGGTTACTTCTACGGAACCGTCGCTCCGTACGTCCTGGCGCTGTCCAAGGCAGGAAGTAGCGGCGCCCAGATCGCCGCGGCGGTTCACCGTCATCTACCAGAGCCGACTCCCCGGATGCGCGAGGCACTGGTGACTGCGCTACTGACGGTGGGGGCGTGTTCGCAGGCGCTCGACGAAGCGGAACAGCTGGCCGACCGTGAGAAGGTGACGGCGCTGCAGCGGATTTTGCCGAAGCTGCTGCAACTGCAGGAGTTCGAGGACTTCGGGCGGGCCGAACGGCTGTTCATGGCCGCTGAGCAGCTGCCGCTGCGGGAACGGCGCGAGCAACTGGCCCAGATCTACCTGTCCGCCGGCTACCTGCGTTCCGCTGCCCGGGAATGGTTTGCGGTCTGCCAGTCAGAACCGGATGCCCGAGCGCTGGCCGGGCTGGCACAGGTCTCCCTCACCAACCGACAGCCTGGTCCGGCCGAACAGTTCGCGACTGCGGCGCTGGAGCTCGAGCCGGACAATGCAGTCGCTGCAGCGGTGCTGAAAGCGGCGCAAACGTAAAGCTTTCGCCGACAGCTGCCGATGCCGTAACCAATGATCGCGACATCAGGTATCAGCGATGCTCTCTCCCAGGTCGAAGCGATCGAGGAGCAGATCGAGCAGCTCCAGAGTGGTGAGCTGCTGAACAGCGCACTGGGGATTGCGAGCACGAGCGGCGGCGACTCGACCGGTGCCACGACGAGCACGGATGCGACGGCTGGCACCAGCTCGACCGCTTTCGCCGAGGAGCTGGCGGCGGCGCTGGGCGGCGAGAGCGACTCGGCCGATGCGACGGATGCCACCAGTACCGATGCAAGCTACGACTCCGGCCTCGGCACGAGTGACGCCAGCGCCCTACTGAGCTCGCTCAGCACCGGAACCGGGACCAGCACCGGTGCGAGCGTAGCCTTGCCTTCCGCGGCGAGCAGCCTGCTAACCGGCGACCAGCAGACGTTTGCCTCGACGCTCGCCGCGAAGACCGGCCTGAACCCAGGCGTGGTCAGCGCCTGGCTGCTGGCTGAGGAGAGCGGCGGCGCCGCGCAGTCGCGGCAGGCCGAGGGGAACAACGACTGGCTGAACATCGGCTATACCGGCTCTGGCACCTATGGGGCCTCCGACTCGATTTGGTCAAATCCGACCAGCGCCGCCAACGCGACCGCGGAATGGCTACAAGGCGAGGACTCGATCCTGGGCTACGGCACCGCCTCAACCGGCATTCGCTCGATCCTGGGCAGCGTCGGCCAGAGCCCGGCGACCCAGATCCAGGCGCTGCAGGACTCAGGCTGGGCGGGCAGTGGCTACCCGAGCCTGCCTGGGCTGTACAGCGAGGTCAGCGCCTAACCGAGCCGTGTGCCGGGATCGATGCGTACGGCGCGGGGTGTTGTTCGACGCTCAGCAACGTGCGCGCGCGGGCTGCGACCAGTGACCGCGCCGGTGTCGTGACCGGCTCGGCGATCACGTGGAAGTCGACCGGACTTGCGGCTAAGCGCGGATCGCTGGCGAACAGCCGCGCCAGCTGCTGTTCGTCCGAGCCTCGGGGAGCCAGGATCACGACCGGGTCCAGGATGGGGGCTGAATCGTCTGTCGCGTAACCGACCAGTAGCTCTGGGCGTGCCAGGACCTCTGGCAGCCAGCACAGGCATAGGTCGCCCGGGGGTAGCACCGCCAGCAACGGTGGTGGTGGCGGCGAGCTGGGTCCAATCTGGCGCTCGATCTGCAGCGCCAGCTCGAGGTCGAACGCATTCGCCCCATCGAGCGGATCGGCAGCTTGCATCGCAAGCAACGCTCGGCTGCGCGGCGCGCCCGCCCCGGGCGCAGGCAGCGAAGCCCAGTCCCGTGCCACTTCCGTGCGCCGGCCGAGAAGGGCGTGGGCGCCGCCGGGCTGGTAGAGCGAGAGAGCCACCAGCACCTGGCGCAGACTCAGCCAGGCGCGGGTGAGCTCGTCGACAGTGATCGTGGGGTCATCGACGAGCTGCGAGAGCATCCACCGCTGGCAGGCAAGCATGCGGCGCAGTCTCCACTCGGCTCTGTCCGACCCCGCGCGCAAGGTCATGTTCGAGCCGTGGTATCGATAGCGATTGAAGATCCCGGGCAGTACGCGGATTTCCGCGACTGAGGCAACGCACACCGCTATCCACCAGTCGGGTGGGCACTCCTGCACCGCGATCGGCAGGATCGCCGGCAGCAGCGATGCGCGGAACATGAGCGCTCCGTTGCTGACGGAGTTCTGCGTGATGAGCTGCCCCAGGATCCGGCCTTCAGGGGCGTCAATCGACTCACTCGCGAAGAACGACGGAGCGATCACCCCGCCACCGGCGTCGATGATCTCCATGTCGCCGTGGACCAGGCCAACGTGTGGCGATGTCGCCAGGGCCTCTATGTGACGTGAAAGCCGATCCGGTGGCCATTCATCATCGGCATCCAGAAAGGCGATGTATTCGCCTTTGGCGAGCGCGAGGCCCCGCTCGGCGGCAGCACCGACACCGGCGTTGGGCTGATAGACGTATCTGATCCGGTCACCGTATGCCGCCGCCACCGCGGCCGTGTCATCGGTGGACCCGTCGTCGACGACGATGATCTCGAATGGGGCATCGAGGTCCTGGACCAGGGCGGAATCGAGGGCCATCGGCAGGAAGCGGCCGAGGTTATAGGCGCTCACGATCACGGAAGCAAGCGGCTCCGAGCTGGTCATCTATTTGGCTCCTCGCAAAAGGCCGCGTCTGCGCTCACCTGGATGACATCGGTCGCAGCGGGATGCGCCTTTACCCGTGCAAAGCGCGGCCGCGGTTCCGCGACCGCGGCGACAATCATCCGGCGAGTTGGTTTCCGTTCAGGGTGGCGCCGGGATGCTTGGCCATGAACGTGATTCGGTCGGCGTTAATCTGACTGACGATCCAGGCATGCAGCCTAGGGTCCGGTGCGTTCACCGTCTGCGACAGATCGTGGCCGATGTGGGAGCTCGGCACCTCCACGGGCGGGCAGCCGGCTTGGGACAAACGAAACAGCAGGTCAGTGTCCTGGTACCAGACCACCATCGCTGGATCGAAGAATTGTCCGGGCGCATGGCTGAAGCGCTGAACGCTGTCTGCGGTCATGGCGAAGCACCAAGCGGCGAAGTCATGGCGCATTTTGCCTACGACCGTGCGCGGAAAAGCCACCGCGGCCCCTTGATCGAGCGCATCACGTAGCGGGGGCCACCATCCCTCCAGTGGCTGGACATCATCATTCATCACTACGACGTAGGGTGTTCCCGCTGCGCGTAAGCCGGCGTTGACCGGGGCGGTGAAGCCTTGCGCCGGCCAGCCGTTGTCCACCGTGACGATCATGTGCGGTTGCGGGGTGACGGCTCGCAGCGCGCGGATGCTGGCGCGTACCCTGTCAGAGCTCACGTCGAGCGTCGGCATCACGACGGTCAGCTCCGGGCCCGTGCCGGGCTCTGGCTCGCCGGTTCCGAATCTGTCCGCTAACCAGCTTGGCTGGTGGACAGCGTGCTCTTCCACTACCGCTACGTTGGGGGTGTGCGCGTGCTCTAGAGCAATGTCGACTGCGGCTCGCGGACCAGGCCACGGGCGTGCCTCCAGGACCGTAACGTCGCCGTCGACGTGCGTCATCAGCTCTTGCAACGCGTGAGAGCCGTCGTGGACGATGATCACTTCATGGGGGGGCGCATCGACTTGGCTAGCCAATGCCGCCAGGCATGCCAATGCCTGGCGCGCGTCACAGTCGAGCGGAACGATCACTGAGACTTCGGGTGCACTCACGCTTCCCATATCGGCGGCGCCTCGCGTGGGCTTGAGCAGGCCGCCCAACGGGGCTGTGTCGCTACGGCCACCCTCGCGCGGAAGCCTACGGTCCTGCTCAGCTACATAACCACGCTGGGGCGCGACCGCAGTCGCGCCCCAGGTTGTCCGGTTCCCTCGATGGATCGGATCTGTGGTACATATGTACCCCGTCGGACGGGGACGGGGATGTTGTTTCCCCAGCCACACCGCCGGTGACGGCAGATGCGGCCAAGCTGATTCCGAGCCAAGGTCGAGCGGCGTCCCGATGACGGGACACCGCTCGGGCTAGGAACGCACGTATTCAGGACTGCAGCAGCTTCAGAATCTCCTGCGGGTTCTGCTCTGCTTGCGACAGCATCGAGATGCCTGCCTGCTCGAGGATGCTGTCCTTCGTGTACTCGGTCTCCTCCGAGGCGATATCGACATCCTGAATCGTCGACTGAGCGGAGCTCAGGTTCTCGGAGTAGGTCGAGAGGTTGTCCAGCGTGTAGCTCAGGCGGTTCTGTACGGCACCGAGATTAGATGCGGCACCGGAAACGGCGTCGATCATGCCGTCGATCTGCGACAGCACGGTACCGCCGGTCGCCAGATCCGACAGCCCGCTCGCCCCGGCGAGGGTGGAGAGATCGCTGAGCATGCTGGTGAAGCTCGCGGTCGTCACCGAAATCGTCTGGCCGTCGTTGGCGCCGACCTGGAAGGTGATCGTGTTGCCGGAGAACAGGTCAATGCCGTTGAACTGCGACTGGGTGCCGATCTGATCGATCTCGGACGCGAGCTGTGCGACTTCGGAAACGATCGCGGCCTCGTCGGTGGAGCTGGACAGAGTCCCGCCGTTGTACTCGACGGCTAGCTCACGGATGCGCTGGAGCATCTGCTCAACGGAGTTCAGGGCGCCATCGGCGGTCTGCACGAACGAAACCCCGTCCTGGGCGTTGTCGCTGGCCTGGTTGAGGCCACCGACCTGGGCGCTCAGGTCCTCGCTGATGGAATAGCCGGCGGCATCGTCGGCGGCGGTGTTGATACGCAGGCCTGAAGACAGGTCGGTCGTCGCGGTGTTCAGCGCCGACTCGGTCGTGTTCAGGTTGTTCTGGGCGATAAGCGCCTCAGAGTTGGTGTTGATATAGAGGGCCATGCCGATCTCCTTGATTTGGCTGGGGACACTGCACTTCTGCGCCGACTCCGTGTCGGCCTTCATTCCGCTAATCGGCCTTGTGCCGCAGACCTTTAGTCAGCCGCCGAGTCCCCGGAGGTCGGTGCGCGACGGTCGATCGGTCCAGGCGGGACTGCTCAGACCTCGAAGTCGACGTGCGAGTCGTCCTGGCCCTCACGTCGCCGCTCGTAGAGCCGCGGCTCAGGGTCTTCGTTGAGCTCGACCACGACCGCGTCCGCATCGCCGCTGTCGCTATCCACTCTGGTTTCCGCCTCGAGCTCTGCGGGCGCCTCGGTCTTCTCGGGCTCGGCATCCAGCACCTCGCCCCGCACGACGATGTCCGCCGCCGTGGCGGCATCGCTCAGATCGAGCTCGAGCGCCTCCTCATCCACCTCGCGCTCACCGTCCTCGTCGCCGTCCAGGTCCTCGTCGCCGTCCTTCGCGCCGAGGTCCTGCCGCTCGCCTTCGTCCGGCGAGTCATCGTCGCGGCTGCGCAGTGCACGTTGCACCCGATCGGGCTCATGGATGCCCTGCTCGAAGATGCGTTGCAAATAGATCGGGTCGATCGGATCCATCGCTGCCGCCTGAAGTCAGTAGGTTCCTATTCCCAGTTCGATGTCAGCGGTTGCGTCCACCTGCGTGCTGCTGTCGACGGGGCGGCGTCTTCTCGCTCCCGTCTGCCCCCGGCGCGTCTTCCGGGGGCGCAAGCGCGTCGCGGAGCGCACGAGCCTCAGCGGTGACCAGCTCGCGCCAGACCAAGAGGCTGACGGCCCAGCCCACAAGGTAGCCAACGACGCCGAACACCAGAGCCCGTTCGAGCACGCCGGGCAAGGGGACCGATGCACGTGCCGAGAGCAGCGCCGCCAGCGCGAAGCTGCCCAGACCGCCCCAGCCCTTTGCCCAGCGTACCTGCACCTTTGCCCGCTCGTGACCGGAGACGCTGGCTGGCTGATCGCCGTCACGGAGCTCGCGGACACCATCGGGCGTCCGGCGGCCGCCGCTGGCGGCAGCTCGCGCTCCACGCCGGGCTTCGCGCACGCTCGCGCGGGAAGCCCGGCGTGGGCTGGTTGCCTGTTTGTTGCTGTTCTGCTCAGCCATCGCCTGAGGTCACCTCCGTTACATCCAGTCGCCGCGAGTCCGCGCGAGCGCCGCTCGCTGACGGTCGAAGATGAACCTGATCACACGTTGACGCCCGCGTGGTGTGATCGCTGTGAACTCGACTGCCATCTGCAGGTTGTCAGGGCTTACTCGAACCACGCGCGCCTGGCCCCGCACCGCCGGCTCGCCCTCCTTCAGCTCCAGCTCGAAGTCCAACGACTCGTGGCTCATCAGCTCGGCCAGATCGAGGCGCGGCGGCAGCGACAGCAGCATGCCACTGCCGCTGATGTCCACCGTGTGGGTCTCAAGCAGCTTGCGGTCGTCGGGGTCTCTGATCGTGACCGGCTGTGGCGCCAAGACACGCACGTGGCCTCGGCGCTGAAGCACAGACGGCTCGTCGTCGCGGGTGAAGCGGATTGTCGCGCCGTCGAGCCACTGACCCGAGCCACGATCCCGCAGCAGACCATGCACACTGTGGGATTCGAGCGTCACGCCATTGAGCGGATCCTGCAGCAGACTGGCACGCGGGTGGATGACCGCCAGCACAATCTCCTCATCGGTCTCGCTGATCGCGACGCGCACGTGGGTCCCGTTGGCGAGGATCAGGCGTCCGTTGAAGGTGTGGTGGGTGCGCGTGTTGGTCACTGGAGAAGCTCCTCTGCCAGCTCCCGCGGGTCGATCGCCGTGATCGAGCTGCGGCCATCCTGCACGCCGTGCAGGTATGCGAGCGGCAGCTGCCGCTCGACCGCGACCTCGGCGACGACGCCAAGCTGGTCGGTCTCGTCGGTGTGGGTGATCGTCACTGCAGTTGGCTTCAGCGCGGCAACGCTGTCAAGCGCCCGTTTCGCGGCCTCGCGGCTGATCGTCGCCGGCAGCGTCACGTAGATCGCATCGAGCTCGAGCTGCTCAAGTGAGATCGCCAAACGCTCGACGCCAGCAGCGTCGCCGGGGTTGCATGTCGGTGTGTCGACGACCACGAGTCCGCCGTCGCGGGACTTCGCGATGGCCTCGCGCGCTGCCTCGAGCTTCAGCGCCTGTACCGGGACGCGGCGCTCGAGCAGCGTGCCAAGGGCGTACGCCACGGTGGCGCTCTCGAGCGTGATGACCGACACCGACAACGTGCTCGCCCGCCGGTAGGCACCGGCCAGGGCGGCAGCGCAGCGCGTCTTACCTGATCCGCCGGCGCCGACGAATGCGATCGCTGCGCCCGTCAGCGGCAGCGGCGGGGCGAGGACGATATCGCGGGCGATCGTCGCGATCGCCGCTTGATGGAGGTCGGCGGCGAGCGGCGCAGCGTGCACGCCGGCGGCATGCACGACCTGGCTGGCCCATGTGCCGCTGGTCCCGCGTGCGGTCAGGCTCGCCACGGTCGCGGCGACCTCGGCTTCGTCGAGCTGAACCGGCGGCGCCGGCTCGAATCTGGCGGCGCGGCGACGGCGGCCAAGGATCCGGCCGACCGCGTCGATCAGTTCGCGCGTGACCTGACGAGTCGTCCGCGCCAGCGGACTCGGCACCGGTCGCGATGCCGGCTGTGCCGCCTCAGGTGCACGTCGCTGCGGCTGAATCGGCGGTTCCGGTTGTACAACGATCTCTGGAGCTGCCAGCTCCCGGGTGGCCGGTGACGGAGACGGTGTGCGTCGCAGGAAGCCCGGGCGCTGGGGATTCGGGACGGGCTCTGCGCTGACCGAGCGCTGAGGCCGCGGCATCGACGCGACCAACTGCGCCGCAGCCGGGCGCCGCGGCCGCGACGGCTCACCCAGCAGGTCACGACGAACGGCGGCATACGGGTTGGACTCCACATTCCGTTGCGACGACAGCTCCGCCGTGGTCTGTCCGGCTAAGGCATCACCCTCGACTTTAGGCTCGGACTTGGGCCGCTCGGAGGCTCTGACCCTGGGGGTCGGTCTGGGGGTGGTGCGAGCCTCGCCCGGGCCGTGGTTCTTCGATGTCGCGGGCGTTCTGCGCGGCTTCGCCGGTGCTTTCGGCTCCTTCGGCTGCGGCGACACGAGCCGATCGATCACAGCTGACGCTTCGTCGAACGGGCGCGAGCCGGCGCCATCCAGTCCGTCGTTATCGAGCTCGCCGTCATCATGCTCGTCGCCATCCAGCTCGCCGTCGAACGAGAGCGAGGCTTCACGCAGACGCTGGCGGAAGATGCCGATCTCGAGGCTGCCAGGAGTCGCTGCCGGGCTTGCGGCGAGGTTCTCGCTTGGCTCAGGTTCCGGCCTGCTCTGTGGTGCGGCCGCTTCGGCGTCCGGCGCCAGCTTCAGATCGCGCCGCGACCCGACCTCAATCTCAACCTCGGGCTCAGCCTGAGCTTCCGGATCGGGCTCCGCGAACGCCACAGGCTCCGGGTCCGGTCTGGGGCCCGTTTTCGGTTTGAGGTCCGTCCTCGCGAACACCATCGGCTCGAACTTGGGTTCCGCTGGCTCCGGCGCCGGTTCTGGCGCGGTCGTCGGCGCCAGCTCGGGCGCCGCCGGCCGCGCCTCATCGTCGACTGGCGGCTTAGCGTAGCGGCGCCCACGACCCAGCTCGACGGGCTCGTCAGGCAGCCGCGCCGGCGCGCGTCGGGCTTGCGGTGACAGCTCCTCGGGCTCTGCCGCCACACTGGAGCCGAGGCTCTCGCTCCCATCGTCGTAGATATCGATCGAGGCGCCGCTGCCGGGGCAAGCATCGACCTCGACGAAGCGCTGCGCGAAGAAACCGCCGATACCACCCGTCAGGCCTTCGCGCTCGCGCAGGATGATCGCGTCCGCGCCCAGCTCTCGCTCAATCACCGGTAGCAGCTCATCCAGTGTCCGCCCGCGGTAGGTGCGGATGATGTCCGGCAGATCGGCGGCTCTGCTCTCGGCGCTCATTACCTATTCCACCCAGCTCATGCGCTCACAACCCCAGCGCTCTGAAGATTGACCCCGGAGGCGATTTCGTTATACGAGCATACGGGTAGGTGAGGCAGCGCCTGGGCGATGAGCCGGCGCATATGACGGCGTACCCGCGCCGAGCAGAGCAGCACCGGCCGCATGCCGGTGCTGGCCGCGACCTCGTCCGAGCGGGTCCGCAGCGCCGCGATCAGCGCTTGTGCGCGAGGCGGCTCCATCGCCAGGTACTCGCCCTCGTTCGTCTGCGTGATTGCGCCGACGACCTCGTGTTCGATCTCGGGGTCGAGTGTCAGCGCGTGCAAGGTGCGACTCTCGTCGAGATAGGGGGCCGTAATCGCGCGCCCGAGTGCCTGCCGCGCGTACTCGGCCAGCAAGCTCGGGTCGCGCGTGATCCTGGCTTTGTCGCCGATCGCTTCGACGATTGTGCCGAGGTCGCGGATCGAGACGCCCTCGGTCAGCAACGCCTGCAGGACGCGCTGGACCTCGCCGAGCGTCAGCACGTCGGGGATCACCTCGTTTACGACGGCTTCGTTGCTCGACTTGAGCTGGTCGAGCAGCTGGCGGACGTCTTGGCGGCTCAGCAACTGCGCAGCGTTGGCGCGGATCGTCTCGGTCAGGTGGGTGACGATCACCGACTCGGGATCGATCACGGTGTAGCCAAGCGCCTCGGCCTCCACGCGCTTGCTCTCGTGCACCCACAGCGCCGGCAACCCGAAGGCCGGCTCGGTCGTCGCGATCCCCTCGAGTTTGCCGGCGGCGTCACCAGGGTCCATCGCCAGCAGGTGCCCGGCGAGGATCTTCCCGCGTGCGACCTCGGCGCCGCGGACGCGGAAGATGTACTCGTGCGAGTCGAGGTCGACCTCGTCGTGGATTCGCACACGGGGGATGACGATCCCCATCTCGCTCGCGATCTGGCGGCGGATCAGCGAGACCCGTTGGGCCAGGGTTCCGCCCGCGCGGCGATCCACCAGTGGCACCAGGCCGAACCCGACGCCCAGCTCGAGAGCGTCGATCGGCAGCTCGCGCAACACCGTCTCGCGCGACGACTGATCGGCCTTCTTCGGCTTGGCCGCCACTGCGGCCGCGCCGCCAGCGGGCACCAGCGCGAGTCCGCCGGGCAGTCCGTTTCGCGCCACCTGGCGGCCAACCAGCAGCAGCAGACCGCCGATCAGCAGGAACGGCAGCTTCGGCAGACCTGGCACGAGCACGAACGCGGTGATCACGCCGCCGGCGACCATCACGGCCTTCCTCTGCGAGAGGATCTGGCGGGCGAGGTCGGAGCCGAGATCGCTGTCGGAGGTGTGGCGTGTGACGATGATGCCGGTCGCCACCGAGATCATCAGCGCCGGAATCTGCGCGGCGAGTGCGTCACCGATGGTCAGCTGCGAGTACGTGTGGATGGCGTTGGAGAAGCCGAGATGGTGCTGTAGGACACCGACGACGATGCCGCCGAACAGGTTGATCAGGGTGATCATCACGGATGCCATCGCGTCGCCGCGAACGAACTTCGAGGCGCCGTCCATCGCGCCGTAGAAGTCGGCCTCCTTCGAGATCGCGTCGCGCCGGTCGCGCGCTTGGGCATCGGTGATCACGCCGGCGTTGAGGTCGGCGTCGATCGCCATCTGCTTGCCTGGCATGGCGTCGAGGGTGAAGCGAGCGGCGACCTCGGCGACACGGCCGGTGCCGTTGGTGACCACCACGAACTGGATCACAACGAGCACGAGCAGGATCACGAGGCCGATCACGACGTCGCCGCCGACGACGAAGTGACCGAACGAGCGCACCACGGAGCCGGCGTCGCCAGTCGAGAGGATCCGCCGCGTGACCGAGACGTTGATCGCCAGGCGGAACATCGTGGTCAACAAGAGCAGGCTCGGGAATGCCGAGAACTCGAGTGCCGAGCCGATGTACATCGTCGCCACCACGATCGCGAGCCCGAGCGAGATGTTGATCGTGATCAGGAAGTCGAGCACCGTCGGCGGCAACGGCACGATCAGCATCGTCACGATCACGACCACGGCCACGGCAGCCGCCAGGTCCGTGTGCTTCAGCATCCTGCTCAGAAAGCTCTCGGACTTCATACCGCAACCCGTTTCCTAGCTGCCATTCGGTAGACGAACGCGAGGACTTTCGCGACCGCTGCATAAAGGTTCTGCGGGATCATCTGATCGATCTCGACGGTCGCGTAGAGCTCGCGCGCGAGCGGCGGATTCTCGATGATCGGGACCTCGTTCTCGGTGGCGATCCGGCGGATCTGCAGGGCGACGTGATCGCGCCCCTTCGCGACCACGATCGGCGCCGGATGCTCGCCGTCGTACTGCAGCGCCACCGCGAAGTGCGTCGGGTTGACGACCACGACGTCGGCCTTCGGCACGGCGGCCATCATCCGCGCTCGGGCCCGCTGGCGCTGGCGCCGGCGGATGGCGCGCTTGACCTCGGGTGGCAGGTCCTTCTGCCGGAGCTCGTCCTTGACCTCCTGCTTGGTCATCTTCAGGCTCTGGCCCATGCGGTGCTTCTGGTAGGCGAAGTCGACCACGCCGATCACGAGGTAGGCGAGGGCGGCGCGGATGGCGATGCCTTGCACACCGGAGCGGATGAGGATGCCCAGCGCCGCTGGCGGCGTGCCGACCGCGGCGCCCAGGTGAGTGATGTCGGGAACCAGCGCGATCGCGACCAGGCCGCCAACGACCGCGACCTTCGCGAGGTCCTTGCCGAGCTCGAACAACTTGCTGACGGAGAAGAGGTTCTTAAACCCGGACAGCGGGTTGATCTTCTGAAACGAAGGCGTGATCGCCTTCGGCGTGAATCGCAGGCCGACTTGCGCAATGCTCACGGTTACCCCGACCAGCAGGCATGCCGCCGCGATCGGACCGACGGCCTTCACGACCGTGGTGGCCGTCAGGCGCATCAGGCCGTTCAGGCCGGCGGCGCTGGCGACAGTCTGAGGGTGCCCGATGTCGGCGAAGATCGCCTGCATCGCTTGGCCGCTGGCGCTGAAGATCTTCGCGCCGCTGATCAGTACCACGACGACCCCGATGCCGACGACAGCGGCTCCGGTGAGATCGGGGCTGCGGGCGACCTGACCTTTGTCTCGCGCCTCTTTGAGGCGCTTCTCGGTCGGTTGTTCGGTCTTATCGTCCTTCGGCATCGCCGATCAGATCCTGAGGCTGTCGATGGCGGTCATCAGCGTGCCGCCGATCTGGTTTGCGATCCAGTTTGCGAAGAACGGCAGCGTTACCGCGGTGACGATCAGGCCGATACCGATCTTCATCGGGAAGCCGACCGCGAACACGTTGAGCTGCGGTACCACCCGCGAGACGAGGCCGAAGGCGACGTCGCTGATCACAAGCGCAAGGATCAGCGGTGCGGCGATCTCGACCCCGCCGAGCAGCACTCCGGAGAAGGCCGACTCGGCCGCCGAGGCGAGCGGCTGAACCAGCACGGCGTCGCCAACCGGGACGGCCGTGAAGGTTGCGTTCAGCCCGCGCAGGATCCAGGCATCACCGCCGATCGCGAGGAACAGCACAAGGCCGACAATCGTGTAGAGGTTCGTCAGCGCGCCGCCTGGGTTGCCATTGATCGGATCGACCATCTGGCCGAAGGAGAAGCCGCTGAAGTTATCGGCCAGCACACCCGCCGCCTGCACGGCGGCGAATACGCACGAGACGGCGTAGGCGAGTGCGAGACCGACCAGGAAGTTCGAGACCAGCAGGCCCACCAGTGGCAGTGCCGCGTTCGGCACCTTGGCGCCGCGCAGTGCCAGTGGCGTCAAGGCAAGCGTCATCGCTACCGCGAGCACGCTGCGCACGCGCGGCACCAGCATCTGCGAGGAGAATACGGGGGCGAGGATGAACAGCGGCGAGATCCGCGCGAGCACGAGGAAGAACCCGAAGACGTTACTGATCCCGAGCAGCCTCGTGACAGTGTTGAGCAACGCTTGATTCATTGAGGACGCTCAGGCTTGTCTGCGGTCGGTGGGCTCGGGGCGGCGACTAGCCGCCGATCAGCTGCGGGATCGAGGTGTAGAGATTTGAGGCATAGGAGACCAGGTGCTCGAGCATCCACGGACCGAGCAGCAGCACCACCAGCGCGGTGCCGACGATCTTCGGGATGAATGTGAGCGTCTGCTCCTGGATCTGTGTCACGGCCTGGAAGATGCTGACGATCAGGCCGATCACGAGGCCGACGAGCAGCAGCGGCCCGGCAATCTCGAGCGCAGCGACCATCGCCTTGGTGGCGAGGCTGATCACGGTGTCCTGGTTCATCCCTCTGTGCTCTCCCTAGTGGAAACTCGTGACCAGCGCCCGTGCCAAGAGGTCCCAGCCGCTCACCAGGACGAACAGCAGCAGCTTGAACGGGGTCGATATGAACGTCGGCGGCAGCATGATCATCCCCATGCTCATCAGCGTCGCCGACACGACGAGGTCGATTATCAGGAACGGTAAGTAGATCAGGAAGCCGATCTCGAACGCGGTCTTCAGCTCGCTCATCATGAACGCGGGGATCAGCACGTAGGTGGGGACGTTGGCCTCCGTCTTCGGCGTCGGGATCTTCGAGAGGCCGACGAACAGCGACAGCTCCTGGTCGTTCGTCTGCTTGAACATGAACTGGCGCACCGGCTGCGTGCCGCGCGTGATCGCGGTCTCGACGCTTATGTGCCCGGCCTGGTAAGGATCCCAGGCGACCCTTTCCACCGATTGCACGGTCGGGTACATCACGAATAGCGTCAGGAACAGCGCGATCCCGACCAGGACCTGGTTCGGCGGCGTGTTCTGGATGCCGAGGGCGGTGCGGACGAAGCCGAGCACGATCAGGATTCGGGAGAACCCGGTGACGCAGAAGATGACGGCGGGAACGAGCGATAGGCCGCCGATCAGCAGCAGCAGGGAGACCGCGCTTGAGCCGTCGACCTTCATCGACCTACCTGATCGTCCGCTTCCGGACCGCTTCGACGACGCGCCCAGCCAGCGAGTTGGCGACAGTCGGCTCATCCGCGTGCAGCGGGATGCCGAGCTCGTACGCCTCCTCCTCGCTGAAGACGCGTAGGTCGCTCACGCCGTGGTCGGCGACGCCCAGCAGGTGCAGCTCGTCGCCGACACGGATCAGGGCGACCGAGCGGCCGGTGCCGAGCGGCAGGTTGGCGACCTGCTCGAGTCCGTCGCCGCTGGCGCCGGTCACGGCGCCGGCTGCCTTCGTCTTCCGCACCACCCATGCCAGCGCGTAGATCACGCCGATGACCACGATCAGGACGATGATGGTGCGGATCACACTGCCGCCGATGCTCGAGCCCTGGGCCGGGGTGGTCGTCGTGCTCTGGAGGTTCAGTTTCTTCTGCTGGCCGAACTCGTTGGCGAGGTCGGCGCCGGATGTGCTCGTGCCGGCAGCGGCAGCGACACTCGGCAGGGCCCAGAGCCAGAAGCAGGCGCACGCGACCAGGGCGCCACGTATGAACGTGATCGGCTTCATCGAGGAGGTGACCCGGGAACTTGCGGGCCACGCCTCGTATCGGCCAACCGTTCAAATTCTTTAACGCTGATTGTCTACGTACACTCGCTGAGACTCATGCACAGGACGCAAGCGCTGCCGGAGTCAGACGTCCAGCGCCTTGTCGATCGCCTCAAGCACACGTGCTGGCTGAAACGGCTTGACGACGAAATCCTTGGCGCCGAGCTTGACCGCCTCGAGCACCTTACTTTCCTGGCCGAGCGCGGAGCACATGACGACTTTCGCGGAGGGGTCGATGGCCATGATCTCGGCGAGTGCCGCGAGGCCGTCCTTCTCCGGCATCGTGATGTCCAGCGTGGTCAGGTCTGGCTTGATCTCCTGGAAGCGAGCAACGGCCTCATTGCCGTTGGCGGCCTCGCCGGCCACCTCGTGCCCGCCCGACGTCAGAGCGTCGGTGAGCAGCTTCCTCATGAATGCTGCGTCGTCGACTATCAGTACACGGGCCATGAGTTCGGTTCCTTTCGTTATTACTCAAGCTCTGCATCGGTGGCCGCGCTCGTCGCGATCTCCGCAACGGCTGCGGTGGACGTCTCGTCCGCGGCTGTGGCGGGCGTCTCGTCCGCGGCTGTGGCGGGCGACTCGGGCGTCGCGACCGGCTGCACCTTGTCGGGACGGCCGTTGGCCGTCTCCAGCAGCTCGACGGCCCACTCGCCGCCGTCGGTCACCAGTAGCCGCCCCGTCCCGAAGCGCAGTCCGTTCACGTACAGCTCGACGGGGCTGTCAGCCGCCTGATCGAGCTCAAGCACGGCACCGCTCGGCACTGACAAGGCGGCACCGAGGGGCAGCCGCGTCCGGCCGAGCTCGGCCCAGAGCCGCAGCTTGATCCGACCGAGGCTCTCGGTCAGCGGCACCGCCGCGGCACCGGTGGCGGTTTCGCCGGCGTTTACGACGTTCGGCTGCTCGACCGTCTGCTCGTCGATCGCGCGGGCGACGCGCACGACGAACGCGCTCGGCACGAGCTGGATGAGGCGACAGGGCGCACCCGCGAGCGTGAACGATGTCGCGCACGCGTACGGCGCGGTGCCCCAGGCGTCGAGCGTTTCGGGCCGCCCATCGATGACGCGGACGTCCGGCGGGGAAATGCTGATCTGCTGGCCGATCATGACGCTGATCGCGGCTGAGGCCGCTGCCAGCATCTGGTTCGCCGCCTCGCCGATCGCGGAGAGTTCGAGCTCCGTCAGAGGGGCGTCATCGGCTGTGGTTGGCACGCCCATCGCCGCCGCCAGCACGCGAGCGCTCTCGGCCGGCATGACGAAGACGTTGGCGCCGGTGACGCCGTCGACGTAGCGGACCGACGCCGCGACGCCGCCCATCGGCAAGTTCGCGAACGCTGGCTGATCCTCGGAGACGATTGTCACCTCACCACGGGTGACCCCGTCCGGCACAAACGCCTCGAGTGCCCGCGCAACCGCTTCAGCCGTGGATGCGGCGAGACGTGTCAGCGCCTCGTGCTGCGTGGTCTCGCTAGACAAAGGTCTCACCTGTCCTCGAGATGATCTGGACCGCGCGGCGGGCGCCGTGGGCGCCGGGCTCGGCGTCGGCGAGCTTCACGTGCTCGACGTAGAGGCTGACGCCGGAAGCTGCATGCCCGCCGAGCTGGACGATGCTGCCGGGGCGCAGGTCGAGGATCTCCTCGATTGGCAGCTCGGTGCCCGCTACCTCCGCGCGCAGCGTCACCGGTACAACCTGCAGGGCGCGGTCGATGCTGCCGCCGCCGAGCTCGGTCTGCTCGAGCAGGCTGCGGCCGGAGATCCGCTCGGACACCGGGTCGATCCCGGACCAGGGGATGAACAGGGTCACGGTCGACGAGATACCGTTCAGCCGTGCCTCGACGACGATCACGAAGGTCGGCTCGCTGACCGACGCGATCGCGGAGGCGTCGGACTGAAGGTCGAGATCCTCGATTGTGAAGTCCAGGCCGCCAAGGTCATGGAAGCTCGCGGAGAGGTTCATCACCATCGAGTCGAGCAGCCTGCGGCTGAGCGTCCAGTCGATCTCGCTGAAGCGCCGCGGCTTCGGTAGGTGACCGGTGTTGCCGCCGAGCAGGCACTCGATCGCCATGAGCACAAGGTCCTGCTCCACCGTCATCAGGAAGCGCCGCTGAATCGGCTCGGCTAAGAGCGTCGCCGCCAGCGACCGCGTGGGAGCCATCGTCTGGGCGGCCATCCACGTCACCTGCGAGCTGTTCAGCGTCTCGAACTCGACGGGGGTGCGGAGCTCGGCCGAGAGCCGGTTCGCCGCGCCCAGGCAGAAGGTGTCGACCGCGCGCAGCAACCGCCGCTGGTGCTCGGCCGTGAACTTGGTCGGGCGCGAGAAGTCGACCGGGCGCACGCGTTGACCGCGGCGCGGCGTCGTCGTTGTCGAGGGCGTGTCCGGCACGTTGCCGGACTTCGCCGCTTCGAACAGAGCCGCGATCTGATCCGGGTTGAGAACGTCGTTCATAGCCGAATGCTCCCGCATAACAGCAACGCAGCGGCGCAGGTGAGCGCCGTGGCCGTGTAGTCGCCGGCGAGATCGCGCGCCGACGTCAGACGACCGCCGACCGCCCCTCGGCTTGGCCGCGCCGGCTGACCCGGAGACAGCAGCGACAGTCGTGGCCCGCCGACGGCTTGCGAGCTCACGTCGCGGCCGATCACCACCCGTGCGGTCCGGCCGGAGCTGCCGCCGACATCCTCGCTGAAGATCGGGATGCCGGCGCCGCCAAGGGCGTCGCGCACCGCCAACGTGTTGCGCACGCCAATCTCCATCGTTGAGCCGGTGATGAACATCTGCGCGCCGCCGATCAAGACCGCCTGCAGATGCCGTCGTTCGGCGCCAGCCGCAAGCAGCTTCTCGATCAACGCCGGCACGGCCAGGTTCGCGAACTTCGCAACCGGGCCGGGCTTGCCCATCGAGTCGGGCAGCACGATATGAGCGAGGCCGGCAATGCCCAGCCGCAGATCGGTTAGCACCAGGCCAATGCAAGAGCCGAGGCCGATCGCCACCAGCTCGGCGCCGGGTGTCGTGGAGACGACCATCTCACCCATCCGCACGGACTCCACGCCTTCACACCTCACCGATGGCGAGCCCGAGCGGCGCGAGCAAGTTGCTTGCTCCGTTCTGCTGCGGCAGCAACATGAACGTGATCTCACACGACTCGCCCGGCAGCTGGAGCTGTGAATCGACGATCAGCACGTTCTCTTCCTCGGCGACCGTCGCCGCCAGCGTCGACTCGACGATCGCGCCGAGCAGGTCGCTGATCAGAGTCGGCGTGGACGGGGCCAACGCTAGCCCGGTCATCGTGCTGATCGCGTTCAGGTAGGAGGCGCCGATGATGTTCCCGATCTCGCCCAGTGCCGAGTCGCCGACCTCGGTGCCTGATTCGACGCCAAGCAGCGTTGACAGCGTCTTCACGCCGGTGGGGTGGACCAGCAGCACTACCACGGCGGTGATGTCGCCAGTGACCGTGAGAATGATCGCGGTGACGACGTCGGCGGGATCGCCGATCAGCTCGACAGCACCGGCCAGCGGCACGGCGGTGGCCATCGGGACGTTCATGTCCACCTGGTGGCCGAGCATTTGCGAAAGCGACGTGGCGGCGGTGCCGGAAGCGATGTTCGCAAGCTCGCGCAGTGCGTCTAGCTGGGTTTCTGTATAGGACGCGGACACTGTGGGCGATCTCCTCGAATCGAGTTTGGCCGGCCTAAGCCGGGATCGTCTCTGGCGCCTTGGCCGAACTGGCCGAACTGGCCGAGATCGCGGTGAGCGCGCTGTTCTGCAGGCGCTCACCGTCGGCCACCAAGGCGTCGCAGTCGACGATCAATGCAATTGTGCCGTTTGCCAGGACGGCGCCGCCCGAGATCGGCTGGCCGTCCATGATCCGGGGCGGCATCGGCCTGGTCACGAGCTCGCGCTGCCCGACAACGTCGTTCACGGTCAAGCCGACGCGCCGGTTGCCCGCCCGGACGATCACGATCAAATCGTCCTGTGTCTTCTGCGGCAGCCCGAACACACGCGCGCCGTCCAGCAACGGCAACACGCCGTCGTCGAGCGAGAGCATGCGGCGGCCGGCCATGTTGCTGATGTTCTGGTTCTCGATCGTGAGCGTCCGGTCGACGTGGTCGATTGGGATCGCGAATGGTGCACCGGCGACATCGACCTCGAGCGCAGCGACGATCGCCAGCGTCAGCGGCAGGCGGATCTGCGCGGTCGTGCCCTGCCCGAGGACGGACTCGGCGAAGACGTCGCCACCCAGCGAGCGGATCGCGGAGCGGACGACGTCGAGGCCGACGCCCCGCCCCGAGAGCTCGCTGACCGTGTCCCGCGTCGAGAAGCCCTGCGTGAACAGCAGCTCGATCGCACCGCGCATGTCGAGGCTGGCGGCGGTGTCGGCGTCGATCAGGCCTTTCTCGAGTGCCTTCCGAGCGACCACCGCCGGGTCGATGCCGTGCCCGTCGTCCTTCACCTCGATGACGACGCTGCCGCCGGCGTGGCGGGCGGAGATCGTCAGCTTGCCGACCCGCGGCTTACCGTGGGCTTCGCGCTCCTCGGGCGGCTCAAGCCCATGGTCGAGCGAGTTGCGGACGAGGTGCATGAGCGGATCGCCGAGGGCGTCGACGACGCTGCGGTCGAGCTCGGTCTCGCGGCCGACGAGGTCGAGCTCCAGCTCTTTCCCGAGCTTCTCCTGCAGATCGCGGACCAGCCGCGGGAAGCGCATGAAGACGACATCGACCGGGATCATCCGGACCTGCATGACCATCGACTGCAGGGCCTGGGAGCTGCGCGTCAGGTTCTGGACGGCGTTGTGCAGCTCCGGTGAGCCCATGTCGTGGGTCAGCGCCTCGATCGCGGTGCGGTGAATGACGAGTTCGCCCATCTGGTGCATCAGCGCGTCGAGCCGCTCGGCGTCGACGCGGACGGTGTGCGCGCTGGCATGGGCCTTCGGCGCACCGCCGCTTGCATCGTCGCTGGCCCGCTGGCCAGCGCCGGGAGTGCTGCCTGTCCCCGCAGCTGCGTCCGGGCTGCCGGCGGCCGCGGACGCCGGCCCGGCGTCGGACCCCGCCGCACTCGACGATGCGCCGCCGGCACCCGACTCGACCGCAGGCTTGGCCCCAGCGTCCGCGGCCGCCGCGGAGATCGCCGCCTCGCCCTCGCCAAGCTCGTCGATCTCGACCGTGGCGACATCCGAGATCCGGGTCACCGCGCGCGCGATCGCCTCCTTCTCGGCGTCTGAGACCAGCCACGCTTCGACCAGGCGGCCGCTGAAGCTCTCTTCTTGCTCTGGCGCCGGGATGCTGCCGATCACCTCGCCGCGATCCCACAGCGCGGCGATCACCATGTGAGCGCGCACAGCCGGCATCTGCGCCTCATCGTCGAGTGCAACGACGACGTGAAGGACATGGCCGCCGTCGGCGTGGGCCGCGGCGAGTGTCTCCGCGTCCGGCAGGACCTGGCCGCCGGCAAGCTCGGCCTCCTGGCCGGGGGTGCGCTCGCGGATCAGCGTCTGCAGACGCTCGATCAGCGGCGCCGGATCGAGCTCCTCACTCCCATCGCTCTCGATGTGGTCGACGCTGGCCTCGAGCGCGTCGAGGCAGGCCAGCACGGCGTCGATCGCGTCGGTCTCGAGGCCACCGCTGCGTTGGCGTAGCAGCTCGAAGACATCCTCCATCGTGTGCGTGAGCTCGGCGATCGCGTTGAAGCCCATGGTTGCGCTCATGCCCTTGAACGAGTGGGCGGCGCGGAAGATGTCATCGACAGTGGCCTGGTCACTGGCGTCCTGCTCAAGACGTACCACTGCGAGGTTCAACTCCTGGAGATGCTCACGGGCCTCCGCCAGGAACATGGGCATGTATTCGGATGTGTCCATCATGCCTTTCGATAGATGAATGGGTACGTCGGTACGAGACCCAGGGCGCCGGGATCCGTGACCCTTTCAGTCGAGCCGATGACGAGGTAGCCGCCGGGCCGCAGCGCCGCGGACATGCGCGCATGGAGCGCGTCGCGGATCGGCTCGACGAAGTAGATGACGGTGTTACGGCAGAGGATCAGGTCGAGCGAGCCTGGCGCCGGCCGGTCGCGCAGCAGGTCGCCGACCTCGAAGCGCGTCATCGCGCGTAGTTCCGGGCGTGCCTGCCACCCCGCATCAACCTGCGTAAAGCCGCGGCGGAGCTGATCGGCGGGGGCGGTGCGGGCGTCCTGTGTGGTGAAGACGCCGGTGCGGGCGCGGGCGACCATGCGGCGGTCGATGTCGGTGCCGGTGATCGTTACGCGCCGCGACGGGCAGACGATCCGGCAGAGCGTGGCCAGGGTGTAGGCCTCGGCGCCGTAGGAGCAGCCGGCGCTCCAAGCGCGGAGTCCGTCGGCGCGGGCTTCCGCCGCCAGCGCCGGCAGCAGCTCCTGTTCGATCACCTTCCACTGCTCGGGGTTCCGCCACAGCTGCGAGACGTTGATCGTCACGCGGTCCAGCACCGCGTCGAGCGCATCCGGCTCGTTGCGCAGCAGCAGGCATGCCTCGCTCAGGCTCTCGACCCCGCGGCTCGCGTAGAAAGTGCGCAAGCGCCGCTCCATCTGCTGGCGCTTGTACTTCGACAGATCGAGCCCGGTGAGCTCCAGCAGGCAGGCGCAGAAGACCTTGTAGTCGTCCCGGGCTGCGGCTTGTTGGGCTTCGGCACCGCCCAGAGGTGCCGGCAGAATGCTCATGCGGAGGCCTCCTGTCCGATCGCGGCAGCAAGCTCTGACAACGGCAGCGACGCGTCCGCGAGCCCCGCCTCGGCGACGGCGCGCGGCATCCCGTAGACCGTGCAGGTCGACTGCGCCTCGACCAGCACGCGACCGCCGCGGCGCTTGACCTCGCGTGCCCCGATCAGTCCGTCGTTACCCATCCCGGTCATCACGACCAGCAGCAGCCGATCGCCGAACGCCGAGGCAGCGTCCTTAATCGTCAAGTCCGCGCGCGGGCGCAACGCCCCGATCGGCGGGTCGTCGGTCAACTGGGTAACGCCGGCGTGGGTGAGGCGCAGATGCTTTCCGCCCGGCGCCAGCAGCGCGGTGTGGGCGTCGAGCAGCTCCCCGCCCCGGGACTCGTGCACTGTCAGCGCGCTGGCGTCGTCGAGCCGCGACGCGAGCGAGCGAGTGAAGCCGGCGGGCATATGTTGCACGATCAGGGTGCCGACGCCGAGCGTCCCCGGCAGCGCCGGCAGCAGCTGTGCGAGCGCCTTCGGCCCGCCCGTCGACGTGGCGATGATCACCGCCTTTGCGACCCTGGTGTGGGCGAGCCGACCGTCCGTAAAGCGCGGGGTCGCCGCCCGCGATGGCCCCAGGCGCGGAGCGGTCGCGGCGTGCAGCTTCTCGACGAGCGTGGCTGCGAAGCTTTCGAGGCTCTCGCCGGCCGCCGGCTTGGCAACCAGGTCGAACGCGCCTTCGGCGAGCGCGTCGACCGCCCGGGCGCCCTGCGCCGGTGAGAACGCCGAGACGACGATCACCGGCAGCTGCGGACGCTCGACGGCGATCGCCTTGAGCACGCCGATGCCGTCGAGCCCAGGCATCGAGAGGTCGAGCATCAGCGCGTCGGGAGCCTGCCGCCGGCAGCAGGCGAGCGCCTGATCGCCGTCGGCGGCCTGGCCGACGACATCGATGCCCGCGGAGGTGAGCGACTCCGTGACGATCCGGCGCATCAGCGCGCTGTCGTCGGCGACCACGACGCGGGTTGAAAACTCGGCGGGCATCGATGTCCTTGTTGCTAGCTCAGTCTGCGTGCTGGCCTCAGGCGGCGGCAGCAGCTGGTGTGTAGTCGAAGATCGCGGCAACGTTCACGAGCACAACCAAGCGCTCCTCGATCTTCACGACGGCGTCGATCATGTCGCTGCCGGTGTCGGGCAGGTGCTCGAACTGCTTCTCGACGACCGTGAGAACCTCGTCCACGTCGTCGACGATGACCCCGGCCATCTCGGTCCCCGCCTCGACGATCACGATCTTCGCGTGCTCGGTGAGCTTCGAGTCGATGCCAAGACGTTCGGCGATGTCGTACACCGGCACGATCCGGCCGCGGAGGCTGATCACTCCGCGAACCCAGGGGATGGGGGAGGCGACCAGGCGCGGCTCGTGGTAGCGGATGATCTCCTGGACCTGCGCAATCGGAATTGCGTACTGCTCGCTGCCGATGGTGAAGACCACTATCTGGTGCGAGCTATTCTCGTCGGGCATTTCTCTTTCCTTAGTGGCGCGAAATGGGCAGGCGTGGCTGCCGCGTGCAGCCACGCCGTCTCTAGCCTTCTTCGGCTGTCGGCGCCGGAGCTTTAGCGCGACGCCACCGAATGCACGAAGGTGCTGGGCTCAGGGGCTCAGCTCTCGTCTGCCGCCGGTGCATCGGCAGTGGCCGACGGCTCCGAGTCGGCGCCGGTCTGGCTGCCGACGACTTCGGTGATGCGGATGCCGAACTGCTCGTCGACGATCACCACCTCGCCGCGGGCGACAAGCGTGCCGTTGACGAGCATGTCGACCGGCTCGCTCGATGTTCGGTTGAGCGGCACGATCGAGCCGATCCGCAGATCGAGCGTCTCGTTGACGGTCATGTGCGTGCGGCCGAGCTCGGCGGTGAGCTCGATCGGCACGTCGCCGAGTCGCCGCAGGTCCGGCATGCTCGGCGCTTCGTGCACCGGCGTCTCGTCGCTGAGCTGATGGAGCGCGGCTGGCTCACTCATGGTCATTGCACCGCCAAGTCGGTGAAGTAGATCGCTTTCACCTTCAAATTCGTCTTCGTGTTGACGTCGTGGACGATGTCCGACTGGATCCCCGCGCGACCATTGGCGGAGAGCAGTGTCGTAGACGGCTGATCGGTGATCACATCGGTGATGATCGCACGGACGATAGGCTCATCGGTCATCGTCTCCGACTTCGGCAGCAGCAGCGCCACCGACAGCGTCGCGTACTGGCCGTCGGAGAGGTTCATCGTGAAGCTCTTCGCGAGCGTCATCACGGTGCCGTTGACCTTCGGTGCCGGCGCCTTCTTCGCGAACGCCACCGAGTAGGCCGCGAAGCCGCCGCCGCAAAAGACGATCAGAGCGGCGAGCGGGATCAGGATCTTCTTTCTCATCGATGGCCTCACTTCAATTAGAGCTGGTACTTGCGCTCGAAGACGATCTCCACCCGCCGGTTACGTGCCCGGCCAGTGGTGGTGGCGTTCGACGCCACCGGGAAGTTGTCGCCGTAGCCAGCGGCGGACAGGCGCTTGCCCGGCACGTTGCGGGTCAGCAGGTACTGCAGCACCGAGGTCGCGCGACCGGTCGACAGCACCCAGTTGCTCGGGAACTGCGAGGTGTCGATCGGCATGTTGTCCGTGTAGCCCTCGACGACCACGGGATGCGCCTCGGTGTCGAGGTTGACCAGCGTCGCGATCTCGTTCAGCAGCGGCTGGCCGGCGCTTCGCAGCTCATCCGACCCGGAGGCGAACAGCAGCTTGTCGGTCAGCACCGTGACCACGAGGCCGCGCTGCTGGAGCTGCGCGCGGACCTCGTTACTCCAGCCGTGGGCCTTCGCATAAGCGTTGATCCGCCGCTCCAGCGTCGTCAGCTCGTACTGCTCCTGGCTGGCGAGCTGGGCGTCGCTGACCAGTGTCTTCATCTCAGCCTGGGAGACGGTGGCGCTGGAGCTGGGCCTGGCAATAGCCGGTGTTATCGGCGCGATCGTCGGCAGCTGGATGTTCGAGATCGAGTTCTGCGTGGTCTGATCGGAGCCGGTCTGCAGGATCGAGCGGCCGCCGGAGAGGATCGAGCCGGAGAAGGACGACTTGATCGAGTGCTGCAGGCTCTTGTACTTCGAGATGTTCAGGGAGGAGATCGAGAACAGCACCATGAACAACGCCAAAAGCAGGGTGATCATGTCGGAGTAGGTCAACATCCACCGCATGCCGTCCTCGTGGTCGGGGATACGGCGGCGCCGACCCGGCGCTTTCGTCGCCCCACCGGCCACTACGCAGCCTCTTCCTCACGCAGCGGACTGATCGCCTCGACGTTGTCGTGGTCGCTGTCGCGGCTCTCCGGTGCGATGTAGGTGTTGAGCTTCTCGGCGACCACGCGCGGGTTGTCGCCGGACTGGATTGCGAGGATTCCGTCGAGCGTCAGGTAACGCAGCTCCAGCTCCATCTCCGACATCTGCTTGAGCCGATTGGCGACCGGCAGGTAGATGACGTTCGCCGAGCCGATGCCGAGCAGCGTCGCGATGAATGCACTCGAGATCGCCGGACCCAGCGTGGACGGCTGGGCGAGGTTACGCAGCACGCTGACGAGGCCCATGACAGTACCGATGATGCCCATCGTCGGCGCGAAGCCGCCGGCCTTTTCGAAGGTCGCGATGCCGACCCGGTGGCGCGCGGTCATGCCGTCGATCTCGGAGCGCAGAACCTCTGCCACGATGTCCGGGTCGACGCCGTCGACGATGAGCTGCAAGCCCTTACGCGTGAACTCATCCTCGACATCGCTCAGCTGGGCGTCAAGGGCCAGCAGGCCCTCGCGGCGGGCCTGCTCGGCGAACGTAACCAGCAGCCTGGCCCGGGCCGCCCTGTCGGGCGGACGGAACTTGAACGCCAGCCGGTAGAGCGTCGGAATCTTCCGAACCGGCTCCATGCCCTGGCTGGCCATGGTCGCGCCGAGAGTACCGCCGATGATGATCAGGAAGGCCGGGATGTCGAAGAAATCGATCAGGCTGGTGCCTTCCAGCATCGCGCCAAGGAGGATGCCGACAACCGCTATAACGATGCCAACCGCCGTTGCAGCCTTCATACCTCTTTCATCGGCAGGGAGCCAAGAACCTTCAGCGAGAGGCGTGGCCGGCACAACCAATGGCCAGCCTGCGGGCGGCGCGTCATGCACGCCGACCCCAGTGGGGCCGGCTCAGTCGGGGTGCCCGGGTGCGCCCTCGGGGTGCGGCGGCTGCGGCGCGTCCTCACGGTCCAGCGCAACCAGCATCCCCTGCGCGGCACGGCGAGCGCTAACCGTGTGCGGCTGAGGCTCGCCTTCGTGGCGCCGGTCGATCGCACCGGCGAGCACGTCGATGCGGTAGTCGCGGATCCGCGCGACGACAACGTCCGGCGGCTCGGCGACCACGATCTTCGTGCCGGTTGTCAGTGCCACCACGGTGTCGGGTGTCGCCTCGATCGTGACGATGAGATCGGGGTTCAGGAAGAAGGGCTCCGCCTGATGGCCAAGGCGGTGTAGCGAGATCATGCCAGCTCACTCTCTTCTTGGTTCGAGGTCGTGAAGACGGGCCCTGTGGGGCAGCGCCAGCGGGCGCCGCCCCACAGCGAGAACTTGACTCCTGCCGTGCCGGTGCTACCCGGCTGGGACGGCAGCGAGTCTCAGTCGCCTAGTGGCTCGCTCGCATCACACCCCGGCGGCCTGGATCAGGGTTTGGACCATCGTGTCGACCGTGCTCATCACGGAGGTGTTGGCCTGGTAGCCGCGTTCCGCCTCGATCATGTTGGCGAACTCGGTGCCCATGTCGACGTTCGACTCCTCGAGCTCGCCGGACTCGATCTGGGTGGCACCGAAGCCGCCGGAGTCGGCGGTGCCATACGTCGCGGGGCCGGAGTTCAGCGACGTCGCCCAGTCGCTGTTGGTCTCGCGCTCGAGGCCGGACTCGTTCGAGAACGAGGCAAGGCCGATGTAGCCGGCGGTCACGGTTGTCCCGTACGTCGCGTCAGCGGCGTTGTTGTCGGTGTAGGTGACGGCACCGTCCTGGCCGATCGAGACGTTGGTCGCGGTCGAGGGGATGTAGATCATCCGCGTGGGGGCGGCGCCCTCGTCACCGGCAGCCGCGTAGCCGAGCACGTACTGGCCGCTCTGCGTGGTCAGGTAGCCGTTGGAGTCGGTGGTGAGGTTGCCGGCCTGCGTGTAGGCGTAGGCGCCGCCCGTGTACGTGGTGTCGGTTCCGTCAGGGGCGGCCGTGCCGGCACCGATCGCGCCGCCGGAGCCGACGACGAGGAAGCCGTCGCCGTTGATGTCGATGTCGAGGGTGTTACCGGTGGACTCCGTCGAGCCCCCACTCATCTCGTTGTCGACCGAGCCGACGGTAACGCCGAGGCCGACCTGCTCGGGGTTTGAGCCACCGTTCGCGTCGGTCTGGGCGGAGCCATTGGACATCAGCTGGGCGAGCTCGGAGACGAAGTCTGCGCGCTCCGCCTTGTAAGCGATGGTGTCGACGTTGGCGAGGTTGTTGGCCGTCACGTTGAGCATCGTCTCGTGTGCTTCAAGCCCGCTGATCGCGGAGTACATCGCTGGCATCATCTTGAATCACTCCCCTGTGCGGCTTCCTCGAGGAGGTCCGGCCGCATCGATTGTCATTTGGTGTTATCGGTTCCTGCTGGTTTCGATTGAGCTTGCGTGCTGCAGCTCAACACACGGCTTGTTCACGCGACGACCGCGCTGTCGATGTTCGTGAAGACATGCGATTTCATCCGTTCGGGTGTCAGCGCGGTGATCACCGTGTTGTTGCTGACGGAGGTGAGGAACGCCATGCCGTCGACGAAGACCACCGAGTTGCGCGAGCCCTTCTCCGCGGCGCGCCCGATGCCGTCCGCAAGCCGGCTCAGCGTGCTGCTGTCCATGTCGATCCCACGCTGCTGCAGACGCTCGAGCGCATGCTTGGAGAACGTCGGCAGCGACGGCGATTGCTCCTGGGCCAGGACCGTCGCGAAGGACTCGGGCGCCTGATCGACGCCGCTGCTCGCGACGCCGCTGCTCGCGGCTGTGGTCGTGCCGCTGGCCGTCCTGGTCTGAGTCGCGTCGACCGACCCGGCCGTTTCGGGTGGGATCAGCGCGGCGTTTGTAATCAGGTCACTCACGGCTCCGCCTGGATCAATTGCTGCTCGGCGTCGGCTCGACGTTGGTAACGCTGGACAGCGAGATGCCGCTCTGGTCGTCGATCGTCAGCGTCGGCGTCGAGTCGCTCACTTGCACGCTGTCGACGACGCCAGTGACGCTCTCACCGGTGCTCGAGTTGGTGTAGGTGACGGTGGCGCCGACCATCGACATCGCAGACTGCAAGTTCTCGGCCGACGCGGTCTGCTCCTCCTGCTCGACGGAGGTCATCTGCGCGAGCTGCGTCAGGTACTCGGTCGGGTCGCTGGAGTCGGCGCTGGTCGGATCCTGGTGCGTGAGCTCGTCCATCATCAGGTCGAGGAACTCGTTGCTCGAGAGCTCGGTCGCCGAGTTGTTGTCGACCGTCGAGCCATCGGTGCCGTCGATCGAATTTCCGGACGCATCGACTGCATGTGCGCTCATGCTCGACATGTGTGCCTCCTTTCTCAGGCGAGGATGTCCACGAGATTCCCGGAGCCGGCGCCGACGAGGTAGTCGACTTCGGTCCTCGTGCTCTCCACGCTGTTGGTCTTGCTGTAGCTGGGGGACTGGTGTGAGCCCGATTGCTGCTGGCCGTGGCCGTCGCCACCGCCGACCGTGCCATCACCGGTGGTGCCGATCTCAAGCGAGATCACGTTGATCCCGGACTCCGCCAGTGACTGGCGCAGCTGGCCGGCGTTCTGCGTGAGCGTCGTCATCGTCTCCGGGTGCTCGGCGGTCAAGCGGGCGACGAGACCCTCCGATGTCTGCGAGAGAGAGACGGTGATGCCGCCGAGCGAAGCGGGCGAGAGCGTGATCCGCGCGCTGGCGGTGCCGGTCGCGCTGATCGTGCTGAAGGTCGCCCGCACGCTATCGATCGCGTTCTGAAGCGTGACCGGCTGGTGCGCCGCGTTCGCAGCGTAAGCGGAGACGGCGCTACCGACTGTGCCTTGGGTCCCGTTGCCAGCGACGCTGGCGGCCGGGGTCGCCGCCGTGAAGGTTGCGGCGGTGCCGGGATCGGCGCTCGATGCCGGCTGCGTGGTCGTCGTCAACGGGTCGGAGGCATTGGCGTTGCCGCTGCTGCTGCCTGGGTCACCGTGGCTATCCGTGCCCGGGTGGTTGTCATTGCTGTCGGTGGCTGCCGCCTGACTGACCGCGCCGGCCGGCTGCGCGTCGGTCTGCACGCTCACCGCCGATGCGGTGGTCGATGTGGTGACGGTGGCCGATGTCGTTGCGGCAGCCGCCGTGGCGGTCGCTGGCGCGGTAGGTACCGCCGCGGTTGCGGCCGCCGTATCGCTTTGGCTGTCGCTCGCGGCGCCGTTCGTCGCCGTGCTCGCCGCTGCCGTGTCACTGGCGTCGGAGGTCGCTGCCGTGGTCGTCGACTCGTCCGTTGCCGTTGCCTGGACGGTCTGGTCGAGAGCGACCGGCGTCGCCGTTGCCTTCGGCGCGTTCGCGGGTACATCGGTGGTCGGCAGTGCAGCCGGTGCTGAACTGACGATCGTGGCGCCGGATCCCGAATTGCCGGCTGCCGTGCCGGCGACGTCGGTGGTGTCGACACTCGTCTCCCCGGCTGCCTCGGCACTAGCGCCCGCACTGCCGTCACCGGTGGGCAGCTGTGCCGCCTCGCCCGCAGGCTCTGCCGCAGCGTCCGGTGTCGTCGGCGTGGTGCCAGCGGTCGGGTCGGCGCTGTCTGTCAGAGCCGACGCCGTCGGCGCGGCAGCCGCATCGCTGGTCGGATCGGCTGGCGTGACGGCGGCTGTGGCCTCTCCCTGAGCGCCGGTCGACTGCCCGGCAGCAGTGCCCGCCACCACATCGGCGATGGCCTCCGCAGCGGCGGGATTGACGGCCGCGGTGGTGGTCGTGGTCGCTGTCCCCGCCGGAGCGGCCACTGTCGCGTCAGCCGCCGTTGCTGCCGCTCCCGACACGGCCCCTGTGGCGACAGCCGCGTCAGCGGCCGTTATCGAGTAAACGGCGGTCGCGGCTGTTGTGGTGCTGGTTCCTGCGGTGGCAGCCGTCGCCGCTACCGGCGTGGTCGTCGTCGCACCAGACGCGTCTGGTGCCGTTGTCGAGGAGACGGCGGTCGGTGCCGGCGCGACCACGGCGCTGGACGCGCCGACCGCTGAACTCGCGGTCACCGATGCCGCTCCGGTGCTGCTCTGATCTGACGTTTGCTTCCGCTGGCCGCCGGTGTTCGTGCCGGGAGCCTTCTGGCCTTCCGCAGATGCGGTCCGGGCCGAGCTCAGCATCGCTTCGAAGCCGGGGCTGGTCGAGTCCTGGTTCGCAGCACCGCCGGTGCTACCCGGTGGTGATTCGGTCTGCGCCGCCACCGTGATCGGTGGCGCCGCAAGCGCAGTGCTCATGCTGCATTCCTCCAATGCTGGTTACCTGCGATCTCGTCGAGAATCCGTTGCTCGGCGAGGTTCTGCGCGTGCTGCTGCTCGGCGAACCGCTTCTGCTTCAAGCGTTCGAGCGCCTGATGCTCCTGGGCGGCGCCGGTCAGGATGCGTCGGCGCTGCTCGGCGTCGGCGCTGCGGCGCGTGAGTTCGTCCTTCGCCTGCTGCTGCTTATGCTCGACACGCTCCAGATACGCCTGCCGCTGAACGAGTGTGGCGGCGCTGAGCAACTTCTCCGGGTCACGCCACGTCGCCTGAGCGGCGCTGACGTCTGCCTGCGCCTGCTCGAGCTGCGCCTCACCATCGGCCTGACGCTGCAGGGCCTTCGCCAGCTGCTGCTTGGCCTGGTCCTCACGCTGCTCGCGCAGCGCTCGAACACGCTCGAGGCGGAACCGGAAAGCCGTCATACCGCTCTTAATCGGCACCTCCTACCGGGAGGTTGAAGGTCTCGGGAGCTTTCTTTGTCAGATTCCTTCGCCTATGTACACGTAGATCGACAAAGAACGATGTTGAGCGCCACCGAGGACGGCCCCGAGCCGCACACCCGGTGTCCGGATCGTTCATTGTCGATCTAGCTAACACACGCTTAGCTGAACTGACAAAGATGGCGGGGGAGGGCCCGCCGGCGACGCTAGGCCGTGCCGGCGGAGTTCGTCTCGATCTGCTGTGCCAGCGCCAGGAGGTCGGCGTCGGCCTGCTCGGGCGTGGTCGGCTCGTCAACCGGCTGGCGTAGGAAGGCGTTCATCTTCTCCCGCAGCTCGATCGCCGCGTCGACCAGCGGGTCGGAGCCACGCTGGTAGGCGCCGATCGCGATCAGATCCTCCTTCTCGTGATACGCCGCGAGTGCTGCCCGGAGCTGCTGACCGGCGCGCTGAACCTCCGGCGAGACAATCTCGCCGATCAGGCGCGAAACGCTGGAGAGGACGTCGATCGCCGGATAGTGGCCGGCGTGAGCGAGCGCGCGTGTGAGCACGATGTGCCCGTCCAGGATCGAACGGACCGCGTCGGCGATCGGTTCGTTCATGTCGTCGCCGTCAACCAGCACGGTGTAGAGCCCGGTGATCGATCCGTCCGGGCTCGTGCCGGCGCGCTCCAGCAGACGCGGCAACATTGCGAAGACGCTGGGCGTGTAGCCGCGCGTCGCCGGCGGCTCGCCAATCGCCAGCCCGATCTCGCGCTGGGCCATCGCCAAGCGCGTGACGGAGTCCATCATCAGCATCACGTCGGCGCCCTGGTCGCGGAAGTACTCGGCGATTGTGGTCGCGGTGTAGGCGGCTTTCAGCCGCACAAGGGCCGGCTGATCGGAGGTCGCGACGACGACCACGGAGTGGGAGAGGGCGTCGCCGAGATCGCGCTCGATGAACTCCAGCACCTCGCGGCCGCGCTCGCCGACCAGCCCGATCACGTTGACCTGGGCGTTGGTCTGGCGCGCGATCATTCCCATCAGCGACGACTTGCCGACGCCCGAGCCCGCGAAGATGCCGAGTCGCTGCCCGCGCCCGCACGGCACCAGCGTGTCGAGCGCGCGCACGCCGAGCCCGACGCGGTCGCTGATCCGCGGCCGAGTGAAGGCGTTCGGTGGCGCCGCGTGCGTGGAGCGGCGGGCGCTGGCGGTCAGCTCGCCGAGGTCGTCGAGCGGGTTGCCGAGTCCGTCGATCACACGCCCGAGGAGGCCGGGGCCGACCTTCACCTGGAACGGGGCACCGGTCGGTAGGACCGGTGTGCCCGGGCCGATGCCATCGAGCTCGCCAAGCGGCATCAGCAGCGTGCGGCCGCCGCGAAAGCCGACCACCTCGGTCGGCACCAGCCCCGCGTCGCGCTCGTCGCCAACCCAGCAGAGCTCGCCGATCTCCGACTCGATGCCGGTGGCCTCGATGATCAGGCCGATCAACTGACCGACGCGTCCACTGCGGCGGGCAAGGTCGGTCTGGCGGACCTGGGTGGCGATTCGCTCGAGCAGCGCGCTAGTGCTCATCATCCTCGGGGGAAGCAAGGCTGCTGTCCATCGCGGGCTCGGTCCTCTCGCTCTCGGCGGTGGCAAGCTCGGCGGTGATGATCTCGCGCACCGAGCGCAGCTGGGCCGCGATCGAGGAGTCGATCTCCCCGGCACCCGTGCTGACCACCGCACCGCCGCGGTCGATCCGCCGCTCAGCCTGGATCTCGAGCTGGTCGATGCCGCCGAGCTGAGATTGCAGCAGCCCTTTGTGCTGCGTGATCAAGGCGAGGTCCTCGGGGTTCACCTTGATCGTTGCGCGGCTGCGGTCGGAGAGCCGCCGCAGGGCGTTGCGCGTCACCTCGAGCACCGCCTCCGGGCGGGCTTCGACGGTGGCGCTGATAATCTGCTCGGCGATCGCCACGGCGAGCTCGGTCGCCTGGCGGGTCAAGGCGTCGATGCGCTTGTCCAGCGATGCCTCGACACCTTCGGCAGCGGTGCGCAGTGCATCCGCTAGCGGGGCGGCGTCCGCCAGCGCCCGGGCGATGCCCGCCTCGTAGCCCTCGGCCTCGCCGGCCTTCCTCGCCTCGGATCGGATCCGCTCGGCATCGGCGCGGGCGGCTGTGAGCACGTCCGCCGGGTTCACGTCGAGCACCGTCGAGCGCTCGAACTCCCTGAAGGTGTAGAGGTTCACGCCTCTGGCCGCGCCGGCGACGGATGTGTCAGTAGACGACGTCATCGTCGTTACGCGAAAGCACGATCGCACCGGCCTCCTCGAGCCGGCGGACAATGGCGACGATGCGACCCTGAGCCTCCTCGACGGTCCGCTTGCGCTGCGGCGGCTGGTACTCCATCTCCTCCAGCAGCATCTGGGCGGCGCGGTCGGAAAGGTTCTGCAGGATGCGGTCCCTCACGTCCTCGTCGACGCCACGGAGCGCCAGCGCCAGATCCTTCTGCTCGGTCTCGCGCAGGACCAACTGGATTGAGCGGTCGTCGAGCTTCATGATGTCCTCGAACACGAACAGCAGTCGGCGGACCTCGGCGGCGAGCTCCTCGTCGGTCTCGGTCAGCGAGTCGAGCACATTACGTTCGGTGGGCCGGTCGGTGTGGTTGAGGATCTCGGCCAGCGACTTGACCCCACCGGTTGAGGTGTATTCGTTCTGGCCGAGTGTGGCGAGCTTCGTCCGCACCACGGCTTCGACCTGACGGACGACCTCGGGGCTGGTCTCGCCCATCCGCGCGATTCGCATTGCGATATCGGCCTGCTGCTCCTCAGGGAGGCTGTCGAGCACCTGGGCTGCCAGCGTCGTGTGCAGGTTCGCAACAACCAGCGCGACTGTCTGCGGCGACTCGTTGCGCAGGAACGCGACGATCTGCTCCGGCGCGGTGTGACGCAGGAACTCGAACGGGCGGCGCTCGATCACCGATGAGAGCCGCCCGATGATCTCCGTCGCGCGCTCGGAGCCGAGCGCGCGATCCAGGACCTCACGCGCGTAGTCGACGCCGCCGCTGATCAGGGACTCGTAGGCCTCGACCGTGGCGGCCATCTCGTCCATCACGTCGGTAGTGACGTCGGGCTCCACGCGCTGGAGCTTCGCCATCTCCATCGACAGCGACTCGCACTCGTCGTCGTGAAGGTGCTTGAAGACCTCGGCGGCGCGCTCAGCCCCCAGCGCGACCAGCAGGATCGCCGCCTTCGAGCGACCCGGCAGCCTGACACCGTCCCGGCGGGCGGGGGTGGGGCGCGGTCGCTCGACGACGGCCGTCGTCTCGGTCGTCGTGGGGACGGTCAGATCGCTCTCGGTGACGGTGTCGGTCGGCACGCGAGCCCTCGCTAGTCCTCGCCCAGCCACTGGCGAACTTGGGCGGCGACCCGCTCCGGGTCGCGGTCGACGAGGTCCTCGACCTGCTTACGGGCGATGTTCACGGGTGGGCGCAGCTGAGTGATCTGGACTGGCTCGTCCAGCGCCACCTGCCGCTCGGCCTGGATGTCGGCCAACGATCGCGCCTGCTGGTACTCGCGCACCCAAACCGGCTGACCGCCAACCAGCTCGCGCTCGCGGCGGCGCAGCATCCGTGCGATCAGCAACAGGAACAGCAGCGCCGCAAGGCCGAGGATCAGGTACTTCGCGTAACCCATCATGTTGCTGACCGTGCTCTTACCCGACGTCGCGGTGACCTTCGCGAACGGCAGCGAGCTGACCGACATCTGGTCCCGACCGGCCTGGAAGCCGAGCGCGTTCTTCACTGCGTTCTCGATCGATGGGCGCTCGTTGCGGGGTATCGAGGAGCTCACCATCAGCGCGATCGTCTGGCGGTTGATCGCGCCCGGCGCGACCGTCTCCTGGGAGACCGTCTTATTGACGCCGAAGGTCGAGTTAGCACTCTTACTGAGGTAATTCGTCGGAGTCGTGGAGCCGTTCGCGGCGTAGGAGGAGGCGTCTTGTGTCGCGGTGCTGCCGCTGGCTGCCGTCCCGCCGTTGGTGCCGGTCAGCGTCTCCTGAGTGCTGGTCCTGCTCAGCGGCGTTCCCTTCGTGCCATAGGTGAGCGAGCTCAGCGTCTGCTTGTTTGCGTTGATGTCCGAGGCGACCTGCACGGTCGCCTTCCCCAAGCCGACCGTCGCGGCGAGCATCGCGTCGGCTTTGTTGGCTGCCCATTGGTCGTACGCCTGCTCGGCCGACTCCTTCGTCGAGGCGGAGCTCGAGCTGTTGTTCGGCCACAGCGCGTCGCCGTTCTGGTCGCTGATCGCGACGTGGCTCGTGGTCAGCCCGGTGACGGCGCTCGACACCAGCGAGGCGATCGACCGAACTGTGCTCGAGCCGAGCGTGCCGGTCGTGTTCAGCAGCACCGAGGCCGACGGCGTCGTGGCGCTGGAGGCGAACAGCGTTGCGGTCTGGCTCGGGATCGCCAGCGTCACCTGCGCCGAGTTGACGCCGCTGATCGAGTCGATCTGCTGCTGGATCTGCTGCTCGAGCGCCGAGGTGAGCTGGTTCTGCTGCTGGCTGTCGCTCTCGCCGAGGCTGCTCTTACCGAGCAGCTTCTCGAGGCTGGAGCTCGTGCCGGTGCCGACCAGCAGCCCTTGCTCGTCGAGCACCACCCGTGCCCGGGAGACCTGCGAGCTCTGCACGGCAACCGCGGTGCCGTTGCTCTGCAGCTGGTAGGTGATCCCAGCTGTCGAGAGCGCGTTGGTGATCTTCCCCGTCTGGGCGGGTGCGATCCCGGCCATCAACGTGCTGTAGCTGGGGGAGGAGGCGAAGGTGAACAGCAGGACCACAAACGCCACGCCGACGAGCACGGCCGCGCCGACTGCGATCCAGCCTTTGACGGACAGCTTCGAAGCGATGGTGGAGAAATTGAATTTCATCGTCTAAGCGATCGTTGTCGGTGCGCACGTCATGACGGCAAGCTCGGTACGAGCCGCTACACCTGCGTCTGGAAGAGGGTGGTCGCTGCCGTGTCGATCTGGTTGCGGACCTGGGAGGCGAAGTCCATCGCCAGACTCGCGTTCTCGACGGTGGTGACCGCCTGTGTCGGGTCGCTCAGCTGACCCGTCGCCAGCTGCTGAGAGGCGGTCGAAGCACTGTTCTGAGAGCTCTCGAGCGAGTTGATCGCATCGTTGAGCGTGTTCGAGAAGCTCGTCTGACCGCTCTGCCCAGCGGCGCTGGGCGCAGCCGCGGAGGTGCCGGCGCCCGCAATCTTCCCGACGTTCCACTCGCCGCTGCCGAGCGGCCCGATGCCAATCGCGGGGACGATCACTTCAGCAGCTCCAGTGTCGAGGAGTACATCGTCTTCGAGGTGTCCATCGCTGTGACGTTGGCTTGGTAGGCGTCGGACTCGGAGATCATGTCGGTCATCTCGGTCACCGGCTGGATGTTCGGCTCCTCGACGTAGCCCTGGGCGTTCGCCTCGGGGTTGTCGGGGTCATAGACCTGCTGGTTCGGGACGTCCTCGGTGACGATCTTCTCGACCTCGACGCCACCTGGCGTCGCGCTGCCGGTCCCGGCGATGCCGGTGCTGGCCAGCGCGCCCTGGAGCTGGGCGCTGAACGCGTCTGAGCCGGAACCAACCGATTCGAGCACGACGGCCTCGGGCTTGTAGGGGGTGCCGTTGTTCGTGGATTCGGCGTTGGCGAGGTTCGAGGCGGTGACGTCAAGCTCGAGGCGTTCCGCCGACAGGCCACTGGCCGAAATGTTCAGAGCGTCGAAGAAGCTCATGCCGATGTAGTGGTGTTCATGGCCGTCTCGAGGATCCCCTCGCGGGCTGCCGCGATCTGGGTCAGATCCTCGTAGAGCAGGCCGTTCTGGGCAATCTGGGCGTTGGTCTCGTCGGAGTCGACACCGTTGCCGTCGGACTGGGTCACCTGGTTCTCCGTGTATGGGGTGAAGCTGACGCTGCTAGCCGACTGGCCGCTTGCCAGGGCCTGATCGAGCGTGCCCTGAAAATCGACGTCCTCTGGCTCGTAGTCGGCGGTGTCGGCGTTCGCGAGGTTATTCGCGAGCAGCGACTGACGCTCCATAGAGCCGCGCATCGCCGCTTCGAGGTACTGCTGAGTGGTGTCGATGAATGACATTTGGGCGCAGACCCTGCCTTTCTGGGCCCTCTACGGGCTTTTAGACTCCGGCCCCGCTCCGCCGGGTCTGTGGTCATATCGGCCAACGCGCCGAACACTTGAGCCCTGAGGGGCAAGCGTTCGCAGCCATGCTCGGAACCATCGCCGGTCGCTGTGTGTCGTCCAGCGCCGACCGGATGAGATCCGCCTGCCCTGCATCCGGGCTTGTAGATCTTCCGGGACAGGGCCTTAGGCCACGGCTGCGCGGCTGACGGCCAGCGTGTGGTCCCAACCCCGGATCTGCAGGTCCGGGCGGGCAAGCAGATCCACCTCGTCGGAGGCACCGTCGGCACTGAGGACGCGCACGGTCGGCCGGTTCAGGTTCTCGTGCGGCACACGGGCGACGATGCCCTTGCGGCCATCGGTGAGCGTCACCTCCGTGCCGGCGGGGAACGGTGCCACGACCTTCGCGAACGACTCGACGACATCGGGGTCGTAGAGCGTGCCGGAGCCTTGAAGGATCGCCCTGACGCCGGCGGCAGCCGGCTCGGCCGGCGCGTACTGGCGCTCGGAGGTGAGTGCGTCGTAGACGTCGGCGACAGCGGCGATGCGCGCCATCTGGTGGATCTTCGTGCCAACCTGGCCGTCCGGGTAGCCGCTGCCGTTCCAGCGCTCGTGGTGACGCAGCACGATTCCCTTGACCAGCGGATCCCAGCCGTCGCCGCCGAGCATGTCGACGCCGGCACGTGGGTGGAGCTGGATGATCCGCCACTCCTCGGGGGTCAGCTTGTCGGGCTTGTTGATGATTGAGAGCGGCACGACCAGCTTGCCGATGTCGTGCAGCAGCAGGCCGACGCCGAGCGTGGTCAAACGGGAGCTCAGCTGGTCGAAGCGTTGCTCGCCGCGGTAGTCGGTCCAGCCGTGATCTTGGAAATGCCGCCGACCAACCAATAGGCCGATCGCGGCGACGTCGATCGAGTGCTGGAAGGTGTAGGCATCGGCGGAGCAAAGGTCGTTCAGCGCCAGCGCGACGCCGCCGCACTCCGAGATGTGGTTGAGGATCCGCTCGACAATGTCAGTCAGCGAGCTGACCGCCTCGGCGAGGAAGCGGTCCTCGCGCAGCGTGGTGCCGCGATCAAGCGCCTTCAGCGCGATCTCTTGCATGTTCGCCACGGCGCGCGTGGCGAAAACTCGCGTCTGCGTGTCGACCGGTACGTCGACCGTGATGCCGGCGCTCGCCTCGTCGTCGACGTAGATCGCGGAGATGCCGGCCTGGATCAGGCGCCGCCGGTAACGGGGGGTGAGCGTGACGCCGGCGCGCAGCAGCGGTGTGCCGTCTGGCCGGCCGACGAGTATGTCGCGGGCGAGCTTCGTTCCATCGGTCGCACGTGCGGTGGCTATGAGCCGCATGCTTACGAGATCGGCACCGTCAATCGGAGCTTTAGCTCATGCTCGGATAGCTGGCCGAGTTGCAGGGGCGCGCCCAATCCCAGGATCCCGCCGACCACTACTCAGGCGTTCGCCAGGAAGCGGCGACCGGTGCCCTGGAGATAGCGGCGGGCGACGCGATGTGCCTGAAGTTTGGCGCGATGAGCTTGCTGCATTCGCGCCTGCTCACGGCGCAGCTCGATCACGAGTCGCTCGCGCAGCACCTGTGCGCGTACGAGGTAGGGGCGGGCGGCCAGCGGCACCGTCCGCGGCAGCGTCTGCATATAGAGGCCGGTCTCGCGGACGGCGGCGCGTAGCTCAAGCAGGCGACCCTGACGCGTCAGCTCGAGCTCTGTCTCGACCATCTGGGCGAGGCGTGCGTAGCCGTTCACGGCAGCATCGGTGCTCATGCGACCTTCCTGCCGACCTCGCTCCAGGCGCCGCGTAGCGTGCCGATCAGCTCACTGATCTGGTCGATCATCGCCGGATCCTGGTTGATTCGAGCCGAGTTCAGGTGGCGCAGCGAAAAGCTGTAGATCGCGTCGAGGTTCGCGGCGATCTCGCCGCCCTGCTCGAAGTCGAGCGAGCTGCGCAGGTGAACGATGATGCGCTCGGCGCGTCGCAGCTTGTTGTGCGCGCCCTCGACGTCGTGTGCCGTCATCGCGGTCGCCGCCTGCTTCAGGAACCGGAGGGCGCCGTCGTAGAGCATCACGATCAGCTGCGGCTGAGATGCTGTCAACGTCGCGGCGCGCTGATACGCGGTGCGGCTGCGGTTCAGGTATGCGGTCGGCATCTTCGCTCCTGGGTGGCTTTCGCGGTGCTTGGCTTGCTCGTGCTACGTTGGCTCAGTCGCTCGACGAGCTCTCGTTCTCGAGCTCGGTGGAGAAAGTGCTGAGCGACGACTTCTGGTCGTTGAGATCCTCGAGCGCCGCTTCGGTATCGGCCCACTCCGCCTCCATCGTCTTCTCCTCCTGCGTGTACAGCGTCTGCATCGAGTCGTACTGGTCCTGGAGGCTGGAGATGAGCTCGCCGTTGCCGGACACGCGCGTCGCGAGCGCCCCTGTGGTCGATGACGCGGCGTTGTTCACGACGCTCTGGAAGCTCGTCGACCACGTCTGCAGAAGGGACTTCACATCGGACGGATTGGACTCGATCGCATCCGTTAGCGTATCCGTGTCGATCGTCAGCTCCCCGTCGACCGAACTCGAGCTCATGGAGCCGGTGGATGTGCCCGTGGAGATCCCGATCGCGGCGAGGCTGGTGTACAGCGAGGAGCCGGTGCCGTAGGTCTCGGAGAGCGATTCGCGCATGTCGGAGAGCAAGTCCTCAAGCTCGTCGTCGCCGAACAGCGACCCGCTGTTCGGGTTGTAGTCGCTGGAGTCGGACTCACTGGCCGGCGCCGTGTCGATGTCGGACTCGATCGCTTCGAGCGCGCTGTTGTAGTCGGAGACGAACTGCTCGACCTCGCTGACGATCGTGGTGGCGTCAGGGGCCGGGTTGCTGGTGTCGATCGTCACCGGCGTCGAGCCCGTGACGCCGCTCAGCGTCAGCGTGATCCCCGGCAACGCGCCGCTGATCGTGTCGCTCGCGGAGCTTTCGGTGGCGCCGCCATTGATCGAGTACTCCGCGTCCTGGCCGGCCGATGCCAGCGCCGTGTTCTCGGTGAGGACGCCGCTGGCGCCCTCCACGTCGATGTAGCTGCCGCTCTGCTCTCCGGTGCTGCGGGAGGAGAGCACCAGCTCGGTGTTGCCAGAGCTGTCGGTCGCGGTAGTGGCGTAGACGTCATAGGAGCCCGACTGATTGATCGCACTGGCGATCGTGGAGGCGCTCTCGCCGGCGCTGATCGCGAGGCTCTTCCCATCGATCGTGACCGTCGTGGCGCTTGAGGGACTCGTGTACGCGTAGGTGCGTGACGCCGCGCTGGCGAGCTGCGTGACCGCGACCGTGCTCGAGCCGATCACGGCGCCGAGTGAACCCGTTGGTTTGGCTGAGACCAATCCCGAGTTGGTCGAGCTGACGGTCTGGGACTGGGCGAACAGCGTCACATCAGAAAGCTTGAGCGCATCCTGAGCGACCGTCTGGAGGTCGTCTTGGATCGTGCCGAGCGTCGAGTCCTCGGTCTCGAGACCTTTGATCTCGTCCTCGATGTTCGTCATCGGCTCCTCGTCCACAGCCAGCTCGGCCTCGATGAGCTCATCGGTGTTGATGCCACTGGCGAGACCCAGATCCTGCAGATTGCCGAGCTCGTTGGTTAGGGTCCCACTGGAGCTGTCGACGTTGCTTGTGCTCATCTCTGTGACTCCTCGTCGGTCAAGTGGCGCGTCCCGGCGCCGGTTAGTCGATCTCCTCGCCGGCTGCCAGCTTCAGCACGTCGCTGGCGCCGAGCGATGTCGAGCTGCCGTCGTCGGACTGCAGCTCGATCGTGAAGGAGCCGTCCTGCTCACTGCTGCTGAAGGAAACGTGCATTCCTGCCTGTCCAAGCTTCGTGTAGGCATCCGCGGCCGTGCCGATCGCGTCGAGCACCGAGCTGGGCGGCGTCGCGGGGACGGCGTCGGACGCCGTGACGCCCGCCGTCGTGTCGGTGCCACTGATCTCAACGCTCACCGCGTCGTCGTCAATCGGCGCAGCTGCCACGTCGGCGCTACCGGCGGCGGCCGGAACGACAACTGGATCAGGCGCCTGCGGCGGGGTGACCGCACTGGGTTCGATGTTCATGCTCATCGTTGCGACTGTCTCCGGTGGTGTCACGGTGCCCGACGGGCACCGACGGCATGCTTTCGCCTAGTTCTTCGCCCACGCCAGCCAAAACTTGAGCATCACGCTAGCTCACGCCGCGGCTCTCGCGGCTGTCGCGGCCAGCGATGCGCTAGCTGCGGCCAGTGCTTCGCTGGCCGCCTTGCTACTGGGATCCAGGGCCAGCGCCTGGCGCGCGAACTCCTGCGCCGTCTGCGGCTGCTGGCTGGTCAGCGCAACCTGCGCGAGCCCGACCAGTGCCCGCAGGTCGGGTGCCTCGTTGCACACCGCAAGCCACTCGCGTGCCGCCGAGCGGGCGAAGCCGCCGCGCAAGTAGAGCTGCGCGAGCTGCTCACGCCGTTCGCGCAGCGGCAACGTCGTCGCCATGAACAGGTGGGCGCCGATCTCGAAGTTATCGAAGTCTTGGAGGGCCAGCAGCTCGCCGAGCGTGCGCGCGAGCTCCGGTGCTATCCCGGCGGGAACCTCGACGGTCGCGGTGCTGTCTTTCAGCCGCGCGACCCAAGCTCGGTACAGGCATTGCTCGTTGCCGCCGAGCCCGAGCCTGGCAGCATCACCCACGGCCTGCAAAGCGCCGTCTGTGTCGTGGGCGAGGAGCAGTGCCAAGATCCGGCGCTGGATCAGCTGCCAGGCCGGCGGCTCCGTCCGCTCGGGCGGCACGGCCGCGCTTGCGGCCTCTGCGTAGCGGCGTTGCTGCAGCAGCGCCTCGACCAGTGCGCCACGGGCTGGGCTGCTGTGCGGCTGCGCTCGGAGGACGAGTCTGAACTGAGCTGCGGCGGCAGCCGCTGCCTGCTGTTCGAACAGCGCCACGCCAAGCATGAAACGCATCCGCGCGGTCAGCTCGCCTGCCTCACGCTCGATCTTGGCAACGACTGCGTCCGGTGATCGGCCGAGCTTCAGCAAAGCGGAAGCGTAGGGGTGGACGGTGCCGTAGTACTCGGGGTGCTCGCGCAGACACCACTGCATGAGCTCCAGCGCCTCGTCGCTGTCACCGCGCTTGAGCGCGCGCTCGGCCAGCACCAGCCGCGGGAAGTAGCTGCCGATACCGACGATCGAGGTGTAGCTCGCCGGCGCGTCGCCCATTGCGATCGCCCGCCGGAGCTTCACCTCCGCGGTCTGCTCGTCGTGCAGCGCCAGTGCAGCCATGCCTTGCGCGTAGACCAGGTCGGTGAAGTCCGGGTAAAGCTCGAGACCCTCGTCCGCGGCTGCGATCGCGCGCTGGTAATGACCGAGTAGTCGCAGCGCCGCAACGCGTTTGCTCAGCAGTGCCGACAGGAAGTGGTAGTTCGTTCCCTGACCGCGTCGGCGCTCGGAGCTGATCAGCTCCCAGACCTCGTCGAACGCGGCACAGGCCCGCTCGTTCTCCTGCAGTGCCAGGTACTCGCTGCCGAGGTTGAACAGCAGGAACGGAGTCGGTTCCTGCTCGCGGCGCTGCTGCTCGAGGATCTCCAGGTTCCGCCGTGATTTGTCTTTCGACTCGCGAACCGCGCCAAGGTAGCCGTAGTGCATGATCCGAACCGTGCTGCGGGTCAGTAGCTCAGGCAGCCCGGCGGGGAGGGCGGCGGCGATCTGCTCGTGCAGGCGACCGTGGAAGCGATACTCGGGGCGATTCCGGATCAGCCGCAGCGCGCTCGACGCCACCGTTCCCCCGACCTCTTCGATGCCGGTGTAGTTCAGCTCCTGCAGGAAGATCGCCTCACACCAGGTGTGCCCGGCCTGTGCGCGCAGCCGGTCGGCGTCGCCGTCGGCCAGCACTTCGTCGGCGTCGAGGTAGAGGATCCAGTCGCCGGTCGCCGCGTTGAGCGAGACATTGCGAGCTTCGCTGAAGTCCCCACTCCACGGATGCTCGATGACGGTGGCGCCGAACGACTGCGCGATCTCGATCGAGCGATCCTGCGAGCCGGTGTCGACGATGATCATCTCGTCGACTGCCGGTGCGATCGCCTGGAGCGTACGGGGCAGCATCTCCTCCTCGTCGCGCATGATCATGCAGAGGGTAATGTGCCTGCCCTGAGCTGGCTTGGCTGCGGCGGCGACGCGCTTCGCGATGGCAGCGAGGCCAGTCAGAACGGCGTTTTGCTTCCGTCCGGCGCGCCGGTGGGCGCGCTGCCGCTCTGCGACGGCGGCGAGGTTGCGGTCTAGGTGCGGAGTGTCGGGGTCGAGCCGGCGCGCAGCTTCGAACAGCGCTTGCGCGGCGTCGAGCTCCCAGAGCTCGTAGAGGGTGACGCCGGCGTAATTCAGCAGCAACGGCCGGGCCGGGTCGCCACCGAGGGCTCCGAGCACGCCGTCGGCGGTGGCGATCAATGCCTCGGCGGCCTTGCGCGCAGGAGCCTTCATCGCGTAGGCGAGCCCGGCTTCGGCCAGCAGCTTACGCGCCCGGTAGCGCGCGAGCTCATGCTCGACCGCGCCGGCACGTTCGAAGAGACGGTTGAAAGCGGGAATGTCGCCGGCGGCCAATAGATGAGCTGCCTGCGCCGAGAGCAGCCGGGCGGCTTCGTCGTCGGCGGCGCGACGGCCCACGGCCGTGGTGGCGACGTTGTCGTGGGCAAGCGAAGTTGTAGTCAGGCGCAGAGCCATTCGAGGGAGCCTCCTTAGTGGGACGGCACTCTCGGTATCGGCACGTCGCGTCGAGGTTTGAGTCTCGCCGGTGCTCACCCCTGCGAATGCGGGTCCGCATGCGGGCCTAAAGGTACGGCGCCGAAGCGCCGATGGGGGAACCTGTCCGAGCAATCGGGGCCCGGATGCGCGGAAGCCTTGATCCATGGACGTCCTGAGGAGCACTTCTTGGCAGTGACGCAACGCGAAGCAGCAACGTTGGGCACTGCTACGCATACGGCCCGCGAGACCGTCCAGGAAGTCTGGGAGTCCTACCATCGCAGCGGCGATCCGAAGCTGCGCGACCGGCTGGTGCTGACGCTTGCGCCGATGGTCAAGTACATCGTCTACCGGAAGATCCGCGAGCTACCGGCGCAGTGCGAGGTTGAGGACTTCATCTCCTGCGGGCTTGAGGCGCTGATGCACTCGATCGACCGCTACGACCCTGAGCGCGGCGCGACGCTCGAGCAGTTCGCTTGGACCCGCATTCACGGGGCCGTGCTCGACGAGCTGCGGCGCAATGATTGGGCGCCACGCTCGGTGCGGCGCTGGGAGCGCGAGATCACAAAGGTCCGCGAGCGGTTCGTGCTCGAGCACCGGCGTCAGCCGACCCGGACGGAGCTGGGCGAGCTGGTCGGTCTTGAGCCGGAGGCGCTCGAGCACCACCTGGCCGACATCCAGCGCGCCGAGCTCGGCTCGCTGAACGCGCCGGTCGGCGGCGAAGAGGGCTCGAGCCTCGACCGCGTCGATCTGCTGGCCTCCGACGACATCGACTTCGATCCGGAGTCGCAAGCGCTGAAAGGCGATCTCCGCGAACGCTTCCGTGAGGCCTTCGCGCAGCTCTCGCCACGCGAGCAGCAAGTTGCCGTCCGTCTCTATGTCGACAACCTGACGCTGCGCGAGATCGGCGAGACGCTCGGCGTCACGGAGAGCCGGGTCTGCCAGATCCACGGCCAGCTCCGGCGCCGGCTGCAGAGCCTGCTCGCGGACTAGGACGACTGATGCCGCAGCTGGTCCCCGCGGCGTAGTCGCTCGTCGAGGTCCGAGGCCCAATCGAGCGTTGCCGCCACCGCGCGGTACAGGGCGGGTGGGATCTCGGCGTCGAGCGCGAGCGCCTGCAACGCCGCGGCCATGGCTGGATCTTCGGGCACGGTCGACGGCGTGGACGCCTCCGGAGCAGTCGGGGATGCGCCGCTGCGGCGCTGGCGCTGGGTCACGCGAACACCTCCAGCGGCTCGCGCCGGGGCTGGACGCGGACCGTCGCCGCGCGGCCGGCGGCCTGCGTCAACTTGGCTGTGAGCTGCTCGGCGTCCGCGCGCGCGAACTCGAACGCAGCTCCGGCCGGAACCGTCATGGCCAGGTGCAGGCCGCTGTCATCGAGCACGAAACGCAGCTCGATCGCGCCAGCGGTGGGGGCGTTATAGACGAGGGCCAGCGTGTGCCGAGGGCTGCCGCCTGGACCAGCGTTCGCTTGAGGGTGTTCGCGCAGATGCAGCAGTCGGGGATCCGTGGCCGTCTCGACTTGGCCGAGAACCAGGGCTAGCGGTGGCGGCGCCGTCTGTTCAGGATCGATCTGCAGCACGACGCGGTCGGCGCTGATGTCGCGGACGAGCAGGCGCAGCTCGTCGCCGGCCCCGACCGTCTCGGGAAGCTCCGCGTCGAGCAGCACGCCCGCGAGGCTGATCAAGCCGCTGCTGCCTGGCGGGTTCGCGGCGACCCTGACCATCAGCTCGCGGCCGACCGTCAGCGTCAGATCCGGCGCCAGCACATCGCGGATCAGCGTTGCCTGCACTGTCAGCGGCGCGAACGACATCGCCACAAGTGTGACCGAAGCAGCGGCTAGCTGCCGGCGATGCCGCCGACCGTGAGGCGCTATGTGAAGAGGCTGGGGCCAGCGGGCCCCAGCCTCAAGCTTCCCCGCCGTCGGTCGATATCAAGGGCGATGGACCTCGGATTGAACATCGCCGCCTCGGGCATGCTCGCTGAGCAGGTTCACGAGGATGAGCTTGCGAACGACCTCGCCAACGCGTCGACGCCTGGCTACAAGCCGGAGTCGTCGGTGCAGCAGAGCTTCGGCGAGATGCTTCTGCACGACACCGCGAATGGCGAGACGGTCGGCACGATCGACACCGGCGTCGAGGTCAGCAAGGGTGTGACCGACCTTGCCCAAGGGCCGATCGAGACCACCGATCAGCCACTCGACTTCGCGATCAGTGGCAATGGCTTCTTCGCCGTGCGCACTGCTGCCGGTGTCGAATACACGCGCGACGGCCAGTTCGGCGAGAACGCGGCTGGTCGCCTCGTTGACCAGTTCGGCAACGAGGTGCTTGCGGCGAACGGGCAGACGATCGCGGTTCGGGCTGACGGCACGGTGGCGCCCGCCTCGATCGGGGTCTTTCAGGTCACGAACCCGAATCAGCTCGGGAACGACGACTTCAGCGGCACCGCCGCCGGCCAGGCCACCGGTACGGTCAGCGCCAACGAGCTCGAGCAGTCGGGGATCCAGCCCGTCGAGGCGATGGTGAACATGGAGGCCGCGCTGACCGCCTACACAGCCGGCCAGCAGTCGATTTCCACGATCTCCTCAACCATGACCGACAGCGCCACGAACGTGGCCTCGATCACACCCTAGGAGCGGCGCAGATGCTCGAAGGACTCTACGCAGCGGCGGCCGGCATGACGGCGGAGCAGGACCAGCTCGACGCGACTGCCAACAACATTTCCAACGAGGACACTCCCGGCTACCGGTCCGAGGAGGTTGGCTTCCAGGACCTGCTCTACGAAGCCGACGACGACGATCCCTCAAGCGCGGTCGTCGGTGCGGGCTCGGCCGCGAGCGCAACTGGCTACAGCCAGCTGCAGGGCTCGCTCGAGCAGACCGGGGAGCCGCTGGATCTGGCGATCGAAGGCGACGGCTACTTCGAGGTGCGGCTCTCGAATGGCACGACCGGCCTGACCCGCGACGGTAGCTTCCAGCTCAACGCGCGCGGCCAGATCACGACGGCCAGCGGACAGCGGCTGGTGCCGCCGATCACGGTGCCGGCCGGGACCCAGGCCAGCGACATCAACGTCGCCAGTAACGGTGTCGTCTCCGTCGGCGGCCGACGTGTCGGGACGCTCGCGATCGTCACGGTGCCGGCGCCGGACAAGCTGCTCGCGGATGGCAACTCGACCTACACGGCTACCGCTGCCAGCGGTGCGCCGCGCGCGGCCCGGGGTGCGCTGGTGGGGCAGGGCTACCTGGAGCAGTCAAACGTCGACCTGGACGTGGAGATCAGCAACATGGAGAGTGCCCAGCAGGGCTACGAGATGGCCAGCAAGGCCATCTCGATGGAAGCCAACATGGGTCAGATCGCCGCGACCCTGAAATGAGATGCGATGAGCCAGACCAGCACCGATCTCTCAGTTTCGAGCCTGGGCGCTGACGCCGGGATCCCGGCGCTGAATACGTCGACGATTCCGGCCGCGGTTCGCGACGGGGACTCGAAGGCGCGCGAGGCCTATGTCGAGGGGCTCACGTTCGAGAACGAGCTCGTCCAGCAGCTCACGCAGCAGATCGTTTCAAACATGTCCGACGCCGGTAGCCTCAGCGGCACGGATGCCTCTGAGGCCGGTGGCGCCGGTGACAGCACCGGTGACGAGGGGGCTAGCAGCCTGCTCGGAAGCTCCGACAGCGGCTACTCGAGCCTGATCGTGCAGGCGCTATCGGACGGCATCATGGATGACGGTGGTCTCGGCATCGCGTCGGAGATCGCGGCCGCGGCGGACCCGCAGCTACAGTCGTCGCAGTCAGGCGGCGACACCGATGAGGTGCAGAGCTGATGGCCGCTGATCCTCTCGCCACCGTGTCGGATCCATCTCAGGCAGCGGCAACACTGGCGAGCGACCTGCTCGAGCACCTGCAGCGGCAGCTGCACTCGGGCCAGCGGATGCTTGCGGTGGTCCGCACCCAGGGCGCGGCGATCCGCCGGCGTGACGTGAAGGCGGTCGTCGCGGGTGCCTGCGAGCTCCAGGTCGAGATCGACCGTCGCCGCCTGCTCGAGGACGAGCGGCAGCGGATCCTGGCCCGTGCCGCCGAGATGCTGGCGATGCCGGCCACATCGGTGACGATGACTGACCTGATCGATGTCATGAATCCGGCTGACGCCCGGCTCGCCCGGACCCGCCAGCGGCAGCTGCGCGACCTCTTGCACTTGCTGCGCAGCGAGCATCGGACGAACCGCGAGCTGATGCGGCAGGAGCTGAAGTTCCTCGATCACCTGCTGTCGCTCGGCGGTAACGGCGGTGGCTACAGCGCTGGCGGCAAGCGGCCGTCACGCTTGCTGCGTGGTGGCTACGGCCGCGGCTCAACGCTCGATCTGGAGGCTTGACCATGTACCTCTCGACGTTCTCCACGTTGCAGACTGCGCTGAGCGGCGTCGAAGCCGCCGAAGAGGAGCTCGACACCACCGGCGAGAACATCGCGAACGACGACACGCCCGACTACGAGAAGCAGAAGGTCCAGCTTTCCCCATCGGCACCGACCACGGTCGCCGGCAACGGCGGCCACTACCAGCTCGGCAACGGTGTCAGCGTCACTGGCGTGACCAACACCGGTGACGCCTACCTCGATGCCGCCTGGCGCGCCGAGAACTCGAGTACGAACGCGGCGACGACGCTGCAGACCTACATGGAGCAGGTCCAGGCTGCGCTCGGCAACACCTCCGAGGACGATTCCGGCGTCGAGGACGCCCTGCAGAAGTACTGGAGTGCTTGGACTGATCTGTCCCAGGATTCCGATCCCAGCAGCGACTCCGCGCAGCAGGCGGTGGTCAGCGACGGCGAGAACCTGGCGAGCCAGCTGAACTCGCTTGCGAACGAGCTCACCGGCTCGGACTCCAGCTCGGTCGTTTCGCAGGCCGACGCCCAGTTCGACGATCTGCTTTCGGGACCGAGCGACTCGGACTCGGCCGGCGGCGAGGTCTACCAGGACGCATCCGAGATCACCTCCCTGAACAAGGAGATCGCCGCTGCCAGCGGCGGCGATGAGAACGTCAACACCTTGATCGACCAGCGCAACGAGTACATCGACGATCTCTCCTCGCTTGGCAACGTCAGCACCACCGCCAACGAGGACGGCTCGGTCACCGTGTACTTCGGCGGCGTCACCAGCCAGGCGCTGGTCAGTGATCCGGCGACCGACACCACTGGCGGTGCCGGCAACGACTTCAGCTCCTGGTCCACTGCGTTCACTGGTGAGCTCTCGAGTGCCGACTCGGCGTCCGACGCGGCCACCGCGGTAGGCGGCACGCTAGGTGCGATGATCAGCCTCGTCGGCATTTCCGGCGGCACGATCGCAACCTCCGCGAACATCACGGACACGGATACGTTGCAAGGGTCGCTCGGTGAGGTGATGACGTCGCTGAACAAGACGGCCAGCGACCTCGCGAGCGAGGTGAACAGCGTCCTGACGAGCAACGGCTACACCGCCGCGGACGACTTCTTCGTCGCCGATGACGGGACGGGCACGGTCACCGCCGCGAACATCGCCGTCAGCTCGACTTACACGAGCGATCCTGATTCGCTTCCGGTCGGGGCGTCCGGCGCTGGTAGCGGTGATACGACGGTGGCGATCGCCGAGAGCGAGAACCTTGGCGGCACGGCGGACTCCGACTACGGCTCGTTTGTCGAAACGGTCGGTAATCTCGCCCAGGACGCGGAGGAGAACGAATCGACGCAATCGGCACTGAGCACCCAGATCACGAACCAGCGCGACAGCGCCGAGGGCGTGGATCTCGATGAGGAGATGTCGAACCTGATCCAGGAGCAGCAGGCCTACGAAGCGTCGGCGAAGGTGATGAACGCCTTCAGCACGGTTATGGACTCGCTCATGCAGGTCGTCAGCTAGGAGGCAGTGAGATGACCGAACGCATCACATCGCAGATGCTCGACAACATGACCGTCGAGAACATCGATGACGATTTGAACCAGATGGACAAGACGCAGGCCCAGCTGTCCACGGGCTACAAGATCAACGAGCCTTCGGACGACCCCTACGGTGCGGCGCTGTCGATCTCGCTGAACGCGCAGCTCAGCGCCTACGCCTCCTATACCGACAACATCAGCGCCGCAACCTCTTGGAGCGATACCGCCTCGTCGGCGCTTCAGTCGATCGAATCGACGCTCCAGGACGTCCGGGATCTCACGGTTGAGGGCGCCAACGGCACGGTGAGCTCTGGTGACCTCCAGAACGCGGCGGAGGAGGTGCTCCAGTACATCGGTCAGATCAAGTCTGATGCCGACACTCAGTACGACGGCGCCTACGTCTTCTCCGGCACCGACACCGACACCGAGCCCTGGAACGCCACCGACACCGGTTCGGACACCTATTCCGGTAACGACGACTCGACCAGCTACCTGATCGGTCCGAGCACGACGCTGGCAGTCGGCGCCAACCTGAACAGCGTGCTCGGCAGTGGTACCGGCAGCGCCGGGGCCTACGACTCGACCACCGGCGAAGGCGGGCTGCTGACCACGCTGCGACAGGTCTACACCGACATGGAGAGCGGCGACACGACTGCCCTTTCGTCGGATCTAACGGCGCTTGACGCCAATAAAGGCCAGCTTGAGCAACTCCAGGCATCGGTTGGGGCCACCCAGGACCGGCTGCAGCTCGCCTCGACTTTTGTCACCTCGCTCAGCACGGCAACGAGCACTCAGCTTGGTAACGTCGAGGACACCGACGTGGCGCAGGCGACGATCGACTTCTCAACCGAGGAAAACGCCTACGAGGCAGCGCTCAAGTCGAGCGCCGACATCATCCAGACCTCGCTACTGAACTTCCTGGACACGTGATTCCCACCCAGATCAGAGTCGGCGAGCCCGAGCGGCCCGCCGCAAGCGCGCCACTGGCCGGGAGCGGGCCGACCGGGCGCGAAGTCTGCGAGACGTCGCGCTTCGGCAGCGTCGAGGTCGACGCCGGCAGCGTGCTGACGTTTCCCGATGGCTTGATCGGCTTGCCGGGCGCGCGTTACGCACTGCTGTGCACCGACCGGCGCTCGCCGTTCTACTGGTTGCAGTCGCTTGAGGACGCACGGCTGGCACTGCCCGTCACGGACCCGCATAGTTTCTTCAGAGACTTCGTCGTCGAGCTCGACGACGAAGAGTCGCGGCGCCTCGGCTACGACGGCGAGTCGGCGGTCGACGTACTGGTGACGGTCACCGCCACGGCGCAGAGCGCGACGGTGAACCTGAAGGCACCGATCCTGGTGCGCGAGCAGCAGGCCCATCAGGTGCTGAACCGTGCCCCCGGCGTGCAGATGAAGGCGCCGTTGCCAGGTGTCGGCGTGCGCGCGGCTCAACCGGGTGCCGTTCCGCGTGCCGCACAGCCCGGTGTCGGCGCCAACGGCCGGCATTAGAATCAGAAGATGCTCAGGATCAGTCGCCGCCTCGGCGAGAAGATCATCGTTGGGGGCGACATCGTGATCGAGGTGCTCGAGGTCCGCGGCGGCACCGTGCGACTGGGGATCGACGCGCCCCGCACCGTGCCGATCTATCGCGAGGAGCTCTGGCTCGAGGTGAAGCGGGAGAACGAGCAGGCAGCAAGCACGGCGACGGAGCTGCCGACCGTCACCGGCGACTTCTAGAGTCACTCGCCCACGGTTGCCTCGGATGTGCCGGTCTCGTCCGACTCCGTCTCGTCATCGGCCGGCTCGGTCGGCAGCTGCAGCGTGAAGACGGCACCGCCGTCCGACGCGTTCGCGGCGGTGACCGCGCCCTGGTGCTGCTCGGCGATCTGGCGCACGATCGCCAGGCCGAGGCCGCTGCCTTGCTTGCCACGTGATGAAGCCCCACGGAAGAAGCGATCGAAGATGTGGGGGAGGTCGGCTTCGGCGATGCCGCTGCCGTGGTCGCGCACGGTCAGGCCGGTGGCGTCGACCGTGACCTCGACCACCGTGCCGGCCTCGGTGTGGCGGGCCGCGTTGTCGAGCAGGTTGTTGATCGCGCGAGTCAGGCGCGCGGCGTTGCCGCGGACGAGGACAGGCGTGAAGGTCGCCACGTACTGCGTCTGCGGCGAGTTGCGGCGGGCCCTGGCGACGGCATCCTGCACAAGCTCGTCGAGGCGCTCATCTTCCATGCTCGAGTCCGGCAGGGCACCGCGTCCGACCTCGATCAGGTCCGCGACCAGCGTGCTCAGCTCCTCGGTCTGCTCGACCACGTCCTCAAGCAGATGCCGACGATCCTCGGGGTCGAGTTGGTCACCGGACTCCATCAGGATCTCGGCGTTGGTCCGCAGGCTCGTGACCGGCGTGCGCAGCTCGTGCGAGGCGTCGGCGACCAGCTGCCGCTGGGCGGTGACGGAATCGTCGAGTGCGGCTCGCGAGCTCGCGAGCCGCCCGAGCATCTGGTTGAAGCGCTCAGCCAGCCAGCCGACCTCATCGTCGCGACGGACGATGAGGCGCTGCTCGAGGTTCTCGGTCTCGCCGATCTCGGCGGCGGTCGCGGTGACCTCCTGCAACGGCGAGAGTGCCTTGTGCGTCGCGTATCGCGCGATCAGCACCGCCAGCAGCACGACCAGCAGCAGGACCACCGCGAACACCCAGCGCAGGGTGCTGAGCGTGCCCATCGTCGCTCCTAATGGTCGTGCGATCTGGATCGCAACCGGTTGGAACGAGGTCCCGCTGCCGTAGATCTGCGCCAGCGCCGGGAATGTATACACACGCAACCGGATGCCGTGAACTGTCATCGTGTCGAGGAAGGCAGGCTGGCTGCCACCGGCGACCTCGGCGACTTGCGTGCTAATCGGTAGGAGCCGTGTCTGCACCCCTTGGCTGTTCTCTGCGGCTGCAAAGAACTTGCCGTTGGCCGTCACCACCTGCTCGTACGGCGCCGATCCACCGGCGCTAGGCGAGAGGCCTGGCAGATGGTGATAGCTGTTGGTCGAGTCCTGGGCGGCCTGCGCCCGCAGCGAGTCGTTAATCTGGCCGAAGAGCTGGTTGCGGACGGCGAAGTAGGCGACCAGCATCGCCAGCCCGACAGCGACCGCGACCGCCCCGGCGGCGATCAGCGTGATCCGGCGGCGCAGTGTCATCCGCGCCTCGTGGGGTCGCCGCGGCAGCTACGCAGCGTCATTGCGCCGGCCCCCTAGTCCTTCAGCACGTAGCCGATGCCGCGCACGGTGTGCAGCAGCCGCGGCTCACCGCCCTCCTCCGTCTTACGGCGGAGGTAGCCGATGTAGACGCCGAGCGCGTTCGAGGTCGGACCGAAGTCGTAGCCCCAGACGTTCTCGAAGATCGCGGTGCGGGTCAGCACCTGGCGCGGGTGCTTGAGGAACAGCTCGAGCAGCAGGAACTCGGTCTTCGAGAGCTCGACCAATCGCTCGCCGCGATACACCTCGTGCGCGACTGGATCGAGCTTCAGGTCGGCGAAGGTGAGCACCTCGGCGCCTTGGTCCTCGCTGGTGCGGCGCAGCAGGGCGCGCAGCCGCGCTTGCAGCTCGCGCAGCGCGAACGGCTTCACCAGGTAGTCGTCGGCGCCCGCGTCGAGGCCGGCGACGCGATCGTCGATCGCATCGCGGGCGGTCAGCATCAGGATCGGCGTGCGGTCACCGGCAGCGCGGATCCGGCGGCAGACCTCGAGACCGTCGATGCCAGGCATCATCACGTCAAGGATCACGGCGTCGGGCGGCTCCGCGGCGATACGATCGAGCGCCTCCTCGCCGCTGGCCGCAAGCTCGACCTCGTGGTTGTCGAGCCGCAGAGCGCGCTCCAGAGCGCGTCTGACTGCAGGCTCATCGTCAACGACCAATATGCGCGGCATACCAGCGATAGTCACCTGAGATTATTAGAGGCGGTGAAGAAAGGTAGTGCGAGGGCCGCAAATGCTCAACTCAGCTCCACCATGAGCGGTGCATGATCGGACGGCTTCACGCCCTTCCGGAACTCGCGGTCGATCTCGCAGCGCACCAGTCGGCCCGCGAGCCGGCTGCTCAGCAACGCGTGGTCGATGCGCATGCCGAGATTCCGGTGCAGGCTGCCGCCGCGATAGTCCCACCACGTGAACTGCTGATCGTCCGGGTGCAAGGCGTGGTAGCCATCGAGTAGCTCGCCGTCGGCCAGCACCTTCGCGTAGTGCTCGCGCTCGGGGGCGCTGACGTGCGTGGCGCCGACAAACGCCGCCGGGTCGTAGACGTCGTCGTCGCGCGGGGCGACGTTCATGTCACCGCCGATCAGCAGCGGTGGTGCGCTGGGATCCTGAACGGCGGCGCGAGCGCGCGCCGCCATCGCCTCAAGGAACGCGAGCTTGCGCGGGTACTCGGTGCTGTCGAGCGTGCGGCCATTGGGCACGTAGACGCTCACGAAGCGGATACCGCCGACCGTGGCCTCGCACCAGCGCGCCTCACTGGGGACCGGGTCGCCCGGCAGGCCGACCAGCGGCTCGGCGAGAGCCTGTGGCGCCCGTGCTAGCAGTGCGACGCCCTGCCAGCGTCCGCCCGAGCTCTGGAGGACGCTGTAGCCGGCGCCCTCGAGCTCCTGCAGCGGGAAGTTCTCGGGGCTGCACTTGGTCTCCTGGACCGCAAGCACATCTGGCTTGTGCGCCTGAAGCAGCTCCAGCACGCGCGGCAGCCGGGCACGGAGGGAATTGACGTTCCAGGTTATGAATAACATGGTTTGAGAAGATCGAAGGCGCGACCGTCAAGCGTCGATGCTTGCACGGATCGTCGCGAACGCGCTCATGTCGCGGGCAGTCTACGATCTGGCTCGACGATGGACCAGATTACGTTACGAAACCGTCTGCTGCTGGCCAGCGGCATGTGGCGGGAGACAATTGGTGGGCCCCTTCCGCGCATGCCGAAAGGGGAGCCTGAGGACCAGCTTCAGCAGTTCGAGCTTGAGCTGGTGAACCGACTTTGGGACCGGGCCACTCCTGACACCGCACGCGAGATCGCGGACCGGACCTGGGACCTTGTGCATGACCGGCCGGATGACGACCCGGTCAAGCAGCGCGTCGTCGAGTGCCATGAGGCACTTGCGCGGATGACGCGCCTCGGCGACTAAGCCTGCGAAGCGACCAGGCCTGCGGGTCGACTCGGCCGTGCGGACCGACTCGGCCGTGCGGATCGACTAGGCCTAGCCGACCGACCAGGCGTGCCGGTCGGCTAGGCCTGCGGGTCGCGGTCGTTGCCGTCGAGTACCGGTCCCTCCGGTGCCGGCGGCAGTGCCTGGACTGTGGGCGTTGTGACTGTCGCGTCACCGTTATGCCTGGCTGCGCTGCCGTTGTTCGCGGCAAGCGAGATTCCGGCGGCGGCGTAGGCCTCAGCCTGGTCCAGCGTCTCCTCCCGCAGCAGCGTGGTGGCGAGGCTGTCGAGCTGGCCGCGGTGCTCGCGCAGCAGCTCCAGGACGTCATCGTGGGCGCGTTCGACGATCCGGCGGACCTCCTCGTCGACCAGCTGCTGGGTCGCCGGCGACGTCTCCGCGACGCCCGGCAGCAGCATGTTCTGGCCTTCCTCCGGCAGCACCGCAATCGGCCCGATCGCCGGGCTCATGCCCCAACGCCCGACCATGTAGCGGGCGATGCGGGTGAGCTGCTGGATGTCCGACTCGGCGCCGGTGGTGAGGTCGCCGAAAACCACCTCTTCGGCGCAGCGTCCGCCGAGCATGCTCCTGACCTGCCCTTCCAGGTGGCGCTGGTCGAGGTTGAAGCGGTCGGAGTCGGGAGCCGAGAAGGTGACGCCGAGCGCCTGGCCACGCGGAATGATCGAGACCTTGCGAACGGGATCGGCGCCAGGGGTGAGCATGCCGACGATCGCGTGTCCCGACTCGTGGTAGGCCGTGCGCCGGCGGTCCTCATCGCTGACCATCACGCTGCGGGCGGCGCCGAGCACGATCCGCTCGAGCGCGTCGGTGAAGTCGGCCTCAGCGACGCGGAGGTGGTTACGCTTGGCGGCCAGCAGCGCGGCCTCGTTGACGAGGTTCGCGAGGTCGGCGCCGACCATGCCGGGCGTGGTGGCGGCGATCGCGCCGAGGTCGACGTCGCCGGCCAGCGGCACCGAACGGGTGTGGACGTTCAGGATCGCCTCGCGACCGGCGCGGTCCGGCGGCTGCACCGCCACGCGACGGTCGAAGCGACCCGGCCGCAGCAGCGCCTGGTCGAGGATCTCCGGGCGGTTGGTGGCGCCAAGCACGATCACGTCGGTGTGCGCGTCGAAGCCGTCCATCTCGGTGAGGATCTGGTTCAGCGTCTGCTCACGCTCGTCGTGGCCGCCGATGTTCGCGCCGGCGCCTGAGCGTGAGCGCCCGATCGCGTCGAGCTCGTCGACGAAGATGATCGCGGGTGCGGCTTGCTTCGCCTGCGAGAAGAGGTCACGCACGCGCGAGGCGCCGACGCCGACGATCATCTCGATGAACTCCGAGGCGGACATGTGGAAAAACGGCACACCGGCCTCACCGGCGACCGCGCGCGCGAGCAACGTCTTGCCGGTGCCCGGGGGACCGCTCAGCAACACGCCACGGGGGATCTTCGCGCCGAGTCGCGTGTACTTGGTCGGCTTGCGCAGGAAGTCGACGATCTCCGTCAGCTCCTCCTTGGCCTCGTCGATGCCGGCGACGTCGTTGAACGTGACCGGCATCTCGCTGCCCTCGAAGCGCTTGGCACGGGAGCGGCCGAACGACATCATGCCGCCGGCGCCGCCCGCTGCAGCGGCGCGCCGGGCGAACCAGACGAACAGCAGGACGAGAAGGATCGTGGGACCGAAGCCGAAGATGATGTCCTCGACCACCGAACCGCCGGCGCTCGGGTTCTTTGCGGTGACCGTGACGTTGTGCTGCGCCAGCAGTTTGTTCAGCTGAGTCTGATTGGCGAACGCCGGGACCTGCGTCGAGAACTGCGTGCTTCTCACCTTGCCGCTGTTCGCCGGGTAGCTGATCGCCGTCCTGAAGGTGCCCTGGACCGCCAACGAGGTCGAGGTGACCGAGGCGACGTTACCGTCCTTCAGCTGAGTGAGGAACGCCGGGCTGTAAGGGATCTTCAGCCGCTGCGGCGTGACCGCTCGCGTGTACACGAAGAGGTTGATCGCCAGCAGCACCAGCACCGCGATGCCGAGGATCATGCGCTGGCGGCGCGAGTTGCCGGAGCTCGGCGGTGCCGGTGGCCGGCCGCGGCCGTCCGGAGATGGGGTCACATGCCAGCCGGGAGGGTTGGGTTGCTGTCCATCCGAGGACGAGGTGCTCTGTGATCCCCGGTCCCGAGGACCGGGAACCGGACGGCGTTGGGCTTGCTGCTCGGTCATCGCAAGATCGTGTGAAGCGTACTCAGGGCTGAGGTTGGCGAGGCGTTAGCGAGTTGGCTTTCAGACTGCCGACAAGTCTCGGGCTGACTTTAGTGCGCAGCGTTCCGGTGACCGCAGTAATTGAGACGCACGGGTCCGCTGGATGCGCCAGCTGGACGGCTGCACCCTGGACGCCACGCCTGCGCGCGATCAGAACGGTCCTCCGGACTCCATCCGCAGCCTGAAGGAGGCCGATCCTTCGACCGTTGCGCCGAGCGTGTAAGCGCGATCGGCCAGTGCGCGATCCGAGGTGACGACGCGGACAAGGTGCGGCCGGTCGCTGGCGGCGAGCCGGCGCATGATCTCCTCGTCGGCTGCGTGGCGCTTCATCTTCGGCGCGTTCGCGATCTCGATCACGGTCGAGCGGATCGGTGGCGAGGGCTTGCGCTCGAACACCACGACGACATCCTCGCCGCTGGCCACGGACCAGCGTTCGAGCTGGTCGACGAGCCTCAGCATCGCAGTATCGCGGTCGCGCCACCACGCGTCCGGTCGGGTCGCGATCAGGTTCATGCCGTCCACCATCCAGAGCATCACGCCCAATTGTGCCGTTCGGCGCGGAGGTTGGGGTTCCACCGGCTGCACGTCACGGTCGACGGCCGACGATGCAGCGGCTGTTTCATCGGAAGCTGGGAGAGAAACCGCGCGCTACGCGCGGTTTCTCTCCCAGCTTCCGTCGCGGACGATCGCTGGGTGTCGGATCTCACAGGATCGGCTCTGCGGAACCGCTGGTGGGCTGCCAAAGCCGCCAATTGGCAATCTCTTGTTTCAGAGTCGTAAAAAACTTGTGGATAAGGTCGAAAACGGCCGTCCTGCATGCTAATTTCGGTCCTGTAAGGTCGCCATGGGGGCGGCGGAAAGCAGGTGCAGGCACCGATGGTGACGGGAGACGTCCTGACGGGAGCAGCACTTTGAGCTACGGAGGGACACTCCATAATGCCAACCGGAACGGTTAAGTGGTTCAGCGACGAGAAGGGCTTCGGCTTCATTACCCCCGATGAGGGCAGCCGTGACCTGTTCGTTCATCACACCTCGATCGCGGCTGAGGGCTATCGCTCTCTGTCCGAGGGAGCAAAGGTCTCCTACGACGAGGAAGCGGGCCCGAAGGGCCCCAAGGCAGTGAACGTCGTCAAGCTCTAGCCACTGAGCACTGGAAACCACATGGGTTGGCTGGCCTGGCAGTTTCTGCCAGGCCAGTTCCGTTTCGGGAGCTGATCGCCACGTCCGGCTACAAGGTGCGGCGCAACACGGCCAGCGAGCGCGGGATCAAGGTGACCGACGCACGCGGCTTATAGGTGTAGGCGCCGGCCTGCAGGCCCGGCTGCGTCGTGGTGAGCTCGAGTGCCCAGCGTGTGCCGAAGCGGCGGCGTGGCAGGCGGAAGCTGACCGTGCCTGCGGAGGCATTGAACAGCAGTAGGAAGCTGTCGTCGACGATTCGCTCGCCGTGCGGGCCGGGCGAGATGATCGACTCGCCGTTCAGGAACATGCCCAGCGCCGGCGGTCCCGTCTGCCACGCGGCGGTATCCATCTGCTTACCGTCGGGGCTGAACCACCAAGCGTCGGGCAGGTTGCCGTCACCGGTCGGCTCGCCGCGCAGGAACGTCGAGCGGCGGAAGACCGGGTGCTGGCTGCGCAGCGCGATCAGGCGCCGGGTGAAGTCGAGCATCGACTGCTGAGGCTCGCCGAAGGTCCAGTCGTACCAGGAGATCTCGTTGTGCTGGCACCAGGCGTTGTTATTGCCGCGCTGCGTGCGTGAGATCTCGTCGCCGCCGAGGATCATCGGCGTGCCGAGCGACAGCAGTAGCGTTGCCATGAAGTTCCGCTGCTGGCGGGCGCGCAGGGCAAGGATCTCGGGCCGGGCGGTGTTGCCCTCGACGCCGCAGTTCCAGGAGCGGTTGTCATCGGTGCCGTCGCGATTCCCCTCGCGGTTCGCCTCGTTGTGCTTCTCGTTGTAGGAGACGAGGTCACGGAGCGTGAAGCCGTCGTGGGCGGTGACGAAGTTAATCGAGGCGAACGGATCACGACCATCGCTGAGGTAGAGGTCGGACGAGCCTGAGACGCGCTCGGCGAACTCACCGCGAGTCGTCGCGCCACGCCAGAAGTCGCGCGTTGTGTCGCGGTAGATGCCGTTCCACTCCGACCACAGGATCGGGAAGTTCCCGACCTGGTAGCCGCCGGGCCCGACGTCCCAGGGCTCGGCGATTAGCTTCACCTGCGAGAGCAGCGGGTCTTGATGGATCACGTCGAAGAATGCGGAGAGGCGGTTAACGTCGAAGAACTCGCGCGCCAGCGCGCTCGCAAGGTCGAAGCGGAAGCCGTCGACGTGGCAGTCGCTGACCCAGTAGCGCAGCGAGTCCATGATCAGTCGCAGCACGCTCGGGTGTACCGGATTCAGCGAGTTGCCGGTGCCGGTGAAGTCCATGTAGTGGCGTAGATCGTCGGGCATCAGCCGGTAATAGGCGACGTTGTCGATGCCACGGAACGCAAGTACCGGGCCGAGGTGGTTGCCCTCGGCGGTGTGGTTGTAGACGACATCGAGGATCACCTCGATGCCGGCTCGGTGCAGCGCCTTCACCATCCCCTTGAACTCCCGCACCTGCTGGCCGGTGCGCCCGGTCGCGGCGTACTCGGAGTAGGGGGCGAAGTAGCCGATCGTGCTGTAGCCCCAGTAGTTCGTCAGACCCTGGCTGTCGAGGAACGACTCGTCGGCGATGTGGTGGATCGGCAGGAGCTCGACGGCGGTGATGCCGAGCGACTTCAGATAGGAGACCGCCGCGTCCGAGGCAAGGCCGCCGAAGGTCCCGCGCAAGTCGTCGCGGACATCCGGGTGCGTCATCGTGAAGCCGCGGACGTGCGTCTCGTAGATGATCGTGTCGGAGAACGGCACGTCGGGGCGGACGTCGCCGTCCCAGTCGAAGGCCGTGTCGACGACGACGGACTTCGGGATCGCGGCGGCGTCGTCGGCGACGTCCGGCGTGAGATCGGCATCGGGCTCGCCCGAGACGACGTACGGCAACGGCGTGGCCGCCTGGCTCCAGTCGACGACGCCCTCGATCGCCTTTGCGTAGGGGTCGATCAGCAGCTTGCTGGGGTTGAAGCGCAGACCGCGATCCGGATCGTACGGCCCGTGGACGCGGTAGCCGTAGCGCTGCCCGGGGCCGACGCCCGGTAGGTAGCAGTACCAGTTCAGGGCGCGGTGGCCCTGCATCGGCACGCGCGTCTCGGTCCCGTGCTCGTCGAATAGGCACAGCTCGACCGCCTCGGCGTGGTCGGAGAACAGCGAGAAGTTGGTGCCATTGCCGTCCCATCTCGCACCCAGCGGGAAGGCATGCCCGGGCCAGACCTCCGTCATGCGTCCGATCCGATCTCAGCTTGTCCGGGCCTGACCGCGCTCATGCGCGGGCTCCGATCTCATCGGGCACCAGCCAGATCACGGCCAGCGGTGGCAGCGTCAGTGTCGCCGACTGCGGCTGGCTGTTCCACGCCACCGGCTCGGTCTCGATCGAATCGCGATTCACGACGCCGCTGCCGCCGTAGCTCTGCTCGTCGGTGTCGAGAATCTCGTGCCAGCGTCCCTCGCGTGGCAGCCCGACGCGGTAGTCGTAGCGCACAACCGGTGAGAGGTTCGCCACCACGACGAGCACGCGCCGGCCGCCCGCGGTCTGGCGCGCGTAGGCAAGGACGTTCGTCTCGGCGTCGTTCGCCTCCAGCCAGTAGAAGCCCTCCGGTTGGGAATCGAGCTCCCACAGCGCCGGCTCGTCCCGGTAGCGGTGGTTCAGGTCACGCACCAGCGCCTGCACGCCAGCGTGATCGCGCCGCTCAAGCAGGTGCCAGGCGATCGATCCCTCGTCGCTCCACTCCTCCGGCTGCGCGAGCTCGTCGCCCATGAACAGCAGCTTCTTACCGGGATGCGACCACATGTAGGCGTACAGCGCCCGGAGGTTCGCGAGCTTCTGCCAGTGATCGCCGGCCATCCTCTGGTACAGCGAGCCCTTGCCGTGGACAACCTCGTCGTGGGACAGCGGCAGGATGAAGTTCTCGCTGAACGCGTACATCAGGCTGAACGTCAGGTCGTTGTGGTGGTAGCGCCGATTGATCGGATCCTCGGCGAAGTACCTGAGCGTGTCGTGCATCCAGCCCATGTTCCATTTGAAGCCGAAGCCGAGGCCGCCGGCGAAGGTGGGGTGCGAGACGCCCGGCCATGCGGTCGACTCCTCGGCCGCGGAGACGATCCCCGGCTCCGCGGCGTAGATCGTCTCGTTCAGCTCCTTCAGGAAGGAGACCGCGTCGAGATCCTCACGGCCGCCGAGCGCGTTCGGGGTCCATTCACCTTCCTGACGCGAGTAGTCGAGGTAGAGCATCGAGGCGACGGCGTCGACCCGGAGGCCGTCGACGTGGAACTCCCGCAGCCAGTAGAGCGCATTCGCGATCAGGAAGTTACGGACCTCGTGGCGGCCGAGATTGAAGACCAGCGTGCCCCAGTCCGGATGGATGCCACGGCGCGGATCGGCATGCTCGTAGAGTGCCGATCCGTCGAAGCGCGCCAGCGCGAACTCGTCGTCCGGGAAGTGTGCCGGCACCCAGTCGAGGATCACGCCGATGCCGTTCTCATGCAGGCGCTGCACCAGCACGCGCAAGTCGTCGGGCGAGCCGAAGCGCGGCGACGGCGCGTAATAGCCGGTCACCTGATAGCCCCACGAGCCGGTGAACGGATGGGCCATCACCGGCAACAGCTCGACGTGTGTGAAGCCGAGGTCCTGGACGTACTCCGAAAGCTCGTCCGCCAGCTCCAGGTAGGTGAGCGAGCGTCCTGCATCGGTCGGGTTACGCCGCCAGGAGCCGAGATGCACTTCGTAGATCGACAGCGGCTGCTCGTACGGCGCGGGGTGCTCGTCGCGTCGTGACAGCCAGCGCCCGTCGGCGGTGCTCCAGTCGTGGTGCGCGCGGGTCACGACCGATGCGGTCTGCGGCGGCACCTCGGTCTCGCGGGCCAGCGGGTCGGCCTTCAGCATCAGCTGGCCGGACTGGGTGAGGATCTCGAACTTGTAGCGGGCCCCGTCGACCGGCTCGGGCAGGAACAGCTCCCAGATGCCGCTCGAGCCCAGCGCGCGCATCTGGTGGATGCGGCCGTCCCAGTTGTTGAAGTCGCCGACCACTGAGACTGATCGGGCTGACGGCGCCCACACCGCGAAGGCGGTGCCGGAGACCTCCAGCTGGCCACCCAGCCAATGCCCGCGCAAGTGCGCGCCGAGATGCTCGTAGAGCCGCTGGTCGCGACCCTCGCCGATGAGGTGCAGGTCCAGCTCGCCGAGCGTCGGCTCGAAGGCGTACGGGTCGTAGAGCTCGAAGCTGCCGCTGCGGCCGTAGTCGAGCCGCAGCCGATAGACGAGCGGCAGCCGGGCGTCGGGCACGAGACCCTCGAAGACGCCGCCGGGATGGATCCGCTCGAGCGGGTGCTGCCCGCCGCTTGCGAGCAGCACGGTGGCGCCCTGCAGGTCCGGCCGGTAGACGCGCACCACGACGCCTTGCTCCGCCTCGTGCGCGCCGAGCACGCCGTGCGGGTCCGAGTGCTCGCGCTGGACGATTGCGTCAAGCTCGGCGCGGGACACGGTGCTCATGACGTCTCCAGCAGGCGGACGATGGCGTTGGCCGGGATTGCGGCCCAGTCGGGACGGTTGTCGATCTCGTACCGCAGCTCGTAGACCGCCTTCTCGATCTCGTGGATCGCAAGCACGTTCTGGATCGTCTGGCGGCCGGTGGGCAGCAACGACGGGTCGATTGCCGCGAGGTAGGCGTCGAGGTAGCGCTGCCTGAGCGCCGGTCCGATCTCCGCCGGCGCTGGGCGCCCGCGCAGCATCGGCTCGGCGTAGATCGCGTAGTCGAACGACCGCAGCATGCTCGCCACGTCGCGCAGCGGCGAGCGTTTCGTCCGCCGCGTGGGCAATGCCAGGGCGGGCTCACCCTCGAAGTCCAGCACAACCCAGCCGCGCGGCGTGTAGAGGGTCTGGCCGAGGTGGTAGTCGCCATGGGTGCGGATGCGCGTGCCGGCGCTGCCCACCGTCGGGTAGAGCGCCAGCAGCTCGCGCACGTCGTCGCCGCGCGCGCGGATCTCCTCGAACATCGGCGTATCGGGCAACCGCCGGAAGAGCTGCTCGAGCTCGTCGTCGATCCGCGCCGTCAGCAGCGTCAGCGTCTCATGGCTCGGCTCCTCCGGTGCGAATGCCGGATCGGCGCTGTCGGAGGCGAGCGTGTTGTGCATGTACGCGGTCAGCTCGCCGAGCTCGGCGACGCGGTCGGCGAAGCGCTGAGGATCGTCGATCAGCTCGGTGAGCGCCAGCTCCCAGCCATCTGAGCCGTCCTTCACGAGCGCCGTCGCGATCCCGAGCGTGGCGGCCAGCGAGGCGCCCTCGAACTCGTAGAAGCCGTGCAGCGCCGGCATCGCGTCGAAGCCGTGATTCTGCAGGAAGCGGACCATCTCCAGCTCCGGGTTGATGCCCGGCTCGAGCCGGCGGAAGACCTTCAGCATCACACTGTCGCCGACCACCAACGAGGTGTTCGACTGCTCGACCGAGACCGGTCGCACGGACGCCCCGGGAGGGACCGGGGCGACGCCGCCGATCGAGCGGAAGCGCATCCGCCCGTGCTGGCTTTCGAGGTCGGCGTCTGAGTCGATCAGGCGCATCAGCGAGCGCGCGGTCAGTGGGTTCACGAGGCCGTCGGTCCAGCCGGCCAGCGTCTCACCGGTGCCGCCGCCCTCGACACCCGGATCGGCGCCGGGGTTGCCGGCAGCCTCGGCGGTGCCTTCGCTGCCGTCAGGGGCGACCATCGGCAGTTGGTAGAGCTCGTGCGTTCCTTGACTGAAGCGAACTTGGGCGAGCAGCAGCTCGACCCGTGGCGAAGCCAGCAGCGGCACCGAGTCCAGGCTGGCCACCGCGGTGATCGTCTGGGTCTTCGCGGCGAACCAGCGCTGGTGCGCCAGCCAGGTTCGTAACCCGTCCGGGCCGCTGAGCTCGATGAGGTTTTCGGATAGCTCAGGCACTTCCGCCTCCTTCCTTTTCCTCTTCCAGCGAGAACCAGTAGAAGCCACGGCGGGCGAGCGTCAGCAGGTAGGGAAGCTCGCCGATCCGGGGGAAGCGCGAACCGCCGAACAGCTCGACCGGGATCCGGCCCTCGAAGCGACGCAGGTCGAGCTCGACGGCCTGTGCGGCGCTCGAGAGGTTGTGGACGCAGAGGACGGTCTCGTCGCCGAGCGTGCGCAGCAGCGCGAAGATCCTCGGGTTCGAGCTGCGGATCGGCTCATAGGAGCCAGAGCCGAATACCGGCCGTTGCTTGCGCAGCGCGATGAAGCTGTGCAGCCAGCGCAGCAGCGACGACGGGTTGCGTAGCTCGCTCTCGACGTTCAGCGCCTGGAAGCCGTAGACGGGGTCCATCATCGGCGGCAGGTAGAGCTGTTGGAAGTCGGCCCGCGAGAAGCCGCCGTTCCGATCACCGGTCCATTGCATCGGCGTGCGGACGCCGTCGCGGTCGCCGAGGAAGACGTTGTCGCCCATCGCGATCTCGTCGCCGTAGTAGAGCACCGGCGAGCCCGGCAACGAGAACAGGATCGCGGTCATCAGCTCCATCTCGGCGCGGCTGTTGTTCAGCAGTGGTGCCAGCCGGCGACGGATCCCCAGATTCAGCTTCATCCGCGGGTCCTTCGCGTAGGCCGAGTACATGTAGTCCCGTTCCTCGTCGGTGACCATCTCGAGAGTCAGTTCATCGTGGTTGCGTAAGAAAAGCCCCCACTGGCAGTGATCGGGGATCGGCGGGGTGCGTTCGAGGATCTCGTAGAGCGGTGTCGCCTGCTGCCGGCGCAGTGCCATGAACATCCGCGGCATCACTGGGAAGTGGAAGGCCATGTGGCATTCCTCGCCGTGCGATCCGAAGTAGTCGACGACGTCCTCGGGCCACTGGTTCGCCTCCGCCAGCAGCACGCGATCGGGGTAGTGGGCGTCGATCTCGGCCCGGACCCGCTGCAGGTAGGAATGAGTCTCCGGCAGGTTCTCGCAGCTTGTGTCCTCGCGCTCGAACAGGTAGGGCACCGCGTCGAGCCGGAAGCCGTCGAAGCCGATGTCCATCCAGAAGTGCAGCACGTCGAGCATCGCCGCCTGCACCTCCGGGTTGTCGTAGTTGAGGTCCGGCTGATGCGCGAAGAACCGATGCCAGTAGTACTGGCCGGCGACCGGGTCCCAGGTCCAGTTCGAGCTCTCGCTGTCGATGAAGATGATCCGCGCGTCCGAGTACTCGTCCCCGTTGTCGGACCATACGTACCAGTCGTGCTTGGGGTTGTCCTTGCCCTTGCGCGCCTCCTGGAACCACGGGTGATCACTCGAGGTGTGATTCATCACGAGGTCGGCGATCACGCGAATCTGTCGTGCGTGCGCGGCAGCGACGAACTCCTTCACGTCCTCAACCGCCCCATAGTCGGGGTGGACGTTGTAGAAGTCGGAGATGTCGTAGCCGCCGTCCCTGAGTGGCGAGGCGTAGAACGGCAACAGCCAGATGCAATCGATGCCGAGCCACTCCAGATAGTCGAGCTTCTCGGTGAGGCCGCGGAAGTCGCCCGAGCCGTCGTCGTTCGAGTCGAAGAAGCCACGGATGTGGATCTCGTAGAAAACGGCTCGCTTGAACCACAGCGGCTCGCCCTCGAACCACTGCTTGGTCTGGGCCTCGCCCGGTACCGCCTGAAGGTTCTGGGTGGCGACCGCCTGGCGTTCCCGCGCCGCCCCGAGCGGGTCTGGCACCGAGATGCTCACTGGGCCTCCACGCGGAGCACGTGCGCCTGCCGCACCCCGGGCCGGAAAGCGACGTAGTTCCGTCCCGTGTGCCAGTCGAAGCGCTCGCCGGTCAAGATGTCTCGAGCCTTGAAGCCAGCCGGCAGCCCGAGTCCCTTGGGGATCACCGCGACACCCTGTTGCTCGCTGTGAGGATCGAGGCTGACCACGGTCACGACCGCATCGCGGCCGGCCTGCTTCGCGTAGGCGATCAGCTGCTCGTTCTCGGTCTCGAGGAAGGTCAGGTTCGTAAGCTGCCGCAGCGCCGGGCTCTCCCGCCGGGCCGCGTTCAGGGTGCGGATCAGCGGCAGCAGCTCGCCATCGAGCTGACGCTGCTTGATCTCGTACTTCTCCGAGTGCAGGTACTCCTCCGAGCCGGGCCGCAGCGGGACGTCCTCGACGTTCTCGAAGCCGGAGTAGATGCCGTAGGAGGGGCTGAGCGTGGCGGCCAGCACCAGCCGCGCCTCGAACGCCGGCCGGCCGCCGTGCTGCAGATAGGCGTGGAGGATGTCGGGCGTGTTCACGAAGAAGTTCGGCCGCAGGTAGTCGCTCTGCTCGCTGCCGGCAACCTCGCCGAGGTAGTCGGTCAGCTCCCAGCGGCTGTTCTTCCAGGTGAAGTACGTGTACGACTGCGTGAAGCCGATCTTCGCGAGCTGCAGCATCATCGGCTTGCGCGTGAACGCCTCCGCCAGGAAGATCACGTCCGGATCGCGCCGATGGACCTCGTCGATCAGCCAGTGCCAGAACGGCCACGGCTTCGTGTGCGGGTTGTCGACGCGGAAGACCCGGACGCCGCAGTCGTGCCAGTGCAGGACGACGTCGAGCAGCGCCTGCCAGAGTTCACGCCACGCCGGCGTTTCCCAGTTCACGTTGTAGATGTCCTGGTAGCGCTTGGGCGGGTTCTCGGCGTACTTCAGGGTGCCGTCGGGGCGATGGTGAAACCACTCGGGGTGCTCGTGCAGCCAAGGATGGTCGGCCGAGCAGTTCACCGCGAAGTCAAGTGCGATCTCGATCCCCAGCTCGCGGGCCGCGGCCGTCAGATCCCGCAGGTCCTGTTCATTTCCGAGCTGCGGGTGGATTGCATCGTGGCCGCCGTGCTCGTCGCCGATCGACCACGGTGAGCCGGGGTCGTCGGGGCCGGCGGTGACGGAGTTATCGCGGCCCTTCCGGTTCGTGTGCCCGATCGGGTGGATCGGCGTCAGGTAGACGACGTCGAAGCCGAGCTCAGCAAGCTTCGGTAGCTGCTCGCGGACGCCCTTAAGCCCGCCCCAAGAGCGGGGGAACAGCTCGTACCAGGTCGAGAAGCGGGCGCGTTCGCGCTCCACGAGCAGTGCCAGCGGTGGCGTCTGCACGAGCCCGTCACGGGCCTGCCGGCGACCCATGGCGTCCACCAGCGCCGGGTCGCTGACGGCTGCGACCTTCGCCGCCAGCGGGCGGGCGCTGCCAAGCTGGGCGGCGGCATCGGCAAGCGCCGCGCGGTCGGCCGGATCGGTGGTCTCCGCGAGCGTCTCGCGCAGCAGCTCGCGCCCTTCGAGCAGCTCGCTGTCGAGGTCGTCTTGGCCGCCCTGCCGCTTGCGGGTGAGCTCGTCCAGCCAGGTGCCGAAGCGGTCGTTCCAAGCCACGAAGACGTACTCCCAGCGGCCCGGCTCGTCGACCGTGAAAGAGCCGCCCCAGAGCACGCCGTCCCAGATCGCGTCGAGCCTCTGCAGCGGCGTCTCACGCCATGCTCGCGCCGCGTCACCGTCGGTGTCCGGCGCCGTCTGCGGCCGTGGCGCGCGGGCCAGCGGCCGGTAGCGGACCGCTGCGGCCAGCAGGTCGTGACCGTCGCGGAAGATCTCCGCGCGCAGGTCGACGATGTCGCCGACGATGCGCTTGACCGGGTAGGTGCCGTCGTCGACGATCGGCCGCCGCCGCTGGATGATGATCGGGCTCGGGGGCAGCAGGATCCCGGACGGCTTGGGGGTAACGGCGGTTGCCGCCAAGACCGTCGTCGCCGTTGGGGACGCCATGCCCATTGCAGTCGCAGTCGTCGCAGGCGCCGTGGCGGGCGCGCCCGCTGGCGCGCCCTTGGGCGACGTCCCGGACGAGTCGCTCAGCGCTCGCAGCTTGACCTTGGCCTTGCGCTTCTCATCGTGCTTGTGAGACACCTTGTCCGTACCCTTCAGCTCACCCTTAGAGTTGGCCCTGGCTACCGATGGCAACGCTGCAACCTCTTAGTGTGGCACCCGCTCACCGCCGCGCCCAGCGAATCAGGTAAACAGTGACGGCGTGAGCTTCGCAGGTAGATCCAGTGGCGTCCAACTACACATCACCTCGCTGCCGGGGGGAACGCTCGGCCCTGGGGCGTATGCGTTCGTCGACTGGCTTGCTGCCGCTGGCCAGTCGTGGTGGCAGGTGCTGCCGCTGGCGCCGCCCGGCCGCGGTCGCTCGCCCTATGCCGCCCGCTCCGCGTTTGCCGGCTCGCCGACGCTGCTCGGCTCGCCCCGGGCCCGGGTGACGAGCGCCGAATGCGACGAGCTGCGCGAGCGTGAGGCCTACTGGATCGAGGGCTGGATTCGCTTCGCCGGACGCGATGCGCTCGCCGACCAAGTGCGTTTCCAGCGCGAGTGGCTAGCGCTGCGCCGCTACGCGAACGAGCGGGGGGTGCAGCTGCTCGGCGACGTGGCGATCTACGTCGCCGCCGGTAGCGCCGACCACCGCTACCACCCGAATCTGTTCCAGCCCGATGCTGTGGCGGGCGTCCCGCCCGATGCGTTCACCGATAAGGGCCAGCTCTGGAATAACCCGCTCTACGACTGGGGCGCGATGCGACGTGACGGCTACCGCTGGTGGGTGGAGCGGATGCGGCGAACGCTGGCCCTGTTCGACGCGACCCGGCTTGACCATTTCCGCGGCTTCGTCGCCTACTGGGCGGTGCCGGCCGGTGCCGCCGACGCTCGCGGCGGTCACTGGCGCCGGGGGCCGGGACAGGCGCTGTTCACGCGCTTCGCGGCTGAGCTGGGCGAGCGGCTGCCGCTGGTCGCCGAGGACCTTGGCGTGATCACGGAACCGGTGGCGCGGCTGCGTGACACGCTGCAGCTGCCGGGCATGCTGGTGCTGGAGTTCGGCTTCGGCCCCGGCCGCCGCACGAACCCGCACCGCTTCGCGAACCACGTCGAGTCCCGCGTCGTCTACGTCGGCACCCACGACCACCTGCCTGCCCGCGCTTGGTATGAAGGGCTGTCGGAGCCGTTGCGAGCCGAGGTCGACGCTGTCTGCCATGAGGTCGGCGCGCGCGCCGACGAACCCTGGTGGCGGCTGATCGAGCTGACGCTTGCCTCACCGGCCCGGACCGCGATCCTGCAGGCCCAGGACGTCCTCGGGCTCGGTGCAACCGCGCGCATGAACAACCCCGCCACCCAGAGCGGTAACTGGCGCTGGCAGCTCGCCCCCGGTGCGCTGACCCCGGCGCTCGCCGCGCGCCTGCGCGATGCGACGCTGGCGGCCGGGCGCTAAGAGTTCAGGGGGCAGCCGTCAACGGTCAACGGTCAGCCGTCAGCCGTCAGCCGTCAGCCGTCAGCCGTCAGCCGTCGCGAATTTTACCCGGATAGCGGGGAAAATCCGTGACGGCAAACAATCTCGGCCCGTTGGCCGGCGCGCGGCCGCCGCGCCGCCCGCTGACGACGGTCACATCTCCGCCACATCTGGCCAGACGGCCATTGGTTAGGGCTTGCACCCCTTGGTGATAATCAAGTCATGAACCGAACTGACGCGGGAAGTATCGACATCGAGCGCGCCGCGGCGGATCTCGCCCGCCGGCTGCCCGAGCGGCTCTCACCGTTCGCACGGATCGCTTACAACTACGGCTGGTGCTGGCAACCTTTCGGCCGCCACCTGTTCGAGGCGATCGACTGGGAGCGCTTCCAGCAGGTTCAGCGCAATCCCGTGCGGCTGCTGCAGGAGACCTCGGCGGCGGCGCTCGCGCGCGCGGCCGACGATGACGACCTGGTGGCGCGAGCGGAGGCGCTGCTCACGCGGCTGCAGGATGAGCGCACGCGCGAACCGGCATTCGACTCCGGCCTCGATCCCGCCCATCCCGTTGCGTTCCTCTGCGCGGAGTACGCGATCCATGTCTCGCTGCCGATCTACTCGGGCGGCCTCGGCGCACTCGCCGGCGACATCTTGAAGGAGGCCTCCGACCTCGCGGTCCCGATGGTCGCGATCGGCCTGATGTATAACCGGGGCTACTTCCACCAGCGGATCGATCCAACCGGCTGGCAGCAGGAGTTCTGGCTGCCGACCGATCCGGCGCGGCTGCCGGCGGCGCTCGTCACCGACGACCAGGACGAGGTGCTGACCATACCGGTGCCGATCGGCGAGGACGAGGTGCAGGCGCGCGTCTGGCGTGTCGATGTCGGTCGCGTCCCGCTGTTCCTGCTCGACACCGATTTCCCCGCGAACACGCCGGTGCAGCGCTGGATCACGGGCCGCCTGTACGAAGGCGACAGCGACGTGCGGATCGCTCAGTACACGCTGCTCGGCGTCGGCGGCATCAGGGTGTTGCGGGCGCTCGGGATCGACCCCGGCGTGGTGCACATGAACGAAGGGCACCCGTGGCTGGCGCCAGTCGAGCTGGCGCTCAAGGACCCTGCCCGCGACGACAAGTCGCTCTCGCAGCTGCTGCAGGACGTGCACAAGCACACCGTCTTCACGACACACACACCGGTGCCGGCCGGCAACGACACTTACCCGGCGGCGCAGATGGCGGCCGCGCTGGCGGGCCTCGCGAAGGCCGACCGGGTGGCGGTCGAGGACGTGATCGCGCTTGGCCAGACAAACCCCGCCGACAGCGACTCGCCGTTTGGCATCACTCAGGCGGCCCTACGGCTGTCGGATGCCGCGAACGGCGTCAGTCGCCGCCATGGCCAGGTCGCGCGGGAGATGTGGAACGAGCTCTGGCCCGACAAGCAGGCTGAAGACGTCCCGATCGGCTACGTCACGAACGGCGTCCATGTCCCGACCTGGATCGGCGGGCCGATGCGCGAGCTGATCGACCGCCATCTCGGCGAGGACTGGTTCCGCCACTCCGACGAGCTCACCACCTGGGGCCCGATCTCCCAGGTTCCGAACGCCGAGCTGTGGGCGGCACGCCGCGAGCAGCGTGCCCAGCTCGTCGAGTTCCTCGCGCGGCGCAGCGTCGAGGACCGTCTGCAGCGGTTCGAGCCGATCGCGAGCGCGACCGCTGCCGCCCGGGCGCTCAGCTCTGAGGTGCTGACAATCGGCTTCGCCCGCCGGGTCGCAACCTACAAGCGGCTCGAGCTCCTGCTGGCCGACCTCGAATGGGCGATGCGGATGCTGGGCGGCGAGACGCCGATTCAGCTGGTCGTCTCCGGCAAGGCTCACCCACGTGACGACGAGGGCAAGCGGACGTTGGCGAAGCTGTTTGCGCATAAGGACCTGGAGCTGGCCCGTGAACGGGTCGTCTTCGTCGAGGACTACGACTTGCAGACCGCGGCGATGCTGGTTCGCGGCTGTGACGTCTGGCTGAACCTGCCGCGGGCGCCGATGGAGGCCAGCGGCACCAGCGGCATGAAGGCCGCGGTCAACGGCGGGCTCAACCTGAGCGTCCTGGACGGCTGGTGGGACGAGGCATACGCGCCCGGCAACGGCTGGGCAATCCCCGGTCAGACCGACGTCGATCCCGCCGTCCAGGACGCCGTCGACGGCGCGACGCTGCGCAAGCTGATCGAGGAAGAGGTCGTGCCGCTGTTCTACGACCGCGGCGATGACGGTCTGCCGCACGGCTGGCTGGCGATGGTGAAGGCTTCGATCGCGGCCCACGCGCCGCGGTTCAGCGCCACGCGCATGGTCCGCGACTACATCTACGGCCCCTACGTGCACCAGTAGTCGCGTGGGACCGGCTGCAATCGCCGTTGCAGCCGGTCCGATGCCGAAGAAGTTCTGAAGGCAGCGTGTAACCGCCGCGCCTGCGCCGCATATGGTGAGTGTCGGCAGCGTCGCGACGGACACGTCATGGCCAGTCGGATGCGGTATCCCGGGCCGGGTGCCGTGGCAATCGAATCCCTCCGGATTTCTCCGAGAATGCAGCGTGGCTGTGCGTCTTAACGGGTGCGCAACATTTTCGTGTGCGTCTTGTTATGATCGTGGACGCATCAAACCCAGCCGAGTCCAATGCACACAGTTGCGGAGGAGCGGGGGACCCCTGTATTGAGTCGGGATGCCGGCTCTTGGGGCGAATCGTCAAAACTTTGACGTAGCGCGAACTCTTTCAGCGCGAGCCCGACAGCTAACCCCGTAGGCACGAGAAAGAGAAGGGGTTGGCTTGTCGTATTCGAGAACCATGTTCTTCCGTTTCAGGCTATTGGCCTTGAGCGTGCTGACGGTGGTTGTGACACTGGGAGCGGCATCGGCAGCGTCGGCTAAGACCCGGCTGCTGAGAGTGGGGTCACGCGGCGCGGCGGTGCGCACGCTGCAGCGCAACCTGACCAACGTCGGCATCCCCACCTCCGTGAGCGGTCGCTATACGCGCTTCACGCGTGGCAGCGTGGTTATCTTCCAGCGCGAGAACGACATTCATATTGACGGCGTCACCGGGCCCCAGACGCTACGCACGCTGCGCGTGCGCCTCGCCGCTGATGCGGCCGCGGAGCGTGCGGCGGCAACCGCTCAGGCGGCGGACGCCAGCAGTGGCGGCGCTGGACTGGGCAACGCGACCGTGGCCCCGGTTCCAACGCTCGACGCTGGCGTCACCACCGCGCCATATCTCACCTTGAACTCGAACGGCCTGGTCAACATCCCGGCCGGCCTGACGTCGGCGGAGACGGCGATGCTCCGGGCCGCGAATAAGATCGCGCACGACTCTTACGTCTACGGTGGTGGCCACAACGGCTGGCAGGCGGCCAAAGGCTATGACTGCTCGGGCACGACCAGCTACGTGTTGCACGCGGCCGGTCTGATGGTAGGTGCGCAGGGCGACGCGGCGGCGCTGCCATTCGATTCCACCCAATTCGAGCAGTACGGCACTGCGGGGCCGAGCCTCAGCGGCTGGGCGACCATGTGGACGAACAGTTGGCACGTTTACCTGAAGATCTCGAACCTCTGGTTCGACACGGCGGCGCTGGGCACTTCCTCCAACGACCGCTGGTCGACGCAGCGAATCTCCTCCGCAAAGGGCTTCGTCGAGCGTCACCCGATCGGCTGGTGAGGTTGCGGGCGTGCGCCCGAGTTGGTCCGTCGCGGCCCGTTACAACAGGTTGAAAGACAGGTTTCGATGCTCGCGGGAACGTATGTGCCCGCGAGCATCTATCTTGGAGGGGTGACCTCGCCGTCTGCTCGCGGTCGCCCGGCCAGCCGGAAGCGGTCGCCGCAAGTGGCGCAGATCACGGTGAATGTGGCTGCGCTGAAGTCAGGGTGAATGGATGGTTGCTCCCAGCGGGATACGTCGAATCATCGTCTCGGCTCTGGTTGCCTTGGCGATCTCACTTGGCATCGAGACGCTGGTGGCCGGCTACAGTAGCGACGCGATCGTCAAGCTGCTGCAGTTCCTGGCGGTGCTGATACTCGGCGGCGCGATCATCGGTGGCGTGATCCTGCTGCTGCTGGTCCAGCTCGGGAACTGGCAGTCACCGGCCTCCGACGACGAGTTCGATCAGCTGGTCAAACGCTCGGAGGCGCTCGCCGCCGTGCACGATGTCGTCTACGAGGACGAGGCGTTCGCGGATGAATTGCCGATGTGGGCCGGCAAGACGACGCTCGATGGGTCCGCGACGAGTTCGAACGATGAGCAGGCCGAGTTCGACGCCGCGCTGCAGGACGCCGTGCGGGCGCTGCCGGCCGAACTGCACGTGATCCTCGAACACGTCGCGGTGGTCGTGAGCGACGATGGCGCGGTCGTGCCCGGAACCCCTGGTGACGGCGGCGCCTACGGTCTCTACGTGGGCGACACAATTGCGCACGACTACTTCGCTGACCGGGTGTTGATCTTCCGTGACACGCTGATGCGCGACTTCGGCGACGATCCATTGCGGCTGCGTGCCGAGATCTCGCGCACACTGCGCCATGAGCTGGCGCACCACCTCGGCTACGGCGAGCGCGGGGTCCGCGACCTCGGGCTCTGACGGCCTTCGGCTTCGGCCCGATTCCGCCGGCTCCGCAGACACCTCTACCGGGATAGGCGCTTGGCGGTGAGGGGCGCCCGCCGGCGGGCGGGTTGGTCCTCATGTATATGCGAGCTTGTAACGCAGCAGCAGCGACTCGCCGTACTCGAGCACGGAGCTGAGCGTCAGCTCGACCCCGGCGTAGGGGCCGGCTTCGGTCGGCATGATCGAGCCGGCACCGCCGCCACCGACCAGCTTCGGCGCCAGCGTCAGACAGAGCTCGTCGACGAGACGTTCGGCGACCAGTGCCGCGAACAGGGTTGGGCCGCCCTCGCAGACCAGCGTGCGGACGCCGTAGCGGTTGTGAAGGGTCGCGAGGGCGGCGGCGAGCGGGCGGGCGGGGTCCGCCGCCAGCGGCTCGAAGTGGACGGTGGCGCGTACGTCCTTGCCGTCGCTGCCCGAGCCGCTGGCGGCGGACCCCGCCGAGAACACCACGACCTCTGTGCCAGGCTCGGCGAACAGGGGTATGTCGAGCGGTAGGCGGCCGCTTTGGGAGACCGTGCAGAGCAGCGGCTGCGGCGGGCGCCCGGCGGCCTCACGCCGGGCGCGGGCGTCCGCGTCTGAGAGGATCCGACCGTAGCGCTCGATCGCCAGCGTGCGCGTGCCGACGAGGATCGCGTCGGCGTGCTCGCGCAGTGCCTTCAGCATCGCCAGGTCACCGGCGTCGCCGAGCGCGCGAGAGCGGCCGTCGACGGTCACGCGACCGTCGACTGAGGCGACGAAGTTCACCAGCGTGTAGGGCCGCGGCGGCCTTGCGACTACCGGTCCGACCGGCAGTGTCCGCGCGAAGTCTGGCGCGTCGACGCGGTCGTCGTGCGGGCGCAGGAGCTCGAACTGCGGCGTTGTCGTCGGGTTATCCGGACGGCTGTTAGACGGTATAGGCATTAGCCTCAAGAAGATGGAATCACCGAGATCGCTCTTACCAGATCGTAACCTTGCAATGGAGCTGGTCCGCGTGACCGAAGCTGCGGCACTTGCCAGCGCGCGCCAGATCGGACGCGGCGACAAGGAAAGTGCCGACCAGGCGGCGGTTGACGCGATGCGGCACGTCTTGGACACCGTCTCGATGGACGGCGTCGTAGTGATCGGCGAAGGCGAGAAGGATCGCGCGCCGATGCTCTACAACGGCGAGCCGATCGGCGACGGCACCCCACCGCAGGTCGACATCGCCGTCGATCCGATCGACGGGACGACGCTCACCGCACGGGGCATGCCGAACGCGCTGTCCGTGATTGCGCTGGCGGAGCGCGGGGCGATGTTCAACCCGGGCCCGTTCGTCTACATGGATAAGATGGCCGGCGACGCTGAGATCGCCGACTTGCTCGACCTTGATCGGCCGATCGCCGAAACGCTGCAGTTGATCGCGAAGCGTCGCAAGCGTGACATCCGCGACGTGATCGTCGTGATGCTCGACCGTCCCCGCCACACCGAGCGCATCGCGGCTGTGCGCCAGGCGGGGGCCAGAGTTCGGCTGATCCACCACGGGGACGTCTCGGCGTCGCTGCTGGCAGTGCTGAACCGCTCACGGGTGGATCTGCTGTGGGGGATCGGCGGGACGCCGGAGGGTGTGATCTCCGCCGCCGCGATCAAGTGTCTGGACGGGCAGATCGTCGGCCGCCTGTCGCCTCGTGATGAGCAGGAGCGCCAGCGAGCGATTGATCTCGGCTACGATCCCGCCCGGGTTCTCACCCGGGACGAGCTTGTGACCGGGAGCGACGTGTTCTTCTCCGCGACCGGCATCACCGACGGCGACTTGCTCGCTGGGGTGCGCTATCCGGGCTCAGGCCAGGCGAGTACCGAGTCGTTGGTGATGCGCACGCGCTCGGGCACGATTCGGCACATTCAGGCCACGCACGACCGCGCGAAGCTGCAAGAGCTGAACGCCGGCCTCGAGTTCTAGCGGGCGGACGGCTGAGCTGGACGGAGCGGCTGGCGGCCCTGCGGGACCGCCAGCCGTAGACCGCTACAAGCGGCGGCCTTGGTGACGGACGTCAGGCGGTCGGGAAGCGGCGGACGTGCGACTCGGCGAGTTCGAGCCTTGCGAGCGACCGCAGGAACGCGTGCGTGACGCGGACATGGACGAACGCCTGCGTCGCCTGGTAGCAGTCGAAGCCGAGACGGGAGGCGAGCGCCGGGTAGAAGTTGTTGACCTCGACCTCGACGAGCACGGTGACCGGGTCGGCGCTGGCATCCTCGCGCTGGACCTCCAGCGCCAAATGGCCGGTTCCACGGCCGTGACGCGAGACCAGGATGCCACCTTTGATCGGCCAGCGGATGCGCCCACGCTCGGGCTCGATCTCGTATTCCGGTGCCCCGAAGCGCAATAGCGTGATCGGGGGGAAGAGGAGTATCACGGAGCGCTCGGACTTGGTGTAGCGGACGCGAACCAGGCCGAAGGTGGCGAGGGACAGGAACCGCCAGTACGTGCGGCCGAGGTTCTCCAGATTGTCGCGCGACCATAGTCGCTGCAGCTCGGCGCGCGGCATCGTCAGCAGCGCCGACTGTACCGAGCGAACCGCGCCATCACCCGCAACGACGGTCGATTCGGTGGGGCTGACGATCAGCGTTTGGGCCGGGCGCCGGCGGCGCAGCGCGCGCGGCAGCAGTGCCACTGCCAGCAAGGTGGTGAGGAGGGCTCCGAGGAAAGGCACGCGTCTTTTATTGTGACGCGCCGCGCGTGGCGGCGTCACCATGTCTGGCTGGTTCACGTCAACAGTTACCGGAGCGTCGGGTAACGGGTTCCGATCGTCACCCGGCCGAGTTCCAAGATCCCGAGTGCGGACGCCGTCGCCTTGGTCAGATCCCAGCTCGCACCGTTGGCGTAAGGGCCGCGGTCGATGACCGGGGCGACGAGCTCATGCCCGCGGAAGTAAATGGTGACCTGTGTGCCACACGGCAGCGTGCGGCTCGCGACGCCGATCGTCGTCGCGCTCAGCGTCTCACCGCAGTAGGTCTCATGGCCCCAGAGCGACTTGTTGCCGTAGTAGGTGGCGATCGCCGAGCGCAGCACCGTAACCTCGAGCGTCGGGGTCGCCGGGCCGTGGGCCGCGGCCGTGCTTTGCACCGACGCAGTCACCGCATGCAACGCGACCGGCAGCAGCACAGCCCGCAGGCGCAGGCTCCCGCGCGCTGGCACGCGCCAGTGCGCGCTGAAGCTACCGCCGCGACCGGTGACGACTCCAGCCGCGAATCGCCAGCGAGCTGATGTCGAGTACTTGTACTGGACCTGGACTACGCGGCGTGCACTGTTGCCCGCCTTCCCTTGCAACGCCAGACGGGCTCCGGACTGGCTGACGGACGAGGCGCTCAGCTGGATGTTGCGGCCGCTCGTCGTGGCCGTGCCGACGATTGTGGCCAGATCGATCGGCGGCGGCACCGTGGCCGTCACGCTTGTCGTGCCAGTGCCAGTGCCAGTTAGGCCGCTGCTACCGGTCAGGCCGCTGCCGCCGGTGCCATCCGAGTCGGCGAGGGCGACCGCTGGACCGACACCGACCAAGGCAAGGCCGGCTGCGACGGCGCTGAGTTGACGAACCCCCTTTGCAGCAAGCCGAGCGATCCGCTCGCCTGTGAGCGGGCAGATCAGCCTGCTGGTCCGAATAGGGGTAAGCGCGAAGCCGGTTCTCATGGTCTGGGGGTCCACGCCTACGAGGTGAGCTGACGGGCTCGCGCTCTCGCGCTACAGGCCGAAGCCGGTCTGATTCGCCCCCGCGGGCACAACGTGCGCCGCATTTGGGTCCCCCGCCGACTCCTCGCTGACGAGGAGCCGTTCGGCGTTATGGCGCCTGAGTGTAATGGAACTCGCGCGCGCATGACAACTGCCGCTACATAATCGCGGAATCTGCCGCGGCATGACCTGAAAGCGCCTACAGGATGCCGGCTCTCCGGGAGTTTGTGCGCGCTCGCGATATCATGACTCGCTATGACTGGCCATGCGGCGTGTGGGCGCCGGAAGCGCGTGTCCCAGCCTTGGCGTGGCATTGCTGGGTGGTAACGCCGCCTCACCGAACTGGAACGGAGCCAGATGTCAGTAGGCGATCTGCAAGAACTTGAAGAGGTCAAGACTCTGGTCACCCGGGGTCAGCAGCTTGGCGTGCTGACTTTCGCGGAGATCAGTGGCGCGGTGTCGGAGCTCGATCTCGACGAGTCGGAGATCGAGGAGCTACACGGCTACCTCGAGCACGCGGAGATCGAGCTCATCGACGAGACCGAGATCGCGCCGGAGCCTCAGGTCGAGCATGTTTCGGAACGTCGCGGCCGGCGCAAGTCGAAGACGACGATCGATCTCAGGCCCGACATCACAACCGACTCGCTGCAGCTGTTCCTGAAGGACATCGGGAAGGTCCGGCTGCTCACCGCGCAGGAGGAGGTCGACCTCGCCAAGCGCATCGAGCGCGGGGATCTCGAGGCGAAGCGGAAGATGGTCGAGTCGAACCTGCGGCTCGTCGTCTCGATCGCGAAGAACTACCGTAACCAGGGTCTGCCGTTTCTGGACCTGATTCAGGAGGGGACACTCGGGCTCGTCCGCGCGGCCGAGAAGTTCGACTATCGCAAGGGCTTCAAGTTCTCCACCTACGCGACGTGGTGGATCCGCCAGGCGATCGCCCGCGCACTGGCCGATAAGGCGCGTACGATCCGCATCCCGGTCCATGTGGTCGAGAAGCTGAATAAGATCGGTCGCGCCGAGCGCAAGCTCGTGACCGAGCTTGGTCGCGAGCCGACCAGCGAGGAGATCGCGGAGGTCACGGGCATCGAGCCCGACGAGGTGGAGTCGATCAAGCGTTCGGCGCAGGCCCCGGTCTCGCTCGAGAAGCCGGTCGGTGACGAAGAAGAGTCCGAGTTCGGCCAGTTCATCGCCGATGAGCGGGCCGAGTCGCCGTATGACCGTGCGGCCGAGATCCTGACCAAGGAGGCGCTGCGCGAAGCGCTCGAAAACCTGAGCTACCGCGAGCGGCGCGTCCTCGAGTTGCGCTACGGCCTCGGTGGCGAGCATCCGCGCACGCTGGACGAGGTCGGCCGTACCTTCAACGTGACCCGCGAGCGGATCCGTCAGATCGAGAACCAGTCGCTGAAGAAGCTGCAGTCGCTCGCCGAGGCACAGAAGTTGCGCGACGGCGAGTAGGTGGCGGGCCACACGGGTGAGTCTTGCCCGTGTGCGCGCCGCCCGTGCATAGCTTCACTTCGTGAAGTACTGTCGCTAAACTGACCTGACGGGATGGCTACAAGCGAAACGTGTCCGGTCTGCCGTACCGCGGAGATCGTCTGCGGTAAATGGACGTTGCTGCTGGTGAAGGAGCTGGCGGAGGGGCAGACACGTTTCTGCGAGCTTGAGCGGGCACTGGTTGGCATCAGCCCCCGCACACTCTCGTTGCGCTTGCGCTCACTCGAGGATGAGGGAATCGTCGCGCGCCACACTTACGCCGACGTACCGCCGCGGGTTGAGTACCGGCTCACCGAGAAGGGCCTGGCGCTGGTGCCGCTGATCGACGACATGCGCGCCTACGGCAATCGTTGGCTGCCGCTCCCGAGCGGTCTCGACGAGTCACCGTGCGTCGACGATGAGGCGGCTCGGGTTGTTGACGTCGGTGCTCGTGGCGAGCTCGCCACAGTGCTCGGCTGACGACTCGTTCGGCAGGATCAGAGGCTCCGGCGGCGAACCAACCGAGGGTGAGGAACCCTACCCTGCATGACGCGCTCGCGGAGTTCACGCGTGAGGCAAGTGCGAAGCTGACGACGGCGGCCGGCGAGGAGGAGATTCCATTCGAGGTGGTCAGCGGTGGCGGCAATGTGCCGCTCTATTGCTACCGACCGCTGACAGGCGAGTTCATCCGTGCGCGGCTGGGACTCTTGGTGGCGCTACCGAGCTACGTGCCGGCGGCGCACGCGCTCGAAGGCATCGGCGGCGTCGAGCTGTACCTGCGTGCCCGCGGCGTCCGCGAGCTGCCGTCGGAACCCCGCGCGCAGATCGACGATGCGCTCTATCGCTTTCTCGCCCGCGTGTTCGAGGAGCGCAGCGAGTTCGGCTTCGACGACGGGCGCTTCGACTCGATCTACATCGAGCTGGAGAACGCCCTCTACGAAGGGCGCTGCGTCACGGAGTTCGTCGCACCGATCCTCGGGGTGGACCTCGACGGGCGCAGCGACGAGCTGGCAATCGGCGAGGGGCTCTCGCTGGTTCGCCCCCGCGCGCTTGGCTCCGCGCCGGAGGCATATAGAGCTGGCCGCGCGCCGGTGCTGCTGATCGTCTTGCGGATCGCACACGATCCAAACGCGCACCCCTCGGCGCAGTTCGCGCAGTCTCGCTTCAAGCAGGTGCTCAGTGCCCTGCGGCTTTACGAGCGCGGTACTTACGCGATCGGACAGCTCGGCTACCGACGGCTCGACGACGGCGCCTGGGTGCCGGTCGCAATCGGCCAGGGCGGCCGGGCGCGACAGCTGACTCTGGTCCCCGCCGACAGCGAGGACGAGCTGCGAGCTTTCTGCAACCTGATTGCCCGGCGACTGCCGGTGCTGGTCGCCGGCGGCTCTGGCGACGGTGAGATCGTCTGGGCGCTGCAACGCTTCGAGATGGGCTGCGAGCGCGACCAGCCGCTACAGGCGCTCAGCGACTACCTGCTGGCAGCGCGTGCGTTGCTGGAGCCCGAGGGCCCGAACAGCGGCCGGCTCGCCCAGCGACTCACGGTGATCTGCGCCGGGCCTGACCAGCGCGGGCGGATGGCGCTACGGATGGCCCGCGCGGTCGCGCTCGAGCGGGCGGTGATCAGTGGCCTCGCGGCCGGGGACGACGGTGATGTGGCCCTGGTCGAGGAGCTTGCCGATCACCTGCGGGCGGTCCTCCGCGATGTCCTCTGCGGCCACCTCGACGCGGACGTCAGGGCGCTGGCCGACGAGCTGCTGGCCGACGCGGCGAGCGCCGAGCTGACGGCTTGACCGCCACCGACCGCGCCGCCGGCTCGCATCGCGGGCGCCGCCTCGCGCCCGTGCCTGACGTCAGCGGCACGGCTGCCGTAAGGTAGCTGGCGCTGTGTACCACATCGAGATGCGAATGGGCCTGACGGTCGTGCGGGTCTTCAACCAGAGCCGTGCGGAGCTGCAGGCGCGCTTCCTGGGACCGATGCAGCGCGGTGAAGCCTTCACCTTCGAGGAGCATCAGTGGATCCCACGCGAGATGCGCGTCTCGATCCTGGAGGGGCCAAAGCTGGAGATGCACCAGCTGACGGTGGGCGGCGGCTGGCCCAACGCGCGCCGCACCGGCACCGATGTCACCGAGCAGGTGCTCACACAGGTCGGCCTGGGTCGCAGCAAAGGCGCCGCCGAAGCTGCGGCGGCCGAAGCGCCGGTCGCCGCCTCCGCCACCGGAGAAGCTCCCACAGGCAGCGCCGGCGCCGGCAGCGTGCTCCCGGCGGAAGCCTCGATCGCGCTGCGTGAACGGCTGATCGGCCGGTTGTCGGCCGGGCCGGCGAGCTTACCCGGCGTTGTCCGGGTCGCCGCCGAGCTGCTACCCGAACGCCGACCGGATGAGGTGCTGGCGGCTGCGGTCACCGCGGTCAATAAGCTGCTCGACGCTGGCCGCGCCGAGCTGGAGCTCGACGGCAAGGCGCTCAGCAACGCCGACGAGCGCGCGGCCCTGCTCGATGACATCCGCAGCTGGCTCGGCGGCGACGGCGATCTGCGCCTGATCGCCGCGCGCTGACGACAGACCCGCCGGCTCAGGACTGCGCGAACAGCTGCTCGCAGATCTGGAGCAGGCCGGACGCGTCGTGGACGTCGTCATCGAGCTGTGGAACCAGCGCCAGGGGCTCCGAGTCGAGCGCGGCGGTGAGACGTTCGAGCTGCGCCCGGTCGCGGGCAGCGAGCGAATTGTGGTCGGCGACGCTGGCGGCCACGCGGGCTGCGAGCGCGGGCCCGAGCTGAGCCTCCAGCAATGCTGCTGACTCGGTGCCGGCCGTGGGCCCGCTGGCCGACGATGTGCCTGGGTCGCCATCGGTTGTCTCCGGCTCAGCCGTGAGATCGCCGACCGCAGCGTTATAGCGGTTGAGGATCGTCGCGGCGAACGGCAGCTCGCGCTGGTGCAGCGCGCGGTGCAGCGCCAGCGTTTCGTCGATCGGGTCGGGCGCCGCTCGGGTGACGATCACAAACGCGGTGTGCTGCGAGTGCAGCAGCCGGTCGACCGCGTGGGCGCGCGCGTTGAACTCGGTTGTCATGTTGCCGAGCAGGTGGAAGAAGACCGTCAGGTCGGTGATCACATCGACGCCCGTGACACGCTGCAGCAGGCCGAAGACGGGCGCGAGCAGGCGCGCCCCGAAACCGGTGGGGGCGAGCAGCATTTGCAGGGCGTGGCCTTCCAAGAACGAGGTCAGGCGCTCGGGCGCGTCGAGGAAGTCGAGCGCGTTGCGCGCCGGCGGCGTGTCGAGCACGAGCAGGTCGAACTGTCCGGAGCGGTCGAGCTCGTAGACCTTCGAGACTGCGGTGAACTCCTGCGAGCCGGCGACCGCCCCGGAGATCTCGCGATAGATGCGGTTGCCCTTGATGTTGCGGGCCTGCTCCGGGTCCGAGGCGACCTCGTCGATCAGCTCGTCGAAGGTGCGCTTGGGATCGAGCGTCATCGCCCACAGCTCGCCGTCGAGCTGCTTGCCGGCAAGCCGCTCCGCCGGAACCTGGCGCGGCTCGTTATCGAGCTCGTCCAACCCCAGCGCGTCCGCCAGCCGGCGGGCCGGGTCGATCGTCACGACCGCGACCTTCTTCCCGCGAGCGGCCATGCCGAGACCGAGCGCCGCAGCGGTGGTGGTCTTGCCGACGCCGCCGGGTCCGACGCAGACGCACAGCCCCTTGCCCGCGAGCAGCTCGCGGATCGTCATGCGCTCATCTCGTCGAGGATCGTCGCGAGTCGCTCGATTGCCTCGCGCGGCAGCTCGGGACCGTAGATCATCGGCAGACCGATGGTCCGCTGCAGGAGCCGTGGCCCGAGCCTCAGGCGCTGGGAAGCTTGGCCGAGCGCACGTCGGTGCTCCGAGCGGGCGCAGGCGATCGCCGCTGCGACGGCAGCGGCGGCTGGGGAGCCGGCGCCAGCCGAGGTACCCCCACCGGCCGGGGAGCCAGCGCCAACTGCGGTACCCGCGCCGGCCGCCATCGCCAAGTGCTCGTCGTCGCCGGTGGTGAAGCGCTGGTCCAGCAATGCGTTGACGATCACCGCATCGAGCGTGAGGCCGTCGCGTGTCAGCGCCGCATCAAGCTCGAGCGTCTCGTTGATCGGCATCTCCTCGGCCGTCGTCACCGCCAGGATCGAGGTGAAGTCACGATCCGCGAGCGTTGCCGCGATCTTCTCGCTGGCGTGCGCGACAGGACCGACCTTCGCCAGCGAGGCGAACGTCTTCGGTGCCCGCAGGACGCCGATGCCGTGGCCGGTGGCGGGCGCATCGACGATTACCAGCTGATAGGGCTCGGTGCCGCGGATCGAACGCTCGGGCTGGGATAGCTCCCAGGCCTTGCCGATCGCCAGCAGCTCGCGCAGGCCAGGCGTCGCCAGGCTGAGCGCGCCCAGCAGCCGGCTGTGACCGAGCCGGGCAGCGAGCAGGCCCGGTAGCCTCAGGCCGAGGTACTGCTCCATCACGAGCTGAGGGTCGATCGAGATCGCGAACAGGTTCGGCGCGAGCCGTCGTTCGCCGGAGTCGCCGTTGCCGGCGGGTCCGAACACGCTCTCGCGGCCGTCGCCGCGGGCGAGTTCAGCGACGATCGTCCGCAGACCCCGTCGAGCTGCGGTCAGACCCAGCGCTAGGGCAACCGTCGATTTGCCGACGCCGCCCTTACCGGTGATGAAAATCAGCCGCCTATCGGACAAAGGGATCGCCACTGGGACACAGAACATAGCTTCGTCCACGTTTGGCGCGCGTGAAGAAGGCTTGTGAGCGGGTATCACCAGTGGCGCCATTGAAGGATTTCCGGCGTTATGTGCGAATAGAGCGGCGAATGGGATTTGCAGCCGAAATACGCGCTCGTAAGGAAACTGCCGTGACGGAACCTACCGTGACCGGTGGTAGTCCCAAGGTCATCGCCTTCGCCAACCAGAAGGGCGGTGTCGCCAAGACCACCACGACGCTGAACCTGGCGGCGGCCTTCGTCGAGGAGGGCTACCGCGTGCTGTGCTGCGATATGGATCCCCAGGGGAACCTCACGATGTCCCAGGGCATCGACCCCGACGGCCTGAAGGCGTCGCTGTACGACGTGCTGGTGCATCGCCTGCCGATTCGCGAGGTGATCCATCATCGTGAGGTCGACGTCGCCGTCGCGTCGATCGATCTGGCGGGCGCGGAGATCGCGATGTCGACGATGATCGGACGTGAGCGCGCGCTGCAGCGCGCACTGCATGAGGTTGACGGCGACTACGACTACATCTTCATTGACACGCCGCCGAGCCTGGGCCTTCTGACGATCAACGCCCTGACCGCGGCCGGTCGGGTCATCGTCCCGGTCCAGTGCGAGTACCTCTCGATGCGCGGTCTCGCGCAACTTCAGAACACACTGGCGATGATCCGCGAGAGCCTCAATCCCGACGTCGAGATCGAGGGCATCCTGCCGACGATGGTCGATACTCGAACTTTGCACGCGAAGGAGGCAATCGAGCTGCTCGAGGAGAACTTCGGCAGCCGCGTCTTCGCCTCTCGCATCCGCAAGACGGTGCGTTTTGCCGAAGCCCCGGTGAAAGGCATGTCCGTACTGAAATACGAACCCGATGGGATGGCGGCAAGGTCATACCGTCAGCTCGCTAAGGAGGTCCTTTCAGGTGCCCAACGCTAAACGCGCAAGCATGCGCGAGGGGCCGCTCTCGGCGCTGTTCCGGAAGACGACCGGTGGCGTCGCCGAGGCACCCACCACACCCGTGAGTGACGCCGAGCCGGCGCCCCAGACAGGCGCGGTGCAAGCGGGCACTGGGACCACGGCGGAGGCTGGTTCGGTGACGGGCCCTTCGGCTCCCGAGACCATCCCTGGGCAGGAGCAGCTCAAGGTCGAGGCCGCTGCGTCGCCCCGCTCGGACGTGCCGTCGCCGACCGAGCGGCTGCGCAGTGCTTTTTCGCCGGAGATCCCCGAGATCCCGGCCGATCGTCTGGCGGCCGCGCGCGCTCGCGCGGCCGCAACCACAGCGACGTTCGCCGACACGGCAACGGCCTTCGGTCAGCCCGTCCGCACTTCCGCCCCGACTCAGCCGGCGCCGCCGCACATCGAGATCTCTTCGCGGCAGGGCATGACGGCCGACGTGGACGTCCCCAAGCAGCCGGTGTTGCGTGTCGTCGGCGTTGGCGGTGCGGGCGTCAATGCCGTCAACCGGATGATCGAGGCGGGCATCGAGGGCGTCGACTTCATCGCGATCAACACCGATCTGCAGTCGCTGCAAACTTCGGCCGCGACCACCACCTTGCACATCGGCGAGGAGCTGACGCGCGGGCTCGGCTCGGGCGCCAACCCGGAGGTTGGTCGTGATGCCGCTCGCGAGTCCTACGATGCGATCAAAGCGCTGCTGCGCGGCGCCGACATGATCTTCATCGCCGCCGGCGCCGGTGGCGGCACCGGTACCGGCGCCGCGCCTGTCGTGGCGGAGATCGCGCGGGGGCTCGGGGCGCTGACCGTCGGCATCGTCACCCGCCCGTTCGGGTTCGAGGGCACGCGTCGGCGCGACCAGGCCGACCTTGGCGTCGACACGCTGGCGAAGGTCGTCGACACGCTGATCGTCGTGCCGAACAGCCGCCTGCTGACCGTCCTCGACAAGCACATCTCGATGATCGACGCCTTCAAGGTCGCCGACGATGTGCTGCGCCAAGCGGTCCAGGGAGTCTCCGACCTGGTCACGCTGCCGGGTCTGATCAACCTCGACTTCGCGGACGTGCGGGCGATCATGTCGAATGCCGGCAACGCGCTGCTCGGGATCGGCATGGGCACGGGAGAGAACCGCGCGCTCGAGGCCGCCGAGGCGGCTGTGTCCTCGCCTCTCTTGGAGACCAGCATGGATGGCGCCCGCTCGATCCTGCTGTCGATCACCGGCGGCACCGACATCTCGCTGTGGGAGGTCAATGAGGCGGCGAAGGCCGTGGCGGCGGCTGCGCACCCGGACGCCAACATCATCTTCGGTGCGATGGTTGACGAGCGGATGCACTCCGACGAGGTCTGGATCACGGTGGTGGCGACCGGCTTCGATCAGCAGCCGGTGCGCGCCAGCCGCCAGCGCGAGCCGGTTGGCGCTCGCACGGGTGGGCGCGCCGAGGACGAGGGCGGTCGCAGTGAGCGGCGGCCGCCACGCGAGCCGGTCGACCTGGGTACCGCGCCACTGAAGTTCGACCTCGACGTGCCGGAGTTCATGCCGCACAGCTGATCGGCGCCGGCCCCGGCCGGACCCGAGCACCCCGGGCCGGAAGACCAACCGTGGACATGCGACGGCCTACCACCTCCGGCGGCGACGACCTCGGTGTCGTTGCTGCCGGTGACGCGGTCAGCGCCGAGTACGGCGCCGCCGCTCTGCGGGCCGGTGGCAATGCGGTCGACGCGGTCCTGGGGGCGTTGCTGGCATCGTTCACCTGCGAGCCGGCGCTCACCGGCCTTGGCGGCGGTGGCTACATGCTGGTGCTCGTCCCCGGACAGGCACCGGTGCTACTCGACTTCTTCGTGAACGCACCCGGGCTTGCGAGCCCGGGCGCAGCCGCGACGCCGGTCAGACCGATGGATGCGGTTGAGGTCTCGTTCGGGGAGGCGCTGCAGGTCTTCCACGGTGGTGCCCCGTCTGCCGGTGTCTACGGCGTCCCGGCGGGGGTCGCAGCGGCAAGTGCGCGCTTCGGTCGGTTGCCGCTTGCCCAGCTTGCCGCGCCGGCGGCGCGGCTCGCGCGCGAAGGCGCCCGTCTCAGCGCAGCCCAAGCCCAGGTGCTGCAGATCGTCTCCGGGCTGGCGCTGCTGACGCCGGAATCGCGGGCGCTGTTCGCGCCGCAGGGAAAGCTGCTCGGCGCAGGCGAGCGCTTCTGCGATCCGGCACTCGGCGACTCGCTGGAGCTGCTGGGGAGCGCGGGGGCGGCGCCGTTCTACACCGGGTCCGTCGGCGAGGCGGTCGCCGCCTGGGTGCGTGAGCAGGGAGGAACGCTCAGTCGCGAAGATCTCGCCGCCTACCGTGTGATCGAGCGCGAGCCGCTGCATGTCGGCTTCCGCGGCCGCGAGGTGTTCACCAATCCGCCGCCGGCCGCCGGCGGGATCCTGCTGGCGCATGCCCTGTGCCAGCTCGACACGGCGCCGGCGCCACTGTCCGCGCGGATGATCGTCAGGTCGATGGAGCGCGTGCAGGAGCTACGGGGCGGCGACTTCGCCGAGCGCCTCGGCGAGGCCGGGTTCGCCGAGCGCTTCCTGAGACTCGGCGCCGAGGACCGGCTCGGCTCGACCACACACGTCGCCGCGCTCGACCGCGACGGCATGGCCTGCACGATGACCACCAGCAACGGCTCCAGCTCCGGCGCGGTGGTGCCGCGCACGGGTCTCCACCTCAACAACATGCTCGGAGAGAGCGACCTGAACCCTGCCGGCTTCCACCGGCACCAGCCGGGTGAGCGACTGCCGAGCATGATGTCGCCGACGGTGCTGCTGCGCGACGGTGCGCCCGAGCTGGTGCTCGGCAGTGCCGGCTCGAACCGGATCCGCTCAGCGGTCCTGCAGACGATCCTGCGGACGATCGACGACGGCATGACGGCCGAGCAGGCCGTTGTAGCACCGCGCTTGCACTACGAGGATGGCGCGATCTACGTCGAGCCCGGCGTCGATCTCGCCGAGCTCGACCTGAGCCGCTATGAGGTTGTGCGCTTCGAGCGTCTGAACCTCTACTTCGGCGGCGTCCAGGCAGTGCAGCGGGACCCCGACGGGCGCTTCTGCGGAGGCGGCGATCCGCGGCGCGGCGGGGCCGCTGTGGTCGTGACCACCGCCTAGCCGGTCGCCAGCGATCGGGTCAGCCTTGTTCCGAAGGACCCCCGGTGGCCGACGCTGATGGCCGGCGTGCAGTCAGCAGCAGGTCGTAGAAGAGGTCGGCGGGCAGCACCGGTTCCAGCGCGCGGGCGTCGAGCTGCTGTAACGCCAGGTAGCCGCGAAAGGCATACTGGCGCCAGAGCCAGGGGATCCGCTCGGGGGCGGCACTGGCCTCCAGACTACGGTTGAACCAGCCGAACCAACCGGCCGCGAGCTCCTCTCCGCGGCAGCGGGGCTGCTCGAACCCTGCGTGGCGGGCAAGTGCGACAAGCTCGGCGGGAACGAAGGTATGGATGTCGACCTGGCCTTCGAGCGAGCGGTCGTCGTGCGGCTCGGAGTCCGGCATCGCTGCCGGTGGCAGTCGCAGCGCCGCGCGCCAGATGGGCGCAAGCAGCATTGCGACGCGCTTGGGTACACGCGCCAGGCGGTCGCCGGTCAGCGACGGCTCGCCGGCGAAGACGATCATGCCGCCGGGTGCGAGCACCCGCCGGAACTCCGCCAAAGCGCCGTCGAGATCCGGCAGATGGTGGAGGACCGCGTGACCGAAGACGAGGTCGAAGCTCTCGTCGGCCAGTGGAAGCGAACCGGCCTCGGCCGCGATCGCGTGTATCCCGGTCAGGCCCAGACGTTGCGCGTTCGCGCTCAGCGTCGCCACCATGCCGGCGGAGATGTCGGTGCAGGTGAGCTCCTCGATCACCCCGGCCTGCATCAGGTTCAGGCCGAAGTAGCCGGTGCCGGCGCCGATCTCGAGCGCCCGCCGGAACGGCTGCGTGACGCGTGCGCCGAGCGCCTTCTCGAACTTTGTGCGGACCTGCCGCTGGGCGACGTCGTCGAAGTCGATGCCCCACTTGGCGTCGTACTCGCCGACGGCGGCGTCGTGGTAGCGGACATTAACCTCGCGGATCCGCTGGTCTGAGTGCTGCTTGTCCATTGTGGCTGACGTTATACCGTGTCTTCTGTGGAAGGCGATCATCGTGCATGGACGCACAGCCGCCGCAGGCGGGTCGATGGGGCCGGGCGGGCGACGGCGCTCGCCCTGGCTGCGTTGACCCTGGTCATCGCCGCGTCCTTGCGAGCGCCGTCGCCCGCCCGCGCCGCGTCGGCTGGGATCCTCCCGCCTCGCAACCCGAACGCCGACTGCCGCCGCGCCCTGATCGCGACCAGCTTCACGCTGACCGACATCAACTCCTGTCGTGCCAAAGAGGGTGTCGGCAAGCTGGCGCTGCCGTCGAACTGGCGCTCGCTGAGCCCTCCGCGGCGGCTGCTGGTGCTCGTGGACCTCGAGCGCGTGAATCGTGGCCGCGCGCCGATCCTGGGGCTGACCTCGAACCTCGACCGGCCTGCCCAGCGCGCCGCCGCGGCCCGCCTCGATCCAGCGCTGCCGGGCGGCCATGACGGGGGCGCCATCTGGGCCGGCGCGGCCAGCGTGGCGGGGGCCGATGACACCTGGATGTACTACGACGGCCGCGGCGGGCTCGACCTGAACGTCGACTGCGGCGTGACCACGAGGCGGGCCTGCTGGCTGCATCGCGACATCATCCTCTGGTCTCACGGGCGCCGCCTCGTCGCCGGCGCCGGCTACGCGAACGGTCGCGGCGGCGGCTCCTACACGTTCGCGGTCGTCGCCGGCTATGCACATCCGGCGCTGAATTTCAGCTGGGCGCGTGAGCTGCGGTACTTCCACTCACGACCACGCGTCGAGCGGGCAGCCGTTAGGCGCTAACGGCTAGCGGCGCCACGCTGCGCCGCGCCGGGACACTGTCGCCGGCAACGTTTCAATCCCAACGCAGCGTCTGTGGATGCGCCCGCATCCCGATCACCGTCGCCGGCGCGCCACCGACGATCGCATCGTCGGGCACGTCGTGGGTGACGACCGCGCTGGTGCCGATCACGACGTTGTCGCCGATGCTGACGCCTCGCAGGACCCGGGCGCCGTGGCCGATCCAGACGTTGTTACCGACGTGCACGTCGCGCTTACGAATGCCCTGTTTGCGGATCGGCTGCTCGACGTCGTCGATGTTGTGGTCGAAGTCGATCATCATCGTGTGGTCGGCGATGATGCACTCGCGCCCGATTGCGATCCGCTGGTAGCAGGAGAGCGTGCACTCCTGGCCGAGCACCGACTTCGCGCCGATTGCGATCACGCCCTCGTGCGCGCGGATCTTCGAGCCGTCGCCGATCCACGACCAGCGCCCGAGCTCGACGCGCGCCGCGCGTCCGATCTCGAAGTGCACGCCCGGACGTACGAAGCAGATCCCATCCGTGTGCAGCCGTCCGCGCCAGCGCAGCTTCAGATACAGCCAGCGCAACAACAGCGGCACGTAGCGGGGCCTGAGCATGTAGTTGTGCGCGGCGAACCGCAGGAACGTGAAGGGGCCTCCGTGGAGCGGCCGCGACGGTCCGTGCGGGTTCGCGCCAGCGGGCGCGGACGGGGCGAGACTGTCTCCGGCCGCAGCTTCTGGTGTCGCCGCGTGACTCGTATGCATCAGTCTGTCTCCACCGCTATAGGCTGGCAGCGTCGCGCGAGCCTCAAGCGGGCGCCAGCCAATAATGGCACGGGCTTGAGCTCTCCGACAGGGTCGGCGCGTTGGCGTGCGGGGGTGGCCGCGTAAGCAGATGTATGAGAGATCACCCCGAGTCGACAGACGCAATGCTTGCGTCAATCGGTAAGTCCGGCTACGTATCGGCTACGACTCAGGAGCGCTGGCTCTTCTGGCTGTGCCCCGCTGACGGGTGAGTCGTCGGGCGGCCGGGACGGGGCCTGTCCTTGAGTCCGGCCATGCGTTCCTCGAAGAAGCGCTTGCGCCACTGCGAGACGACGTCGCGTCCGCAGCGCAGGCGGGCGGCGATCTCGCAATTCGCCAGTCCCTCGGCCGCCATCAGCACCATCTGGGCCCTCATCACCTGCCAGTGCGGCAGCGTGTACGAGCGCGCCAAGCGCTCCAGGGCTGCTCGCTCGTCGGCGGTTAGGTCGATGCGGTACGGGCTAGGCCTTGGCATGGCATCCCTTCTGAAGGAGACATAGGACCGCCGCACTGGTGCTAGCGGTCACCGTAAATACGTCGCCTTAATTTAATTAGGAGAGATCCCAGCTGACATCCAGTTGGCGGCTTAAGTTGTAACGCACAAGGCCGATATATCTAAGGTCGAAGCGCTGGGGTCCGGGACCGATGAGCCCAGCCAACTTGCGCACAACCGTTCGCCTCCAGAAAAGGCCCAAGGCGCCGCGGGGGACGATCTGCCGCATTGCCGACTCAGAAAGGCGGGCCCAGGCCCAATTCCATGAACCATCACCTAATCTTCCGGAAACTAAACATGCTGCCGCGGCTGCTGCTGCGGTTCGGCGGCGTCGCCGTCCTGGCTGCCGCGTCGGCGATCGTCGCGTTGATCGGCGGCAGCATGAGCGGCACTACCCAGATCGTCGTCATCGTTCTCGCGGCGGCAGCCGTCGTGGCGGGAGTTGGGGAGGCTATCACCACCGCCGATTGGCTGGCAAAGCGCATCTACAGCGTCCGCCATGCCCTGGAGCTGCTGCAAAGGCAGGCTATCGCCGATCTCGAGGCTGGTCTTGGCGCGCTCGATAAGGGCGACCTGACACACATCTGCGACGCCAACGTGCCCGAGCTTCTTGCGACCGCCGAAGACGAGATCGGGAACTTCGCCCATGCCTACGGCTCGATGCGCGAAAGCGTGCTGCAGGCATGCGACGACTACAACACGAGTCGCAGCGAGCTCAGCAACGTCATCGGCCGGATCGCCGGCTCGTCGCAGCACCTGAACGACATGGTCGCGCAGCTCAAGGAGATCGCGACCAGCTCGAACAGTGGCGCTGCCCGCTCTGAGCAGACGGCCAGCGAGGTTGCCGGCTCGATCGATCAGATCGCCAGCGGTGCGCAGGAGCAGGCTCAGGCCGTCGAGCAGGTTCGCACGGCTGCCGATGAGGTCGGCCGCGCGATCAGTGAGATCGCCGCCGGCACGCAATCGCAGGCTCAGGCCGTCGAGCAGGTTCGCACGGCTGCCGATGAGGTCGGCCGCGCGATCAGTGAGATCGCCGCCGGTGCTCAGGAGCAGGTGAGGGCGATCGGCGAGGTCGAGAGCAGCACGAGCCATGCTTCCAGCGCCCTGACGGACACCGCCGAACATGCCCGTGAAACCGCGGCGGCGGCCCACCAGGCGACGGCGTTGGCGCATGACGGTGTCGATGCCGCCACCAGGGCCACCGACGTGATGGGGGGAGTGCGCGGCACTTCCCAGCAGGTTGCCGACGTTATTCGGGAGCTTGCTGCGAAGTCGGAGCGGATTGGTTCGATTGTGCAGACGATTACGGATATTTCGGAGCAGACGAATTTGTTGGCGCTCAATGCTGCGATTGAGGCTGCTCGTGCTGGTGAGCAGGGTCGTGGTTTTGCGGTGGTTGCGGATGAGGTGCGGAAGTTGGCTGAGGGTTCGCAGACGGCTGCGGGGGAGATCGCCGGTTTGATCGAAGCGATCCAGAGCCAAACCGGAGAGGCCGTCGCCGTCGTGAGCGAGGGCAACAAGCAAAGCGAAGAGGGCATGAAGGTGGTTGCCGCCGCGCGCGATGCGTTCGAGCAGATCGGCCGCGCGGTCGACGACATCACCGCGCGAGTGGACGAAATCACGCACAGCACCGAGCAGGTGGCGGTGGACACCGAGCAGATGGCGACGACAGTGAAGTCGGTGGCGGCGGTGGCTGAGCAGACCTCGGCCTCGGCGCAGCAGGTCTCGGCCTCGGCGCAGGAGGTCTCGGCCTCCGCCGACCAGGTCGCCGCCTCGACCCAGCAGACATCGGCTTCGGCTCAGCAGGTTTCGGCCTCCGCCGAGGAGGTCGCTGCCTCTGCCGAGCAGGTGGCAAGCAGCGCCAAGCAAGCTTCGAGCGCAACCCAGCAAGTCTCGGCCTCGGCCCAGCAGATCTCGGATGATGCCCGGCACCGCATGGACGCGGCGGCGCAAGTCACCGCCTCCGCGCAGGACGTCGCCGGCGACGCCGAGATCCTGGCGAGCCTGATCGCGCGCTTCACACTGGACAGCGACGGGGCTGAAGGGCTCAGGGGCAATGTCACCCCGGCCGCGCCGCCGCAGCAGCCCGAGCTGGCGATCGCCGGCTGACCAACGGGCACGCTGCCGCCGGCCGGAGTCTCTGGTTTAGGCCCCGGCCGGCGGTCCGTATCAACGACTTTGGTTGGTCGCGGCCTCAACACCGCAACCAATATGCTCGCTGACAGAGTAAAATGCAGGCGTGGCCACGCTCAGACCCCTTGCCGTGGAGATGCTTCGCCTGGTACATCGCGAGCCAGGAGTGACCCGCGTCGATGCCGCGCGGCGGCTGGGTATCGGCACGGGGACGGCGAGTGATCTGGTCGGAAGCCTCGTCCGCGAGGACCTCGTCACCGAGCAGCATCAACGCGGGGCAGGTAGGCGGGGTCGACCAACCAGAGAGCTGGTGGCATCGCCAAACGGCCCGATCGTGCTGGCCGCGGCGATCCGTCACAACGCGTGGCAGCTCGACGCGGTCGCAATCGGCAACCAGCGAGTCTGGAGTGAGACCGGCCCCAACCTGGGGTCCGACGGCCATGAAACCCTCGCCGAGCTTGCCGCGGGGGTCGAAGAAGCGTGCCGACGCTTCCGGGGTCGGGTCCGCGGTCTCGGTGTTGCCGCGCCTGGCGTGATCTACGAGGGCCGTCGGCTCGACGCCACGATGCTCGGCTGGCACGATCTCGATCTGCGGCAGAGCTGGCCTGAGGCTCCCATCTTCACCGCGGGCAACGATGCGACGCTGGCCGCCGTAGGCGAGGTGCTCCGGGGGAGTGCTGGCACTTCGTCCCTAACGGTTCACCTGCACGTTGACGTCGGTCTCGGTGGCGCTTTGCTGCAGAACGGCGTTGTCGTCGAAGGAGCCCATGGCCTTGCCGGCGAGTTCGGGCACCTGCCGATGGGAGATCCCAGCGTCGAGTGTCCCTGCGGCGCGTACGGCTGCTGGGGCGCGTCCGTCGACGGCTCTTATCTCGCGCGGCTGCTCGGCAACCTTCCGCCATCCGATCCGGTCGCCTACACCCATCGGATCCTCACGCGGGCTGGCAGCGGCGACCGGGCGGCACAAGCCGGCATCGCAGGAGTCGCTCAGATCCTCGGACGGGGAGTCGCTGGCCTCGTCAACGCCCTGGACGCCGACCTGGTTGTCCTCAGCGGTGTCGCCCCCGAGATTGTCGGCGCTGCTCGGGACAGCTTCGATCGCTCGTACCTCGATGGGCTCATGTCCTCGCGACGCGGTGGCCCCGTCGCGGTCAGACACGCCAGCCTCGGCGAGCAGGGCCCGATCACGGGAGCCGCGGAAAGCGTCTGGACTCGCTTCTGGGACATGCTCCGGAGTCCCGACAGACGACGGACGCCCCGGCGCGAAGTTCCAGCCGGCGCACCTCGTTAGAGAGCCGGACCCTCAGCGCGACGGCTAATCGGATGGCTTGATCGGGGCGGGCGTACCTGGCTCGGTGGGCGCAGGGGTGGGCCAGGCTCCGGCGGCCGCGACGGCCGTCGCTGGCACCACAGCTGGTCGCAGGCGACGACGAAGGAGAAGGAATGCCTCACCGATCAGCACGACCCCGCCGGTATACACCCAGCCGAGCAGCACGTCGGAGACGTAGTGCTCGCCGGTGTAGACGACTGCGAACGCCATCGCCAGTGGGTAGGCGATCACGATTGGGCGTAGCCAACGCCGCCGGCGCGGCCACAGGGTGATCGCCACCAGCAGCGAGAAGGCCGCATGCAGTGAGGGCACCGCCGCGACGTTATTCGCGTACGCGTAGCCGCGCTCAACGATGCCGCCGGAGCTGCGTAGCGGCAGCGCCTTCCAGACTTGAGGAACGAGCCGCGTGATCGGCGCGATCAAGTGTCGCTGGCTGGCCATCCACGGCGGTGCGGCCGGGAACAGGGCATAGGTCGCGAGCCCGGCGAACGAGAGGCTGACCACCAGCAGCGCGAACTTATGGAAGCGGCGCCGGTTCACCCGCCATAGCACGGCCGCCAGCACAGGTGTGAAGAAGAAGTGGGTCATGTACACGGCCCAGCAGATGACGTCGTACCAGGTGACCCGCCCGTGCCAGAGCCAGCGTTGCAGCGTCACGGTCGGCACCTGACCGCCGAACAGCCAGCGGTCCACGCGGATTTGCGGCATGTAGTGGACGGGCAGCAGACGCCCGGCGGTGCCGCGCAGCGAGTCGTAGGCAACCAGCAGCGCGAGGAACGGCAACCAGTCGCGAACCAATCCGCGCAGAAACCCCTTCACGTCCGACACCGAGAAGCAGAAGAGCCCGATCAACAGCCACAGGAAGATGGTGTCTCGCTGGTAGGGGATGCCCACGGTCAGGAACATCACGATCGTGCCGATGGCGAACGCGATCGGCGCAACCAGCGTCCAGCGCAGCCGTAAATACAACAAAGTCAATCGATTATATCCTCTTCGCTTACACGAAGTTCACAACTCCATTGACGGAGAGGAAGGTTGCAGCTTCCGCTTTGCGGCCACCTAAAATTCGCAGTGATGGCGGATATCGTCCAGGGCAGCGGCCGTGGTGCCGCCTTCTTCGATCTCGATAAGACCCTGATCCAGGGTGCGTCGGGCTTTCACTTCGCCTACGCGGCTCGGCAGACGGGTCTGATGTCGCGCCGGCAGCTCGCGAAGGATGCGTACGCGAACCTGCTCTACCGGCTCCGCGGCGCCAACGATGACCAGTCCGAGGCGGTCAGGCTGCGTGCCGCGCAGGCGCTGGCCGGTCTCCGGGTGCGCGATCTGCAGCGCCTGTCGGCGATCGTCATGCGCCGGATCCTGCCACGCATCTACCCGGAGATCCTGGCGATTGCCTACGCGCACCAGGATGCGGGCCGTCCCGTCTACATCGTCACCGGGACTGCCGAGGACCTCGCGGTGGTGCTCGCGCAGGTGCTTGCATTCGACGGTGCCCTCGGATCGAACGCGGGCGAGGTGATCGACGGACACTTCACCGGACGCGCGAACGGCGTCTATCTCTATGGCCCCGCCAAGCCCGTGGCAATCCGCGCGCTGGCGGAGCGCGAGCACATCGATCTGAGCGCCTCATATGCGTACTCGGACTCGATCTCGGATCTGCCGATGCTCGAGGTCGTCGGCCATCCGGTGGTGGTCAACCCGGACGCCGAGCTGCGGGAGCGCGCCGTTGCCGGCGACTGGGAGATTCTGCATCTGGATCCGATCGGGCGACGCCTGTTCGGCGTGACGTTGCTGGGAACGCTGGTCGCCGCCGGTGTCGTCACCTCCCGGGTGACCAACCGCCGCCGGCTACGCAATGCCCAGGTCCGTCGGCATGCTGTCAGAGCCGTCGTGATGGATTCCCGCCGCAACGCCCGCAGGCTGTTCGGCGGCGACCGAGCGCAAGCTGCCGCGACGCCGCGTCCCCGGCTACGGGAGGGGCGCCACGCGGCGGGAGCGATCTCCTAACGCGGCGCCGGGAAGCGCAACGAGGCTGGACAGCCCCATCGATCGTTGATTGACTAATCAGTCCCACCGGCAGGGTCCCGGTCGGACGTCGGTCTCGTGAGCGGGACAGCGGTCGGGCGACCCACGCGGACGTAGCTCTGGCGAGGGAGGTCAGGATATGAGGAGCAAACCTTGAAGATCTGTGTGCTGGTCAAGGCGGTGCCGGATGCTGCGACCCCGAAGCGCATCGATCCGGCCACCGGCAGACTCGATCGCGGCGGCGAGACGAACCTGAACAGCTACGACGCGAACGCACTCGAGGTAGCGCTGCAGCTGCGCGAGGGTGGTGCGCTCGCAGCCCCTGAGGTCGTCGCGGTGACAATGGGCCCTGCGGCCGCGAGCAAGGCGCTGCAGAAGGCGGCAGCGCTCGGTGCTGATCGGTCGCTGCACCTGATCGACGACGCGCTTGCGGGCTCGGACTTGATCGCGACTGCGTACGCCCTTTCGCTGGTGTTGGAGCGCGAGATGCCCGACCTCGTGCTGCTCGGTCAGCAGTCCGAGGACGGCGCCGGCTTCGCGCTGGGCGCCGCGATCGCCGAATACCTGCAGATGCCGTCGCTGACTCAGGTCGTGTCGCTCACAGTCGACGGCGGCGAGCTGGTGCTCGAGCGCCAGACCGGCTACGGCTACGACACGATTCGTGTGGCGCCACCGGCGGTGATCTCGGTCAGCGATGCGATCAACGTGCCGCGCTACCCCTCGCTGAAGGCGATCATGGGCGCGAAGCGCAAGCCCGTGCAGGATCTCTCGCTCGCGGACGTCGGCATCGATCCCGCTCGCGTCGGCGCGGATGGCTCACGCGTGGCCTGCGGCGAGTTTCAAGTCCCGGCGGCGAAGGCCGCCGGCCAGATCATCGAGGACGAGGACACCGACGCGACCGTCACGCGAGTCGTCGCCTACCTGCAGGAAAGGAAGCTGATCTAGATGCCCTTCAACATCCTTGTCCACGTCCTCGAGCACGAAGGCACGCCGAGCAAGGACTCGCTGGCAGCGCTGGCACAGGCCGCGGAGCTCGCCGCCGCGCTGGGTGGCCAGGCGGACGCACTGCTGCTCGGCGGCGACGAGCTCACCGACGAGCTTTGTGCCTCACTCGGCGCCTACGGCGCGGCGCGCGTGCTCCGCAGCCACGGTCCGCTCAGCCTCGCGCAGCCCGTCGTTGACGCGCTGGACGCGGCGATCGACCGCTACGGCTACCGCTACGTGATCCTCGGCGGCGGCCTGCTCGGTCCCGAGATCGGCGCCGGCCTCGGCGCCCGTCGGGGCGCCGGCGTCACCGTCGAGGTAACCGCGATCGCGGCTCGCGACGGCGAGCTGGTGGCGGAGCGACCGATCTTCGCCGAGACGCAGATCTGCGAAGCGCGTTTCCGCGGTGAGCTGGGGATCATCGTCGCGCGTGCAGGCGCGTTCGAGGTGGCGCCGGCCAGCAAGCCGGGCGCCGCTGAGATCGTCGAGCTCGACGTGCCGTTGCGGCCTTACTCGACGCGCCCGCAGGTCGTTAGGCGCGACGAGCAGCGCGGTGCCGAGCTCGACATCGAGGGCGCCGAGGTGCTGATCGCGGGTGGTCGCGGGCTCGGTGACCCGGGCAGCTTCAGGCTCTGCGAGGAGCTGGCGGCAGCGTTTGGGGACGGCGCCGCGGTGGCGGCCACCCGCCCGGTCGTCGACGCCGGCTGGTACCCGTACGCGGCGCAGGTCGGCCAGACCGGGAAGACCGTCGCGCCGAAGCTGTACCTCGCGGCCGGCATCTCCGGCGCGATCCAGCACCGGGTCGGCATGCAGGGCTCCGGCACGATCGTTGCCGTGAACAAGGACGCGAGCGCGCCGATCTTCGACTGCTGCGACCTTGGCGTCATCGGCGATCTGAAGCAGATCCTGCCGAAGCTGACCGCGGCGGTCGCGGCGGCGAAAGGGGCGTAGGCGATGAGCGACGCGACGGGTGCGAGCGCCGGACCCGCGGCCGGCTGGCCGGCGGCCGCTGTGCCCCCGACCGGCAGACTCGCGACCGGCGATCCGGCGACCGCGAGCGCCGGAACGGTCGCTGGCCAGCGGGCCAGCGACCCGAGAACGAACGTCCCGGGCGACTTCCGACCGGCGATCGATGCCCGCGCCGAGTTCGTGAAGCGCGAGATCGACCCGGTACAGGAGCGGATCGAGGTCGGCGTGGCCGTTGTCGGCGGCGGCACCGCCGGGCTTGCGACCGCCAACCGGATCCTGCAATTGCTCGCGCTCGATCCCGCCTTGCGCGAGCGGCTTGGCGAGGTCCCGGTGGCGGTGATCGAGCAAGCGAAGGCGTGCGGCGCGCACAGCGTCTCTGGCGCGGTGATGCGGCCGGGGCCGCTGCAGGAGCTGTACCCGGCGCTCACGCGCGAAGACTGGCGGGCGCAGCGCTTCGCGTTCGGTGAAGTGGAGCAGGAGGCTGTCTACCTGCTGCCGAGCGCAACGTGCGCGATCAAGGTCCCGACGCCGTCGAACCTCCGCAACACGGGCAACGAGGTGATCTCGGTGGCGGCGCTCGGCCGCTTCCAGCAACAGTGGGCGGAGGAGCACGGCGCCTACGTGCTGACCGAGACCGCGGCGACGCGGCTGATCGTGCAGGATGGCCGTGTTGTCGGCGTGCGCACGGGCGACAAGGGCCGGGGTAAGGACGGCGAGCCGCTCGCGAACTTCGAGCCCGGTGCTGACATCCAGGCGAAGGTGGTGGTGCTTGCGGACGGCGCCTGGGGACACCTCACCGGCGCCGCGATCGACGAGTTCGACCTGATGGAGGGACGCGAGCCGCGTGTCTGGGAGCTTGGCGTCAAGGAGATCTGGAAGGTCGCGAGGCCGCTTGACCGCGTGATCCACACGCTTGGCCCGTGGCCGCTGAAGGCCGATCCGCGCTACCGGCAGCTCGGCGGGACCTGGCTCTACCCGATGAAGGATGAGGTCACCGGGGAGGATCTGGTCTCGATTGGTCTCGTGGTCGACCTCGGCTACGCCGACGCGACAACCTCTGCCCACGACCTGTTGCAGCTGTTCAAGACCCATCCGCTGGTGCGGGAGATCCTTGCTGGCGGCGAGCGGGTCGGCTGGAGCGCGAAGGCGCTGCCGGCCGGCGGCTACTGGTCGATGCCGAAGCTGACGATGCCGGGGGCGCTGCTGGTCGGCGACGCCGGCGGCATGGTCGATACCGTCGCGCTGAAGGGCGTGCACCATTGCCTGAAGGCCGGGCGGCTCGCCGGCGAGGCGGTCTACGCGCACCTTGCCCGCGGCGAGGCGCTTGACCGCTACGAGGGTGCGATCGATGGATCGTCGGTCGGCAAGGAGCTGCGGACGGTACGCAATACGCGCCAGCCGTTCCAGCGCGGCCTCCTGCTCGGCGCGGCGCAGGCGGGGGTCGACATGCTCACCGGCGGCCGGCTCCCGGGCGGGCGCCGCACTTGGCATCGGGACGACCAGCAACCGATGTTCGTCGGTGACACGGCCACGGCGTATCCAAAGGCGGACGGCCAGTACACGTTCGACAAGCTCTCGAGTGTCTACCTCTCCGGGAACGCGACGCGCGACGACGCCCCGGACCACATCCGGGTTCAGAAGCACGTGCCCCGTCAGATCGCCGAGACCTGGAAGTGGATGTGCCCGGCCGGCGTCTACGAGATCCCCGACGACGCCCCCGAGCAGGGCTATGTCGACGTCACCGTCAACTACACGAACTGCGTGCAGTGCGGCGCGATCACCGCGAAGGGCGGTCGCCTCACGCCGCCGGAGGGAGGCGACGGCCCGCTGTACACGAACGCGTGACTACGGGTTGTGGTGGAGGTTCCTGCGCTTGCGCCAGGCACGCCAGCCGCTCGGCGTCTCCAGTGGTGTCCCGAGGATCGCCTCGAGTAGCTCGGCGTGGCCGCTCGGGCTGAGCATGTCGGCCGCACCGGCGTCGCTGATCAGTTCAGCAGGTGCAAGCTGAACCGCGACGACCGCCGGCTGATCAAGGCCGATCACCGTTTGTAGGCGCCGGTGCGCATTCTGCAGATGGTGTCGTGCCGCTCCGTTCGAGCAACCCAGCGCGACGGCGATCTGGGCGCCGTCGAGCTGCTCCCAAGCCTCCAGCTCCAGCAGCTCGCGATCGCGCTCCGGCAGCGAGCGAAACGCGCGCTGCAGCTCAGCCAAGCCCTTGCTGGTGGGGGCTTGCGGAGGATCAGCGGCGCCTGACGGGTGAGCTGCCAGCTCGCTTGCAAGCCGTTGCGCGAACTGGATGCGGCGGCGTGCGCCATGCCGCTGGTCGGTCAGCTCCTGGCGGGCGATGCCATAGAGCCAGAGGCGGCATCGCGGTCCGCGTCCGGCCACGTCGAGCTCGTACCAGGCGGCGAGGAACGTCGCCGCGATCGCGTCGGCGGCCGCGTTGAGGCTGGCGGCACGGCGCAGCACATAGCCGAACACGGCGGCGTGCTGCTCGGCGTAGAGGGCGTCGAAGCGCTGCTGCCGCAGCTCGGACACTGTCGGGGAGACCATCTGAGTGGCGCTCATACATAGTTAATGCCGCCCGCTCGGTTTTGGTTCCCAAGATTGAGATCGCGGTCGCAATGAGCGATGAAAACTGCTGCGATTGTGGTGAAGGCCGGCTAGCGCCGCGCGGGGTGGCCGAGCCGCAGCTGACTCCTTTATGAGCTCAAGCGCGACATGCCCATCAACCTCCGCGATCGTTTGGCGATCGCCGTCACGGTTTTTCGTTGTGCCGGGCGCTTGACTGGATCTCAAGCTGCTTGCGCCCCTGGGCCTCAGCGTTGGTGCGGCGGAGCCAGCTCCTCGGACAGTTGTGTGCGATTGTATAGAGTCGGGGGACTTTCAGGGGCCGTTGTCGGCTGATACTGGCACAACGCTGCAGAAGCTGCGGTAAAGACACTCATTCTACCTTTAATTCTGAGGAAGAATTTAAAATGACAGATAAAAAGGGTGTATTCGACGATTTAACTGTCGCAATTCTGGCTTTTCCGGGTGCCGAAGAACTCGACGTCTTCGGACCTTACGAAGTCTTCTGGTGGATTTCAACCTTTCAGAACTATGCTCCTGATAAACCAATTGGTCAGGCAGAATTTCAAAAGACCTTTGGAGCTAGTGAAGGCATAAATCCGCACGTCTTCACGGTTGGCCCAACTACTGAACAATATGAACTCTCGTCTGGTACCAAGTTTGCACCAACCTATTCATATGACAATGCTCCAGAGGCAAATGTTGTGTTAGTCCCTGGTGGCCACGGTTCGTGGAAATTTGACGAACTTAAGAAAAATGGAACTTTTGACTACGTCGAAAAGGTGGCGGCTTCTCCTGATAATAAATATGTTATGTCTGTTTGCAGCGGATCATTCATCCTCGGCAAATTAGGTTTACTTGATCATCAGTATTGTTCGGTAAATCATACGCTTTATGATACTTTTGAAGAGCAGGTACCTGGGGCCAAATTAGTACGTGATGCCAGTATGAGCTTTGTTCAGGATGGGAGGCTCCTAACGAGCAATGCTCCTGCATCGGGTCTAGCGGTGGCCTTACGTCTAGTTGATTATCATTGTGGGGCAGGGTATAAAGACAATATTAAGAATCTGTTGTCGTATGCGCCAGCAACTGAAATCAAAGGCGTAGTCGCACATGGAGATACCTTCGAAGCCGCTACGGTTTGATTTTTGGTATCCAAAAAATCGAGGTCTCGGCAGTTAGTTAGGTGAGAGGCGAGATTCGGGTGGCCGACGGAATGAGTGGGATACGCACGTACCCCCGCGACGTGACGCCGATACAGTTCGGCGAACGCTTCCCGGCCGGACTGCGCGGCCACCAGCAGGCCGCTGTCGTCCAAGACGCTGAAGTCGGGGTTCACGACGCCAGTTCGTGTCTCCGTGCGGTCAGACCCGCGTGATCGCATCGATGGGCGGGTGCCCTCTGAGGCTGCCTCGCTCCGCCGCTCTTGCTCGAAAGACGCATGTTCGGCGGCACCGTGGATGTTGGCGAGGCTGCTGTGGACAGTCCCAGCTATCCTTCATAGAGCAATGAAGAGCGACATTCATCCCAACTACGACGAGGCACTGGTCACCTGCACCTGCGGCAACCAGTTCACGACGCGCTCCACGAAGAAGGAGATCCACGTCGAGATCTGCTCGCAGTGCCACCCGTTTTACACGGGTCGCCAGAAGCTAGTCGACACCGGTGGTCGCGTCGAGCGCTTCCAGCGTCGCGCCGCGAAGGGGCGCCGCGCGCAGGCTGCTCGCGCCACCAGCACCACCACGGCCGCCTAAGCGGCGGCGCAATACGCGGGCGACCGCGCCAACAAGCTTTAAGCCGATAGCCGCGGGTCTCCGGACCCGCGGCTTCGCGCTGCCCTAGGGGCACGTAGGCGTGGAAGCTCCTCAGAGACCCAAGATCAGCGCAAGCGCGTCGTCAACGGCTCGCAGCTCGGTCGGGCTCAGGCGTCCAACGTTGCCGCCGAGTCGCTCGGGATCGACAACCGTCACCTGTTCGACGAGAACGTGCGTTTCGGTGCCGGCAACGGTGATGTTCGGCCGAAAGCTGGCACGCCTGGCGCTGGTTGAGGTGGGCGCGACGATCGTGGTGGAGAGCCCGAGGAACTCGTCCGCTTGCACCACAACCACGTAGCGCGCGCCACGTTGCTCATGCCCGCGAACGTTGCGCGGCGCCGGTAAGCGGTAGATCTCGCCGCGGACCACTTCAGTCGCCGGGAGTCGGCGCCAGCTCAGCTAGCTGCTCGCGAATCGCGCGCAGCTCGGCGCGATCATCGGGGTCGCTCACGAGATCAGCGACCTCCCGCTCGATCGCTGAACGAACGCGCCGGCGTGCAGCGGCTTCCAGCAAAGCAGTGCGGACGGCCTCTGACTCGGTCATCTCAGTGTTACGGACGACGTCAAGTGCCGCAGCCGAGGCGTTATCTAGGCGCACGTGGATCGAGCGAGCCATGCATTCAGCGTAGAACAATACGTTCTACGAACAAGTAGGACACATTGGCCAAGGGATAGTGAGCCTCACGGCAGGCGCTCGCCGGTGCTGTAGTCGGCGGTGAGTCTGCGCAGCGGGTCGGCCGCGGTCAGGCGGATCGACAGCCCTCGGTTGTGATTCAGCGACCGCCATTCGCCTATGCATGCGGCCGATACGAGGAGCGGCTGGGGACGGCTGGCGAGGTCGTCATCGTGGTCTCTGCCATCTGGTCTTCCATGCACGGAATGAGGGCGCTTCGACCTAATCCCTGGACAGCAGGTAATGGGGGAGCTTGCTCACGATCTTCGACCGCAGGTAGGCAGTCCAGTAGGTGAGAGCCCCGTCGGACCCGTAGTCCTCCTCGCCCAGCAGCTTGACGGTGCGCTGGTCGAAGATCAGCACCGACTGCGGCTTGCCGCTGGGGTAGGGGAAGTCGACCGCAAGCCCGGTCTGACCGGCGGGATCGGTGCGCATTCCCAATAGCTGCACGTGCGGGATCAGCGCAACCGCCCGGTACAGCGCCGCGCGGATCGCCGGCGGCGCGTCGCTCTCGCGCAGCATGTCGCCGACGTTCACGAACCACTCGGCCGGCGTATCCGGCCCGCCATCAAGCTTGTGCGCCTGCCGCCGCAGCGTCGTCGGGTCGGTGGACAGCGTCCGCCAGTGTCGGGGCCAGGCCGGAGCGCTGAGCCCGCCCTTCGGGTAGGTGTTCGCGCTCGAGCTGCTCTGCGACGCGGGGCTGATGTGCTGACGGGCGCAGTTGGCCCGGTCCTGGGCATCTGTGATCCTGGAGCCTGAGGGCGCCGCACGCGCGGGAGATCCGCGAGCGCACGGTGCCGATCGGGATGCCCAGGGTCTGCGCGATCTCGGCGTAGGAGAGCCCGCCCCAGACATGCATCAGCAGCGCGTCACGCTGATCCGCCGGAAGTGCGGCCAGCGCGTCGCCGAGCCGGTCGCTGCCGTCAGTTGCCGCGTCTGCTTCGGTTGCCGACGAAGTGGACCACGACAGACCGGCCTCGAGCCACAGCCGCTCGACGACGTCGGCGCGGCGCCGCTCACCGTGCCACTGCTCATGCAGCAGGTTGGTCGCGATCCCGAGCAGCCACGGCCTTGCGGTGCCGCGATCATCGCGCTAGCGGTCGCGGTCGCGGTCGCGGTCGCGGTTGCGGTTGCGGTTGGCGAACGCGACCGCGAACGTCTGCGCGGCGATCTCGTCCGCGAGATCGGTGTCCCCGCGACGGGCGATGTAGCGGTGAACCGGCGCGAAGTGGTGGTCGAAGATATCCGCGAACGCCTCCGGGGACTTCAGCGACATGGCGATCGCCCGGCCGTCGTTGCTCATTCGGCGCCAGATTGGGAGCGGCTTCATTGCCTATCGATAGTCGCCGGAGGCGCGGAAAGTTCCCGACCCCGATCCGCCTAAGGGATGGACCCCTAAACTCGCTTGCGGATGATTGATGACCTCGTAGACCAGATTTACACGCGTTTCCACGAGTTGGAGGACGAGCTTGCCGACCCTGTGGTGATTGGCGACCGCGAGCGCTTCGCGACGGCGTCCAAGGCGTACCGGGACTTGGAGCCTGCGGCGAAGCTGGCCGTCGAGTACCGGCGCGCGGCCGACGACGCGGCCGGCGCGCGCGAGCTGCTGGCCGAGGACGGCGACGACGCCGAGGTCAGGGAGATGCTGGCCAGCGCGAGCGCGCGCATCGAGGAGATCGAAGACGAGATCCGGCTGGCAATGGTCGAGCCTGACCCGAACGACGAGAAGGACGTGATCGTCGAAATCCGTCCCGGCGCCGGTGGTGAGGAGGCTGGCCTCTGGGCGGGTGACATCTACCGGATGCTGACTCGCTATGCCGCGCGGCTTGGCTTTACGACTGAGGCTCTGGCGGTCGGTGACGGCACCTACACGTTTGCGGTCAAGGGCGAAGGTGCCTACTCGATCTTCAAGTTCGAGGGCGGCACCCACCGCGTTCAACGTGTCCCCGAGACCGAGTCCCAGGGCCGCATCCACACTTCGACGGCAACCGTGGCGGTGCTGCCCGAGGCCGATGAGGTCGAGGTCGAGATCGACCCGAGCGATCTGCAGGTTGACGTCTACCGCTCCTCCGGACCGGGCGGCCAGCACGTCAACACCACCGACTCGGCGGTGCGGCTCACGCACAAGCCGTCGGGGATCGTGGTCTCGATGCAGGACGAGAAGTCGCAGCTGCAGAACCGCGAGAAGGCGATGCGCGTGCTGCGGGCGCGGCTCTACGAGCGGGCGCAGGCGCAGCAGCGGGCGGAGCTGCGGGCGACGCGCTTCGCGCAGGTCGGCTCCGGCGACCGCTCCGAGAAGATCCGCACCTACAACTACGGCGAGCGCCGGGTGAAGGACCACCGCATCAACCTGCTGCTGCATAACTTCGACGAGATCCTGATGGGCGAACTCGACGAGTTCACCGCGGCGCTGCAGGATGACGAGAAGCGCCGGCGGTTGGCCGAGCAGACGGCGGCCCAGACCGCGAGCCATTGATCGGAGCGGCTTGCGGTGACGACGGTAGATGAAGAGCTGCGCAACGCTGCCTCGGAGCTGGCGAAGGTCGGTTGCGAGACACCCCGGCTGGACGCCGAATTGCTGCTGGCCCGCGCCATGGACAGCGACCGTGCCGGCGTCGCGATGCGCTCCGACGAGGAGGCCTCGTCGGATCTGCGCACCCGCTATCTCGCGCTGCTCTCCCGGCGCGTGCGGCACGAGCCGGTGGCCTACATCCTCGGGCGCAAGGACTTCCGCCGGATCACGCTGGCCGTCGATCCGCGGGTGTTGATCCCGCGCCCCGAGACCGAGCTGCTGGTCGAGCTCGCGCTCACGCTGCCGCCGGGAGTCCGCGTCGCCGACGTCGGCACCGGCTCGGGCGCGGTGGCGCTGGCGATCAAGGAGGAGCGCCCCGATCTCGACGTGGTCGGCAGCGACACGACTGCGGCGACGCTCTCGCTGGCGCGGCTCAACGCCGCCCGCCTGCGGCTGATGGTGGAGTGGACCCAGGCCGACCTGCTTGACGGGATCGAGTGCGACGCAGCGGTCGCGAACCTGCCCTACATCGCGACGGGCACGGAGTTGCCGGTCGACGTCGCCGAGTACGAGCCCGCAAGTGCGCTGTTCGCCGGTCCGGACGGGCTCGACCTGATCCGGCGGCTAGTGGCGCAGGCTGGGCCGCGACCGCGTCTGACCATGCTCGCGTTGGAGATCGGTTTCGATCAGTCAGACGCGGTCGCGGCCCTCGTCGCCGCCGCCGGCTTCGGCCACGTCGAGCGCATCCGCGACCTCGCCGGGCACGAGCGCGTGATCGTCGGCCGGCGCTGAGGACGGTGTGAGCTTGAGCGCTGCTCCGGCTTCACCGAGGGGCATCCGCGCCGTCGAGTTCGAGCGGGTGATCACGGCCGGCGGCGTCGTGCTGTTCCCGTCGGACACCGTCTACGGACTTGCCTGCGACCCGATGAGCGCGGAAGCGATCGCGCGCCTCTACGCGCTGAAGGACCGGCCCCCGGCGAAGGCCTCGGCGGTCATGTTCTTCGAGCTCGAGGCGGCATTGACGGCGCTGCCCGAGCTTGGGCAGCGCACCCGGAGGGCGCTGCGCGCGCTGCTGCCGGGGCCGTTCACGGCTCTGCTCGAAGATCCGGCCCATCACTTCCCGCTGGCGTCGCCCGCCGATCCTGGCACGCTCGGCCTGCGGGTGGTGGCGGTCCCCGAGCTCGAGGGAGCGCGCGTCGCGGTGCTGCAGTCGAGCGCGAACCCCGCCGGCGGGCACGAGGTGGCGACGCTGGCCGGCGTGGCGCCGGCCCTGCGAACCGGCGCCGACCTCGTGATCGACGGCGGCGAGCTGCCCGGGACCGCGTCAACCGTCGTCGACCTGCGCGAGCTCGAGCGCTCGGGCAACTGGTCGATCGTGCGGGCGGGCGCGGCGAGCGCTGCCCTCGTCGACTTCCTGCTCGGCAACGAGTACGTATTCAGTCCGGCTACCTATACGGCCGACGTGATCGACGACATCCACGACTACCGGGAGCTGCAACGGCAGCTTGTGCTTGCCAGCCTCCCCGACCAGGAAGTGCGGGAGGGCGTCGAGCCGGGCGCGGGTCAGCCGGGCGCCGAGCCGGGCGCGGGTCAGCCGGGCGCCGAGCCGGGCGCGGGTCAGCCGGGCGCCGAGCCGGGCGCGGGCCAGCCGCTCGCGGACGGGGTCAGCCGGATCCTCGAGCTCGGCACCGGTACCGGCGAGAGCGCTGAGTTGCTGCTGGCCGCGCACCCCGGCGCGACGCTCGACGGTCTCGATGCGACGCCGGGGATGCTCGCGGCCGCCACGCTGCGGCTGCCGCGAGCGCGCTTCCGGCCGCACCTCGGGCTGCTGCAGGAGCCGCTGCCGGAAGGTCCGTTCGAGCTCGTTGCAAGCGCGCTCGCGCTGCACCACCTGGACGGCGAGGGAAAGGCCGCTCTGCTGAAGCGGATCGCCACGGCGACGGCGCCCGGCGGCCGCTTCGTGCTGGCGGACGTCGTGGTCCCCGAGGACCCCGCCGATGCAGTGATCGAGGTCGACGGCGTTCGCGACCGGCCGAGCCCGGTCGGAGCGCAGCTCGCCTGGTTGCGGGCGGCCGGCTTCGCCGAGGCGGAGGTGCGCTGGCGCCGGCAGGACCTCGCGGTGATCGTCGCGCGGCGTTGACCGGACCGCACGGTCGCGGCTGCGCGGCAGCGGCCGCGGCCCACACGCGTCGTCGCGCGGCGCTGGTAGGCTCGATTCATGACCGAGCTGCCAGCTGATTTCTTCAACGCGTCGATCACCGAAGTCGATCCGGAGATCGCCGAGGTGCTTACCCGTGAGCTGCACCGCCAGCAGCAAACGCTCGAGATGATCGCCTCCGAGAACTTCGTCCCGGTCGCGGTGCTCGAGGCGGTCGGCTCGGTGCTGACCAATAAGTACGCCGAGGGCTATCCCGGCCGGCGCTATTACGGCGGCTGCGAGAACGTCGACGTCTCCGAGCAGCTCGCAATCACGCGGGCGCAGGAGCTGTTCGGCGCCGAGCACGTGAACGTCCAGCCGCACGCCGGTGCTCAGGCGAACCTTGCGGTCTATCACGCGCTGCTGCAGCCTGGTGACAAGCTGATGGGCCTCGAGCTCGCGCACGGCGGTCACCTCTCGCACGGCATGCGGCTGAACGCGTCGGGCCGGCTCTACGACATCGTCACCTACGGCGTCGACCGCGAGACCAGCATGATCGACATGGACGAGGTCGCGCGGATCGCTCGCGAGCAGCGGCCGAAGATGATCATCGCCGGCTGGTCGGCCTATCCGCGGCAGCTCGACTTCGCCCGCTTCCGCGAGATCGCCGACGAGGTCGGTGCCTACCTGTTCGTCGACATGGCGCACTTCGCGGGTCTGGTGGCGGCCGGCCTGCATCCCTCGCCGGTGCCGTACGCGGACGTTGTCACGACGACGCTGCATAAGACGCTGGACGGGCCGCGCTCGGGCATGATCCTCTGCCGCGACGAGTATGCGAAGAAGATCGACTCGGCAGTGTTCCCGGGTCAGCAGGGCGGGCCACTCGAGCACGTGATCGCCGGGAAGGCGGTGGCGCTGAAGATCGCGGCCTCGGAGCAGTTCCGCGAGCGCCAGCGGCGCACGGTGGCGGGCGCACAGGCGGTCGCGGACGCGCTGCTGCACGCCGGCGGCGGCGTTTCGGTGCTGACCGGCGGCACCGACGTGCACCTGGTTCTTTCCGATCTGCGCAACTCGGAGCTAGACGGCAAGCAGGCGGAGGACCGACTGCATACGATCGGGATCACCGTCAACCGCAATGCGGTGCCGTTCGACCCGCGCCCGCCGATGGTGACGTCCGGCCTGCGAATCGGCACTCCGGCGCTCGCCACCCGCGGCCTGCAGGTCGAGGATTTCGCCGAGGTCGGCTCGATCATCGCGGACACGCTGACGGCAACGGATTTCGAGGCGCGACGCGCCGAGCTGACCGCGCGTGCGACCGCGATTGCCGAGCGCTATCCGCTTTACCCCGGTCTGCGCTCGCCGGTCGCGATCTGACTTCAGCCAAACGCCTGAGTTGGCCGTGCCAGCGGCCACCAGCGGGCCGGAACGGTGAGGCGCGCTCCCCGGGGCGGTTGCCGGACGCAGCCCGGCAACCGCCCCGGGGTTCATACCGCCCAGTAACGATGGCATGCTATGTGCCATTCATATGCGGTATCTAGACGCCGTCTACGCATTCCTCGCCGCGACGGCCATCGCCACGGGGCTGACGCCACTGATCGGCCGGCTGGCTCGCCGAGCCGGTGCGATGTCGCATCCCTCGAAGCGCGGGCTGGCGAAGGTCTCGATGCCGCTCTGGGGCGGGCTAGCGATCCTCGTTGGGGTTCTGGTGACGGCTGCGATCTGGATGCCGAACGAGATCCGGCTGGCGCCGTCGCCGCACGCGCTGCCCGGCTCGGCCGGCACCGTCTACACGTGGTGGGTGCTCGCCGGGGCCGTGATCATCACGCTCGTGGGCGCGATCGACGATCGCTTCCCGATGAAGCCGATCGTGAAGCTGATCGGTCAGATCGTCGCGGCGGTCGTGGCGGTGGAGGCCGGTGCCGTGATCAACGATCTCACGATCCCGTTCGTCGGGGCGCTGCAGTTCGTTCACGCCTCCGGTCCGATTACGGTCCTGTGGCTGGTCGCGTTGATGAACATCGTCAACTTCAGTGACGGCGTCGACGGTCTCGCCGCCGGTGTCTGCACGATCGACTCGGTGGCGTTCACGATCATCGCCTTCAATCTGCAGGGGGCGGGCAGCGCGGCGGCAGTGCTGTCGGCGATCATCGCCGGCGCGGCGCTCGGCTTCCTGTTCCACAACTTCTACCCGGCGAAGATCTTCATGGGCGATGCCGGCGCCAATCTGCTCGGCTACCTGCTCGGGGTCACGGCGGTGATCGGCTCGATCAAGACGAACGTGGTCGTCGCCCTGGCGGTGCCGCTGCTGGTGCTGGCAGTGCCGTTCCTCGACACCAGCTTCGTGATCGCCAAGCGCCTGAAGTACAAGCATGCCCCTTGGGAGGCCGACGCCGAGCACTTCCACCATCGCCTGGCGAAGATCGGTTTCAGCCAACGCAAGACGGTGCTCTACCTCTACGGCTGGACGAGCGTGCTCGCCGGCGTGGCGGTGGCGCTGCGGTTCGTGCCCTACCACCGCGACGGCGTCTACCACCTTGGCTGGGGTCTCGTGATGATCGCGATCCTGCTGATCGCCGTCGCCACCAGCATCTACCTTGTCTATGTCCTTGAGATCTTCAAGTTCAAGTGGCTCCGCTCGATCCAGATGCGGCACATGAATGAAGACACCAGCGAGCACGAGATCGTCAAGCAGGTCCAGCATGAGGTCGCAACCGGCGAGTTCGATGCGGTGAAGAGGCCGCCGCGGCAGTGAACGTCCCAGCGGCCCAACCAGTCGCCGCACACGGCCTCACGCCCGCCGAGCGCGGTGGCATCGTTGTCACGTTCTTGCTCGCGGCCGGGGCGGCGGTCACTCGCTACTCGCCCGGCGTGCCGAGCATCGCCGCCTTCGTCCTTGCGGGTTGCGCGCTCGCCGGCCAGGCCTGGCTCGTATCGATCGCGACCGAGCAGCTCGGCGGGCATCTCGGGCCGGCGCTGGCCGGCACGCTGCAGGCGACCGTCGGCAACGTGCCGGAGCTGTTCGTGGTCCTGTTCGCGCTGCGGGCGCATCAGGCGGTGGTAGCGCAGATGACTCTGCTCGGCTCGATTCTGATGAACGCGCTGCTGGTGCTCGGCCTGGTGCTGGTCGTCGGCGCCAGCCGCTCGCGCGACGGGATCATGCGCTTCAGCCCGCGGCTGCCGAACGACGAGGCGACGCTCCTGCTCGTCGCCTCATTCCTGATCGTGCTGCTGGGCGTGGCGCATCTCTTGCACGACCCGGCCTCGCACCACGGTCAGGCAGTCTCGATCGTCGGCGCGGTGATGATCCTGATCGTCTACGGCGCCTGGATGCGCCAGTACCTGCGCAGCGAGCGACCGCAGGAGCCCACCGCGCCGGAGCTGCGCCTGTCGCTGCCGTTATCGCTGGCGCTGGTCTCGGTCGCGGGCGTCGGCTCGGCGTTCACCTCCGACTGGTTCGTCCATGCGCTACAGCCGACGATCACGCAGCTGCACATCTCCGAGCAGTTTGCCGGCCTCGTGATCGTGGCGCTGGCCGGCAATGCGGTCGAGCACTCGGTCGGCATCTACCTCGCCTGGCGCCGGCAGGCGGAGCTGGCGATTGCGGTGGTGAAGACATCGGTGGCGCAGATTGCCGCCTTCATCTACCCACTGCTCGTGCTGGTCTCGCTGCTGGCCGCGACCTCGCTGACCTTCTCGATCGCCCCGCTCTACATCGCGGCGCTGTTCGGGACCGCGGTCCTCGTCTGGCAGATCACCGGCGACGGCGAGGCGACGGTCTTCGAGGGCTTCGCGCTGATCGCCGCGTTCGTGGTGATCGCCGTCTTCGCCGCGTTCGGCGGCTGACGCGCCTGAGCCGACGCCCGACGCCCGACGCCCGACGCCCGATGCCTGATGCCTGATGCCTGACGCCTGACGCCTGACGCCTGATGCCTGATGCCTGACGCCTGACGCCTGACGCCTGACGCCTGACGCCCGTGGAGGATCGGGGCCGGGAAATCCGCAAAACTCCGCGCTCCATCGGGACAGCCGGCGCATTTCGGAGTTTGTCGGGATATAGCCGTAGAAGTCCGAAACGCGGCGGCTCGCTGAACGGTTTTCGAGTTTCGACGGGTGGTCGGCCGTCGCCCGGAGACGTCAGCCTCGCCCGGAAACACCGGCCGTCGCCTGCAGACACGAGCCTCGCCCGGAGACATCACCCGGCGCCCGCGGCGCCGGCCGTCGCCTGCAGACACGAGCTTCGCTCGGAGACATCACCCGGCGCCCGCGGCGCCAGCCGTCGCCCGGAGGCACGAGCCTCGCCCGGAGACGTCAGCCGGTGCGTCACCCACTGCCAGCACCCGCCCCTGCCAGGGGCTCATAACCCCCTGCTAAACTTACGTTCACGTAAAAAACTATTTTGGCTGTGGCGGGCGCAAAGCCGGCGGCGGAAAGGGTGGCATGGCGGAAAAGCTAAGAGCTGCTTCGAGGATCAGAGGGACATTGGGGATGAGGAGAGGCGCCCACGCCGACGGCGCCGGCGGCGTCGCGGTGAGCCGCGACAAGGGCAGCGCCTACAAGTGGTGGGCCCTGTCCTGCACCAGCCTCGGCATCCTGATGGCGACGATCAACTCCGGCACGCTGATCATCGCGTTGCCTGATCTCGAGCGGCATCTGAGCACCGGCCTGCTGACCTTGGTCTGGGTGATCCTCGTCTACATGATCACCTCGACGGTGCTGGTGTTGGCGGCGGGGCGTCTCAGCGACCAGTTCGGCCGCAAGCAGGCGTACATCGCTGGTTTCTTGCTGTTCGGCCTCGCCTCGTTGGGGGCTGGTTTCTCAGCGAACGGCACCCAGCTGATCCTTTGGCGCGTCCTGCAAGGTGTCGGCGGCGCGTTCCTGTTCGCGAACTCGGCAGCGATCGTGACCGACGCCTTCCCGCGCTCCGAGCTTGGCCTGGCGATGGGCACCAACTCGATGGTTGCCGCCGTCGGCCTGGTGATCGGGCCGGTGCTCGGCGGCTGGTTGGTCGACATCTCGTGGCAGTGGGTCTTCTGGTTCAACGTGCCGCTTGCTCTGGTTGGCAGCATCTGGGCCTACCGCGTGCTGCACGAGGTAACCGGTCGCTCCCGGGAGACGAAGGTCGACGTGCCCGGCGTGGTGACGTTCCTGATCGGCCTCACGGGCCTGGTGCTGGGCGTCTCGAAGGGTGGCATCGAGGGCTGGCATGGTCCGATCGTCTTCGGCGGCCTCGCCGCCGCGGTGGTCTTCCTGCCGCTGTTCGTGCTGGTCGAGTCGCGCCAGTCGGAGCCGATGCTTGATCTCACCATCTTTAAGAGCCGCCTGTTCTCGGCCGCGTCGGTGGCTGCCTTCCTGAACGGCCTGGCGCGCTTCGCGCTGATGTTCGTGTTCGTCTTCTACTTCCAGGGTGTGCAGGGCGACACGCCGGTGATGGCCGGTATCAAACTCGCTCCGTTGGCAATCGGCATGCTGATCGCCTCGCCGATCGCGGGCATCTGGGCTGACCGACACGGGTCTCGCGGTCTGGCTGCGCTCGGCATGATCGTGACCGCCGTTGGGTTGGCGCTGATGACCAGGCTAGGTGCGGACACCGACTACTGGGCGCCGGGCATCTACATGTTCATCGTCGGGATCGGCTCCGGCATGTTCAGCTCGCCGAACACGGCGGCGATGATGGGCGCGGTCCCGCCACACCGCCGAGGTATCGCCTCGGGTGCGCGAACGCTCGTGCAGAATACCGGCGCGGTGCTGTCGATCGCGTTCGTGATGGCGATCGTCGCTTCCTCGGTGTCGCCGCAGGTACTGCTCTCGATCTTCTCCGGCCTCGGCAGCAAGATGGATCCGACCGCTCTGACCCCGTTCCTGCACAACCTACACACGGCGCTCTGGTGGATGACCGTGATGTCGTTGCTCGGCGCTCTGGTCTCGCTGGCGCGGCCGAAGCAGGAGCAGCGCCAGCACATCACTGAGGTTGAGCCGGCGCATGGCCAAACGGCGTCGTCGCCGAATGCGGCGGCATAGTATTGCTGGAGGGGAAGAGAATCTATGACGAGTGGCCTCATGAGGATCGGCGAGGTTGCTGAGCGCACTGGCACGACGCCGCGCACGATCCGTTATTACGAGGAGATCGGTCTGCTCGGCTGTGCCGCCGACCGTGAGCAGGGGAAACACCGCTGCTACACGGAGGCCGACATCGAGCAGATCCAGCGGATCGTGCAGCTCCGCGACCTGCTGGGCCTGCCGTTGGAAAAGCTCGCGCGCGTTGTCGAGGCCGAGGACGAGCACGAGTCGATCCTTCGCAAGTACAACGAGACCGACGACCCGGTCCGCCAGCGCGAGCTGATGGAGTGCGCGCTGGAGCACGTCGAGACGCAGATCCAACTCGTTACCGAGCGTCAGCGCCAGCTGCGCGCGCTCGAGCGCGATCTGACGGGGCGTCGCGCTGTCCTCGCCGCGAAGCTCGCGGCGGCGACAGCCGAGTCGATTGCGGAGAGCTGACAGTCGCGACTGTGGTCGGGGGCGGTCCCGCGGGACCGCCCCTATGATCGCCGGCGTCAGCCCGACAACGCCGCCGCTGCGGGCGTAGGTCGCGGACGAAGGCAAGGCGCGTTGATCACCAGCCGTTTACCGTGCCAAACCGCTAGCATCGGCCACCGTGGTGTGACCGCTCCGGTCCGCCTTCGAGGTATGGCGATTTCGTATCAAAAATCTCATTCAGCCGGGCGGATCGGTTATCAGCTGCTCCGTTACGTGGACGTGGCGGTCGTGATCATCGCCGCGGTGCCCGCGCTGGCCCTTGGCGCGCCGGTGCTCGGCTACGTGATCGGTGCGATCACGTGGATCGTGCAGCGGGTGCTGCAGGGCTTCGACGTGCGCTTCACCGGTAAGTTGCGCGAGCCCCGGGCCCAGCTCGGCGTCAGCCTGTTCGAGTCCTTCGGCCGTATCTGGCTGCTGGCGATCGGCATCATCGTCGCCGGCGTCGCGGGCTCGCGGCCTGACGGCTTGACGGCGGCGATCGTGATCTTCGCGGCCTACTCGATTGCCTTCGCGCTCCGCGTGGTGACCGGGCCGACGCAGCGACAGGGGGTCAATGTCCGATGAGCGCGCTCGCTGAGTCACCTCAGGTCGCGCCGGTGCAGAGCGGCGACACGGCACCGACGCAGCCCGACAAGCGCGGGAAGAGCTCGCGCAACAAGCTGCTGTTCTCGGTCGGCGGCGTCTGGTTGTTCGGGATCATCTTCTTCGCCGTGATCTACGGCATCCACCCGCACAAGGCCGCCTCGGTCGCGAACAACGTCTTCTCGCCGACCAACGAGTTCAAGCTGGACACCTGGTTCAAGCTCGGGCCGATCGCCTTCAACAAGGCCGTTCTCTACGTGCTGATGACCGCGGTGATCACGATCGTCGTGATGGCCGTCGGCGCGCGGCGCGCGCGCCAGCGCCCGTCGGGCCGGCTGCAGGTGGCGCTCGAGTGGGGCTACACGATGTGCCAGGGCATGGCTCACGACAACATGGCCAAGCAGCAGATCCGGAAGTACTTCCCGCTGACCCTGACGCTGTTTGTGTTCATCCTCGTCACGAACTTGATCGGCTACGTCCCGCTGCCCGTGAACTCGGTTGACAAGTTCCACCTGTTCGGCCAGATGTTCCCCTCGTTCCAGATCTACGCCGCCGACACGAACGTCGCCTTCCCGCTGATCCTCTCGCTCGGCGTCTTCTTCCTGTTCATCTACGAAGGAGTCAAGGCACACGGACCGATCGGCTACTTGAAGAGCCTGTTGCCCTCCGGCCTTGCGCCCGCGATGAAGCCGATGCTCTTCGGCATCGAGATCATTTCGACCTTCCTGCGTCTGGTTTCGCTGACGGTGAGGCTCTGGGCCAACCTGCTGGCCGGACACATGCTGATCGCGTTCATGGCTGGCGAGCTGGGAGTGCTCGTTGGCCAGGTTGTGATTGCCTGGGCGTTGTTGCCGTTCGGCATCGCCATCTACTTGTTCGAAGTGGTCCTGATCGCGGGACTGCAGGCGTTCATCTTCGCGATCCTGACCTCGATTTACCTCGGTGACGCTGTACAGAGCCACTAGCTGGACTTAAAGGAGCCATCAAGACAATGCTGCTGCTGTTCCACTTCTTGTATTTTCACCTCGCCGCTGTCACCGGCGGCACTGACGTCGGTCAGGCCGCTGGCCGGGCGATCGCCCTTGGCGCCGGTGCAGGCGGCGGCGCCGCCGGTGCAGGCGCCGGCATCGGCGTCCTGTTCGGCAAGGTGATCGAGTCCGTTACCCGTCAGCCCGAGATGCGCGGCGAGATCACGTCGATCCAGTGGCTGGGGTTCGCCCTGACCGAGGCCTGCTTCTTCTACGGCCTGGTCGGCGGCTTCATCGCCTTCTTCCTGTGAGCCGTCGGCGCCGCTAGCGAAGCCATGTCAGTTGCTGCTCATATTCCAGTTGCCGCCTCTGGCAACTCCTGGCTGATCACGCCGAATGTCGGCCTGATGGTCTGGGTGCTGGTGGTGTTCCTGATCTGCCTCGCCGTGCTTGCGAAGTGGGTCTTCCCGATCATCGGTCAGGTCCTCGACCGGCGCGCGGAGGCGATCGATGATTCGATCGACAGCGCCGCGAAGCTGCGCGAGGAGGCCGAGGGTGTGCTGGCGGAGTACCGCGAGCGCCTCGCCGAGGCCCGCGAGCAGGCCGAGGAGATCATCGCGCGGGCACGCCAGACCGGCGAAGCCCACCAGCGCGAGGTGGTCGCGGCGGCGCGCCAGGAGCGCGAGCGACTGCTGGAGCAGACCCGGCGCGACGTGCAGGACGAGACGACCCGTGCGATCGAGGAGATCCGTCGCGAGGTCGCCGACCTGACCGTTCAGGCAACCGAGAAGCTGACCAGCCGCGTGCTGACCGAGGACGACCAGCGTCGGCTCGTGGAAGACGCGCTCGCTGATCTCGACTTCAGCGCCCTCGGCGGAGGGACGCGGTAGCGCGTGGCGCCGGCGGGGTCGCGTCAGAGCGAGGATTAGCAATATGGAAGAGATCGCAGAGGTATACGCGCGCTCGCTGTTCGAGGTGGCCGAGCAGCTGGGTAAGCTCGACGTCATCCGCGAGCAGCTTGCCGCGTTCGCGGAGGCGCTGGCCGGCGACCAGCAGCTGCAGGTGTTCTTCTTCTCCCCATACTTCACGGTGGAGGAGCAGAAGGAGGGGCTGGGCCGGATGCTGGAAGACGCCGACCCGAACTTCGTGAACTTCCTCGAGGTGCTGATCGAGCATCGCCGGATGCCCGTGCTCTTTCGCGTCCGCACCGAGTTCGAGGCACTGCACGACAAGTCGCAGCAGCTGCTGGCGGTGAAGTTGACCAGCGCCACCGAGCTGGACCCCGAGCTGGTGGCGAGTCTCGGTCGCCGGATCGGCGAGCAGACCGGCAGTGAGGTCACGCTCAGCAGCGAGGTCGACCCGTCGGTCATCGGCGGGATCGTGCTGCGGGTCGGGAACTTCATCCTCGATGCCTCGATTCGCGCGCGGCTTGAACAGCTGCGTCGCGAGGTAGCGCAGGCCTGAGGGCCGCCGCGGGTGACTCTGCCTAGGCTTTGTGCAGCGAGCAGGACTGCCAGATAAGACTTATGTGGACTAGCGAGACCATTGGAATGAGCAGCCTCGTCGAGGAGCGCAACTGAACATGCAGATCAAGCCTGATGAGATCACCTCAATCCTGAAGAGCCGTATCGAGGGCATCGATACCACCACGGCGCAGCTTGCCGAGGTCGGTACGGTGCTGTCGGTCGCCGACGGCATCGCCCGGGTACATGGGCTGGAGAACTGCATGTCGTTCGAGATGCTCGATCTGCCGCACGGCGTCACCGGCTTGGCGCTGAACCTCGAGGCCGATAACGTCGGCGTCGTGCTCTTCGGCGAATGGGAGAAGATCGTCGAGGGCGACACGGTCAAGCGCACCGGTCATCTGCTTGAGGTCCCGGTCGGCGAAGGCCTGCTCGGACGGATCGTCGACCCGCTCGGTAACCCACTCGACGGTAAGGGGCCGGTTCACACCGAGGCGACGCGCCCGATCGAGCACAAGGCGCCGGGCGTGGTCCTGCGCCAGCCGGTGAAGGAGCCGCTGCAGACCGGCATCAAGGCGATCGACTCGATGATCCCGATCGGCCGCGGCCAGCGCGAGCTGATCATCGGTGACCGCCAGACCGGCAAGACCGCGATCGCAATCGACACGATCATCAACAACAAGGACACCGGCGTCATCTCGATCTACGTCGCGATCGGACAGCGCAAGGCGACGGTCGTGGCCCTGGCGAAGACGCTCGAGGATGCCGGTGCCCTGCAGAACACGATCATCGTGATGGCGGCAGCTGACGAGGCGGCACCGATCACCTACCTCGCGCCGTACTCCGGCGCCGCGATGGGTGAGTACTTCCTCTACAAGGGCGGGCACGCACTGACGATCTACGACGATCTCACGAAGCACGCCTATGCCTACCGCCAGATGTCGCTGCTGCTGCGGCGCCCGCCGGGACGCGAGGCGTACCCGGGCGACATCTTCTACCTGCACTCGCGGTTGCTGGAGCGTGCCGTCAAGCTGAGCGACGATCTCGGCGCCGGCTCGATGACGTCGTTGCCGATCATCGAGACGCAGGCTGGCGACATCTCCGCGTACGTGCCGACCAACGTGATCTCGATCACGGACGGCCAGATCTTCCTCGAGCCGAAGCTGTTCAACTCCGGTGTGCGCCCGGCGATCAACGTCGGTCTCTCGGTTTCGCGCGTCGGCGGCGACGCTCAGGTGACCCCGATGAAGCGGGTCGCCGGCCGGATGAAGCTGGACCTCTCGCAGTTCCGTGAGCTCGAGGCGTTCTCGCAGTTCGGCTCCGAGCTCGACACCGACACGCAGCGGACGTTGGCGCGTGGCCGCCGGCTTGCGCGGACCCTGAACCAGGGCGAGCGGCAACCGATGCCGGTCGCCGACCAGGTCGTCCAGATCTACGCCGCCGGCGGTGGCTTCCTCGACCGCATCGACCTCGAGAAGGTTGAGCGCTTCCTGGCCGAGCTGACCGAGACGGCCCGCGCGAACAGCAGCGATCTCTTGGCGCAGATCGAGGCGGGCGACTGGTCCGACGAGATCCAGGCGAAGCTGCACGACGCCGTCGAGCAGTTCGCCGACGACTTCGGCTACGACCTCGATGAGGAGGGCCACCCGATCGAGGAGAGCGCTGAGGCGATCGCCTAGCGCGGCGTTCGGGACGGCCGGAGCAGAACATGGCTACACAGCGAGATGTCCGCAACCGGATCGCATCGGTTAGAAACATCCAGACCATCACTCGCGCGATGGAGATGGTCGCGGCTGCGCGCTTGCGCCGTGCCGAGCAGCGGATCCAAGTGTTGCGTCCGTATGCCGACGCGATCCGGCGGATGGCGCGTGAGTCCGCGCAGGCAGCCGGCGAGATGCCGCGACTGCCGATTCTCTCCGAGCACGCGTCGGTGGAGCACCAGGCGCTGCTGCTGATCGCCGGCGACCGCGGTCTTGCCGGTGCCTTCAACTCGCAGATCGTCCGTGCCGGCGTGGCGGTAGCTAACGCCAGCCAGCGGGACGGCGTGAGCACGCGCTTCTACACGGCCGGCCGGCGTCCGACCTCGTCATTGGTCTTCCGGGGACTCGAGCCGAAGGAAAGCTTCATCGGCTTCTCCGATCGCCCGAGCTTCGCGGATGCGCGGCGGATCGCGCAGCGGTTGATGTCCGCCTACGTTGACGCTGAGGTCGACCGTGTGGACGTCGTCTACAACGGCTACGTGTCGCCGGTCTCGCAGGTCGTGCGGCGCGAGACGTTGCTGCCGCTGCAGCAGGCCCGGATCCTCGATGGCGACGGCAACCCGCTGGCGGCAGCGGGCGAGGCCGCGCCGGCACCGGGGACGCAAGCAGCTGAGGGCCAGCCCGAGCATGCGATCAGCGTCGACTACGAGCCGGACGCGGAAGAGATCCTCCGGCGCTTGGTGCCCGACTACGTCGAGATCTCGATCTTCCGGGCGCTGCTCGAGTCGACGGCGTCCGAGCATGGCGCGCGGATGACGGCGATGCGCAACGCCTCCGACAACGCGAACACCCTGATCGAGGACCTCACGTTGGAGATGAACCGTGCGCGCCAGGCGGCGATCACCCAGGAGATCACGGAGATCGTCGGCGGCGCCGAAGGGGAGTCAGAGGTCTAGGCGGCATGCCACGAAGCGAGCGGCAGCAATGACTTACGCAGGGCCAAGAGCAGAGTGAAAACGAAAGAGATATGTCAACGACAACTGAGCAGCTCAATGTCGGCAGGGTGGAAGCGGTCCAGGGCGTTGTAGTCGACGTCGCGTTTCCCGATAAGCTGCCGGAGATCTACAGCGCGCTGACGATCAAGCGGCCGAAAGCCGCTGCCTCCGAGGAGGACGTCGACGTCGCTGCGGAGGGTGGCGACGCGCTTGTGCTCGAAGTGCAGCAGCACATCGGCGACGACCGTGTCCGCGCGGTGGCGATGGACACGACCGACGGCCTCGCGCGCGGCGCCGAGGTGGTCGACACCGGTGCACCGATCACGGTGCCGGTCGGCCGCGCGACGCTCGGTCGGATCTTCAACGTGCTGGGCGAGTCGATCGATCATGGCGCGCCGATTCCCGCGGACGTCGAGCGCTGGCCGATCCACCGCGAGGCGCCGGTCGTCCGTGACCTGTCCCCGACGACCGAGGTGTTCGAGACCGGCATCAAGGTGATCGATCTGCTCGAGCCCTACGCACGGGGCGGTAAGGTCGGCCTGTTCGGTGGCGCCGGCGTCGGCAAGACGGTGCTGATCTACGAGCTCATTCACAACCTCGCGCAGGAGCACGGCGGTCTGTCGGCGTTCTGCGGCGTCGGCGAGCGTTCGCGCGAGGGCAACGGCCTCTGGCTGGAAATGACGGAGTCCGGCGTTCTGGATAAGACGATGCTGGTTTTCGGCCAGATGAACGAGCCGCCCGGAGCGCGCATGCGCGTCGGCCTCTCGGGGCTGACGATGGCTGAGTACTTCCGTGATCGCGAGCACCAGGACGTGCTGCTGTTCATCGACAACATCTTCCGCTTCGTCCAGGCGGGCTCCGAGGTTTCGGCGCTGCTGGGGCGGATGCCGTCGCAGACCGGCTACCAGCCGACGCTGGCATCCGAGATGGGTGCCCTGCAGGAGCGCATCACCTCGACGCGCGAGGGCTCGGTCACCTCGATCCAGGCAATCTACGTGCCGGCCGACGACCTCACCGACCCGGCGCCGGCGTCGGTTTTCGCCCACCTGAACGCGACCACGACGCTGTCGCGGTCGATCTCCGAGAAGGGCATCTACCCGGCCGTCGACCCGTTGGACTCGACCTCGACGATCCTCAAGCCGGAGATCGTCGGCGAGGACCACTTCGAGGTCGCGAACCAGGTCAAGCAAGTCCTGCAGCGCTACCAGGACCTTCAGGACATCATCGCGATCCTCGGTATCGACGAGCTCTCCGACGACGACCGTCAGCTGGTGAACCGCGCCCGGAAGGTTGAGCGCTTCCTCTCGCAGCCGTTCTCGGTCGCCGAGCAGTTCACCGGCATCCCCGGCCGGTACGTGCCGATCGCTGAGACGATTCGCGGCTTCAGGGAGATCCTCGAAGGCCGTCACGACGACATCCCCGAGCGTCACTTCTTCCTGAAGGGCTCGATCGACGAGGTCGTCGCAGCCGCCAAGCAGGACAGCGAAGCCTAGGGCCGGAAGGGATCGCGATGCCGCACCGCAAGTTCCAGGTCGAGATGCTCACGCCCGAGGGGTCGGTCTTCGCGGGCGATGTCGAGATGCTCTCGACCCGTACCACGCTGGGTCAGATCGCGATCCTGGCGGGGCATTCGCCCCTGCTCGCGACGCTGGAGCCGACCGAGTTGCGGCTTTACCAGTCCGACCAGGAAGTGCTGCACTTCGCCCAATCCGAGGGCTACCTGCAAGTTCGTCCCGATCGCACGCTGATGCTGGTCGAAGAGGCGGTCGAGCCGGGTAAGCTCGAGCTCGACTACCTCCGGGAGCGCCTGCAGGACGCCGAGCAGCGGCTCGAGGGAGCCGAGCCCGGCAGCGAGCGCGAGCGGCTCGCGCTCGCCGCTCGCAAGCGCTGGCAGACCTTCATCGGCCTCGCCGAGGCGGCGTCCCAGCACTAGCGTGTGCGGGATCCTGGCGACGGCGTGTCGACGCTTCCTAATCAGCCCTGAAGGTTCGCTGAAGGTTCGGCTCCTATCCTCAGCGTTTGCCGATGACTGCGCTTGAAGGATCATTGACGTGAGGTTCCTGCCGCGAGGCCGCGGGGGCGTGCTGTGGCGGGCGCTGCTGGCCGGTGTGCTGGTGATCTGCTGCACCGCCGGCGCGGTCACGACCGCCAGCCTGCTGCAGGTGAAGAACATCGTCAACGACTTCAGCCACAACAAGCCGATTGCCGACGCAGGCACCGTGCTGCCGAAGGCCGGCGCGCCGGAGACGGTGCTGATCGTTGGCTCCGACGCCCGCTGGAAGGAGAAGGGCGAATCGAATACCGACACGATGATGCTGGCGCGAATCGACGCCTCCTCGTCGACGATCAACTTGCTCTCCGTCCCGCGCGACCTCGAGGTCACCGTGCACGGGAACACCGCGAAGCTGAACTCGGCGTGGACGGCCGGCGGCCCGAAGCTGCTGATCGACACGCTACAGACACAGGTCTTCCCGAACACGGACTTCCACGTCAACCACATCCTCAACGTCGACTTCAGCGGCTTCGCCGACCTGATCAATGCGATCGGCTGCGTCTACACGATGGTCGACCATCGCTACTTCAACGACGTCACCGGAGCCAACGGCTATTCGGCGATCGACATCCAGCCGGGCTACCAGCGGCTCTGCGGCGGTGACGCCGGCGCTCAGAGCGCGCTCGCGTTCGTGCGCTTCCGCCACACCGACTCGGACCTCGTGCGCGAGTCACGGCAGCAGGATTTCATCCGCTGGGCGCGGGATCAGTACACGACCAGCGATCTGGCTGACAACGAGTCGACGCTGCTGAAGATCTTCGGCGCGCATGTCTCGACCGAGGAGAACCTGCACACCACCAACGGGTTGCTGAACCTCGCTAACCTCGTGGTCGACGGCAACGGCCACGACCTGAAGAACATCGCCTTCCCGACGGGCGGCACGACGGTCATCGGCGGCGCCGACTACCTCGCGCCCGACACGACGGCCGCGGTGGCGGCGTACAAGGAGTTCATCACGCCCACGCCGATATCGAGCGGCACGACGACCACTACCGCTACGGCGACGACCACCGTCGCCCCGGCAACCAAGGCGGCGACGACAAAGACCGCCAAGCGGAGCAAGCGCAAGGCCGCGGTGCACTCCGGGCGGGCCCTGAAAGTGCCCTCCGGGATGATCGCCGATCCGCGCGATGGCCAGACCCAGGCGTCCGAGCTCGGCAGCGTCGGGATCCCGGTCTACTACCCGGATTACATCCCCAGCACCTCTTCCTACTGTTTCTCCGCAACCGAGAACTGTCTGCAGAGCGCAGACTCCGCGGCGTACACGAACTCCTACCCGCGGCGCTACACGGTGCGCGACCAGTCGGGCAAACGCCACGCTGCCTACGTGATGACCGTGTACCAGCCATCGGGCTGCTTCAATGGTGGTCAGTGCACATATGTAAGCGTTCAGGGCATGAGCTGGCAGACGCCGCCGATCCTGCGTGATCCGACGAAGACGGTGCACGTGAACGGACGTACGCTCGATGAGTACTACAACGGTGGTGAGCTGAGCCTCGTCGCCTGGCATACCCGCGCGGCCGTGTACTGGATCGCGAATACGCTGCAGGACAGCATTCCCGCGGGCGAGATGGTCGCTATGGCGGCATCGCTGGAGCTGGCGCGGTAGGCTCGAACCGGTGACGACCGCAGAGAGAGAGCCCATCGCCGTAGTCGGCACTGGCTACGTCGGCCTGGTAACGGCAGTCGGCTTTGCCGAGCTCGGCAACGAAGTTTGGTGCGTTGACATCGACGCGGAGAAGATCGCCCGCCTGAGCCGGGGGGAGATCCCGATCTACGAGCCCGGTCTGGCCGAGTCGCTGGTCGCCGTCCGCGAGCGCATGCACTTCACCACCGAGATCAGCTCCGTGCTCGAGCACGTGCGCCTGGTCTTCGTCGCAGTGGGCACGCCGTCAACCTACTCGGGCGACGCGGACCTGTCCGCCGTCGAGTCCGTGATCGACACGCTTCCCGCCTCCGACCGTCACGCGGTCGTGATGAAGTCAACCGTGCCGGTCGGCACCGGCGCGTCGATCGCGCGCCATCTCGCCCAGCAGGGGAAGGGTGGTCTCGGCTACGTCTCCTGCCCCGAGTTCCTGAAGGAGGGCGTCGCGCTCGAGGACTTCCGCGCGCCCGACCGCGTCGTCGTCGGCGACCGCGGCGATTGGGCCGGCGACGCCGTCGTCGCGCTTTACGAGCCGATGAACGCGCCGCTGGTCCGCACCGACATCGCCAGCGCCGAGATGGTGAAACTTGCCGCCAACGCGTTCCTCGCGACGAAGATCTCGTTCATCAACGAGATCGCCAACGTCTGCGAGGAGACCGGTGCAAACGTGCTCGAGGTTGCACGCGGTATGGGGCTCGACCATCGCATCGGGCCGTCGTTCCTGCGTCCCGGCATCGGCTTCGGCGGCTCCTGCTTCCCGAAGGACGTCTCGGCGCTGAAGCAGCTTGCCGGGAACTCTGGCTACCACTTTCAGCTCCTGAACGCCGTGATCGAGGTCAACGAGCTGCAGAAGCGACGCGTGATCAGCAAGCTGCATAAGCACCTCGGCTCGCTGGTCGGCAAGCGGATCGCGCTGCTGGGGCTGGCGTTCAAGGCGGAGACCGACGACATGCGCGAGGCTTCGTCGCTGGTGCTGACCGCACGCTTGCAAGCCGACGGCGCCCAGGTCGCGGCCTACGATCCCGTGGCGATGCGGACCGCGCGATCGCTGCTGCCCGGCATCGAGTTCGCCGGCTCGGCGCTCGATGCGGTCAAACGGGCCGATGCGGCGGTGGTCGTGACCGAGTGGCGGGAGTTTGTCGAGCTCGACTGGACCGCCGTCGCTGCGTCGATGGCCGGACGGCTGGTCGTCGACGGGCGCGACTGCCTCGACCCCGCCCGTGTGGTGGCGGCAAAGCTTGAGTACGAGGGCATCGGCCGCTAGCCGGTGGCAGGAAGGGCGGCACGATGCAAGCGCTGATCCTCACTGGCGGGCTCGGGACGCGGCTCCGGCCGCTGACGTCGAACCTGCCGAAGCCGATCGTGCCATTGGTCGGCCAGCCGTTCATCGGCTACATGCTCGACTGGCTGCGCCGGCACGGCATCGACGACATCGTGCTCGCCTGCGGCTTCCGTAGCGACGGAGTCCGTGACACGCTCGGCGACGGCGAGCACTACGGCGTGCGCCTGCGCTACGTCGAGGAGCCCGAGCCGCTCGGCACCGGCGGCGCCGTGAAGTACGCGCAGGACCTGCTCGACGAGCGTTTCTTCATGCTCAACGGCGATGTCCTCACCGACCTCGACCTGACCGCCGAGCTGGAGCAGCACGAGCGGACGGGCGCGCAAGCCACGCTGGCGCTGATCCCCGTTGAGGATGTCTCTGCCTACGGCCTCGTGCGGCGCCGAGCGGACCTGAGCGTCAGTGAGTTCGTTGAGAAGCCGAACCCCGATCAGGCCATGGACGACCTCGAGTTCGACACGAACCTCGTCAATGCCGGCGCCTACATCATCGAGCGCTCGCTACTGGAGAAGATGCCGGCGGCCGGCACGAACTTCTCGATCGAGCGCGACGTCTTCCCGAAGCTCGTCGGCAAGGGCCTCTACGGCTACGAGGCCTGCGGCTACTGGCTCGACATCGGCACGCCACAGCGCTATTTGCAGGCGACCTTCGACATCCTCGACGGTAACGTGAGGACCGCGATCGGTGACCGGCTGCGCGCCGACGGTCTGCGCCTGATCGGCAACGCGTCCGTGGAGGGACGGGTCTCCGCGCCCGCGCTGATCGGCTCGGGCGCGCGGATCGCGCGCACCGCGGTGGTCGGCGGCCGGGTCGTGCTTGGTGACAACGTCGAGGTTCAAGCAGGAGTCCGGATCGACAGCTCCGTCGTGCTCGACGGCGCGGTGATCGGCCAGGGGTCGGTGATCAGTGGCTCGATCATCGACCGCGACGCGCGGATCGGCGCGCATTGCCACCTTTCGGGCCACGCGATCGTCGGCCGCGGCGTTGACCTCGGCGCAGAGAACACGCTGGCCGCCGGAGTCCGTATCTTCCCAGGTGTCGTGATCCCGGACGGGGCGGTTCGATTTTGACTGTGACGCGCTCGCTCTCACCCGACGCGGTTGCCGAGGTGGACGTCAGCGACTACATCCGTGATGTGCTTGGGCTGCCGGAGCAGCTCCGTGACGCGCTCTGGCGCGTTGAGGCCGCGGCTCTGAAGCCACGCGACTCGCCGGGGGGCCTGGTCGTCGCCGGCATGGGCGGGTCGGCGATTGGCGGCGCGTTGGCCCAGGTGGTGCTCGGTGATCGTGCCTCGCGACCGATCGCGCTGGCGCGCGGCTACGCGCTGCCGGCGTGGACGACGCCGGACACGACGGTGCTCTGCTCGAGCTACTCCGGTAACACCGAGGAGGCGCTGGCGACCTTCGAGGCGGCGAAGACGGTCGGCGCGCACTTGATCGCCGTGACCGCCGGCGGCAAGCTCGCTGAGCAGGCTCGCGCCGACGGCGTACCGATCATCCCGCTGCCGGGTGGCTTCCAGCCGCGGTCGGCGATCGCCTACGCGCTGGTTTCGGTGCTCGAGGTGGCGGCGCTGTGCGGCGTCGGGACGCCGCTGCGTTCGGAGATCGACGTCGCCGCCGGAAACGTCGAGCGGCTGGCTCGCAGCTGGGGGCCGTCAGCGCCCGAGGATTCGCTCGCGAAGACGATGGCGCGGAGTCTGAACGGCACGATCCCGCAGATCGCCGGGGCCGAGCTGACGGCCCCGGTCGCCTACCGCTGGAAAACCCAGATCAACGAGAACGCGAAGCTTCCAGCATTCGCCGCCGAGCTGCCGGAGCTCGACCACAACGAGCTCGTCGGTTGGGAGCGTGCCCGCGACTTCGGTAACTTCAGCGCCGTCTTCCTCGACGACAGCGACCTGCACCCGCGCATTCGCCAGCGGATCGAGCTCACGCGCGGGCTGATCGCGAGTCGCGGCGGGGCTACGCTGCGGGTCGACTCGATCGGCGAGACCAGGCTTGAGCGCGTGCTCTCGCTGGTGCTGCTCGGCGATCTCGTGGCGTTCTACCTGGCCGTGCTCGGCGCGGTCGATCCGGCGCCGGTCGAGGCGGTCGAGTCGCTGAAGGCCGCGCTCGCGGGCGGCTGAAGCGATGGAAGGCGGACGGCGTCCAGCTCGTCTATTGCTCGTCGAGCTATCACATACGTAGCTGAACCGACAGTGAACGTCGTGGCTGACACGTACGTAGCCGAACCGACAGTGAACGTCGTGGCTGACAAGCGAGAGTCTGAACCATGAGTCAGTATCACGTTGAAGGTGGTTGTGTCTGCGGCGCGATCCGCTTCGTCATAACCGCACCGCCGACCCAGGTCGGCTACTGCCACTGCACCCGCTGCCAGCGCCGGACTGGCACGGCCGCATCGATCAATGCGAGCGTCGATGGGAATGCCTTCCAGTGGCTACGCGGTGCCGAGGACCTCGTCTGCTGGCGACCGCCGGACGGGGGCTTCGAGAAGTGCTTCTGCGCCCGCTGCGGATCGCAGATCTGTTCCTGGGACCAAGACGACCACAGCCGCATGAGCCTGCGTGTGGGTGCGCTCGACGAGGATCCGGGCGTCACCCCGAGCTACCGGCAGTACGTTGCCTATGCCGCCACCTGGGAGCCGATCCCCGACGACGGTCTGCCGCGCTTCCGGGAATCGCGCCACGACGGTTGAGGCCGGCGGCCGCGACGCGTGAACGCCTGCACGGCCAGCGGGCCGCGCAGGCGCCGGAACCTTAACACGAGCGTGGTAATGTTCGGCGCCATGGGCGGCCTGACCATCCACGAGGCGGCAACCGTCACCGGCTGGTCACCACGGATGCTGCGCTACATCGAGAGCAGCGGGCTGGTGCGGGCCGACCGCAGCGCCGCCGGCTACCGCGTCTACGGGCCCAGTGAGCTGCAGCGGCTGCGGACGCTGCGCGAGCTGCTGATGAGCTTCGACGTGGCGCTCTCCGAGGTCGCTTTCGCGGCCCGGATGAACGGCGATCCGCAGCTGCGGGACGCGATCGAGACGTGGCTGGTCGCCGAACCGGAGCAGCCTGCCGAGGTTGCGACGGCCGACTGGCTGGAGTTTGAGAAGCGCCGGAACGAGCGACTCCTTGCGTCCGCGTAGAGGAGCAGCCGGAGATAGGGTTGCGTGGCGCTGCTGCGCGCCGACCTCATTAGAGACACGGGAGACCAGATGAGCACCACCGACACGCAAATCCCCTTTAAGGTCGCCGACCTGTCGCTGGCCGACTTCGGCAGGCGAGAGATCATCCTCGCCGAGCACGAGATGCCAGGTCTGATGGCGGTGCGGGAGGAGTACGCGCAGACCCAGCCGCTCGCGGGCGCCCGGATCACCGGCTCACTGCACATGACGATCCAGACCGCCGTGCTGATCGAGACGCTGGTCGCGCTCGGGGCGCGCGTGCGCTGGGCGTCGTGCAACATCTTCTCGACCCAGGATCATGCCGCCGCGGCGATCGCGGTCGGCCCGAACGGCACCCCGGAGAATCCGCAGGGTCAGCCGATCTTCGCCTGGAAGAACGAGAGCCTCGAGGAGTACTGGCAATGCACGATGCGGGCGATGAGCTGGCCGGACGCCGACGGGCCGACGATGATCCTCGACGACGGGGGCGACGCGACGCTCCTGGTACACCGCGGCGTCGAATATGAGGACGCCGGCAGCGTCCCCGTGCCGGCGCCCGGGGACGGCGAGGAGGAGCGTGTGATCCTTGCCCTGCTCGCAAGCTCGCTGCGTGAGGACCCGCGGCGGTTCCACCGGATCGCCGCCGGGCTGAAGGGCGTCACCGAGGAGACCACCACCGGCGTGCACCGTCTCTACCACTACGCGCACGACGGCAAGCTGCTGTTCCCCGCGATCAACGTCAACGACGCCGTGACCAAGTCGAAGTTCGACAACCGCTACGGTGTCCGGCACTCGCTGATCGACGGCATCAACCGCGGTACCGACGTGCTGATCGGCGGCAAGGTCGCGATGGTCTGTGGCTACGGCGACGTCGGCAAGGGCTGCGCCCAGTCGCTGAGCGGCCAGGGCGCCCGGGTGATGGTCTCGGAGGTCGATCCGATCTGTGCGCTGCAGGCGGCGATGGACGGCTTCGAGGTCACGCGGATGGAAGATGCCGTGAGCGAGGCTGACATCTTCATCAGCGCCACCGGCAACCGCGACGTGATCACGGTCGAGCACATGGCGGCGATGAAGCACCAAGCGATCGTCGGCAACATCGGCCACTTCGACAACGAGATCGACATGGCGGGCCTCGAGGCTGTGCCGGGGATCAAGCGGATCCAGGTCAAGCCGCAGGTCGACGAGTGGGTGTTCCCGGATGGTCACGCGGTGATCGTGCTTTCCGAGGGGCGCTTGCTGAACCTCGGCAACGCGACCGGACACCCGTCCTTCGTGATGTCGAACAGCTTCGCGAACCAGGTGCTCGCCCAGATCGAGCTGTTCGTGCACGAAGACGAGTACGGGCTCGACGTCTATCGCCTGCCGAAGCGTCTCGACGAGAAGGTCGCGCGCCTGCACCTCGATGCACTCGGTGTCAAGCTGACGACGCTCTCCGAGCGTCAGGCGGACTACATCGGCGTTCCCGTTGAAGGGCCGTACAAGGCCGACCACTACCGCTACTGAGTCGGAGCTCGGCGGGTGCCGGCCGGGGGGTGATGAAGACGATGAGCGGCGGCAGCGCGGCCAGCTGGGCGACAGGGGGCGTTAGCGGCAGCGCTGGGCGCGACCGGGTTGCCTGGGCGGCCGCGCAGATGCCAGTGCTCGCGCGGATCGGTGAACGTTTTGCCGCGCAGCAGCCGCTGCGCGGCATCCAGATCGCCGCCTGCCTGCACATCACGGCGGAGACCGCGAACCTCACGCAGGTGCTCTGCGGCGCCGGCGCCGAGGTCATGCTCTGCGCCGCCAACCCGCTGGCGACCCAGGACGACGTCGTCACGGCGCTGAAGCTCGAGCAAGGCGTGACCGTGGACGCGCGCCGCGGCGACGACTTCGCCCACTATGAGGCCGGGATCACGGACGTGGTGGCGCGCGTGAGTGCGACCGGCGACCGTTGGCTCGCGCTTGACGACGGCGGCGAGCTGTTGGCTGCGGCACACCGCAACGGAACGACAGCCGACCTCATCGGCGGTACCGAAGAGACCAGCACCGGCCTCACACGGCTGCGGCGCCTGCATGCCGAGACGGGCCTTTCATGCCCGGTCCTGGCGTTGAACGAGGCGCTGACCGAGCGCGAGCTGAACGACCGTCACGGCACCGGCCAGTCGGCGCTCGACGGCATCATCCGGGCGACGAACCTGCTGCTCGCCGGTCGCAGCGTCGTCGTGATTGGCTACGGCCGTGCCGGTCAGGGGGTGGCTGAGCGTGCCCGCGGGGGTGGCGCGGCGGTGATCGTTTGCGAGGCCGATCCGCTGCGTGCGCTGGCGGCGCGGATGTCCGGCTACGCCGTCATGCCGATCGCCGAGGCGGCGGCGCTCGGCGATGTCTTCATCACTGTCACCGGCGAGCGCCGCGTGCTCCGCGCCGAGCATTTCGAGCTGATGAAGGACGGCGCGGTGCTGGCGAACGCTGGTCGCTTCGATGTCGAGATCGATCTCGAGTCGTTGCTGGCGCTCGATTCGGAGCCGCGTCGCGTCCGGCCGCTGGTCGACCAGTACACGCTCTCAGATGGTCGGCGCTTGAACCTTCTGGCGCTCGGCCAGGTCGTGAACCTGGCCGCCGCCGATGGCTATCCGGCGGCGGTGATGGACATCTCGTTCTCCCTGCATGCGCTGGCCGTCGAGCGGCTGCTCGCCGATCCGCCGCTGGCACCCGGCATCCAGCCGGTGCCGCTCGAGCTGGACCGCGAAGTGGCGGGTCTGAAGCTCGCCTCGCTCGGCGTCGCCTTCGACGCGCCGGGCGACTGACGCGGACGTCTGATGTCTGGGGCCTGAGCGCGAGCCGTTGCCGATCTTCTACCCATATGGGACAAAATCGGCGACGGCCGAGCGGTAGGTCCGCGACCCTCGCGATGCCCGCCCGGCCCCAGCGAACGTCTTGGCCCGCGGGCCAAGCAGGCGGCCCAAAGCAGTGCCCGAAGGACTCGCTAAGAACGATCGACTGCGGGTAGTAGTGGGGATACAATTTGGTAACAGCACCTACCTACCCCCTCTGTGAAAGGAGGTCGATCGATGAGGATCGAGTTAAAGGGTCGGAACGTCAAGGTTCCCGAGGAGGTCGAAGCGCGGATTCGGCGTGCGTTCGACGTGATCGGGAAGCAGGTGTCGGAGCTTGCCGTGCTCGATGTCGAGGTCAGGCAAGAGCTCAGCCCGACCGTGAAGGGCCGCTTCGTCGTCACTACGGAGCTGCCGTTGAAGGGCGTAACTCTGCGCGCTCGCGGCGAGGGCTACGAGCTCAAGTCAGCGGTGCGGCAGGCGGCCGACGAGCTTGAGGTGCAGGTGAAGCGTCACCGGGAGAAGCGTCGTCGCCGTCGCGAGGCACGGACGCAGGCGGCCGGGGCTCGCACCGAGGTGCTGAGCCAGGCGCCGTCCGAGAGCGAGCAGGCGGCCTAGTCGCCGTTCGAGCGTCGCGACTGCTGCTCCGGCCCGGAGCGGCAGCGCACGGGCAAGAGTGGGGGCGCGCAGCCTGTCGGCGCGCCTCCACAAACGCGCGCAGCGATGCGGTCGATTCCCGTCGGTGCGTGCCCGTTTGCTCGACAGCGCGGGTCCGCTTGGTTACCAGACCGTCACCTAAGCAAGGGGCCCCAGACGCTACGCTAACCGTATGTGGCTACTTGACCGTGCACTGCGAATGGGCGAGGCCCGGCAGTTCAAGGCCTACGAGCAGCGTGTGGCGCAGATCGGGGCCTTCGAGCCGGAGATGGAGAGCTCCAGCGACGCCGAGCTGCGACAGCTCGCCGATGAATTGAGAGAACGCGCGCGAGGCGGCGAAAGCCTCGATGACCTGTTGCCCGAGACCTTCGCGCTGGTGCGCGAAGCTGGTCGCCGGACACTGGGAATGCGTCACTTCGACGTGCAGCTGATCGGCGGCATGGTTCTGCACGACGGTTCGATCGCCGAGATGAAAACCGGTGAAGGTAAGACGCTGGTCGCGACCTTGCCAGTTGTGCTCAACAGTCTCGCCGGGCGCGGCGTTCACCTCGTGACGGTCAACGACTATCTGGCCCGTCGTGACGCGATGTGGATGAAGCCGATCTATGACCTACTCGGTGTCAGCGTCGGTGTGTTGCAGAACATGCAGCCGTACGAGGAGAAGCGCGACGCCTACGCCGCCGACGTCACCTACGGCACCAACTCCGAGTTCGGCTTCGACTACCTGCGCGACAACATGGCGACGTCGCTGGAGGAGAAGGTCCAGAACGGCGGCCGGCCGAAGCCCGAGGGCGGCGGCTCGGCCTACCACGCCTACGCGATCGTCGATGAGGTCGACAACATCCTGATCGACGAGGCGCGCACGCCGCTGATCATCTCCGGCGCGCCCGAGGCGGCCGCGGACCTCTACCAGACTTTCGCGAAGCTTTCGAAGCAGATGCAGCCCGGCAAGACGCCCGAGCACCTGCTGCCACACGAGCGCAAGGCGTTCGTGCCGGACTTCGACTACGAGTTCGACGAGAAGTACGAGACGATCACCGTCACGGAGCGCGGTGTCGCGAAGGCTGAGCGCTTCCTGGGCATCGGCCACCTCTACACGGCCGAGAACGGCCACCTCGTCAACCACCTGATCCAGGCGCTGAAGGCGCAGTCGCTGAAGACGCGCGGTAAGGACTACGAGGTGATCGACGGCGAGGTGAAGATCGTCGACGAGCACACCGGCCGCATCCTCGAAGGCCGGCGCTGGTCCGAGGGCCTGCACCAGGCGGTCGAGGCGAAGGAGGGCGTGCGCGTCCAGGAGGAGAACCAGACGCTCGCCTCCGTCACCCTGCAGAACTACTTCCGCAAGTACGACAAGCTCGCTGGCATGACCGGCACGGCGATGACCGAGGCCACCGAGCTGATGAAGATCTACAAGCTCCCGGTCGTCCAGGTCCCGACGAACGCGCCGATGGTCCGGGCCGATAACAACGACCTCGTCTTCAAGACCAAGGAAGGCAAGTGGCACGCGGTCGTCAATGAGATCAAGGAGTGCCACGCCAAGGGCCAGCCGGTGCTGGTCGGCACGATCTCGGTCGAGGTCTCGGAGCTGCTCTCCGACCGCTTGCGCAAGCAGGGCATCGCGCACACGGTGCTGAACGCCAAGCCCGAGCATGCCGCCAACGAGGGTGAGATCGTCGCGCAGGCGGGCGCCCCCGGGGCGGTCACGATCGCAACCAACATGGCCGGTCGTGGCGTCGACATCAAGCTCGGTGGCAACGCCGAGCAGCTTGCCCAGCAGGAGCTGCACGCCAAGCTCGGTCTCGAACCGGGCGACCCCGACTACGAGGAGCGACTGCACGACGTGCTGCCGTCGATCGAGCAGCGGGTCAAGGAGGCACACGACCAGGTGCTCGACGCCGGTGGTCTCTACATCATCGGCACCGAGCGCCACGAGTCGCGGCGCATCGACAACCAGCTGCGTGGTCGCGCGGGCCGCCAGGGCGACCCTGGCAAGTCGCGCTTCTTCCTCTCCGCTGAGGATGACCTGGTCCGCCTGTTCGCCGGCGACCGGATCTACAAGATCCTCGACCGGCTCGGCTCCGTCGACGAGGAGGGCAACGAGGAGCCGATCGAGGCCGGCATGCTCTCGAGCCAGATCGAGAAGGCCCAGCGGAAGGTCGAGGAGCAGTACTTCCTGATGCGCAAGCGCACGCTGGAGTACGACGATGTGCTCAACCAGCAGCGCGAGGTGATCTACACCTACCGTGACGAGATCCTCGAAGGGCGCGACATGGGCGAGCCTGCGCGGCAGGAGCTCGCGAACCTGGTCGATCGCATGGTGAACGACTACACCGCCGGCGAGTTCGTCGAGGACTGGGACGTCGAGGGTCTGCTGGCGCGGGTTGGCGAGGTCTTCCCCCTGAGCGACGAGGTGCTGGCGATCGATCCCGGGACGATCGACCGCGAGGAGCTGGTAGCGCGCTTGCAGGACGAGGCGCTCGCGCGTTACAACCGCCGTGAGCGCGAGTTCGGCCCGGAGCTGATGCGCGAGCTGGAGCGCTTCCTGCTGCTGCAGATCATCGATCAGCGCTGGCGCGAGCACTTGCAGGACATGGACTACCTGCAGCGTGGCATCGGCCTGCGCGGGATCGCGCAGATCGATCCGCTGGTTGCCTATAAGAACGAGGCGTTCTCCCTGTTCGGCAACCTGATGACGCTGATCTGGACGGACTTCGCGAACCTGATCTTCCACGTCGAGGTGACGCTGACGCCCGATGCCGCCAATGAGGGTGGCGGGCCCGCTGGCCCGCCGCCGGTTCCGCGCCGCCCAGCGAGCAGCTCGAGCTCGACGGGTGGTGGCTCCTCCGTCACCTACTCCGGTGGCACTGAGCTGACCGGCGCGCAGGCGCTCAGCAGCGTAGCGTTGGCAACAGCGCCGGAGGGGGCCGGCTACGCCGACGGCGGCGAGCCGGTGGACGGCGCCGGGGCCCCGCAAGCGGTGGCCGTCGAGCAGCGCCACGTCGAGCACGAGCCGGGGCGCAACGACCCCTGCTGGTGCGGCTCGGGCAAGAAGTACAAGAAATGCCACGGCGCCTGAGGGCGTGAGGTGAGCAGCCGGCTGGTTCATGATGGACGCGCCGGGATGGATCAGAGCTTCCGATGAGGACCGCGAGCGCACCGCCACGGCACTGCGGCAGCACTGCGCCGCCGGCCGGCTGAGCACCGAGGAGCTCGAGCAGCGGCTCGAGCGCGCCTACGTTGCTCGCACCGTCGGCGAGCTGGCCGAGCTGATGCGCGATCTGCCGGAGCTTGCCGCGGACGGCACGGCGCGGACACCCCCAACCCCGGCGCAGCGCCACGAGCTGGCGCTGCGCCAGCAACGCGACAAGCTGGGCCGCCGTACCCTGCGGCGCGGCGGCCGCGGCCTCATCCTCGGCGGTGCCTGCGTGGCCCTCTGGTGGGTCGACGGCGGCCACGGGCTGTTCTGGCCGGCCTTCGTCCTGCTGGTCGTGCTCGTTGCGGTTGGACGCTCACTGTGGCGCCTCTATGGGCCGCGTCCCGACACCGAGGTACTGGAGCGTTCGCTGGCGCGCACGCAGCGCCGCCGGCGGCGACGCGCCGCGCTGGAGCGCCGGCGCCAGCTTTGGGACCAGCTTGAGGCCATGCTGACGACGCAGCTCGAGCAGCGGCAGGCGCGTGCCCGGGAACACCGCTCCCCACGTCCGCCTCGTCTGTGACCGCCGGCGTGCCATCATGGCCTGCAGATGATCGATCGCGCGCAGCTGCGGGTCGCGGACGCCGACCGTGAGCGGGCGGCGGAGGCGCTGCGCTCGCACTATGCCGCCGGACGTCTGGAGGCGGAGGAGCTTGAGGAGCGGCTGCAGCGCGCCTACGCGGCACACACCGAAGGCGACCTGTGGGCACTGTTCGGGGATCTGCCGGAGCCGCACATGGCCGGGGCAGGTGCGGAGGGATCGAACCCGGGAATTGCCTCCGCGCGCTCGCCCGTCGTCCCAACGACGGGCAGAGCGGTGCCGTTCCGGGCGCGTCGCGTGCAACTGCAGCGTCGGGTCCAGCAACGGGCCGGCGGCGGGCTCGGCGCCTTCGCGCTGGCGACCGGTGTCTGGGCGCTAACCGGCAGCGGCTACTTCTGGCCGGTTTGGGTGCTCGTCCTGGTGGCGATCTCGACGGCGTCGTCGATGTGGCACCTGTGGGGACCGGCACCGGACCTGGATCGAGTCGAGCGCGAGCTTGCGCGCCACGGGCATCATCACGATCACCACCACGTGCACGGTGACCACCATCACCACGGTGGCGCCCACCATCCGCAGGTGGAGGACGGTTTCGAGCATCAGGACCTCAGCGGGCAAGACGAGCAGTAGCGGTATACACTGGCGGTGTTGCCAGACGGAATGACGTTCTGTGCGGCGGAACGGAGAAGGTGAGATGCGAGGTCAGGCGAGGAAGCAGGATGTGGCACGAGCCCAGGTCGGCATGGGGGAGGGCGGACCCTCCGACGACGTCGGAGTGGCGGGCGGCCTACCGGGTGCCGGCGGGCATCAGCCCGCGGCGCCTGATGCGGTGACGGATCTGCCACGTCTGAGCCGCGGGCTGATGCCCGCGCCCGCGCGCCCGCTCCGGGTCATTCAGTTCGGTGAGGGGAACTTCTTGCGGGCGTTCCTCGACTGGCAGATCCAGCAGTTGAATCGCCAGGGACTGTTCGACGGTGACGTGGCGGTGGTGCAGCCGCTGCCGAACGGGCGTGCCGCCGCGCTCGAGCAGCAGGATCGTCTCTACACGGTGCTGATCGAAGGGCGCCAGGGCGGTCATGACGTACACACTCACGAGGTCATCGACGTGATCGGCGCGACCATCGACGTCTATGCGCAGTGGTCGCGCTTCCTGGCACTTGCCGACGACCCTGCGGCTCAGGTGATCGTTTCGAACACGACCGAGGCCGGGATCGCGCTCGATCCAGCGGACAGCCCCGACGGGGCGCCGCCGGCGAGCTATCCGGCGAAGCTCACGCTGCTGCTCTACCGCCGCTACCGATCCGGCCTACCGGGGTTCGTGATCATCCCCTGCGAGCTGATTGAGGACAACGGCGGTGAGCTGCTGAAGGCCGTACGCGAGTGTGCCCGCCGCTTTCAGCTGGGTGCCGAGTTCGACCTCTGGCTGCGGACGCGGAACACCTTCTGCTCGAGCCTCGTCGACCGGATCGTGCCGGGCTACCCGCGGGACCGCGACCAGGAGCTGTGGCGGGATCTCGGTTACGTCGACGAGAATATCGTTGCCACTGAGCCCTTCATGTTGTGGGTGATCGAGGGCCCCGCCGAGCAGGTCGAGGCGGTGCTACCGCTGCGCGACGCCGGTCTCGACGTGGTCTTCACCGATGATCTGCGCCCCTACCGCGATCGCAAGGTGTTCCTGCTGAACGGTCCGCATACCACGATGGCGATGCTGGGCCGGCTGGCAGGGCTCGGGACCGTCGGCGAGACCATCACCGACCCCGATTTCCGCGCCTTCATCGCGGCCGAGATGCATGAGGAGATCGCTCCGGTCGTCAACCTCCCGGAGACCGAGCTGGAGCGTTTCGCGTTCGAGGTCGTCGAGCGCTTCGAGAACCCCTACTCGCACCACGCACTCGACGCGATTGCACTGAACAGCGTGGCGAAGTTCCGGGCGCGGCTGCTGCCTGTGATCAAGGGTAACTTCGAGCGCGACGGCAGGCTGCCGGCGCGGGTGGTTGCGGCGCTGGCGGCGCTCCTGGTCAGCTACGCCGGCCGTGGCCCGGTGACGGTGGCGGTGAACGACGCAGAGTCCGTCCGCCAGACGTTCGACAAGTTTGTTGACAGTGCCGAGCTCGTCCCGGCGATTTTGCGTGACTCATCGCTATGGGGCGAGGACCTCTCGCTGATACCAGGGCTTGTGGCGGCGGTACAGGAGACGCTCGACGCGCTGCTGCGCGACGGTGCCCGCGCCGTGGTGAAGAGTCTCGCCTGACGGCGCGGGCTGCGGGTTGCGCCGATTGAGGAGTGGAGCAGGCAATGGCCGATTACCTGAAGCTGGACGCCGCCGACAGCGTCGCGGTGGCGCTCAAGACGCTGGCGGCGGGCACGGAGGTGGCGCTCGCTGGTGAGCGCGTGACGCTGCGCGAACAGATCGAACGTGGCCATAAGTTCGCGGTGCGGGACATCCCGGCGGGTGCGGACGTCATCAAATACGGCTCCCCGATCGGTCACGCAACGGCGGCGATCGGCGCCGGCGCCTGGGTGCACACCCACAACCTCATGACCAACCTCGGCCCCGATCTGGAGTACGAGTACAGGCCGGCATCGAAGCGGCTCGGCCCGGGCCAGCAGCCGGGGGAGACACCCCCGAGTCCGGGCCAGCGGGCTCGGACGTCCCGCACGTTCAATGGCTATCGTCGCCAAGGCGGCGGCGCCGGCATCCGCAACGACCTCTACATCGTGCCCACGGTCGGCTGCATCAACCGGCTCTGCGAGGCGATCGCCAGGCGCTTCGAGTTCGAGCACGGCGGCGGCGCCTTCGACTCGGTGATCGTCACCGGTCACCCGTACGGCTGCTCGCAGCTGGGCGGCGACCTCGAGCGGACGCGGCGCCTGCTGCAGGCAATCGTCGCCCACCCGAACGCCGGCGGGGTGCTGGTGGTCGGCCTCGGCTGTGAGAACAACCAGATCGAGGAGTTGCGGGCCGGCCTCTCGGGCCACGACCCTGCGCGGGTGCGATTCATGGTCGCCCAACAGGTCGAGGACGAGTACGAGCAGGCGGCGGTCTTGCTGGAGGATCTGGAGTCCGTCGCCGCACTTGACCAGCGCGTGCCGCTGCCGCTCTCGGAGCTGCGGATCGGGCTGAAGTGCGGCGGCTCCGACGGTCTCTCGGGCATCACCGCCAACCCACTGGTGGGGCGGCTCGCAGACCACATGGTGGCCGCGGGCGCGAGCGTCGTCTTGACCGAGGTGCCGGAGATGTTCGGCGCCGAGCAGCTGCTCATGGAGCGGGCGCGCGACCGGCAGACCTTCGATCGCATCGTCGCGCTGATCGATGGTTTCAAGGGCTACTTCCGGCGCTACTCGATGCCGATCTACGAGAACCCCTCGCCGGGCAATAAGGCCGGCGGCATCACGACGCTCGAGGAGAAGTCGCTGGGCTGCACACAGAAGTCCGGCAGCTCCGAGGTGGAGGACGTGCTCGACTACGGCGACCGGACCCGCATGCCCGGTTTGTCGCTACTGGAGGCGCCAGGCAATGACCTCGTCTCGTCAACTGCGCTGGCGGCCGCCGGCTGCCAGATGGTGCTGTTTACGACGGGCCGTGGCACGCCGTTCGGCACCTTCGTGCCGACCGTGAAGATCGCGACGAACACGGAGCTGGCGCAGCACAAGCCGGGCTGGATCGACTTCGACGCGGGCCAGCTGCTGGCGCGCCCGACCGACGAGGTGCTCGGCGACCTCATCGAGCTGGTGATCGATGTCGCGAATGGCAAGTCAGCCCGCAACGAACTTGGACACATGCAGGAGATCGCGATCTTCAAGGACGGCGTCACCGAGTAGCTGACGCCGTCCCGGAGGACGCTCTGACCGTTGGAGGGAAACGAGTTGTTTCTAGACGAGAACTTTCTGCTGGGCACGCCGCTGGCGCGGACGCTGTTCCACGAGTACGCCGAGCCGCTGCCGATCATCGACTACCACTGCCACCTGAACCCGCCGGAGATCGTGGGCGATGAGCGCTTCAGCGGCGTCGTCGAGGCGTGGCTGGGCGCCGAGCACTACGGCGACCACTACAAGTGGCGGCTGATGCGCGCGAACGGCGTGCCGGAGCGGCTGATCACCGGCGACGGCTCGGACTGGGAGAAGTTCGAGGCATTCGCGGCGACGATGGAGCGGGCCGTCGGCAATCCTGTGTATCTCTGGACCCACCTCGAGCTGCGGCGGATCTTCGGGATCGAAGAGGATCTCACCCGCGCGAGCGCGCGCCGGATCTTCGACCAGGCGAACGAGCTGTTGGCTACTCCTGAGTTCTCGCGCCGCAGCTTGATCCGTAAGTTCGGCGTCGAGCTCGTCTGCACGACCGACGACCCGGCCGACGCGCTTGATCAGCATCGCGCGCTGGCCAGCGAAACGGCCTTCCGGGTCGTGCCGGCGTTCCGGCCCGATCGGGCGCTCTACCCGGAGCGCGCTGGATTCGCGGACTGGTTGCAGACGCTCGAGCAGAGGACCGGCTCCTCGGTCGCGACGTTCGATGAGCTGGTGACGGCGCTGGCGGCGCGCGTCGACTACTTCCATGAGCTTGGCGCGCGGCTCTCCGACCACGGTGTCGACGCGGTTCCGAGCGCCGCGCCCGCTGGCGCGGCGCAGCTCGACGCGACCCTGACCGCTGCGCGCGACGGCGCGCGCCCGCTGGCTGCTGTGGAACTGGAGCAATACCGCTCGGCGCTCCTTGGCGAGCTGATGCACATCTATCGCGAGAAGGGCTGGACGATGCAGTGGCATGTCAACGCCACCCGCAACCTGAACCGCGAGATGTTCGCGGCGGTGGGGGCCGACACCGGCTTCGACGCGATGCGCGATAGCCCGGTGATCGCACCCATGAGCACCCTGCTGGCGACGGCAGCGGACCGCGGCGCGCTGCCGCGCACGATCATCTATTCGCTGAATCCGAGCGACTGGCTGCCGCTCACGGCGCTGATCGGTTGCTTCCAAGGGCGTGGCGAGCAGCAGCTCCAGCTCGGCAACGCCTGGTGGTTCAACGACACCCGCTCCGGCATCCGCCAACAGCTGACGACGATGGCCGAGCAGTCGCTGCTCGGGAACGCCGTTGGCATGACGACGGACTCGCGCAGCTTCCTCTCCTACCCGCGTCATGAGTACTTCCGCCGGATCGTCTGCGACCTGCTGGGGGAGTGGGTGGCGCGTGGCGAGATCACGAGCGACACGAGCCTGCTCGGCGGCCTCGTGCGGCGCGTCTGCTACGAGAACGCGAAGGCCCTGTTCACGGACTGATCAGCGATCGGAATGCCCCGGTCAGGGGCCACAGCAAAAGCCCACCGCAGAGCAGAGACTTAGCGCTTGGTGGGCTTTTTGCTGTCCGCGCGCTTCTCCATATTGAAGAACGTCTGGGGCAGCTTCGGCAGTGTCCCCGGCGCCGGAATCTTTGGCCGCGGCTGCGGGGCCGGATTGCTCTTGGGGTCTGGCGTTGCCATCAGCTATGAGGCTAGCGCGGCCGCCAGCGCAAGACCCAGCGTCTCAACCACCAGGGCCACGAGCGATCCCGCAAACCAACGGGTCAAGGTGTCGACAACGGTTACATTCTTGCTGCGGCGTCCGTCGAACGCATCGGCAAGAGTTAAGTCTATTCCCGGCTGCTCGAGGATATCCTGGCTAAACAGCCACTGGTATGCCGCGCCAGCTTTAATACTGAACCCTAGCTCTCGTGGGCGAAGTAGCTCGACGGTACAGACGAGCACGCCAATCGCAGCCGCTAGGCCGATGTAGGCGGCAAACACCTCCAGCGAGCCATGCGGATGGATGCCACGGAATACTGCGTGAGCGAGCAGCGACGGGACAACTGCCCCAGCGGCGAGGATCGCCGCAGCTCGACCGCGAACCTCCGACACCTGCCGTTCTTGCTCCGCCAAGGCCGCGATGCCCAGCGAGTAGATCCGCTCCTCGAATTCAGCCACCGGTCTAGGATGGCGTACCCTTCGGACGTCACCGTACCATCAATGCCAACGTCATTGATTCATCTGGAACCGTGACTTGTTAGTGCCGCCGTTACGAAGAGCGTGTCGTGAGCGTTGATTGTGTAACTTAATTGTTTAGGCGCTCATGCAACGTGCGGCGTACCGCGCCGGGCGCGGCCATCAGCTCGTTGAAGATCCGTTCGACGGTCGCCGCGAGGCCGGCGGCAGCCAGGTCGGCGCCGAACAGCGACGTGTCGGCGAGCAGCGGTGCCAGCAGCTCGTGGGAAAGCCCGGCTTCGCCAAGTCGCAGCTTGGCGAAGCCGGGGGAGAGAGTCGGTAGCAGCGGGTCGGGACTGAGCTCCATCGGAGCACCGTTGTCGTCGACGCCGACAAGGTATCGGCACCAGCCGGCGAGCACCAGCGGCACCACCTTCAGCGAGCTGGCATCGTGGTCGGGACGATCGATGTAGGTCTGGATCGTCCGTCCGAAGCGGATGCTCAGCTTCTGCGAGGTGTCGGAGGCGATCCGTTGCGGCGTGTCGGGGATGAACGGGTTCGGCAGCCGCTTCTGCAGCACCTCGTCCAGGAACGCGCGCGGCGAGATGATGCCGGGGTCGACGACCGCCGGCAGGCCCTCCCGATAGCCGAGGGTCTCGATGAGCCCGAGTAGGTCGGGGTCGTTCATCTCGTCGCTGATCTTCCGGTAGCCGAGCAGGCAACCGAAGATCGCCAGCGCCGTGTGCAACGGGTTCAGGCAGGTACAGACCTTCATCTGCTCGGCCTTGTCGACGGTCTCGCGATCGGTGAAGATCACACCCGTCTCCTCGAGCGGAGGGCGACCGTTGGGGAAGTGGTCCTCGATCACCAGGTACTCGATCTCCTCGGTGTTGACGAACGGCGAGACGAACGTCTCGCGGCTCGTCACGAAGCCGTCGACGTCCTCGACGCCGGCGTTTCGCAGCGTCTCGCTGATGGTTGGATCAGGTCGTGGCGTGATCTTGTCGATCATGCTCCACGTGAACGAGACGCGCTCCGGGTCGGCCAGGTAGGCGCTGAAGCCGCTGTCTACGGAGCCACCACGCTCCCAGGCGGTTGCGAACGCGCTGATTGCCTCGTAGAGGCGCGTGCCGTTGTGCGAGCAGTTGTCGAGGCTGACCAGAGCCAGCGGCGCCGCACCGTTGCGGTAGCGCTCGTAGCAAAGCGAAGCCACCTTACCCATGTAGCTCTGAGGCTGCGCGGGGCCGTTTGCGAAGTCGGCCGCGACGTTTGCGAACGGCTTTCCGTCGTCGCCGGCGACCCGGTACCCCTTCTCGGTGATCGTGAAGCTGGCCATTTGCAGGCTCTCGGCGCGGAAGATCTCGCGCAGCCGCGCGAACTCGTCGGGTCGGGCGCTGTCCGCGGCGATCGTTTCGGCGATGCTGGCGATTACCGTCTGCTCGGTGGTGCCGTCGGCCTTCAGCGTCACGAGCAGGCTGAGGTCGTCGTGCTCGTGGTAGTAGCGGTCGACAAGCTCGTAGTCGTAGCCCTCGGCGACGATGATGCCCGTCTCCGTAAGGCCGCGGTCGAGCAGCGTCTGCTGCAGCTTGGCAGGGAAGGCACGGAAGAGGTTGCCACCGCCGAAGTGCACCCAGCGGGGCGAGTCCCGAGTTGCCGCGAGCATCGCCGCGCGGTCGAAGTGCGGCAGTTTGATGCCGGCGGCCGCCCACGGCGCCGGGTCAGCCAGAGAGCGCTCGTCAAGCCGCATGGGCGCGCACCCTCTCGGTTGCCGTCGACGCCAGCTTCGAGGACTTCTCGATCGCTTCCCAGAGGCCGTTCAGATAGGTCGCGCCGAGTGCGCGGTCGTAGAGGCCGTAGCCGGGCATCGCGACCTCGCCCCAGATCGCACGGCCGTGGTCCGGCCGGATCGGGCCGTCGAAGCCGATGTCGTGGAGCGCCTGCATGATCGCGAACATGTCGAGCGAGCCGTCGCGGGAGAGGTGTGCTGCCTCCTCGTAGTCGTCGGGCGTGTTGTAGCGAACGTTGCGCACGTGGGCGAAGTGAATGCGCCCCGGTAGCGCTCGGATGATGTCCGGGACGTCGTTACGGGGGCTTGAGCCGAGCGATCCGCTGCAGAGCGTCACGCCGTTGTGCACGTCGTCGACAGCGTCGACGATGCGCAGCAGGCTGTCCTTATCGGTGACGATACGTGGCAGGCCGAACACCGGCCAGGCGGGATCGTCGGGGTGGATCGCCATCTCGATGCCGTAGCGGTCGCAGACCGGCATGATCGCCTTGAGGAAATAGACGAGGTTCGCGAACAGCGTCTCAGCGTCGACGGACTCGTACACGGCGAACAGCTGCTTGATCGTTGCCATCCGCTCCGGCTCCCAGCCGGGGAGCATGAAGCCGTTGGCGCTCTCCGTCAGCCGCGCGAAGATCTCGTCGGGAGTCAGGCCCGCGATCACGCTGCCGTCAAAGGCCATGACGGTCGAGCCATCCGGGCGGGGGCGCTGCAGGTCGGTTCGCGTCCAGTCGAAGACGGGCATGAAGTTGTAACAGATGAGGTGAATGTCCTCTTCGCCGAGGTTCGCGAGCGTCTCGATGTAACTGGCGATGTAGCGGTCACGGTCGGCGGTACCGGCTTTGATCGCGTCATGGACGTTGACGCTCTCGATCCCCCTGATCGACAGGCCGGCGCGCTCCACCTCTTCCTTCAGCGCCCGGATCTCATCACGCTGCCAGACCTCGCCGGGCTGCTTGCCGTACAGCGTCGTGATGACACTGTCCACGCCGGGAATCTGGCGGATCTGCTCCAGTGTGACGGAGTCATAGTTGCTGCCGAACCACCTCAAAGTCATGTCCATGTTCTTCGGGCCTCCTGCATTCGTCTGTGCCCACGCTCGTCGGCCCCCGCGAGATCCGCTCGCGGGGGCCGGATTGTCCGCTTACTCCTACGCGTTCGCGTACTTGGTCTACACCGCCGCCTTGTCGTGCGTGGTGCTGGCGTCGGTGGGGCTGGTCAGTTCATCGGAGGCACCTGCGATGGCGGCTGCGCCGTGCCGCAACCCGATCCGGTGACGCATGTCCAGCTCGATCTGCTCGAGACTCCGGCCCTTCGTCTCCGGGACGAAGGCCAGCACCAGGATGAAGAGCACGATGTTGATGCCGGCGAAGATCCAAGAGGACCCGGCAAGGCCGATGTGGTGGTCCATGATCGGGAACACCAACGTGACCATGAACGTCGCGGCCCAGAGCGCTGTGCTCGTCACGCTCATGCCCACGCCGCGGACGCGCAACGGGAATACCTCGGAGACCATCAGCCAGACGATTGCGCCCCAACCCAGCTCGTAGCCGGCCAGGTAAGCGATGAACAGGAGGACCGCAAAGCCGGAGCCACCCTGGACGGTCGTCACGACCACGCCGAGGGCGGCCAGCATGGCTGCCATGAAGAGGCTGCCGACGAGCAGCAGCGGCCGCCTCCCCCACTTGTCAACGACGAAGATCACCCAGATAGTGAGTAGGACCTTGGCGACACCAATCGCCAGCGACTCGCCCAGCGACGATGAGGTGCTTGCGCCAAGGGCTTTGAACATTGTCGGCGCGTAGACGTTGATCGCGTTGACGCCGCTGAACTGCTGGCCGACACCAAGCAGCAGTGCGATCAGCAATGCCGGGAGCGCCCAAGGCCGGACCAGGTCGCGCAGGTTGCCCCGCTGAGTGGTGTCCAGCTTGATGACGGTCTGGATCTCCTTGACCTCCCGATCGATATCGACGTCGCCCTGGGCGGCGCGGATCACGCGGCGCGCCTCCTGCTCGCGTCCCCGCATCAATAACCAGCGCGGAGTTTCGGGCAGGAAAGGCATACCGATGAGCAGCATGACGACGGGCACCAGCCCGAAGGCAATCATCAGGCGCCAGTCGCCTGAGCTGGAGAGCGCCCAATCGACACCGTAGGCGATAGCCACGCCGCCGACGATCATGAGCTGGTTGAGCGCACTCAGAGCCCCGCGGGTCGACCGCGGTGCCAGCTCGCTCAGATAGGCGGGAATCGTTGCGGAAGTAACGCCAACGCCGAAACCGGCGATGAAGCGGAAGGCCACGAACAGGCCGACATCCGGAGAGGCGAGGCAGCCGAGCGTACCGATGCCGAAGATCGCCCCGCCGAGCATGATGCTCCGGCGCCGGCCAAGCCGGTCGATCCAGCGGCTGCCGATCGCCGCCCCGAACATCGCGCCGAAGGCGAAGCAGGCGCCAACGACGCCGTCCATCGTATAGCTCAGGTTCCAGCTCTTCTCGATGAAGAGCAGGACCCCGGAGATCACTCCGATGTCGTAGCCAAAGAGGATGCCCCCAAGGGCGCCAAAGAAGTACAGCACGCCTTTATTGATGCGGCGTGGCTCTGCCACACCCAGATCAGTCATGTGTCACTCCCTCACTCGACCGACGTCGTTCCATATAGCGGAACAACGTTCCAAAATTGACAACCTGGGGGAGTTCTACCACAGATCCGCGCGCGTGCGGTGCGTCCGCGCGACAGTTCCTGCGTATGCGGCGTGGGGGCGCCGGTTGCTGGGTGCGGGCCGGTCCACAGGCGAGGAGATGAACGTCGGGTCGGGCGACCGCGAGGCAGCGGCAATCGCAACTCGATGGCAACCGCACCGAACGGATGTGGTCGCCATCGGGACTTCAGCTGACGCTGATCAGGTCAGCGCGATCTGCACACGGGCGGCCGTCGCTATCAGCTGCGGCGCGAACGACAGCAGCTGCTCGGCGTCGACCAGCGCAACCACAGTCGAGATGCTGACAGCGCCGACCGGCTCGTGTTGCTGATCGAACACTGGCGCGGCGATGCAGCGGATCAGCGGCTCGTTCTCCTGGTTGTCGATCGCGTAGCCGCGATCGCGCACATGCTCCCCGTCGGCGATCAGCTCCGGCAGCGACGTCAACGTGTTAGCGGTCACCGGCGGCAGGCCCGTGCGGCGTGCATAGTCGCGCAGATCGGCTTCCGGACCGTAGGCGAGGATCGCCTTGCCGATCGCGGTGGCGTGCAGCGCCAGCTCCATCCCGGGGCGCGAAGCCATGTGCAGCGGCTGCTCGTCGCCCTCGACCTTATCTACGTAGACGGCGTGGTGGCCTGTCTTCAGCGCGAAGTGCACGGTGTTCCCGACTTCCTGCTGGAGCTCGGTCAGGATGCTGTGGACGTCGTTCGACATGCTGCCCGACATCACCTTGGCGGCCAACACGCTGAGGTGCCGGGCGGGGCGGTAGCGTCCGAGCGCGTCGCGCTCGACGTAGCCGCTCTCCACGAGCTCGCCCAGCAAGCGGTGGACGCTGGTCTTGGCGAGCCCCGAGCGTGTCACCAGCGTGTTCAAACGGTGCGGTCCCGGCGGCTCGCTGACGACCTCGAGCACACGCAGAACCTTGGCGGTGGCGTTCAGCTTCCGCTCGGGTGTCGATGAGGTCTCGTCGCTGGCCTGCGGGTCAGCTTCGGTGGCGGGGAAAGCGTCCATTGCTGTCGTGGCGCTAGTGGTGATCGGATGTGGTGGCACGTCGGCTCGGTTGATCTGTGGCGATAATGTAGGTCTATCGTGTAGAACGATGGTCCGTGTGACGGAATATCACTTGTAGTCTGAGAATTGCCCTACCGCTGGGCGGGCACGCAGGCGCACAATCCAAGAAGGCTGACCGTGGAGAGACCCGTGATAACGAATTATGCCGACCTATCGCAGCGACTGGCACGGGTGCCGTTTCTGCCCGTGGTCAGGACGGAAAGTGGCGCCGAGGCGCTGGCGGCCACCCGTACGCTCGCCGGCGCTCCCGATGGCATCGACGTCGTTGAGATCACGGCGACGATCCCCGGCTGGGCGGACGTGATCGAGCGGCTGCGCACGGACCTGCCGGAGTTGGTTATCGGTGCCGGCACCGTGCTCGATGCCGCGAGCGCGCGGGCGGCGATCGGCGCCGGTGCTCAGTTCATCGTCTCGCCGGGGACTTTCTCCGCCGTGACCGAGGTCGCGGAGGCGGCGTCTTTGCCGTTCATCCCTGGGGTGCTGACGCCGACGGAGCTGTTCGCGGCGCCACAGCATGGTCTTGTCAAGCTCTTCCCCGCTTCGCTCGGCGGCACCGGCTATCTGAAGGCGCTCATGGCGCTGAAGCCGCAGGCCGCGGTCATCCCGACCGGCGGGATTACGCCCGCTGCGGCGGCAAGCTGGCGTGCGGCCGGCGCGCTCACGGTCGGCGTCGGCGTGAAGAGCGCCGAGCAAGCCGCCGCGCTGCTGTCGCTGGCGGAGCCCATCCGATGAGCTTGCGAATCGTCTGCATCGGCGAATGCATGCTCGAGCTGCGGCCGGCGGGTGTCGAGCTGCTGCGGGTCGGCTACGCGGGTGACACCTACAACACGGCGTTCTACCTCGCTCACGCCGGTCTCGACGCCGACGTGCAATTCGCCACCGTCGTTGGCCGCGACCCGTACAGCGAGCGCATGCTCAAGGTGATTGCGAGCGCCGATGTCGGCACGCGCCTGATCGGGCGCAGCGACAAGCGCAGCGTCGGCCTGTACCTGATCAGCACGAGCGACCGGGGCGAGCGCAGCTTCACCTACTACCGCGACCAGAGTGCCGCGCGGACGCTGTTCGACGCAAGCTATGCGGACCGCTTCACGGACGCGATCGCTGCCGCACAGCTCGTCTACTTCACCGGCATCACGCTTTCGATCCTTGCCCCCGCTGCGCGCGAGCGCCTCTTTGCGGCGGTTGCGAGGGTACGCGCAGGTGGCGGCAGGGTCGTGTTCGACTCCAATTATCGCGTTCAGGGCTGGTCCTCGCCGGCGGCTGCCCGCGAAGTCTTCGAGCACGTCTACCGCAATGTCGATCTGGCGCTGCCATCGTATGAGGACGAGACGCTGCTGTTCGGTGACAGCTCGCCGGAGGCGTGTGCCTGGCGGCTGGCGGGCTATGGGCTGCAAGAGATCGTCGTCAAGCACGGGGCCGGGGCGGGGGTCTGGCGGCGCGGTGCGGACACCGGGGCGTTCATGCCCGAGCAGGTCGAGAACGTCGTCGATACCACCGGTGCCGGCGACTCATTCAACGCTGGCTACCTCGCGGCACGCGCACAAGGGCTCGATCCGGCGGCCGCGTGCACCCGCGGCTCGGCGCTGGCCGCGGAGGTGACGCAGATCAGCGGCGCGATCATGGCCAGCGCCGACTCGTACACGGTCCTGCAGGCCCAGTCCTGATATGGAGTGAATACCCTCCGGCTGCCTCGCCGTCCTATAGGCGTCCAACGAGCCAGCTGCGCTTGGTGCGCGCCGACCTATCCTGCTCGCGAACGACACCGCCGGTCAACAGGAACGTCACCAACGCCACCAGCATGATCGCGGCTGCCTCTCTGACCGGCCCCAGCTCGAACCGCAGCCAGGCAAGGCCGTAGGAGGGATGTCGGACGATCAGCTCGGGGAAGCCAATCCACTTGGGTGAGGCGTAGACCGCTCCGATCACGTCCGCCTTGGTGAGCGGCGGCACGAAAACGTCCGGGGAGTTCGCGGGGTTGTCGCCTTTCGTGGTGATGTCGCCATTGCGGGCGATCTTAATGATGCGGTGCACGTAGTCCAGGCCATTCCCGTGGAACTCAATGACCTCACCGACATGGTAGGTCGCCTCGTTGTGGACAAACACCATCGATCCTGGCGGGATCGATGGGTACATCGAGGCCGTCGTCACGAAGCCGTAGTTAGCCGCGACCGCAACCCAGGCGGTCGCGACCGCGACGACCGTAGCCACGCCGGCCCAGGCTATGCGCCACCTTATTCGTCTGCTGTGCATGCCGCTGTTCCGCTCGGGGCAGAGCCCGGAGGGGTATGCCCCTCCGGGCCGTAATGCCGTACGTCAGTTGTTGCCCGGGGCGACGTAGTGGTCGTCGTCCAGCTGTTGCGCGCCGTTCAGGTTCTTCACGCCGCCGCCGGTACCCTCGTCGACCCCGGAGGTGTCTTGGAACTGCACGGTGTAAGGCAGCTTGACGCTGGCTCCGTTCCAGGAGTTGCCAGCACTGCTGGCAAGGCCCACGTAGACGGTGCTGGTAGCCGCCTTACCGGCCGCGATCGTCCCCACATCCAGCCATTGCCCGTGTGCCTGGGTGAGCGTGCCGAGATCAAAGGTGTAGTAGCTCTCGTCAGTGCCTGCCGCTGGAGCGGTGCTGTCGGCGTCGGTGCCGGGGCCATTCGAAACGATGAGAGGTGTGCTGATCTTCGTCGCTCCGCTGTAAGTTCCGTTCGGAAGCTGCAGTGTGACCTGGAGATCGCTGGCCACCGGTGTTTGATCGTTGGCACCATTCTTCGTCACGCCGAGGCTGCCAAGGTTGACGTACGCCTCCTCGGTCGTGTTGCCCGAGTTGGTGAAGCTGATCTGCTCTGGCAGCGCCGGTCCACCCGGCGTCAGCCCACCGATCGAGAAATCGCCGTTGGTCACGCTGCCGTTGACGACCGCACCGGCCACGGACACGCTGTGCTGCGATTGGCTGGTGAAGGCGGTGGTGACGGCTGTGCCGCCGAACAGAACGGCGGCGATCCCGCCCGAGACGGCGAGCGTAGGGATGACCGCTTTGGGCCTGAGTTTCATTACGGCTCCTTTTGAGTCGCGCCCATGAGGGCGTACTGGTGTCTTCCCCCGACCCGGCGGGTCGGGGCACTTCCAGTGCGGCGGGTTCGCCATTGGCTCCCTGCCGGCCAAGGCGACCACATGGAGCCGGCAGATCGTTGCTTCGCCCTGAGGACGTCGGGGACACAACTTGGGTGTCACCTCGATATCTTGCCCGAAGTGTTATCACGATGCCGGCCAAAAAAGTAGTCAAAAGTACTATCTACTTTCCGGTGCAATGGCTCGAATCGCGTAGTCAGAGATAAGCGTTGCCATACAAACTATGGGAGACGGGGTCAAAGGTGTAAACCTTGTACACCTAGGGCTACAATCGTGCCGATACGTGTGTCGGCTTATAGCCACAACTGGTACCAAGCCTGATAGCTTTGATCGTGCCGTCGGCTCCCAGCCGTCAGCCTTGTCCTCGGTCGCCCCTGCTAGGGTGGACGACCGATGCCAACCGCACCTTCAGAGCCGCTCTCCCAGCGCCTCGGCGCCATCCGCAAGCAGCTGCAGCTGCTCGCGGATTATCTTTGACCCCGCTCAGCTGAGTGAGCGCGTTGACGCGCTCGAGCACGAGATGGGAGCCGCCGGGTTCTGGGACAACCAGGAACAGGCGGCGAAGGTCAGCGCCGAGCACGCGCGCGCCAGCCGGCGGCTGGAGTTGTTCCGTGCCTTGGAGAGCGACGTGGACGACCTTGGGCCGCTCGCCGAGATGGCTGAGGATGACCCGGAGCTGCGCGACGAGCTCGAGGAGCAGGTGGAGAGCGTTCAGGAGCGGCTGGCCGCGCTTGAAGAGGCACGGCTGTTCTCAGGGCGCTACGACACCGGCGACGCGTTCGTCACGGTGAACGCCGGGGCGGGTGGCACGGACGCCCAGGACTGGGCCGAGATGGTGTTGCGCATGGAGATGCGCTGGGCGGAGCTGCGCGGCTTCGCGGTCGAGCTGGTCGACGAATCCCCGGGCGAGGAAGCGGGCATCAAGTCGGCCACCTTCAGCGCCAAGGGCGAGAACGCCTACGGCCTCTTCGGCAGCGAGAAGGGCGTGCACCGGCTCGTGCGGCTCTCGCCGTTCGACTCCGCACACCGACGCCAGACGAGCTTCGCCGGCCTCGAGGTCTCGCCGATCGTCGCGGACGCCGGTGAGTTCGAGATCAGCGACGACGATCTGCGGGTCGACACCTACCGCTCGAGCGGCGCCGGTGGCCAGCACGTGAACAAGACCTCGTCGGCGATCAGGATCACCCACCTTCCGACCGGGATCGTCGTTCAGTGCCAGAACGAGCGCTCGCAGACGCAGAACAAGGCACAGGCAATGGCGATGTTGCGCTCAAAGCTGGCCGAGCGACAGGAGCGCGAGCGCCGCGAGGAGATCGCGCGGGCGAAGGGGGAGGCCCAGGACGTGAACTTCGGCTCCCAGATCCGCTCGTACGTACTGCACCCCTACACGCTCGTGAAGGATCATCGCACGAACTTCGAGATGGGCGACGTGAACCGCGTCCTCGGTGGCGACCTCGACGGCTTCGTGCGCGCCTACCTCCTGCAAGCCGCGAACGAGAGCTGAGAGCCTGTCCCGGTCGCTCCCCGTGGGGCCAGCGGCAGGCGGCTCGATCAGGCGTCCAGCAGGTTGACCCCGTCTTCCAAGGCCGCTCGCACGAGCGGCAGCGAGAGCCGCTTGCGGGCGACCTCGGCTGCGGTGTAACAGTGGATCTCGGGGCGTACGCCGGTCGCGTCCGCGTCCCAGAGCGCGGCGGCGACGTGGACGCGCTCGAGCCAAGGGACCAGGTCGAAGGACTGGGAGACGAGCACCACCACCAGTCGCGGCGTCTCGTCCAGAGAGAGGTTCAACAGAGTGCCGAACGCACCCGGCCCGGTCTCGTCGGGAACGCTGAACGGGACGACGTACGCGGCTTCCAGTAGCCAGCGATCACGGACCCGAAGGATGTAGCGGTCTAGCTCACTGCGACTGACGTCAAGCGGTGCGGCAGCTTGCATGGTCGCCTGTGATTCTACGCTGCATCCGCCGCGCTCCGCGCCGACTCGGGATCCCGCTAAGCCGCGTCGATCTCGCCCTGTGTGTGCGGCCCGACGCAGGCGACGGCGTACTGGTCGGAGATCGTGCGCGCGACCTCGGCGACCTCGTTGTAGCCAACGGCGTCGAGCGCGGCGATCACCGCGAGCGGGTCAGGTGTCTCGTGCAGCACGATCGCCTGCGTGGCGGCGGTCCCTGCCATCGCGCCGGTCGACTCGAAGGCGATCGCCCTTGCCCCGGCGGCGAACGCGCGCGCCCGCTCGACCTCTTCCGGCGTCGGCCCGTTCTGGCGCAGCTCCTCGACGATCTCGCGCATCCGCTGGTAGGCCTCGATCAGCTTGTCCGAGGCGAGGCCGGCGCTGAGCTGAAGCACCGGCACGTCGGCGTAGGTGTGGGCGGCGGCGTGCACCGAGTACGCCAGGCCCCGCTGCTCGCGGATCTCGTCGAACAACCGTGACCCCATCGAGCCGCCGAGCAATGTCGAGTAGATCGTCAGCGCGGCGCGTTGCGCGGGATCGCGCACGTCGATCGCCGGCTGATAGGAGATCCGCAGATGCGACTGGTTGGAGTCGCGCTCGGTCACCAGCACCGTACGGCTCAGCGCCGGCGCCGGCTCATACGGCTCCGGCAGCGGATGCGTGGGGAAGCGCTCGAACAGCTCCGCGAGCTCCTCGTCCGAACCGACCCCGGAGAGGTTCCCGACCATGAACGCGGCGCCCGCGGCCGGTGACCAGCGGCGCTCGCGGAAGGCGACGATGCCATCGCGGGTGAAGGTCTCGGAGAGGTGCTCGACGGTGCCGAGCACGGAGCGGCCGAGCGGATGGTCGCCGAAGGCGGCTTGGTCGACGAGCTCCTCGGCAAGGGCGTCGGGCTGGTCGTTGTAGCGGGCGATCTCCTGGACCACGACGCCGCGCTCGCGGTCGAGGTCCTCCGCGTCGAGACGCGGGCGGGCGACGAAATCGGTCAGCAGGTCGGCGGCGGGCATCGCCTGGTTTGCGCGCGCCGTGATGTGGAAGGCGACGAGGTCGTGGCTCGTGTAGGCGTTGAGCACAGCCCCGGCGCGCTCGGCGGCGGTGTTGACATCGCGGTAGGTGCGGTACTTCTCGCCACCCTTGAAGACGAGATGCTCGAGGAAGTGAGCCATGCCGTTCTCTTCCAGGCGTTCGCTGCGAGCGCCGGCGTCGAACGCGACAAGCAGGGTCAGCGATTGCGCCCCGGGAAGTTCGATCCGGTGTAGCGGCAGGCCGTTCGCGAAGATATTGGTGGTGATCTCTGGCATCGGAAGCAACGGTAGCGAGCCGCCGCCTGAGTCGCGGCCAGCGGGCCGCGACTCCAGCGCAGAAGGGGCATGGCCGCAACTCGACAGCCGCCGGCGGGTTGAATCGGTGGTATGCAACTCCACTTGCAGCGGGCCTGTGCGCTAACGTCGCTTGCTCTGGCCCCGCTAGGCTGACGGAGCGTATGCCGAGAGCAGAAACGTCAGCTACGCGCCTTGAGCCCAGGGCCCACCGGTCCGCAGCACGTCACATCTCAGTGTCCGCCAGCTCCCGCAGCGAAAGTCCCACGCCCGCAAGCGGCCCCGCCGTGGTCGAGTTCCGTGGCGCCTCGATGCGCTACTCCTCCGGGGACATGGGCCTCGAGCAGGCGAGCTTCACGATCGGCCGCGGTGAGTTCGTCTTCCTCGTCGGCGCATCCGGGTCGGGCAAGTCGACGGTCGTGCGGCTGCTGATCAAGGAGCTTGAGCCGACGGCCGGCTCGATCCACGTCGCCGGGCGCGACCTAAGCGAGATCCATCGCCGCGGCATCGCCTACTACCGCCGCAACCTCGGCGTCGTCTTCCAGGACTTCAAGCTGCTGCCGAACCGCACGGTCTACGACAACGTCGCCTACGCGCTGCAGGCAACCGGGCATCCCCGCCGCGAGATCCGCGCGAAGGTGCCTGACATCCTGCATCTGACCGGGCTGTCGCTGAAGCTGCACAACTACCCCGACCAGCTTTCCGGCGGCGAGCAGCAACGCGTCGCGATCGCGCGTGCGTTCGTGAACCATCCGCCGTTGCTGATCGCGGACGAGCCGACCGGCAACCTCGATCCCGACACGACGATCGACATCATGCGGCTGCTCTACCGCATCAACCGCACCGGCACGACAGTGCTGGTCGCCACGCACGACCAGGCGACCGTCGACCGGATGCGGCGCCGCGTGCTCGAGCTCAGCCATGGCCGGATCGTCCGCGATGAGATCGCCGGCGGCTACACGCGCGACGAGTCGACCCGTGAGTTCGCGGCGCGGCTGCGCGGCCCCGTCGTCGCCGCCGAAGAGGTCTAGCGCCGATGCGCTTCGGTTTCTTCTTCCGGGAGTCGCTGCGCTCCATCCGCCGCAACGCGGCCCCGAACTTCGCGGCCTTGGCCGCAATCGTCGTCACGCTGGTCGTCGTCGGCGTCTTCATCCCGGTGGTCCAGGCCACACGTGGCGCCGCCGACAGCGTCAGCAGCCGTGTGATGGTCGCGGTCTACATGAAGGACGACGCCACCGCCGCGCAGGAGAAGCAGGTCCGCCAGCAGCTCGAGCAGATCAAGGGCGTCAAGTCCGTCGGGTTCGAGTCCAAGCAGCAGGCCTTGGCGCAGGAGCGAAAGGTCGATCCCGCGGGCTTCCCGCTGCTGTCGTTCAACCCGCTCCCCGACACCTTCCACGTCTACCCGAAGACACCCGGCCAGGTGCTCGCGATCAAGGCGACGATCGCTCCGACCGGCGCGGGCGGCAAGGTGCAGCCGATCAACTCGGCGATTGCGAACGTGAAGAACGCGACCGATGACACGAAGAAGCTGCTGACGGTCACACGCTTCGTGACCGTCAGCGCCGCAGCGCTGTCGGTGCTGCTGATCATCGCCTCGGTGCTGCTGATCGGCAACACCATCCGGCTTTCGCTCTACGCCCGCCGGCGCGAGGTCGAGGTGATGAAGCTGGTTGGCGCGACCGACTGGTTCATCCGCTGGCCGTTCGTGATCGAGGGCGTGATCATCGGTGCGCTCGGCGCGGTTCTCGCGATCGGCGTGCTCGGTCTCTCGAAGATCGCCCTGCTCGACCCGCTCGCGAATAACTTCGCGCTGGTCGCAGCCCCACGAACGATCTCGTTCCTGCCGCTGGTGCTTGTGCTGCTGGTCGCCGGCATCCTGGTCTCGGCGTTCGGCTCGGGTCTCTCGCTGCGTCGCTTCCTGCGCGTGTGAGCGCGGCCGCGGCGCTGCATCCGGCGGTCAGGAACGCAGCAGCCGGCAGGCAAGCTGGATCGCCAGCCGGTCGTCGGCGTCGGCAAGGTCGACGCCAAGCAACTGCTCGGCGCGCCGGATGCGGGCGGTGACGGTGTTGCGGTGGATCGCCAGCGAGGCCGCGGTCGACGCGGTCGACGACTCCGCCGTCAGGTAGTGCTCGAGCGTTGTCAGCAGTTCCGGCTCGGCGTCGAGTAACGGCGCCAGCAACGACTCGGCGTGCGGTCGCAGTGCCAGCTGATTCCCGGGAGCGAGCAGCAGCTTCCGCGCGTCCTGCTCGCCGACGGCGGTGACCTTCGGCGAGGATCCCGTCGCGCGCGCCAGCAGCCACGCCTCGTGCGCCTCCGCCAGCGTCCTGCGGATCCCGCGCAGGCCAGCGTGTGGACTGCCGACGCCGCCGCACAGCGCCAGGGTGGGAGCCGCCGCATCAACCGCCTCACGGACATCGCGCACCAGCGCCCGCTGCCATTCCGAGGCTGGCTCGCTCGCCGAGGTCACCCAGCCACACCAACCATCTTCGACCCTGACGATCACCGTGCCCGTGCTGGAACCGGCATGCTCGGCGATCAGCTGCTCGACCCGATGGGCGATCGGCGCCGGGATCCGGCTGGCGGCCTGCGGCAGCCGTAGCTCCACGCCGGCGTGCCAGCCCGCGGTCCGCCAGCCGGCGGTGAGCAGACGCTCCGCGAGCTGAGGCGGCGGGTCGTCGTCCATCTGCTGCAGGTCCTTGATCAGGGCCACCTGCATGCGCGCGTCGCGCTCGGCCAGCACCTGGCGCTTCGCAAAGACTCCCGCGAGCCCGGCGCCCGCGACCTCCAGCGCCGCCACGGTCGCTGCGGCCGTGGTCGGACCGGCGTCGACCGGACCGCAGACGAGCCAGGCGGCTGGAGCGCTCTCGAGCACCACTGGCACGGAGATCATCAGCCCGCCGCGAGTCACGGCCGGGAGCGTTCGCGGGGCGGTGGCGAGCAGCTCCGGCTGGATCTCGGCTTCGTGTCCGCCGGCAATCGCGGTTCCGTCGCTGTCGATGATCGAAACCGGCGCCTTCAGCACGCCGCCGAGCCGCGCGACCGCCAGCTCAGGGTCCGCGCCAGCGTGCGCAACCGTACGCGCCGACCTGATGACGAGCTCGGCCTCCGTGAGCAGCGGGGCATGGATCAGGCGGCCCAGCGCGTTCGCGAGCATCCACGGCGTGCGCGCATGGACCGCGAGCGCGCAGACCTCGAACATGTCCGCGATGCGAGCCGTGGAGCGCGAGGCGATCGTCGCGTCGAGGATCAGCAATGCTCCGTTGCCCTCAGCGAGGTTACGGAGGGCGAGGTCGGCGTCGAGCTCGCTGCTGTCGGACCGGTGCTCGAGGATCACCACGCTGCCGGCCGCTACCGGGTGCGTCAGCCGCCGCAGCACAAGCACGTCGGTGGCCCGGCGGTCGAGCCCGGCGCGACCGCCAACGAACGCGGCGCCAGCCAGCGCGTCAACCGCGAGGAGGTCGCGGACGGTCGGCTGCAGGTCAGTCATCGCCGTCACCGAGCTGGTAGCCGAACGCTTGCGGATCCACGTGACGCGACGGTCCCGGCCGAGACCACTCAGCGCTCGCGGGCAGCGCGATGACCGACACCTCGAGGCCGTGGTGGATGCTCTCGCAGCTGATCGGGTCGAGCGTGTGGCGGTCGAGCACGACGATCGGCTCCGGTGTCGCTGCGACCACTGCCCCGTCGCACAGCGCGAGCAGATACTCGGTTTGAAGCTCCAGCCGCAACGTCGAATGGCTGCCTTGACTGGCGATCAGGACCGACCCGCGACCGCCGCCGGCGTGTGAGACCTCCAGGACACGACCTTCACCCAGCTGCCGGGCACCGACGGCTCGCGCAAGCTCGCCCGGGTGTTGGGCGTGATCGGCGTCATGGCCGAATCGCAGCGCCCGGGCGATCCCGCCCGCGATCGCGTTCGTGCGCAATGCCGCGGCTGAGAGCGGGTAGCAGGCGCACGCCGCCCACCCACCGAACGGCGCCATGGTCGCGCGCGCCAACTCCTCGGCGCGCGTGCCGTCGGTCACGTCGAGGATGATCGCCTCGCCGGTGACGCTGGCGCCGGCCAGCGGGCCGGCGTTCAGGCCCGCGGCGTGCAAAACCGTGTGGTCAAGCCTCGGGTATGCGCGGCCCATCGCATCGAAGTCGAGTAGCGGCAGCCCCAGCCGGGCCGCAACCAGGATCGGCGGGAAGAAGTTGACGCCGGCTCCCTCGAGTGCGAACACACCTTTCGCCCGGCGTCCGAGATGGTGCTCAAGCGCGCGAAACGCCCGCGTGAACTCGTCTCCGGTGGGCAGCAGCTCGGAGGTGATCGCCGGCGATCCCACCATCCCGGAGGCGATCACGAGATCATCGTCCGCGAGCTGCGCGCCGTCGCTGACGGCGACGGCTCCGCCCTTGAGCGACATGCGCACCAGCAGCATCCACGGCCGCGGATCGCCGCCCCCGCCGCCGGACCCGAGGATCTGGGCACCGCGCGCGAGGTCGGGGAGGTGCGTGCTGTCGAGAGCGGTGACTGCCAGCGACGAGATCCTCCGCGGCCCACTAAGCCAGCGTCTCGACCGGCACGAAAGGTTCCTTCAGGCCGAAGGCACCCGGTCCGAAGACCGCAAGCGCGGCTTCGGTACGCATCACCGGCGGGGTGGAGATCGCGAAGACCCGCACACGCTGACCATAGCGAATGCTCTCGGTCGTGATCGGCTCTGCTGTGTCCGCGTCGAGGGTGCAGATCAGGTCGGGAACGATCGCCGCGGTCTGGTCACCGAGCCGTGCGACCAGGTACTCGTTCTGGAAGCGCAGCTCGACCCGAGGACCCGTCTGCATCGGCGCCAGCCAGGCGCTGCCGTGCGTGAAGCCGTCGGTGGTCCGGCGCAGCACGTCGACCACCTTACCGGTGAACAGAACCCGTCCGTGGCTGTAGAGGGTTGCGCGTAGTGCCTCCGCGAGCGCAGCGAACGGATCGAGATGCTGTTCGCGAGCCTCGCGGATCGCGCGACCCAGCCGCAGTGCCAGGGACAGCGTGTGCGGGATCGCCGTGCGCTTCATGTCCGCGCCCGACATCGGATAGTCGGCGATCTGGGCGGCGCCACCCATGCGGATCGTCACCGCCCGGGCGTAGCGCTCCATCCGCTGGTTGTCGGTACCGGTGTCGATGAGACCGGAGGAGCCGTGCTCATCGGCCAGTGAGAGCGGGGAGCCGCCCACGCCGTAGACGCCGAAGGTCTCCATCTGCAGCTCCGGGAAGGCGCGGCCCATGCCGTCGGCGTCGATCACCGGCAGCCCGGTACGGGCTGCCACCACCAGCGGGATCATCGAATTCAGGCCGCCGCACTCGACCGGCATCGTGGCGTCGGCGCGGCGTCCGAGGTGCGTCTCGAGCGTGCGTAGCGCGCGCACGCCCTCGTCGCCAGCGGGGATCTTCTCGATGAACACGCTGGGGGCACCCATCATCGAGGTGGGGATCACCAGCGCATCGTCGGCGACCTCCTCGGGATCGAGCAGCGTGACGCGGCCGCCACCGCGCAGCTCCGACTCCACCAGCAGACGCCCGATCGTCGGGTTGCCACCGCCGCCCGCACCCAACAGCGCCGCGCCGCGGGCGAGGTCCTTCAGATCGGTGAGCAGCAGTTCACGCATGCGTCACCGCCAGCGGCGCGATTTTCACGTCGTAGCCGAATACCTCGGGACCGACCAGCGCCAGACCCTCCGGGGTGTGCCAGCGCGGGTCGGCCGGAGCGCCGACGACGCTGACGCGACAGCCGTAGCGCAGCGTCTCGGTGGTGATCGGGGAACCGTGCTCTCGGTCGAGAACGATGATCAGATCCGGTGTGCAGGCGATCGCCTCACCATCGATTTCCGCCAGCAGGTTCTCGTTCTGAAAGTGCAGCGTCAGCTCATGGTCGGCGTCTGGGCCACTGCCATCGATCCGTGCTGTGCCGCGTGCGAAGCCGCCAAGCGTGCGCCGCTCGACATCCACGACCTTACCGTCGAAGAGGCGTCGGCCATCGAGCTTCTCGGTCACGGCTGCCACCGGGTCCTCATGTGCGAGCCGCGTCGCCCGGAGGAGCCTGCCGAGCTCCTCGCAGAGCGTCAGCGTTCCCGGGACGATGCCCCGGGCCAGCTGCTCACCGCTCATCGCGTACGGCGCCATCATCGCGCGGCAGCCCATCTGCACCGTCGCGGTCCTTGCGAAGCGCTCGGCCCAGCGGTTGTCGATCGCGTCGACCACGAGCGTATTGCCCTTCTCGTCGGCCAGCGAAAGCGGCGTCGCCGAGACGCCGGCAACGGTGAAGAGCACCATCTGCACCTCCGGGAAGGCGCGTCCCATGCCGTCGCCGTCGACCACCGGCAGATGGCGTGCGGCAGCTGTTGCCAGCGGGATCAGCGAGTTCATGCCGCCTGCCTCGATCGAGACGGTGTGCGTCGCCCGCTGGCCGAGCACCTGCTCGATGGCCGCGAGCGCCGCGAGGCCCTCGTCGCCGCTCGGAGGCTTCTCGCCGCTAACCGTCGGGGCGCCAATCTCCGCCGTGGGGATGATGAAGGCATCGGGCGGTACCTCGTCGATGTCGACGACGGTCACCGGCCCGTGCCGACGGATCGCCTGCTCGACCAGCAGCCGTCCGATGTAGGGGTTGCCGCCGCCGCCGGTGCCGAGCACCGCGGCGCCGGCGGCGATGTCGGCGATCGCTTCGACTCCGAGCTCACGCATGGGTCAGATCCGCCAGCTGGAGGTCGCCAACGGCCTTGACTCTGATCCGCGTCGCGTTGCCGGGCAAATACGCAAGCGGAACCTCCTCCACGTCGAAGATCTCGACGGTGCCAGGTCGCGCCCCGGCGAGGATGGCTTGCTCGATCGCCTCCTGCTTGGCCTGCTCGAGCACTTCCTCCCGGCTGCTGCCGTCGACCGCGAACATCCGATCGACCTCGCCGCCGACCTGGGCGATCGCTGCACCGATCGCGTTGGCGACCGCGAAGTGCTCGGGCCGGTACACCGACTCGGCGACCGCCAGATCCTCGGGCACCAGGATCGAGCCGCCGCCGACCGCGACGACCGGGAGCGGTGTCGCGCTGGTGCGCATCCGGTCGACCGCCTCGGCGATGTCCTCGGCGATCCGCGCGAGTGCCGCATCGACCAGACGCGGGTCGAGGCCGGCGACACGCTCGCTGTCGCCGATGTCGGCCAGGCCGGCGGCAACCGCGATATCGGTCGCCGTTAGCGTCTCGCCCCCGAACACCAGTGCTCGCTCAGTGAGCTCGTAGCCGACGGAGCGGGGGCCGACCACGGGCTCCTGTGCCGAGCCGCTGACCAGCGAGCCGCCGCCGATGCCGAAGCTGATCAGGTCGGGCATCCGGAAGTTCGTCCGCACGCCGCCGATGTCGACCTCGGTCGAGGCCTCGCGCGGGAAGCCCTTCTGGAGGATGCCGACGTCCGAGGTCGTGCCGCCCACGTCGACCACGGCACAGTCCGTGAGCCCGGAGAGGAACGCCGCGCCGCGCATCGAGTTGGTCGGTCCTGACGCGAACGTGGCAACCGGATAGAGGCGCGCGTGCGCGATGTCCATCAGCGTGCCGTCGTTCTGAGAGAGGTAGAGCGGCGCCGTGATGCCCGCGTCGTGGATCGCGCGCGCGAACCCGTCGGTGATCTCCTCCGCCAGCGGGCGCAGGCTGGCGTTGACGATCGTCGCGTTCTCACGCTCCAACAGGCCCATCCGCCCGACTTCGTGCGAGACCGAGATGTGCGCGTCGGGCAGCACCTCGCGGATGATCTCGGCCGCCTCGTCCTCGAACTCGGGCTGTACAGGGCTGAACACGCTGGCGATGGCGACCGTCCCGATGGACTTCGTGGCGATGTCCTCGGCCGCGGCACGCAGCTCGTCCGGGCGCAGCGCCGAGATCTCACGACCGTCGAACTCATGACCGCCGTGGCACATGTACGTGTGCCTGCCGAGCACTGCGGCCAACCGCTCGGGCCAATCGACCATCGGCGGCAGCGCCCGGGTCGCGGGCAGGCCCAGTCGCACCGCCGCAGTGGGCGCCAGCCGCCGACCTTCGACGAGCGCGTTGGTGAACTGGGTGGTGCCGATCATCACGGCGCTGACGTCGGCTGGCTCGAACTGGCGTTGCTCGGCCAGGTGCCTGAGCGCCGCGACGATCCCATCGGTGACGTCCGGGGTGGTGCTTGTCTTGACGGCTGCGAGCACCGCTTCGCCGTCCATCAGGACCGCGTCGGTGTTGGTCCCGCCGACATCGATACCAATACGCATAGGTCTCCTTCGACTCGTTGGCTCTCGGTCAGGACTCGGAATACGGCAGGGTGGCGGGTGCGGCGTCCGGTTCGCCGACTGCCTCGACCGCGTGGTGCGTTCCCCAGGCGCTCGCCAGGCCGAGCTTGCCCGCAAGCGTGTAGAGCACGAACGCGGCGATCAGGGAGTTCAGCGCGGCGATGCCCCAGTCGACGTACTTGCCGATCAGGAACGACGCGATCCAGATGATCAGGGAGGCCGGCACCAGGTTGGGGGTGCTGCTCGGGAGCGAGCCGCTCTGACGCGACTCCTGCAGCGGCCTCGCGTGGGCGCGCACGATCCAGTACTCGGCGGCCATGATCCCGGCGATCGGCGGGACCGCGATGCCGAGCGTGTCGAGGAAGGTCTCGAAGTGGTTGAGGATGCCCGCCGCCGCGAGGCCGGTGCCGACCGCGCCCACGATCAGCGTCACCAGCGGACGGCTGAATCGTTTGCTCAGCAGCTGGTCGCCGGCATTCACGATGCCGAGGCTCGACGAGTACAAGTTCCAGTCGTTGATCTTAATGGTCGCGGTAATCAGGATGATCAAGCCGAGCGAGCCGGTGCTGGAGGTAACGATGTCGACGATCGAGGAAGACTTAACCGCATGCGCAAGCAGCGCGCCGATGATCCCGATCGCGTACTCCCCGAGCGTAACTGATAGCAGTGTCTGCTTGATTACGTCGCCAGCGGAGCGGTTGTACCGTGTCATGTCCGCAGTAATTACAGTGCCTACGATGAAGCCGCCGGCGACGACTGTCGTGCCGGCCGCGACGGTCAGGGCCGGGCCGGGGATGGCGCTGCTCCACAAGGCGCTGAATGAGTGCTTGGTGAGCTCCGAGCTGATCGCCCAGGCCGCCAGCGCCAGAAACGCCGGCACCGTGATGTACGCCGTCCAGGTCATCCACGAGAAGCCCCAGACCACGACCGCGGTAACGGCCGCGCCGCAGATCACCGTCCACGCCCACTCCGGCAGACCGCCGATCAGCGAATGCACGCCCTCGGCGAACACCGCGTTCTGGATGCCGAACCAGCCGATCAGGCTGATTGCGATCACGAGGCCAATCAGCGCCGACCCGGAGCGGCCGAACCCAAGCCAGCGCGACAGCACGCTGGTCGACAGACCCTCGCGCTGGCCGGCGATGCCGATCGCAACGGCGACGATCTCCAGGATCACGCAGCCCAGGGTGATCGCCAGCACCGCGTGCCAGAGCGTCATCCCGAATCCGAGCGTCGCGCCCAGCAGGAACTGCGATAGGCAGGCAAGCTGGCCGAACCGCTGCGTCGCGATGCTGAACCAGGAGTAGCGAGCTGATTGCGGCACTCGCTCCAGCGCGTAGTCGTCATGTCCAAGCTCGTGCTTGGATTCCTCCGGTGAGCCGCGTTTAGGGGTAATGGTGGCTGTTGCCATGGCGGTCCTTTCTCGAGGATCGGGATTGCGGGCTTTCGTACATTGAAAGCGAGCCGGCGAGATCACGCAATGGCGAATGTGCACAGTCACGAATAAACATATGTGCGTACTGTCCTTGGCCCTATGGAGGGTCGCTTTTGTCCCCGTGGACGGTCAGTAGTCAGTGGGGCTGTACGTGCAACGTTACGACTGATGCTTATCGCGCCGCGGGCCTGGTAGGGCTGTACGGCTGCTGCCGCGGGCCGGCGCCGGGAGCTGGCTGCGCCGCCGCCCCGCGCCGCCGCCCGCATCGGCATCGGGGGGCACACGACCCGTAGCGGCTACGCTGACTGACGCATGCGCCGACCCGCCCAACGCTTGAACCTGACGCGCGCGGCGACGGTCGCCGTGGCGACCATCATCGTGCTGCTGATCGGCATCTTCCTCGGCGGGCACTCGGGCTGGATACCCGGAGGGGTACGCAGTGTCTTCGTCTCGCAGTCACAGCCGCAGCAGCGGTTGCAGACCGTGCTCAGCCTGATCCAGAAGGACTACTACCGGAAGACCAATCCGGAGAAGCTCACGAACACCGGCCTGCAGAGCCTCGTGACGAGTCTCGACGATCCCTACTCGCACTACTATCCGCCGTCACTGTACAAGTCGTTCGAGCAGCTGACCAACCCACAGGTGACAGGGATCGGCGTCTCGATCGACCCCGAGGAGGTCGATCACGGGCTCCTGATCGAGGAGGTGTTCTCCGGGTCGCCGGCTGCAAGCGCGGGCCTGAAGCACGGTGACGTGATTATCGGCGTCGGCGCCCGCAAGCTGGACGGCATCGGCGTCGACGCGGCCTCGAACCTGATCCGTGGCAAGGCCGGCACGACGGTCGCGCTGAAATTGAAGCGGGGGAAGCAGACGCTGACCGTGCGGATCGTCCGCCAGCAGGTGACGGTCCCGGTCGTCAGCTCGAAGCTGGTACACGCGGACGGCGCCACGCTCGGCGACGTCACCTACACGCAGTTCACGCAGGGCTCAGCGACGCAGCTCCGCAACGCGGTGCAGAAGGTGATCGGGGAAGGCGCAAAGGGCCTGATCCTCGACCTGCGCGACAACCCCGGCGGACTGCTCGAGCAGGCGGTGCAGGCTGCGAGCATCTTCATCCCGAGCGGCGTGATCGTCAGCACACGTGGCCGTGCGCAGCCGACGACCACCTACGACGCCACCGGCAACGCGATCTCGAGCGCGATCCCGATGGCCGTGCTGGTCGATCGCGGCACCGCCTCCTCGGCGGAGATCGTGACCGCGGCGCTGCAGGACCACAAGCGCGCCACCGTGATCGGCACCCACACCTACGGGAAAGGCGTCTTCCAGCAGATCTTCCCGCTCTCCTGGGGTGGCGGTCTCGACATCACGGTCGGCGAGTTCTTCACTCCGAACGGGCGCAACCTCGGCGGCGCTGGCGTCGCCGCTGGTCGCAGCGTGAAAGAGGGCGCCGGCGTGACCCCGAACATCTACGTCAAGGACAACCCGAAGAAGCCGGGCTCGGAGGTGCTGAAGGTTGCCGAGCGGACACTGGCGGGCAAGCTGAAGTGAAATGGCCACCCGCAGCCGGAGGAGCATCGCCCCGGCCCAGCGGCGAGAGCGATCGGTGGTGAGCCCGTGCCGGTCGCGCTGATCGTCCGCCACGGCAAGTTCCTGGTCGCGGAGCCGTTCTTCGCGGCCGGGCCGCGCGTCGCCATCAGCCGCGACTCGCGCTACGGGCCCGGCGACCTCGTCTCCCTGCAGCCGGTTGCCGGCGGTCGCCGGGGCGGTCGCGCCAAGGTGCTGCGGCGCTTGGGGCGTCCCGACAATGCCCGCGCCGTAATCGCCGCGTTGCTGATCGACCGAGACCAGGCGCCAGAGTTCGACGGGCAGGTGAGCGCCGCGGCAAGTGCGACCGCGCAGATCCCCATCGACGCCGGCGGCCGGCGCGACCTGCGCGAGCTGGCGACCTTCACCGTGGATCCCCGCACAGCTCGCGACTTCGACGACGCGATCTCCGCCGAGGTCCTGCCGGACGGGGGTGGCTGGCAGGTGTTCGTGCACATCGCCGACGTCAGTGCCTACGTCCGGCCGCGCGACCCGCTCGATCGCGAGGCGCTGCGACGCGGCACCTCGGTCTACGTGCCGGGGACGGTCGCCCCGATGTTGCCGCGAGAGCTCTCGAACGGCGCCTGCTCGCTGCTGCCGGGGCAGGACCGGCTCGCCGTGAGCGTTGAGCTGACGATCGGCGCGGACGGCGCCGTCAACCAGGCCGCGTTCCACCGCTCGCTGATCTGCTCCCGCGCGCGTCTCACCTACGAGCAGCTCGACGCGATGTTCGGTGGCGTCGGCCCAGGCGCCGAGGACGGCGACGGTGATTGGCTGACCGGACTTGCCGCCGCCCGGGCGGCGGCCCGCGCGCTCGGCGAGCGCCGGACGCGCGCCGGGGCGCTCGCGATCGAGAGCGCTGAGCCCGAGTTTCGATTCGACTCGGGCGGCAACGTCACCGGTCTGCGCCAGGTCAGCCAGACAGAGTCCCACCGGCTGATCGAGCAGCTGATGATCGCCGCCAACGAGGCCGTCGCGAAGTTCCTCGAGCGACGCAAGCTGCCCGCGCTCTACCGCGTGCACGAGCGGCCCGAGGCCGAGGCGGTGCGCCGGGCAATCGAGCAGCTGGCGTCGCTGGGAGTACCGACGCCGCCGGCGCCGACCGGCGGGATGACCCCGCAACAGGCGGAAACCCTCGCGGGCGAGGTGTCGCAGGCGGTCTCGGTCTGGATTGAGCGCCATCCTGGGGCGGGCGGCAGGGCACTGACGCGAATCGTGCTGCGGTCGCTGAAGCAGGCTTACTACGACCACGTAAACCGCGGTCACTCAGGGCTGCACCTGCTCAGCTATTGCCACTTCACCTCGCCGATCCGGCGCTACCCGGACCTGATCTGCCACCGATCGCTGCTTGCGGCGATCGACGGCGAGCCGCTGCCGGACCTCTCCTGGGTGGCGGCAATCGGACCGGTTACCTCGGCGGCGGAGCGGCGGGCACTGACCACCGAGCGCGACGCCGACGACATCGCGCGGGCGTTCCTGCTGCAGCGGCAGCTGGCGACTGGGGCCGGGGCTGGCGGCGGCGGAGTCGCGGCCGGCCCCGGCCCCGGCGCGTTCACCGGCGACCCGGAGGGAACCCCGTTCGACGGCGAGATCGTCTCGCTGATCGGGGCCGGCGCCTTCGTCAGCTTCGGGGACGACGGGGAGTTCGAGGGAATGCTGCCGGTGCGGCGGCTACGTGGCGACTGGTGGGAGCTGAACGAGGAGGGGACGGCGCTGATCGGCTCGCGGAGCGGCAGCACGCTGCGGATCGGCGACAGCATCCGGGTGCGGGTCGCCGGAATCGACGCGCCACGCGGGCGCGTCGATCTGATGCCGGCCTGAGGTGTGGCGATACGGCCTTCCGCGGTCTTGCCGCCGGGCCCGGTCCAGCGGGACCGGGCCCGAGCTGAGCCGGCTCCATCCAGGCACCGAATAGACTCGTGGTGCGATGGCGAAAGGTAAGCGGAAAGCGGTGCCAGGCGATGTGGCGAGGAACCGGCAGGCCTCGTTCCGCTACAACCTGCTCGAACGCTTCGAGTGCGGCATCGTCCTGACCGGCACCGAGGTCAAGTCGCTGCGCGATGGCAAGGCGCAGCTGAAGGACTCCTACGCGTCGATCCAGGACGGCGAGCTGTATCTGGTGGGCGCCTACATCGCCCCGTATCCGCCGGCCGCGCGGGAGAACCACGTCCCCGAGCGGACGCGTAAGCTGCTGCTGCACCGGGGCGAGATCGATCGTCTGGTCGGGCGCACGCAGGAGCGTGGCCTGACGCTGGTGCCGACGCGCATCTACTTCTCGGGGCCGCGGTCGATGGCGAAGGTCGAGATCGCCCTGGCTCGTGGCAAGGACCTGCACGATAAGCGCGAGTCGATCCGTGCCCGCGACACCGTGCGCGAGGTCCAGCGCGAGTTGCGCGAGCTGCAGCGCTGAGGCACTGACGCGGTGCGGTGCTGAGAGCGCGTTCGGCTGATGGCGAGCCGCAACGGTTGCCGTGAGCGCCGCGAGCGGCGGTGGCCGCGTAGTAGCCTCCGCAGCCGTGAACGAAGAACTGGGGCAGGAAGAGAAGCTGTACGCATCGCCACTGCTGCATTGGCCACAGCGGGTGAAGAACCTCGAGATCAAGCGCCAGATCGGAGAGCGCGCCGCGGCCTTCCTCGAGGACGGCACGACGATCGGGATCGGGTCCGGCTCGGCCGCGTACCTGACTCTCTGGGCGATCGGCCAGCGTGTACGGCGCGAGGGTTTGAACATCAAGCTGATGACCAGCTCCTACGAGACGGACCTGGCGGCGCGCGGCTTCGGCATCCAGACGCTGGAGCTGGGTTCGGCGGTGCCGGAGTGGGCGGTCGACGGCGCCGACGAGGTCGATCCCCACGGGCGGCTGCTGAAGGGGCGCGGCGGCGCGATGTTCATGGAGAAGCTGCTGTGGCACAGCGCCAAGCGCATGTACCTTGCGGTTGATGAGTCGAAGTATGTGCAGCGCCTCGGCCAGGGGTTCCCGATCCCGATCGAGGTCGACCGGCGCGGCGTCGGACTGCTCGCCAGGTGGCTCGATGAGCACGGCTCAACGCGCTACGGACTGCGGCTTGCGGGCGGGAAGGACGGTCCCGTGATCACTGAACGCGGGAACCTCGTCCTCGATGCCTGGTTCGACGAGATCCCGGCCGGCACCCATGCCGAGCTGAAGGGTCTCCCGGGCGTAATTGAGACCGGGTTGTTCGAGGGCTTCAAGTACGAGATCCTCTAGCCCCGGGATGGGGACTAGAACCCCGACGTTATATCGCCCTAAGTCGACCGAAACGATTGACAGTACCTGGTAAGGTGAAACGGGCGGAGAAGTCGAGTACCGTCGAACGGGTTTGCACCTAGATCTCTATATCGTCATCGGCAGCGCGATCGTCGGGCTACTGGTCGGAATGACCGGCGCTGGTGGCGGTGCTTTGATGACGCCGATGCTGGTGCTGCTGTTCGGTGTCACGCCGGCGAGTGCGATCTCCAGCGACCTCGTCGCCTCGGTTGTGATGCGGCCGGTCGGCGCCGCGGTCCACATGCGGGCAGGCACCATCCACAAGCGCCTGGTACTGCTGCTGGCCGCCGGCTCGGTGCCGGCGGCGGTGCTCGGGAGCTGGCTCCTCAGCCTGCTGGCCAAAGGTTCGAGCAACGCGAGCCAGCACATCGAGCTGGCGCTCGGCGCGGCCCTGCTGGTCGGCGCGATCGCGATGGTGTTGCGCGGGATGCTTGACCGTCGCAGCGGTCAGGAGCGTGACGGGCTCATCGCCGAGCTCGAGGTACGCCCGCTACAAACTTTCCTGATCGGTTTGATCGGCGGCCTGATCGTCGGCATGACCTCGGTCGGCGCCGGCTCGTTGATGATCGTGCTGCTGTTGTTCCTCTATCCGCGGATCAGCGCCAAGCAGCTTGTCGGCACGGACCTCGCGCAGGCTGTGCCGCTGACGCTCGCCGCCGCTCTCGGCTCATTCCTGTTCGGGCACGTCGAGTTCGGGCTGACGGTCTCGCTCCTGGTGGGCAGCGTCCCGGCTGTGTTCGTCGGCGCGCTGCTTTCCTCGCACATCTCCGACCGCTACATCCGGCCGGTGATCACCTTCGTGATCTGCGCCTCCGGGCTGAAATACCTGGGTCTGGGCGTGCGTTCGCTTGCAGGCACGATGATCGGCGTGGTGCTGGTCGCGCTGATCGTGCACCTGGTCGGCACGCGCCGGCGGGCGCATGCCGCTGAGCTGGAAGACGTCACGGAGCGGAAGGACGCCACCGTGCGGACGCCCGCGCCGCTCGGCTAGGCTGAGTGGCGATAGGCGCCGAGCGCTCCGGCGGGCGGCTCGCGTCGCGGCGCCGCAGTCGCCAGCTCCATCCAGTAAGCGAGGTGCAGGATGCCGGTCCGAGTAGCGATCAACGGGTTCGGTCGAATTGGTCGGGCGTTCCTGCGTTGTGCCCAGTTTCATACCGACACGATCACCGTCGTTGCGGTCAACGACCTCGAGGACGAGCGCACGAACGCCGCGCTCATCAGGCACGACTCCGTCTACCGGAGCTTCCCCGGCGAGGTGAGCGCCGGCGACGGCGTGATCACGATCGATGGTCATGAGATCCGCTCGCTGACGCAGCCGGATCCGCTGCAGCTGCCGTGGGACCAGCTCGGAGTCGACGTCGTGATCGAGTCGACCGGGGTGCTGAACACACGCGCGAGAGCAGCGAGTCATCTCCGCGCCGGCGCCCGGAAGGTCGTCATCTCGGGCCCGGCGGTGGGGCCCGAGCCGGTGGACGCAACCGTCGTACTTGGCGTCAACTTCGATGCCGTCTACGATCCCGCTCGCCATGACGTGATCTCGAACGGCTCCCGCACGGCGAACTGCCTGGCGCCGGTGGCGATGGTGCTGAACGACGCGGTCGGCATCGCGGGCGGCCACATGACGACGGTACACGCCTTCACGAACGACCAGCGGTTGCTCGACGGCCCCCATCCCGATCTGCGCCTGGCCCGCGCGGCGCCGCTGAACGTGGTCCCGACCTCGACGGCGGCGGCGGGATCGATCGGGCTCGTGATCCCGGAGCTCGATGGGCTGCTGGACGGCTTCACCCTGCGGGTGCCAACCGCCAACGGGTCGCTGCTGGAGCTCACGGTGCAGGCGCGGCGCGCCACCAGCATCGAGGAGATCAACGCGGCGTTTGCGCGCCGCGCCGATCAGGGCACGCTGGCGGGGATACTCGCCTACACCGACGAGCCCTATGTTTCCTCAGACGTGATCGGCTCGAGCTACTCGGCCGTCTTCGACAGCGGCCTGACGGGTGTCGTTGCGGGCGACAAGGTTCGCGTCGTCGCCTGGTACGACAACGAGTGGGGCTACGCCAGCAGGCTCGTGGACCTCGCCGCGCGCCTGCTGCCGTGAACCACCGCTAGCGGAAGTCGAGGTCGACCAGGTACGGCGAGAGGTACTGGGAGTCGATCTTGCTCGGCGGGAACCACAGCGGGTCGGTCGAGGCCTCCGACGCGGTGGGCACGCCGTCGACCAGCTGCGAGCGCAGGTAGAGCGGCGGCTTCGGACCGAGCATCAGTGCGTGCATAACCGGTCGAAACGGTCGGGGATCGAGATCGATCCCCGCTAGCGCGGCGATCGTCTCGGCGGCGGCGACCGCCTCCTGGGCCGAGACCCCGCCCTGCTTGATCGGGAAGTCGGTCGCGTCGCCGGCGGCAAAGACGCCGCTCACGTCGCGCACCCGGCCGTGCTTGTCGATCGGGATGAAGCCGCGCTCATCGGCCGGCAACCCCGGCAGTCCCGGACCGAACAGCTGCGGCAGCGCGACCAGCCGGTCGACCTGGAGCTCGCGGCCGTCGGGATCGACGAACAGCCGCGCGTCAGCGGAGACACGAGGCGTGGACTGCGTGAGCGTCACGACATGGCGACGATCGAGCGCCTCCTTCACCGCGTTGCTCGCCACTGTGCCGAAGACCGCCAGCGGCGCGTGCTCCGGGGTCACGATCGTGATCTCGGTCTGCACATCCATCTCGTAGGCGCGCTCGGCTGTCATCAGCGCCAGCTCATACAGCGGCAGGTGCCAGGCCTCCGCTTGCGGCGCGAGGAATGCGACGCTCTTCGTCAGGCCGTCCTCGATGTCCTGCAACAGGCCGTGGAGCTCGTCGTCGATCAGCCGGTAGTCGATGTTCAACGCGTGCGGGAAGCTCGGCTTGGCGATCGCGCCGACCGCCACCAGCAGGGCGTCGTAGCCGACGCTGCCGCCCATGTGCAGCTGCACCTTGCGCTCGCCGACGTCGATTGCGTCGACACGGTCGATCCGCAGGTCGAGGTCGAGGTCCGCCGCGATCCCATCGAGCTGGTAGCGTCGCGCCAGCGGCCCCGAGAAGGGCTCGCGCACGATCATCGGCCGGTAGATGAACTCGTGGTCGGCGGCGATCAGCGTGATCGACACACGCTCGCCTGCCAGCTGCCGCAGCGCCAGTACCGCTTCGAGTGCGGCGACGCCACCGCCGGCGATGACCACGTGCGTGGGATCCTCGCGAGCGTGAGATGAGGCTTCGGAGCCGGCTGCTTGCATCGACGCTTCCTTCATCTGGTTGGCTCACGCCCTGACCAGTCCGACCCGGTCATCTACTCGGCCACGATCAGGCCCCGGCAGGGCGGGTAAGCCGTTGCAATGTCGTATCGACGAGGGTACTCCGCGCCGCGGCTGGGCTCGTGCCCCATACGGCCAGCATGAGGCGAGGACCCAGCTCATGCCGACGCCCGCGGAACAGCGTTCCGTCAATTCTGCAGAAATACATGCATAATCAAAAGGCAACTTGGCGGGGGTCGTGGCAATTGCGTATCGTCCTAGCCAAGTCCTCGGACTGCAGTGCCAGCGACATACGAGCTGTGGGGGGCCTTTGTGCGCGTTGACGTCGACCGGGGGAGACACTCCGGAGATGCAGGTGGACCGCGGCACCGCGGCGTAGCTGCATCTCTGAGCACCTCGGGCGCATCGCTGATGGGAACCGACGAGCTGCGTACGCAGCAGCGCATAACCGGTCTGATCGCAGGCGGCGAGTCGATCGGAACCGTCCTCGATGAGATCTGCCTCGCGGTCGAGGCACGATGCTCGGGCGGCACCTGTTGCCTGGCGACGGTTGACCGCTCCGCGGGCGTGATGCGCTTCGCCGCCGGGCCTTCGACCTCGGTGTTGATCGAGACGTTGTGCGAGAACCAGCCGATTGGCCGCGACGGTGGGGCCTCCGGTGCCAGCGTCGCGCGGCGGGAGTGGCTGGTCTACCTCGACATCGCCGGCTCCGGCTTCAACGAGTCGTATGCGCGCACCGTCCTCGGTGCCGGGATCCGCGCCCTCTGGGTGCAGCCGGTGCTCAGCCGCGACGGCGAGGTGATCGCCGCGATCTCGGTCTCTCAGCAGGTGTCACGCGGGCCGAGCGCGCTTGAGCGCGCGTGGATCGAACAGCTTGCCGTCCTGGCCGGGCTCGCGCTCGAGCTCGACTCCGCGCGGCTGGAGTTCAGCCAGTGGATCCGGCACGACCGAGTCACGGGGCTGCTGAACCAGGTGAGCTTCTTCGAGCTCGTCGGGCGGCGCCTCGCGTCGGGCGACGATGGCTTCTCGGTGATGACGGTCGCGTTCGATCGTCTGCGTCTCGACGGCGACGTCGGCCATATTGCCTCCAGTCAGGTCCTGCGCGCGGCGGCCCAGCGGATCGCCGCCATGGTCGCCGGCCGGGGGGTGGCCGCCCATTTCGCCGCCGGTGAGTTCGCGGTGCTCGTCGATCGTCCCGGTGACGCATGCCCACTCGGCGACAGCCTGCTGGGAGCGTTCAGCGAGCCGGTCACGTTCGCGCTGGGGGAGCTGCTGCTGGCGCCGAAGATCGGGATCGCGAGAGCGGAGCCTGGCACCGACGTGCGGAGCCTGATCTCCGACGCGGAGGTCGCAATGCGCGACGCGGGCAACGGTGCGCAGAGCCAAGCCGCCGTCTACAGCGAGCACCTGCGCGCAAGCGTCGCCCGGCGGGTGAACCTCGGCGCGGATCTGCGTCGGGCGATCGAGAGCAACGAGCTGACGCTGTTCTACCAGCCGCTGATCGACCTGGGCGGCGGCGGCTGGCATGAAGTCGAGGCGCTGGTGCGCTGGCATCATCCGAAACGAGGCCTGCTGCTGCCGGGCCAGTTCATCGACGTGGCGGAGGAGTCGGGGCAGATCGTGGCGCTCGGACAGCAGGTGCTGAAGCTTGCGGTGGCGCAGGCCCGGCGCTGGCTCGAGGCCGGCGTCAAGCGCCGGATCGCCGTGAACGTGTCGCCGCAGCAGCTTGTCGATCCCCGCTTCGCGCGCGGGCTCGAGGATCTGCTTGCCGCTGTCGGTCTGAGCTCCGAGGTGATCATGCTCGAGATCACCGAGACCGAGCTGATGAAAGGTCTCGACTCGTTGATGATGACGCTTCTGGATCTGCGTGCCGCCGGTATCGATCTCCTGATCGACGACTTTGGCACCGGCCACTCATCGCTGTCGCGGCTACACGAGATGCCAATCACCGCGGTGAAGATCGACCGCAGCTTCGTCGTGCGCCTCGGGCACGGTCCGCAGGCCGAGACCGTGATCAGGGCGATCGCCGACATCGCCGCCAGCCACGGTTGCCGGGTGGTGGCCGAGGGCGTCGAGGACCACGACGCGGCGGTCGCTGTGCGACGCGCCGGCTGCGGCTACGCGCAGGGCTTCTACTTCGGCCGCCCGGTGCCAGCTGGCGCACTGGACGGCGGCCGGCCGGCGCTGGCGGCCTGAGCTACCAGCTGCGGCGCTCGGCCCTGAGTGCCGTCGCAATCATCACGGCGCTGAGTCCGGCGCCGCTGGGGCGCCGCGGGCGCCCACGTGTTTCGAGATTACGGCGAATGTCGCAGCTCTGTGGAGTCGTCCGCTTTCGGACATACGGTGGCGACATGGACCGACAACCGGAGCGTGACGAACTGACGTTGGCCGAGTACGGGCGGCTGCTTGAGGACATCAAGGCTCGGATCCGCAGTGCTCGTGTCCACGCCGCGTTGGCCGTCAATCAGAAGCTGATCGAGCTGTACTGGGGAATCGGACACCAGATCCTGCGGCAACGCGGCCAGGAGGGTTGGGGTACCCGGATCAGCACGCGGCTTGCTGCAGATTTGCGGCGAGAGTTTCCTGATATGAGAGGCCTAAGCCGGACCAACCTCCACTACATGCGAGTGCTTGCACAGGCTTGGCCGGTTTCTGACCGGGCAATTGTTCAACAGGTTGTTGAACAATTGCCGTGGGGGCACAACATCGTGCTGCTGACCAAGCTGAGGGACCGCTCTGCGCGGCTGTGGTACGCGCAGCAGGCGATCGAGCGCGGCTGGTCGAGGAAGGTACTGGAAGCACAGATTGTGACGCGGCTGCGCGATCGGGAAGGGAAGGCGATCAACAGCTTCACGCAGGTGCTGCCGCCCGCCGATTCGGAGCTTGTCCGCGACGCGATCAAAGATCCGTACAACTTCGAGTTCCTGGCGCTCGGCTCCGAGGCGAAGGAGCGTGACCTTGAGACCGCGCTGCTTCATCATGTCGAGTCCTTCCTGATGGAGATGGGGCGTGGGTTCGCGCTCGTCGGTCGCCAGTGGCCGCTGCACATCCCCGACGTCGACGGCGGTCCGGAACCCGAGTTCTTCATCGACCTGCTGTTCTTCAACTATCTCCTGAACCGGTTCGTGGTGATCGACTTGAAGGTCGAGGACTTCAAGCCCGAGTTCGTCGGGAAGATGAACTTCTACTTAACGGCGGTCGATGAGCTTGAGCGCCAACCTGGCCAGGAGGAGACGATTGGCTTGATCCTCTGCCCTGGTCGCAATCGCACCGTCACGGAGTGGACCCTCCGCCGCACCGATGCGCCGATGGCCATCTCGCGGTACATCACCGAGGGTGTCACGCTCTCGGAAGAGGCACCGGAGGAGATGCGGCACGCGCTGCCGGAGCTGCCGGAGCTCGCCGGTGAGCTCACCAGGGCTGTCCAGGAGAGACGGAGCGAGCCTTAAACCTCGTTGAGTCCTGGTGCGGGGTCGGTGACCGTCTTGCCGGCGGAGTCCTTGAAAGTCACTGACTTCGGCTGCGACGGGAAGGACGCGGTGAAGGCGTTGTGCTTGACCGGCACGGTGCGCGAGGCGCCGGAGTCCAGATGGACCGTGATCGTGGGATTGCCGTCCGGGACGAAGCCACCGAGGAGGTATCTGGTGACACCGTGAACGAAGGCGAATCCTGCGTTCTCAATCGCGCCATGCCGCAGGAAGCTGCTGACGGGGCCGCAGCTCCCGGCACCGTTACCTCCCTCTACTTCGGCTCGGCAGACGCCTTCGCTACCTGGGATGAGCCAGAGCGTGGTGCCGTTTCCCAGGTAGAGGTCGCGGGCCTGAGCGGCATCGAGCCCGAGGCTCGTGCCTGTCTGCATCTGTACCGACTCCCTGATGCGGAACGCACCGGTGCTCTCAGAGCTGTTGATCAGAAGCCGAACGGACCGGGGCTCACTGGACTGCTGAGCGGGTGGGGTATCGCGGAACATCGAGAAGTGCGCGCTCAGGCTCTTGGCGACAGTGGATGTCACCGCCAGCGGTACGAAGACGGAGCAGCGATCGCCAGGAACGCACCCTTTCGCGGGCACTTGGTAGGAGACGTCGATCTTAGGGGGCGCCGGTAGCGGAGAGGAGTGCATGCCTGACGATGTCGTGACGGCAACGCGAACCGCGGTCGCGCCGCCCGGCTTGCTGGCCCCGGGCCACCAGGCGACGTACCAGCCGTGCTCGACCGTCGCCTGGATTCGATCGCCGTCAGCGAGCACGAACGTCACAGCGCGGACCCCGGAGCCGGCTACGCCAATCGCGGCCGATAGCGTGTCGGGACCGGACGCGGCCGCGGCGATCTCAGCCTGCAGCGCGTCCTCACGCTTCGCGTAGCTACTGAACGAACTAGCGCTGTCCTGTGTCAGGTCAGCGTCGGGCTGATCGAGGGTCCGTTCCCGTGCGGCTGCGCTCCCGCACGTCTTCTGCGTGATCACGGGCAGCATCACCTTGCCGGACAGCACTGAGGCGTAGGCACGCACCGGGTAGCGGGTGGAGAGGTTCACGACCACGTGCGAGCCCTTCACGACACACTGCCACGGCTTATCGGCACGAGTGAAAGCGATCGCGGTATACGGCCCCCGAGCCTCTGCAGCTAACACGTCGGCGCTCGGCACGCTACCGCAGGCGGTGCGCGCTGCCGCGAGCGCGCTCGCCGTTGGCGCGGACGGCGTGGCGGTCCAGCCGGCGAAGGCGGCCGTCGTCCCGGTGGACAGCAATGCGACGGCGACGCCGGCGGCGGCTGCGAGCGCCAGCGCGCCCGCGCTCAGCACCAGCCAGCGCCGCAGCCAGCGTCGGCGCGGCCGATGCGCAGCCGCGCCGAGATCCGCTCGCCACCGTGGCGAGCTCGTGCTGGCGTCTCCTGTCGCGACCGGCGTCAGATACTCGCGCTCAGCGGCCGCGATCAGCTCGCGCTCCAATGTCGGGATCAGCGTCATTGAACCTTCTCCAACCGTTCACGCAAGCGGGCAAGACCGCGCTTGACTCTCTGTCTGACCAGGCTCTCCGAGCAGGCCAGCGACGCGGCCAGCTCGCGATACTCGCGCTCCTCGAGCACGCGACCGCTGACAGCTTCCCGGATCGGCTCGGAGAGTTCGTCGAGCGGCCCAAGTACCGCGCCGTCCAGCGACGCCAGGGTCTCGATCCGCTCGATTGTCTCGTCGTCGACATAGATCGTCGCCATGCCGAGACGGCGTCGTGCGATGTCCTCGACGCGGCCACGCTCGAGGCTGCGTGCCAGCATATGTCGAGCGATCCCGAACAGCCAGGCCCGCAGCTCGCCTCGCGCCTGGTCATAGCCGCCGATCGATGCGAGCGCCGCGGCGAAGGTCTCTGCCGTCAGGTCGGCCGCGACATCCGGTGTGGCGCTCCAGTGCAGGAAGTAGGCGAGCACCGTCTGCTCGTGCCGTCGATAGAGCTCCCCGAACGCCGCCGGCTCGGTCAGCGTCTTTAGCGCCAGCTTGGCATCGGTCTGCGGTCGCCCAGGGAATCCCATCACTGAGTCCTTACACGTTCTGGGCCCGCTGTGACAGCAAGAAGAAAGGCCCTGCAGCGGCAGGGCCTTGTATTAGTACACCCGCAGACCCCGGCCAGCCGCTGCACCAGGCCGGGGGTCTGCGGGCTCTGAGCCGGGCTAGTAGCGGCTCAGCTCTCTTGCGATGCCGGCCGGATGTGCCACTGGGTCGTGCGGACCCGGCGCGGCTGCTCGAGTACGATCCGCACCATGTCGCTGATATCTTCCGCGCGGAGATACTCGGCCAGCGAGGGGTCGCCCTCGGTACGGCCGCGGCCGATCGCAAACTCGGTCTCGATGCCGGCCGGGCAGATCGTCGTGACCCGGACGCCGCGGGGGCGAAGCTCGCGGTCGATCGAGCCGGCCAGCCCGACCTGGGCGAACTTGGTGCCCGCGTAGACCGCCTCGTCGTCTCCGCCGCGAAGGCCGGCGACGGACGAGATGATGACGATGTCGCCACCCTTACCGGCGGCGTCGAACTGACGTACCGCTGCACGGACCGACCAGACGGTGCCGGTGAAGTTGGTGTCGATCATCGTCGTGAGATCGTCGTCGGTGGGGTCGAGGATGCCGCCGTAGATGCCGATGCCGGCGTTGGCGATGAACGAGTCGAGCTGACCGAAGTGCTCGACCGCGGCGGCGACAAGCTCGTTGGAGTGGTTCGGCTGGCGTACATCGCCGACCACGGCGACGGCGACCTCGCTGCCGCCGAGCTCCTCGACGAGCGCGTCGAGGCGCTCCTTCCGGCGGGCGCCCAGGACGACGCGCGCCCCGGCCTTAACGAGGTCACGTGCCGTCGCGCGACCAACACCGGCGCTGGCGCCAGTGATCGCTACGACCGTTCCCTTCAGTGAGCGGTATTCAGACATGCATCATCCCTTCGGTGACGTCACTCAGCAGGCGACGTTCGCATAGGTTCGGATAAATCTTCCGGCGGGGCGGATGCCGCTGGCACGTGAGATCGACTTGGGCGCACCAGGGCCACGCTGCGGAGGCTACGGCGACCGCTTGCCGCAGTCCAATAAAAGATCCCTATGGCCTTGCCGGCACGGGAGCGCCGACGGACTCCAGGACGAGATCCAGCTCGGAGCGCGACTTGTCGATCACGCCCTGCGGCACGAACGTCGAGGCGAAGGCGCGTGCGGTAGCCGTTGCGTGTGCGGCGACAACGAGCAGCACCGTCCAGTGCGGCACGTCATCCCTGATGTAAAGCTTCTGCAGGTGCGCGGCCGCGTCCTTCGCGGCGACCGACTCCGGGACGACCGCGACGCCGACGCCGTGGCCGACGAGATCGAGCAGCACGTGGACGTCGCCGACGGTGATTGCGCTGTGGCGGCGACGATCCCGGCGCAGGAAGGATCGGTCGAGCACCTGTCGCGCCGCCCACGTGTCGGCGAAGTCCACGAACGGCTGGGATTCGAGCTCGTCCCAGCCGACCCGACCCGTCTCCCCGAGCGGCTGCCCCGGCGCGGTCAGGACGACGAATGGCTCCTCGCGCAATGACACCTCATGCGAGTCGGGCAGCGACGGCGCTCCGAGGTCCTCAGCATCGCGCGCGACGAGCGCGACATCCAGCTCACCCTGGCGCAGATGCTGCAACAGCACGGCTGAGGGTGCCTGCTCAAGCACCAGATCGAGCTTGTTCTGACCGGCGCAGAACGACGTGACCAGATCGGCGATGTCGACCAAGTCGCCCATGCACTGCTCGGTTCCGACTCTGGCGGAGCGCGGCCGCCCGGCCCTTGCTCTATCCGCCAGCTCCTGCTGCGCGGCGGACACGTCCGCGACGATCCGCCGGGCCGGGGAGAGGAAGGCCTGTCCCGCAGCCGTGAGCGACGCGCCACCGGCCCCGCGATCGAAGAGCCTGACCCGCAGCTCGCGCTCGAGCGCGCCGATCGACGAGGACATACCGGGCTGGGTGATGAACGCACGCTCCGCCGCCCGAGTGAAGTTGCCCTCCTCGGCCGCCGCTAGGAACAGTTCGAGCTGACGTACGTCCATAACGCGATTTACCTCCCCAGTCTCGTCGATCGTAGCCTCCGACGGTGTGCATCGGCTCTGGCCGCCATCGGTCGAACACCGTCATGTCGATGGGCAAGGCCGAGTAAGACGGCCAGCGGCATCCTCCAAGGGTACGCAGCGGACGATGAGCTGTGCACGACCCTCGGGTCGGAGCGGTGGCCAAGCGATCGAAAGTGCTCCAGAACCCCGCCGATCGCAACGCAGACGCAAAGGCCCGAGACGCAAATGCCCGTTATCCGGTGCCTGCGCTCGGGACGGCCAGCAGTGGCTTCGTGGTGTGAAGAAACCGTCTGAATTGGCCCCTGATCCTTACACACTCCGCTGCGCTGTCGATTATCGGGATGTCCGTTTATCGTCAGGAGGTCTCTGTTGTCGATCAGCAGCATTTCATCAACCGCAACCTCGTCCGCGAGTGTCGAGGCGGCTCAGAAGCAGCTCAAGGCCGACGAGGCGGCGCTGGCCAAGGACGAGGCTGCCAAGGCCTCTCAGGTAACGATCGCCGCCGATGAGGAGCGGGTCGTTGCCGATGAGGCGGCGATGGCCAGCGCGCAATTGGGCTCAACGGGCTTGTCGAGTACCTCCAGCTCTTCGAGCACCTCGAGCGAGGACAGCGGCTCAAGCGAGAACAGCGGCTCTGGCACCATCGACATCCTCGTGTAGGAAGGCGGGGCGCCAAGCGGGGTCTGGTTGACGAAGCTCCGACGACCACCATCGCGGCCACGGCAACAATCCCGAGCCCGGCTCTGACCGCGCTATACCGGAGCGCCTGCTGGAAATAGTCCCCACAGCACCGCGACGCACCCGACCGCGGTTGCTCCTTAGCTGCCCGGGTCACCGAAGCGGTGCTGAACGCCGACGCCGACGCCGCGTCCTAGTTCAGAAACACGATTTTCCCGCGTGGGTGCGGGCTGTCGCTTAGCGTGGCGGCGGCTACGACCTCGTCGAGTGCGAAGGTGGCGGCGACTGCCACGCGTAGTCCCTGCTGCTCATCGATCGCGCGGGCGACTGCGAGCCCGTGAGGAGCCGGGGGGTCGGCTGGGACACCGATGGCCGCCGCCTGCTCCGGGGTGCGCCGTGCGAAAGGTGCACGCGACGGGGACAGCGGGCATCGCCGTGCCGAAGAGCACGACCATCGCGTACGTCCACGCATCTTGTAAGCGCGTGAAGAACTGCAGGTGTTCGTCACGGCGCACGAGGAGCGCGAGATTTCCAATCGGGGTAGGGACGAGCGCGGGGGCCTTGCCGTCAGCAGCTCTGGGGTCACGATCATGCATCCACTCGCGCAGTCGCGCTGCATCCTCTGATGCCCGCCATTCGGCGATGTAGACCTTCGACCCAGCAGCGAGGCCGATCTTGGCTGCCTCGCGGCGCCAGACGCCGCCGTGAACTGATATCTGAGCGCGAATCTCGGGTCTGGATTCACCGCGCTCTTCCTCTTCGATACGAACCTCTTTGCCTTCCCGTGCAGCTCGATCGCGCATCTTCTGCAGTAGGCGCTTAGCTTCCTCACGGCCAAGCGTCGGCTGGCCGTTGACGCGGTCGAGATGAACGGCGGGCACTGCCCGCAGATCAGCCAGCCACAGCGGCTCGCGGTATTGCTCGATCACCTGAGTCGTTCCAGGCCGCTGGCGATGGGTACCGCCTAGCTGGTTAGATCGCTGAGTTCTTGGACAGCCTCATTCCCTGGTTGGAACCCGAGCACCCCGCTCAGCTCTTCGCTAGCGGAATCAGCTCGCCTTGACTCAGAGCGCTCGCGATGGCGATTGGACCGTGCCTGTCGACCGGCAGCTGTTTGCGTCTCGGAATCGCGTTGCACGTTATCTGAAGAGCCGTGCCGCCTCGAAGCTCTGGTTCCTCTCCCCGGATCTGGAGGCATGGAGACGCGGACACTGAGCTTGGTATCGAGCAGCGGTGTTTAGCGACGATCCTCGAGGATCACGACACGTTCTTCAAACCTGGTCATAGTCAGGGCGAAATCCGTCGTGAGACGTCCACCTCGGCAGAGTCCAGAGATGTACACGGAGATAGCCGCGCTCATCGAACGTTGTGAGGCGCCGTGCTCATTCCGACCGCAGTGGGTCTCCGGCAGTGAGCCCGATCGCTGATGCTTGGAGTAGATGGTTCAGTCGTGGGGCGAAGTCGAGCGCGGCGTGGCTCCAGCGTGGTACCTGCTCGTACAAAGCCTGGAGGGACGGCGTCGGGTGGGCTAGCTGGAACAAGTAAGCGGCGAGCGCGAGTGCTGTCGCCAGGAGGCTCTCTAGCTGCTCGATCGTCATGTCGCCAGCGCGGCTTAGTGCGGCCACGATCTCGTCGTGTGCCGCGAAGGAGTTGGTCTTGTACCGGCGGGCTCGTTCGGTGTCGACGTCCCCCTCGAGGCTTAACGGGACGTGGGTCAACAGATCACAGAACACCGGTAGCGAGGCGAGCGTCGTCGCAATCACGGTCGCGGTCTGGCTGGGGATCAGTCCGACGCGACCGTCGAGATCGTCGGTGATCACGTCACGCCATTGCTGCCACCCGCGCTCGGCCAATTCAAGGAGCAGTTCTTCCTTGCTGCTGTAGTACCGCCGCACGCCGGTGCGGTGTAGGCCAGCGCGGTCGGTGACCTGGGCAAGGGTGAGGAACCGGACGCCGCCGAGCTCAAACGCCAGCGACTCAGCCGCCGAGAGGAGATCCTCGGCGCGACGCATCTTGTCCTCGGCCGACCGAGCTCTTTGGCGCATCCCCTCAGGTTAACGCACTTGTGGCTGCGTTATCGCCCACGATGGTGCTAAGGTCGATTTAACGCATCACTAGGTGCGTTAAAGCATATATGACCTTCAGGAAGAGATCCTTCATGCAAGCTGTCCAGGCCACCCAATTCGGGGGCCCGTCCGTGCTCTCGCTCATCGAGCTGCCGGATCCGAAACCCGGGCCGGGCGAAATTGCCGTGAACGTCACTCACGCAGCGGTCGGGCTCGTCGACGTCTTCATCCGTCAAGGGCTGTTCAAGGACCGCTCGGGGCTACCACAGCCGCCGTTCGTTCCCGGGCTCGAGGCCGCAGGGACTGTCCGCGAGCTCGGCCACGGAGTCACCGACTTCGCGGTCGGCGAGAAAGTCGTCACGTTCTCGGCGACCGGTACCGGTGGATACGCATCCCTGCTCATCAGCCCCGAAGCGCTCGTCGTGTCCACCGACGGCTACGACATCGACCCCGCGCTCATCGCTGCCGCGGTGCCCAACGCCACGATGGCCTACCTCGCACTTGCCAACGTCGCTCACATGGCCGAGGGCGAGAGCATCCTCATCCACGGCGCGCTGGGCGGGTTCGCCTCGGCGTTCCCTGGCATGGCACGACAACTCGGCGCATCCCGCGTCGTCGGCTCGGTCCGCACGAGCAAGCTCAGCGCAGCTGCCACCACCAAACTGCCTTACGACCAGATCATCGATTCCGGCGAGCTGCCCGACGCCGTTCACGGCGAGAAGTTCGACATCATCATCGACGCCGTCGGCGGCAGGCTCCGCACGATCAGCCTCGACCTCCTCGCATCCGGTGGACGACTCGTGCTCGGCGGCAACGCCAGCGGCGACTGGGAACACACAATCGAGAGCAACCAACTCTGGTCCGGCGGACTCACCGTGTCTGGATTCAACGCCGGCGCCTACATCCCGACCCACCTCGCCGAACTCCGGCCCGCCGCCGAGGCAGCACTGCAAGCCGTGTCGGCCGGACTCGGAAATATGGCAGTCGACATCCTGCCCCTCTCCGAGGCCGTCACTGCGCATGAGCGGATGGAAAGCCGCGAACTCGACGGACGCATCGTCCTCGCCTCTGGGAATGTCTGCTGACTGCACCGCCTGCCGAGAGGTCGGTAGAGCCACAAGGGGGGGGAATGGATCGCACGCGCGAAAGGGCCGTCGGCGTAGTCCGCCGATCAGACCGCCGTTGGTGATGCCTGAGGGCTTTCGGGCGCACCGACGTGATCGCGCAGATCAGCCCAGCCGATGTCCTTTGCGCCTAAGGACCCCCTTGGGCAGACACACGGATTCCGGGGTTTGAGGTAGGACCGAGTCCCGGCGCCCCCCGCGTCGAGTGCCAAGGTCCTATTCTGAGCGAATCTCAGGTGACCTCACAGAACCTCAAACCACGCAATAGCAGGCAAAACGCTCGGACGTGACCTCGATTTCCCGGTTCAAATCCGGGCGCCACGATATGAGCTGGCCTGGTTTTGGCGGGGGTAGATCAGAGTCTCCACGATCATGGGGGAACCTCAATGTCCCGCGGTCGGCGGGCCAGGGCTCCCCGCTAGCACCCCCTCTGAGAGTGCCCCTCTGGGCTGGAAGCTCGCGCGTACGCTCTTGCCATGCCTTCCTCAATTTCTGCTTACGCAACTCCCGGAGCCAGCGCCCCGTTCGCCAGGACCACCATTCAGCGCCGCGACGTCGGGCCCAAGGATGTACGAATCAAAGTCCGCTTCTGCGGCATCTGCCATTCAGACATTCACACGGGTAGGGATGAATGGGGCGGCACGCACTTCCCGCTGGTACCCGGTCACGAGATCGCCGGAACTGTTGAAGAGGTCGGCAGGGAGGTCACGAAGTTCAAGGTCGGTGACCGCGTCGGTGTCGGCTGCATGGTTAACTCCTGCGGCGAATGCCGGTTCTGTAAGGTCGGCGAGGAGCAGTTCTGCGAGAAGCAGGTTCAGACCTACAACTCGCAGGACGTCGACGGGACCTGGACTGATGGCGGTTACTCCCAGGAGATCGTCGTCGTCGAGAGCTTCGTCGTGAACATTCCTGACGCGATCGCCCTCGATGTTGCCGCGCCGTTGCTGTGCGCGGGCATTACCCTGTACTCGCCGCTGAGGCACTGGCACGCCGGCCCCGGCAAGCGGGTCGGGATCGTTGGCCTCGGCGGACTCGGTCACGTCGGCGTTAAGATCGCCGCTGCCCTCGGCGCCGAGGTCACTGTGTTCTCGCGCTCTGATGCGAAAAAGGCCGACGCCGGGGCGCTAGGCGCCCATCATTACCTGAACACGTCCAAGCCGGAGACGTTCGAGGCCAACGCGGGGAGCTTTGATCTGATCATCAACACTGTGTCGGCACCGTTGGACATGACTTCATATCTGAATCTGCTTGATGTTGATGGGACGGTCGTCAACGTCGGCGCACCGCCCTCGGACACCAGCATCGAGCTGCACCCCTTCAGCTTGATCATGGGACGCAAGAGCTGGGCCGGATCACCAATCGGCGGGATCCGCGAAACCCAGGAGATGCTCGACTTCTGCGCCGCGCACGACATCGGCGCAGAGATCGAGCTGATCTCCGCCGAGCAGATCGATCAGGCCTGGGACCGCGTCGTCAACTCCGATGTCCACTACCGCTTCGTGATCGACACGGCAACCATCTGAGCTGATGATCAACAGATGCGAATCTTCGTAATCGGCGTCTCCGGGTAGATCGCCTCGGCAATAGTTCCTGAGCTGATCGCGAGCGGGCATGAGGTACTCGGTCTCGCACGGCCGGACAGCTCGGTCGCCGCCATCGCGGCGCTCGGCGCGGGGGGCCTCCGGGGTGATCTCAACGACCTCGAGGGGCTGCGTAAGACAGCGGCCCGGGCCGACGAGGCCATCCACCTCGCGTTCGACCACGCTCGAATGCAAGCCGGTGGCTGGCCGGGAACTGCCGCCATCTCACGCCAACCGCACCGCTCGCAGGAGCGAGTCGTTCCCGCAAACGTGGCCCAATCGTGTGGTTCAAGATGGGCCTGACTACGGACGAGCGGATCTCGACGAATTCGTCCTCTGAAGTGGTGCCCCCACGGGCAAGATCGGCCTCTGCCGGTGCCTCCCGGGAACACGAAACCCCCGCGATTTGCGGGGCTTTGAGAAGCGGCTGAAGGGGCTCGAACCCTCGACCTTCTGCATGGCAAGCAGACGCTCTAGCCATCTGAGCTACAGCCGCATATGGGATGTGTGAGTATAGCCGCCAGGGGGTCGGCGCGTCGTCTCAGCCGAGCCCCTGACGCGCCGCCAGCGGGCGGCGCGCTCACCCCGCGCTTGCAAAGTCGCGGCCTGTCCGCTGACGGACCCGAGTAATCTTCACTGCTCAGTCGTCTACACATATGTGCCTGTAACAGACGTCATCCATGGTGAGGGCAATGTCCCAGCAAGCAAGCAGTATCTCGGACGCGCAGCAGCAAGTGGAGCAGGCTCAGGCTGCGCTCGATCGCGTGCAGCGCGCATTGGAGGCCGCCACCGAGGCCGGTGCCGGCGGTGGGAGGCGGGGCGGCAAGTCGCGCCGCGGGTTCCGCCGGCTGATCCTGCTGGCCGCCATCGCCACCGGCGGCTACTACGCCGCCAAGAAGTATCTCGGCGGCGGCAGCAGCGAGCCGTCCGCGAGCTGAGGCCGGTAGCGCCGGTGCCGCCAGCGCCAGTAGCTATGTGACGCGCACGACCGGCGCGTCGTGCACGCCATGGGCGTGTGCTCAAGCCACGGATACCCTTGGCTACATGCCGGAGCACTACCAGCGTCCGGGCTGGTTCACGACCAACGTCTTTAACCGCGGCGTCGCAATGCTGACGCGTGCTGGCGTCAGCGTCTACGGCTCGCGGATCCTCGAGGTGCGGGGCCGCATCTCCGGGCAGTGGCGACAGACGCCCGTCAACCTGTTGCGCTACGAAGGCGCGGACTACCTGATCGCGCCGCGTGGCCACACCCAGTGGGTGAAGAACCTGCGCGCGAGCGGCGAAGGCCGGCTGCGTCTCGGCCGTAACGCCAGGGCCTTCACGGCGGCCGAGCTTGCGGACGATGAGAAGCCCGCGCTACTGCGCGCCTACCTGAAGCGCTGGAAGCTCGAGGTTGGCGTGTTCTTCGGCGGCACCGGCTCTGACTCAACCGATGAGGAGCTGCGCCGCATCGCCCCTGACCATCCCGTTTTCCGCATCACCATCGACGCGGACTAGGCGGCGCGCCAACAGCGCGGGCGTGCAGGGTGCCCGGCCTACCAGCCAATGAGAGGCGACGACCGGAATCGAACCGGTGTATACGGCTTTGCAGGCCGCTGCGTAGCCACTCCGCCACGTCGCCAAGCACTCGTAGGGTAGCGAGCAAGCGCCGGCGAGGTTCTACCGGCGCGCTGGGGAGGGCGGTGTGCGGCTGGCGCGGATCAGCAGCCGCGCCGGCCACGGCTCGACGGTCGCCACGTCGCGCGCAGCCGCCGGCCGCGACATCGACGTGGCGCCATGAGTCGTACCGGTCTCATGACCTAACGGCCTGGCCCAGGGAGCGGTGGTGGTCGACCAGCTTTGCGACAGCCTCGTCGATCTGTGCGGCGGTTTCCTCGTGCTGCAACTCGCCGAACTCGTCGAACTTCTCGCCGGCGCGGGCGACGGGCAGCTCGAAGTCGGTGACGCGGGCGCCGGCGATGCCAAGTGCCTTGCGTAGGTGATCCTGCGCCCACACGGCCCCGTAGTCGGTGACGCTCGCGCCGATCACCAGCACCGGCTTGCCGTAGAGCGGCGCGCCCTTACCGACCGGGCGCGAGGCCCAGTCGACCAGGTTCTTCAGCACGCCCGGGATCGAGCCGTTGTACTCCGGCGTCGCGATCAGCACGGCGTCGGCGCCCTGAATCCGCGCACGCATGTCCTCGATCGCCTCGCCGGGCGCGTCCTCCGCGTCCTGGTTGAACGGGGGCAGGTCCGATAGGCGGTCGTAGAGCTCGAACTCCACCTCCGCCGGGGCCTGCCGTGCCGCGGCGCGGAGCAGGCCCGTGTTGTGGGAGCCTGCGCGCAGGCTCCCGGAAATCGCGAGGATCTTCGTCATTGGCTTATCTCTCTGTCTCGGTCCGGGGATGCGCCGCTAGGCGTTCTTCACGGCGGAGACGCCGAGGATGATCTTCACGGTGTTCGCGACCAGCAGGTTGCCGTTCGGCAGGATCTGGTTCCAGTCGAGGCCGAACTCGCGGCGGTCGATCTCGCCGGCGACCTCGAAGCCGACGCGCTGGTTGCCCCACGGGTCCTCGGCGCTCTCGCCGAACTCGCCGCTCAGCTCGATCGGCTTGGTGACGCCGTGCAGCGTGATCTCGCCGCTCAGCTTGATCTTGTCGTCCGCGTCCGGGCCGGTGCTCGTGGAGGTGAGCGTCAGCTGCGGGAACTGGTCGGCGTCGAAGAACTCCGGCGAGAGCAGATGCGCGTCGCGGTTCTCGTCGCCGGTCTCGATGCTGCCGGTCTCGACCTCGCCGTTGACGTCGAGCTTGCCGGCCTCGGCGATCAAGGTGCCGGTGAACTTCTTGAAGGACCCGCGCACGGTCGCCATGCCCATGTGGCGTACTTCGAAGCCGACGTTCGAGTGCGAGGGATCGACGGAGTAGGTGCCGGTGGGGACGGTCTCAGTGGTGGTAGTCATTGGTGCTCTTCCTTCCTGATGGTTGCATACGCAAAAGTTGAGGATTCAATCGACGGATTGATCGTAGCAGGAAATTGGTTGAGCTGTCAAGCAAATTGAGGCGGCTCTGCGGCTCCGGGGCCCGCGAGGGCAAAACCGCGGCATGTGGAGGTCAAGGCGGCCAGGAGCGTCCTGGCGCGTCCTGCAGCGGATGCGTGGCCGCGGTCGCCTGCCGGTGGCCGCTGAGAGAACTGCGGGTCGTGGCCGCTAGGCGGCTACAGCGAGGTGTCGTCCGCGAGCGCGCAAGCCTTGCTCGCAGCGGGCTCGTCGTCGACAGCACAGGCCGGGACGTCGTCGTCGGCGGTACAACAGCCGCCGGTGAACTCGTCGGCGCCGGGCAGGTGGCTGAGCAACTGCGCCAGCTGCTCGACGTCCTCCTGCGAGAAGTTTGCGAGGAAGAGGCGCTCGATCCCGGCGATGTGGGTGTAGCCGGCCTCACGGAGCTCTGCGTAGCCGGCCTCGGTGAGGTGGGCGTAGGAGACGCGGGCGTCGCGGTCACAGCTCACCCGCTCGATCAGGCCGGACTTGACGAGGCCGTCGACAAGCCGGGTGATGCCCGAGCGCGTCAGCATCGTGCGATTCGCCAGCTCGGACATCGAGAGCTGCTGGTCCTCGCTCTGCGCGAGGTTCAGCAGCACCTCGTAGTCATGAGTGGTGATCCCATGCGTGGCGACGAGCTCGGCGTCAAGCTCGCGCAGGATCATGGCGTGGCTCTTCAGATAGCTCAGCCACGCCGCGAGAGCGGCACCGTCGAGCTTCGTGTTCGGGGTGGCAACAGACATTGCTACACATCATAGTTGACTAGTCAACGGACTGTGTTTTGCTAGCCGCGCCGTGTGGAAGCTGGGAGGGAAACCGGGCTCCAGGCCCGGTTTCCCTCCCAGCTTCCCATGAAATCGCCTGGCAGCTCGCCGGCGCCCCGGGGCTAGGGCGCCGCGTGCGGCAACGGTTGCCCGGCGTGGCTTGAGGCTCACGCGCGCCGCGGGACCCACCGAGCTCCTCCGGGTGGGACCGTGATCCTCCAGGCGGGCTCTCCCTTGCATGTCACCATGATGGGTATGGCTGATGAGGTCCGGGTGTCCGCTGGGCACGAATCGACAAGTCGTGACCGGGCGGGTAGCCAGACCGTTACCGGCGACGGTCGCGGGCAGAACGCTGGCCTTAGGCGGGGACCTACTCTCGCTGGGCCGCCGGCGACCAGTGCCGTTGCGGCTGAGATGGTCGGTCCCGCGGGACCGACCGCGATCGAGGTTCGGGGTGCGCGCGCCAACAACCTGCGGGACATCGACCTTGACGTCCCGCTGAACCGGCTCGTCGCGATCACCGGGCTCTCCGGCTCGGGGAAGTCCTCGCTGGCGCTCGGCACGCTGTACGCCGAGGGCTCGCGCCGCTACCTGGATGCGCTCTCGACCTACACCCGTCGCCGGATCTCGCAAGCCGCCAAGCCCGATGTCGACCGCATCAGCTACCTGCCAAGCGCGATTGCGCTGCGCCAGCGCCCGCCACAGCCCGGCCCTCGCAGCACCGTCGGCACGCTGTCGGAGTCGCTCAACATCCTGCGGCTGATGTTCTCGCGCCTCGGCGCGCACATCTGCCCGAACGGGCACCGCGTCCCGCCCTCGCTACCGGCGATCATGTCGGAGCGGTGCACCTGCCCGGTCTGCGGCGTCGAGTTCAGCTTGCCGGGAGCCGAGTCGTTCGCCTTTAACAGCGCCGGTGCCTGCCCGGATTGCCGGGGTCTCGGCGAACGGCGCGAGATCGATCCGGACGCCCTCATCCCCGATCCCTCGCTCAGCCTGCAAGCAGGCGCGGTGGCTCCGTGGCGCGGGCCGATCCGCTCCAGCATGCCACTGGTCGCCCGGGAGCTCGGCGTCCGCATCGATGTCCCGTACGAGCAGCTCTCGGAGCGCGAGCGCGAGATCATCCTGCATGGCCCGGCCGAGAAGCACCGCATCCTGGTTGCGCTCGGCAAGGCCGGCGGCGTGCCGCTCAACGTCATGTTCGAGAACGCGTTCGCGACCGTCGAGAAGCTCGCCAGTCGCGAGGGTGAGGACGGCTCCGCCGGGTTCATGCGTGCCGACCGTTACTTCGTGCGCTCGGTGTGCCCGACCTGCCACGGCACGCGCCTGAGCGCCAAGGTGCGCTCGTCGCTCCTTGCAGACCAGAACCTCGCCGAAGTCTGCGCCCGGCCGCTCTCACAGCTCGAGGGGTTCGCGGACCAGGTGCTCGGCTGGGTCCCGGCGGCGATGCGAGAGCTGACCGCGCGACTTGTCGGGGAGTTCCGCCAGTCGCTTCACTCGCTGCTCGGCCTGGGGCTCAGCTACCTGTCACTTGACCGTTCCGGCGACTCCCTCGCGACCGGTGAGCGGCAGCGGATTCAGCTCGCCCACACCGTGCTCGAGCGGGCCACGGGTATGCTCTTCGTGCTTGACGAGCCCTCGATCGGCCTGCACCCGTCGAACGTCGCGGGGCTCATCGAAGTGCTCTGGGACCTTGTGCGATCGGGCAACTCGGTCCTTGTCGTCGACCACGACGTCGAGATCCTACGCGCGGCCCAGTACCTCATCGAGATGGGGCCCGGCGCCGGGCACCATGGTGGCGAGATCATCGTCCAGGGGACACCCGAGACGGTGGCGCGGTCAGCTGACTCGTTGATCGGCCCCTATCTGAACGGGCAGGCGGCGCAGCGCGTCAGGCCGGCGCGCGCGATCGACGCGAGCGCACAGGCACAGTCACAGTGGCTTGGTCTCGAGGTGGGTGAGCTCTTCAACCTCCACGGTGTCGCCGCCCGCTTCCCCCTGGGCGCCCTGACCGTCGTGACGGGCGTCTCGGGCGCGGGGAAGACCGGGCTTGTGCTGGACAGCCTCGCGCCGGCGCTGCAGGCCGAGCTCACGGGCCGGCGCCTGCCGTCCCACGTCCGCGCGCTGCAGGCGGCCGGGATCCGCAACCTGGTCGAGGTCGACTCAACGCCGATCGGCCGCAACGCGCGCTCGACGCCAGCCACCTACTCCGGCGTCTTCGACCTGATCCGGCCGCTGTTCTCTCAGACCGAGGCGGCGCGGGGCCGGGGCTGGAATGCCGGGCACTTCTCCTATAACGTCGCGGCCGGCCGCTGCCCGACGTGCGAGGGGCTCGGCGAGCTCAGCTTGGACGTGCAGTACCTGCCCGACGTCCCGGTGCTCTGCCCGGACTGCGACGGTCGCCGCTTCAGCTCCGAGACGCTGGAGATCACCTGGCACGGCCGCTCGATCGCCGATGTCCTGGAGCTGTCGATCGAGGAGGCGGTGGAGGTCTTCGCGGGCGAGCCGCGTATCCGGCGAATCCTGTCCTCGCTGGTGGAGGTGGGGCTCGGCTACCTCGTGCTGGGCGAGCCGACGCCCGCGCTCTCCGGCGGGGAGGCCCAGCGGCTGCGGCTCGCCAGCGAGCTGCGCAAAGGCCAGGACGGCATGCTCTTCATCTTCGACGAGCCCTCGATTGGCCTGCATCCACGCGATGTCGAGACGCTGCTCGGGGTCCTCGACCGGCTGGTGTCGGCCGGGGCGACCATCATCGTGATCGAGCACGATCTCGACGTGATCGCCAACGCCGACTGGATCGTGGACATCGGGCCGGGCGGCGGCGACCAGGGCGGCCGGGTCGTCGCGACCGGTACCCCTGAGCATATTCGGCACGACCGGCAAGGCGCGACCGGCGTCTGGCTGGACAGGCACCTCGCGCGGCGGCGCTCGGTGGCGCTGGACGGCACCTAGCGAGCGGACACTGGCTCGGTGGGCGGCGGCCGCGGCCGGATTCTGGGGCCGCCGTAGAATCGCACGCACTACGCAGGCACTACAGATGATGAGAACCTCATGAGTTGCACAACCATCCTTGTCGGTAAGAACGCGAGCTACGACGGATCGCCGCTGGTCGCCCGCAATGAGGACTCGGGGAATGGCGAGTTCAACCCGAAGAGAGTCATCGTCGTCCACCCCGACGAGCAGCCGCGCACGTACAGGAGCGTCATCGGCCATCTGCCCATCGAGCTGCCGGAGGAGCCGCTGCGGTACACGGCCGTGCCGAACGCGATCCTGACGGAGGGCGTCTGGGGCGAAGCGGGGATCAACGCGGCGAACGTCGGGATGAGCGCCACCGAGACCCTCACCACGAACGAGCGTGTGCTGGGCGCCGACCCCTTCGTCGAGTACCGCCCCGTCCACGGGAAGCCCGGGGATGCGGACTACGTGCCCGAGCGCCCGGGCGGCATCGGCGAGGAGGACTTCCTCACACTGGTGCTGCCGTACATCCGCACGGCCCGCGAGGGTGTCCTGCGGCTGGGCGCCCTGCTCGAGCGGTACGGCACGTATGAGATGAACGGTGTGGCCTTCAGCGACGCCGACGAGATCTGGTGGCTGGAGACCGTGGGCGGGCACCACTGGATCGCGAAGCGCGTCCCCGACGACAGCTACGTCACCATGCCCAACCAGCTTGGCATCGACCGCTTCGATCTTGACGATGCGCTGGGGGAGGGGCGGGAACACCTGGCCAGCGCCGACCTGCACACGTTCGTCGAGGACGATTTCCTCGATCTCTCGCTCTCCGGGGATTTCAATCCGCGCGACGCCTTCGGGTCGCACTCCGATGCCGATCATGTCTATAACACGCCGCGCGCCTGGTACATACAGCGCGTCCTCAACCCCTCCAGCGGGGAATGGGACGGCCCGAGCCCCCGATTCACTCCGTTCTCGGACGATTTGCCGTGGTGCCGGCGCCCCGAGCGCAAGGTGACGATCGAGGACATCAAGTACGTCCTCAGCTCGCACTACCAGGGCACGAAATACGATCCGTACTCGTCCGCGGGGACCGACGCCTCACGCAGCCTGCTGCGGCCCATCGGCATCAACCGCCACAGCCAGCTCTCGATCCTCCAGGTGCGCCCCTACCGCCCGGCCGCGAGCCGGGCGATCCAGTGGGTGGCGTTCGCCTCGAACCCGTTCAACACCCTGGTCCCGCTCTTCACCAGCGTCGAGCGGATGCCCGACTACGTGGCGGATACGACGGCCCGGGTTTCGACCGACAACTTTTACTGGGCGAGTCGGATCATCGCCGTGCTCGCCGACGCGCACTTCGGGGACCTGATCCCCGAGGTCGAGCGCTACCAGCAGACGACGCTGGCCGCCGGCCACGCCGGCGTGCGAGCCCTCGACTTGTCGTTGGCCGCGGCGGGCCAAGCTCTGGACGAGACGACCATCAGGCGCCGGCTGGCAGCGGCCAACGAGACCGTCGCCGCGACGATCAGGTCGGAGACGGACGACCTGATCGGCCGCCTGCTGCTCATGGCGAGCAACCGGATGCACAACCGCTTCTCGCGCTCCGACAGCTGACATCGCGCCGGCCGGCGCGACCGGAAGGGTGCGGCCGGCGTCTGGCTGGACAGGCACCTCGCGCGGCGGGGTTAGCGTCCGCGGACGCTCACTCCGACGCGATCGCTTCAAGCACGTCCAGCTTGGCCGCGCGCCGCGCCGGCCAGCTCGCGGCGGCCAAGCCGAGCAGGGCGGCGATCACGAGGAAGATGATCAGGCTGCCGATCGGGGCGGACAGGGTCGTGACGCCGCTGCGTCGCAGCGAGGATGAGAGCGCGAAGCCAAGCCCCGTGCCGACCACGATCCCGACGATCGCGCCAATGACCGCGATGATCATCGACTCGGCGCGAATCATCCACCGCACCTGGCGGCGACGCATCCCGACCGCGCGCAGCAGGCCGATCTCGTGGGTGCGCTCGAACACCGACAGGATCAGCGTGTTGACGATCCCGATCAGCGCGATCACGACCGCCAGGGCCAGCAGCACGTAGATCAGGTCGAGGATCTGGTTGACCATCTTCCGCTCGGAGCGCTCGAACTGGTCGCGGCTCTGGATGCTGAGGTTCGGGTACGCCTTCAGCGCCGTGTTCAGCGTGCGCTCGAAGCCGGTGGTGCCGGGGGCCGTCCGCACCAGGACGGCGTCGAGCAGCGGGTTATTGAAATGTGCCCGGAAGTAGGTGGCGCCGGTCAGGTAGCTGCCGACCACCGGGTTGGCCTTGAAGATGCCGCCGATGCGCATCGTCGTCCGTCCGGTCTGTGCAAACGTGACCGCGACGACCGAGCCGACGTGCAGGCCCTTCTCCTTCGCATCTTGCGAGTCGACCAGCAGCTCGCCGCGTGCCATCGCCGCCGCGGCCTGACCGGCGACCATGTCGAGGCGCACCGTCTGGTCGAGCTTCGCGGTGTTTGCCGCGCCCAGGGTCTGCAGCGAGCCGCGCAGCTCGAACTGGCCGGTATAGACGGCGGTGGTCGCCGCGGCGCCCGGTAGCTTCGCGACCGCCTGCGCAACCGCGGGGCTGATCGACTGCGAGCCGCCGATGATGTAGTTGGACGCGAGCGCGCTGTTCACTGCTGCCGTTGCCGACGCCGACAGCGAGCTGCCGAGCACCGCGATCGTCGACACCAGTGCCATACCGATCATCAGCGCGCTGGCCGTCTGTGCGGTGCGGTGCGGGTTGCGGGCGGAGTTGCGACGCCCGAGTCGTCCGGCGGCGCCGAGCAGGGCCGCCAGCGGGCGGCCCAAGATGTTGGCCAGCGGCTTGGCGATCGCCGGCAGCAGCACGACCGTGGCGACGAAGATCGCGAACGCGCCGACCCCGACCGGTAGTACGCGCGCGTGGACGATGCCCAGCGCCAGCAGCACCAGGCCGACCACGGCGGCGCCGGCACCGATCAGGAGTCGGCGGAGCCGCATCGCGGCGGTCTGAGTGGCTTCGTGATCGACGAGCGCCGCGACCGGCGGGATCCGCACGGCCCGCCGGGCGGGGATCACGGCCGACAACGTCGTGACGCCGATCCCGACGACCAGCGCCACGATCGGCGTCCGCGCGCGGAACACGAGCGGCGACGACGGCAGGGTGAGCCCGAAGACGCCGAGCAGCGCCTTGAGCCCGACGGCTGCGGCGACTCCAAGGCCAAGGCCGATCAGCGAGGCGACGACACCGGTGATGGCCGCCTCGGCCAGCACCGACCTGAACAGCTGCCGCCGGCTGGCGCCGACGACGCGCAGCAGCGCCAGCTCCCGGGTCCGCTGGCCGACGGTGATCGAGAACGTGTTGAAGATCGTGAAGCTGCCGACCAGCAGCGAGATCAGGGCGAAGATCAGCAGCGCCGTCGAGAGGAACGACAGGTCGTTGTGGATCGTCTGGTCGAGCTCGTTCGTCACCGTCTGGCCGCTGACCACCTCGACGCCGTGCGGCAGGACCCGTGTGATCTCGCGCTGGACGGCGACCTTATCGGCGCCAGGCCTCACAAGGACGTTGATCGTGTCGTAGTAGCCGAGTGAGTTGAACAGCTTCTGCGCGGTTGGCAGGTCGAAGGCGGCGAGGGTCGCGCCGGCGAGGCTGTCGCTCGAGCCGAACGTGATGATCCCGGAGATCGTGAACGTCTGATGGCCGTTCGGGAGCAGCATCCGGACCTGCTCGCCGATCGTCAGGTGGTACTTGGTCGCCGTGTGCTTGTCGACCGCGACCTCGCTGGCGCTGGTCGGCGCCTGCCCCCGCGCGACCTTCAACGCCGCGAGCTTCGAGTTCGAGTCGAACGAGTAGCCGAGCGCGGCGGCGCTGTTGCCGATCGCCTTGCCATCCGGTGCGACGAACTGCGCGTAGCCCTCGACCGATCCGGCCGCGTCCGCGACGCCCGGCAGACGTCGCACGGTGGCGGCGACCGATTGCGGCACGGACTTGCGGTCGGCCGTCGAGTCTGGAACCGAGCCGTTGCCCGTACCGAGGGTCTGCTGGCCGCGAATCTCGAAGTCGACGTGCTGGTAGACGTTCGTGACGAGGTTGTCGAACGTGTGGTTCAGCGTGTCGCCGAGCACGAGCGTGCCGGTCACGAAGGTGACGCCGAGGACGATCGCCAGTGCCGTCAACGCCAGCCGCAGCTTGCGAGCGAGAAGCCCCCTGAGGGTGACCTTGCGCATTGCTCAGTCGTCGAGGAGCTTCATTTGCTCCAGGACCGAGTCGGCGGTCGGCGCCTTGATCTCGCTCACGAGCCGGCCGTCGGCTAGGAACACGACCCGATCCGCATAGGCGGCGGCGGTCGGCTCATGGGTGACCATCACGATCGACTGGTGGTGCTCGTCAACGGCGTTGCGCAGAAACGTCAACACCTCCGCCGAGGCATTCGAGTCGAGGTTCCCGGTTGGCTCGTCGGCGAAGATCAGATCAGGGCGGCCGACCAGCGCCCGCGCGCAGGCGACGCGCTGCTGCTGGCCGCCGGAGAGCTCGCTCGGCAGGCGGGAGAGCCGCGTGTCGATCCGGAGCTGGCTGACCAGCTGATCGAACCAGGCGCGATCGACATCGCTGCCCGCGAGGTCGGCGGACAGCGTGATGTTCTCGGCGGCCGTCAGCGTCGGGATCAAGTTGAACGACTGGAAGACGAACCCGATCCGCTCCCGGCGCAAGGCCGTCAGGCCGGCGTCGTCGAGCTGACCGATCTCCTGCTCGCCGATGAACGCCTGTCCGGAGCTGGGCACGTCAAGGCCCGCCAGGCAGTGCATGAGGGTCGACTTGCCGGAGCCGGATGCTCCCATCACGGCGGTGAAGCGGGCGGTCTCGAACTCGACGCTGATCGAGTCGAGCGCGCGCACCGCTACCTCGCCGGTGCCGTAGACCTTCGAGAGGTCGACGGCGCGAGCCGCAGCACGGCCGGCTTCGATGCGGCCGTCCGCGGCCGGCTGGAGGGGTGTGTCCGCGGTCATGGCACCTAGTTTGCTCCACTGACTCGTTTACGCGCATGAAGCCTTTGTGCGCCTTGCACGTCAGCCCACACCTTGTACACTCGGAAACCGTTATAACGAATTCCGAGTCATTTAGGCGGCGGCTAAATTCGCTGATTGAGCTGGTGCTAACCGTTGCCGTTGCGATCGGCCTTGCACTGCTGGTCCGGAGGTTCCTGGTCAGGCCTTACCGGATCCCGAGCGGATCGATGCTGCCGACCCTGGCGCTGCGGCAGCGGATCCTGGTCAATCGCACAAACACGCACCCTGGAGTCGGGGATGTGGTCGTTTTCCATCCGCCGCACGGCGGAGATCTCGGGTCGCGCCAGTGCGCCAATCCCCGGCAGGGGTTCGCGGCGGATGGGGCCGCGCTCGCCCAACCATGTGACCGGCCGCTGGCGAGCGAGTCGAAGCAGACCTTTGTCAAGCGCGTCGTCGGATTACCGGGCGATCTGCTGCAGATCGTCGACGGGCACGTGATCCGCAACGGCAAGCGCGAGTCGGACGCCTCCATCGCTCCCTGCGGTGAGGCGGCCGAGTGCACGTTCTCCCGCCCGATTCGAGTCCCGGCCGGCACCTACTACATGCTTGGTGACAACCGCGGGGACTCCGATGACAGCCGCTACTGGGGTCCGGTCCCGCAGCGCTACATCATCGGCGTTGTCTTCTTCACCTATTGGCCGCCCGACAGGATCGGCGTACTCTGACTGCCATGCGGTTGGCCGATCGCAGCGTCCTCGTGCTGACCAGCCTTGCCGGCGGTGACCGCCACGGGTATGCGCTGCTCAAGGACATTGAGAGCTTCTCCGGCGTATCCCTGTCACCGGGAACGTTGTACGGGGCACTGGCCAAGCTCGAGGCCGACGGGTTCGTGCAGCGCCTGCCAGCTGACGACCGGCGCTACCCGTACAGACTGACCGCGGCGGGGCGGGCCGCGCTCACTGAGCGTCTGACCGAATCCGCCCGGATCGCACGCCTCGGGCTTGAGCGGATTGCTCTGGATGGCTTATGAGGCGCCGTCTCGTCGACACGGCCGTGCTGCTCTACCCACGTCGGGTCCGTGAACGTCACGGTCCGGAGATCGTGGCGCTGATCGACGACCTTGTCGCTCGTGAGGGACGCTCGCGCGTCGCTCTGTGCGTGCGTCTAGCGATGGACGGGCTGGTTCAGCGCATCGCTTCGATCGCCACCGTCTGGACCGCGGTGGCAATGCTGGCGGCCACCAGCTTCGGTGGTCTCGTGGTCGCGGACCTTGCTGCCGCCGGCGCGCGCCACAACGTGGCGCACCCAGCGCGGACTATCACGCGGCATGAGCCACATCTCGGGACGCGCACCACTCCCTCGTCACGCTCCCGGGGGAATGTGACGGCTAGGATCCGCTACCGCCGCTAGCGGCTTCTCGAAGAAGTGCGTGGCGTAGGGGTTGTCGTTGTAGCGGTCGATCGGCTCGTAGCCGGCGCGTCCGTACATGGCGATCGCCTCGGTCAAGGTTTGATTGGTGTCGAGGCGGACCGTGTGATGGCCAAGCTGGCGCGCACGCTCTTCCAACTCGCGCAGCAGTCGCGAGCCGAGGCCCGCGCCGCGCCAGCGGCCATCCACCCACATCCGCTTGATCTCGCCGATGCCGGGCGCAATCGTCTGCACGCCGCCGCAGGCGACCGGCTGCCCGTCGCTGCGCGCGATCATGAACATGCCGTCCGGCGGTCGCAGGGCCGCGGCGTCCTTGGTCCCAAGGCCGGTGGAGTTGAAGCCGAACCGCTTCTGCAGCTCGGCGAAGTACTTTGCCACCGCTGCCCGCGCGGGCTCCGAGGTCGGGTCCGCCGTCTCGATCGTCACGGTCGCAGCTCGAACCAGCAGGTCGGCCTCCGCGAGGGCCGCGGTGAGGCGCGCCCGCTGGCGCACCGTGAGCGGCTGAAGCAACGTCGCTGCCCGGTCCTGCGAACGCTCCTCCAGCACGGACCATTGGCGGTGGCCGCTTTCGGTCAACCGCACGACCCGGCGCCGCCGGTCCTCCGGGTCGGGAACGACCTCGACCAGGCTCTCGTCCTGGAGCCGGCGCAGCAGCCGGCTCATGTAGCCGGAATCAAGGCCGAGGCGTTTACGCAGTGCCTGGATGGTCCCTGGCTCGGAGCCGATCTCGAACATCAGCCGGATCGGGCCGAGCGGTAGGCCCATGCCGAGGAACGAGTCGTCCAGCGCACCGACCCGCTGGGTGTAGGAGCGGTTGAAGCGCCGCACCGTGTCGATCTCATCGGTCACCGTCATATCTCTGACTTTAGTCAGGTATCTACTGCAACGGCTCGAGGTCGGTCGAGAGGTCGGCCGTAGTGGTCGGCTGCGCTAGCGTTGCGGCCGTCATCCGTACCGTCCACTTCGAGCAAGGACAGGGTCGCAATGAGCACAGTCTCCGATCGGATCGAGTTTCACCTGGTTCCCGTCGAGAAGCCCGACGATCTGAACCTCGTGCTTGGCCAAGCGCACTTCATTAAGACCGTCGAGGATCTGCATGAGGCGCTTGCCGGGGCTGTCCCGGGCCTGAAGTTCGGGCTCGCGTTCTGCGAGGCATCGGGCCTACGGCTCGTGCGCCGCTCCGGCAACGATCCCGAGCTGGTCGAGCTCGCCACCCGCAACGCGCTGGCGATCGGCGCCGGGCACTCGTTCATCGTCTTCATGCGCGAGGGCTTCCCGGTCAACGTGCTGAATCAGCTGAAGGCCGTGCCCGAGGTCTGCCGGATCTACTGCGCAACGGCCAATCCGGTGCAGGTGATCGTCGCCGAGACCGAGGCGGGGCGGGGGATCACCGGTGTCGTCGACGGCGAGCCGCCGCTGGGCGTCGAGACCGAGACGGACGTCGCGGACCGCAAGCAGCTGCTGCGGGACTTCGGCTACAAGCTGTAAGACGACCCCCCGCGCGGGGCGGTTGGGCTGCCGGCGGCATGTAACGTCCGGGAGGCCCCGCGGCGTTAAGAGTCGATGCCGGCTGACGAACCTCATCGCACGGACGCCGAGCTGATCGTTGCGTCCGTCGACGATCCGCACGCGTTCCGCGAGCTCTACGACCGCTGGGCGGAGCCGCTGCTCGGCTACCTCTATCGGCGGGTGGTCGATGCCGAGGTTGCGGCTGACCTGCTTGCCGAGACGTTCGCGATCGCGTTTGAGAAGCGTGGCCGCTTTCGCGCCACCGGTGCGCCTGGTAGCGCGTGGTTGTATGGGATCGCGAGCCGGGAGCTTTCACGCTACTTCCGTCGACAGCGCGTGCAGCTGTCGACGGTCCAGCGGCTGGGACTTGCCGTACCTGAGCTTGACGGCGAATCGGCACGGGCGATGGCGCGTCTGGTCGATCGCGACGATCGCGAATCGGGTCTGGGGGCGGCGCTGACACAAATGTCGCCCGCCGAGCGCGAAGCGGTGGAGTTGCGTGTCGTCGGCGAGCTCGACTACCACGAGGTCGCCTCGCGCCTGGATTGCAGCGAATCCGCCGCGCGCGTGCGCGTCCACCGGGGCCTCGTGCGTCTGCGCCAACTATTGGGGGGACAGAGATGAGCCAGATCCCGTTCATCGATCATCTCGGTGATGCGCTGGAGACCATGATCTCGCAGCGCGTCACGACCGAGCAAGAGCCGCGCCGGCGCCGGCGGCCGCGGTGGCTGCGGCCACGTATGTTGGCTGGCCTGGTCGTGGTCGTGGTCGGTGGCGGTGTCGCGACTGCCGCGATCGTCGGTCAGGGCAGCACCACGCTTGTCGCGCGCGGGCTCTCATGCATGTCAGGCACGGGCAACGACGCGGACGGCGCCTACAACGTCCCGCAGAACGGGCAGAGCCCGACTGTCGCCTGCGCCAAGGAGATGGGGGTGCAGGCGACGAAGCTCGTCGCCTGCGCGAACCCCAAGTCCGGAGCCGTCGTCTACGAGTCCGACGGCGATGCCGATCAGTGCAAGTCGCTCGGGCTTGCCCCGCTGCCGGCGGACTACGCCAGCGCGAACGCGCGTGTCCACGCGCTCCAGCAGGCGCTTACGAGCGACTACGACCACTCCGACTGCATGCCGCCGAAGCAGCTTGCGCGGAAGGCTAATGCTGACCTTGAGCGGCTCGGCTTCGCCGGCTGGCGCGCTGTGATCGACCCTGGCGACGCGAGCGAGCAGGAGTACGTCGGGCCGTGCGGCGACTTCCCCGCGACCGGTGGGGCGATCTCCAGCGCGGGAGCCGCCCTCGATGCCGGCAACCACACGGTGGAGATCGAAACTGGTCCGCCGCGCTCCGTCCAGCAGATCGTCGAACGAGTGATGCCAGTGCTATCCGCCGGCGTCGGGCGCTGCTACACGCTCACCGGGGCCCAGCGGCTGGTCCGCGACATCCTCGACAAGGCCGCCGAGCGAACCACGCCGGTCAGGTTCGCAGTCGTGCGGGCGCCGTCCGATGCACAGGCGATGCTGGGCCCTCAGCTCCGCCATTACTACGACCAAGGCTGCACGATCGTCGTGGGCCTCGGAACGACACCCGACGGGCAGACGTTTCTGGTCAAGCTGGAGAACAACGCTGCAGCCCAAGCCCCCAACAACGGCAATGGCCCGATCCCCGACAGCGCCTACAAGCCAGCGTTGACGCGCGGGTAGGTGCCTTGACTATATCCGTCAGCGATATATAGTGGAACGTACTAGTGGCTGGTGATCTCTCACAACGCTCGGTGCTCGTGCTCACCAGCCTGGCGGGCGGGTCGAAGCATGGCTACGCCCTGATCAAGGACATCGAGCAGTTTGCCGGTGTGACCTTGGGAGCGGGGACCCTCTACGGGGTCTTGGCCCGTCTCGAAGACGCCGGTCTCGTCGCGCCGCTGCCGGCCGACAAGCGCCGACATCCCTACCAGATCACCGCTACAGGGGCTGCGGCGCTCACGGGTCAACTCCGACGCGACGAGCAGGTCACGCACGTTGGCATGGCACGCATGGGAATCGATCCGGCATGAGCTCTCGTTTGACACGCGCGCTGCTCAAGCTCTATCCGCGCCGGGTTCGCAGGCGGTATGGCGCGGAGCTGCTCGATCTCCAAGACGAGCTCAGAGCGCAGGGTGACGTCTCGCGCATGCACATGATCCGGGACATGGTTGCCGGAGCGCTGCTGCTGCGGCCCGCCCGTCGGGCGCGCCTCGTGATCGGCGTGGCCCTCGTCATCGCTGGGTTTGCGGTGGCCGGTGCGATCGTCAGTGGACCCGGCACTGGCTCGCCCGCGCGGTCGTCCCACTCCTATGTCCGGCTCGCCGCCAAGATCACCAAGACGATCCCATACGGCTCATGTTTTGTTGGTGGTAGCTCTTCGTGCTCGTCGCGACCATGCTTGGTCTACACCGACCAGACGCCCACTAACGACGCCGTTGCCAGCACCGGCGCGGCTGCCGCCAACGATGCGGCTGCCGCCAACGATGCGGCTGCCGCCAACGATGCCGCTGCCGCCGGCGATCCGGCTAGCAGCAACGGCCGGGCACGCGTCACCAAGACCTACTGCGTCAGGTACCCGCGCGCCCGACGTCCAGCCACGGTCTTCGTGAGCGGCACTGCCGTCCGCGCTGCGGCATCCGTTCAGGTCGCAGCCGCGGCTGCAAGCCCGATCAGCGACTCTCGCTGATCCGGATCAGGGTGCCGGCGGGATCTCGCACGGCGCAGTCGCGGACGCCGTATGGCTGGTCGGTCGGTTCCTGCACGACCTCGACCTCGACAGCCTGCAAGCGTGTGAAGAGGCCGTCGAGGTCAGGCGTGGCCAGGGTGATCATTGCGTAGGTTCCCTTGGCCATCATCTCGGCGATGGTCTGGCGCTCGTCGTCGGTGATGCCGGGGTCGACACCGGGAGGGGCCAGGACGATCGACGTGTCGGGCTGGCTCGGATGACCGAGGGTGATCCAGCGCATCTGGCCCTTGCCGACGTCGTTACGGACCTCGAACCCGAGCACGTCGCGGTAGAAGGCCAACGAGGCGTCCGGGTCGTTGTGAGGCAGGAATGTGTAGTGGATGCTGATGTCCATGCCGGCCACCCTAAAGGAGGCTGCGTGCCATCGCTTCTCGATTCCTGACCGGTCTGGTCACCTGCCTTGCGACGCACGCCGGGATCCCCGTGGCAAGACGCGCCGCGTCGCGCTGGTAGGCGCTGGGCGGCATTCCGACCAGCTCAGTGAAGCGGGTGCTGAAGGTGCCGAGCGAGCTACAGCCGACCTCGAAGCAGACCTCGGTGACGCTGAGACCACCGCGGCGCAGCAGTGCCATCGCCCGCTCGATCCGGCGTGTCATGAGGTAGCTGTACGGCGACTCACCGTAGGCCCGGTGGAACTCGCGACTGAGGTGTCCGGCGGACATGTGCACGCCGTGGGCGAGCGCCTCGACGTTCAGCGGCTGCGCGTATTCACGGTCGATCCGGTCGCGTGCGCGCCGCAGCCAGACAAGGTCGCTCAAATGTTGCTTGCTGTCGGCTCCGCTGGCCATCGCCTGAGGGTGACAGATCAGTGACAGATCACCAGGGCACCGTTCCGTGGCGATCGGTGAAGCTGCCAGTGGGGCCGTCGGGACCGATCTTCGCCATGGCGACGATCGCGTCGGTTCCCTCTTGGACGGTCTGAGTGCCACTGTGGCGATTGAAGTCGGTGGCGGTGTAGCCGGGATCGACAGCATTGATCCTGATGTCCGGGTACGCCCGGGCGTACTGGCTCGTGATCATGTTCAGCGCCGTCTTGGACGAGCAGTAGGGGAGCGAGATGATCCTCGACTCCGATCGACCCGGCTCAGTCGTTCGTGCGAATGAGCCCATGCCGCTAGAGACGTTGACGATCACTGGGGCGACGGAGCGCCGTAGGAGCGGGATGAACGCCTGGATCACGCGGACGGGCCCGAGCACGTTGGTGTCGTAGACGTGCTGTAGGTCCTGGGCGGTCACATCTTGGATCTCCTGCCCGAGCTGGCCGACGATCCCGGCGTTGTTGATCAGCACGTCCAAGCCGGTCTCGGCCGCCACTGCCTGAGCCGCCGCGGCGATGCTGGCCTCGTCGGTCACGTCAAGCCGGACGAAGCGCGCGCCCAACTTCTCCGCTGCAGCCCGGCCGCGCCCTTCGTCGCGGGCGGCGACCCAGACGTCATGCCCGTCTGCCACCAGCCGGCGCGCGGTCTCGAAGCCGAGGCTCTTATTTGCGCCTGTGATCAGTGTCGTTGTCATGGAGATCATCCTGCCCTGGTTCGACGCCTGCGACAATGGGCGGCTGCTTCCTGGGACTGACAAGACCAGCTAGCGGCCTTTGGTCGGCGTCATCATTCTGGAATGGCGGTCATCACCGAGGAGCTTGCCGGGTGCCTGCGCAGCTGGCGCGAGCGTGTCAGTCCAGCGGAGGTCGGCTTGCCCGCGGGCGGGCAGCGACGGGTCGCGGGCCTGCGTCGCGAGGAGGTAGCGCAGCTTGCCGGTGTCTCGGTCGACTATCTCACCCGCCTGGAGCAGGGGCGGGCGGCGAACCCATCCGTTGCCGTGCTCGGTTCGCTGGCGCGCGCCTTGCGCCTCAGCGATGACGAGCGCGCTCATATCTTCCGCCTCGCCGGGCAGCCGCTGCCCGGCCCCGGCGTGATCGACATTCACATCCCCGCCAGCGTCCAGCGGCTGATGGACCGCCTGGCCGACGTGCCGGTGCTGGTGGTCACGGTGGCGGGTGAAATCCTTGCTGCCAACCCGCTTGCAAAGGCTCTGCAGGGGGACGTCACCGGCCTCGACCGGCGCCAGCGTACGCTGGCCTGGCGCCACTTCGTCGGCACCGGCGGCTCACGCCTCCTGCGCCCCGTGACCGAGCAGGGCGAGGCCGAGTCCGAGGAGATCATCGTCGCGGACCTGCAGGATGCGCTCGCGCGCTACCCCGACGACGCCCATCTGACGGCGTTGATCGCGGAGCTGCGCGCCGGGAGCCCGCGCTTCACCGAGCTGTGGTCCAAGCATCGCGTGCGCCGCGCTCCCGCCCGGCACAAGACCTTCGACCACCCCGAGGTGGGGAGGCTGACGTTCGACTGCGATGCGCTTGCGATCCAGGGCACCGCCCTGCAACTGATCGTCTACACCGCGGCGCCAGGCTCGCCCGCGGCGAAGGCACTGCCGCTCTTGGCTGCGATCGGCCTGCAGCAGTTCAACGTGAAGGCCGACCCTGGAGGCTGATTAGCTTTCGGGCAGGTCGCACTGCCACGGATCGAAGAGTGGCACCTCGCAACCTTGGAAGTCCTTTGTGTTGCGAGTGGCGACGATGAGCTCGTGTACCTGGGCAGTGGCGGCGATCAAGCTGTCGACGCCGCTGCGCCTGGCAACTGCGTTGAGTCGTCCCCACTGATCAGCGACGCGCGTGTCGACCGGCACAATTCGGCCAGCGAACCCAGTGTGCAGCTCCCCGAGCCGCCGTGCGAACACATTCGTTTGAGCGGCATTCCGGGTACGCAGACGATCGATACCTGTCCGGATCTCACCGAGCGAGTGCCGTCCACGCGACTTTGCGTACTGCAGCCGGCGGCTGCCGTTGGCGATCGCTCTCGCCATGACAAGCGACCTGCTGGCCGGCGACGTGACGAGACGACGATGCGATCATGTTCGTCCTCGCCGACCTCTGCCTTCAGCGGCGTGACGTGGAAGGTGGTTGGACCCGCGAGAGAACTTCTGCGCGGAGGCCGTGATCTGCAGGTGGGTCGCCAGCGGGCGACCCACGCCCGGACTTCGTGCAGGCTCAGACCGGCTGCTGCAGAACCGGATCGGTTACTCTAGCGCTGCTCGACGACCATCAGCGAGTGGCCGGTCGGGTCCCGCAGCGAGAACATCGGCGGCGCCGGGGCGCCCATCCGCATGATGTCGGCATCGACGTCGATGCCGAGCCCTTGCATGCGCTCGTGCGTGGACTCGATGTCGCTCGTCGTGAGGACGATCCCGGTTTCGACCGGCCCTACCTCACTGCCTGCGCGGGGTGGTGCCAGCGCGATCCCGGTGCTGCCCTCCGGCAGGTACACCTCGACCCAGCGATAGCCGTTGCCGAACGGCGTGTCGGTGCGCTTCTCGAAGCCGATCGACTCGTAGAAGGCGATTGCGCTGTCCTGGTCGGGCGTCGCCAAACAGACGAGGCTGAGCTGGCGGAGCCCGGTTGCGGTGGTGCTCATCTTCCGTCCCTCCCTGGGGTTGATCTTGTTGCACCGCTACGGCGGCGCTGAGCTCACAAGGTCGGCGCCTGCGTTGCACCTACCCGCTTGCCGGCATCGATGCACCGCGATTGCGTCGCGGTGGAATGCGCTTACGCGTGGGAGGCCGCTCACGCGTCGGCAGGGGAGGCTGCTCACGTGGCGGAAGGCCGCTCACGCGTCAGGAGGCTCGGGACCTAGCAAACCGCGGACGGGGTCGGCGACCGGCTCAAGACATCTGGCTCCCAGCCAACAAACAGAAAAGGCCCGCAGAAGCGGACCTCCGAGTGGGCGATACTGGGCTCGAACCAGTGACCCCCAGCATGTCATGCTGGTGCTCTCCCAACTGAGCTAATCGCCCTCAGTCGAAAGCATGGTAGCGAGCGAAAGGCGATCGCGTCACGCCGGGCGCGAAGCCTTGTAACGAGGTGTGCCGGACCGCGATCCGTAAAACCTCGAAACCCGGCGCGGGGTCCTCCGCCTTTCGAGGTTCTGCGGCACATGGACGTAGAACCTCGAAATCCGGCGAGCCGCTGAACGGGTTTCGAGGTTTTACGGATCCGGCTCGCAGCTGGACGACCAAGTTGGGCGATGACGACGTCCGCAGGGACCAGACACTGGGGGATCGCATTCGGGCATTCGGGCATTCGGGCATCCGGGCATCCGGGCATCCGGCTGAGACGCGCCGCCAATGTCTCCGGTCATCCGGCGCGCCCGCTGGCGCGCCGCGACGCGTGGTGGCGTGAGGCGCTCTGACGCGCGGGCGTCTCCGGACATCGCAAAGCGCGATGCAGCGCCCGTCGCCAGGCTCGTCCCCGAACGTCCGCATGCCCACCACGTTCACCCCTCGGGCCCACGTCACACCGAAAGGCCACGTAGGATCAGGGATGCGATGGATTACACACTCCCCAACGGCGAGAAGCTGACACTTACGGATGGCGCCACGGGCGCCGATGCCGCCGCGGCGATCGGAGCCGGGCTAGCCCGCGCGGCGCTGGCGGTCAAGGTCGACGGCAACACCTACGACTTGCAGCGGCCGCTACCGACCGGCGGCGACGGCAAGCTCGAGATCATCACCGAGCGCAGCGGCGACGAGGCGCTCGCGCTGATCCGGCACGATGCGGCGCACGTGTTCGCGGAGGCGCTGCAGGAGCTCTATCCGGGCGTCAAGCTCTCGATCGGGCCTGCCATCGCGGACGGCTTCTACTACGACGTCGAGCTGCCCGAGGGCACGACGCTGAGTGACTCCGACTTCGAACCCATCGAGTCGCGGATGCGCGCGCACATCAAGGCTGGCGAGTCCTTCGCGCGGGAGGATGTGACTCCGGCGGCGGCGCGGGAGCGCTTCCTCGCCGAGCACCAGGATTACAAGGTCGAGCTGATCGACGACCTGGTGGCCGGCGCGCCCGCTGGCGCGCCGATCACGACCGTCAGCCTTTACACGAACGGCGACTTCACCGACCTCTGCCGCGGCCCGCACGGCCCGTCGACCAAGCGCATCAAGGCCTTCAAGCTGCAGTCGGTGGCCGGTGCCTACTGGCGCGGCGACTCGAACCGGCAGATGCTGACGCGCGTGTACGGAACCGCGTTCTTCTCGCAGAAGGAGCTCGACGAGCACCTCGAGATGCTCGAGCGCGCCCGCGCCAACGACCATCGCAAGCTTGGGCCCCAGCTCGGCATGTTCCAGTTCTCCGAGGTCTCGCCCGGCGCCGCCTTCTGGTTCCCGCCGGGTACCGCGGTCTTCAACGAGCTCGTCAAGCTCAGCCGCGAGATGGGGGCGAGACGCGGCTACGTCGAGGTGAAGACGCCGCAGATCTTCGATCGGCAGCTATGGGTGACCTCGGGTCACTGGGACAAGTACGCGGACAACATGTTCGTGACCGAGTACGAGGACCGCGAGATGGCGATCAAGCCGATGAACTGTCCCGGTCACTGCCAGATGTACCTGATGCAGCACCGCTCCTACCGCGAGCTGCCGCTGCGCTTCTGGGAGCCTGGCCTCCTGCATCGGCGCGAGCCGAGCGGCACCCTGCACGGGCTGTTGCGCGCACGCCACTTCGCCCAGGACGACACCCACATCTTCTGCATGGAGGAGCAGATCCAGCAGGAGGTCACGGGCGTGCTGCAGTTCGCCTTCGACACCTACAAGCTGTTCGGCCTGGAGCCGCGGTTCGAGCTCTCGACCCGTCCGGAGAAGCGGATCGGTTCCGACGACCTCTGGGATCGCAGCGAGGCAGCGCTCGCCAGCGCGCTTGAGAGCCTCGGGCTCGAGTACCAGCTCAACCCCGGCGACGGCGCCTTCTACGGCCCGAAGATCGACATCCACATCAGCGACTCGCTGGGTCGCTCGTGGCAGCTCGGCACCTGTCAGCTCGACTACAACTTCCCGGAGCGCTTCCAGCTGACCTACACCGGCGCCGACAACGTCGAACACCGGCCGGTGATGATCCATCGGGCGCTGATGGGCTCCTACGAGCGCTTCATCGGCATTCTGCTGGAGCACTTCGCCGGCGAGCTGCCGGTCTGGCTGGCGCCGTTGCAGGCGATCGTGCTGCCGATCGCCGACCGCCACAACGAGTACGCCGCGCAGATCCGCGCCGAGCTCGCGCAGGCGGGCGTGCGCGTCGAGCTCGACGACCGCCCCGAGTCGGTCGCCAAGAAGATCCGCGACGCGGAGCTGCGCAAGGTTCCGTTCATGCTGATCGTCGGCGATCGCGAGCAGGAGCAGGGCACTGTCGGCGTCCGCGAGCACCGTGGCGGCGACCAGGGCGCGGTCACGCTCGATGCGTTCAGCGGGCGCATCCGCAGCCTGATCGACGGACGGGTGCTGTGGCCGCAGGCTCAGGGCGCGAAGGGACAGGTCGCGGATGTTGCCGGCTGAGGTGCCTGGGATGCGCGAACCTGGGATACACGGGCCCGGGATGCGCGGCTGGACGCGCGGGCTTAGGGAGGATGTCCAGGTCGAGTCGTTGTTCGTTGCTATAGTGCCTGCCGTTGATCGAGCAGACTGTTTATACCCGGATCGGCGTAGTCGCTTGACGACTAGCCGTTATCAAAACTAGTGCCGGTACCGAGAAGGTTTGATCGGCGCCCGCCTGAGCGGGACCAGACCCGGATCAATGACCGTATCCGCGTGCCAGAGGTTCGTCTGGTGGGCGAGGACGGGAATCAGATCGGGGTCTTGAAGACTGCCGACGCTCTGCACTACGCGGAAGAGCGGGATCTCGACCTGGTCGAGGTCGCGCCGGAGGCGCGCCCCCCTGTCTGCCGCGTGCTCGACTACTCGAAGTACAAGTACGAGCAGGCCCAGAAGCAGAAGGCCGCGCGCAAGCACCAGCAGCAGATTGTGATCCGCGAGATTAAGTTCCGCCCGAAGATCGCACGAGGCGACTACGACACGAAGAAGGGCCACGTCGAGCGCTTCCTGCGGGCCAAGGACAAGGTCAAGGTCACGATCATGTTCCGTGGTCGCGAGCAGGCGCACCCCGAGCGTGGGGCCGCGTTGCTTCAGAAGCTGGCTGGCGAGCTTGTCGAGTACGGCGTCGTCGAGCAGCAGCCGACGCAGGACGGCCGGAACATGACGATGATGCTCGGTCCCTCGAAGTCTGTGCTCGCCGTGGAGGATGAGCCGGCAGAGGCCACCGCGACCGTCGCCGTTCCCACTCCTGGTAAGACTTCGCGCCGTAATCGCCTGGCCGCGGACAAGGGCAAGCCAACCGCGAGCCAGCGACAGGCTGAGTCCGCCGACGAGGCCCTCGAGCCTGCTGACGCGCCGCCTGAACCTGCTGACGAGGAACTCGAGGCTTCGGGTAAGGTACCTGCCGCGCCCGGGACCGAAGAGTCTGAGCAGGCGGCTACGCCTGCGACGCCCGAGCCATCTGAGCAGACGGCTACGCCTGCGACGCCCGAGCCTGGCGAGTAGCCTCACGCCTCGCCGCGCCCATACGAGGCGCGGATTTCCAGCCAAATCTGCTTTACTTTCACATCCGTTATGCCGAAGATGAAGACCCACTCAGGCGCAAGCAAGCGCTTCAAGTTGACCGCCAATGGCAAGGTCAAGGCGCGGCACGCCTTCTCGAGCCACATCCTTGAGAAGAAGTCGCCCAAGTACAAGCGCTCGCTGCGCAATCCGACCTTCCTGTCGGATGATGACGCGCCGCGGGTCAAGAAGATGTTGGGGGCCAAGCAGTCATGAGCCGCGTCAAGCGTTCGATCCACGCACGTAAGAAACGTCGCTCGACTCTGGCCCTGGCCAAGGGCTACCGCGGGCATGCGTCACGCCAGTACAAGGCCGCCAAGCAGGCGGTCCTGAGGGCTGACACCTACGCGTTCCGTGACCGTCGCGCCCGCAAGCGCGACTTCCGCAAGCTCTGGATCGTGCGGATCAACGCTGCCGCGCGCCTGAACGGGCTGTCGTACTCGCAGTTCATCCATGGCCTCCAGGGCGCCGGTATCGAGCTCGACCGCAAGGTCCTCGCCGACATCGCCGTCAGCGACCCCCAGACGTTCCGACGTTTTGCCGAGCAAGCTCGCGAGGCACTGGCGGCTGGCTGACCACACACGGCCACACACCACTGTCCTTGAGGGCGCCTTCCTTACGCGGATGGCGCCCTTTCTTGTTTCTACGACGATGCCTACCTACGACGATGCCTACCTACGACGATGCCGATCACCTCACCCCACAACGACAAGCTGAAGACGGTTCGCAAGCTCCGCTCCCGTCGGCGCGAGCGTGAGCTGGCCCACGCCTTCGTGGCCGAGGGCGAGGACCTGCTCGAGGCCGCGGACCTAGCCGGCTGGGCGCCGCTCGAGCGCTTCGCGACCAGCGGTAGCGGCCTGCCCGGCATCGAAGTGTCGGCGGAGGCGCTTGGAGGCGTGGCCGAGCTCGCCTCGGGCACGCGGACGCTGGCGATCTACGAGCAGCGCTGGGCGCCGGCCCCGCTGGGCCGGCGCTGCCTCTACCTGCACGGCGTCGGCGATCCCGGGAACGTCGGCACGATTCTGCGCAGCGCGGCGGCGTTCGGCGCCGACTGCGTCGCGCTCGCTGCCGGCAGCGCCGACCCCTTCGGCCCGAAGGCGGTACGCGCCTCGATGGGCGCGATCTTCCTCGTGCCGGTGGCGAAGGCGAGACCAGAGCAGCTGCCGGGCGTGAAGATCGCGCTCGACGCTGATCCGCAGGCGGAGCCGCTCGCGGACATCGTCACGACGCTCGACTCGGATGCGCCCGTCAGCCTGCTGATCGGCGCCGAACGCGAGGGCCTGCCCGACGACGTGCTCGCCACGGCCGACCACGTCGCCCGCATCCCGATCGGCATCGAATCCCTGAACGCGGCAATGGCGGCGACCGTCGCTCTCTACGAAATCAGCCGTAGGATCAAATCCGCATGAGCATCATCGACCGAATCCCAGAGCTGGTGGCGGAGGGCGAGCACGCAATCGCCGCCGCGGACACCAGCGAGCAGCTCGAGGAAGTCCGGGTTCGGCTGCTCGGCCGCAAGGCCGAGCTGCCGAACATGCTGCGCGGCGTCGCCGCGCTCCCGCATGAGCAGCGGGGTCCCGTGGGCCGGACCGCGAACGAGGCCCGCAAGGCGCTTGAGGCGCAGATCGAGCTGAAGGCAACGCAGCTCGCGGAAGCCGAGCTCGAGACGCGGCTGGCGCGCGACCGCGTCGACGTGACGCTGCCGGCGGACCCGCTGCCGGCGGTCGGCCGCCTGCACCTGATCACGCAGACGCGGCGGGAGATCGAGGACGTGTTCCTCGGCCTCGGCTACAGCATCGCGGCCGGCCCCGAGGTCGAGCGCGTCTACTACAACTTCGACGCGCTGAACTTCACCGAGACGCACCCGAGCCGGATGCTGACCGACACGTTCTACATCGAGCCGGCGGGGGACATCCTCGATCCTCAGACGCGGCTGCTGCGGGTCCACACCTCGCCCGGGCAGGTGCGCTGCATGGAGTCCCAGGCGCCGCCGATCTACGTGATCCTGCCGGGTCGCGTCTACCGTCCCGATGCCGACGCGACCCACACGCCGCAGTTCCACCAGATCGAGGGGCTGGCGGTCGACGAGGACATCACGCTGGCAGACCTGAAGGGCACGCTGCTGGCGTTTGCGCGCGCGATCTTCGGCGCGGACCGCGAGATCCGCCTGCGCCCGCACTTCTTCCCGTTCACGGAGCCGAGCCTCGAGGTCGACGTCTCCTGCTTCGCCTGTAACGACGGGGTGACCGCCGACGGCGAGCGCTGCAGCCTCTGCAAGGGCACCGCCTGGATCGAGGTGCTCGGCTGCGGGATGATCGATCCGAACGTGCTTGCCGCGGTCCGGCGCCCGGGCTACGACCCCGAGAAGGTGCAGGGATTCGCCTTCGGCATGGGGGTCGAGCGGATCGCGATGCTGAAGCACGGCATCAGCGACCTGCGAGTTCTCTACGACAATGACCTCCGATTCCTGGAGCAGTTCTAGATGCGTGTCCCAGTTGAATGGCTGCACGAATACTGCGCGCCGCACATGGACGCGTACACGCTGGCCGAGCGCCTCGCCCTGTCCGGCACGGAGGTCGAGCGCGTCGAGCACCACGGCGTCGGCGCGCCTGAGAACTTCGTGATCGGCAAGGTCCTCGAGCGCTACAAGCATCCGAACGCGGACCGGCTCTCGGTCTGCATGGTTGATCTCGGCAGCTCGACGCCGGCGCAGATCGTCTGTGGCGCTCCGAACGTCGCCGCCGGTCAGATCGTGGGCGTGGCGAAGCCCGGCGCGGTGATGCCGAACGGCGCCGTGCTCGGGCGCGCCAAGCTGCGTGGCATCGACTCCGCGGGCATGATCCTGGCGGAGGACGAGGTCGCGCTCGGGGTCGAGCACAACGGCATCATGGTCCTCGACCCCGACCTTGCGCCGGGCACGCCGCTGGCCGAGGTGCTGCCGATCGCGACCGACGTGCTGGTGCTCGAGATCACCCCGAACCGTCCCGATTGCCTCGGCATCTACGGCGTCGCCCGCGAGGTCGCGGCGTGCACGGGCGCCCAGCTGAAGCCGGCGCCGTGGGAGCAGGATCTCGGCACAAGCGGCAAGCTCGACGGTATCGAGATCGTGAACCTCGCCGGCGACGAGCTCTGCCCGCGCTTCACGGCCCGCATCTTCGAGCACGTGAACCTACGCCCGAGCCCGTACTGGCTGAAAGGCCGCTTGATGGCGGCGGGCCAGCGTCCGATCTCGAACGTCGTCGACATCACGAACTACGTGATGCTGCTGACGGGCCAGCCGATGCACGCCTTCGACTACGAGAAGGTCTCTGGCCGCAAGCTCACGATCCGGCGGGCGCGGGACGGTGAGCAGATCGATACGCTCGACGGCCAGACGCGCACGCTCGACTCCGAGATGGTGCTGATCGAGGACGGCGACGGTCCGACCTCGATCGCCGGCGTGATGGGCGGTGCGCGCTCGGAGGTCGACGCTGAGACGACCAGCGTCCTCACCGAGGTTGCGACCTGGAACGGCGCGAACATCCACCGGACGTCGTTGGCGCTGGGCCTGCGCAGCGAGGCATCGAGCCGCTACGAGAAGCAGCTGCAGGTCGAGCAGACCGAAGGGGCACAGGCGCTGGCGACGAAGCTGCTGGTCGAGCTCGCTGGTGCCGGCGTCCGTGAGGGCACTCTCGTCATCGGCCCCGAGCCGCCGGCGCCGTTGACGGTCCAACTGCGCGAGCAGCGGATGAACGGCCTGCTGGGCCTTGAGATCGAGCTTGGCCGCGCGCGGCAGCTGCTCGAGCAGCTGGGCTTCACGGTCAGCGAGGAGCAATACGGGCTGAGTGTGACCGTGCCGTCGTTCCGGCGCGCGGACGTGACCCGCGAGGCGGACCTGATCGAGGAGGTCGTCCGGTGCAGCGGCGTCGACAAGCTGCCGGCCACGCTGCCCGCGCGGCGGATCGGGGTCGGTGCCCTGACGCCGCAGCAGAGGCTGGCGCGGCGGGCGGCGGACGCGGCGACCGCCGAAGGCCTCTACGAGGTCGTCGGCTGGAGCTTCACCAGCGCCGAGGCCGCGCAGCGGCTCGGCCTGCCCGGCGGCGTCGCAGACAGCGTCGTGAAGATCGCGAACCCGCTCTCCGCCGAGCAGGCGCAGCTGCGCACGACCCTGCTCGGCTCGCTGCTCGACATCGCCCGCTACAACCACGCACGCGGCGTCAGCCGGCTGCGGCTGTTCGAGACCGGCGCGGTTTATCACTCCCGTGGCGACGAGGAGCTGCCGCTGGAGCCGCAGCACCTGGCGGCACTGGTGTCCGGCACGGCGCGCGAGCCGACCTGGCGGGAGCCGGAGCCGCCGCTGGCGGACTTCTTCACCGTGAAGGGCATGCTCAGTGGGATCTTCCGCGCGATCGGCGTCAACTTCGAGCTGACTGCCGCCGCAGAGCCGTTCCTGCATCCGGGACGGACCGCGCGGGTAATCGTGGACGGCCGCGAGATCGGTTGGCTCGGCGAGGTCCATCCGACGATCGCCGGGCGCTGGGGCCTTGAGCAGACGGTGGCGGCGTTCGAGATCGACCTCGGCGCGATCGCGCCGACGGGCATCCGCCTCTATGAAGAGCTGCCGAGCTTCCCGGAGGTGCGTGAGGACATCGCCGTGATCGTCGGCGACGGCGTTGGCGCCGCCGACGTCGTCCGGGTCGTGCTTGACGCCGGCCGGCCGCTGGCCGTCGGCGCCGAGGTCTTCGACGTCTACCGCGACGCGGAGCGTCTCGGTGAGGACAAGGTCTCGCTGGCGGTGCGCGTCAGCTACCAGGCGGCCGATCGCACGTTGACCGACGCCGAGGTGGCGCGCCAGCGGGAGTTCATCGTCGGCGCGCTGAAGCAGGAACTTGGAGGGATCATCCGTGGTGAGTAATGGCAACGGGCGGCCGACGGTGTCGGTGCTCGGCGCGGCCGGCTTCGCCGGGGCGCTGGCGGCACGGCTGGTGCAGTCGCATCCGTACTTCGAGCTGGGGCCGGTCACCGCGCGGGCGGACGCCGGCAAGCGCATCAGCGACCTCTATCCCCAGCATCGCGTCGACCGCGTGCTGGAGGAGCTCGACCTGGACCGCCACGCCGGCACCGACGCGGCGATCGTCGCCTACCCGCACGGCGCGGCCGCGCCGGTGGTGGCGGAGCTGCGGGCACGCGGCGTGAAGGTCGTCGACCTCTCCGCCGACTTCCGCCTGCGCGACGTCGCCACCTACGAGGAGTGGTACGTCAAGCACCCGCACCCCGAGCTGATTCCGGAGGCGGTCTACGGGCTGCCCGAGCTCTACCGCGAGCAGATCGCTGGCGCCGAGCTGGTCGCCAACCCCGGCTGCTACCCGACGGCCAGCATCCTCGCGCTGGCGCCGCTCGCACGGGCGGGCCTGATCGGCGATCTCGTGATCGACGCGAAGTCCGGCGTCTCCGGCGCCGGCCGCGGCCCGAGCGCCAGCACGCACTTCGTCTCGGTCGATGAGAACGTCAACGCCTATAAGGTCCCGCGACACCGCCACACGCCGGAGATCGAGCAGGAGCTGGGGGCGCTCGGCAACCCGCTGACGCTGACGTTCACGCCGCACCTCTTGCCCCTCGACCAGGGCGAGCTGGTCTCCTGCTACGTCACGCTCAGCGATCCGTCGCGGGCCACCGAGGAGATCGAGGCCCTGTACCACGAGGCCTACGACGGTGAGCGCTACGTCGAGCTCTCGCGCACGCCCGCTGGCGTGCGCGCGGTGCGCGAGACCAACATCTGCCGCATCAGCGTCCACCGCGACGACCGCACGGGCCGGCTGATCGTCTTCGGGGCGATCGACAACCTCTGGAAGGGGACCGCCTCGCAGGCGCTGCAGAACCTGAACCTGATGTTCGGGTTCGACGAGAGCGAGGGGATCGGCTGATGAGCGTCACTGGATCATCGTTCTTCGCCTCGCGCTGGGTCGAGGCGCCGCCGCACGCGATCGAGGCATCCGACGGCCTGCTGCCGCTTGGCTTCCGGGCCGCTGGCCTGCACGCCGGCATCAAGGCTGGCGGCGTGCCGGACATCGGGATGATCGTCTCAGGCGCGACCGCAACCACCAGCGCCGCCCGCTTCACCAACACCGGCGCCCAGGGCGCGCCCGTGCTGCTGACGCGCCAGCAGTCGCAAACCAGTGCGCTGCGCGCCGTGGTCGCGAACTCCGGCAACGCCAACGCCGCCACCGGCGAGCAGGGTCTGCTCGACGCGGCGCGGATGCGCGCCGCCGCCGCCGAGCTGGCCGGCGTCGAACCGGAGCTGGTCGCGGTCGCGTCAACCGGCGTGATCGGCGTGCCGCTGCCGATGGACGTGATCGAGCACGGCATCCGGAAGCTCGGTCCGCAGCTGCGCCGCGATGGCGCCGAGGACTTCGCCGCCGCGATCCGCACCACCGATGCGTTCCCGAAGCAGGTGTTGCTCGACGTCGAGCTGTCCGCCGGCAGCGTTCGTCTCGCCGTCGAGGCGAAGGGCGCCGGCATGATCTCGCCGCACTTCGCGACGCTGCTCGTGTTCGTGCAGACCGACGCCGTGCTCGATGCCGACGAGGCGGCGCTGCTGCTGAAGGTCGCCACACAGCGCTCGTTCAACCGGATCAGCGTCGACGGCCAGCTCTCGACCTCCGACACGATCGTGCTGCAGTGCTCGGGCGTCTCCGGCATCAAGGTCGAGGAGCACACCGACGATGAGCGCGTCTTCGGCGAGGCGCTCGACGCGGCGCTGCGCCAGATCTCACTCCTTGTCGCCCGCGACGGCGAAGGCGCCCGCCGGACCGCCCGCGTGCGCGTCCACGGGCCGAACGAGCAGGCGGTCGCACGCGTCGCGCACGCGGTCGGCGACTCACAGCTCGTCAAGACCGCGCTCTACGGCGGCGATCCGAACTGGGGCCGGATTATCCAGGCGGTCGGCGCTGCCCTGCCGGGTACCGCGCCACTCGACGTTGCGATCGAGATCGAGGGGATCCGGGTCTGCGAGCACGGCGGCTTCGTCAAGCACGACGCGCACAGCCTGGAGAAGGCCGTGCAGCGCGACGAGGTCGAGTACGAGATCTGGTTGCCCGGGGACGGTGAGGTCGAGTTCGACCGCTACTTCTCGGACCTCGGACACGAATACATCACGACGAACGCCGACTACACCACATGAGCCCACAGAGACCAAGCCGCGACATTGCAACCCTCCTCGAGGCGCTGCCGTACATCCGCGAGTTCCACGGACGTACGGTGGTGATCAAATACGGCGGCGCGGCGATGACCGAGCCGGCGCTGCAGGAGGAGTTCGCGCGTGACATCGCCCTGCTCAAGTACGTCGGCGTCAACCCGGTGATCGTCCATGGCGGCGGTCCCGAGATCACCTCGTACATGAAGCGCCTGGATCTGCCGGTGAAGTTCGTCGACGGTCTGCGCGTCTCCGACGAGCAGACCGTCGAGGTCGCGAAGATGGTGCTGGTCGGGAAGGTGAATAAGGACATCGTCCTGTTGATCTCCCGTCATGGCCAGGCGGCCGTCGGCCTCTGCGGCGACGACGGGCGGCTGTTCCGGGCCGTGCGGCAGGCGGCGCCGTCCGGCGCCGACATCGGCTTCGTCGGCCGGATCGAGCATGTCAACACCGACCTGCTGGAGCACATCGCCGAGGACTACATCCCGGTGATTGCCTCGATCGGCGCTGACGCCGAGGGCAACTCGTACAACATCAACGCGGACTCCGCGGCCTCCGCGGTCGCGGTCGCGCTCGGTGCCTACAAGTTGATGTTCCTGACCGATGTCGCCGGCTGGCTCGCCGACCCCGAGGACCCTGAGAGCCTGGTCGCCGACACCGACGCGCATGAGCTGCGCGCCGCGTTGGATGGTGTCAGCGGCGGTATGCGACCGAAGCTCGAAGCCTGCCTGCATTCGGTCGAGGGCGGCGTGAACAGTGCCGTGATCGTCGACGGTCGCGTGCCGCACTCATTGCTGCTTGAGCTGTTCACGGCCGCCGGCACGGGCACGATGGTGCGGGCCGACGGCGTCCCGGTATCGGAGGTGAGAAGTTGACGGCGCTTGCGGAGCTACAGGAGCTGGAGTCGGAGAATCTGCTGTCCACCTATCGGCGCGCGCCGGTGCAGTTCGTGCGCGGCGAGGGTGCACGACTGTGGGACGATGAGGGCAACGAGTACCTCGACTTCCTGGCCGGGATCTCGGTGCTGAACGTCGGTCACTGCAACCCGCGCGTGGTCGCGGCGATCCGTGAGCAGGCCGGGCGGCTGATGCACGTCTCGAACCTCTTCTACACGGAGCCCGGGATGCGGCTTGCGCAGCAGCTGGCGGCAAGCTCGCTGGGCGGCAAGGTCTTCTTCTGCAACTCCGGCGCCGAGGCGAACGAGGCGGCGCTGAAGCTGGTCCGGAAGGCCCGGCGCGGCGGCGAGATCGTCGTCCTGCGAGATGCCTTCCACGGCCGCACCTTCGGTGCCCTCTCGGCGACGCCGCAGGAGGACAAGCAGGCGCCGTTCGCGCCGCTCGTGCCCGGCTTCAAGGTTGTTGCGAAGGATCCCGCGGCGCTGACCGCCGCGGTTGGTCCGCAGACGGCGGCGGTGCTGCTCGAGGTGGTGCAAGGCGAGGGCGGCGTTGTGCCGCTCGACGACGAGCTGCTGCTCGCGGCGCGCGCGGCCTGCGACCGTCACGGTGCCGCCCTCGTCTTCGACGAGGTCCAGACGGGGATGGGGCGGACCGGGACGCTGTGGGCATACCAGCAGACGCCGGTGGTGCCCGACGCGATCACCGTCGCCAAGTCGCTCGGTGGCGGCCTGCCGATCGGCGCGCTGGTCACCGGCCCGAAGCTGGCGGGCGTCTTTGCGCCCGGCGATCACGCCTCGACCTTTGCGGGCGGGCCGTTGGTCTGCTCAGCGGCGCTTGAGGCGCTCGCGATCTGCTCGCAGCCTGAGCTGCTGGCGAGCGTGCGCACGCTCGGCGAGCGCCTCGCGGCGCAGCTGGCGGAGCTGCCGTTCGTCGCGTCGGTGCGCGGGCGGGGGCTCTTACTCGGGGTGCAGCTCGCAGATGGTGTCGACGCGAACGAGATCGTGCTGCGGGCGCTGAGCGAGCAGCATCTCGTGATCAACGCGCCGAAGCCTTCGGTCCTGCGGCTCGAGCCGCCGCTGATCGTGAGTGCGGAAGAGATCGATGATGCGGTTGCGAGGCTGGCCCGGCTGGGGTAAACACAGAGGCGATGGGAGCCCACGGCAGATGACTTCCGCGCCCATGGACGGCGGCGGCGAGCTGGCGGCGCCCGCCGCCGGGTCCGAGCTGCCGGCCGAGCTCGTCGCGACCGGTGCCGGGGCGCCGCTGGCGGCGGTCCGCGACGCCCTTACCGGCAGCTTCACGATCGCCTCGGGCGACATCCGCGAGGTGCGGCGCGCCTACTTCGATACCTTCGACGCGCGCCTGCGCGCCGCCGGCTTGACGCTCTACGCGCAGGACGAGCGGCTCTGGCTGGTCCGCCGCGATGGCGCCGGCGAGGTTCTCTCGGGCGAGCTGGCGCAGGATGTCTCGGAGCCGCTCTACGCGAGCACGCTCGCCGGCGGGCGTCTGGGCGCGGCGATGGCGCCGATCGTCGAGCGCCGGGCCGTTCTGCATCTCGCCGACGTGGTGCTTCAGGCGCAACCACTGCGGGTCCTCGACGGGCTTGCGAAGACCGTGCTACGGCTTGAGCTGGAGTCGCCCGCGGGTCTGCCGGCGCGGCTACGGCTGCGGTCGTTGCGCGGTTACGAGCACGAGCAGCGGCAGGTCGCGACGCTGCTTTTGCAGAGCTCGCAGTTCGCGCCCGGCGCCGAGCCACTGGTCGATTCCGCGGTGCACGCGGCCGGCGGCAAGCCGGCGGGCATGACGCCGGCTGTGAGCGTCCCGATGTCGCCGGACGAGCCGGCACAGCTCGCGGTCGCTCGTGTCCTCGAAGCGCTGACCGCCGTCTGCGACGCGAACCTGCCCGGCACCCGGGCCGCGCTCGACAACGAGTTCCTACACGACTTCCGTGTCTGCCTGCGGAGGATCCGCGCCGTGGTCCGCGAGTTGCGCGGCGTGCTGCCGGCCACCGCCGTGCCCTCGCTGCGTGCTGACCTGCGCTGGCTGCAGGTCGAGACCGGCCCCGTCCGCGACCTGGACGTCTACATCGACGGCTTCGACGAGCTGCCGGGGCTGCTGCCGGCCGAGCTGCGCGGCGAACTCGGCCCACTCGCTGGGCTACTGGACGAACGCCGTCGCGACGCTCGCGAGCAGATGCTGACGGCGTTCGACTCGGAGCGGGCGGAGCAGCTCTGGCAGCGGTGGAGGCGGCTTCTGGCCGGCCTTGACGGCCTCCCGCTGGACGACCGTCCCGATGCCTTGACGTTGGCTGGCGTGCTCTGCGGCCGGCGGATCCGTAAGCTGCACCGCCGGATGGTAACGATGGGCAAAGCGATCGAACCGGATAGTGAGCCGGCGGCTTACCACGAGCTGCGCAAGCAGGGCAAGGAGCTCCGCTACCTGCTGGAGCTGTTCGGCCTGCCGCTGTTCGGCGACGAGCTCGTCGGCCCGATGGTGAGCGCGCTCAAGGGGCTGCAGAACGTGCTCGGCCTGCACCAGGACCGCGTCGTCCAGAGCGAGATGCTGCTCGAGGCGGCGCCCGAGGTAGCAGCGCGAGCGGCGGGCGTTGGCCCGCAGCTCGCGATGGGGGCACTGATGGGGCGTTTCGAGACCGATGCGGCCAGCGCCCGCGGGCAATTCCGCGCGCGCTTCGCCGAGTTCGCCTCGCCCAGCCAAAGACGGATCGTAAGGGAGGCGTTTCCGAAGTGACCGGCAAGCCGCGAGCGAAGGTGCTCGCGACCTACAACATCAAGGGCGGCGTCGGCAAGACCTCGACCGCGGTGAACCTCGCCTATGTGGCGGCCGAGCAAGGTGCCTCGGTGTTGCTTTGCGACCTCGACCCGCAGGCGGCGAGCACCTATCTGTTCCGGGTCCGGCCGAAGGTGAAGGGCGGTGGTCGCGGACTGCTACGGCTACGCCGCGCCGCCGGCGAGGCGATCAAGGCGACCGATTACGAGCACCTCGACCTGCTGCCGGCTGACTTCTCCTACCGCCACCTCGACCTGGCGCTGGGCGACTTCAAGAAGCCCGCCGCACGGCTGAAGAAGGTGCTCGCGCCGCTCCGGCACGAGTACGACTACATCATCCTCGACTGTGCACCGTCGATCTCGCTGGTCTCCGAAAGCGTCTTCGCGGCCGCCAACGTGCTGCTCGTGCCGGTCGTGCCGGCGCGGCTCTCGGCGCGTGTCTACGAGCAGCTCTCCGAGCTGACGCAGCGCGGCCGGGTCGGTGACGGGAAGCTCCAGATCTTCGCCTTCTTCTCGATGGTGTCGACCGCGAAGCCGCTGCACCTCGACACGATGGTGCGGGTGCGCGAGCACGCCGGGATCGAGATCCTCGGGGTGGGCATCCCCGAAGCGGACGAGATCGAGCTGATGGGCGAGCGTCGCAACCCGGTTGGGGTGTCCGCGCCCGGGAGCCAGGCGGCCGTCTCCTACCGGGCGCTCTGGTCGGAGATCCGCGGGCGGCTCGACGAGCGGAAGTGAAAATCTTCGTTCTTTCCGCCTCCACATATCTATTTGATATGCAGGGGCGGAAAGAACGAAGCGGTGAACTGAAAACAACCAAGGCTGGAAAACGATGCCGAACGAATCCTCCGAAGTCCTCACTGCCTCATATCAAGCCGCCTCAGCGGACGTCCATCGAGTCCTGCTGCTCTACAGCGGCGGTCTCGACACGAGCGTGATGCTGAAGTGGATCCAGGAGCAGTACGACGCCGAGATCGTGACGCTGACCGTGAACCTCGGTCAGCCTGGTGAGGACTACGACGTCGTCCGCGGCAAGGCGCTGCAGCTCGGTGCGGTCGACGCCTACGTCGTCGATGCACGCGAGGAGTTCGCCCACGAATACCTCCTGCCGGCGATCAAGGCCAATGCGATCTACGGTGCCGGCTACCCGCTGTTCACCTCGCTCGGGCGGCCGCTGATCGCCAAGCTCGCGGTCGACTACGCGCGTCGCTCCGGCTGCGACACGATCGCCCATGGCTGCACCGGGAAGGGCAACGACCAGGTGCGGATCGAGGCCACGGTCGCGACGCTGGCTCCGGATCTGAAGGTGATCGCCCCGGTCCGCGGCTGGCAGATGGGCCGCGATGACGAGGTCAAGTACGCCCGCGAGCACGGCATCCCCGTGAAGGGCGGGACCGAGCTCGCACCCTACTCGATCGACGACAACATCTGGGGTCGCTCAAGTGAGGGCCGCTGGATCGAGAATCTCGACATGGCACCCCAGGACGATGTCTTCCAGCTCGTGACCCGGCCGCAGGAAGCCCCGGACGAGCCCGAGACCGTCGAGATCGAGTTCGAGCACGGCGTGCCGGTCGCGCTGAACGGCGAGCGGCTCGAGCTGCTCGAGCTGCTGGAGCGCGCGGCGGCCCTCGGCGCCAAGCACGGCGTCGGGATCGTCGACCACATCGAGGATCGGATCGTCGGCCTGAAGGTCCGCGACATCTACGAGGTGCCGGCGGCGACGATCATCCTCACGGCGCACGCGGAGCTCGAGCGCCTCGTCGGCACGATCCACCAGAACCAGTTCAAGACCCAGCTCGACCAGAAGTGGGCCTACCTCGTCTACGCCGGCCTCTGGTGGGAGCCGCTGCGGGTTAACCTCGACGCCTACATGAACTCGGTCAACGAGTTCGTGACCGGGACGATCGGCATCCAGCTCTACAAGGGCTCGGCGCGCGTGGTCACGCGCGAGTCACCGTACGCGGTCTACGACGCCGAGATGGCGACCTTCTCGACCTCCGGCGGCATCTTCCACCAGGGCGCCGCGCCGGGTTTCATCGAGCTCTGGACGCTGCAGTCGCGTTTGGCGTGGCGCGCGCACCAGCCGGACGCGGACGCGCTCTCCTAGGGATCAATCCGATCCACCCGCCTCGGGCGGAGTGGGCCCTAGGCGACGCGGTCGTTGCGGCTCCGGCGCTCGCCGGAGCCGCGCAGCTGCTGCAGCAGCTGCTCCAGGCAGGGCAGCCGCCCCGCGAGCACCAGCGCGTTGAGCGCGATCCGGGCACACTGCGCGGGCGTGCGGGTGGCCGTCGCGAGGGTGATCTCAGGCGCGAGCGGCGGCTCGTACGGCGAGTCGATGCCGGTGAACTGCTGCAGCTCACCGCGGCGGGCGCGGCGGTAGAGGCCCTTCGGGTCGCGCTGCTCGGCAAGCGCGAGCGGCGTGTCCACGTACGTCTCGAAGAACTCGCCGGGGGCGAAGCGCCCGCGCGCCCGCGCGCGGCTCTCGCGCAGCGGCGAGATCAGCGTGACGATCACGATCAGGCCGGCACGGGCCATGAGCTGCGCGACTGCGGCGGCGCGGCGCACGTTCTCGTCGCGGCTGGCGTCGGAGAAGCCGAGATCGTGGCAGAGGTCGGCGCGCAGATCGTCGCCGTCGACCAGCCCGACGGCACACCCGTAGTCGCGCAGATCGCGGGCGAGGACAGCGGCGATCGTGGACTTGCCGGCGCCGGACGGGCCGGTCATCCAGACGACGGTCGGCTTCTGCCCAGGAATGCGGACCGCCACCGGCGGCGACAGCTGCGCGCGGCCCGGCACGGACTTCGGCTCCGTGTCGGTGCGCGGCTCGGTCGCGTCCGTGCTCATTCGTCACCCAGGACCCTGTCGCGCAGCACCTCGACCGAGAAGCCCGTGATCTGGTCGATGAACTGCTGGGTGTCGTTGACATACGGCAGCGGCAGATCCGGAACCGGCGTGTCCAGGAACCGGCAGAGCGGCTCCCAGCCGTCCTTCGGCGACCACTCCAGGAGCCGCTCGGAGGGGATCGCCCGTCTGACCTCGTCGTTGTAGCGCTCCATCGCGGCGGCCATGAACTCCGGGGTCGTGCCTTCCTCCTCGAGCAGCCGCGTGCGGTGCCACATCTCCTTCATCATGTCGATGTACATCGCCCAGACCGGGTCGACCTTGGTCCGTGCGTCGGAGACGTGGCGGATCAGGGTGTCGTCGTAGAACAGGCCCCAGATCGTCCGCCGCATGCTCTCGGCCCAGGCGGCGCCGTCACGCACGCTGAGCAGCACCTTCGCGTCCGGATAGGCCTCGGCCAGCTCGCGGTAGAAGTAGGACCCGGGCCAGTCGACCATCGCCGGGAAGCCGGTGAGGATCTCGGCCGGATCGAGCTTGCCATCGAGGGCGTCGCGCCAGCGGGACGTCTCCGACAGGTCCGCGAAGACGTTCTGCATGTGGTAACAGGGAGCGAGGCCGAGGATCTCCAGGGCAGCGCGCTGCGTCAGGGTCGCAGTGCGCGGCAGGCCGGCGCCGATCAGCTTCACGGTGTGCTCCTCCTTCGTGGGAGTGTTGGTTGGGCGTCTCATCGTTGAGGTGATGCCGGTAGCTGAGGGAAGTTGCGGGATCTCAGGTCGGGTCGGAGCGTCCGAGCTCGTTGCCATCCCGGTCGATCGCGGCAACCGCGAAGACCGGCCCTTCGCTGCCCACGGCGATCGTCGTCTCAAAGCCGCTCCAGGCCTGAGAGGCAATCGGCTGAAGCGACGCTGCGTCGGAGCCGGCAAGCACCGTCCAGTGGTCGATCTCGGTGGCGCCGTTCCAGCTTGCATAGACCACAAACGAGTTCAGGTTCTCGGGCTCTGTGCGCGCCAGCATCACGGGCTTGTCCCGCGGCTTGCCATGCCACTCTCCGAGGAACGTGCGATACGAACGCGTCCAGCTTTCGAACTGGCCGTCGACGAGCAGCTCGCCGCTCGCGGAGAACTCCGAGAAATAGGGCTGGGAGCCCCAGCCGATGAACACGTTCCCGTCGGGCCTGACCTGGATGCTGCCGAGGGTCCAGGCCAGGAACTTCGCCGGATGCTGGTAGGCCTGCTTGAGTCTCGCCCGCTTGCTGGTCTCATCGAGATCCAGCAGCAGACCCAGCGAGCCGTGATCGCTGGTGGCTGCGTTGTTGAAGACCGTGAGCTCCGACGTTCCGTGTGCCCGTACGTGGTGCTGCCAGGAGAACTCAGCGCCCTTATCCAGACGGAAGTCGGAGCGCTTGCCATTGAGTCGCCACATGACCTCGCCGGTCTGACGGTTCACCTTGTACACCGCCCAGGTGTTGCGAGCCGAGACCAAGAGGTTGCCGTCGGCTGCCTCCGCGATCGAGTTGATGTGGAAGTAGTCGTAGATGTCGCTCCCAGACGGGCTCGGCTGGTAGCTTTCCTCGATGCCGACGTGGTCGACCGAGACCCAGTCGAGCAGCGTCCTTCCCGTCGCGATGTCGATCTCCAGCGCGTGGCCGACGAGCAGGACGCCGGACTTCGGCCCCCCGATCGGGGAGAGGTCGTAAGTGCGGCTGTCCCAGTAGGTCGCCAGCGCCGTGCCGCGCGAGGTCAGGTTGAACTCGTGCAGGTCGATCGGACGTCGCTGCTCGTTGCCGACGACCGCGATCGTCCTATAGGTCCGATCGACGATCTTCCCGACGCCGACGCCGTGACCTCCGACGAGGTCGCCGTACCAGTAGGTGATGACTGGCTCGCCCTGATAGCTCTGGACCTTCACGTCGAACGTGGACTTCGGCTGCGGGTCGAACCAGACCAGGCGTCCGCTGCGATCGATCAGCATCGGCCCGCGCTGGACGCTCTTATACGTCACGTCGGGCATCGGCGCCATCGCGATGAAGCCCGGCGACATGCTGCTGGTCGAACGGTCCGTCAGGTTCGTCACCCGCACGAGCGCCGGCCGCAGGGTGGGGCGGGTGACGAAGCTCCCGACGCCGCTGCCGGGGTTGCCCGCGGTCGGGATCTCCGTAGCGGTCGGCCCCGCTGGCTCGGCGGCAGCTGCTCCACCGGTGTGCGGATGGCGTAGCTCGTAGCCGGCGACGCCGCCGACACCGAGTGCGGCCGCGAGGCCGCCGATCGCCCGCGGGATGAACTGGCGACGGCTCAGTCGCTTGGGAGCGTGCGTGCCCTCTCCCGGCTGCATGTCCGGCTCGGGTTGCGGCCCGACCTCCCGCAGCGAATCGTCCTCGTCGCCCGTCTCTGGGATCTCCGGTGTCTCGATGTCACTCATTTCCACTTAGCCTTGGGTGCTGAAAGCCTTCGAGGTGCCGATCACGCGGCCGGCGGCGTCGAGCGCCTCGACCTCGAACCGGCGACCGGTGGCGCTGACCGCGATCGCGGTCTCGAAGCCGGTCTTCTTGCTGGTTGCGACGACCTGCGCTGCCGCGGCCGACGTTGTCGTGCCGGTGGCGCTGCCCGGGCCGGCTGCGCCACTGCCAAGCGCCAGCACCTTCCAGGCGCTGACCCGGGTCGCGCCGTTCCAGCTCGCGTAGACCGTGGTCTTGCGGCCCAGAGTCCGCGCGGCGCCGGCGGGCGGGTAGAGCGGTAGGCCGACCCAGCGCTGGACGTAGGCGCGGTAGGTGATATCGGGCGTCGGCAGCTCCGCGTCGAAGATCAGCTGGCCGGACTTGCCGAACTCGGAGAAGAACGGGACGTCGCCCCAGCCGACGAACGCGTTTCCGTTCGGCAGCGTCTGGACGTTGCCCATATAGCGCGACTCGACGGCGACGCCGTGCGAGTACTGCCGCGTCAGGCTGACGGTGCGGTCGGCGGTGTCGAGCTTCAGCACCTCGCCGCGCGAGGGGCCGGTGGCGTCCAGGTAGACGCCGGCGCCGGTGATGTCGCAGCAGTGGTCGTCGAACACCGTCAGCGTCGTCGGGCTTGTCAGCTCGGCGTCGTGCTGCCACTCGAAGTGGTCAGCCGCGGGCACCTTGAAGCTGGAGTGCTTGCCGCCGAGCGTCCACTCGATCTTCCCGGTGCGAATGTTCACGAGGTAGACGCCCCAGGTGTTGCGCATCGAGACGAGGAACGTCCCGCCTTTCAGCACGTCGATCGAGTTGACGTGGTAGGCGTCCCACGGGAAGCCGTTCTCGGGTGGGACGGCGTAGGAGTCGCTGGCCGCGATGTGTCTCGACGCGTCCCAGCTGTAGACGAGCTTGCCGGTGCGGAGGTCGTACTCCTGGACCGCCGAGTCGATCAGTGAGCCGCCGTTCACGCCGCCGTACCGCGCCAGCTGCGCCGGCACGTTCTTATTCGCGGTGACCCAGGCGTCGTGACCGCGGATGACCATCTCGTGCAGGGTCGGGATCCAGCCGTCCGCACCCTTCAGCGTCGCGATCTTCTGGTAGTGCTGGTTCACGACGATGTCCTCGCCGCTGTTGATCTGCCCGGTCGCGGTGACGTCGCCCTGCCACCAGACGAGCACGGGCTTGCCTTCGTAGGTCTGGGCTTCGAGGTTGGAGGCAACGACGTCGGTTGGCACCGGCCTAAACCAGATCGGCTGCAAATCGCCGCCGAGGATCTCCGGCCCGCTCTGCCCGACCATCGGCTGCTGGGTGAGGTCGTAGAAGTTCGCGATCATGATGTCGCCGGGCAGCTTCGCCCCGGCGCTCGTCGGTCCGCCGCTGATCTTCGGCGGATGTAGGCTCGGGGCGCTGAGATACGTGTAGGCGCCTGCGGTCGTGTACTCGCCGAGCGGTGCGGCGTGGCTGCGCGGCAGGCCGAAGCCGAGCGCCGCGAACACGGCCAGCACGACCGCGGCCCCCAGCGCGACCACCTGTGGGCGCCGGCTGGGCCCGCGGCGGGGGCGCCGAGTCGTGGCGCCGGTGGCGGCGTCGAGCTGTGCTAAGCCCGCCCCAGCGGGGACGGGCGGAAGGGCGATGACCAGGAGGGCGGCGGCGGCGCAACAGGCCGCGCCGACGAGGAAGCCGAGCCGGAAGCCGCCGGTGAGCGCCGCCTGCGCGGGGACGTTGTGGCCGATCAGGTGGCTGGTGTGCAGCGTCGCGATCGAGATCAGCACCGCGAGCCCGAGGCTGCCGCCGATCTGGCGCGAGGTGTTGACGAGGCCGGAGGCGAACCCTGAGCGCTCGGGGCTTGCTCCCTGGGTGGCGGCGATCGTCGAGGGCACGATCGAGAAGCCGATGCCCATCGTCATCAAGAGGCCCGGCAGGATGATGTACTGGACCGCGCTGCCGCTCGGCTGGATCATCGCAAACAGCGCCATGCCGGCGGCCATGAACGTGAGGCCCGCCCCGATGATCGCCTTGACGCCGAAGCGGCCGACGAGCTTCCCCGCCTGCGAGGCGCAGAGCATGATCATCAGCGCCATCGGCAAAAAGGCGATGCCGGTCGTGATCGGCTGCAATGACAGCACCTGCTGCATGTAGAGCGAGCCCATGTACCACATCGGGAACAGGGCGGCGCTGAACAGCACCACGATCACGTTGATCACCTTCAGCTGGCGGTCGAGCGCCCGCGGCGGCACCAGCGGCGAGGCTGTGCGGGCCTCAACGAGCGGGAAGAGGATCAGCAGCAGGACGCCGACGATGATCGGCACCCAGGCTGCGGCCGTGCCCCAGCCGTCGGTGCCCGCGTTCACGCAGCCGTAGGCGATCAGCACCTGGCCCAGCGTCAGCACGATCGCGCCGAGCACGTCGAACGACTCGCGCTTCCCGGAGCGACGCTCGGCGACGATCCGGATCGCGGCGAGGGCTGTGAGGATCCCGATCGGGACGTTGATCAGGAGGATCCAGCGCCACGAGGTCCACTGCGTGATCATGCCGCTGAGCAGCACGCCGATCGCGCCGCCGGCGCCGTTCATCGAGCTCCAGAGCGCGATCGCGCGATGTCGCTCGGGCCCGACGGTAAACGTCGAGGTCACGATCGCGAGCGAGCAGGCCGCCATCAGCGCGCCGCCGAGGCCCTGGATCGCGCGGGCGATGATCAGCACCGTGCTGTTCGGGGCAAGGCCACCGAGCAGCGACGCGCCCGAGAACACGACCAGCGCGAGCAGGAACGTGCGCCGCTGGCCGACGACGTCGGCGGCGCGGCCGCACAGCATCAGGAAGCCGGCGAAGACGATCGCGTAGGCGTCGATCACCCACTGCAGCCCGGCGGGGGAGAAGTGCAGCCCGACCTGGATCGACGGCAACGCGACGTTGACGATCGACAGGTCGAGGATGACCATGAACTGCGCGACGCAGCAGAGGATGAGAACCGCCTGCTTGCGCCTGCGGGCCGCGCTGCCGACCCGGTCCGGCTCGGCGACCACGTCGCCGCTGGTGACGATGGCTGTGTCAGTCTCGGCCACCTGGTCAGTACCCGTTGCCGTTGGTCTTGGTGATCGCCTTGCCGGTCGTCGCGACCAGGTACCAGATCCCACCGCTGGAGGCGGTGCCCGCGACCGATGCGGCCGCCATGCCGGGATGGGTATAGAGCGCATGGCCGTCGTAGGTGACCTGCTCGCTGCCGTCGGTGCGCTTGACGGTGGACAGGAGCGACGCCTCCACGCCGCTGCCGGCGGTTGGCGTGCCGGTCACCGTCAGCGGCGTCCACTGCTGCGCGCAGCTGCCGGTACACGCCGCCTTGCCGGTGAAGAGGAACAGCGCCGCGCCCTTCGCGTTGGCGAGCGCTTCGCCGTACCCGGGCACCTTGGCCGTCGTCACCGTCGCCTTCGCGGCGCTGGCCGACTGCCCGGAGCCTGCAGCCTGCGTCGTCGTCGAGCCGTTCGCGGACGAGCCAGGCGACGAGGAGGCAGGCGTCGCCGAGCCGCAGGCGGCGAGCAGTGGAGTGGCCAGGGCGAGAGCCAGCACGACGCGCAGGCGGTGGCTCGAGAGGTTGCGCTGCAGGCGACCCGAACGGTGCGGTGACATCGACCTTCCTTTGCTGTGGATATCCGTGGTCCAGAACGGATCGCAGCCGGGCGGCAAAGACGGCGCAGCCCAGATTGATCTGGGCTTTAGAAACCCCTCTGAAGCACCGAAGTCGCGCCAAATCTTGCGCAAGAGCTAAGAATTGCGTAGCCGCTTTACAGGCTGCTGACAGGTCGGTTTACGTTAAACTGACACAGCGGCGCGACGCCGCGAAGTGGTAGCGACCGCGCGCGCCAGCCGCTCGGTCCTGGCGGCGTCTTGATCCCGGTCGCGCAACTCTTCCGCCCTGGACGTGTCTACCGCAGTGCCAGAGTCGTACACAGCGAGCAGGGGGATGCATGGCGTCGCAGCAGGAGCCTCGGGAGCCCGAGGCCGATAAGGAGTCATCCGTGCTCGCCGCGCAGACGACGCGCCGCCGGATGCTGAAGTGGATCGGTGCCGGGGCGGTTGTCGTGCTCGCCGGCGGCGAGGCGGGCACGAGGCTGCTGGGGGCGCCCGCGGGCGCCCCACGTTCGCGGGTGGGCCCAGCGCCAAGGCAGGTGCTGACCGCCGATACCGCGCCGGTGCTCACGGCACAGAGCGGCGCAACGGTCTCCGGCGGTGTCCAGCACTTCCGCTCGTGTCCCGGCATGCTGGCGCCGGAGGTCGTGATCGATCACCGCGTCCACGGCTCGCTCGGCGGTCTCGTGATCACCGAGATCCATGGCGGTCCGTCGCAGTCCGGGCCGCTGATCGTCGATCAGAGTGGGCGCATCGTCTGGTTTCAGCCGCTCTCGCCGACGCCGTCCGCTGCCCACCGCGCGTTCAACGTGCAGGTTCAGCGCTACCGCGGCCGGCCCGTGCTGACCTGGTGGCAGGGCGCTGTGGTCGCCGGCCACGGGCAGGGCTCCTACGTGCTCATGGACACCAGCTACCGACAGGTTGCCGAGGTCCGCGCCGCCCGCGGCCGGCAGGGCGATCTGCACGAGTTCGTCGTGACCTCGGCGGGAACTGCGCTGTTCACCTGCTACGGACTTGCCGAGGGGTACGTGCGCGAGCGTGGGGTGCGGCGCCGGGTCAAGTACTGGGTCGGGTATGTACAGGAAGTGGACATAGAAAGTGGGAAATTACTGTTCGAGTGGCGCAGCGATCGGCACATCGCGCTCGCGGAGTCCTACGTGTCGAGCTCGGCGCTAATCGGCGGTGCCTGGGATTACATACACGTTAATGCGATCTCGGTCGACCCCCGCGACGGCAATCTCATCATCTCGGGTCGTAACACATGGGCGTGTTACAAAGTCAGCCGGAAGACCGGGCGCGTCCTCTGGCGGCTCGGCGGCCGACGCAGCGACTTCCGGATGGGCGGCGGCACGCACTTCGCCTTCCAGCACGACGTCAAGCTCCACCCTGGGGGGCGGCTGACCCTGTTCGACAACGAGGGCGGTCCGCCGCGCGAGCTCTCGCACTCGCGGGCGCTGGTGCTGGCGATCGACGAGCGCCGTCGCCGCGTCCGCCACGTCCGTACCTTCAATCATCACCCGCAGGTCTACTCGGACGCGCTCGGCAGCGTGCAGCCGCTGGCTCAGGGTCGCTACTTCGTGGGCTGGGGCAGGGCTACCAACTTCACCGAGTACAGCAAGTCGGGCGCGGTCCTGTTCGACGGCCATCTGACCCCGGGAGCAAGCTCCTACCGCGCGTTCCGCCAGAGCTGGAGCGCGCTGCCGCAGACCTCGCCGCTCGTGGCGGTCCTCCGCAGTGGCAGCACGGCGACGCTCTACGTCTCGTTCAACGGGGCCACCGCGCTTGCGCGCTGGCACGTGTTCGGCGGGACGCGGGCCGGCAGCCTCTCCATGATCGGCACGGCACCGGTGGTGGGCTTCGAGACCGAGATCACCGTCCCGGACGCGCCGGCTTGGCTGGCCGTGGAGGCGCACGACGCCTCCGGGCGGGTGCTCGGCCGCTCGCAGACGATCAGCGGCTAGAGGCCCCGGAGTCCGGGAAGGCCGTCTGGGCGCACGCCTATCATCGGGGCTCTAATGGCTGATCCCTGCGTCCACCTCCACGTCCATTCCGAGTATTCGCTGCTTGACGGCGCGAATAAGATCAGCAAGCTCGCGGCCCGTGCCGCGGAGTTTGGCCAGCCGGCGCTGGCACTGACTGACCACGGCGTCATGAACGGCGCCGTCGAGCTCTACCAGGCGTGTAAGAAGGAGGGGATCAAGCCGATCCAGGGCTGCGAGGTCTACGTCACCGAGGACTGCCACAGGCGTGACCGCGGGCGCGTCAAGTACAACCACCTGACGCTGCTGGCGGAGAACCTGGCGGGCTACCGGAACCTCGTGAAGCTCTCCTCGGCCGGATTCCTCGAAGGGCTGCACCGGGGCAAGCCGATGGTCGACGCCGAGCTGATGGCGCAGCACTCCGAGGGCATCATCGCGCTGACCGGCTGCCTCGCGTCGCGCTTCTGCCAGGCGCTCGTGAACGACAAGGAGAAGGACGCGCGGGCGAACGCGGACCAGCTCCTGCAGATCTTCGGCCATGACAACGTCTACTTCGAGATCCAGCAGAACGGCGTGCCGGAGCAGACGAAGGCGAACGAGGGCATCATCCGCATCGCCGGCGAGGTCGGGCGGCCTCTGGTGGCCACCGGCGACGTCCACTATTTGCGGCGCGAGGACTACGACAACCATGCGGCGCTGCTCTGCGTGCAGACGAAGTCGACGCTCGCGAACCCGAAGATGTCGTTCGCCAGCAACGAGTTCTATCTGCGCTCGAGCGAGGAGATGGCGGAGAAGTTCGCGGCTTGGCCCGAGTCGCTGGCAAGCACGGTCGAGATCGCCGAGCGCTGCAACGTCGAGATCGAGCTCGGCGGACGGCTGATCCCGAAGTTCGACTGCCCGAACGGGATGGTCGAGCGCGAATACCTGCGCGAGCTGGTGGACGAAGGCCTGGTCAAGCGTTACGGCGACCCGGTTCCAGCAGAGGCGCGCGAGCGGGCCGACTACGAGCTCGGCGTGATCGAGCGGATGGGTTTCAGTGGCTACTTCCTGATCGTCTGGGACTTCGTCAACTACTCGCGCGGTCATGGGATCGCCACCGGCCCCGGCCGTGGCTCGGCCGCCGGCTCGCTGGTCGGCTACTGCCTGCGAATCACCGATGTCGACCCGCTGCGCTACGACCTGCTGTTCGAGCGCTTCTTGAACCCGGAGCGAGTGTCGATGCCGGACATCGACGTGGACTTCTCGGTGCGCAACCGCGAGCGCGCGATCCGCTACGTGACGGAGAAGTACGGCAGCGACTCGGTTGCCCAGATCGTCACCTTCGGCAAGATGTTCCCGCGGGCCGCCACGCGCGACGCCGCGCGTGTGCTCGGCTACCCCTACGCACTCGGCGACAAGCTGGCAAAGCTGATCCCCGACCCCGAGCAGGGACGGCCGCCGAAGTTCGAGGACTGCCTGGCCCCCGGGCAGCCGCTGGCGGCTGAGATCGAGAGCAACGCCGACGCGGCCCGGATCGTCGAGGTCGCGCAGGGGATGGAAGGGATCGTCCGCAACTCGTCGATCCATGCGGCCGCGGTCGTGATCGCGCCGCAGCCGTTGACCGACCTGGTACCGCTGCAGCTTGCCGACGCGCGCACCACCGACGAGAACGGCGACAAGGTCTACCGCACCGTGACGCAGTTCTCGATGAAGCCGGTCGAGGCGCTGGGCCTGTTGAAGATGGACTTCCTGGGGCTGCGGAACCTCGACGTCATCGAGGACGCGCTCGAGATCATCGAGCTCTCGACGGGCCAGCGGATCGACATCTCTGAGATCCCGCTGGACGATGCCACGACCTACCAGATGCTCGCCCGCGGCGACTCGATCGGCGTCTTCCAGTTCGAGTCCGAGGGCATGCGCGAGGCGCTGAAGCGTGTCGGCCCGACCGAGCTCGACGACCTGATCGCGCTGGTGGCGCTCTACCGGCCGGGCGCGATGGACCAGATCCCGAACTACGCGCGCGGCAAGCTGAACCCCGACTCGATCGAATACCGGGACGAGCGCCTGCGGCCGATCCTGGAGTCGACGAAGGGCGTGATCCTCTACCAGGAGCAGGCGATGATGATCTCCCGCTCACTGGCGGGGTTCTCCGGCGCCAAATCCGACGACCTGCGCAAGGCGATCGGCAAGAAGAACCGCCAGGCGATGGCGAAGCTCGAGCCGGAGTTCCGGGAGGGCTGTCGCGCCTCCGGCACCAGCGAGCAAGTGATCGACTTCCTCTGGACGACCAACGAAAAGTCGGCCGACTACTCGTTCAACAAGTCCCACGCCGCCTGCTACGCGCTGATCTCCTACCGCACCGCCTGGCTGAAGGCGAACTATCCGGCCGAGTACATGGCGGCGCTGATCTCCTCTGTGATGGACACGAAGGACAAGGTCCCGTTCTTCGTCGCGCAGACCGAGCAGATGGGGATCGAGGTGCTGCCGCCGGACGTGAACCTCTCCGACCACCGCTTCGTCGTCATCGACGGGAACATCCGCTTCGGACTCGACGCGGTGAAGGGCGTCGGCTACGCTGCCGTCGAAGCGATCAAAGACGCGCGTGCGGACGGCCCCTTCCTCGACCTGTTCGACTTCTGCGAACGGATCGACAGCCACGCGGTCAACCGCAAGGCGATCGAAGCGCTGATCAAATGCGGCGCGCTCGGCTCGACCGGCTCCTCCCGGAAGGGCATGCTGGCGGTGCTGGAGCAGGCCCAGGCCGCCGGCCAGAAGGCGCAGCAGGATGCCAGCACAGGGCAGGCATCGTTCTTCGACCTCGGTTTCGGCGGCGGCGACGGCGCCATCGCCGGCTCTGCGTTCGGCAAGCCGACCCATGTGTCGATCCCGGCCGACGAGTTCGAGCAGAACGAGCTGCTGGCTATGGAAAAGGAGTCGATCGGCCTATTCCTCTCGACGCATCCGCTGAAGGCGGTTCGCACCGCGATGTCACTCCAGACCGAATGCGAGCTCGGTGAGACCGCGAAGGTGCGGGACGGCGAGCGGGTCGTGCTCGGTGGGATGCTGAGCCAGGTCAAGCGGCTGCGCACGAAGAAGGGCGATCCGATGGTGTTCGCGACGCTCGAGGATCTGACTGGGGCGGTCGAGTTGGTCGTCTTCGCCGACGTGCTCGAGGAGTCGGGCGACGCGGTGGAGCAGGACGCGATCGTGCTGGTGAAGGGCCGACTCGAGCACAAGGACAGCGGGTCCAGCAGCGTCCTGGTTGGCTCGGTCGAGCGCTTCGAGCCGAGTGCCGAGGAGATCGCGGACGCGGAGGTTGAGGCGGCGAAGCTCGCGCGTGAGCTGCCGGCCGATGCCTTGAAGCTGCGCCTGAACGTCCACCGGCTGACGGTGCCGCAGCTCGACGAGCTGCGTGAGCTGTTGCAGCGGTTCCCGGGCGAGAGCGACGTCGTCGTCGAGCTCATGAACGGCGGGCCGGCGCGGCGCCTGCGGCTCGGCGAGAGCTTCCGCGTGCAACGCAGCGCTGGGCTTCATGCGGAGCTCGCGACCTTGCTGCGTGACGCCGTTGTCGCGCCGAGCGCGAACTGACCGCTACTCGGGCCGCGCTTCGTCGCGCTATTTGCACTAGCCGCTGCTCGACCGCGCCTCGCCCGGCCGCGCTATTTGCACTGACCGCAAGCGGCGATATCGTTGCGATTTGACAGGAAGCTTGTGCCGACCAGCCGGCTGCATCGTTGACAGTCGGTGAGGCGTTAGCGGACCCGACGATCTTCTCACACGAGGTGCGAGGTGAACTCCATCAGTCTCGAGGTTGACGGACTGACACTCGATTTGCGTGGCCGCGATCTGCTTCGCGATCCGCGCTTCAACCGTGGCACTGCGTTCACGCTCGCGCAGCGCAGTGCCCTTGGCCTCGACGGGCTGCTGCCGAGCGCGGTGCTCTCGCTGGAGCAACAAGCGCAGCGGTCCTACGAGCAGTACTGCGCGCAGCCGACCGACTTGGCCAAGAACGAGTTTCTGGCGGCGCTGCGCGACCGCAACGAGGTGCTCTACTACAAGCTGCTCGAAGACCGGCTGCCTGAGCTGCTACCGGTTGTCTACGACCCGGTGATCGCCGAGGCGATCGAGCACTTCAGCCATGAGTTCCAGCGACCGGATGGCGTCTACCTATCGGTTGACCGGATCGACGGGGTGGAGGCCGCGCTGCGCAACTACGGGCTCACCGCAGACGATGTCGATCTGCTGGTGGCGACCGATGCGGAACAGATCCTGGGGATCGGTGACTGGGGCGCCAACGGCATGGCGATCTCGGTCGGCAAGCTCGCCGTATACACGGCGGCCGCCGGCATCCACCCGGACCGCGTCATCCCGGTGATGCTCGATGTCGGCACCGACCGCGAGTCGCTGCAGCGCGACCCGTTTTACGTAGGAAATCGGCACGGTCGTGTCCGCGGCCAACGCTATGACGAGCTCATCGAGGCCTACGTCAAGGCCGCGAGCGCCTTGTTCCCGAAAGCGCTGCTGCACTTCGAGGACTTCGGTCCCGGCAATGCGCGCCGGATCCTCGAGCACTACCGGGGCCGGGCACGGATTTTCAATGACGACGTGCAGGGCACCGGCACGATCACACTTGCCGCGGTCCTGACAGGCATGCGGATCGCCGGCACACATGCCAGCGACCAGCGGGTGGTGATCTTCGGCTCCGGCACCGCCGGCGTGGGGATCGCCGACCAGCTTCGCGCAGTGATGGTCCGCGGCGGCCTTGATGAGCGGGAGGCCACGCGGCGGATCTGGTGTGTCGACCGTCAGGGCCTTCTGCTCGACGACATGAACGATCTGCGCGATTTCCAGCGGCCTTACGCGCGGTCGCGCGCCGAGACCGCCGGTTGGGGCGGACAGTCCGATATCGGGCTGCTCGACGTGGTCGAGCATGTGCATCCGACGATTCTGGTCGGCACCTCGACGGTCGGAAGGGCGTTCACGGAGGAAGTCGTCCGCGCGATGGCGAGGGGCGTCGAGCGGCCGCTGATCTTCCCGCTCTCGAACCCCACGGATCGGATCGAGGCGGTTCCTGCCGACCTGATCCAGTGGACTGAAGGTCGCGCTCTGGTCGGCACGGGGACACCATGGCCGGCCGTCTCTTTCGAGGGGGTCGACTACCGGATCGGCCAAGCGAACAACGCTCTCATCTATCCCGGCATTGGCCTGGGCACGATCGTCGCTGGTGCCGAGCACGTCACCGACGGCATGTTGCTTGCCGCCGCGGATGCGATCGCCGGGTTGGTCGATCCGCGGACCCAGGGAGCCGGCGTGCTCCCGGAGGTCGCTAGCCTGCGTGCCATCTCGGCTGCGGTCGCGGTCGCGGTCGCCCGTCAGGCGGCGGCTGACGGCGTTGCGGCCCGGCTCCACGATCCCGCAGCGGCGGTGGATGGCGCGATGTGGCGGGCCGGTTACCCGCTGCTAGCGGAGCGCTGATCGCAGGCCCATCGCCACGCGGGTCGGCCGCGACCGGCGTCAGAACCAACCGGGCGCCGGCCAGCGGGCCGGCGCCCGCGGTATCCGCTGCCGGCGTTGTCCACCGTCCGCGGTTGAGCGCTACTTATGGCTTTCGGTTAAGTGCTGTTCACCGCATTTGGGCGACCGCTAATGTGGGGTGTTCAGTCACAGAAAGGTGAATCCGTGAGTGCTATCGAGGTCACCGACCTGTATAAGAGCTACGGCGACGCGAATGCGTTGCGGGGGATCTGCTTCTCCGTGCAGGAAGGCGAGATCTTCGCCATGCTCGGCGCCAACGGCGCCGGCAAGACGACGACGCTCGAGATCCTCGAGGGCCATCGCAAACGCAGCGGCGGCAAGGTCTCGGTGCTGGGCCTCGACCCCGAGCACGGCGGCCGGGCGCTACGCGAGCGGATCGGCGTGGTGCTGCAGGCCGCGGGGATCGACCCGGAGCTGACGGTCAAGGAGCTCGTGTCGATGTATGGCGCCTGGTACCGGCACCCGCTGCCGACCGACGAGGTGATCAGCGCGGTCGGCCTGGAGGAGAAGTACCACGCGCGTGTCGGCACGCTCTCCGGTGGCCAGCAGCGCCGCGTAGACCTGGCGCTGGCGCTGGTTGGCGACCCGGAGCTGATCTTCCTCGACGAGCCCACCACCGGCTTCGATCCGGTTGCGCGGCGGCGGACGTGGGAGCTGATCGATGCCCTGCGCCGATACGGGCGGACGATCGTGCTCACCTCACACTACCTCGACGAGGTCCAGCATCTGGCCGATCGGATGGTCGTGATGGTCGGCGGCCGGATCGTCGCCGAGGGGACCCCCGAGTCGCTGGGTGCGAGCGAGCTGCACGGCACCCTGATCCGCTTCCAGCTCCGCGGCAGCGATCCGATCGTGGCGCTGCCGCCGAAGCTCGCGAAGATCGTCTCGGTCCACGGCGGCGAGTACACGGTCCGGACGACCGATACGACGGCGACGCTGCTCGAGCTCTGCCGCTGGGCGGTCGCCAGGCGGCTCGAGCTGCGCTCGCTGGAAGTGATCAAGCCGTCGCTTGAGGACATCTATCTGGAGCTGGTCCGCAGCGAGCCGACGGAGGCGCCGCTGGACGTCGAGGAGGTGCCGGCATGAGGAAGGTCCTCAAGGCCCTCAGGATCTTCGCCGGGCAGATGGGCTACCAGCTGCGGCTGTTGCTCCGCACGCCGATGGCGGCGTTCGCGACGATCGTGATCCCGCTGATGGTGCTGCTGGCGGTCGGTCTGCTCTATCGCGGCTCGCACATCGGCAGCCGCGGCGGCATCCCCTACATCCAGTTCTTCGATCCGGCGATGATCGCGTTCGCGACCGTGACTGCCTGCTACATGAGCATCGTCTCCACCACCGTCGTCGCGCGCGAGCAGGGAATCCTCAAGCGACTGCGCTCGACGCCGTTGCCCCCGTGGCTGTACCTCGCCGCGAAGGTCGCGACCGTGGCGCTGGTGGCGCTCGTCTCCAGCGTCACGGTGATCGCCGTCGGCGCCGGCGTCTACGGCTTTCACCTGAACTGGGGCGCGGTACCGGCCGCGCTGCTGGTCTGGTTGATCGCGGTCGTGAGCTTCTCCGCGCTTGGCCTGGCGGTCACCACTCTGGTGCCGCGGGCGGAGGCGGCGCTGCCGGTGGCGTGGGGGTCGATGCTGCCGCTCTGCTTCGTCTCCGACGTCTTCCAGCCGATCGACGGCGCGCCGGAATGGCTGCGGGCAGTGGCCTCGTCGCTGCCGCTGCGCCCATTCGCCGACGAGCTCGAGAGCCTGCTCGGCCCGCACAGTACGACACCGGCGCTGGACGCGCGACACATGGAGGTGATCGCGGCCTGGGGCATCGTTGCGATCGTCTTCGCCCTGGCCAGCTTCCGCTGGCAACCCAGCGGTCAGCGCCGTAGCCTGATCCGCCGAGCGCCGCTGACTCCGCGCCCGTTCAGTCCGGAGCGGCTGGCGACGCTGCTGCGGCGCGACAAGCCGGCCACATCGTCACGCCCCGCTCGCTCCCGTTTTCACTTGCATCCTCGCCATTCCGGGCGGCCCGGCTTCGGCCGGCGGACGGGTTAGCGCGGACGCATCGCGCTAGCCCCGATCACGCGGATGCTCAGCCAGTCCCAAACGGATGGCTTCGCCGCGCCCCGCCCAGTCAAAGAAGATGTCCGCTGCGGAGCAGCCCTGGCGGGCGGCTTCCGCTTCAAGCTCCTTCCAAGGCAGTCGCGCACGCCGACAGCGGCGCCGGTGCGCGGCACGCCGAAGCAGATCCCGAGCGCCGCTCACTGATCGTCCTTTCGGATCGACGACCTCAGCGCGCCGCGAGCGACCTGACCTGGCCTGCGAACTTCTTCTGGTAGTTCGGCGAGACGGTAGATGGCTGAGCTCCTGACGCGTTTGCCTGGCGCGGACCGACCGGTCGAAGCGCCACGCTGGCCAAATGCTGGAGCCAGAAAAGCATCATCCGCCAAAGGTTGAAGCGAACAACCCCAAACGATACTCCAGTCTTTGTGGTACTGAGCCGGACGACCCGGAATGCTCAACGGCCCGACCTGCTATCACCGGGTGACAAGGATGAATGTCCAACGTCCGACGGGCTACGGGGCGTTTTCCCTGTTCGAGAGCGATCGCATGGCAAGCACACAAGGGGAGCTACGGTGAGCGACGCGGACGACGACGGACGATCAGATGCGCTGGTGGTGTTCGGCGCAACCGGCGACTTGGCATATAAGAAGATCTTCCCTTCGCTGTACGCGATGGTGAAGCGCGGCTCGCTCACGGTGCCGGTGATCGGAGTCGCCTATTCACGGTACGACCTGCAGCAATTCCAGGCGCGGGTGCGCGACAGCATTGCGCAAGAGGTCGGCGCGATCGATGACACGGCGGCTCTGGAGCGTCTGATCGCCCTACTCGGGTACGTGGACGGTGACTACAACGACCCGGGGACGTTTACGGCGCTGCAGGGCTCGCTCCACGATGCGAAGCATCCCGCCTATTACCTGGCGATCCCGCCTGCGCTGTTTCAGACCGTGATCAAAGGGTTGGGCAGCGGGGGCTTGGCGGGGGGCGCGCGCGTGATCGTCGAGAAGCCGTTCGGGCGCGACCTTGCGTCGGCGACGGAGCTCAATCGTGTCGCACGGTCGGTCTTCCCGGAGGATTCGATCTTCCGCATCGATCACTTCCTCGGCAAGGAAGAGATCATGAACCTCCTCTACTTTCGCTTCGCGAACGCTTTCCTGGAGCCGATCTGGAACCGCAACTACGTAGCCAGTGTCCAGATCACCCTGGCGGAGGAGTTCGGTGTGCAGGGCCGTGGCGGGTTCTACGAGACCGCCGGCTGCCTGCGTGACGTGATCCAGAACCACCTGTTCCAGGTCGTCGCGCTGCTTGCCATGGAAGCGCCGACCTACAGAGGCTACGGGGCGCTGCACAGCGAGAAGCTCGACGTCTTCCGAGCGATGCGACCGCTGGCCGCCGACGATCTGGTCCGTGGCCAATTCGTCGGCTATCGCGACGAGCCCGGCGTGGCCAAGGACTCCGACGTGGAGACCTTCTGCGCCCTGCGGGTATTCATCGACTCGTGGCGCTGGGCGGGGGTTCCGTGGTATCTGCGTTCTGGCAAGTGCCTGCCCGAGACCGTGACCGAGATCCTGGTCGAGCTCAAGCCGCCTCCTCAGCAGCTGTTCGCCGACTCCTGGCCGGTGAGCGGCCCGTCGAACTACCTGCGCTTCCGGCTCGCCCCAGATTCCGCTATCGCGATCGCCGCTCGGGTCAAGCGCGCGGGTGAGGAGTTCGTCGGTGACCAGCGCGAGCTATTACTGCTCGATAGCCAACCTGAGGAGCGGGCGCCTTACGAGCGGCTGCTCGGTGACGCCATGGCCGGTGACGGCGCGCTGTTCACCAGGGAAGAGGCGGTCGAAGCTGCCTGGGCCGTGGTCGAGCCCATTCTGACCCGCCACGACCCGGCGTTGCCGTACCAGCCGGGCACATGGGGTCCAGAACAGGCCGACAAGCTGATCTCGTCTCACGGCCGCTGGCATCGCCCTCAGCGGGCCGCTGCAGCTGACGCTGCATGAGCTGATCGGCCTATAAGTCCGATCACCTTTGCCAACTGCCGGGCGCTTCGGCGCCTGTCACGCGGTGTCGGTCGTGACCTGGGCGTGCTCGGCCCAGTGATGGCGCTGCTCGGCGACGCCCGGGGAGGGAACCACGAGGACGGCACGATCTGCGTGATGAATGACCGCGTGCGAGACGCTGCCCAACACCAGCGACTTCACGTTCCCGAGCCCACGGGTGCCCAGGACGATCACGTCGGCGTCGAGGTCGGCGGCTGCCGCGAGAATCACAGCAGCGATGTCGTCGGCTCGATCGACGATCCTTGGCTGAGCAACCAGTCCGGCGGCCGTGGCCCGTTGCACGCCAGCAGCGGCGGTGTCGGCCGCGGCCTGCTTGATCGCCCCATCCGCGCCGTCTGCACCGTAGGAGCCGACGAGGCCCGTGCTCAACCCGAGCGAGCCTTGGCGGCCCATCGTCTCCAGGACCGTCTCCCAGACCACCAGCACCGTCGCGTCACTGCCGGCCATCAGCAGCCCAGCTCGGTCGACCGCTGCTTGCGCGTCAACGGACCCGTCGTAACAGATCAGGATCATCATGCTTCCGTTCCGCGGCAGCGCCGTAGCCGGCGGCGGATGTCACCGGATCGGACGGACGGACCACGTACTTCCGAAATGCGTTTCATGGACTCGGCCTCCTAAGGCGATCGTCATATCGACACCACGCAGGCGTCGCGTGCACCGGCCGAGTCGCTGAAGCCGGAAAGACTTTGCCCGCCGGGTATTGGAGCGAGGCCACACATGACGTTACTCCGCCACCGGGCGTGCGCCCGACCGGATCCAGCAGCTCCCGCGAGATCTGCTCGTACCCGACTCAAGCCATGGGTCGGCAGTCTGGCTAGCCCCGTAAACCATCCGCAGGCCGTCCCCGGTCGGCCACGGTTCCACGCGGCGCTGGGCTGCGTCCGGCCGGCTGGGTCGGTCGCTCGCCAGCGATGATCTGCGGAGTTGGGCGAGACGCCGGCCGCTCGACGGCAAGTTCGATCATCTCGCCGTCATGCGCGATCTGCAGCGGCGATCCCTGGAGGAGCGAGTAGCGAACCTCTCGGTGGGTGACATCGATGCGCAGCCGCCGGCCACGGAAGCACATGCGGAAGCTCAGGCGAGTGAGCCGCTGAGGCAAGCGCGGCACGAAGCTGAGGACGCCGTCGTAGTCGCGCATTCCACCGAATCCGGCGACGGCAGCGATCCAGACACCCGCCAGAGAGGCGATGTGCAAACCGTCGCGGGTGTTGTGCTCGAGGTCGTCAAGATCCATCAACGAGGCCTCGGCCAGGTAGTCGTAGGCCAGCTCGAGTTGGCCCACCTCGGCGGCGATGACTGCCTGCGTGCAGGCCGAGAGCGAGGAGTCACGCACCGTCAGCGCCTCGTAGTAGGCGAAATTGCGTGCTTTGGTCTCGGCGCTGAACGCATCGCCGCGTAGGTGCATCGCGAGGACGAGGTCTGCCTGCTTGACGACCTGCTTGCGATACAGATCGACGTATGGGAAGTGCAGCATCAGCGGATACTGCTCCGGCGTGGTTGCCTCGAAGTCCCAGAGCTGGTGCTTGGTGAAGCCCTCGGATTGCGGGTGGACGCCGAGCTCTTCGTCATAGGGAATCAGCATCGCCTCGGCGGCTTCGCGCCAGGCCGCCACCTCCTCCGGGTCGACGCCGAGCTCGGCAGCGCGGTCGGCGTGGCGCGAAGCGGTGTCGGCGGCCAGGCGCAGGTTCCGCTGCGCCATGAGGTTCGTATAGACGTTGTTGTCAGCCACGGCGCTGTACTCGTCAGGGCCGGTCACACCGTCGATGCGAAACTGGCCGCGGGAGTCGTGATGGCCAAGCGAGCGCCACAGCCGCGCGGTCTCGACCAGCAGCTCGATTCCGAACTCACGCTCGAACGCTTCATCGTCGCTGGCAGCCTGGTAGCGCCCGACCGCATCGGCGATATCCGCGGCGATGTGGAAGGCGGCCGTTCCAGCCGGCCAGTAGCCCGAGCATTCCTGTCCGTCGATCGTGCGCCAGGGAAACGCCGCACCCTCGAACCCCAGAAGCTTCGCTCGCTTGCGCGCCAGGTCGAGCGTCGCATGACGCCAGCGCAGAGCATCGCGGGCAGCTTGCGGCGCGGTAAAGGTGAGGACGGGAAGGACGAAGGTCTCGGTGTCCCAGAAGGTGTGCCCGTCATAACCCGGGCCGGTCAGGCCCTTGGACGGGATCGCTCGCTGTTCGCTGCGGGCGCCGGCCTGTAGGGTGTGAAACAGGGCAAAGCGCACGGCTTGCTGAAGCTCCGCGTCGCCTTCCAGCTCCACGTCGGCGCGCTCCCAGAACTCGTCGAGGTATTCGCGCTGGCCGGCGAGCAGCCCGTCCCAGCCACTGTGGCGCGCCTCGGCTAGCGCAGCGGCAACCTGGGCATTGAGCGCCGCGACCGAGCGCTGGCTCGACCACCCGTAGGCCAGCAGCTTCACCACGCGCAACCGCTCCCCGGGCTCGAGCTGAGCGGCGACCGTTACGCGAGCGAGGTCCGGGCTGCTCTCGCTCGCCGTCTGCATATCGTGCGGACCATCGATGAGGTGATCCATCGCGGCGGCCATCCTCAGCCCGCTGTGCTGCGTGCTGTGCACCAGCACGGCGCGCAAGCCGTCGTCTGAGAACCGTTCCGAGCGCAACGGCGCAGCGAGGTTCGCCGCTGCGCGAGGGTCGGCCTCAGCGGGGGCCAACGGCTCGTTGGCCACCAGCTCCGACTGGACGACCACCCGGACGGGGGCGTCCACTGCCTCGACTTCGTAGACGATCGCGGCCACGGCTCGCTGCACCAGTGAGACCAGCCGCACGGAGGTGACCCGTACCTGCTTGCCGGCTGGCGAGCACCACTGAACACGACGTCGCAGCACACCGGCCCGGAAATCGAGAACACGCTCGTGGGCCTGTAGCTCGCCGAAGCGCACGTCGAAGGGCTGATCGTCAACGAGCAGACGAATGATCTTGCCGTCGGTGACGTTGACGACGGTCTGTCCGGCCTCCGGAAAACCGTAGCCGGCTTCCGCGTATGGCATCGGGCGTTGCTCGTAGAAGCCGCCGAGGTAAGTGCCCGGGAGGCCCTGTGGCTCGCCCTCGTCGAGGTTGCCGCGCAACCCGATGTGCCCGTTCGCCAGCGCGAACACCGATCCTGTCTGCTCGAGCACGTCCAAGTCAAGCTCGGCCTCACGGATCGACCACGGATCGACGGCGAAAGCGGGGTGCCGGATCATCGCGTCTCGAGCAGCTCGGCGAGATCGGAGACGACGATGTCCGCGCCATGCTCGCGCAGCGCATCGGCCTGACCAGCGCGGTCGACGCCCACAACATACGCGAAGCCACCGGCCCTCCCAGCCTCAACGCCGGCCAACGCATCCTCGAACACGGCGGCCTTATCCGCTGTAACGCCCAGCGCCCGTGCGCCGGCGAGGAACGTGTCCGGTGTCGGCTTCCCCCGCAGATGCTCGCGCTCAGCCGCGATGCCATCGATCCGCGCCGCGAACAGATCCTCGATCCCAGCGGCGATCAGCACCGCGCGGCAATTGGTGCTCGATGAGACGACTGCCGTCGTCAGCCCGGCGTCGCGGACGGCCTTCACATATCGCAGCGAGCCCGGGTAGGTATCGACTCCCCGATCGCCGATCAGCCGCAGCACGATCTCATTTTTGCGGTTACCAAGCCCGTCAACCGTCTCAGCCCCGGCAGGATCGGCCGGGTCGCCCTCCGGCAGATCGATCCCGCGAGCCTGCAGGAACGAACGCACGCCGTCGTAACGGGGCTTGCCATCGACGTACTCGTCGTAATCGCCGACAGCGTCGAAGGCGACAAAGTCCGTCCCGTCGCGTGCTGCCCGCTCACGCAGAAAGCCATCGAAAGCCTCCTTCCACGCCGCCGCGTGGACCTTAGCCGTCTGCGTCAGCACACCATCGAGATCAAACAGGCAGGCTGTGACGGGGTCGGGTAAGCCGAGCATTGCGGTCATCAGGCGAGCTGACGCCGGATCTGCTGAAGGCCGAGCCCTTCGATCAGCACGAGCGCGTCGGCTGGCCGCTCGTTTGCGGAAGGGCGGTTCGCACTCATACGGTTGTAGCTACCCGCTTTCGGGTCTATTTGCTGCGTTGCTGTTGGCCACGCCGGCGCAGCTTGCGCAGGAGCTGGAGATCGGCGGCGGTGCCGGCGCCCTTCTCACCCGAGCCGGTCTCCATCACGCACGGCAGGCTGTCGAAGCGCGGCTCCGACAGGAACACTGCGAGCCCGGCCTCGCCGATCTCGCCGGTCCCTGGAGCAGCGTGACGGTCGCGGTTCGATCCCAGCTTCGTCAACGAGTCGTTGAGGTGGATCGAGTGCAGCCGCTCAAGGCCGATCTCCTGGTCACACTCGGCGAGCACGGAGTCAAGCGTCGTGGGCGTGCGAACGTCGTAGCCGGAGGCGAGCAGGTGGCAGGAGTCGAGACACATGCCGATCCGGTTCGATCCGCCGGCGGCCTCGGTCAGCGCCGCCAACTCCGCGAACGAACGTCCCAGCGTCCCACCGGCGCCGGCGGTGTTCTCGAGGTGCAGGCCGCAGTGGTCGGAATCCGCCAACGCGGCGGCGATCACCTCGCCGGCGCGCTTGATCGCCTCGCCGACGTCGCCGCCCTTCGCCGAGCCCGGGTGCAGGACCACGCCGCTGGCCCCGATCTGATCGCCGACCCGCAGCGATTGGGTCAGCGAGGTCAGCGACTTCGCGCGGATATCGGGGTCGTCGGATCCGCAGTTCAGCAGGTAGACGGCGTGGATGACCACCGCTTCGATGCGCGAGGCGGCCATTGCTTCGCGGAATGCGGCGCAATCCTCCTCGCTGTAACTGGTCGGCCGCCACATCCGAGGTGACTGGTTGAAGATCTGGATCGAGTGGGCATCGACCTCGATGCCGCGCCCGACCGCCTTGACGAGGCCGCCCGCGGTAGAAACGTGAGCGCCGATCAGCATCGCGGGCTCGCTTCGGCGGCTTTCTGGGAACTTCTCGGCAGGCGGATCACTAGGATGGGGCTCCGATCATGCGCGTTAGATTTGCACCTTCACCCACCGGCGCGCTCCACATCGGTGGCGCGCGGACGGCTCTCTACAACTGGCTTCTTGCCCATGGGCCGGGAGATGGAACCCCCAGCGCCCTTGTCCTCCGGATCGAAGATACCGACCGCGAGCGCTCGACTGAGGAGAACGTCACCCAGATCCTCGACGCGCTGCGCTGGCTGGGGCTTGACTGGGACGAAGGCCCAATCTTCCAGATGCAGAACACGCCGCGGCACCAGGAGGAGCTGGCCAAGCTGCTCGACTCCGGCGCTGCCTACTACAGCACGGCAGCGGCGGACGACGTCAAGGCCTACAAGGCGCAGCACGGATCCGACCGCGGCTTCCGCGGAGTGGCGGAGAGCGCCGGCGCGGTGCGGCTGCATGTGCCCGACGACGGCGAGACCGTCGTGGACGACATCGTCTACGGCCGCACGAGCTTCCCGAACGTCTCGCTCGACGACCCCGTGATCGCTCGCGCCGACGGCTCGGTGCTCTATAACTTCGCGGTTGCCGTCGACGACCTCGATGCACGTATCACGCACGTCGTGCGCGGCAACGACCATCTCTCGAACACGCCGAAGCAGATGCTGATCCTGAAGGCGCTGGGGGCAACGCCGCCGCGCTACGCGCACCTGCCGCTGCTCCACGGCCCTGACGGTAAGAAGCTCTCCAAGCGCCACGGCGCAGCCTCGGTCCAGGAGCTGCGCGACGCCGGCTATCTGCCCGAGGCTGTCGATAACTACGTCGCCTTGCTCGGCGCTGGCTTCGCCGACGACGAGGAGCGCTTCACGATGGCGCAGATGGCGGAGCGCTTCCGGCTCGAGCGTGTCTCGAAGTCGCCTGCGGTCTTCGACGAGCGGAAGCTGCGCCACCTGAACGGCCAGTACCTGCGCGATCTGCCGGTTGACGAGCTGGCTGCGCGGCTCGAGCGCTTCACCGGCCGGGAAGGGCTGCGCGATGCAGCCGCCATCGCCCAGGAGAAGATTCAGACACTCGCCGACTTCTGGCCGCTCTGCGGCTTCCTCTTCGACGGCCCGAGCGACGATCCGAAGGCGTTCCAGAAAGTGATCGCCTCGGGCGACGGGCCCGAGCGGCTGCGTGCGGCGCGCGATGCCATCGCCGGCGTCGAGTCATTCGACCCGATGCATCTCGAGACGGCGCTCGGCAGCGTGGTTTCGCGCCTCGATGTGAAGCCCGGCAAGGTCTATCAGCCGGTCAGGGTGGCGATCTCGGGCGGCACCGTGTCGCCCGGGATCTTCGAAAGCGTCGCTCTGCTCGGGCGCGAGCGTACCCTTGAGCTGATCGACCAAGCGCTCGCACGCCTCTGAACAACCCGCCTTCAAGCTGAAGCGGCCTGCTGCCGATATCAAGGCTAGGCGGGCGGGCGCCTGAATTGCAGGCAGGTGTGCATTCGGAGGATGTCCAATCGTGGCCGCCGTCGCTTCAGCTCAAGCAGTCGATCAGCACGGGTATGAGTCCCGCGCGTACAACGCTGTCCAGCTCAGTAGCAAAGCTGAGAGCAGCCACCGCGGCGCCACTCAGGCGGCTGCCACCCAGGCGGCTGGCTCAACGCGCGGTCGCGCGGTCGCGCCGGCGCGCAGCGTTGGGCAGCAGAGTCAAGCGGGGCGGTCCAGCGAATCCGTTCCCAGGAACGTCGGCGTCAGCCTCGGTGCCACGCACAACGAGAGCCAGGGGCGGCGGCTGACGGTTGCCTTCGAGGCGGTCGCGGCCTTCCCGGTGATGGCGGAGTCGCGTCGCCGCCTTGAGTTGTTGATGACAGAGGGCGAGCCCGACGTCGCCGACGTCGCCGCGGTCGTTGGCTGCGACGTTGCGCTGACGCTGAATGTCCTGCGGCTCGCGAACCACGTCGACGAGGGTCGGCGGGCGCGGGTCGACGACATCTACGAAGCGGTTGAGATGGTGGCGCCGTCGGCCGTGCTGCAGCTCGCCCGGCGCAACAAGGTCTACGACTTCTTCGAGCTCGGGGCGGAGTGGCAGAGCGTGCCCGAGCGTTTCCGGCAGCACGCCATCACCACCCAGCGCATCGCTGGCCAGATCGCCGCGATGCTCGGCCCAGGGCAGCACGAGAGCCTGGCAACCGCGGCGCTACTGCACGATGTCGGCAAGCTTGTGCTGATTCGCGCCTACCAGTCTTATCCGGTTCGCGTCGACGGCTACACGCGCACTCCCGATGAGCGGGTGCAGAGTGAGCGTCGCGAGCTCGGTATCGATCATGCCCTCGTCGGCGGTGTGCTTGCGCGCCGATTCGCGCTGCCGGCAAGCGTCGCCAGCGTGATCGAGCAGCACCACAATCCCGCCGCCACCGGCGGCGCCGCAATCGTGCGACTTGCTGACATGCTCGCCCACTACCTGTCTGGCGCGAAGGTCGCGCCGGCGGCGATGACGAGCGCCGCGGCGAACCTCGAGATCAGCGCCGGGCAGCTCCGCGCCCTGCTTTACGAGCTGCCGATTTCAACCGCTGCCAGCCGCGCGCACCAAGTGGTGCCGTGTCCGCTGTCGAGCCGCGAGATCGAGGTGCTGCGCGGGCTCGCTAAGAGCATGGTCTACAAGCAGATCGCAAGCTCGATGGGGCTCTCGACCAGCACCGTGCGGACGCACCTGCACAATGTCTACCGCAAGCTCGGTGTGATGGACCGCGCGCAGGCGGTGCTGATCGCCACCGAGCGCGGCTGGTTGTAGCGCTGAAAGGCTATATCCGCGATCCGAGTTATCAGCTTCGGCAGCTATAGTCGCGAGCGGTGCTCTCGATAACGACGAAATCCCCATATGCGGTAAACGCCTTGGCTGAGCTACATCTGCTTGCGAATACCGCGCCGATCCCGATCCCCGAGCTTGCCCGTCGCAGCAACACGCCCCCTCAGTTCCTCGAGCAGCTGTTCGCGGTGCTCCGGCGCGGCGGCATCCTGCGCTCGCAGCGTGGGGTGCGTGGCGGCTACAGCTTCGCCCGTCCGGCCGACGAGGTAACCGTCCTTGAGGTCGTCGAGCTACTCGAAGGCCCGCTCGGCAAGGACTCGGCTGGCGTCTTCGGTGAGGCGGCGCGCGCCGCCGCCGCGGTCCTCGGCTCGTATACGATCGCCGATGTCGCCGACGAGCAGGCACGCGCCGGCGGAGCAACCATGTACTTCATCTGACAGGAGTGGTTATCGATGCTCAGGTCGCCAGGTAAGATCGCCGAGCTGATCGGTGAGACCCCGGTCGCGATCCTCAAGCGGTTGGCGCCGCCAGGTTCGCAGGCTCAACTGTTCGCGAAGCTGGAGTCGCACAACCCGGGCGGCAGCGTGAAGGACCGGATCGGCGCGGCGATGCTCGACGCGGCTGAGCGCGAAGGCCGGATCGAACCCGGGCGCAGCACGATCGTCGAGGCCACCAGCGGCAACACCGGCATCGCCCTCGCGTTCGTCTGTGCCGCCCGCGGCTACCAGCTCGTGCTGACGATGCCCGAGGGCATGAGCCGCGAACGCGAGCGGATCGTCAAGCTCTACGGTGGACGCGTCGAGATCACCGAGTCGGTCGGTGGCATGGGGGAGGCCGTCAGGACGGCGCAGAAGCTGGCGGCGAGCGAGGACGTGTTCCTCGCCGATCAGTTCGCGAACCCCGCCAACCCGGAGGCGCATCGCCGTACCACCGGTCCCGAGCTGTGGGAGCAGCTCGACGGGAAGGTCGACGTCCTCGTGGCCGGTGTCGGCACCGGCGGCACGATCACCGGCACCGGCGAGTTCCTGAAGGAGCGCAACCCGGACATCCACGTCGTCGCGGTCGAGCCGGCCGCATCGCCGGTGCTCTCCGGCGGCAAGCCCGGCCCGCACCGGATCCAGGGGATCGGCGCCGGCTTCGTGCCGGCGGTCCTGAACCTCGAGGTGGTCGACGAGATCATCCCGGTCGCGAACGAGGCGGCGGTTGAGACCGCGCACCTCGCCGCTCGCCGCGAAGGCGTGCTCTGCGGGCTCTCCTCCGGTGCGGCGCTGACCGCTGCCTTGGAGGTGGCGGCGCGGCCCGAGTACGCGCACGCGCGGATCGCCGTGATCCTGCCTGACAGCGGCGAGCGCTATCTCTCGCTGCCGTGGTTCGCGACCACCGAGGGCTAGCCGGCGGAGAGTAAGCCGGCGGGACGGCGATGGTGGACTGCGGCGACGTCCGCGCGCGGTCACGATACGCTGTGGTCGATGCTGAAAGACGTCATCCTCGCTGAAATCAAGAGAGACGTGACCGCGGCGCGGGAGCGCGATCCCGCGGCGCAAGGCGTAGGCACGGTCGAGATTCTGCTGTGCTGGCCCGGAGTCCAGGCGATCCTCGCCTACCGGGTCGCGCACGCGCTCTACCGCCGTCGAGTTCCGCTTGTGGCACGGCTGATCTCCACGATCGCGCGGTCGGTGACCGGTGTCGAGATCCACCCGGCGGCGGAGATCGGGCCCGGGTGCTTCATCGACCACGGAATGGGCGTCGTGATCGGCGAGACCACCGAGATCGGCACCGACGTGACGCTCTACCAGGGCGTGACGCTCGGCGGCACCGGCTTCGCGGCTGGCAAGCGCCACCCGACGATCGAAGACGACGTCACGATCGGCTCCGGTGCAAAGCTGCTCGGCGCGGTGGTGGTCGGCGCCGGCGCGAAGATCGGCGCGAACACGGTTGTGATCCACGACGTGCCGGCCGAGGCGACGGTCGTCGGCATCCCCGGCCACGCAGTGCGGATCGCCGGCCGGAAGGTGCCGCGCCCAGACGCGGATTGGGACCAGCTCCCGGACCCCGTGGCAGACTCGATGCGCGGTTTCGACCAGCGGATCTCATCGCTTGAGCGGGTGGCGAGCAGCGAGCGGTTGGCTGCCGATCAAGCAGCCGAAGACATGTTGCAGGGACCGGCGGCTGCCGCCGGCCTTGCGAATGGCTTCACCGACGGCTCCGCGTCCGGCGACCGCTAGACGAGCACGTTACGACCGGTGGGTTGGCGGCGCCTGGACCGACTCCGCACCCTGATTTCCATCCCCCCCGCCCGAGGGTGTCTCATCGACGTTCACGCTTGCCGAGACGATGTACAGCGGGCGGCCTTTCACCTCGTCGTAGATCCGGCTGACGTACTCGCCGATGATGCCGATCGTGATCAGTTGGATGCCGCCGAGCAGCAGCAGGGTGATCTGCAGCGTGCTGAAGCCGTGCAGGTAATTTCCGGTGAGCTTGAGCACCAGCACCACCGGGATCGAGACGAACGCCAGCGCCGAGATCAAGAAGCCGAGCAGCGTTGCGAGCTGCAACGGTCGCTCCGAGAACGAGAAGATCGCGTCGGCCGAGAAGTGCAGCATTCGGCCGGGGGTGTACTTCGTGCTGCCGGCATAGCGCGGGTCGCGGTCGTAGGCGACCGCCGCCTGGTGAAAGCCGATCCAGACGGACATGCCGCGCAGGAAGCGGTTGTGCTCGCGCATCGACAGCAGCGCCTGCAGGGCGCGGCGATCGAGCAGCCGGAAGTCACCCGACTCGTCGGTGAGGGCGACACCGGTGAGCAGGCGAAAGATGTTATAGAACCAGCGTGCGGTCGCGAGCTTCAATCGCGTCTCGCCACGCCGCTGGCGCCTGACCGCGTAGACGACGTCGGCGCCGGTGCGCCAACTGTCGAGCATCTCGAGGATCAGCTCAGGGGGATCCTGCAGATCCGAGTCGAGCGCGACGACGACGTCGCCGCCGGCGTGCTCGAGTCCGGCGGTCAGCGCCGCCTGGTGACCGAAGTTCCGCGACAGCACGACCAGCTTGATCCGCGTGTCGTGCTCGGCGAGGCTGGTGAGCAGCTCTCGGGAGGAATCCGTCGAGCCGTCGTCGACCAGCACCAGCTCGAACGGCAGCGCCGCCAGCGCCGTGCCGACTCGGTGGCAGAACTCGACGACCGTCTGCTCCTCGTTGTAGACGGGGGCGACGACGCTCAGCAGCGCTGGCTCGCGCCAGCGCGGCGCTGCGCTGCCCGGACCAGCTTGCGCTTGTTCAGAACCCAAGGAAGGTGCCTCCGGGGAAGTATCCGGCGATCGTCAGGAACGCCATCACCCCCGTCAGCATAAGCGAGGCGCGCCACAGCCACTCGCGCCGGCAGAGACCGACGAGCGGGATCAGCCAGCAGATGTACCAGGGCAAAACCGAGCTCGCGGTCGACAGCATCGCCACGATCAGCCAGGCTGCCGCCTCGAGCCAATCGAGCCGCTGCTGCCAGACGCGGCGCAGCAACCAGACCGCGAACAGCACGCAAGCGCCGCCGAGGACGATCCCGATCAGATGCGAGGTCTGGCCGCCGACCAGCGCCGAGAGGATCCCCGGGAAGCTGCCCCAGGGGTTCTCGTTCTGCACCGACTCGAGCGTGACCGGCATTCGCAGCAGTCCACCACCGAACCAGGCGAAGCCGGCGCCGAGTGACACCGCCGAGACCAGCACCAGGCCAGCGAGGAAGCGCAGACGCGCCCGATGGCCCGCGGGAGGTCCGTCGCGGACCAGTGCGAACGGGGCGACCACGACGCCGGTCAGCTTCAGCCAGGCGCCAACCGCGATCAGCGCGCCCCCGGTCAGTTCGCGGCGCTTCAGCAGCGCGTAGAGGCCGGCGGTCATGAACAGCACCATCTCGAGGTCGTTGTGGCCGCCGCCGACGCCGTAGAACACAACCAGTGGGTTCAGCCCCCAGAGTGCCAGCGCCCGGACCGGGCTGGTGCCTCGCAACTTCGCCGCCAGCCACAGCAGCCGACAGATGGCGAGGCTCGCGAGTGCTGCCAGGATGCGGAAGCAGAGCTCGAAGGCGGTGATCGACGCGTGCGCGAAGAGGCCGCTGAACAACGTGAACAACGGTCCGTAGACGCTTGGCGTCGTGATCCACTTGGCGCCGATCAACTGGTAGAGCGGGTCGAGCTCCAGCGTTGTCGGTCCCCGCAGATACGGATTGGCACCGTAGATCGTGAATTCGCGCGCGTACGCCTGGTAACTGAAGACGTCGGTCGAGAACAGCGGCGGCGCGACGATCACGAACACATGCAGCGCCAGCACCGCTATGAGCACCGAGCGGGCACTGAGACTGCGGGCGCTGGCGGCCGCGAACATGTAGGCGACGAACATCACCGCGAGCACCGGGATCAGCTCGGCGTCTGTCAGCCTGAAGGCGACCAGGCGCAGCGGCCCTGCCATCAATTGGGTCGGGACCGGCCGGACGGATTGCGGTAACAGCGTGGCGGTGCGGTTCGCGGCGGCGGCGAGCACCAACCCCGCGGCGGGAACGCATGCGAGTGCGATCTGAGGAGCGCGAAGCTTGACGCGCGCGCGGCTCCGGAGGGTGGCAGTCGCAGTCACGTCATCCTCAGTCGCTTAGCGGTGCACGGCGCGACGTAGGTGCGGGACGGCGAGCATCGCCTCCGCTGCGATCTGCCACGACATCTTGCTGGCGCCGACGCTGCGGTCGGGGAACACGATTGGCACCTCGCGGACGATGAAGCCGGCGAGAACAGCGCGGTAGGTGACCTCGATCTGGAAAACATAGCCGTGGGCACGGACGGCGCCCAGGTCGATTCGCTCGAGCACCTGGCGGCGGATGCACTTGAAGCCGCCGGTGAGGTCGCGCGTGCGGACACCGAGTAGTGCGCGCGCGTAGGTGCTGCCGCCGCGGCTGATGATTCGCCGCGCGACGCTCCAGTTCTCGACGCCGCCGCCTGCCACGTAGCGCGAGCCGATCACGACGTCGGCGTCAGCGGCACCGGCGACCAGCGCCGGCAGGTACTTCGGATCATGCGAGAAGTCGGCGTCCATCTGGATGATCAGATCGGCGCCGCCGGCGAGTGCACGGTGAAAGCCGTCGACGTAGGCGCGGCCGAGCCCGTCCTTGCGCTGCCGGTGCAGAACCTCGACCGTGCCCAGCTCGACGGCCAGCTGCTCGGCGATCTCACCGGTCCCGTCCGGGGAGCTGTCATCGACGACCAGGACCCGGTAGCTGTCGGGCGCGATGCGCCCGAGCTGATCGCAGATCGCCGGCACGATGCGGGCGACGTTGTCAGCTTCGTTGTAGGTGGGAAGGACCACCCAGATTCGTTCGCTCATCTTCTCTCGTCTGTAAATCCGGGGCCGACGGGCGTTGGTGTCTTACTGCCGACCGCGTAAGCAGGCTACTCGCTTCCGAAGCCGTTGCGCTGCGCGCGCCACCCGGGGGAAGGTGGGCAAATCGCTTCGACTGCTGGCTGCAACGGGCGAATCGGGCGATCGCGGCCGGTGCCGCGCGCCTCAGCGCGGCACGTAGACGACGCGGCCCCAGCTCGGGCCCGGCGAGAGGACGATCGGCTCGCCGTCACGGTCGGGCTGGATGTAGTGGAAGTCGCCGCGGGTCGTGTCGAAGGCGAGATCGAGCTCGCCCTCGAGCACACGCTGGTCAAGCCAGGCCGTGCGGAAGATCAGACGCCGGAGCCAGTGCACGAGTGAACGATCCGAGGGGCCGACCAGCTCTGGCCAGCAGTCGTTGACGTGCTCGCCGAGCGCGGACGCGGGGTTCGTCACCTCACCGTTCACGACGAGGTTCACGAGGTCCTCCAGCTCGTCGGCGCCGATCGGGTCGCCGATGAAGCCGAGACGGCGCGCTGCCAGCTCGCAACGCTCGCCGAAGTCGAACTCGTTGAAGGTGAACCGGAGATCGCCGTACTCGAGGACGAAGTCATCGCCCGAGTTGTAATTGCCACGCCTGTACATCACGTCGCGATCTTATTTGGAATCCCTGCCTCGGCGCAGCAGTTGAACGCGAACTTGCACCCAATTTCTCGCACATAGCAGACGATTTCGGGTGCATCGGCGCGTCAGTCGCGTTTCTGGGGGTGCGCCAAGCCTGCTGGAGGGCTCTCACTTAAAAGGGGAACGTCCCCTAGAAGCTATCGCCTCGGAGCGAGCCTGGAGAGCATGCAAGATGAGTGGCAACGAGCAGACAATCCTGATCGCCGACGACAACCGGATGGGCCGCGCCGCGCTTGCGCGCAACCTTCGTGCCGACGGGTTCTCCGTGCTTGAGGCGGCGACCGAGACCACCGCCCGGCAATTCCTCGAGACGACCGATGTCGATTTGCTGATCCTCGACCACGACCTCTCGGGCGCTGACGTCCTGCAGCTGCTGCGGACGATCCGGCATACCGATGGGGCGCGGTCGCGGATCGACCCGGACCTGCCCGTGCTGGTGCTGACCACCGAGGAGCGCGAGTTCGAGCGGCTGCGCTGCTTCGAGCTGGGCTGCGACGACTTGGTGAGCCGTCCCTACAACTACTCCGAGCTGCGCGCCCGACTGCAGGCACTGCTGCGCCGTCGGCTCTGGGGCGCGCCGCCGCTGCAGATCCGGGTCGGGCCGCTGCAGGTCGACACCGTCAGCCGCCGCGCGTGGATCGACGAGCGGGAGATCGAGCTCTCGCGGAAGGAGTTCACGCTGCTGCGGACGCTCGCCTCGAGTCCGAGCAAGGTGTTCTCGCGGGGAGAGCTGATGGAGGCCGTCTGGGGGTGGCCACCGGCGGGCACGCCGCGCGTGACGCGGACGCTCGACTCCCACGCCTCGCGGCTGCGCCGCAAGCTCGCCGATGCCGGCGGGGACTTCGTCGTCAACGTCTGGGGCGTTGGCTACAAGCTCACGGACCTGGTGGTTGTGCCGGCCGCCGAGCGTGAGTGGCGACTCGCGCGAGCCGCCTGAGTCGCTTTCTTTGCAAGTTTCCTTCGCCTATGTGTACGTGAACCGACAAAGAACGCGCTGGGGCCGGGCGCGATCGTCCGTCCGGCATGCGCCGGACCGCTGAGGACCGCTCGCCGGGGCGGCTCAGAGCAATCACTGCGCTGCCCCATAAGAAAGATCACTTGCAGAATCGGTTTCGGGGCGGCCCCGCTGGGCCGCCCCGTTCATCGGCGGGCCGTCGAGAACGCCCGCGGCATAGGGCGGACCGACCGTCACACCCCCTCGCGCGGTCGGTGTTTCAAGGTGCGCATAAGTGGGTGAGCAATAGGAGTTCGTGTTGCATGGTGGGGGGAAGTGGGGTAGTGTGGGGCCGCGTACGTTAGGGAACCCGGGTGGCAGGGACCCTCCCACCCGGCCACTCGGGTTTCAGAGCTTGCAAGCGCGCGTTAGGCGCACCAGAACCTTGAACTTCCGCGGCACCTTCGAATATGCGCTCGACGCAAAGCACCGGCTGACGATCCCGACCAAATATCGGGCCGCGTTGGCTGACGGCGCCGTGCTGGCGCTCTGGCCCGAGAACGATGGGCAGGCGGGTGCGCAGGCGCTGACCGTCTGGCCGTCGGCCGCGTACGAGGAGTTCGCGGAGGCCGCCGTGGCCGGTCGTAACCCGCTCTCGGCGACCGCCCGACAGATCCGCCGCATGCTCAACAACAACTCTTGGGATCTCGAGCTCGATTCCGCCGGGCGCCTGATGATCCCGGCGCCGGCGATGAGCTTTGCAGCGCTTGAAAAAGAAGTCGTAATCACAGGCTCCGGCGAGTTTCTGGAGGTTTGGGACCGTGCCACTCACATCAAGTACAACGCCGAGCTGCTACAGCGTTTCCCTGACATCGCTACGAGCTTTGACGACGCTGGTTGACATGAGCGCTCCACATATCCCGGTGCTGGCGGGCGAACTGATCGAGCTCATCGATCCCGCCCCGGGGGAGACCGCGCTCGATTGCACGTTCGGCGCCGGCGGTCATGCGCGGCTGGTCGCCGACCGCATCGGCGAGTCGGGCACGCTGATCGCGATCGACCGCGATCCGAACGCGGCTGCCCATTTCCAGGAGCTGGAACGCGAAGTCGCGTGCAGCACCCGTTTCATTGGCGCCGACTTCGTCGCCGGGCTGCAGGAGCTGACGGCCGAGCATCGGCAGCTGGACATGATCTACCTCGATCTAGGTATGTCCTCGATGCAAGTCGACACCCTTGTCCGTGGCTTCTCCTACGCCTGTGACGCGCCGCTCGACATGCGCATGGACCCGGCGCAGGAGCTGACCGCGGCCGCGCTCCTTGCTACCTACGACGAGCGCCAGCTGACGCGCCTGTTCCGTGAGTACGGCGAGGAGCGCTACGCGCGGCAGATCGCCCGCCGCATCGTGAACGCGCGGGAGCAGGCGCCGCTGCGCAGCACCACCGACCTCGTCGACGTGATCAAGGCAGCGATCCCGGCACCCGCTCGCTTTGCCGCCGGCCATCCCGCGAAGCGCGTCTTCCAAGCGCTGCGGATCGCCGTCAACGACGAGCTGGGGCAGCTCGACAGCGCGCTACCGCTGGCATGGGAGCTGCTGCGGCCGGGCGGCCGTTTGGCGGTCATCTCCTTCCACTCACTGGAGGACCGGCGTGTCAAGCAGTTCCTTGCCGAGAAGGCGCGCGGCTGCATCTGCCCGCCTGAGCTCCCGATCTGCGTTTGCGGCCACACCGCCGAGGCAGAGCTGCTGACTCGCCGCGCCGTGGCGCCGAGCACCGGGGAGATCGCCACCAACCCGCGCTCGAAGTCTGCGCATCTGCGCGTTGCCCGCAAGCTTGAGGCGGAAGCTTGAATCGTCCGGCCGCCGCAACCGCCGCCGGTCGCGCCAGTCAGCGTCACCGGGAGAACGTCGCAGCCAGGCGCGAGCCCGAGCTTGCGCCCGCCGCGGCTGTCGTCGAGCGCGAGCCGGCGCCGGCGATCACCCCGCCGCCGGCAGCGCCACGGCATCGTGGCTCGCTAGGACGCCCGGCGGCAACACCGGTCGAGCAGTCGGTACGGCGGCGCCGGCAGCTGCGCCAGCGCCCGGGGCGGCAGCCGCGCCAACGCCTGGGGCGGCAGCCGCGCCAGCGGGTGCAGTCGCGTCCGGCGCCCGAGCGTGAGCGGGCGCCGCAGCCGCCGCAGCCGCCGCAGCCAGAGCGCGCTCACACGCTTCGCCGCCATTCGTTCAGCTTCCAGACCGGGCGGCAGCTGACCGCTGGTCTACGCCCGCCGCATCTCTCCGAGCTGCACCGGCCGCATCTCTCCGAACTGCACCCCGGGCCGCTGCTGATCGACCGCATCATTCGCGGTCGGCTCTGGATCCCCGTGCTCGGCGTGCTGCTGGTCGCGATCGTGACGATGCGGGTCGAGGTGTTGCGCCTCGACGTCCGCAACACGCAGGCGACCGCGCTCGCGGCCCAGCTGCAGAGCATCAACCAGCAGCAGCAGGCGCGTGTCTCGGAGCTCTCGAGCACAAGCCGGATCGAGGCGCTGGCGACCCGTTACGGCCTGCACATGCCCGGACCGATGGATGTCCACTTCGTCAAGTCGGAGTCCGGCAGCGGCAGCCAGCTGAAGCGGGCAATTGGCTCGATTACGAAGCCGAACGGCGGCGCGTACAGCTCCGACGTGGCGTCGGAGCAGGCCGGGAACGTCGCCAGCGAGGCGAGCATCACCGGCACTGCCGACACGACGTCCGCGGGCACCACCACCGATCAGACCACAAGCACGACCAGCCTGAGCGCCGCCACCGAGACCACGACCGAGACCGAGACCGAGACCGAGACCGGCACGGAGTCCACCGCGCCCGTAGCAACCGCGAGCGGAACGGAGTCCACCCCCACCGAGGCCGAGTCCACCGCCACTGAGACGGACGCGCCAGCGGCTGGGGACACCACCGCTCCCGAGGCCGGCACGACCGCCGGCGATACGCAGTCAACCAGTGCCGACACGGGCTCTGCCAGCACGGCGGGGAACACCGGCGGCACCGGGGAGTAGCCATGCCATCGAGGCAAGCAGGCGGGCATCGCCGGCCGTTGCTGATCGATCGTCGCGTCGGAGTGATGTTCGGTCTGTTCCTGCTGCTGCTGGTGGCGGTGGTCGGCCGTGCGGCGTATCTCGGTCTGTTCCGCTCTGCCTCGCTGCGCGAGGCCGCGGCCGAGGAGCACATCAGCTACGACCCGATCCCGGCGCTGCGCGGCACGATCACCGACCGCAACGGCGTTGTGCTCGCGATCGATGAGTCCGACGACGACGTGATCGCCGACCCGATGCTGATTGCAAAGGACCAGAGCGAGAACGACGGCGACTCCCCGGCGCGGATCGCGGCCAAGCTGGCACCGTTGCTGCACCTCGACGAGAGCGGGCTGCGAACCAAGCTCAGCCAGTCGAGTCACGGCTACGTCCTGCTCGCGAAGAACATCCCGCACTCGACCGGCACGCAGATCGACGCGCTCGACCTCGATGGGATCAGCCTGACGCCGGTCGAGAACCGCCTCTATCCCCATGACAGCGAGGCCGCGCAAGTGCTCGGCTGGGTGAGTGCCAACGCCGCCGGTGCCGCCGGAGTAGAGGAGGAGTACGACAAACAGCTGTCCGGCTCCGCTGGCGAGCAGCGGACGATCGAAGCCGGCGACGGCAAGGCCGTTTCGGTTCAGACCGTGAAAAAGATGAAGCCGGGAGAGTCGATCAAGCTGACGATCAACTCCGACCTGCAGCAGGAGGTCGAGAGCGTGCTGCGCGGCGTCGGCCGGGAGTACGACGCGAAGAGCGCGACCGCGATCGTGATGAACCCACGCAATGACCAGATCCTCGCGCTCGGCAACTGGCCGACGTTCAACCCGAACAAGCCGCTGACCGCCAGCGAGTATGAGAACGACTCGGTCAACAAGGCGGTCGGCCTCTCCTATGAGCCCGGCTCGACGTTCAAGGCGATCACCGTCTCCGGCGCCCTGCAGGACGGTCTTGTGACACCGAACACCGAGATCAACGTCCCGTCCGAGCTGACTTACTACGGGAAGACGATCACCGATGCCGAGCCCCACGGCGACGAGGAGCTATCGGTTGCCGGCATCCTCAAGGTCTCAAGCAACATCGGCGCCGACCTGATCGGTCAGAAGCTCGGCGCGAACCGCTTCAGCAACTGGATGCACCGCTTCGGCTTCGGCGCCGAGACCGGCGTCGACCTGCCCGACGAGCAGGGCGGCATCGTGCCGAAGATCGGCACCAGTCAGTGGTCGGGCTTGACGATGGCGAACCTACCGTTCGGCCAGGGCCTCTCGGTCACACCGATGCAGCTGATCACCGCCTACTCGGCGATCGCGAACGGCGGCATCCTGCGCAAGCCGCGGATCGTCGAGTCGATCGGCGGCAAGACGGTCAGGGAGCCGGCGGGCAAGCGGATCATCTCGACGCAGGTCGCCTCCGCGGTCCGCGGCATGCTGCGCGGCGTGCTCTCCGACGACGGCACCGCCTCGGGCGCGGCGATCGACGGCTACGACCTGGCCGGTAAGACCGGCACCGCGAACGTCGTCGTCGGCGGCAAATACTCGCAGAGCGTCTACATGGCGTCGTTCGTCGGCATGGTCCCGGCCAGCAACCCGAAGCTCGTGGTCTCCGTCGTGGTCGACGACCCGAAGGGCGACATCTACGGCGGCTCGGTGGCCGCGCCCGCATTCCAGAAGATCGTCGGCTGGGCCGTGCCGTACTTCGGCATCAATCCCTGCCCGCGTCCGTGCCCCGCATCGGCGTACGAAGGGGCCACGCCCTCGACCCCGTAACTACTCTCTGAGGCCATGCGTTTACAAAGCCTCTTCGCCGAGGCCAGGCCGGACGTCGAGATCACCGATCTCGCCTATGACAACCGTGCGGTCATGCCTGGCGCGCTGTTCTTCTGCGTGCGCGGCTTCGCGCGTGACGGCCACGCGTTCGCCGCGGATGCGGTCTCGCGCGGCGCCGTGGCGCTGGTCGTCGACCATCGGCTGCCCGAACTCGACGTGCCGCAGGCGCTCGTGGGTGACGTGCGCGCGGCGATGGCGCCAGCCGCGGCCGCGTTCTTCGGCCGCCCCACGGACACGCTGCGAGTGGCGGGCGTGACGGGCACGAACGGTAAGACCACGATCGCCTACCTATTGCGTGCGATCCTCGCTGCCGACGGCATCCAGACCGGCTTGCTTGGCACTGTGAAGAACGTGATCGCCGGTATCGAGATGGAGGTGTCGCGCACGACGTCCGAGGCGATCGACCTGCAACGCAACTTCCGGGCGATGCTGGACGGCGGCGACCACGCCGCGACGATCGAGGTCTCCTCGCACGCGCTCAGCCTGCACCGGGTCGACGGGTGCCGCTTCGCCGCCGCGATCTTCACGAACTTGACCCAGGACCACCTCGACTTCCATCGCACGATGGAGGAGTACTTCCAGGCCAAGCGCCTGCTGTTCACCGAGCTCGCGCCGGCGGTCAGCGTGATCAACGTCGACGATCCGTACGGCCGGCGCCTCACGTCCGATCCCGAGGTGCACGACATCTTCACCTATGGGCTCGAAAGTGCCGACGCCGGCTACCGCGCCACGGACGTGCGCACGAGCCTGCAGGGAACGAGCTTCACGCTGCATCACCCGGACGGCGAGAGCGTCGCCGTCCGCTCGCCGCTGTGCGGACGCTTCAACGTCGCCAACGTCCTGGCGGCGATCACCGCTGCCCGCGCGCTCGGCGTCGAGCTGGGGACGGTGCTGGACGCCGTCAGCCGCTCGGGACAGGTGCCCGGGCGCTTCGAGGCCGTCGACGAGGGGCAGCCGTTCGCGGTCCTGGTCGACTATGCGCACACGCCGGACTCGCTCGCGAACGTGCTCGAGACCGCGCGCGGGCTGACCGCTGGCAAGCTGCACGCCGTGTTTGGCTGCGGCGGCGATCGTGACCGCGGCAAACGCCCGCTGATGGGTGAGATCGCGGCGCGCCTGGCCGACGATGTGATCGTCACGTCCGACAACCCGCGCTCCGAGCAGCCGGAGGCGATCATCGACGAGATCCTGGCCGGCATCGATCGCCCCGTCGCTCACGAGGTCGACCGCCGGACGGCGATCGCGGCGGCGATCGCCGCAGCACGGGCCGGCGACGTCGTTGTGATCGCCGGTAAAGGCCACGAGCATGGTCAGGAAGGCGCCGGCGGGCGCAAGTTGCCGTTCGACGATGTGCAGGTCGCGCGCGAGGTGCTGCGTGGCTGAGCGGCAGGCGACCGTCGGGTCCTGTGTGCGCGCGCCGCAGGCGGACCGGGAAGCGGGTGCAGCGTGAGCTTCGCCGGCTTGTACTTCGCCGCCTCCGGCTATCCGGATGCGGGCCGTGTCCTTTTGTCAAGCTCGGCGGCGCTGCTACTGAGCGTGTTCCTCGCCCCGCGCTTCATCACTTTCCTGCGCAACCGCTCGTTCGGCCAGAACATCCGTGAGGAGGGGCCGAAGGGCCACCGTCGGAAGGCGGGCACGCCGACGATGGGCGGGATCATCATCATGGTCGCGTTCGTGATCCCGTACCTGTGCCTGTCGACGCGTGACTGGAAGTCGCTCGGCGTCTTCTTCACGACGCTCGCCTGTGCGGTGCTGGGGTTCGCCGACGACTACACGAAGATCGTGAAGCAGCGCTCGCTCGGCCTGCGGGGCCGTACGAAGCTGCTGTTCACAGTGCTGATCTCGGTCGGCCTCTGGTGGATCGCGACCCAGAAGGCCGGGCTCGCGCCGTCGGTCTCGCTGCAACCGCTGCACGTGAACATCTACCTCGGGCCGTTCTACCTGCTGTTCATCTACCTGGTGGTCGCTGCCACCAGCAGCGCCGTCAACCTCACCGACGGCCTCGACGGCCTGGCTGCCGGCTGCGTGGCGGTGACGATGCTGGTTTACGTGGGGATCGCGTTCATCACCCATCCCGCGCACGGCAACGAGCACGACATCGAGCTGATCGCCGGCTGCTTGATGGGCGCCTGTATCGGCTTCCTCTGGTACAACAGCTTCCCCGCCTCGATCTTCATGGGCGACACCGGCTCGCTGGCGCTCGGCGGCGGGATCGCGGCGCTCGCGATCATGACCAACACCGCGCCGCTGCTGATCATCATCGGCGGCATCTTCGTGATCGAGGCGCTGTCGGTGCTGTTGCAGGTCTTCTCGTTCCGGGTCTTCCACCGGCGGATCTTCAAGATGGCGCCGATCCACCACCACTTCGAGCTCGAAGCCTGGTCGGAGACGAAGATCATGCTCCGCTTCTGGATCGTGGCCGGTGCCTTCGGGGCGATCGGCTTCACGCTCTACCAGCTCGGCGTCGTGCACTCGGCGCACTGACAGACGGCTGGCGAATCGGCTTTCGGTCGGCGGCCGTCGCGGATTCGACAGACGCTCAGCGAATCGGTCGGCGGCCGTCGCGGATTCGACAGACGCCCGGTGAACCGATTCCCTCGGCTGTCCCGGATTTTTCCCCATATGTGGTGAAAATCCGCGACGACGAGCCGAAAGGAAGATCGGGCTGGCGCGCGGGCACCCGCTGGTGCCCGCATCGGTCGGTCAGGCCGTAGGCGCGGGCGGGTCCCGACGGGGCAGATCGCTAGGGGGCGGACCACGGCTGGGCGGGTCACGACGAGCCGGACCACGGCTGTGCGGACCGCGACGGGGGAACCTGCCGCCCGCGGCAGGCTTCACGACGGCGACGTAGAAAGACACCCTGATGAACGCGCGTTCCGAGCCGGCTTCCAGCCGTGGCCTTCGCCGTGCCCGCACCGATTCGCCGCCGCTCGAGCATCGGATCCTGGTCACGGTGACGCTCTGCCTGCTCGCATTCGGCGCCGTCATGGTCTACAGCGCTTCGTCGCCGGTCGAGGCGATCTCCGGCAGCGGCTACGGCACCGGAGAGTTCGTCACCTACCTGATCGCCGCCGCGATCGGGCTGGTGGTCATGCGCGTCTTCGAGCGCGTCGGCCTGAGCTTCCTGAACGAGCGAGTTGCGCGCCTGCTGCTGCTGATCGCGTTCGGGCTGCTGCTGGCTGTCCTGATCCCCGGCATCGGGCATGAGGTCCAGGGCGCGCGCCGCTGGTTCGCGTTCGGCCCTCTGGAGTTCCAGCCCTCCGAGCTGATGAAGTTCGCGCTGATCGTCTACCTGGCGCGCTACCTCGCCGACCACCCGCCGCGTGAGAACGTGCCGTTCCGCCAGGCGGTGACGCCGATCGCCGTGGTCGCGGTCCCGGCGATGCTGCTGATCGTCGTGGAGCCGGACCTCGGTACCACGCTCGTCGTGTTCTTCGTCGTGATGTCGCTGTTGCTGGTGGCGGGTCTGCCGGGACGTCAGCTGCTCGGGGTGCTGGTGCTGGCGGCACTGGTCGTGACTCTCCTCGTGGTCGCACGGCCCTACGAGCGAGCACGTCTGACGTCGTTCCTGCATCCGTGGTCCGTCCACTGCGCCGCCGCCAACTGCTACCAGTCCGACCAGGGCCAGATCGCGGTTGGCTCCGGCGGGCTGTTCGGCAGCGGGCTGGGGAGCTCGCTGCAGAAGCTCTTCTGGCTGCCGGAGGCCCAGACCGACTTCATCCTCGGCGTGATCGGCGAGGAGCTCGGTCTGGCGGGAATCTTCGGTCTGGTAGTGCTCTACGGCATGATCGCCTACGCGGGTCTGCGCACCGCGCGGCGGGCCGCGGACCGCTACCGGAAGCTGCTGGCCAGCGGGCTGACCTCGCTGATCGTCTGCCAGGCGCTGCTGAACATCGGCGTGGTCCTCGGGATCGCGCCGCTCACGGGGGTGCCGCTGCCGTTCATCTCCTACGCTCCTACGAGTCTGATCGTGATGCTCGGGGCGGTTGGCCTGCTGCTTGGGATTGCGCGACCACCGGCCCGCGAGCTGCGGCTGGTAGACACCGAGCCACGAAGTGAGGAAAGCAGTGAAAGCAAACGTAGACGGCAGGCAGCGCGCGGCGAAGGTGCTGATCGCGACCGGCGGGACCGCGGGGCACGTCGTGCCGGCGCTCGCGGTGGCCGACGCTTTGCGGGCTAGCGGGGCGACCGTTGCCTTCGTCGGCGGCGACCGGGCCGAGGCCCAACTGGTGCCGGAGGCCGGCTACGAGCTGCACCGCTTGCGCGTCGCATCGCTGCCCCGGCATAAGCCGCTGGCAGCGGTGCGGGCGGCGCTGACCGACGCCGGCGCTCTACTTGTCGCTGGGCGCACCATCGGCCAGGTCTCTCCGGACGTCGTGCTCGGCGGCGGTGGCTACGTCTCCGCACCGGTCGGCCTGGCGGCGGCGCTCAGGCGGGTTCCTGTGGTGGCGATGGAGGCCGACGGTCATCTCGGCATCGCGAATCGGATGCTGAAGCCGGTTGCCAGGCGGATCTGCACGGCGCTGCCGATCCCCGGCCAGGAAGGGGCGAAGTTCCTGGTCACGGGTCGCGCGGTACCACCGCTCGAGGCAGATCGCGACGCTGCCCGAGCGCGCTTCAAGGTACCGCCGGAGGCGACGCTGGTCGTGGTCTTCGGCGGCTCGCTCGGTGCTCGCACGATCAATCATGCGGCGCTGGCGGCGTTTGCCGACCCCGGACACTACGCCGCGAAGGACCTGCGAATCCTGCATGCGGCTGGCGAGCGCGACCTGCCGGACCTGCAAGCGCCGGGGCCACATTACGATCTGCGCGGCTACGTCTCGGGCTTCATGGAGGCGCTGGTCGCTGCTGACCTGGTGATCGCTCGCTCTGGCGGCTCGGTTTGGGAGATCGCGGCGGTCGGCAAGCCCGCGGTGCTGATCCCCTATCCGTACGCGACCCAGGATCACCAGACCGTGAACGCGCGGCATTTCGAACAGGCCGGCGCGGCGATCGTGATCCCGGACGCAGAGCTGACCGCTGAGCGGCTCACGGCGACGGTCGCCGCGCTGCTCAGCGACCCGGCGCGACTGGCGGCAATGGGCGCCGCGGCCACGGCCGCGGCACGTCCGACGGCCGCGGCTGACATCGCTGCTGAGGTGCTCACGGCGGCGGGAGCGAAGCGATGAGCGGCGCCGACTGGACGGGTCGCAAGCTGCACTTCGTCGGCATCGGCGGCTCCGGGATGAGCGGCCTGGCGCTGAGCGCTCGGGCGCTTGGCGCGAGCGTCAGCGGCTCGGACCGCTCGGAGAGCCGCTACATGCCGCAGCTGCGGGCAGCCGGGATCGAGCCGCTGATCGGCCATCGCGCCGGGAATGTGCCCGCCGGCGCCGAAGTCGTCTACTCGACAGCCGTGCCGGCCGACAACCCCGAGCGCCTACGCGCCCGCGGACCGGAGGGTGCGGGCGAGCTGCATCGCTCGCAACTGCTCGCGCAGATCGCCGCCTGCAAGCGCTGCCTCGCCGTGGCGGGCACACACGGGAAGACGACAACCACGGGGATGCTGGTCAGCATCCTGCGCGGGTGCGGCTTGGACCCGGCCTACGTGGTCGGAGCCGAGCTGGTGCAGACGGGGCGTAGCGCCGAGTGGGGCGACGGCGAGTGGATCGTCGTCGAGGCGGACGAGTCCGATCGCTCGTTGCTGCAGTTGTCGCCGGAGATCGTGGTCCTCACGAACGCCGAGCTCGACCATCACTCCACCTATGGCTCGCTGGCCGAGGTCGAAGCTGTTTTCAGGCGCTTCATCACCGGCGCGCGAGCCGCGGTGGTCTGGGACCGGCCGCAGCTGACGGCGCTCGCCGCCGGGGCTGACGCCGTGTTCGCCTACGACGCCGTCGACCCGCAGCCGGCACCTGACGGCGTCAGCTTCCGCTGGCGCGTGCCGGAGGCGGCTGCTGCCGCTGCCGGCGGCGAAGCTGGCGCCGATGCTCAGGACAGGGCGGTGCGGGAGCTGCCGGTGACCCTCGGCGTGAACGGCGTCCACAACGCGATCAACGCCGCCGGTGCGCTCACCGCCGCGGCGCTGGCCGGCGCCGAGCCGGAGCGTGCCGCGACGGCGCTGCGGAGCTTCGCCGGTGCTCGCGGGCGGCTCGAGCATCTCGGTGAGACGCCCGGCGGTGCGCGCGTCTACTACGACTACGCGCACCATCCGACCGAGGTCGCCGCGACGCTGGCGGCGGCGCGGACGCTGGGCGCGTCCCGCCTCGTCGTTGTCTTCCAGCCGCACCTCTTCTCGCGGACGCGGGCGCTTGCCTCAGATATCGGCAAGGCGCTGGCGGCCGCGGACCTGTGCGGCGTCCTCGACATCTATCCGGCGCGCGAGCGCGCTGCAGACTTCCCAGGCGTTACCGGCCGGCTCGTGGTGTCCGCAGCGGCCGCCGCCGGCGCCGGTGAGGCCGCCTGGGTCCCAACGCTCGTTGACGCGCAGCGGTGGTTAGGGACTGTCCTGGCGCCTGACGATGTCTGCGTCGTGATGGGCGCCGGGAACATCGACACGCTTGGCCGGGCACTGATCGACGGCGTCACACTGAGCTGAGCTGAGCGGGGGCGGGCGTGCCACCCGGCGCGACGCGACCCTGACAGGAGTCAGCCCCAGGTAGGGGTTGCGCGCTCGGGGTCGAACCTGTTGGAGTAATGACCGCCGAGCAGGGATACGACGCGCTCTACACCGGCGAGACCGAGTGGCCAGGGGAGCAGGACTCGTTGCGGCCGCACCGCCTCGGGCCCTGGGGCCGCCGGCTCGTCGTCGCGGCCGTGATCCTCGTGATCCTCGGCGGCGGCTGGCTGTGGCTGCGCGGTTCGTCGCTTGTGGCGATCCGGAGCGTGCAGGTCAGTGGTCTCAGCGGCCCTGCCGTCCCGGAGATCCGCGCGGCGCTGACGAGCAGCGCGGAGTCGATGACGACGCTGAACCTGTCGGTGCCGGCGTTGCGGAAGGCCGTCGCGGACTATCCCTACGTCCGGTCGCTGAAGGTGAGCCGGCACTGGCCACATGGCCTCACGATCAGCGTCGACGAGCAGGTCCCGACGGCGCTGGCCGTCGGCGGTGGTCGCAGCGCGGTGGTCGACGCCGACGGGCGGTTCCTCTGGGATGTCGGCACGGCGAAAGTGGCGCTGCCGGAGGTCGTGCTGGGTTCGGCACCGACCGGTCAGCTGTTGACCGACACGCACGCGATCGCGGCGGTGAAGCTGCTGGACGCGGCTCCGTACGCGCTGCTGGCCCACGTGAAGTCGGTCGGCTGGACAGCGGACCATGGCTTGGTGGCCCAGCTGCGGAACGGGCCGGCACTGTATTTCGGCACGGCGGTGGCGCCGGCGAGCGAGTGGCAGGCGGCTGTGGCCGTGCTGGCCAACTCAAGCTCGAAGGGCGCCAGCTACATCGACGTGTCGAATCCCGAGCGCGTGGCGGCGGGTGGATGAGCGTCGCGCGCATAGCTTCAAGATCGAGTCGAGGTCGACTGGCGCGGATGCTATCTCGCCGTCAACTGGAGGCTCTGGCGGTCTGCAAAGATTGTTGCGATGGCAGAGCCAGCGTTGACTGCATCGCAGCCGGAGCCCTAATGTGCAAGGCCTGCGGGCCAAGTGTCACGATCCACAACGCTTAACCCTGAATCGAGAGTCGGACGAAAGCTCATGGAAAGCGGCAGTTATCTGGCAGTTATCAAGGTCGTCGGCGTTGGCGGCGGTGGCACCAACGCGGTTGAGCGCATGGCTGACGGGGGCCTGCGCGGTGTCGAGTTCGTCGCTGCGAACACCGACGCGCAGGCGCTCGCGAAGTGCGACGCCGATATCAAGCTGAACATCGGCCACGAGCTGACCCGCGGGCTTGGCGCCGGCGCCAACCCGGAGGTTGGCCAGAACGCCGCGGCGGAGTCCCGTGACGAGATCAAGGAGGCGCTGAAGGGCGCCGACATGGTCTTCGTGACGGCCGGCGAGGGCGGTGGCACCGGCACCGGCGCGGCACCGGTGATCGCCGACATCGCGAAGAACGAGATCGGTGCGCTCACGGTCGGCGTCGTGACGCGGCCGTTCGCCTTCGAGGGCGCGCAGCGTGCACGTCAGGCGCAGGACGGCATCGACCGTCTGCGCGAGAACGTCGACACCCTGATCGTGATCCCGAACGAGAAGCTGCTGAGCATCGTCGAGCGTCGCACGACGATGATGGAGGCGTTCAGCGAGGCCGATAACATCCTGCGCCAGGGCGTCCAGGGCATCACCGACCTGATTACGATTCCCGGGCTGATCAACCTCGACTTCGCCGACGTACGCACGATCATGAGCAACGCCGGCTCGGCGCTGATGGGCATCGGCACCGCGACCGGCGAGAACCGTGCCGGCGAGGCCGCGAAGGCCGCGACCTCGTCGCCGCTGCTGGAGGACTCGGTCGAAGGCGCGACCGGGATCCTGTTCAACATCACCGGCGGCCGCGATCTCGGCCTGTTCGAGGTGAACGAGGCCGCGGAGATCGTACAGGGCGCGGCGGGCGCGAACGCCAACATCATCTTCGGTGCCGTGATCGACGACGCGATGTCCGACGACGTGCGGGTCACCGTGATCGCAACCGGCTTCGAGCGCGGCCAGCTCGGTCGCAGCAGCAGTCGCGAAGCGCTGCCGGGTCCGCGGCCCGCTCGCCGCGGGCGCGATGTCACCCTCGACGATCGGCAGCGCTCGTCGTTGTCGATCCGCGATGACGAGATCGACATCCCGTCGTTCCTGAAGGACCGTTGACGTCAGCGTGGGTGTGCGCCTCAGCGTCCGGGATTCCAGTGGCAGCGGAGCGTTGCCGGCGAGCATCGTCGTCGCCGGCAACGGCGCCCGAGGCCTTAGGTACCGGTGCCGTCGGCACCAGCTTCGGCGGCGCTACTGTCGGTACGCTTCCCGCTAGCGCAGCGATACGCGTCGACCCAGGAAAGGAACCCCGTGATGTCTGAAAGCGATTATCCGGACGATCTGCTCTATCACCCCGATCACGACTGGGTGCGCGTCGAGGGCGACCAGGCCACGTTCGGCATCACCTGGTACGCGCAAGACTCGCTCGGCGAGGTTGTGTTCTTCAACGCGCCGGCGGTCGGCGACACGGTGAATGCGGGAGAGCCCTACAGCGAGGTGGAGTCGGTGAAGGCCGTCTCCGATGTGCTGGCGCCACTCTCGGGTGAGATCGTCGAGGTCAACGGAGCGCTTGTCGACAACCCCGAGCTGGTCAACGACGACCCCTACGGCGACGGTTGGCTGATCCGGATCAAGCTGTCGGATCCGAGTGAGCAGGACTCGCTGCTCGACTCGAGCGCGTACACGGCGACGCTCGAGTGAGCGCCGCCGCACTGCGCCTTCACGCCGCGGCGGCGCGTGCCGTCGCGGAAATGACGGAGCTGGTGGGGATCTCGTCCCCGTTCGGGGACATTGACGGCGCCGAGCGCGCGATCACGCTCTGCCGGAAGTCCCTGCCCGCCGGTGCGGACGTGCAGAGGCTGCCGTGCTCGACGGCGGCTTGCGCGCCGGATCTGCTTGCGACGCTGAGCGGCGGCGGCAGCCGCCGACTGCTGCTGCTCGGCCACCTCGACACGGTCGTCGCGCACTCCAGCCACAAGCCGGCGCGGCGCGAGTCTGGCCGGATCTACGGCTCCGGCACGGAGGACATGAAGGGCGGCGTCGCGCTGGTCTTGGCGCTGGCGCGCGAACTCGCGGCACGGCCCGAGGACTTCGCCGAGATCGCGGTGCTGCTCGTCTGTGACGAGGAGTGGCGCAGCGCGCCGTTCGCGCACACGCAGCGCTTTGCCGGCTACGACGCCTGCCTCTGCTTCGAGGCGGGCGAGTGGACCGAGGACGGCGCCGACGGCGTGATCGTGCAGCGAAAAGGCGCCACGACGCTGGTTGTCGAAGCGCACGGGCGCGCGGCCCACACCGGTTCGGCACCGCAGGATGGGCGTAACGCGCTGCTGGCGCTGGCTGTTCTCGCCCAGCGGGTTGCGGCGCTGTCGGACCCGGACGGCCCGCAGGCGCTGAGCGTCGTGCCGACGGTGATCCACAGCGGCGACGCCAACAACGTCGTGCCCGACCGCGGCAAGCTCACCGTCGACAGCCGCGCCGCCAGCACCGACGCGTTCGCGCAGCTGCTGGCGGCGGTGCCCGCTCAGATCGCGGGCGTCACGCTCGAGGCGAAGCTCGAGCGGGTTTGGCCGTCGCTGCAGCCGAGCGCCGCCACCACGACGCTGGTCACCACCGCGTCGGAGCGTCTCGGGCGGCCGATCGTGCCGCGTCGCCGTGGCGGCGCCTCCGACGTGAGCCATCTCGCGCCGCTCGTCCCGGTCTGCATCGACGGCCTCGGTCCCTGCGGCGGCGGCGCTCACGCACCCGACGAGTACGTCGAGGAGAGCTCGTTCCTGCCGCGCCTGGAGGTCGCGCTGGCGCTGACGCAGACGCTGCTGGCGGCCGGACCGGGCGCTGCCGGTCGCGAGCCGGTGGCGCGCTGAGCGGCACGACCGGACCGCAGGTGGGGCGGGACGATCGCTAGTGTCACTGGCGATGAGGATCTTCTCGGGAATTCAGCCAACCGGACGCAAGCACCTCGGCAACTACATCGGCGCGATCGTCCAATATGTCGCCGGCCAAGAGCGCGGCGACGCGATCTACTGCGTCGTCGACCTGCACGCGACGACCGTCCCCTACGAGCCCGAGCGGCTGCGCGCCGGCGTCTATGACACCGCCGCGATGCTGCTGGCCGCCGGCCTCGACCCGCGGCGCTGCGTGTTCTTCCGCCAGAGCGACGTGCACGAGCACTCTGAGCTCGAGTGGCTGCTGATGAGCGTGACCGGCTATGGCGAGCTCTCGCGCATGACCCAGTTCAAGGACAAGTCCGCGGCGCAGGCAGGCGACCAGATCATCGCCGGCCTGTTCAACTACCCGGTGCTGATGGCGGCCGACATCCTCCTCTACCGCACTGAGCAGGTGCCGGTCGGCGAGGACCAGCGCCAGCACATCGAGCTGGCGCGGAGCATCGCCCAGCGTTTCAACTCGCGTTTCGGTGAGACGCTCGTCGTGCCGGAGGGGGTGTTCCCGACGGTTGGCGCGCGGATCATGGACCTGCAGATCCCGACGAAGAAGATGTCGACGACCGGCGGCACGCCGCAGGGCACCGTCTACGTCAACGACGAGCCGGACGCGATCATGAAGAAGTTCCGCTCCGCCGTCACCGACTCCGGCCGCGAGATCGTCCATTCCGACGATAAGCCGGGCGTCAGCAACCTGCTCGAGATCCTCGCAGTGGTGCGGCAGCAGCCGGTGCAGGAGCTGGAGCAGGAGTTCGCGGGCGCCGGCTACGGTGACTTCAAGCGCGCGGTCGGCGAAGCCGTCGTCGACTACCTCACGCCGCTGCGCGAGCGCTACGCCGAGCTACGAGCCGACACCGACACGATCGAGCAGATCTTCTCAGACGGCGCCGAGCGCGCCCGGGCAATGGCTGCGCCCGTGCTCGCCGAGGTTCGCGACGCGATGGGCATCGGGCCGGCGCGCCACAAGGCCGCCGCTGCAGTCCGAGCCGGCGACTGAGAGCCTGGCGCCCGGACGCGCAGCTCCGCCGCCTCGGGCTCTAACCTCGCCGCAGTGAGTCTCACCCACGCCGAACACGAGCCTGCCAGCCAGGACCGTGGCCCTGCCCGACAGCAGCCACTACGGCTCGTTGACCTCGAGCTCGATCTCGATGTCTTCAACGGGCCTTTCGACCTGCTGCTGACACTCGTTCTGCGTGAGGAGGTCGATTTGCTCGAGGTCGACCTCGCGGACGTCGTGATCACCTACATCGACTACCTCGAGCAGCGCGGCGAGCTCGACCTCGAGGCGGCCACCGAGTTCCTCGTTCTGATCGCGGCGCTGCTGGAGCTGAAGTCGCGGCTGATGCTGCCCGGAGAAGAGGTCGAAGAGATCGACCTCGACCAGGGCGAGGCCGCCGACGAGCTTCTGGCGCGCATGCTTGACGCCCACCGCTACCGCGCAGTGGCGCAGCATCTGAGCGCGCGGCTCGCGGCCGAGTCCGGCTACCGCTACCGCAGCGCGCCGCCACCGGCGCGGCTACGTCGCACCTGGCTGCCGGAGGCGAAGGCCGTCTACAGCCCCGAACGGCTTTCGCGCGCGATCGGCTCGCTGTTGGCGTTGCCGCCGGAGATCGACGTTCGCCATCTGCTCGACTCGAAGGTCACGGTCAGCGAGCGGCTGGCCGTGCTGCGGCGGCTGCTCAGGCGCGGGCGCGTCGACTTCGACGACGCGGTGCGCGGCGCCGACCGCGTCACGGTCGCGGTCACGCTGTTCGCGGTGCTCGAGCTCTACCGCCAGGGCGAGCTGACCTGGACCCAGGACCAGCCGTTCGGGGCGATCGAGCTGCAGGCCACCGACCGGGCGCAGGCGGCGGCATGAGCGGCGGCGACCTGGGGTTCGAGGCCGGGCAAGGGCCGCGGCCCGGGCATGCATACGAGGCTGAGCGCGAGCTCGGGCTTGACGCCATCCTCGAGGCACTGCTGTTCCTGAGCAACGAGTCGCGGACGGCGGCGATGCTGGCGGAGGCTGCCGATGTCGAGGTCGAGGCGGCCCTCGAAGCGCTGCGCGAGCTGCAGCGGCAGCTTGAGCTGGGCGGGCGCGGGGTGGTGCTGCGCGAGCTTGCCGGCGGCTGGATTCTCAGCTCGCACCCGCAGGCGGAGGACGCCGCCCGCCGGCTGCTGGCGGCGCCGCGAACGCCGCCACTGACACCGGCGCAGGCCGAGACGCTCGCGATTGTCGCCTACCTGCAGCCGATCTCGCGGCCGGAGATCGGGCGCATCCGTGGTGTCGCCGCCGAGTCGGCGACCGCGATCCTGTTCGAGCGCGGCCTCGTCGAGGAAGCCGGCCACTCGCAGTTCGGCGCGGTGCTCTACCGCACCAGCGACCTCTTCCTGCGGCTGTTCGGACTGGGCTCGCTTGACGAGCTGCCCGACATCGCCGAGTTCGATCCGACGCCGGAGTTCGCCGACGAGCTGCGCGAGCGGCTGCTGCGCGCCGGCGACGCCCGCTCGGGCGGCGCCAGCGCGGACGCGAACTAAAGACGGGGACGCGAACGACGAACTAGACGGCCGCGGGTGCGGTCGGCGCGGCTGCGGTCACCGGCTCCGCGGCGCTCGGTTGGGCGACCGTCAGCTGCTGGGCCGCGAGCTGACCGCAGGCGGCGGCGATATCGCGGCCGCGGGTCAGCCTGACCGTGGCGCCGAGGCCCTCCTCCTCGAGCGTTGCGCGGAACGCCTCGATCGCCTTCGGGCTCGAGCCGGTGAAGCTGCCGGTCGGGTTGTAGGGGATGAGGTTCACCTTGAAGACCTTCGGGTCGAGTAGCGCGGCGAGCTCGCGAGCCTGGCCGACGGAGTCGTTGATTCCGGCCAGCATCACGTACTCGACGAACACCATGCGGTGCTTGTGCTCGTAGAAGCGCTTACAGGCAGCGACCACGTCGCGCAGGGGGTAGCGGTCGTTCACCGGCATCAGCTCCGACCGCAGCGTCGGGTCGGCGGCGTGGAGCGAGAACGCCAACCGGATCGGCATCGGGTCCTCAGCAAGGGCGTCGATGCCCGGAATCCAGCCGACCGTCGAGATCGCCGTGCGGCGGTGTGTGATCCCGAGCGAGGGCAGTAGCCGACAGGCGGCAAGCACGTTCTTCAAGTTCATCATCGGCTCGCCCATGCCCATGAACACGGCGTGGTCGACCGCTTCGGTGCGCCGGAAGTAGAGCGCCTGGTCGAGGATCTCCGAGGGCGTGAGGTTGCGGCCGAACTTCATCTGGCCGGTCGCACAGAACTTGCAGGTGAGCGGGCAGCCCGACTGGGAGGAGAGGCAGAGCGAGCGCCGACCGTCGTGGTAACGCATCATCACGGCCTCGAGGACGCGACCGTCGGCGGTGCGCATCGCGACCTTCACGGTGCCGTCTGAGGCGTAGGCAGCATCCTCCAGCGTCAGTGTCGAGAACGGCACCGACTCGGTCAACGCCTGGCGCAGGCTCGCCGGCAGGTTGGTCATCTCCTCGTAGGAGGAGACGCCCCTTGCCGCCCACTCCCAGACCTGTTGATGCCGGTAAGCAGGCTCGCCGAGCTCGGCGAGGGTGGCATCGAGGAGATTCAGATCCATATGTCTCTATGGTGGCAGGCCGATGCGTCTTGCAAAGTTCCTAGCTCACGCGGGCGTCGCCTCGCGCCGTCATGCCGAGCAGCTGATCGCCGGCGGCCGGGTGGCGATCGCCGGCCAGGTCGTGCGCGATCCGGCGCGCGACGTGCCCGACAACGCGACTGACGTGACCGTCGACCGAGGTGTCGTGAAGCTGCCGTCGAAGGCGGCGGCGAGTGTCGTCTACCTGCTCAACAAGCCCGCCGGCGTGGTCTCGACCGCCAGCGACCCGGGGGGCAATCCGACGGTGGTCGGGCTGATCGGCGCCCCGATGCGGCTCTACCCGGTCGGTCGGCTCGACGTCGACAGCACCGGGCTGATCCTGCTCACGAACGATGGCGATCTCGCCTACCGGCTCACGCACCCGAGCTTCGAGGTGGAGAAGACCTACCAGGTACAGGTCGCGCACCCGCCGGTGCGCGGCCAGACGCTGAAGCTGCTGGCGGAGGGTATCGAGCTCGAGGACGGGCGTACGGCGCCGGCGCGGGTGCGGCGGCTCGCCCCCGACCGGATCGAGCTGACGATCCACGAAGGTCGCAAGCGCCAGATCAAGCGCATGTGCGAGGCGGTCGGCCATCCCGTGGTCGCGCTCGAGCGGGTCCGCCTCGGGCCGCTCAGGCTCGGCGACCTACCGTCCGGCGCCGCCCGCCGGCTGACCACAAGGGAGATCAGCCTGCTGCGGAAGGCGGGCCGGCGGCACCTGGCACGGCCGCGCGAGCAGGCGCCGGGCCCAGCGGGGCCCGGCTTCAGGTGAACCGGCGCGAGCTCCTAGACATGGCGGCCCTCAAGGACGCCCCGGCGGAGGCTACCGCGCTGAACCACGAGCGTGTCGAGACTGAGGCGATTACGGCGTCGTAGGGCGCGGTGGATTGCCACCAAGGTGACCGTCGCCGGCGCCTTCGGTCCGAGCAGTGCCAGCGCGGGTAGCTCGCGGAGCCTGAGCAGCAACGAGATCGTGGCGATCCACTTCTGGTTGCCGGCGGCCGAAGCCATTTCGCCGGCGCCCGTTTTCTGCAAGAATCGCAGCTAATGGAGAGGCTATTCGCGCTCAGAGGAGCTAATAGCGTCAGTCGCAACGACCGTGAGTCGATCCTCGCGGCGACGGATGAGCTTATGCGCGCCATGATCGACCGCAACGACCTCAAGACGGAGCAGATGGTCAGCTGCATCTTCACGGTGACACCCGACCTCGACGCCGAGTTCCCGGCGGTTGCGGCGCGGAGCCTCGGTCTCGACCAAGTGCCGTTGCTGTGTGCGCGAGAGATCCCGGTGCCGGGTGCGCTCCCGCGAGTAGTGCGGGCGATGCTGCACTACTACGGCCCCGAGGACCGGGCGCCGCAGCACGTCTACCTCGGCGACGCGCGCCAGCTGCGGTCGGATTTGGACGCGGCACAGTAAGGTCCAAGGCATGGCGGGAATCGAGCTCTCAGCGAAGACGCGGCGCATCCCCGTCTATCCGCTCGCCGGCGCCTACAACCTCGGCGATGCGGTGATGCTCGCCTCGAACGAGACGCCGTTCGGTCCGCTGGAGGGGGTCGTCGATGCCGCGCGCCACGCGGTGATCGGCGCCAACCGCTATCCGGACCCGTCGTACGCACCGCTGCGGCAGGCAATCGCGGACCGCTATGGCGTGCCCTACGAGCGGATCGCGCTTGGCGAGGGATCGTGCGACATCCTGATCTCCGCGGGCGAGGCGTTGCTTGAGCCTGGCGCCGAGGTCGTCTACGCGTGGCCGTCGTTCAGCGTCTATCCGCACCTTGCGGCCGCAGCGGGCGCGCGCGAGATCCGCGTGCCGCTCGACTCGGGCGCCCGCCATCAGCTCGACGCGATCGCGGCCGAGATCACCGTGGCCACGCGTCTGGTGCTGATCTGCAACCCGAACAACCCGACTTCGACGGCATTGCCACTTGAGGAGATCGAGCGCTTCCTGGCGAAGGTCCCGGATTACGTCTGTGTGCTGCTCGACGAGGCCTACGTCGAGTTCTCACTGAGCGTCGGCGACACCTACGCCTCGGTTGAGCTGCTCGATCGCTATCCGAACCTGGTGATCCTGCGAACCTTCTCGAAGGTCTACGGCCTTGCCGGTCTGCGCGTCGGGTACGCACTGAGCGGCAACGACGCCTTCCGTGTCGCCGTCGACCAGGTGCGCCAGCCGTTCTACCTGACCAGCGCGGCGGTGGCGGCGGCGGTCGAGGCGCTCAAGCATCAGGACGAGGTCGAGCGCCGGGTCGAGCAGACGGTCGCTACCCGTGTGGCGGTTACCGAGCAGCTGCGCGAGATCGGTCTGTGGGTGGCCGACTCCGACGCGAACTTCCTCTGGGTGCGGGTCGATGACAGCGACGAGCCGGATGACGCTCCGGTGGTGGCGGCGCTGCAGGAGCGCGGCGTGCTGGTCCGCGCCGGCGGCGCCCTCGGCGGTCCCGGCTACGTTCGCGTGACCGTCGGCACCACCGCCGAGAACGAGCGCTTCATCGCCGCGCTGCGCGAGGTCCTCGGTCGCTAGCGGCCAGGCCGCCCAAGCGGGGCGGCCGTTCGGGTTGACGCGAAGGTTCGGCTGTTGCCGCCAAGCGGTTGCTTCAGCGGCCGGCGCGGCTCACTTGTCCATCTGTCCGTGGCCCGAGGGCACATCGATTTCGGCCCGCGGGCCGTTGTGACGAGGTCGTAACGGGCGATACAAGAGAGGCATGGCAAGTGCAACCTCTCAATCGCGGTGGTTGAGCCCGACTCATGACCGGCTTTCGCTGGATCTGGTCGGCTGGTTCGGCCTCGCCTTCGAGCTGTTCCTGACGGGTGTCGTCCTGTTCTGCATCGCGGCATTGACGTTCGGTAGCTGGATGGTGGCCAGCGTCGGCTCGCTGGCGCTGCTGGTCGTGTTACTTGCCGTGTGTGCCTGGGGGAGTATCCGGTACTTGCGGATCAGTCGGCGCGAGCGCCGCGTGCGTGAGCCCCAGCTGTGGGCCGTCTATACGCCGGTGCCGGTGGTCACGCCGGCGAGCCTGTTCGGCGCCAGCGGCATCCTGAAGTTCGCCGAGCGCGGCCTGCGTGCCGATTACCGCCAGCCGCAGATCCGGGTCTATCGCAACATCGAGCACGGGCTGCTGGTTCAGCCGGAGCGCCGGTCGGAGGTGCCGATGGCGCTGCTCGATGACGTTGTGGACTAGGGACCGGCGGGTGGAACCCGCGTGCGCGCGTCGGCGGCCCAGCGAGGGCCGCCGGCGCGCGCCGACCCTTGCTTCTCGCCGTGGACTCTGTTAGGTTGACGGCTGCGCATGATTCAGGCTCGCCACACCAGCTACGGCCGTTCCGATCGTGTGTATTTCTGCGCTCCGCGCTCCTGGCGATTTAGCTAGGCGCTCGGTCATCAATCCTGGGCTGTCCAGCTGCGTGCGCGGGCAGATGTCCGGACCGGGCGCCGTCGTTGCGTATCGGACAGCGCACTCAAGCGGTAACCACAGCAGCAATCGCGCGTAGGTTACTGAGAGTCCTTGCAGATAGGAGCCGGTTTCACGATGAGCCCTCGAACGCGGGCGGATCGACGATGATCGTTCACGCAGCCCAGCTTGACATCGTCCGCGACCAGCGGATCGAGCGCCTGGTACCACTCGTTACCCCGCAGGAGCTGTTCGATGAGCTGCCGCTGAACGCACGCCGCACCGAGACTCTGCTGCGCGGCCGCGGTGAGGCTCGCGCGATCCTCGACGGCGAGGACGACCGCCTGATCGCGATTGTCGGACCGTGTAGCGTGCACGACCCCGCGGCCACGCGCGACTACGCACAACGCCTCGCGGAGCAGGCGCAGCGGCTTGCCGACGATCTCCTCATCGTGATGCGGGTCTACTTCGAGAAGCCCCGGACCACGATTGGCTGGAAAGGCCTCATCAACGATCCTCATCTGGACGGATCAGGCGATGTCAACACGGGCCTGCGGCTGGCACGCGAGCTGCTGCTGGAGGTGCTCGGCTACGGTCTGCCCACCGGGTGCGAGTTCCTCGACCCGATCACGCCGCAGTACATCTCCGACCTCGTCTGCTGGGGCGCGATCGGCGCCCGCACCGTCGAGAGCCAGGTCCACCGCCAGCTCGGCTCGGGCCTGTCGATGCCGGTCGGCTATAAGAACCGCACCGACGGCAACGTCCAGGTTGCGATCGACGCCGTGCGAGCGGCCGGCGTGAGCCACGCGTTCGCCGGCATCGACGCCGACGGGCGGGCGGCGATCCTCCACACCCGGGGTAACGAGGACTGTCACCTGATCCTGCGCGGCGGCAGCAGCGGCCCGAACTTCGATGCTGAGTCGGTTGCCGATGCGCAGCAGCGATTGCAGACGGCGAAGCTGCCGGAGCGCGTCATGATCGACCTCTCGCATGCGAACAGCGGCAAGCAGCCGGAGCGTCAGCCGGAGACCGGCCGTGCGGTCGGCGAGCAGGTGGCCGCCGGCAACGGGGTTATCGTCGGCGTCATGCTCGAGTCCTTCCTGGTTGCTGGCAACCAGAAGCCGGGGCCACTTTCGACACTCGTCTACGGGCAGTCGATCACCGATGGCTGCCTCGGCTGGGATGACACCGTCGACGTGCTCGACGCGCTTGCCGCGGACGTGCAGCGGCGCCGTCAGAGCCGTAGCTGACATCGCGGGGCGGCCTGTGCGGATTGCGGTCATCGGCCTGGGTCTCATCGGCGGCTCGGTTGCGCTGGCTGCCAGGCAGAGGCTGGGCGTGGAGGTCAGCGGTTGGGACGCCGATCCCGAGGCGGTGGCCCGGGCGGTCGCGCGCGAAGCGCTCGACGTTGCGGCGCCGGACCTGCAGGCTGCGGTCGCGGACGCCGAGGCGGTCGTACTGGCGGCGCCGCTCGGTGCGCTGCCGCGGCTGATCGCGGCGACGCTGAAAGCGGCGCCGGCGGACTGCGTCGTCACCGATGTCGGCTCGGCGAAGCGCCGCCTTCAGCAGTTCCACGCCGATCAGCGCTTCATCGGCGGGCATCCGCTGGCGGGTGCCGAGACCGCTGGCATCGAACACGCTCGCGCCGACCTGTTCGAGGGTGCGACCTGGTACCTGACGCCGGTGGCGAACACCGAGGGCGTGCTCTACGAACGCCTCTACCGTCTGCTGGCCGGGATCGGGGCGCAGCCCGTCGCGATCGAGGCCGGCGAGCACGACCGGATGCTGGCGCTGGTCTCGCACCTGCCGCATGTGCTCGCGAATGTGCTTGTGCAGCAGGCGGCGAGCGGGGGCGAGCATGGGCGGCTACCGGCGACCGGACCGAGCTTCCGTGACGTGACGCGGGTCGCCGGCTCGAACTCGGCGATCTGGACCGATATCTACCTCAGCAACGCGGATGCGCTGACCGAGGCACTGGACGCGACGATCGCGCGCCTAACGGCGGCGCGGGAACTGATCGCCCGCGCGGACGCAGCCGTCATCCGGGGCTGGAACGAACGTGCGGCGCGCGATCGTCGCCGCCTCGTCGATCGGCAGCTCGCGGACGGCCCGCTGCACGAGTTGCGCGTCGCGGTGCCGAACCGGCCCGGGGTGGTGGCAGAGCTGGCGCTGGCGCTCGGGGAGGCGGACGTGAACATCACCGACATGGCGCTCTACCCGGCGCCCGACGGCAGTCGCGGCGTGGTCGCGCTGTGGATCACGGGTGACGGCGAGCGAGACCGTGCGGAGGCGCTGATCGAGGGCGCCGGCTTTCTCGTGGGGCGCCCGTGACGATCGCTCGGATCGCTCCGGGCCGGGCGCCGGCGCGGTGGTCGCTGCGTGTGCCGGGCTCGAAGAGCCTCACGAACCGGGCACTGCTGCTGGCGGCGCTGGCTTCGGGCAACTCGCTCGTCAGCGGCGGTCTGCGCGCCGACGACACCGAGATGATGCTGGCGGCGCTACGCGCGCTCGGCGCCGGCGTCGACCCTGTGAACGACCCCGGCGTCGAACCTGTGAATGACCCCGGCGCCGCACCTGCGAATGACCCCGGCGCCGCGCCTGACTCCGCCCTCGCGCCCGGCTCCGCCCTCGCGCCCGGAAGCTGGCGGATCGAGGGGCTGGGGCGCGCCCCGCACGGCAACGCGGCGCTCGACTGTGGCATGGCAGGCACCGTCGCTCGTTTTCTGCTGCCGGCGGTCGCTGCTGGTGAAGGCAGCTTCGTGCTCGACGGCCACCCGCAGCTGCGTCGCCGGCCGCTCGGGCCACTGGTGGCGGCGCTGCGCGCGCAAGGGGCGCGGATCGACGCCGATTCCCTGCCGCTGACCGTCACCGCGAGCGGGCTTGCCGGCGGTGAGCTCGACGTCGACACATCGGTCTCGAGCCAGTTCTTATCGGGCCTGATGATGGCGGCGCCGATGTCGCGAGGCGCCACGCGCCTGTGCTTCGAGTCGCTCGTCTCGCAGCCGTACCTGGAGCTGACGGCCGCGGTGATGGCAGCGTTTGGCGTTCGAGCGGAGCTGAGCGAGCACACCGTTGCGCTCGCGCCCGGCGGCTACCGTGCCTGCTCCTACGAGGTCGAGCCCGACGCCTCGACCGCCTCCTACTTCCTCGCCGCGGCGGCGCTCACCGGCACCACCGTGACGCTCCGCGGCCTGCGCCGCGAGAGCAGCCGCCAGGGCGACCTCGAGCTTGTCGACTTCCTCGTTGCGATGGGGGCACAAGTGCCTGCCGTGCAGATGCCCGGGGCGGCGGTGCCCGGGGCGCAGACACCGGCCACGCAGACGCCCGGGGAGCAGACGCCCGGGGAGCAGACGCCCGCGGCGGCGCTCACGCTGCAGGGGCCGCCCACGCTGCACGGGGTTCGCGCGAACATGCGGAACAGCTCCGACGTGTTCATGACGCTCGCTTGCGTCGCCCCGTTCGCCGATACGCCGACCACGATCGAGGGCATCGGCCATGTCCGCGCGAAGGAGTCCGACCGGCTTGCCGCCACCGCCGAGAACCTGCGGCGCCTCGGCATCTCCGTGCAGGAGGGCCCCGATTCGCTGACGGTCGAGCCGGGGCAGCCGCGGCCGGCGCGGCTGCCGACCTACGACGACCACCGGATCGCGATGGCGTTCTCGCTGATCGGCCTGCGCGTCCCGGTCGAGCTCGAGCAGCCCGAGGTGGTCGCTAAGACCTGCCCGCCGTTCTTCGAGCTCTGGCGGCAGACTGGGGCGGATGTGCGAATTGACGAGACCGATGCGGGCATCTAGCGTCTGCTCAACAGCAGCAGCAGCAGCAGCAGCAGCAGCAGCAGCAGCAGCAGCAGCAGCAGCAGCAGCAGCAGCAGCAGCAGCAGCAGCAGCAGCAGCAGCAGACCCGGGTGTCCGCGGGAGGGACAACGAATGGTGATCGCGATCGACGGACCCGCGGGTGCCGGGAAGTCGACGGTCGCGAAGGCACTTGCCGCGGAGCTCGGCTTCACCTACCTCGACAGCGGCGCGATGTACCGGTGTGTCGCACTTGCCACTCTGCAGCGCGAGGGCGAGCCCGGCGCAATCGCGGCGGCGCTCCGGATCGAGCTGGGCGAGCGGGTGCTGCTCGACGGTGAGGACGTCAGCGCCGCGATCCGCACCGCCGAGGTGTCGCAGCGCGCCTCCGAGATCGCGGTGCTCCCCGAAGTGCGTGCGGCGATGGTCATCCAGCAGCGGCGGCTGCTGGCCGACGGCGACTGGGTGGCCGAGGGTCGCGACATCGGCACCGTCGTGGCACCGGGCGCCGAGCTGAAGATCTTCCTGACTGCCGAACCTGTCGAGCGTGCTCGCCGGCGCGCCGCGGAGCTCGGCATGAGCGTCGACGCGGTGCTTGCCGACCAGCAGGAGCGGGACCAGCGCGACCGTACGCGCAAGACCTCGCCGCTCATGCCCGCATCCGACGCGGTGAGTGTCGACTCCACCAACCTGAGCCTGGCGGAGGTCGTGGCGAAGATCGCGTCACTGGCGCCGGCGCACGAGACCCAACAGACAGCCGAGTCCGAGTGAAGCTGGGAGAGAAACCGGGCCTCACGCCGGGTTTCTCTCCCAGCTTCCGGTGAAACAGGCGGCAAGTGAGTTCGCACCACCGCCGGGTGCCGCCGGTGGACTGCCAGGTGCTGGTGGTGAACCGCCACCGCCAGGTGCCGCCGCCTCGGCCCCACACGTCCAGCTCCCGCCGCCGGCCAGCGGGCCGGCTGCGGTTGGTGGCCGGGGTGGGTAGCCTGGTCAGCGTGAAAGTCGCAATCGTTGGCTACCCGAATGTCGGCAAGTCCTCGCTGGTGAACCGGCTGACGGAGTCGCGTGAGGCCGTGGTGCACGCGGATTCCGGGGTCACGCGTGACCGGAAGGAGCTCAGCACCGACTGGAACGGCCGTGACCTGACGCTGATCGACACCGGCGGCGTCGATCTCGATGAGCAGGACAACCTCGCGCGCAGCATTCAGGCGCAAGCGCGAGCGGCGCTCGCGGAGGCCGCGGTTGCGGTGCTGGTGGTCGACGCGAAGGCCGGCATCAGGCCGGGCGACCAGGACATGGCCGAGCTGCTGCGAGGCGCCGAGATCCCGGTGATCGTTGCCGCGAACAAGGTCGACTCGGCTCGCGACATCCCGCTGGCGGCCGAGTTCTACGCGCTCGGCCTCGGCGAACCGGTACCGGTGTCAGCGACGCAGGGCCTCGGCACCGGCGATCTGCTCGACCTGATCGTGAAGGTCGGCCCGGATACGGACCCGGAGCTGGGCCCGGACGATCCGGTGCGGCTGGCAGTGATCGGGCGCCCGAACGTCGGCAAGTCCTCGCTCGTCAACCGCTTCCTCGGCTCTGAGCGGGTGATCGTCTCCGACGTCGCCGGCACCACGCGCGACGCGATCGACCTGCCGATGCGCTTCGAGGACCGTGACATCGTGCTGGTCGACACTGCCGGCCTACGTCGCCAATCGAAGGTCACAGGGTCGCTCGAGTACTACACGACGCTCCGCTCTCAGCGCGCGGCCGAGCGGGCCGAGGTGGCGCTCGTGATCTGTGACGCCACCGACGGCGTCACCTCCCAGGACCTGCGGATCGCGGAGATGGCGATGCACGCCGGTGCCGCAACCGCGCTGGTGCTCAACAAATGGGACTTGCAGTCGGAGCCTGAGAGCGGTATCGGGCCGGACCAACTCGATGACGAGCGGGCGCGCGTCAATCGCAAGCTGCGTCTCCGACCCCGAGTGCTGACCGCCTCGGCGAAGAGCGGCCGGCACATTGAGCGCATCCTCGTGGAGGCGCTGAGCCTGGCGGACCGGCGGCGCAGCCGGATCCAGACCTCAGCGCTGAACCGCTTCCTCGCCGACGTCGTAGCTGCCCGCCAGCCGCCTGCGTCGCGCCGCAGTCGCGGCCCGAACCAGCGGCTGAAGCTGATCTACATGACCCAGACCGGCGAGCGGCCGCCGCGCTTCTCGATCCAGGTGAACTCGCGAGCGCTGCTGACGCGCGACTACGCGTACTACATGGAGAACCGGATGCGCGAACGCTACCGGCTGGAGGGCATCCCGCTGCTGATCGACTTCGTCGAGCGCAACCAGCGCCGTGGCGGCCCACCCGAGTGGCGGCAGAAGCGCGGAGGTGCGGAGGGTCGGGGACAGATGGAGCCTGAGCTCGAAGCGGACGACGATCTTGAGCTGGACGTGAATGCTGAGCTTGAGATCGGAGGCATCGGGCGCGAGACCGCCACAGACCCCGAGACCGCCGATACAAGCCCCGAGACCAAGACCGCCGACGCCGAGCCCAAGGCCGAGGGTGCTCAGCCCGACGGCGAGCGTGACGCCCCTTCAACCGATATTCTTGATCGCTAATGGACGATAACGAGTTTCTCTTCACTTCAGAGTCGGTTACCGAGGGCCACCCGGACAAGATTGCCGACCAGATCTCCGATGGCATTCTGGATGCTGTCCTGGCCAGTGATCCCGATGCCCGCGTGGCCTGTGAGACCCTCGTGAACACTGGACTCGTCGTCGTCTCCGGCGAGATGTCGACTGAGACCTACGTCGATATCCAGGGCATCGTGCGGGAGGTCGTCAAGCGAATTGGCTACACCGACGCGGAGTACGGCTTCGACTACAAGACCTGCGCGGTGCTCAACACGATCGACAAGCAGTCGGACGATATCGCCCGGGGTGTCGACGTCGCCTGGGAGGCCCGGGTCGACGGCGGCGAAGACCCTTGCGACGTGATCGGCGCGGGTGACCAGGGCATGGTCTTCGGCTACGCGACCAACGAGACGCCGGAGCTGATGCCGCTGCCGATCTCGCTTGCGCACCAGCTTGCCCGGCGGCTCGCCGAGGTGCGGAAGAGCGGCGAGCTGCCCTATCTGCGTCCGGATGGTAAGACCCAGGTCACGATTCGCTACGTCGACAACAAGCCGGTCGCGATTGAGCGGATCCTGGTCTCCGCCCAGCATGACGATGGCTTCGAGAGCGTGATCGAGCAAGATCTCTGGGAGCATGTCGTGAAGCCGACGCTGCCGGCCGGGCTGTACGACCCCGAGCGGCTGCGGAAGACGCTGCTCGTGAACCCGACCGGTCGCTTCGTGATCGGTGGTCCGATGGGCGATTGCGGCCTGACAGGGCGCAAGATCATCGTCGACACCTACGGCGGCTTCGCGCGTCACGGCGGCGGCGCCTTCTCCGGCAAAGACCCCTCGAAAGTCGACCGCTCCGGTGCCTACGCCGCCCGCTACGTGGCGAAGAACCTGGTTGCGGCCGGACTGGCGGACCGCATCGAGGTGCAGGTTGCCTACGCGATTGGCGTCGCACACCCGGTCTCGATCATGGTTGAAACCTTTGGCACCGAGAAGGTGAGCCGCAGCACGATCCTCGGCTTGATCCGCGAGTTCTTCGATCTGCGTCCGGGCGCGATCCTCCAGCAGCTGCGCCTGCTGCGGCCGATCTACACGGCGACGTCTGTGTACGGCCACTTCGGTCGTCAGGGCGACAGCTTCACCTGGGAGGTGACCGACAAGGCATCTGCCCTGCGCGAGGCTGCCGGCCTCGGCGATGCGGCCCGCGTCTGAGCCGCCTCTGGACGTAGCAGTCCGAGGCCCTCGTGCAGGGCGTGAACGTGCCGGTCACTGGCGGTGAGTGCCGTGCCGGCCATCGGCGGTGAAGGCGTGCAGGCATCGGACCTCGCCGCGTCCATCGCTCATGTCGTACCGCTGACACGGACGCGTGCGATCCGCGGCACGTTCGACTACCGCGCTGGCGCCGAGCTTCTGGCGGTCGGCTCGATCGTCCGCGTACCGTTCGCCGGCAGGTCGCTGCTGGCAGTGGTCGCCCGGCTCGACGACCACTCGGAGCTGCCGCTGGAGCGGCTCGCGAGCATCGAGGCGGTGGCGCCGGAGCGGCTGCCGGCCGACTTGGTGGCACTTGCCGACTGGCTGGCACGCGAGTATTGCTCGACGCCGGCGCGGGCGCTGTCGTTGATGCTGCCGCCCGGCGCTGGCCACGGCCTGCACGAGCAGCAGTTGCTGATCGCGACGGCCACTCCGGCGGGGATCGCGGCACTGGGCGACGGCACACGCCTCAGCGCCGGCCAGCGTGCGGCGTTGGCGGTACTCGCCGGCGGGGGCGAGGTGGTTGCCGTGGAGCTCGGAACGGCGCTGCTGCGCCGCCTCGAGGGCCGTGGGCTCGTGCGGCTCGATCTCGGTACGCGCGGACGTCGGCCACCGCGCCAGGTGGTTGCGTCCGCTCCTGTCAAGGCGCCGGCGCTGACACCCGAGCAGCAGCAGGCGGTGGAGGCGATCCTCCAGGCCTTGACGCAGGCTTGGTCAACGGGGCGTGTCGCCGACCCGCACGGCGGCGGCCCCGACACCATCGGTGCGGACACCACCGACGCTGGCGCGCCCGCTGGCGCGCCACTTCCGCTTCTGTTGCACGGCGTCACCGGCTCCGGTAAGACCGAGGTCTATCTGCAGGCGGCGGCAACGACGTTGGCGGCTGGCCGCGACGCGATCATCCTCGTGCCCGAGATCGCGCTGACGCCGCAGACGCTGGAGCGCTTCACCGCACGGCTCGGCGACGTCGTCGCCGTGATGCACTCCGGGATGAGCGAGGGCGCTCGCCACGACGAGTGGCTGCGGCTGGCGCGCGGTGAGGCCCGGGTCTGCGTGGGCGCGCGCTCGGCGGTGTTCGCGCCACTTGCCAATATCGGTCTGATCGTCGTCGACGAGGAGCACGAGGCCTCCTATAAGCACGATTCCGATCCTCGCTACGACGCGCGCAACGTCGCCTGGCAGCGGGCGCAAATGCATGGCGCGGTGCTGCTCGCCGGCAGTGCCACGCCACGGCCCGAGAGCGTGATGCGCTGCACACGGCTGCGCCTGCAGGAACGCGCCGACGGACGGCCGTTGCCGCAGACGACGATCGTGGACATGCGCGGCTCGCACCACCCGCTGCATCCGGACACCCGGATGGCGCTCAGCGATTGCCGCCGCGAGCACGGTAAGGCCGTGGTGCTGCTGAATCGCCGTGGTTGGTCGAACTTCCTGACGTGCAGCTCCTGCGGCCGGGTTTGGATGTGCCCGAACTGCGAGGTCGCCCTCGTGCTGCATCGTGCCGCCGGCGTGATCGCCTGTCACCACTGCGGCCACCGTGAATTCGTGCCACGAAGCTGTCCCGATTGCGGCTCGGTCTCGATCGCGCGCCACGGCGCCGGCACCGAGCGTCTCGAGCGCGAGCTCTTCGAGACGCTCGCGACCCCGGACTTCCCGGTGATGCGGCTCGATGCCGACGCCAGCGACCTCAGCGCCCGGGCCGCGATCCTGGCGCGCTTCCAGGCCGCGTCTGCCGGGGTGCTGGTCGGCACGCAGATGATCGCGAAGGGCCACGACTTTTCGGGCGTCACCCTCGGCGTCGTGCTCGACGCCGACCAGACGCTGCGCTTCCCGGACTTCAGGGCGGAGGAGCGCACGTTCGCGCTGATCACGCAGCTTGCCGGTCGCACCGGTCGCGGGAGCGAAGGCCGGGTGCTCGTGCAGACGCAGACGCCGACTGCGCGCTCGATCCGCTTGGCGGCGGCGCACGATGCCGACACCTTTCTGCGCGGCGAGCTGCGGCGTCGCAAGGCGCTCGGCTACCCGCCGTTCGCGACGCTGATCAGGTTGGTTTGCGCGTCGCCCGAGGCGGAGCGGGCGGACACCGCCGCGGCGGCGCTGCGTGGCCACCTGAAGCCGCGCAGCAGCGAGATCCTGGGGCCTGCGCCGCTGTTCATGCTGCGCGGGCAGGCGCGCGTACAGCTGCTCGTGAAGACCCGCGCCCGCGCCGCCGCGATCGCCGCGGTCGGCGCCGCCGTGGAAGCCGTGGCGGGCACCAGAGACGCGCGCGGGGTCGCGATCAGCGTCGATGTCGATCCGATCTGAGCGCCGCCAGTCAGGTGCGGGCGGGTGTCGGGCGCCCGCGCCGCTTCCGAGCCGGTTCGGGAAGCCGCCTGCCACCCTTTAGAATTGATCGACAGTGGCTGAGACGAGTGAAATGAACGAGAAGACTGAGAGCGCGGACGAGACGACGCTGGCTGCCGTGACCGGGGAGGCCACGGCGCAGGACGCTGCCGTGGCGGCAGCGGCCGGCACCGTTGTGGCGGATGCGGACACCGAAGCGACCGCGGACACTGACAAGGACACAGGCGAGGTACGGCATCACGTCTCCGAGCTGCCGCCTGAGGTCAGAGAGCGGCGTGAGCGGGCGCTTGCCCAGGTGCGTAAGTTCGGTGACCCCGTGCTGCGTTCGAAGGCACGTCCGATCGAACGCTTCGACGACGAGCTGCGCAAGGAAGCCGAGTGGATGGCGGAGGTCATGGACGATGGCTTCGGCGTCGGGCTCGCCGCCACCCAGGTTGGTGTGATGCACCGGATGCTCGTCTATCGCGTCGATACCGATGGGCCGCTGGGTGTGCTCGTGAACCCGAAGGTGGAGTGGGCCTCGCGCGAAGAGGAGACGGAGATCGAGGGCTGCCTGAGCCTGCCGACCGTCCAGGTCGAGGTCGAGCGGCCGGTCTACGCCCGCGTCAGCGCTCAGGATTTGAGCGGCGAGCCGTTTGAGATCGAGGCGAGCGGCCTCGAGGCGCGCGTGCTCCAGCACGAGATCAACCACCTCGACGGCGTCCTGATTCTCGACCTAACCTCGCGCGAGCAGCGCAAGCAGGCGATGCGCTCGCTGCGCGAGTGGCAGGCCGCCGGCGGGCGCTGAGCCGCCGCGCCCGGGCACAGATACAGATGCGCGTCGCATATCTTGGGACGGCGTCGTTCGCGGCAGCGATCCTGCGGACGCTTGCGGAATCGCGCCACCGTCCGACGCTGGTCGTCTCCCGGCCTGACCGCAGGCAGGGGCGTGGCCGTGCCCTCTCCTCCTCGCCGGTCGTGCAGGCCGCGCGCGAGCTTGATCTGCCGGTGCTGCAGCCAGAGTCCGTCAACTCCGTCGAGGCGGTCGCGCAGATCACCGCCGCACGGCCGCAATGCCTCGTGATCTGCGCGTTCGGCGCGATCATCAGGGAACCGCTACTGTCCCGCTTCGGTCCGATCCTCAACGTGCATCCGTCGCTGCTGCCGCGCTGGCGCGGTGCCGCTCCGGTCGAGCGGGCGCTGCTGGCCGGCGACAAGCGCACGGGGGTCTCGATCATGCAGGTGACGGCCGGGCTCGACAGCGGACCGGTTGGGCTCCAGAGTGCGATCGAGATCGCCGCTGACGACGACTACGGCTCGCTTGCGGGCAAGCTGCAGGAGCTCGGCGGGGATTTGCTCGTGCAAGCGCTGACGGCGCAGGAAGGGCTTGCCGAGCCGCTCCGCTGGCAGTCGCAGGACGACGAGATGGCCACCTACGCCGAGAAGCTGACGGCCGCCGACCGGCAACTCGACCCGGAGGCGGGGGCAGGCGCGAACGCGCGCCGTGTCCGCGCGCTCTCACCGCACATCGGCGCCTACGTCGAGCTGCCCGACGGCAACCGTCTGGGCGTCTGGCGAGCACGTGAGGTGGCGGCAGACGGGAGCGCGCCGTCGGCGCTGCCCGGGATCGAGCGCGACGCTTCCGGCCTCCCGGTCTGGTCTTGCCGCGACGGCGCGCTCGCCCTCGAAGTCGTGCAACCGCAGGGCAAGCGCCGGATGGCCGGCGCCGACTACCTGCGTGGCCTGAGACGATGAGTGAGGTACGACCGGGGCGGCGCGTGGTGAGCGACGCGCGTTCAGGGACGCGAGCGACGGGCGTCACACCGGCGCGCGCCTGCGCGTTCCGCGTGCTCGGGCGCGCATATCGTGACGGCGCCTATGCCGACCGCGCGCTGCAGACGGAGGCGCGGGGGCTCGAGGGGCGCGAGCGGGCCCTCGCGCAGACGCTCGCCTACGGCGCGATCCAGCGGCGGCGCACGCTGGACCACGTGCTCGCGCGCTTCAGCTCGCGGTCGCTGGACAGCCTTGACGTCGACGTCCGGTGCGCGCTCGAGCTTGGCGCCTACCAGCTGATGATGCTCGACGGCGTCAGCCCCTACGCCGCGGTCGATGAGAGCGTCGAGCTTGCCAAGCGCACCTCGCCGGGAGGCGCAAGGCTCGTCAATGCGATCCTGCGGCGGGTCTCGCGTGAGGGCCGTGCGCTCCTTGCCGCGCTTGACGACGCGACGCCTGAGCGGGCTGCCGTGCTGCACTCGGTGCCCGACTGGCTGGCGCGGATGTGGTGGGGCGAGCTTGGCGGCGAGCAGGCACGCGGCCTGCTCGCCACGGTCAACCTGCCGGCCGAGAGTGCGCTGCGGATCAACACGCTGCGCGTGACCGACTCAGGCGCGTTTGCGGCGGGGCTCGCTGCCGACATCGAGCCGGCGCCGGCCTGGGTCGCGGCGCCGGAGCTGCCCGAGCTGCCCGAGGCCCTGCGCGTGAACGGCCGCTTCGACGCCTTCGCCTCGCCTGGTTGGCGGGCCGGCGAGCTGATGCCCCAGTCACGCGCCTCGATGGCGGTTGCGCGCGTGCTGGCGCCGGTCGCGGGCGAGCGTGTGCTCGACGTCTGTGCGGCACCCGGAGCGAAGACGACGCACGCCTCCGCATTGATGCGCGGCGAGGGGGAGATCGTCGCCGTTGAGCTGCACGGCGGGCGAGCCGGTGGGCTCGCCCGCAGCGCCGAGCGGATGGGCGCGGGCAACGTGCGCGTGCTGCAAGGCGACGCCCGTCTGCTCTGCGCTCCCGGCGGCCCGCTCGGCCCGGACGGATTCGATCGAGTCCTGGTCGACCCGCCTTGCAGCGGCCTTGGTACGCTGCGCAGCCGTCCGGACCTGCGCTGGCACGTGGACCCGGAGCAGCTTGCGCCGCTGGCGGGGATCCAGGGTGAGCTGCTGGCGACTGCCGCCGGCCAGCTACGTCCCGGCGGCGCACTGGTCTACTCGGTTTGCACGATCAGCCGCCACGAGTCCGGCGACGTGGTCGAGGCCTTTCTCGCTGGCCATCCAGAGTTCGCGCTCGACCGCAGCTGGCTGCTGCTGCCGCACGTCGAGGGCAGCGACGGCTTCTACATCGCACGCCTGCACCGGCGCTGAAGGGGTGAGGCGGTGAAGCGGTGAGCGGACGCGGGCTTCCAACCGCTGGGCGCCGAACCGGACAGCCGGCCATGTTACGTGCGTTCTTGGCGCCTAAAAGTAACCATGTGATACGTGGCTGCGGAAAGAACGAGACTCAGCGCTGCAGCGCGCTGATCGGCGTCACGCTGCTGGCGCGCCAGGCTGGATACGCGCCTGCCAGCAGCCCCGACAGCGCGCCGGCGAGCGGTGCGGCCAGCGTGATCGTTGGCTCAATCGCCGGTGCCCACCCCTTCAGCGCACAGACGAGCGCCGTGATCAACACGCCGCCGCTGGTGCCGATCACGCCGCCGATCACGCCGACGAGCGTCGTTTCGCTGACTATCATCAGCGCGATGTGGTGTGGTGCAGCGCCGATGCTCCGGCGCAACCCGATCTCCGCGCGGCGCTGAATCACCGAAAGCAGCGTCACGTTGGCGATCGAGACCACGCCAACCAGCATTGTGACGAGCGCAATCACCAGTAGCAGCGTGGTGAGTTGGCTGCTGACCTGGTTACGGAGCTGCGACGGATCGATCGGCGCCGCGGCGCTGATCCGGCTTGGGTTGTAGGGATCGATCGCGTCCGGCCCTTGGCTTGCGATCAGCTGGGCGGCGCCGGACTGAGTGTGCACGATGAGCTGCCGTGAACCACCGCCGTGGTCGGGGAGATCGATGGCCGCTCCCACCGGTACGATAATGCCCGCGAGCGTCGCCGGCTCGAGCGGAGCAGCACGCACGATGCCGATCACGGTGAAGCGTTGACCGGCGATGTAGATGGCCGGCGAGCCCGCGACGCTGGTGATGCCCAAACCGCTCGCGGCCTCGCTGCCCAGCAACGCCACCGGCTGGTGACTGGCGTCCATACCGGTGTCGAACAGCCGGCCGTTGGCAACCGCTGCGCCGACAGTGCGCAACCCGCGGGCCGAGACCATGACCACCTGCAGCGTCGAACTGGCGCCGGCAGTGTGGTAGAGGGGCCCCAGCCGGCTCACGTCGTACAGCGCCCCATCGTTCAGCGTCCAGACTAGTCCGGCGTCGATCACACCATGCAGACGGTCAAGTGCCTGCTCGCTTGCTTCGGTGATCGCGGGCTTGCCGGTGCCCTGCTCGCTGAAGGTGACCGTGGTCGCCCTGAGCTGATTAAAAGCGCCCGATACCGCTCCGGCTGCCGAGTCGCCAAGCCCCAGGATGACCACGACCGTGCCGACAGCGAGCAGGGCACCAAGCGAGGTCAGCAAAGTGCGCAGCGGCGAGCGTGCGACGTTGGTGATCGCCTCGCGCAGCGCATCGCGCAGCCGATAGCGGCTCACCGGCACGCCGATGCTCGCCAGCGCCCTTACTGCCCGGCGTCGACCGCGTGATGCCGCGCGCATCGACCGGTCGCGTGGAAGCCGTATTCGGCGCATGACTGATCTCAACGCGGCATTTCCCACGCCGGTCGCCACGAGTCGATGACCTGGCCATCGTCGATGGACAACACGCGTGACATCGATGCCGCAATCTGCTCATCGTGGGTGGCGATGAGTACGGTCAGGCCCTCACCGTGTAGCCCGCGCAGAAGCTCGATCACCTGATCGGCATTTTGACGGTCGAGGTTGCCGGTCGGCTCGTCGCAAAGCAGGACGCGTGGGCGCTGCGCAAGCGCCCGCGCGATCGCGACGCGTTGACGCTCGCCGCCCGAAAGCGCAGCCGGCAGCGATTGCAATCGGTTGCTCAGCCCGACGCGCTCCAGCGCCCAGCCGGCTACCTCACGCCGTGTTCGCTCCGGCTCGCCACGGTAGATCAGGCCCAGTGCCGCGTTCTCGAGCGCTGTGCGATCGGCCAGCAGGTGGAACGCCTGGAATACGAAGCCGAAGCAACTTGCGCGCAACGAGGTGAGCGCAAGCTCCGGCAGTGTGCCGGTGTCGAGACCCTGGACCAGGTAATGGCCGCCAGTCGGGCGGTCGAGCAGTCCGAGCACGTTCAGCAGGGTTGACTTCCCGGAGCCTGAGCGGCCGACCACTCCGACCATCTCACCCGTGTTGATCCGCAGCGACAGCGGTCGCAATGCCGCGACCGGAGTCGCCCCAGGATAGGTGACCGCGACCCTATCGAGCTCCAACTCGCTCACACCGTAGATGGTCGCCGCCGAGCTCATCGTGCCTGCTCGCCGATCACCACACGATCGCCGGCTCTGAGCTTGCCAGCCCCTGTGTTGACCTCCTGGCGCCCGTCAGCTGCGAGCCCGGGACGAACCCATACGTTGCGCTGGTGGCCATCCGCATCGAGGACGGTGACGTAGACACGACCGGAGCCGCTGGTGGCGAGCGCTGCCACCGGCACGATCAGCGCACGCGCCTGCCGGACGACGGCTACTACTTGCACGGTCTGCCCGACGAGCCCACGCGGTACCGCGCCGACCGGCTTGAGCTTCACCTGCGCGCCGTCGATCGCGGCGATTCTCACGCGCATCGACAGACCCGAGCTGTCAGAGAACGCAGCGGCCCGCAGCCCGACTCGCAGCATCCGAGCTTCGGACATGGTGGTGTTAGCCACCATTGTCACGGAGCTGGAGCCGAGCTGTGCAAGTGCCGACGAGCCGCCACCTGCTCCCAGCGTGGCGCCGAGCGCGGCAACGCTGAGGACCGTAGCTGGCAGGCGCTGAACGAACGCAACCTCTCCGTCAGGTACCGTGGGCTCGGCGGTGCGCCGTGCCGCTGCAAGCTCGCGCTGTGCACGAGTCACGCTCGCCCGGGCCTGCGCGCTCGCTTGGACAACGTGCTCGTCCCGCTGCAGGGTGGCCTCCGCCGCGTGCACGCGCGCGGTTGCCCCGGACGGCACATTGGCCTGCATATGCGCGTGCGAGTAGAGCCCAGCTACGGCCGCCGCAGTGCCAGGCCCGTAGCTGCCGGCGTGGTCATCGCCGATCCCGTATCCGGCTGCGATCAGTCCACGTTGCAGCTCCGCCACGTCCACGCCGTGAGTTCCTGGCTGCATGTCCCTGAAGGCGGGAACCTGACCCCGCATCACGAACACCGGCTGCTCGTCGACGGTTCCGAGCAATTGCCCCGCGCCGACTCGCTGCCCGGCGTCGACCGCGACCGAGGTCACCACCGTGCTATCTCCGCTGATCTGCACGGGCACGCCGACGTTGACCTGGCCATTGCGTTTGACCTTGGTCCGCAACGAAATGCGTTCACGCACGGTGCCATAGCGCACAGGCGCCAAGATCAACGACGGCTTCGGTGCCGTTGCACGCGCAGCCTGTTGCGCCGGTGAGACGAAACGGCTGGCGATAAAGCCAGCTGCTGCACTTATCACAACCGCGCTGACCAGCAGCGCTGCCAGCACTGCCTGGCCATGTTGACGTGTCCCCACCGTATTCACTCGCCAGCGTCAGACGCGATAACGACGGACCACGCGTCAGTCGCTGATCGACACGCTGTCAGCAGCCTGTCCGGCCAACTTCTTGAGAGCAGCGATTGCAGGCAGTATTTTCGCCTCCGCAGCTGTAACCTCCTGGTAGTGAGACTTCAGGAAAGCCGCACGGGCCTGCCCCCGCATGCGCATCTCCACGGCCACATATGGCCTTGAGCATGTGGCGAAGATCGGCACCCAGTGGCGTTCGGTGCTGCGTCGCTCGGCGGCATCCTCGCTGGACTCCAAGCTCTGTATGTAGTCGCCGAAGAACGCGTCCAGCGATCCCGCGTATTGCCCAGGTACTCCATAACGCTCAACGCAGGAGCTAAAAGCTCGCAGTTTCGCTTGCACGGCGGTCGAGTTATCAACCTGCTTGATCTGCCGCGACCACTCGTCGCCGACCCCGCTAAATGCTGTCTCGACAGATTTGATGATCTGGTCCGGCTTGCGATCGCAATTCTCCTCGTCGGACTCCTCGGCCTTGGGAACCCTTCCGCTCTGAGCGGTTTGGATGGACTCTTCGCCAATATCCTGGCCCCAGAGGAACGAGTGGTGGCTCAGCATCATCTGCAGATCGGGGAACTCAGTGTTATCCGGTAGCTCCGAGTCGATCGCGATCGTATGCGCGTTGATAATTGGTGCTTTGGTCTTCCAGCCCTTGCCAGCCAGGCAATTCGCATCGACAGAGCCCTTCAGCATATTCATAGTTATATAGTATTTACTACCATTGTTGTACTGGGGGACGGTACCGGGGAGAAAGTCGTCCACCGCCTCGCTAACCAACGGCGAGGTGGAGGCCATTGTTACCTTGGCGGCTCGAGACTGACCACAGCCGCTGACAGCAACGGCGATACTTGCTACTAGCAGCAACGCGAGCCCCAGTGATCTATGCGGTCTTCGAATAAGGTGTTGCATGCCTGAACGCACTCTTAATACTCACTCGGCACAGTTCGTGGCGTTGTTTGCGGAGGCAGGCGTGAGCGTGCTGCCCGTCGATGGCGCCACCGCCGTTATGCCAGAGATTGTGCTCGCCGGTGCGGGCGCGGTCCTCATCCCGGATTGGCCGTCTGCGGCCAGCGCGCTGCTGGGCATGCCGATCCCGACGACCGCTGCCGTCAGTGCGGCCGCGCCCACCCAGTGTCGGTGCAGATGAGCCCGTCCAGCGCGACGCCTTGCCACTCGTAGTAGATACATATGTCCTCCGCTCAAGTCGATGCCCGTTGCCTGAGTAGATCGCGCCAACCCTCGATTTGTGACGAGCATTTATTTTTCCCAAGGCATCAGCCGTGAATCAGCCGTGAGCCAGGCGCGCGGAGGACGGGCTCCGTTGTCGTTAACGGGCGTGCAATCCTGCCGATGTCACCAGCGCCGAGAGCCAGGACTCAGACGCGAGCGTGCAGGTTCTCAAGCAGGTGCAACGCGGCATGCTGCTCTAAGGCCGTGCGCAGCACCAGCCACCCTCCTGGCACGCGCCTGGCCCAGAGCGTCGGCAGATTCGCCCGCCGAGGCGGTCGCTGGACCCAGATATTTGAGCTGGGTGCGAGCCTGCGGGTGGTGGCGATCGCCGGTGGTGTCGCGCCGGGATGACGGGCGTTGACCAGCAGCGCCGCGAACGCGTCCCTACCGTGCAGCTTCAGTCGCAGCGTGTAGCAGGACAGCAGCCCGTCGCCGGATCGCTCCGTATGCGGCAGCCGGTGACGCCACAGTGCCGCGGCGCTTTGCAACTGCAAGCCGCGTATGGAGCCTGCCGTGATCCGGCAGCCGCGCTGCGGCGGCTTGGCCGGGTTCTGGGGCTGAATCGTGTGCGGCGCCTCGTCGTCCTGGCCAGCCGCCAGCACATGGCCACGAGCGTCCAGCGGCGTGAGCTGCACCACGGTCGTGCCAACTCGCCGATGGTCTGAGCTCGCCGAAAAGGCAACCGCTGCCCGCCAGCCATCCGGTAGCGTGGCGTTACGTGTCGGCCGGATCAGGGCGCCGTCCGGCCCGCGCAGCTTCGGTACCCGCCGGTCGACGACCGCATATACGATCCACCCAGCGACCGAGCCGGTGTGTGGCGAGATCGCAACTACGGAGCCGCGGTCGATCACCGCTCCGCCGCGCGGCGTCACGCAGCGCTCGGTCTTCGGCCACGCAACTCGCTCGCTCGGTAGCTGCTCCAGCTCGATACACCAGCCCGCGCCGGCGATGCCGATGTCCGGCGTGACCGCCAGCGCGTAGCGGGAGCCCAGGAGCTGCTGTAGCTGGGGCGGAAATGACCCGTGGAGGGGTGCTGATGGTCGGGTCAGGACAATCGCTGCCGCTGCCGAGGCCGTCAGCACGAGCGCCGTCAGCGCCGGAAGCACCAGCCGCCACCGCGGCAGCCTCATTCGTCGTCGCCTGCGCTTCCCGGTCTGCGGAGTGGCCGGCTCAGCCTGCGGCTGGCCATACAGGCGATCATGCGCCGCAAGGAGCTGGTTCAGCAGCTCCTTGGCTGGGTCATTCCTCGCTGAGTTTCTACGCATCGTGTCTGATCGTTACATGATCTGCAGCGGCTGTTGCCGACGCCCCAACAAGCGGGCGTGAAGCTAGCAACCGCTATTAGATCGCACCGAGAACGGAATTGTGACCGCGGATTCCCCAGCCACGGCACGTCCGGACAGGCTTGTCACAGGAGCCCAAGAGCTGCGAGCATACGTTGGCGTGCCGGTGCTGATGACGGGGACCCAACATGCGTAGGCGGCTCAGGTGCCTGGATGACCGCGAGCTGCTCTTCGCTGCGGTTGACGACCGCGAGGCCTTCGCCGAGCTCTACCGGCGGCACTTCCCGGGGGTGCTTGCCTACTTCCGGAGCGTGGTCGGGCGTAACGAGCTTGCGCTCGATCTGGCCGCCGAGACGTTTGCCGCGATACTGATCGCCCTGCCCAGCTACCGGCCGACGGACGCGCCGGGCAGCTCCTGGCTATACGCGATCGCCCGCAACCAGCTTGCCAGCTCGGCACGCCGTGGCTCGGCTGAGACGCGCGCCCGTAAGCAACTGCAGATGCAGGCACTCGTACTGAGTGACGCGGGTGAGGCGGCGCTCGACCGGCTTGTCGCGGCAGCCGATATAGAGGAGCTGCGCAAAGCACTGAGGCGGCTTCCCGACGAGCAGCGCGACGCTGTCACCGCCCGGTTCCTTGAGGGGCGCGACTATGCCGAGATCGCCGATCAGATGCAGTGCAGCGAACAAGTCGTGCGCAAGCGCGTGAGCCGCGGCTTGGCCTCATTGCGACTGAGCCTGCATCGCTTGTGACCGCCGGGCCGGGGCGGTGTTGGCCGCGAACTTTGGCACTGTGAGCACTCATGCGCTACCCGGAGTGCCAAAGAACGAAGAGTCGCTGAGACACGCAGGCGACCTGGCGAGCCTGAGCTCCGCTGGAGCCGCGCCGCCGACGGCCCGATTGCCGGCAGCGTTACGCTAGACGCGTGGAAGACGATCCCCGGAAGCTGCTTGGTCCGCGCTGCCCCGCCTGTGGCGAGCCGTGGCTGAGGCCGAGCACGATCCCGGGACGGTACCGCTGCCTGAACTGCCTGCAGCGCTTTGAGCTCGTGTCCGTGTGCCCGAACTGCGGCGAGCACTCGACGATCGCACGGATGTCGAGCACCGCGATCGTCGAATGCAACCATTGCAAAGGGAGCATGCTGACGCCGCTTTGAGCGGCTCGGCCGCGCTCCGGACTGGGGGATGAGCGAGTTGTCAACGAGCGACGCAAACGTCGAGGAACGGCTTCGCGCCGCGGCCGTGAGTCGAGCTGCAGCCCTGCGCGGACCGCAGCTGGCACCGTCGGTTCTGGCTGCCGACTTCACGCGGCTGGGGGAGCAGGTCGAGTCGGTGCTCACCGGCGGGGCGCGCGTCGTTCACATCGACGTGATGGACGGGCACTTCGTGCCCTCGATCAGCTTCGGTCCGGTCGTCGTGGAGGCGCTTGCCGAGCAGGTCCACGGTCACGGCGCGGTGCTCGACGTGCACTTGATGATCGACCACCCGGAGCTGCAGGTGGAGCCGCTGGCGTCCGCCGGCGCCGATTCGATCACCGCCCACTGGGAGGCGACGTCGCACTTGCACTACGTGCTGCAATCCACGCGAGCGGCCGGCTGCGCGGCCGGCGTGGCGCTCTGCCCGGCGACCCCGGTCGAGGTGGTCCGTGACGTCGTCGCGGCCGGAGTGGTCGACCTCGTCCTGTGCATGAGCGTGAATCCCGGCTGGGGCAACCAGCAGCTCATCCCACACTCCTTCACGCGGCTGCGCCAGCTCCGGGAGCTGCTGCCGGATGACGTCGCGCTCGAGGTCGACGGCGGCGTCAACGCGACGACCGCGCACGCCTGCGTCGAGGCTGGCGCGAACCTGCTGGTGGCGGGCACCGCGGTGTTCGCGGCGCCCGAGCCGGGGGCCGCGCTCACTGCCCTGGCCAGCGCCGCCTGGCCCGCGGACTGAAGCCCGCAGTACCCCGCGGAGCCGGCCCGCCTGGCAACGCCACCCCACCGGCAGCCCCGGCCGACCCGCTGCGCCACCCCGATCGGCTGCTGCACCCCCGCCCGGCCGCGCCACCCCGAACGGCCGCACTGGCGGGTTGACATATGCTCTAAAGGGAATGTCTGAACTGAGTTCAATCGACGCGAGCCATCTGCGCCGGGCGATCGAGCTGGCCGCGCGCGGCGGCTTGGCGGTGCGCCCGAACCCGCAGGTCGGTGCGGTCATCGCAAGCTCCGAGCAAGTGCTCGGTGAGGGGTACCACCAGCGGATCGGCGGTCCGCACGCGGAGGTGGAGGCGATCGCCGCTGCCGAGAACAGCGACCTGACCGACGCCACGCTTTACGTCTCACTCGAGCCGTGCGCCCACCAGGGGCTGACGCCGCCATGCACCGACGCGATCCTGCGGGCCGGCTTACGGCGCGTCGTGGTCGCCTCGGACGACCCCTCCGAGCATGCCAACGGGCGCGGCCTCGGCATCCTCCGCGACGAGGGCGTGGAGGTGCTAATCGCCGACGGCGAACTGGAGGAGCGAGCGCGGATGCTGAACCAGCCCTTCCGCAAGCGTGCTCGTCACGGACGTCCGTGGGTGCTGCTCAAGGCGGCGATGTCCCTCGACGGCAAGGTCGCGACTCGTAACGGCGACTCGAAGTGGATCTCCGGGGAGAGCAGCCGCGCGCTCGCGCACGAGTGGCGCAGCCGCAGCGACGCGGTCGCCGTCGGGATCGGTACGGCGCTCGCCGACGATCCGCAGCTGACGGCGCGGATCGGCGGCTCCGACTCGGAAGACCTGGCCGAGCATCAACCACGGCGCGTCGTGTTCGACTCGCTCGGCCGGTTGCCGACCGACTCGCGGCTCGTCCAGGGCGCCCGTCAGCAGCCGCTGACGGTTGTGGTCTCGCGGGCTGCGCCAAGCACGACCCGGAACGCGCTCGGCGCCCACGGCGTCGACGTGATCGTCGCCACCGGCGAGAACGAACCGGCGCGTATCGGCTCGGCGCTCGACCAGCTTGCGCAGGCAGGGATCAGCACGATCCTGCTCGAAGGTGGCCCGAAGCTGGCGGGCGCGTTCCTCGATGCGCAGGAGATCGACGAGCTGCGGCTGTTCGTGGCTCCGATCCTGATCGGCGGGCGCGCCGCGCGCGATCTGGTCGAGAGCGAGGGCGCCGAAAGCGTCAGTGACGCGCTGCGCGCGCTGACGCTCGAGCATGAGCAGGTCGGCGATGACCTACTGCTGTCAGCGCGCCTCAACGTCTGGTGAACTGGAGCTCCGAAACGTGTTTACAGGTCTGATCGCCGAGCTCGGCGAGCTCATCGACGTCGAACGGTCGGCAGCAGGCGCGCGACTCGAGATCGCTGCCAAGCTGGCTGGCGAGCTGAGCGAAGGCGACTCGGTCGCGGTCAATGGCGTCTGTCTGACAGCGACGAGCGTCACCCCCGAACACTTCACGACGGAAGCGATGAACGAGACCCTGCGGCTCACCTCGCTGGCCGAGATCGCGCCGGGGCAACGCCTGAACCTGGAGCTGCCGGTGCAGCCATCGGGTCGTCTCGGCGGGCACATCGTCCAGGGCCACGTCGACGGCGTTGGCCACGTCCGCGACGTACGCGTGGACGGCTTCGCGCGGCAGGTGACGATCGAGGCACCGCCCGAGCTGCGGCGCTACATCGTCCACAAGGGCTCGATCGCGGTCGACGGCGTTTCCCTGACGGTGGCTGCTGTCAATGACGCAGCGTTCACGGTCTCGCTCATTCCCGAGACCTTGGAGCGGACTAACCTCGAATCTGCAATGCCCGGTGCAGTGGTGAACCTGGAGGCCGATGTAGTGGCGAAATACCTTGAGGGATTGATGGCGAGATGAGCGCGACGAGCACGCCGTTCGCAACGATCGAAGAAGCGGTCGAGGATATCCGCGCAGGCCGGATGGTTGTCGTCTGCGACGACGAGGGTCGTGAGAACGAAGGCGATCTGATCATGGCCGCGCAGTTCGTCACGCCCGAGGCGATCAACTTCATGGCGAAGGAAGGCCGGGGAGTGATCTGCCTGGCGCTGACCCCTGAGCGCTGTGACGAGCTTCGCCTGCCACTGATGGCGGCGAAGAACGAGGCGCACTTCGGCACGCCGTTCACCGTCTCGATCGAAGCGCGCGACGGCGTCACGACCGGCGTCTCGGCAGCCGATCGTGCCCGCACCGTGCAGGTTGCGATCGATTCCGCCTCGAGCCCCCATGACCTGGTTCAGCCTGGGCACATCTTCCCGCTGAAAGCGAAGCCGGGTGGCACGCTCGAGCGCGTCGGCCATACCGAAGCCTCGGTCGACCTGGCGCGGATCGCGGGACTGACGCCCGCCGGGATGACCTGCGAGGTGATGAACGACGACGGCACGATGGCGCGGGTGCCCGATCTCGTGCAGTTCTGCCAGCGGCACGGGCTGAAGCTGATCACGGTCGCCGCGATCATCGCTCACCGGCGCCGGACCGAGAAGTTGATCGAGCGGGTGGTCGCAGCGCAGCTCCCGACCGAGTTCGGCGAGTTCACGGTCGTCGGCTACCGGTCGCTGCTGGACGACAAGCAGCACGTCGCCTTGGTCAAGGGCGAGGTCGACGGGCGTGAGGACGTGCTGGTCAGAGTGCACTCGCAGTGCCTGACCGGCGACGTCTTCCACTCGCTGCGTTGCGACTGTGGTGCGCAGCTGGAGTCCGCGCTTGCGGCGATCGAGCAGGAGGGACGCGGCGTGCTGCTGTACCTCAGCCAGGAGGGACGCGGCATCGGTCTGCTGAACAAGTTGCGCGCGTACAAGCTGCAGGACGAGGGCCTCGACACGGTCGAGGCCAACATCGCGCTGGGGCTGCCGGTCGACCTCCGGGACTACGGGATCGGCGCTCAGATCCTGAAGGACCTCGGCCTCACCAGCATCCGCCTGCTGACCAACAACCCGAAGAAGATCGCGGGCCTGTCGGGATACGGGCTGACGGTGGTGGACCAGGTCCCGCTGATCATCCCGCCGAACCGCTACAACCGTAACTACCTGCGCACCAAGCGCGACAAGATGGGTCACGTCCTCGATGGCCTGGCCCTCGAGGTCGGCGAAGCCGATGCGGACGGCGCCACAGCCGGCAACGGCGGGGCGGACTCACTGATGACGACCGTCAACCTGCATGGAGGCGATGACACCAATGGCAACTGAGGACCGTGTCGCGCTCTGCGTCGCCCGTTTCTATGACGAGCTGGCCGACGCGCTCGAGACGAGCGCGCGCGAGACGCTGGCTGCCGCTGGCATTGAGCAGATCGACAGCTACGAGGTACCGGGTGCCTTCGAGCTGCCGTTCACCTGTCGCGCCGCCGCCGACAGCGGCCGCTACGACGCGCTGGTGGCGCTCGGCGTCGTGATCCGCGGCGAGACCGACCACTACAACTACGTCTGCAGCGAGGCCGCGCGCGGCATCCAGCAGGTGCAGCTGCAGACTGGCATTCCGATCGGCTTCGGGCTGGTCACCGTCAACAGCGGCGATCAGGCCTGGGCGCGGGTGCGCGGCGGCGACAAGCGCGACACCGGCGTCCACGCGACGAAGGCGGCGCTGACGTCGCTGGCGATCAAGCGGGAGCTCAGGCAGCGTCCGCGCCAGACTGGCTTCGCCGCCGCGGCTGACTGACGTTCGCGTGAAGGGCGGGCCCGCTGGCCCGCCCCCTAAAGGGCCTTCGGCTCGGACGCGAACAGCGGCTCGGCGTTTGTGCTCGTGACATAGACGTTGTCGCCCTCATGCAGGCCGAGCGCGTCCGCCTTGGCCGCCGTGAGCTGGGCGTGGACCTGCCCGTCGCCGTCGAGCTGCAGCTCGGCCCGGACCTCGAAGCCGAGGTGGACGACGCGCAGGACCTTCGCGGGCAGCGCGCCTGCCTCTTGCCGATGCGAGATCGCCACCTCGTGCGGGCGGACGAGCTGGCCGCCGAGGCGCGTGACCGAGCCGAGGAAGCCCATCACGAACTCGTTGGCGGGGGCGTCGTAGATCTCCCGGGGGCCGCCGACCTGCTCGATGGTTGCGTGGTTCATCACCGCGATGCGATCGGCGACGTCCATCGCCTCCTCCTGATCGTGGGTGACCAGCACCGTGGTGACCTGCTGCTCGTCGTGAAGCTGGCGTAGCCAATGACGCAACTCAGCCCTGACCTTTGCGTCGAGCGCGCCGAACGGCTCGTCGAGCAGCAGCACCTGCGGTCTGACCGCGAGCGCGCGAGCCAGCGCCATCCGCTGGCGCTGGCCGCCGGAGAGCTGGGAGGGGCGCTGCTCAGCCCACTTGGTGAGGCCAACCAGCGCCAGCAGCTCGTCCACCTGCTTGCGGATCTCGGCGCGCGGGCGCTTGCGGATCCGCAGTCCGAAGGCGACGTTCTCGAACACGCTCATGTGCTGGAAGGCGGCGTAGTGCTGAAAGACGAAGCCGATGCCCCGATCCTGTGCGCGCAGGCCGCTGACGTCGCGTCCGTCGATCCGGACCGTGCCCTCGTCCGCCTGCTCGAGTCCGGCGATGATCCGCAGCAGCGTCGACTTGCCCGAGCCGCTGGGGCCGAGCAGAGCGGTCAGCGACCCATCCGGTACGACCAGCGACACGTTGTCAAGCGCGGTGAACTCGCCGAAGCGCTTGCTGATCGATTCGACGTCGATTCTCATTTTCTGCTGCTCCTTCTGGACCCGAAGGCCATCATCACCGCCAGCACGACCAGCGAGATCACCGCGAGCTCGGTGGCGGCGGCGTAGACGCTGGTCAAGAGCTGCGACTCCCCAGTCCCGACCTGCTCATTGCGCTGGTAGACGAGCAACGGCAGCGTGAGTGTCTGACCGGCGACGTTGGACGAGACGACCAGCACAGCGCCGATCTCACCAAGTGCGCGGGCGGTCGAGAGCACGACGCCATAGGCGACGCCCCAGCGGATCGACGGCAGGGTGATCCGCCAGAACGTCTGCCAGGAGGAGGCGCCGAGCGTTGCCGCGGCCTGTTCCTGGTCGTCGCCGATCTCGCGCAACACCGGCGTCACCTCGCGGGCGACGAACGGCAGCGAGACGAAGATCGTTGCCAGCACCATGCCGGGCACCGCATAGATGATCTTGATGCCGTTGTCGGCGAACAACGCCGAGAACCAGCCAGTCTGGCCGTAGACCAGGAGCAGCGCCAGGCCGATGACAACCGGCGAGACGATGAATGGCAGATCCAGCACGGCGTCGAGCCAGCGGCCGAGACGGCCATGGCTGCGAACCGTGATCATCGCGCAGGCGATGCCGAAGATCGTGTTGCACGGTACGGCGATCACCGCGATGATCAGCGTCAGCCAGAGGGCGCTGACCGCTGCCGGCGTGGTCATCCAGTCGAAGGCGTCGCCGAAGCCGTGCTCGAACGTGCGCCAGAAAACGACGAACAGCGGCGCCAGCAGCAAGATCGTGATGTAGGCGATCGCCAGCACGCGCAGCGACAGCCGGGCGGGGCGGCGCAGCGTCATGACCGTCGCTCCCGTCCCGCACGTGGGCGGATGCGCGTGCCAGCGGCGATCACCTCAGTGTGTACCCACAACGCGACCTCCCGTACGCCGGATCGCCACCAGCATCACCAGCGAGATGATCATCAGCACCAGCGACAGCGCTGCTGCCGACTGCGTGTCGCCGCTTTCGATGTCGTCGAAGATCACGATCGAGGCGATCGGTACCTTGCCGGCGATCAGCGCCAGTGCGCCGAACTCGCCAACCGAGCGCGCGAACGCCAGTGCGGCGCCGGAGATGATCGCGGGCGTGAGCGCCGGCAACACGATCCGACGGAAGATCGTTGCGGAGCCGGCGCCGAGTGAGGCGGCGGCCTCCTCGGCCTCGAGGTCGAGCTCCATCAGCACCGGCTGCACGGCACGCACGCCAAACGGCAGCGCCACGAACATCAGCGCCAGCAGCGTCGAGCCGCGCGTGTAGGCGATGTTGATGCCGACCGGGCTGTCAGGCCCGTAGAGGGCGACCAGCGTCAGCCCGGCGACGATTGACGGCAGTGCGAACGGCAGGTCGATCAACGTACCCAGCAGCCGCTGACCGGGGAAGCGGTCGCGAACCAGCACCCATGCCACCAGCGTCCCCATCACCGCGCCAATCGCGGCGACGATCAGCGACATCAGCAGCGTGATGCCGAGTGCCCGCAGCGAGAGCGTGTTGGTGACGGAGCTCCAGAAGCTCCCGAGCCCGGAGGAGACGCCCTTCACCGCCACCGCGGCGAGGGGGATCAGCACGATCAGGCTCAGGTACAGGACGACGAGACCGAGGGTCAGCGGGTTGTCGCCGCCGACCGTCGTCCTCGCGATCTTGCGGGCCGGCCTGCGGGCCGGCCCGCGCAAGCCGCTTTCCAGCGGCGGTATGTTCTCAGCTGCTGGCAGTTGGCACCCCCGCAGCCACCTCGATCTTCGTGATCAGGCCTGTCGACGGAGCGAAGAACTTATCGGTGACCGAGCTCCAGCCGCCCAGGTATCCGATCGTGAAGAGCTGGGCCGGGGTCGGGAAGGTGCTCGCGAACTTCTTCGCGACCGCCTGGTCGACTGGCCGGTAGCCCTGCTCGGCCCAGACCGTCTGACCCGCCGTGGACCATTGATACTTCAGGAAGGCCTTGGCTGCGGTCGCGTTCTTCGTGGTCTTGGTGACCGCGATCGGCGTCTGGATCAGCAGCGTCTGCTTGGGCAGGACGTAAGAGATCGGGTCGCCGGCGCGCTGCGCCGCGATCGCGCTGCTCTCGTAGTCGATCAGGACGTCGCCCTTACCGCCGAGGAACGTCTGCAGCGCGTCGGAGCCGCTTGCGTCCTGGACCACGACGTGTTTGAGGATCAGCGTCTTCACGTAGGCGAGCGCTTGTGCCGGGGTCTTCCCCTGCTTGAGCTGGGCGCCGTAACCGGCGAGGATGTTCCAACGGGCGCTGCCGGAGGTCGACGGGTTCGCCGTGACGACCTGGATGCCCGGCTTCACCAGGTCCGACCAGCCGGTGATGTGCTTCGGGTTGCCCTTGCGCACGATCAGTGCGACCGCCGAGTCGGAAGAGAACCCCTGCTCGGGATTGTCCGCCCAATTCGAGGCGACCGTGCCGGCCTTCACGACCTGCGCCATGTCCGGCTCGGTCGAGAATGCGACGATGTCGGCGCTCTGCCCGGATGCGACGGCGCGGGCCTGGCTACCGGATGCGCCGAACGAGTCGGCGAAGCCGACGCCCTTGCCGGCGCTGGTCTTCGCGAACGCCGTCTGCAGGGCGTCGTAGGCCTTCTGCGGGGTCGAGTAGCCGACCAGGTTGAGCGAGACGGAGCCTGACGACGAAGCAGAGGAGCCGCCGGAGTCCGACTGTGACGTCGCGTCCGACGATCCACCACAGCCGGCGACCGCGGCCGTGGTCAGTATCAGGGCGCCGCCGAGGGCAAGCCGCGCGAACGCTTTGTGTCGCCTCATGAGTGCCTCCAAGTGAATTGATTCGATGCAGTTGATCAAAGGACCTTACTCGATAGAGCTTGACAACTGCGAGGTAGAGAAGTTGCGTTTTTGCAGGGTACTTTCTAGATTGACTTACTTGAAAAAGGTGTCATTGGCACGGATCGCGCTATCCCTGGAGCAGTCATTGGCTAGCACAATGCTTGTTGTAAGCAACGGTCTGCGAGTAGGGCTTTTGTGGCTGCGTGCGGGACTTTGGCGGCTCGGCCCCGACCTCTTGGGAGTGAGCCTGCGGTACAGAGTCCGACGCATGTGAAAACGGCCTTGGCTGGTGCCGGCGGGCAAGTGGAGGCGCTTCGCGTATACTGGCTCGCCGTATGTCAAAGGTTTGCTACGTATGCAAAAAAGGCCCGTCATTTGGACATCGGCGGAGCCACTCGATGATCCCCACCAATCGTCGCTTCGATCCCAACCTGCAGCGGATCCGAATCGAGGACGGTGGCTCCACTAAACGGGTCTATGTCTGCACTCGCTGCCTGAAGGCCGGCAAGGTCACCAAGGCGCACTAGCGGGGTATTCCGCTATGGCGGCCGGATGCGAAGTCCGCGCCGCCGACCACAGACATTCGAGTATCGCTGTGACTGACCCGGCTCTGTTACGCTTCCGTGCCCTGCTTGAAGCGGGGCTGGCGGCGCTCGAGGAGCGCCGCCAGGAAGTGAACGACCTCAACGTGTTTCCGGTCGCCGATGGCGATACCGGTGACAACATGGCGCTCACGCTGCAGGCCGTGCTGGCCGAGCTTGACCGCCTTGCCGGCGAATGTGGGGGCACGCTCGACGAGATCGGCCGCGACGAGATCGTGACGCTGGTCGCGCGCGCGGCGCTGCTCGGCGCCCGCGGCAACTCCGGCGTGATCCTCTCCCAGATCATCCGCGGCGCCGCCCAGGAGCTGATCAGCCGCCCCGGCGAGCTAATCGACCCGGTGCTGATCGGGGCGGCCTTCGCGCGCGGCGCCGACCAAGCGTACGACTCGGTCCGCGAGCCGACGGAGGGCACGATCCTCACCGTCGTGCGGGCGATGGCGAGCCAGGTTGCCTCCGAGCTCGCGCACATGCCCGAAGCCGAGACGCGCCTCGGGCACGGAGTCAGCGACGACCGCCAAGACGCGCTCGCTGCGCTGGTGCTGGGGAAGGCGTTGAACGCCGGCGAGGCCTCGGTCAAGCGCGGCCCCGAGCTGCTGCCAGTGCTGCGCGACGCCGGTGTCGTCGACTCCGGTGCCTACGGCCTGACGCTGATCGTCGCCGGCATGGTGTCGGCGCTGCGCGGCGAGCGCACCGTCGAGCTCGAGCACCATGTCGCCGCCCGCATCACGCACCCCGAGCACTCCTCGACCACCTTCCGCTACTGCACGAACTTCGTCGTCACCGGCTCCGGCCTCGACGGCCCGAGCTTCGCGGACGAGCTTGAGCGGATCGGCGACTCGATGCTGGTCGTCGGCGACGAGCACACCCTCAAGGTCCACGTCCACACCGATGATCCCGAAGCCGCGCAGTCCGTGTTCACGCCCCATGGCACCGTCTCCCGGCTCGAGATTGCGGACATGAGCGAGCAGGTGCGGCAGCGCGACAGCCGGCTGGGATCGCAGATCGTCGCCGGCGGCGACGGCGAGCGCGTCCATTGTGGCGTCGTCGCGGTGAGCACCGGTGCCGGCTTCCAGAATCTCTTTGCGGAGCTCGGCGTGACGGTGCTCGACGGCGGCCCGACGCTGAACCCGTCGACCCGCGACCTCTTGGCCGCGATCCATGCGACCAATGCCGACGAGGTCGTTGTGCTGCCGAACAGCTCGAACGTCTTCATGGCCGCTGAGCACGCTGCCCAGCTCTCCGAGCGGCCAGTACGGATCGTCCACTCGCGCTCGCTGCAGGCGGGCCTTGCCGCGGCGTTCATCGTCGACCGGCAACGCGACGCTGCCGAGAACCACGCGGCAATGGAGGAGCTCGTGGGCGAGACGCGCACCGGTGCGGTGGCGCCGGCGGCTCGCGACGACGCGCAGGGACGCTTCCACGTCGGCGACGCGCTCGGCTTCGTCGATGATCAGCTGGTTGTGTGGGGCGATTCTCAGCGCACGCTCGCGGACGTGATCGCGCGGCTCGCGACCGACGCCGAGCTCGTCACCTGTCTGCGCGGTGCGCAGGCACCGCTTGACGACGAGGCTGTGCGGTCGCTGGCCGATGGCGCCGAGCTCGAGCTTGCCGACGGCGGCCAGGAGCACTACTGGTGGCTGCTGTCGGCCGAGTGACCCGGCGCTGAGCCGCCGCCGGATCGGTCGGCTGAAGCCGCCCGGCTCTCGTCCTCGTGGAGGCTGACGCCGGTGACCCGCTCGATCGACTCGTTGATCTGATCGATCCCGGCGAGCAGGTCGTCGCGGTTGACCGTCTGCTCCAGCGACAGCCTGATCTCGGCCAGCTCGCGGGCGAGGAACTCGGTCTCGGCGAGTGAGCGCGCGACGGTCTGGCGGTCGCGCTCGATCTCCTCCTTGTCGCGGTCGGCCTGACGGTTCTGCGCGAGCAGGATCAGCGGCGCCGCGTAAGCGGCCTGCGTCGAGAACATGAGGTTCAGCAGGATGAACGGGTAGGCGTCGAAGCGCAGAGCCCAGGAGATCGCGTTGAGCGCGATCCAGAGGATGACGATGATCGTCTGCGCCACCAGGAAACGCCCGGTGCCGAAGAGGCGCGCGACCGACTCGGCCCAGCGGCCGAAGGTGTCAGCGTCATAGCCGGTGCCACCACCGGTGCCGCGCGGCCTATCGAGATTATTCGCCTTGTCCGCCAACTATCCACCCCTCGAGCGGTTGCCCTTCAGGTTCGCTCGCGCTCGCGTCGTGGCGCGGTGAAGCGCCAGTCGTCCGGCAGCACGTGGTCGAGCACGTCGTCAATCGTCACGACCCCGACCAGCCGGCCCTCACTGTCGGTCACCGGCACCGCCACCACGTTATACGCAGCAAGCTGCTCCGAGACCACACGGTCCGTCGCGTGCACCTCGATCGGATCCCAGTTCTCGTCGAGACAGCGGCCCAGCGGCTTCGACGGCGCTTCGCGCAGCAGACGCTGGAAGCCGACAACCCCGAGCATCCGGCCGGTCGGCGTCTCCAGCGGCGGCATGCAGACGAACACCTGCGTGGCCACCGGCACGGGCCGGTCCGGGTTGCGAATGTGGGCGAGCGCGTCAGCCACGCTGTCGTGCGGGCTGAGGATGATCGGCTCGGGGGTCATCAGACCGCCCGCGGTGTCCGGATCGTAGTTCAGCAGTCGCCTGACCGGCTCGGCATCGTCCGGATCCATCTGGGCGAGCAGCTCGGCCTGCGTCGGCGCCGGCATCTCGCCCAAGAGGTCGGCGGCATCGTCCGCCTCCATCTCGCCGAGCACGCGTCCGATCCGTTCCGAGCCGAGGTTCGCGATCAGCCGCACCTGCTCGTCCTCGGGCATCTCCTCGAGCAGGTCCGCGAGCCGCTCGTCCTCGAGCTCGGCCGCGAGCTGACGCCGCCGCGTGAGCGGCAGCTTGCGCAGCGCGGCCGCCATCTGCACCGGGTGCAGGCCGCCAAGCGCCGCAGCCTCGCGCGAGAGCGTGTGGTGCTCGCCGAACAGCGTCCGTGCCTCGGCCCAGTCGAGCACTTCCGGCACGCGATGCAGCCCCGGCAGGCGCCGCAGCGGCGCCTGCCGGGACTGCGGCGCCAGCGCGACGGTCGCGACCTCCCAGCTATACGGGCCCGTGGCCGGCCGCAGGCCGAAGTCCACTACTCGCCGGCCCTGGAACCGCTCCTTGAACAGCTCGCCGACCGCGAGGCGCTCGTCGGGGCGCAGCTCGAACTGCCGCAGGCTGATCGATGCCCGCTGCAGGCGGACACCACGCGGCGTGATCTCCGCCACGCGACCGGCGCTGATGAACAGCCGGCGCCGTTGTAGGCCGCCGACCACGAAGCCGTTCACATGTGGCGGGTCGGAGCTCGAGCTGAGGACGACGTCAACCACGTGCCCGGCGTCGGATCCGTCGTCACCGACGAGCGGCAGCCGCGTTATGCGGGAAACATAGATAAGCGAGTCGGTCACGCGCTGAATGCTAAACGCCTGCGTGAGGGACCGTGTAGGAATGAGCTGCCGTCCTGCCCGCGTCTGGACGCGCTATGCCCGGTGGAGTGGGACAGCCCGCTTGAGTTGGGCGAGTAGGTCGTCGTGTACGGCTTGAGCCCCGGCTTTCAGTAGTATCCGGTCGTAGCGGATTACGGTTAGGCCGTGGGCGCGGAGGGTGAGTTCGTTGGCGCGGTCGTGGTGCATTTGAGCGACGGACGCGTGATCATCGCCGCCATCGGTCTCGACGACGAGTTTGTGGTCCGGCCAGTAGGCGTCGACGGGAACGCCGGCGACGTAGACGTTGCAGCGTGGCTCCGGGATCTTCCATTTCCGGGAAAGCTCGAGGAAGAGCTGCTCGAGTTCGCTGTTGGTGAAGCCGATTGTGGGTCGGGCGACTTGGAGGGCTTTTCGGAGGCGTTTGCTGCCGGGGCGGCCGCGTCCGCAGACCGCGTCCAGAGCCTTGAGGTCGAGTTCGCCCCGGCGGTCGAGCTGGCGGACCGCCCGACTGACGATTTTGTCGGTGGACGTGGCGGCAAGGTCGAGCATCGTGTCGGGCACGAGCGTGGCTGGGATCCCACCGAAGGGCTCGCGAGGGCGGTCGTGCCTTGAGTAGACGCGGACGGCGCGAGGGATCGAGCGGATGCTCCTGCGCGGCGTGGAGACCTCGATCGTGCTGGGCGGAAAGTCGATCAAGCCGTACAGATGGGCAGCGGTGGCGTGCGAGACGGCGGCTCCCGGACCGGCGTAGAGAACCGCTGCCCAGAGATCGGCGCGTCGGTCGGGCGCAGTATGGCCGACGGCGTAGACGCGTGGCAGCATCTTGGCGAGGTAACCCTGGGTCAGCCAGCGCCGAATGTCGGCGCCACTTGCATCGACAGCACGAAGCTGTGCGAAGGTGATGCGACCGCACTGGCGGGACGCGATATACGCGATGCGTTCTTTGGCACTGGGAGTACTCATCTAATAGTTGGAGTGCCAAGGAACGAGAGGTCGGCCCCCCTCAGTTGACATAACGCCGGAAATCAGGTTCGATCGGGCGCAAAATCCGGGAAAATCCTTGATGGAGCCGACCGTCGTCCAGACCTCAGGTCGCCGCTTCTCGGTTCCGCTCGCACGTCATCGCGACCGCTCAAGCCGTCAAGCTATGGAATCGGTGCGTGCAGTCCAGACGATCGAAGATGGCGTGAGGCCGCCGCTGGCCTTCGCCACCGGTGTCCCGCTTGACGCGCGGGTGCTGTCGCGGGCGCCGCTGCGCTACCCGCGTCCGTCGCGGCTGGCGGCGCGGCTGCGGCTTGACGGCCCGCGGGCGCAGCGGGCGGCGGAAGCACTCGGCTTGGAAACGATCGGCGATCTGCTCGAGCACATCCCGTACGATCGTCGCGAAGGGCGGCGGATCGCGGATCTGACCGAGGGCGAGGTCGCGACGATCGTCGCCGAGGTGCGGGAGATCAAGAGCCGCTCCGTGCACCGGCGGCGGATGCGGCCGCTCGTCACGGCGACCGTCGCCGACGGCTCCGGCACCCTCGGCGTCACGTTCTTCAACCAGCCGTGGCTGGTTGACCGCTACCCTGCCGGCACCTGGCTGCTCCTGCACGGTAAGTACCAGGGCCGCGGCCGCTTCAGCGTGCAGGCGCACGCGCCGACCGAGCTGCGGGTCGGCGGTCCGGCCGCCGACGTCGCCCACTACGCGACCAGCGAGGGTCTCTCCTCGACGCAGATCCTGGCCCAGGTCCAGGCGCACGCGGATCGCTTCGGCGATCTGGTCGAGCCGCTGCCCAGCGCGATCCGTGTGCGCCTGGACCTCGTCGACCGCCCCACAGCGCTGCGCACCGCGCACTTCGGCACCGACCCGGACGCGCGGCAGACGGCCCTGCGGCGGCTGGCATTCGAGGAGCTGCTGCTGGGGCAGCTGCTGCTGGCGGTGCGCCGGCGTGGCCGGAGCGGCGGCGCGGTCGCTCCGCGGATCGGGGAGCGACCGGGCCTGACCGATCGCTGGCTGCGGGAGCAGCTGCCGTTCGCTCTGACGGCCGACCAGCAGCGCGCGCTGGCGGAGATCGACGCGGACATCGGCGGCGCGCGGCCGATGCAGCGGTTGCTGATGGGTGAGGTTGGCTCCGGGAAGACCGTCGTGGCGCTCTACGCGATGCTGCGCGCGGTCGAGAACGGGCTGCAGGCGGCGCTGATGGCGCCGACCGAGACGCTCGCGGAGCAGCACTTCGCCACGATTCAGTCGCTGCTGGGCTCGGAGTCGCTGCGGATCGCGCTGCTGACCGGCTCGACGCCGGGCCGGCGTCGCCGCGAGATCCTTGCCAAGCTCGGCAGCGGCGAGCTCTCGCTGGTGGTCGGCACGCATGCGCTGATCGAGCCCGCCGTCGAGTTCGACGAACTTGGCGTCGCCGTCGTCGACGAGCAGCACCGCTTCGGGGTCGAGCAGCGGGCGGCGCTCGACCGCAAGGCGGCACCGGGTCGCGCCCCGCACGTTCTGCACATGACGGCGACGCCGATCCCGCGGACGCTGGCGCTCTCGAACTACGGCGATCTCGACCTCACGCAGCTGCACGAGCTGCCGCGCGGGCGCCAGCCGATCACCACCCACGTATGTGCCTCGGAGGCGGAGCGTCAGCGAGCCTACGAGCGGATCCACGAAGAGGTCGCGGCTGGGCGTCAGGCGTTCGTGGTCTGCCCGCTCGTGCAGGAGTCCGAGTCGCTGGAGGCGAAGGCGGCGACCGCCGAGTTCGAGCGGCTCCGCGGCGGGCCGCTGAAGGACCTGCGGCTGGTCCTCATGCACGGCCAGCTGCGGCCGGCCGAGAAGCAGCAGGCAATGACCACCTTCGCCGCCGGTGGCGCCGACGTGCTGGTCGCCACGACCGTGATCGAGGTCGGGATCGACGTGCCGAACGCGACCGTGATGCTGGTCGAGGACGCCGATCGCTACGGGATCTCACAGCTGCACCAGCTCCGCGGGCGCATCGGCCGTGGCGCGCACGCCTCGCTGTGCCTGCTGTTCGGCCGCAAGGACTCAGAGCGGCTGAGCGCGCTGGCGCGCGAGTCCGACGGCTTCCGGCTCGCTGAGATCGACCTGCAGCTACGCGGAGAGGGCGAGCTCGCGGGCACGCGTCAGTCCGGGCAGCAGCTCTACCGCTTCGCGGAGCTCCCGCGTGATGGGGAGCTGCTCGAACGGGCGCAGCTCTTGAGCCGCGAGCTGATCGATGCCGACCCCGAGCTGCGCGAGCCCGAGCATGCGTTGCTCGGTGCCGCATTGCGGCAGCGCTATGGCGCGGAGGCGCTAGCGCCGATCAGGGCGTAGGAGTCGGCAGATGCGTGTGATCGCAGGCACTCACCGTGGCCGGCCGCTGAAGGCGCCAGCGGGCCGGGGCACTCGTCCGACGACCGATCGGGTGCGCGAGGCGCTGTTCTCGATGCTCGGAGACTGCGAGGGAGCGCGTGTGCTCGACCTCTTCGCGGGCTCGGGCGCACTTGGCATCGAAGCGCTCTCGCGCGGGGCCGAGAGCGCCGAGTTCGTCGATAACGACGCGGCGGCTGTCACCGCGATCAGCGCTAACCTCGAGCGCCTGGGCCTCGCCGGCGAGGTCCATCGCCGTGGGGCACTGGTAGCGATCCGCGAAGCGGCACAGGCCGGACGGGAATACGATCTGATTTTCCTTGATCCGCCGTACCGCCTGGCCGGTGAGCTCGGCCCGAAGCTGGCGGTCGTGATTGGATCAGTCCTGGCGCCGGCGGGGCGCGTGGTAGCCGAAAGCGACCGCCAGCAGCCACTGGAGCTTGAGATAACACTGCTGCGTGAGCGGCATTACGGAGACACGCTGATCAGAATCTATGCCGACCGATAACCGCATTGCCGTCTGTCCTGGGACGTACGATCCGCTCACCAACGGTCACCTCGATGTGATCCGCCGCACCTCGCTGCTGTTTGACAAGGTGGTCGTCGCCGTCGTGAACACGCCCACGCGTAAGAGCCAAACGCTGTTCACCACGAACGAGCGAGTGGCCTTCATCGTGCAGGCCGTCGCCGACCTCGCGAACGTCGAGGTCGAGGCCTTCAGCGATCTGACCGTCGACTTCGCGCGCGCCCACGGCGCTCGGGCGATCGTCCGCGGTCTGCGCGCAATCTCCGACTTCGAATACGAGCTCGAGCTCAACCAGCTCAATGCGGTCCAGGCACCCGACATCGAGTCGATCTACCTGATGTCGGCGGCGAAGTACAGTTTCGTCAGGTCGAGCGGCGTCAAAGAGCTCGCGGCCTTCGGCGGCAAGATCGAGGAGATGGTCCCCGAGGCAGTTGCCGTCGCGTTGAAGGAAAGGCTCGATCATTGACGAAATAGAGGAACACCGATGGACGTTCTCGTACTCATCGACAAGCTCGACGATCTCGTTCACAACGCCAAGCCGATGCCGCTGACCGATCAGGTCCGCGTCGACAAGGAGCAGATCTACGACATCCTCGACCAGATGCGCGCGACGATTCCCGAGGAGATCAAGCAGGCCCGCTGGATCGTGAAGGAGCGTCAGGAGATGCTCGCTGAGGCCAAGCGCGAGGCCGAGCGCGTGGTCAAGGAAGCGCGCGACCGCCAGGAGCAGCTGGTCTCCGAGGAGGAGGTCACCCGTCACGCCGAGCGGCTCGCCGAGGAGATCGTCGACGACGCCCGCGGGCGTGAGCGTGAGATCCGCCTCGGCGCCGAGGACTACGCCGACGAGATCCTGAACACGCTCGAGGTCAACCTCTCGAAGTTCATCGCCGCCGTCCAGCGCGGGCGCGACCGTCTCGCCGGCAAGGACGAAGAGCCGGCCGAAGTCGAAGCTCGCTGACCCGGAGGCACGCCGGCCGCGCGACGGTCAGCGGCCGCGGTGCGTCGTTGCAAGCTGCCGTGCAGGCGCGGCGAATCGTCGTTGTCTGTCCGGCGTCTCGCTCATGCTCTACGGCGTGAGCATTTTCTACCTGCTATTGGGCGTTTTTATTGGGGCCGCTGGCGCGGCCCTTGTGTTTCGGTCCCGCCTGGCAGCGCTGCGTGACGCGCGAGGGCAGATGGCCGACACGTTCAAGGCGCTCGCCGGCGACGCGCTCGACGAGAACATGCGACGGCTGGCGGAGCTGGCGCGAGCCGAGCTCGCGACCGGCCAAGCCAGCGCTCGCGGTGAGCTCGACCAGCGACGGCAGGCGATCGAGCAGCTCGTGGGGCCGCTGGCGGCGAAGCTCGAGCAGCTCGAGGCCGAGCGCACGCGCCAGGCGGCGGCGCTCAGCGAGCAGGTGAAGGCGCTGGCCGCGGCACAGGAGTCGCTGCGACGCGAGACCGGGCTGATCGCCGGGGTACTGCGGCAGTCCGGCAGCCGCGGACAGTGGGGTCAGATGCAGCTGCGGCGCGTGGTCGAGCTCGCGGGGATGATCGATCACTGCGACTTCACCGAGCAGCGCTCGATCGACGGCGCGGATGAGCGTCGTCTGCGGCCTGACCTGATCGTGCACCTGCCCGGCGGCAAGGAGGTGCCGGTCGATGCCAAGGCCCCGACCGTGCTGCTCGACGACGACCAGGGCTCGGCGGTGGACGAGCCGGCGCGCGCACGGCTGCTGGCCGAGAACGCGCGGCGGCTGCGCGGGCATGTCCGGCAGCTCGCCGACAAGGCCTACTGGAGCGGGATCCCCGCGGCCGCGGACTTCGTGGTGTTGTTCCTGCCCGGTGAGCACCTCTACAGCGCATTGTTCGAGACCGACCCGGAGCTGATCGAGGACGCGATGGCGCGGCGAGTGTTGATCGCGACGCCGACGACATTGCTGGCGCTGCTGCACGCGGTCGCGTTTGGCTGGCAGCAGGAGCAGGTCGCGGCCTCCGCCCGCGAGGTCTCGCAGCTGGGCGGCGAGCTCTACCGGCGACTGGTGCGGTTCTCGACCCTGCTCGGCAGCGTCGGCAAACGGCTCGGCGGCGCCGTCAGCGCCTACAACGAGGCGGTTGGCTCCTACGAGGGGCGGGTGCTGCCGGGCGCCCGGCGGCTGTCGGAGCGGGGGGTGCCGACGGCCGGCCAGGAGCTTGAGCCGCTCGCGCAGATCGCTCTGGCCGCCCGCACGGTCGCCGCCGACGACGGTGGCGCGGGCGAGGTCACTTCCGGAACACCGCCGGCGCGCTAGCGCGCTAGCGCGCCGCGAACCAGCGCTGCAACGTCGTCCGCTGGTTCGGCAACGGCTCGGCGGTCGGCTTGCGCTGCTGCAGCCGCAGCAGCGCCTCCTCGAGGTCGGTGTGCTCGCGGAGCGCGATCACCCCGGCGGCGACGGTCGCCGAGCGCTGCCAGCCGGCGCGGCAATGCAGGTAGACGATCTCGCCGGCATCGAGCCAGCCATCGACCAGCTCTGTCGCCTGCGCGAGCAGCCGCCCGTCGAGCGGGCCGAGATCCCGGGTCGGCAACCGCTGCTCGGTGATGCCGTGCGCCCGCAGCGCAGCCTCGACCTGCCGCCGCGAGCCCAAGCCGTATTCACGGTCTTCGACCAGGTTCAGCACGGCGGTGACGCCCAGCGCCGCGAGCCGGCGCACGTCGTCGGCGTCGCCCGGCATGGAGCCGACGAGCAGGTGCTCGGAGGCCTCGGCGAACCCGTATGTGAGGAACCATCTCGACATGCGCTACCGGCAGAGAATGTAGTCGGCCCGCGGGTGGCGCCAGGCGCGTTCAGACGCCGTCAGAGACGTCAGTCATTCCGGCGCGGCACCTAAACTTGCCGTATGGCGATCGTGGATACGTTGGATCTAGAGAGCCTCCGGCTGGAGGCCGGCGAAAGCCGGCAGTTCGACCTGCAGGTTCGCATCGCGTCGCTCGCGCTCGGCGGGCAGGAGTATGAGGTGTCGCCGGTGCCGACGCCGGTGAGGCTCGATGTCACACGCATGACCGGCCGTGGCTACTCGCTGCGGCTACGGCTGACGGCCACGTTGGACGGCCCGTGCATGCGCTGCCTCGAGCCGGCCACGGCCGAGTTCACGGCGCAGGCGCGCGAGGTCTACCAGCCGGGGGAGGACGAGGAGCTCGACTCCCCCTACGTGGACGACGCGGGGCTTGACGTCACTGCCTGGGCGAACGACACGCTGGTGCTGGCGCTGCCCACCGCGATCCTCTGCAAGCCCGATTGCCTCGGGCTCTGCCCGGAGTGTGGCGAGAACCTGAACACGGCCGGTCCCGAGCATCATCACGAGGCGCCGATCGACCCGCGCTGGTCGAAGCTCTCGCAGCTGCACCTCGACTGAGCGCGGGCCCGACCGGTCGGAGCTCGCTGACGGCGTCATCCCGCGGTCTGCATCCCGCGGCCTGCATCCCGCGGCCTGCATCCCGCGGCCTGCATCCCGCGGCCCGTGCACCCGCGCCAGGTGGTCCGACGCGCGAACATGGATGGATGCGCGCGATCATGTTGCAGGGCACTTCGAGCTGGTCGGGTAAGAGCCTGATCGCCACGGCGTTGTGCCGTCACTTCGCCGACCTTGGGGTGAAGGTGGCTCCGTTCAAGGCGCAGAACATGTCGAACAACGCCCGTGTGGTCGACGGCGGCGAGATTGGTGTCGCCCAGTACCTGCAGGCGCTGGCGGCCCGGATCACCCCTGACGTGCGGATGAACCCGGTGCTGATCAAGCCCGAGTCCTCGACCTCGAGCCAGGTGGTGCTGCGCGGGCAAGCCGATCGGGAGATCTCCGCGGTGCCGTGGCGCCAGCGGGCGCCACGGCTGTGGCAGGCGGCACTGGAATCGCTGCGGTCGCTGCAGCGGGAGTACGAGCTGGTGATCCTCGAAGGCGCCGGTTCCCCGGCCGAGATCAACCTCACCGGCAGCGACATCGCGAACATGCGCAGTGCCGCGGCGGCGGACGCCGCGGTGATCCTGGTCGCGGACATCGACCGTGGCGGCGCCTTCGCGCACCTCTATGGAACCTGGGCGCTGCAGGAGGAGCCGGATCGCCGGCGGCTTGCCGGCTTCGTGCTGAACAAGTTCCGTGGCGACGAGAGCCTGCTGGCGCCCGCGCCGCAGCGCCTCGCCGAGCTGACCGGGATGGCGCCGCTGGGCGTCGTTCCCCGGCTCTCCCACGGGCTGCCCGATGAGGATGGCGCGTCCCCGGCGCTGGCGCCGGCCGGGCGCCGCGACGGCGCCGGGCGGCCACTGGTGGCGATCGTTCGCTACCCGATGGCCTCGAACCTCGACGAGTTCAAGTTGCTCGAGCAGGTCGCCGACGTGCACTGGGCCCGGTCTCCCGAGCAGCTTGCGGGAGCCGAGCTGGTGATCCTGCCCGGCTCCAAGCACACCACTGCCGACCTCGACTGGCTGCGGCAGTCCGGCCTGTCAAGCGCGATCCGAGCGCGTGCTGCGCGCGGGGAACGGGTGCTCGGCATCTGCGGCGGGTTGCAGATGCTCGGCGCGAGGCTCCTCGCCGACGGGGACCCGGTCGAGCACGACGCCGATGGGCTCGGTCTGCTCGCGATCGAGACGCGCTTCGCCGGCGACAAGGTCACCCGCAGCGAGCAGGTGAGACTACGCGAGTCGCTAACGCCGCCGTGGGCGGCGCTGAGCGGTGTCTCCTACAGCGCCTACGAGATCCGCCAGGGACGCACGGGCCTGATCGAGGACGCGGCGCGGCGAGCCGAGGTGGACGGGGCGGATGCGACGCAGCGAGCGTTCGCGGACGGCGTGCCGGGCTTCTGCCGGGGATCCGTGCTGGGGATCGCCACTCACGGGCTGCTCGAGTCGACGTCCGTGCTTGCGGCGATTATCGACGGGACGCCGCCGGCGCTGTCGCTCGAGCGGTCGCTCGACACGCTCCGCGATGCGGTGGTCGCGGGACTCGACATCGCTGCGATCGAGACGCTGACGCGAAGCGACTGCTAATCTGCGGACCCTATGGCTGTCCCAAAGCAAAAGCAGTCCCACGCACGGACCAATAAGCGCCGCTCGACCTACACGGTCAAGGTCCCTGGCCTGATCGAGTGCCCGCAGTGCCACAGCCCGAAGCTGGCGCACCGCGTCTGCCCGGTCTGCGGTAGCTACAACGGCCGCACGGTCATCGAGACCGGCAACAACAACAACTAGCAGCGAGGCCGCGGTCCGAGATGGTGACCGTCGCCGTTGACGGTAACGGAGCCGATCTCGGCCCCGCTGAGGTCGCTGCCGGTGCTGAGCTGGCGGCGACCAGCGGCATCCACGTGATGCTGTTCGCGGATGCGTCGCAGATCGGGCCGCTGGCGGGCTCTGTCGAGGTGATCGACGCGCCCGTCTCGATCGCGAAAGCGGCCGACCCGGCGTATGCGGTTCGATCGACGCCCGAGGCGTCGATCGTCCAGGCGGCGAAGGCCGTTGCCGAAGGTCGCGCCCAAGCGCTCGTCTCCGGTGGTTCGACCGGGTCGACCTTGGCCGCCGGCCTGTTCAACATGAAGCGCGACCGCGGCATCTACCGGCCGGCGCTGGCGTTGCCGATCCCGCGTCCGGGATCGCGGCCGGTGCTCGTCCTCGACGTCGGTGCGAACGTCGTCTGCCGGCCTGAGCACCTCGTGCAGTTCGCGCACATGGGCTCGGCGTTCGCGCAAGCGGTGATGGAGATCGGGTCGCCTCGCGTCGGGCTGCTCTCGAACGGCGAGGAGCCGTCCAAGGGCACACCCGACTTACGTGACGTCCACGAGCGCCTGTCGGGTGCCGAGGGCGCGGGCCTGGACTTCATCGGCAACGTCGAAGGCATCGATGTGATCGGCTCGGACCGGGTCGATGTCGTCGTCACCGACGGCTTCACCGGCAACATCGCGCTGAAGCTGATCGAGGGAGTCACGTTGCGGACGTTCGGCGCCGTCAAGGCCGCCGGCGAGTCAAGCCCCTACAGCCATGTCGGCGCGCTGATGCTGAAGCCGGCGCTGCAGGAGCTGCGGCGTGCCGCCGACCCGGAGCTGGTCGGCGGGGCCTACCTGCTGGGGCTGCGCGAGGTTGGCGTCGTAGCGCACGGGCGCTTCACGCGCCGCGGCTTCCGCACCGCGATCGAGCGGGCTGCCCAAGCCGTCGACGAGGACGTCGTCGGTCGCACGCGGAAAGCGCTGATCGCCGCCGGCGCACAGCGCGGGGCTGACGCTGCTGGCGCGCCCGACGGCCCGGTCCGTGCCTGAACGCGCGCTATCCGCCGAGGTGGTTACCGTTGGAGGCGCTATGACACGCGAGCAGATTCTTGATGCGATCCGCGCGCACCTCGCCGATGAGCTGCGCGTCGACCCTGCATCCATCACCGAGGCCACGCGTTTGCGCGAGGACCTCGAGGCCGACTCGCTCGATCTCTACACCCTGGTGCAGGAACTCGAGGATAACTACGGTGTGACGCTGTCGGACGAGCAGTCCGCGACGATCTCGACGGTCGGTCAGGCGGTCGACTTCGTGGTCGCAAGCGGCTCCGCGACGGCGGGTGATGCGAACAGTGGCCGTTGACGGGCAGCCAGCGGGCGGCGTGGACGCGGTTGCGGCGCTGCGGGAGCTGCTCGACCACGTCGGGCCCGACCTCGCGCGCAACGTCTTCACGCACTCCTCGTGGTCGTCGAAGCGCTCGGAGTCATACGAGCGCCTCGCGTTCCTCGGCGACAGCGTGCTCTCGCTGGCAATCACCTCCTACCTGTATCCGAACCTCGACGCGGAGCGTTTCGGCGCCGGCGAGCTGACGAAGGTCCGCGCCCAGACGGTCTCCGGGCGCGCCTGCCGCGTCGTCGCCGAGCAGCTCGGCGTGCCGGAGCGGTTGACTGCCGCCGCCCCGCCGGCAGCAGTGGCCGGCGTCGGCGCGCTGATCGCGACCGAGCGTGTGCTCGCGTCGATCTGCGAAGCCGTGATTGGGGCGTGCTACCTCACCTTCGGCTACGAGCGCACCGCCGTGGCGGTGGTCTCGGCCTTCACCGCCGAGCTTGACGAGGCGCTGAAGCGCCCGCTCGACTTCAAGTCGGAGTTGCAGGAGCAGCTTGCCCGGCGTGGTGAGGTCGTCAGCTACGAGGTCATCGACGAGATCGGCCCGCCACACGAGCGTACCTTCACCGTCGTCGCGCTGATGGGTAAGGAGGAGCTCGGCCGTGGCTCCGGGCGTAGCAAGAAGGACGCCGAGCAGATCGCCGCGGAGCTGGCGCTCGAGAGCATCGCGCACCATCGCAAGCGAGCGCCCCACAACGTCTAGCGCCGCCGCGCGCGGTGGAGCCACGGTACGTGTGACATGTACCTGAAGCGACTGACGATGAAGGGCTTCAAGTCGTTCCCCGACCGGACGACGCTTGAGTTCGGACCGGGTACGAGCGTGATCGTCGGGCCGAACGGCTCCGGCAAGTCGAACGTCACCGATGCCGTCCTCTGGGCCCTCGGCGAGCAGTCCCCGGCGGCGATCCGCGGCGAGTCGATGCAGGACGTGATCTTCGGCGGCGGGCCTGGGCGCCAGGCTGCGCACAGCGTGATGGTCGAGGTGGTGCTCGACGACCGCGAGGGTTCGCTCGGGATCGGCCCGGAAGTGTCGATCGTCCGCAAGCTCGATCGCAGCGGCGACGGCGAGTACCGGCTCGGTGGCGCGCGCTGTCGCCTGATCGACGTGCTGGAGCTGCTCTCCGACACGGGCGTCGGCAAGGAGATGCACTCGGTCGTCTCGCAAGGGCGGGTGGAGGCGGTCGTCACCTCGAAGCCGCGTGACCGGCGGCTCCTGATCGAGGAGGCAGCTGGCCTCGGTAAACACCGCAAGCGCCGCCAGCGCGCCGCCCAGAAGCTCGAACGCACCCGGGAGAACCTCGACCGGGCGCTCGACGTCGAACACGAGGCGCGGCTGCGGCTGCGGCCGCTGAAGCGGCAGGCGGAGGCAGCGGAGCTGCACGCTCGGCTGCGCCGGCAGGAACGCGAGGCGCGTTGGGAGCTCGCCCGCGACGACCTGCGTGAGCGCCGGCAGCAGCTGACCGAGGCGACCGCGGTGGTCGAGGCGGCGCGTAAGGCGGTCGCCGACCTCGAGCGCGAGATCGCGACCGCAGCGGCCAGCCGGCAGCAGATCGAAGCCGCGCTCGCCCAGCGCTCGAGCCAGCGCGAGGAGCTCTCGCGCCGCGTGTTCGCGGCGCAGTCCGCGGCCGACCGCGTCGGCTTCCGGGCCGAGAGCATCCGCGGCGCGTTGCAGACCGTGGCGTCGCGGCTCGCCAGCAGCCGCGAGCGGCTGCAGAGCCTCAAGGCGCGTGCTGCGGCCGACCAGCCGGACCCGGGGGCGGCCGAACGGATCGCCAAGCTCGGTGCTGAGCTGGAGGCGCTCGAGCGTGACCGCGTCGCTGAGCTCGAGCGGCAGCTTGCCGAGCTTGAGCGGCAGCGCACGGAGGCGGCAACCCTGCAGCAGCAGCGGGAGCGCGAGCTGGAGGCGGCGACGGTCGCCCGCGAGCAGGCGGAGGCCGTGCGCGAGGCAGGGCGCGAGCGACTTCATGAGGCCGAGCGTGAGCTTGAGCGCGCACGGCGCGAGAGTGCTCGGGTCGGTGGCGAGCTGGCCGCCGTCAATCAATTCCTGCGCAGCCACCAGAGCGCACCGCACGGCGCGCGTTCGCTGGCCGACTCCCTCAGCGTCGCGAGCGGGCACGAGCTTGCGGTGGCGGCGGCGCTCGACGGGCGGCTCGGAGCGGCACTGGCCGCGGATCGGACGGAGGCCGCGAAGCTGCTCGATCGCAGTGGCAGCGACGGTGGCCGGGCATTGATTGCGCCCGGCACGGGCACCGGCGCCACCAGCGGCGAGGTCGAACAGGCGCGGTCGGCGCCGGCGCCCATGCCGGGCGCAACCTGTCTCGCCGGCTGCGTGCGCGGCGACGACGATGCCGCCACGCTCGCCCGCGAGCTGCTGGCCGACGCTTGGCTGGTTGATGACCTCGAACAGGTGCCGGTGGGCTTTCCCGGGGTTGCCGTGACCGACGACGGCCGCGCCTACGCACCGGCGCGGCATGAGCTGCGGCAGATGCCGAGCGTTGGCGAAGAGCGCGTGCTGGCGCAACGCAACCGGCGCGAGGAGCTGGTCGCCGAAAGTGAGCAGGCGGTTCGCCAGGAGCTGGCCGCGAGGCACGCGGTTGAGGTCGCGGTCACGAGCCTCGCGGTGCTCGAGACGGAGCGTGACAGCGCCGCGGGCGCGCGCCGGGCAGCGGTGAACGCCCGTGACGAGGCGGCCGAAGCACAGCAGCGCCTGGCGGCGACGATCAAGCGCCGCCGGTCGGCCCCCGACGAAGGGGCTGGAGCGGGCCGTCGCGCCCAGCTGCAGGCGGAGCTGCGGGCCGAGCGAGCGGCCGTCGAGCGCAGCGACCAGGATCGCGCCCAGCGGCAGGCACAGCTCGAGCAGCTTGCCGCTCAGATCGAGCGCGACGAGGCGCTGCCACCGGCGATCAACGGGATTCTGGCCGAGCTGACCGAGCTGGCCGTCGCGCTCGGCGAGCGTCGCGCGCAATTCGAGCAGGAGCTCACGGCCGACCGCGAGGCTGGTGAGCACGTCGCTGAGCAGCTCCGGCGCTGCGCGCAGGCCGAGGCGGAGCTGCAGACGCGCCGCAAGGTGGCAGCCGAGGCCCTGACCGCGGCCGAGGTGCGGGTGCACCGTGCGCGCGAGCTGCAAGCTGAGGTCGAGGCGCAGCTGCAGCAGCTTGCGGCGGAGCTGGAGCTCGAGACGGGCGCGGCGAGCGAACCGCTTCCGGCAGAGCGGCGGCAGGAGCTTGCCATCCAGCTCGGGCGGATTGAGCGCCGCCGCGAGCAGCTCGGGCCGGTCAACCCGCTGGCAGAGAAGGAGTACGAGGATGCCCTCGCGCACGTTGACGAGCTGGAACGTGAGCGGGTCGACACCGAGACGGCGATCCGTGAGCTCGAAGGCTTGATCCGCGACACCGACAAGCAGATCCGGGAAAGCTTCGAGCAGACGTTCAACGCTGCTGCCGAGCACTTCCAGGACCTGGCGGCACGCGTCTTCCCGGGTGGCCACGGCCGCCTGCGCCTGCTCGACGAGCCCGACCCACTCAAGGCGGGTGCCGCCGCCGCGGACGGCGAGGCAGGGGACGAGCCGGGCCCTGATGAGCCCGAGGGCGACGCGCAGCGCGCCGCCGGCTCGCTCGACCGGCAGGGCGTCGAGATCGAGGTCACGCCGGCGGGAATGACGATGAAGCGTCTGAGCCTGCTCTCCGGCGGCGAGAAGTCGATGGCGGCGCTCGCCTTTCTGTTCGCGGTCTTCCTCGCCCGACCTTGCCCCTTCTACATCATGGACGAGGTCGAGGCGGCGCTCGACGACCTGAACCTCACGCGCTTCATCGACCTGCTCGAGACCTATCGCAACCGTGCTCAGTTCATCGTCGTCACGCATCAGAAGCGCACGATGGAGGCGGCCGAGGCGCTATACGGCATCTCGATGGGGGCGGACGGGACCTCGAAGGTGATCTCGCGCAAGCTGCCGGAGAACGCCGGTAAGGATACGAACGACAAGGACAGCGCCGCCGCCGGCGACTGACCGGACCGCAGTTACCCGTCAACCGGGCTAGGCAGCCGCTGACCGGCCGTCCGGCGTTGCTAACGTCGCGGCCCTATGGCACGCGACTTCACGGATCTCTTCATTGTGGACGGCCCGACCACGCCGTCGCCTTCAGATGGTGGCGAGGCAGCCACGAAGCGACATCGAGGGATGTTCGCGCGGCTGCGCGAGAACCTGCGGAAGACGCGGCAAGCACTCGGCGCCGAGATCCAGGCGACGCTGTTCGCCGATCTCAGCGACGAGACCTGGGAGCGCCTCGAGGAGGCGCTGATCTACGCCGATGTCGGTGCTCACACGACTGCGAAGATCGTCGGCCAGCTCGAGCAGGAGGTCTCCGCCGGTGATATCGCGGGCGGCGAGGCACTGACGCGGCGCTTGACCGAACTGCTCGCCGAGGTCGCGACCAGCGCCGGCGAGAGCCGCATCGACCTGCGGCCGAAGCCAACGGTGATCCTCATGGCCGGTGTCAACGGCACCGGCAAGACCACGACCGCCGGCAAGCTCGCACATCACCTCCATAATCAGCTCGGCCTCTCGGTGGTGCTGGTCGCCGCCGACACCTTCAGGGCGGCAGCGGTCGAGCAGCTCGAGGTGTGGGCGCAGCGGGCCGGGGCCGAGCTCGTGCGCGGCCCCGAGCATGCGGATCCCGGGTCGGTCGCCTACGAGGGAGTTGCCGCCGGGATGCGCAGCGGCGCCGACGTCGTGATCGTCGACACCGCCGGGCGGCTGCAGAACCAGGACGAGCTGATGGCCGAGCTCGGGAAGATCCGCCGCGTGATCGCGAAGCAGCTGCCGGCGGCGCCGCACGAGACGCTGCTATCGGTTGACGCCACCACGGGCCAGAACGGCCTGCGCCAGGCGCAGATCTTCTCGCAGGCGATCGAGGTGGACGGCCTTGTGCTGACGAAGCTCGACGGCACCGCGAAGGGCGGCATCGCCCTGGCGATCGCGGGCGAGCTCGGTATTCCGGTGAAGCTGATCGGCATCGGCGAACAGGTCGAGGACCTGCGTCCGTTCGACGCTGACGACTTCGCGCGGGCGTTGATCGAGGCTTGATTCTGTGACAGCCCCGGATCGGGGTAAGCTCAGGCTCAAATGGCATGGCTTATCTGGCTGCTCGTTGGATGCGGATTCGGGGTCGGCGAGATGCTCAGCGCCGGCAGCTTCTACCTGGCTCCGTTCGCGATCGGGGCCGCGCTTGCGGCGGCCGCGCAGGCGGCGGTCGGCGGCGTCCTGGCCTGGATCGTGTTCGTCGCTGTGTCGGTCCTCTCGCTCGCGACCGTGCGGCCGCTGATCACAGCGCGTCTGACGCGTTCACCGGGGCTGCGAACCGGCGCCGCGGCGCTGATCGGGCAGCACGGTCGGGTGCTGCAGACGATCGACAACCGGGCCGGCATCGGTCAGGTGAGGATCGAGAGTGAGACCTGGACCGCGCGTTCGTTCGACGAGGATCGGGTAATCGAAGTTGGCACCGACGTCGAGGTTGTCGCGATTCGCGGTGCTACCGCGATCGTGATGGAATAAGGCTGCCAGGGGCGGTAGCGGAGCTTAGGCCGCAATTGGAAGGATCTGCTGATGGTCGGATTAATCGTTGCGCTAGTGGTCGTTGTCTTCCTGCTGGTAATGGCTGCGCGGACGATCCGGATCGTCCCGCAGGCGCGAGCCGGCGTCGTCGAACGGCTCGGCCGCTACCAGCGCACGCTGAACCCGGGGATGACGGTGCTGGTGCCGTTCATCGATCGGCTGAAGCCCTTGATCGATCTGCGCGAGCAGGTCGTGTCGTTCCCGCCGCAACCGGTGATCACCCAGGACAACGTCGGCGTCCAGATCGACACCGTGCTCTACTTCACGGTCAACGACGCCAAGGCTGTGACCTACGAGGTCGCGAACCCGCTGCAGGCGATCGAGCAGATCACCGTTACGACGCTCCGCAACGTGATCGGCGCGATCACGCTTGAGGACGCGCTGATCAGCCGCGACCACATCAACGCTCAGCTTCGCGGGGTGCTCGACGAAGCCAGCACCAAGTGGGGCATCCGGGTGAACCGCGTCGAGCTCAAGTCGATCGATCCGCCGGCCTCGATCCAGGAGTCGATGGAGAAGCAGATGCGGGCTGAGCGCGACCGCCGGGCCGCGATCCTCAACGCCGAAGGGGTCAAGCAGTCGGCGATCCTCACCGCTGAGGGCCAGAAGCAGGCGGCAGTGCTGACCGCTGAGGGCCAGAAGCAGTCCGCGGTGCTCCGGGCCGATGGCGAGGCCAAGGCGATCAGGACCGTGTTCGAGGCGATTCATAACGCCGATCCCGATCCGAAGCTGCTCAGCTACCAGTATCTGCAGATGCTGCCGAAGCTTGCCGAAGGCGATGCGAATAAGGTCTTCGTGATCCCCTCGGAGTTCTCGCAGGCGGTTTCGGGCTTCAGCCGGATCCTCACCGGCGGTGGCGCCCAGCCGGGCGCCTGGCCAGATGCGGCAGCTCCCTTGGCGGCAACACCCGCAACAAACTCCGAGAAGCAGCCTGCCGGGCTGGCAACCGGAACTGCGCCGGCGGTAGCGCCAGGAGACGGGGGCACCGGGTCCGAGTCTTCGACACAGGACGCCGAGGCCGCCGTGGCCGAAGCCCATCGGGCAGCTGAAGAAGCCGCGCGCGTGGCTCACGAATCGGCGCTGACCGCTGGCCATGGCGTTCCGCCGGTGGGCGACGATAGCGCCGAGCATCCTGGCGGCCCCGGCCTGGGCTCCGATGGGGCGGGTGAGGATAGCGAGCAGGAGTAGGGGCGCTGCTGACGCCGGCCCGCGGGCCGGCGTCAGCTCTCGCAGCCGGTCACGGCGTCCACAACCGGTAACGGCGCTGCAGCCGGGTAGATGAGCGACGGGGTAGCAGGAGACGAGCCTGCCTCCAATTGCCGCGTGCGGCCGTTCGCGCTGACCAGCTTCCTGTAGGCGCAACGGTTTCGACGCTGGAGCTGACTGGTCCGCCCGATGCCCAGTGTGGTGCTGAACGTCGGCTCGGCCGTCTGCCCGTTCACGTGATATACGGCGGCGTTGCTCTCGTCAACTTCAGCCCTGCGGTGGTTGTCTGTGACGCCGCGGGCGCCATGTGGGCCGTTGCTGATCGCAGCGTAGTGCGCCGGGCCCAGTGGACAAAGGCGTCGCGCTTTCTTTGGCTTGGCGGCCCTATTAGCCATTGCGCGCCTCCGATAAACATAAATTTGCGACGCAAAGGCCTGCGGATCTTATGAGGTAAGAGGTCAGCAGGCGGGCGACGGCAGTAGTGGGGGCAGTAACTGGGGCATGAGCATACGTTAGCCAGCAGATGGATGAAGGACGGCCGCCCTCGTTCGACGGCGCGACCATAGTCTTGCCGATCGGCAAGACTCTTATGTCGGTATACGCTGCCTAATTTAGTCGGCCCGCGGGTCGCTGTCCCCAGTCCATCTAAAGGGATATCTGTGGGAAAGCGGGAGCGAAGATGGTCGCCGAGATTCCTTGTGAAGATTGCTTCGCTGAAGTGGTTCCACCGTTAAACGAGTCGGGAGCTGTCCTTGAGGCACAGAGATGCTTGTATTGCTATGCGGCTCCGTGTCAGCAAGCATGCCCGACACACATCGACGTGCCGACGTTTATTCGGCGGATCGCTAATGACGATACGAGGGGATCGGCTGAGGTGATCTTCGCGGAAAACTTCTTGGGCGGCACCTGCTCCCGCGTCTGCCCGGTCGAGGAGCTGTGCGAAGGCGCCTGCGTGTTGAACGCAGTCGACGAGCCGATCCAGATCGGCCGGTTGCAGCGCTTCGCGACTGATGCTTACTACGCCAGGGGCTTGACCGTCGTCACTCCGGCAGCGCCAACCCAGCGTAAGGTGCTGGTGGTTGGCTCCGGCGCTGCTGGCCTGAGTGCCGCGGCGGTGCTGCGTGGCCGCGGACACGAGGTTACGGTTTGGGAACGGCGAGCCCTGGCCGGCGGCCTGTCGACTTATGGGATCGTCCCGTTACGTGAACCGATAGATGTGGCTCAACGGGAGGTCGATCAACTGCGGCGTGCCGGTGTGCGGATTGAAACCCGTAAGGCGCTCAGATCCGAGCAGCAGCTAGACGCGCTCAGAGATGAGTTCGACGCGGTTTTGCTGGCAACCGGCCTGGGGACGATCAATCAGCTCGAGATTCCCAACGAACAACACGCAATCGATGGCTTGGCGTACATCGAGGCGGCGAAGCTGCACCCCGAGCAGGTTACGCGACCAGTCAAGGTCGCAGTCATCGGTGCCGGTAACACCGCCATCGATGCGGCGGTCGTGGCCCACCGGCTCGGTGCCGAGGCCACGATCGTTTACCGGCGCACGGTTCGCGAGATGACTGCCTATCCGTCCGAGTACGCGTTCGCACTGCACGAGGGAGTTCGGTTCGAGTTCCTCAGCCAGCCCCTGGCGGTCGAGCTCAGCGACGGTAAAGTCATCGGCCTTCGCTGCCAGGCGATGAGGCTCGGGCCGATCGACTCGTCGGGCCGCGCGTCCGCGACTCCGCTTGTCGGCAAGCAGTGGCTGCTGCCAGCCGACACGGTCATCAAAGCAAACGGTCAGCAGCGTTATACGCGGGATAACGCCTTCGGGCTCACGACGGACAACGGATATCTCGCGGTGGGCGACGACCTTGTCACCAGCAAACCCGGCGTCTGGGCCGCCGGCGACGCGATCCGCGCGCGTGGCGAGGCAAGCACGGTGATGGCCGTCCACGACGGCAAGGTGGCGGCAGCTGCGATTGATGGCTATCTCTGCGAGTCGTGTTCGCCGACACGGGCGATTGCGAATGCCTGATCTCACCAGCACCTTTGCCGGGGTGCGCGCGCCCAACCCGTTCTGGTTGGCTTCGGCCCCTCCCACCAACTCGGCCTACCAGGTGCACAAGGCATTCGAGGCGGGATGGGGCGGCATCGTCTGGAAGACGATTGGCCCGCCGGTGCTGAACATCTCCAATCGCTATGGCTCGCTGAACGTGGAAGGGCGGCGGCTCGCGGCGATTAATAACGTTGAGCTGATTTCAGATCGACCGCTTGAGACGAATCTGCGGGAGATCGCGGAGGTCAAGCGGGAGTGGCCCGACCGGGCGGTCTGGGTGTCGGCGATGGTTGACGCCGACCCCAATGCCTGGCGCGAGATCATCCAAGCGATCGAACAAACTGGCGCCGATGGCATCGAGCTCAACTACGGCTGTCCACAGGGCATGTCGGAGCGGGGTATGGGTTCGGCGGTGGGCCAGGTCCCCGAGCTGTGCGAGATGAATACCGCCTGGGTGCGCGAGGCCACAGACCTGCCGGTGATCGTCAAGCTCACCCCCAATGTGACGGATATCAAAGTACCTGCCTTGGCTGCGCTGAACGCCGGCGCTGACGCGCTGAGCCTGATCAACACGATTAACTCCATCACGGGTGTGGATCTCGACTCGCTGCATGTCGTACCGGACATTGGTGGCCGGGCGACGCATGGGGGGTATGCCGGACCAGCGGTGCGGCCGATCGCGCTGCACATGCTCAGCGACCTCATGCTTGATCCCACGATTCAGAGCTTCGGTAAGCCAGTCAGCGGGATCGGTGGGGTCGTCACCTGGCGAGATGCGGCGGAGTTCATCGCCCTCGGGGCATCATCGGTGCAGGTCTGCACGGGAGCGATGCACTACGGGTTTCGCATCGTCGCTGACCTGATCTCCGGACTCGCGAACTGGATGGACGAGCACGGGTTCAGGTCGATAGAGGATTTCCGCGGCGGCGCCCTGGCGGGGCTCGGAGGTTTTAACGACCTCAATCTCACATATCGGGCCGTCGCGAGAATTAATGCGAGTGAATGCATTAAGTGCGAGCTGTGTTACGAAGCATGCGAGGACTCTGAGCACCAGTGCATCGACCTTGTTACCGGCGATGGATCACTCACAACCCTCGCTCTCGATCCGCGCATAAGTGGGACGGGGGTCACTGCTACACGGCCAACCCCGAGGGTGCGTGAGGAGGACTGCGTGGGCTGCGGGCTATGCTCCAACGTCTGTCCGGTCGAAGGGTGCATAGAGATGGTCGATGTGCCCAGTAGCAAGTCCTCGATTACATGGGCGCAAATTAGCGCAAGTCGTCCTGAGGTTACAACTGACTGGGACGCGATGAGTGACTATCGAAAAGAAGTGGGAATTCATATTCATTAGGGAGCCCTATGGGCAGTGAGCGAGGTATGCCGCCAACGCTCGTTGAAGGTCATAGCCTCCGAACCCTTCGGGGAAAGGTTTTAAAGATGGCTCAAATGCAAGCCGAATACGGGCAAGTTACGTACCCTGATGGGCGTGTCGAGATCCAAGACATCGACTCGCTGGAGTCGAGCAAACTTGCCAACCACGATCTCGACCCGGTGCCTGTAAAGCAGCGTACGTGGGGAACATACAATTACACCGCACTATGGGTGGGTATGGCCCATAGCATCCCGTCTTGGACCTTGGCATCCGGGCTCATCGCAGTCGGAATGAGTTGGAAGCAAGCAGTTTTCACGATCGTCGTGGCGAACCTCATCGTGCTTGTGCCGATTCTGCTCAATGGACATGCCGGAACGAAGTATGGGATACCATTTCCAGTTTTCGCGCGGGCGTCATTTGGCGTACGCGGAGCCAACCTGCCCGCCATCTTACGCGCGCTCGTAGCCTCAGTCTGGGTCGGAGTCAACAGTTGGATCGGCGGGGAGGGCATCTATATCCTTGGGGGCAAGCTCATCGGACACTGGTGGGTCCACGCCTCTGCCGTGTCTGGTTTTCCATGGACCGAGTGGTTGTCATTCCTCGTGTTCGTGGTATTGCAGATAGGCATCATCATCCACGGCATCGAGGCGGTCAAGCGCTTCGAGGTCTGGGCTGCGCCGATCGTCATTGCGGCGGTTCTGGCGTTGTTCGTCTACGTGACAGTGAAGGCTGGAGGATTTGGCGGCCTTTTGAGTCAGCCGGGTACGCTCCATGGTTCAAGCTTTTGGGTCGTCTTCTTCCCGTCGCTGATGGGAATGATCGGGTTCTGGTCGACGCTGAGTCTGAACATTTCAGACTTCACCAGATTCGGCGGCTCTCAGAGGTCACAGATGCTCGGACAGACGTTCGGGCTTCCGACCACGATGACGTTATTCGCGTTGCTATCAGTCCTGGTCACAAGCGCCTCGAGGGGTATCTGGGGGAAGACCATCTGGGATCCAGTCGTGTTGGTTTCGCACATCAATAGTCCGATCGGAACTCTCCTTGCTCTGTTCACCGTGCTCGTGGCATCACTATCGATCAACGTCGCGGCAAACCTGGTCAGCCCTGCCTACGACTTTTCGAACGCAATGCCGAAGCACATTAATTTCAGGCGCGGGGCCATCATCGCCGTGGTGCTTGGAGTGCTTATTCATCCTTGGCTCTTGGTCTCTAATCCTCATATCTATATCGACACGTGGCTTGACTCCTGCGCGGGGATGCTAGGTCCCATTGCAGGGGTCCTCATTGCTGACTACTGGTTGGTCCACCGCAAGTTCCTTGTGACGCGCGATTTGTACTCGACCCGCTCAGCTGGCCGGTACTGGTTTGCCAATGGCTGGAATTGGCGAGGTGTCGTGAGCTTCCTCGTCGGTGCGATTTTGGCGGTGGGCGGCTCCTACTCCACGGTGACTAACGGTGTTAGGAACGGCCCGTTCCCGGTACATGGTTTGATTCCGTTTCTGCAACCGCTTGCCGACTACGGCTGGCTTGTAGGCATAGTCGCGGCGATCATCCTCCAGTACGGCTTGAGCACCCTCTTCCCGGTCAAGAGTCGTGGCGAGGCGACTGCCGATTCTGAGCGTATGGAGGAGATCGAGCAATTGGCGCCCGAATCCTTGGTGTGATGCGAGGCGGTTGGTTCAGAGTAAGACGTGTACTTTCGGCGTGCTTCACGCACTAACAAACAGATAAGGAGATAGATGAATGACAACTGTGAAGGCGGCTATTACACAGTGCACGTGGACAGGCGCCAAGGAAAGCATGATTGAAAAGCATGTCGGATACCTCGAGCAGGCCGCTGGCCAAGGTGTCCAGGTGATCTGCTTCCAGGAGCTCTTTTTCGGGCCGTATTTCGGAGTCGTCCAGCAACGGAAGTACTACGACTACGCGGAGTCGATCCCGGGACCGACAAGCGACAAGTTCTGTGAACTCGCAAAGCAGCACCATATGGTGGTCATCTTGCCGATCTACGAAGAGGAGATGCCGGGAGTCTATTATAATACTGCGGTTGTAATAGATGCCGACGGTAGCATCGTGGGTAAGTACCGTAAGTCGCATTTACCGCACCTACCGTACTTCTGGGAGAAATTTTACTTTCGGCCCGGGAATACCGGTTTCAAGGTATGGGACACGGCAGTCGGGAAGGTCGGAGTGTGTATCTGCTATGACCGCCATTTCCCGGAGAGCTGGAGATGCCTGGGCTTGGCCGGGGCGCAGATGGTCTTCAACCCGAACGCGTCGGCCCCTGGGTTGTCGAACCGGTTGTGGGAGCTTGAGCAGAACGCCGCCGCCGGCGATAACGGGTACTTCGTCCTTGTTCCGAACCGCGTGGGTGCGGAGACTGGAGAGTTTGGCGAGGATGCTGTCGACTTCTACGGCAGCTCGTTCGTGGCGGATCCGCGTGGCAACTACGTCGGCGAGGTCGGGTCCACGACCGAGGAGGAGATGCTGGTCCGCGACCTGGACCTGGACCTCCTGGTGGCAACGCGCAAGGACTGGCAGTTCTACCGGGACCGCCGACCTGACTTGTACGAGCCCATTCTGCGGCCGTGAGCTTGGTGAGGAGCGGACATACGATGACGACACTGATCAGCGGCGGCACTGTCGTAAGCGCGACCGGGCGCGCCCTCTGCGATGTCTTGATTGATGGGGAGACCATTGCCGCGATCATCAGGCCCGGAGACACAAGCCTCGGCTCAGACTTGGCTGCGAGCGCCGACAAGGTTATTGACGCGAGCGGCAAGTACGTGATCCCGGGTGGCATCGACGCGCATACCCACATGGAGATGCCGTTCGGCGGCACGGTCGCCGCCGACACGTTCGAGACTGGGACCAGGGCTGCGGCATGGGGCGGGACGACGACGATCATCGATTTCGTCGTACAGAGCAAGGGTTCCAGGGTCAAGGAGTCGCTCGAAGAGTGGCACCGCAAGGCAGAAGGCGAGTCTGCTATCGACTACGCCTTCCACCAGATTCTCGGCGACATCGACGGGCAGTCGCTAGCCGAGCTGCGGTCGCTTCCCCGTGAAGGGGTGACGAGCTTCAAGATGTTCACGGCCTACCCCGGCGTTTTCTACAGCACCGACGACGAGATCTTCAAGGCAATGCAAATCGCAGCTGATGAGGGCATGCTGCCGATGATGCACGCCGAGAACGGGCCGGTCATCGACGTCATCGCGGAACAGCTGGTGAAGGAGGGCAAGACCAGTCCTTACTATCACGGCGTTGCTCGCCCCTGGGAGATGGAAGAGGAAGCCACGCATCGCGCGATTATGCTCAGCCGGGTCGCGCACGCGCCAATCTACATCGTGCACATCACGGCGAAACAGGCAATGCGGCAGGTCCAGGCCGCCCGGGACGAGGGTCTCAACGTGTTCGGCGAGAGCTGTCCACAGTATCTCTATCAATCGCTGGAGGACCAGCTCGGCGCGCCAGGTTTCGAGGGCGCCAAGTATGTCTGCAGCCCGCCGCTACGCTCGCGCAAAGAGGCTCACCAAGACGATCTGTGGATGGCACTGCGCACCAACGACATCTCAGTCGTCGCTACCGACCACTGCCCGTTCTGCATGAAGCAGAAGCAGATGGGGCTCAATGACTTCCGGAAGATCCCAAACGGCATGGCCGTGGTGGAGCACCGGATGGATCTCATGTACCTGGGCACGCTGAGCGGCAAGATCAGTCTCGAGCGCTGGGTCGAGGTTACAAGCAGCACGCCGGCGCGGATGTTCGGCTTGTACGGGAAGAAGGGTGTGCTGGCGCCGGGAGCGGACGCGGACGTTGTTGTCTATGACCCCGCCGGCCATACGAAGATCGGTGTAGGCGACACCCATCACATGAACACCGACTACTCGGATTTCGAAGGCTGGGAGATCGACGGCCATGTCGACACCGTGCTGAGCAGGGGCAAGGTCGTGGTTGATCAGACTGGTTACGTGGGTCGTAAGAGCGACGGTCGGTTTGTTCCCTGCTCCCAGAGCCAGTACTTGCTGTAATCATTAAATTAGGCTAACAGCCGTTGTGAAAGGTTGCATACATTGGCCAATATCTCCTCTGCGGCGGTCTCGCCGGTGGTCGAAGCTGACCACGCTTATGTCTTCCACTCCTGGTCGGCCCAGGGAACGCTGCCGAGCTTCGCTGTCGATCGCGCCGCAGGCTGCTATGTCTGGGATGACAGCGGCCGACAGTACCTAGACTTCTCCAGCCAGCTCATCTACGCGAACATCGGCTACGCACACCCACGCGTGGTTGCCGCGATCCAGGAGCAGGCTGCGAAGCTTGCGACGATCTCACCCGGGACGGTGAACGCTCAGCGAGCAGAGGCAGCGCGACTCATCCTGTCGCACCTGGACGGCTCCTTCGCCAAGATCTTCTTCACTAATGGCGGTGCCGACGCCAACGAGAACGCCATTCGGCTCGCGCGGCTATTCACTGGGCGAGCGAAAGTAATCTCGCACTACCGCAGCTACCACGGAAATACCGGTGCGGCGATCTGCGCCTCGGGGGACTGGCGACGGATCCCGAATGAGTTCGCTCGCGGCCACGTCCACGTCTTCGGTCCGTACCTGTATCGGTCGGAGTTCTGGGCGAGCACGCCGGAGGAGGAGTGCGAGCGCGCGCTGCGGCACCTCGAACGCGTCATCCAGGCGGAGGGGCCCGAAACAGTGGCCGCAATTCTGTTCGAGTCGATCCCTGGCACCGCGGGCATCCTGGTGCCGCCTCCGGGGTACCTCGCTGGTGTCCGCAGCATCGCCGACAAATACGGCATCGTGCTGATCCTCGACGAGGTGATGGCAGGCTTCGGGCGCGCGGGCCAGTGGTTTGCCTTCGAGGACGACAATGTCGTGCCCGACTTGGTGACGTTCGCTAAGGGCGTGAACTCCGGCTACGTCCCGGTCGGCGGGGTGGCGATCTCCGAGTCGATCGCCGACTCCTTCACCGATCGTGTCTTTCCCGGGGGGCTGACCTACTCCGGCCATCCCCTCGGGGCCGCAGCGGTTGTCGCCAACATCACCGCGATGGAGGATGAAGGCGTGATTGAAAACGCCGCGCACATCGGGGACCACGTCCTCGGGCCAGAGCTTCTGGCGCTGGCGCGGCGGCATCCCGTTGTCGGCGAGGTGCGTGGCGCCGGCGTGTTCTGGGCGGTGGAGCTTGTCAGCGACCGCACCACACGCGAGCCGCTTACGCCGGTGGCGATGAGCGCCCTCAAGCAGACGCTCCTAGACCGCGGGCTGATCCCGATCATCCAGGAGAACCGGATCCACGTGGTTCCGCCATGCATCGTCACCGCCGCGCAGGCACATGCAGGGGTCGCGATCATCGACGCTGCCCTAACCGAGATCGAAGACAGCGTGGGGGCGATCCGATGAGCGGCGGGCGCGTGCTTGTGACAGGGGCCTCCAGCGGCATCGGCGAGCAGATTGTGCGGCTCTTAGCCGCGCGCGAAGTGAGTGTGGTGGCTGCCGCCCGGCGCCTTGATCGACTGCAGCGCCTCGCGGACGAGACTGGCGCTGAGCCATACCAAATCGACATCACCGACGGAAAGCAGGTGCGCCAGCTCGCGGAGCATCTGCAGGACAGCGGCGGCTTGCGGGCTGTCGTGAACAACGCTGGTGGCGCGCTCGGTCTCGACCACGTCGAAGATGCCGACATCGACGGCTGGCGGCACATGTACGAGCTGAACGTGCTGGGGACACTACGAGTAACCGAGGCTGTCCTGCCGCTTCTGCGCGCGGGCGGTGGTGGGGATATCGTCGTTGTAACCTCCACTGCGGCTCACGAGCCCTATGCGGGCGGCGCCGGTTACACCGGCGTCAAGCACGCCGAGCGGATGCTTTCCACCACCCTGCGACGCGAGATCGTCGGCGAGCCAATCCGTGTGATCGAGATCGCGCCCGGGAACGTGGCGACGGAGGAATTCTCTCTCAACCGCTTCAGTGGCGACGCTGAGCGCGCCGCCGCCGTTTACGAAGGCTATGAGCCGCTACGCGCCGAAGATGTCGCGGAGGGTGTGGCCTGGGCGCTGGAGCGGCCTGCCCATGTCAACGTCGACCTGCTGGTACTGCGGCCGCGCGCTCAGGCAAGCAGTACCATCATCGCCCGAAGCCCCAAGTCCACCTGATGGGTGGTTACGTGCTGAGATTGCGGGTCTTTGCCAATCGCGTCGTTGCCTGGCCAGAGCAGGCAAACGGCCACTAAGGAGCTATCCCGGTAGATTCGCACGCCTCTACCGGATAGCTCCTAAGCTTGCCGGAGTGTTCGACTCACTTGCCGACAAGCTCCAGGCCGCCATGGCCGACGTCCGCGGCCGCGGCACCCTGACCGAGGCCGACATCAACGCGGTGATGCGGGAGATCCGCCTCGCGCTACTTGAAGCAGACGTCAACTTCAAGGTCGTTCGCAGCTTCACCGCGTCGGTCAAGGAGAAGGCGCTCGGCGCTGAGCTGATCGGCAAGCTGAACCCCGGCCAGCAGGTCGTGAAGATCGTCGCCGACGAGCTGACTGAGCTGATGGGCGGGGAGGCCGAGGAGCTGAGCTTCGCTTCGCGGCCGCCGACCGTGATCCTGATGGCGGGTCTACAGGGCTCCGGCAAGACCACCGCCACCGCAAAGCTGGCGCGCTACTTCCACGAGCAGCATCACTCCAGTGTCGCCGTCGCCGCTTGCGACGTCTACCGGCCCGCGGCGATCGAGCAGCTGACCCAGGTCGCCCACCAGGCCGGCGCCGACGTCTACGAGCAGGGCACCGACCGTGATCCAGTCAGGATCGCCGCCTGGGCACGCGACCGTGCGATGACAGAGGGGAAGGACGTCCTGATCGTCGACACCGCTGGCCGCCTTCATGTCGACGAGCAGCTGATGAAGGAGCTCGTGAACATCCGCAAGGCGATCCGGCCAGACCACGTGCTGCTCGTGGTCGACGCGATGACCGGCCAGGACGCGGTCACGGTCGCCGAGCAGTTTGCTGCCGACGTCGACTTCGACGGCGTGATCATGAGCAAGCTCGACGGCGACGCCCGCGGCGGCGCGGCGCTGTCGGTGAAGGCGGTGACCGGCAAGCCGATCGTGTTCGCCTCTACGGGCGAGAAGCTCGACGCGCTCGAGCGCTTCCACCCCGATCGCATGGCCCAGCGGATCCTTGGCATGGGGGATGTGCTGTCGCTGATCGAGAAGGCCTCGGACAACTACGACGAGCAGCGGGCACATGAGCTCGAGCGGAAGATTCGCAAGCAGGAGTTCGACCTCGAGGACTTCCTCTCGCAACTGCGTCAGATTCGTCGGATGGGGCCGCTGCAGAACCTGCTGGGGATGATCCCAGGGCTCGGCAAGGAGCTGCGCGGAGTGAAGGTCGACGAGCGCGAGTTCGATCGCGTGCAGGCGATCATTCTCTCGATGACCCCGGCGGAGCGCCACCGGCCGGCGCTGATCAACGGCGCCCGGCGTCTGCGGATCGCGCGCGGCTCCGGCACCAACGTCCAAGCGGTGAAGGCGCTGCTGAAGCAATTCGAGCAGATGCGGAAGGTTATGAAGCAGGTTTCTCGCGGCGGCACGCCCGATTTGCGCGGCTTGATGCGCGGTAGTCGCTGATAACGCAGGTTTCGCTACCTGCGTTATCTGCGCTAGTGGCGCAGTGGGCGCTGAAAGCCGCTACCCTCACTTGGGCCTATGTCAGTGAGAATTCGTCTAACGCGCGTCGGTTCACGCAACAACCCGGTCTGGCGGGTCGTGGTAACCGACCAGCATGCAAAGCGCGACGGTCGCGTCATCGAGACCGTCGGCCAATACAACGCCCAGACCGAGCCCTCGACCATTGTCCTCAAAGAGGACCGGATCAAGGACTGGCTGGGTCGCGGGGCCCAGCCAACCGATACCGTCAAGCAGCTTCTGCACGTGCAGAAGATTGCAGCTTGAGCGAAGCCGCTCATCCCGTCGGCGATCTTCTCGAGCGACTGGCCCGCGGGCTTGTCGACGAGCCTGACCACGTGCGGGTGCAGGAGAGCCGCGAGCGGGATGGCAGCATCCTGCTCGAGCTGTCTGTCGGTGAAGACGACTACGGCAACGTCATTGGCCGCGGCGGGCGAACCGCCGCGGCGCTTCGGACCGTGGTCAAAGCCGTGGCAGCGCGCAGCGGCGAGCGAGCGTTCCTCGACATCGTCGATTCGTGAGCGTCGCCCGACGGCAGCGCCAGCGGGCGCTGCCGTGAAGGCCGGTGGGAATGCCTGATCAGGATGCCCCGCTGCTACACGCGGGGCGCGTCGGCGCGCCGCACGGGCTCAGCGGTTCGTTCCGCGTCTGCCAGCCGAACGTCGCGCTGCTGATGGCGGCGGAGACGATCGTCGTGGGCGGCGTCAATCACCGCGTCAGTGCGCGTAGCGGCCATGCGTCGCGTCTCGTCCTGCACCTCGAAGGGTGCGACGACCGTGACGCGGCGCTCGCCCTGCGCGGGCGGGATCTGCTTGTCGCCAGGGAGCTCGCGCCGCCGCTCGAACCGGATGAGTGGTGGGCCGAGGATCTGGAAGGCCTGACGGTGAAGGACGGGGAGCTGATCGTCGGGACCGTGCAACGGTTGCTGGCGTTGCCGTCGTGCGAGGTGCTGGAGGTCAAGCGCAGCGACCCAAAGGACGGCACTCGGCCGCTGCTGCTGCTCGTGCCGCTCGTCTCGGACGCGGTCCGCGACGTCGACCTCGAGGCCGGCGTGGTCGACATCGACCTCGACTTCCTCGGTGAGCGCTAGCGGCGCGCCCGCGTCGCCGCGGCCCGCGCGGGGTGCAGCGAGGCACCGACCCGATCGCCTATCGTCAGTCGCGCCCATGCAGATCGACATCTTCACGCTGTTCCCGGACTGGTTCGGCTGGTTCGAATCACAGCGTCACGTGCGCAACGCAATCGCCGCTGGCAGCGAGCTGCGCTACGTCGACTACCGGGCGACGACACCACTCAGCGGCGCCCAGGTCGATGACACGCCATTCGGCGGCGGCGCCGGCATGGTGTTGCGCGTCGACGTCGTCGACATCGCGATGCGCGCCCACTATGGCGTCGACCCGGTCGAGCTGGCGTCCCAGCGCCGGGTGATCGCGCTGACGCCGGGTGGGCGGATGCTCGACGACGCGCTTGTCGACGAGCTTGCCGCCGAGCCGGCGCTGACGCTGCTGTGCGGACGCTACGAGGGATTCGACGAGCGGATCGTCGAGCACTTCGCCTCCGATCAGATCTCGATCGGGCGCTACGTCCTGGCCGGCGGCGAGCTGGCGGCGATGGTCATCTGCGACGCCGTGCTGCGGAAGCTGCCCGGCTCGCTCGGCGACGCCGAGTCGGCGGTGGAGGAGTCATTCAGCACCGCCCTGGACGGCGCGCCGGAGTACCCGCACTACACACGGCCGGCCGACTATCGCGGTTGGTCGGTGCCGGAGATCCTCCTGTCCGGCCACCACGCTCGGATCCACGAATGGCGCCTCGCGCAGTCGCGAGCACGCGCCCGTGCGCAGGCTGCGGCCGGCGGCTGCGGCAACCGCGGTCCCGGCGGCGATAGTGCCCCCGCCTGAGCCGATTCGCTACCATAAGACGCCGCGCGCTCAGCCGCAGTCGCGCCGTCCTGTCCCATTTCCGATTTGATGCCGGTGCTGCCGGCAGTGAGAATGAATCATGAGCACCGTCATCGAAAACTTGGAGCGCGTACAGCTCCGCCGAGTTCCGCAGTTCGACGCGGGTGACCGCGTGCGGGTCCACTTTCAGGTGATCGAGGGCACGCGTCGCCGCACGCAGCTCTTCGAGGGCATCGTGATCAAGCGTCAGGGCCACGGCGCGCGTGAGACATTCACGGTCCGTAAGCAGTCGTTCGGCGTCGGCGTCGAGCGTACGTTCCCGCTGCACTCACCGAAGATCGAGCGGATCGAGGTTGCGGCCCGTGGCGACGTCCGGCGCGCGAAGCTGTACTACCTGCGCGAGCGGGTCGGCAAGCGCGCTCGCGTCCGCGAGCGTCGCGACACGGGTCCGGAGGAGCTGGTCGAGCGCGAGCTGCTCTACGCCGAGCCTCTCGTCGAGGACGCAGGCGCAGGGAGTGCCGAGGCCGCCGCGACGGCGGACGGTACACCCGCCGCCGAGGCTGAGGCGACAGGCGCCGAGGCCAACGAAGCCTGACCTGGCGTTTGTCCGGGAGCGGCAAGTCGGCTGGCCGCTCCGTCGGCGAGTTCGTCGGTATCGTTGCCGTCGCCGTTCTGCTCGTCCTGGGCATCCAGGCGTTTATCGTCAAGCCGTATAAGATCCCGTCCAGCTCGATGGAGCCGACCCTGAAGGTGGGTCAGCACATTGTCGTCGACCGCGTCGGCATGCACTTCAGCTCCCCGCATGTCGGGGAGATCATGGTGTTTCATCCGCCGGCCGACGACAGTGCCTGTGCAGATCCGAAGCAGGGTCAGGTTGACGGTGGCGGCAGCTCAGCACAGGCATGCGATGTTGCTCAGCGGACCCGCTCGTCCGCGACGTTCGTGAAGCGCGTGGTCGGGCTGCCGGGAGACCGCCTGCAGCTCGTCGGCGGTCACGTGATCCGCGACGGCAAGCGCGAGTCGGACTCGTACACGATCGCCTGCCAGGGTCAGTCGTACTGCAACTATCCGACGGCGATCGTCGTCCCCAAGGGGGACTACTACATGCTGGGCGACAACCGCTCGGACTCGGAGGACAGCCGCTTCTGGGGACCGGTGCCTCGCGCTTGGCTGATCGGTCCCGCTTTCCTGACCTACTGGCCGCCGAACAGGATCGGCACGCTCTGAGCGCGACGGAGCGCTGCTGACCGCCTGAGGGCCTTTAGGCAACGCTCGGCCGCACGCTGTACCGTCTAGCGGTCGATGGCAAAGACTGGGCAACCGAACGCGCGGCAGGGGCATCAGCACGGGCACCTGCAGAGCCTGATCGAGACGGTCATCACCGTCGTGATCGCGATTCTCGTGGCGCTCGGTATCCAGACGTTTCTCGTCAAGCCGTACCGGATCCCGTCGGGCTCGATGATCCCGACGCTGCAACTCGGCCAGCGGATCCTCGTCAACCGCTTGAGCCGCCATCCGCACGTCGGAGAGGTGGTCGTGTTCCACCCGCCGATCGGCGCGGACCCGGCGAACGCGGTCTGCGGTGATCCCGCGGAGGGCGCCGGCCACAAGCAGGCGTGTGACAAGCCCCTGCCGGCTGAGTCCAAGCAAACCTTCGTGAAGCGCGTCGTCGGCCTGCCGGGCGACCATTTGCGGATCGTCAACGGCTACGTGTACCGCAACGGCGTCAAGGAGACGGGTTCCTACATCCAGCAGTGCGACAGCTCCGGCGCCACCTACTGCGACTTCCCGACGACGATCACCGTCCCGCGGGGCGAGTACTACATGATGGGTGACAACCGCTCGATATCGGACGACAGCCGCTTCTGGGGCCCGGTGCCGCAGCAGTGGGTCATCGGCGACGCCTTCTTCACGTACTGGCCGTTCAGTCGCCTCGGCTTCATGTAGGCCGGCGGTGGTGACTAAGACCGTCAAACGGCGCGCCGGCGCCGGCGCCGGCGCAAGCCTGTTTGAGTTCGATCGATCGCTCGGCGTCCGCTTCGTCGCCGGTGCCGACGAAGCTGGTCGCGGCTGCCTGGCGGGGCCGTTGATGGTCGCCGCCGTGTTGTTCGACGAGGAGCGTCTGACGGCGCTGCAGCGCAAGGCACTGGCGGCGCTCAACGACTCGAAGCAGACCTCCGCACAGGTGCGCGCGAAGCTCTACCCGGTGATCCTGCAGGTAGCCGCTCGCGTCTGCGTCATCTCACGCAGCGCCGCGACCATCGACCGCGAGGGACTGCATCGGACAAACCTCGACGCGCTGCGCACCGCGCTCACCACCGTTGCCTGCGACGGCTGCGTCTGCCTCAGCGACGGCTTCTCGGTGGCGCCCAGCTTCCGCGCGCTCGTGAAGGGCGACGCGACCAGCGCTGCGGTGGCGGCCGCGTCGGTGATCGCCAAGGAGACCCGCGACCGCTATATGCGCCGGGCCGACCGCCTCTACCCGGGCTACGGACTGGCCGAGCATGTCGGCTACGCGACGACTGCGCACCGCGACGCGATCGCTCGTCTCGGCGTGACCCCGCTGCACCGGCTGTCGTTCCAGTCGACCGCATATCAGCAGCTGCGGCTCGTCTGACGCGAGGCATCAGAACGCCGCCTCGACGTGCTCCAGCGCCAGCAGCCGTCCGGCACGGTCGAGCGTGACGCCGATCGCGTCGAAGCGGAGCTCCTGCGCATAAGGGTGTCCAGGCCGCGCGGTCAGCCAGAGGCCCGCGATCCGGCGAACCTGAGTGCGCTTACGTGCGTGCACCGACTCGAGCGGGTTGCGCGCCCGGCTTGGCGCCAGCCGCGTCTTCACCTCGCAGAAGACGATCCGCTGCTCGCCGAAAGCAACGATGTCGAGCTCGCCGAAGCGGGTCCGGTAGTTACGCTCGAGAATCGTGAAGCCGAGCCGCACGAGGTGGTCGACGGCAAGCTGTTCGCCCGTCGCCCCGAGTCCGTGGCGCTGATCTGCCTTCATCGCGACTCCCCGGCCATGCCCTGTGCTCATCATGGGATCGAAGCTAGAGCCCCGGTTGTGCCGGAACTGTCGCAATCTGTCACGCCCTGGCAAAGCTTCTCCGGCTCCGGCCGGATTGGCACAAAGGCGGCATACCTCATGACAAAGGCTGCACACCACGTCCGCGACAGTGGAACCCATGCTGGCGCGTGTGACCACCTTCGCGATCGACGGAGTACAGCCGCGGCGTGTGCTCGCGGAGGTTGACATCCGGCCGGGTCTACCGGCGTTCACGATCGTCGGTCTCGGCGACGCCGCGGTCCGGGAGTCGCGCGAGCGCATTCGCGTGGCGATCGCGAACTGCGGCCTCGAGTTCCCGCAGCGGCGGATCACCGCCAACCTCGCGCCGGCCTCGCTGCGCAAGGCGGGCCCGGGCTTCGACGCGGCGCTGGCCCTGGCGTTGCTTGCGGCGAGCGGCCAGCTTTCGCCGGCGGCGCTCGACGGCATCGCGGTCTTCGGCGAGCTTTCGCTCGGCGGTGAGCTGCGAGACTCTCCCGGTGCGCTGGTGGTGGCGGAGGGGGCGCGACGCCACCACATGGCGCGGCTGATCGTGCCACGCGGGCGCGCCGCCGAGGCGGCGCTCGTCGACGGGCTCGAGGTCGTCGGTGTACGCAGCCTGCGCGAGGCCCTGGCGGTCCTGCGCGGCGATGCTCAGCCGGAGCCTATTCCGCCGGCTGGTGCCGGTGACGCCGCCGCCACCGACAGCCCCGACCTCGCCGACGTGCGTGGGCAGCGCGCAGCGATCGCGGCGCTGGAGATTGCGGCGGCCGGCGGGCACAACCTCCTGCTGGAGGGGCCGCCAGGGACCGGTAAGACGATGCTTGCCAGCCGCCTGCCCTCGATCCTGCCACCGATGAGCCAGGCGGAGGCGCTGGAGGTCACGCGGATCCACAGTGTCACCGGGCTGGGCAACGGTGGTCTTGTCCGGCAGCGGCCGTTCCGGGCGCCACACCACACGATCTCCGCGGTGGGCCTGGTTGGCGGCGGCAGCTCGCCGCGGCCCGGCGAAGCGAGCCTCGCTCATCGCGGCGTGTTGTTTCTCGACGAGCTCTCCGAGTTCCAACGCTCGACGCTCGACGCCCTGCGTCAGCCGCTCGAGGACGGCCAGGTGTCGATCGTCAGGGGGCAGCACGTGCTGGTTTTCCCGACTCGGGTGATGCTGGTCGCGGCGACCAACCCGTGCCCGTGCGGCTACGCGGGTGACGGTGACCGCTGCACGTGCAGCGAGGCCGACCTGCGCCGGCACCGCCGTCGCCTGAGCGGACCGCTGCTCGATCGCATCGATCTGCTCGTGAACGTCGGGCGTCCCAGCGAGCGCGAGCTGCGTGAGACGCCGCAGAGCGACTCGGCGAGCGTGCGTGATCGTGTGAGACTTGCCCGAGAGCGGCAGCGCCGACGGCTGGGGGAGGACAACGCGGACCGGAATTGCAATGCGCAGCTCGACGCGGCGTCGCTGCGCCGCTGCGTCAGACTCTCGGAGGGTGCCGAGACGACGCTCGATGACGCCTACAGGTCCGGCGTGTTGAGCGTGCGCGGCCGCTCTCGCGTCGTGCGCGTCGCCCAAACGATTGCCGACCTCGACGGTCATCGCGAGATCGCGCGGGAAGACCTGCTGCTGGCGCTGAGCTTCCGCGTGCGCTCGGGCAACGGACCGCTGGTGGGTGCCGATGGCCGCTTGTGACGAGCACCTTCGCCGCAGCTGGCTGCTGCAGCGACTATCGGGGTCGCTCGCGCGAGTCTGCCCGAAGCTGCCGGAGCTGCTCGCGCTGCCCGACGAGGCGCTGATCGCGGCAATCGGCGGCCGTGCCGCCGGCGCTTGCCTGCGCGAGCACCGGGCATGGTCGGCGCGCAGCGCCAGCGAGGCTCGCCGGCGAGCAGCTGCGGCTGGCTGCACGCCGGTGTGCCGCTGCGAGGAGGTCTACCCCGACTCGTTACGGGGAATGGACTCGTCGCCGGCGACTCTGTACGCGTCCGGTGACGCACCGACGGTGGAGCGGCGACTGGCCGCGCTCCGGGCGGACGCGGCGGTGGCGCTGGTCGGCACCCGCCAAGCGAGTGATTACGGGCTCGCGGTCGCCGCCGGGCTTGGGCGCGCGCTTGCGGCCAGCGGCCTGACGGTGATCTCGGGGATGGCCTGGGGGATCGACTCGGCGGCTCATGCGGGCGCGCTGGCAGCGGTGCCCCGGTCGCCGGCGGCGGATGTTGGGGACGCCGTCGCGAGCGGTCCGTCGCTGGCTGCGGCCGGCTCGCCGGTGCCTGTGGCCATGCTGCCCCCGACCGTAGCCGTGCTCCCGGGTGCGCCGCAACGATCCTATCCGGCACGCAACCGGGCGCTGCACCGCGGGATCGTCGCCGCAAGCCTGGCGCTGAGCGAGCTCGGGCCAGAGACCGCCGTACGGCCGTGGATGTTCGTCGCCCGCAATCGCATCATCGCGGCCTTGGCAGCGATGACGGTGGTGGTCGAGGCGCCGGCGAGCTCAGGTGCTCTGGGCACGGCGTCCTGGGCGCGGACGTTAGGCCGCACTGTCGGGGCGGTGCCGGGTCAGGTGACCTCGCCGCGTGCGGTGGGCGCGAACGCGCTGCTGCGCGACGGCGCTGTGCTGGTGCGGGACGCCGGGGATGTGCTGACCGCTCTGTGCGGACCGCTGACGTCGGCGGCTGGCGGCGTCAGTGAGGAGGGCGGGGCGGCTGTTGCCGGTGGGACAGCTGGTGCCGGTGGGGTCTGGGCCGGCAGCGCTGGCGCGAGGGTGGCGGGACGGAGACCGCCCAACGAAGCGCAGGCCGCGATCCTCGATGCCGTGGCCACCGGTGCGAGCACCGTCGACGCGCTTGCGCTGCCGGGAATGGGCGAGACGCAGATGCTGACCGAGATCGCGGCACTGGAGCTGGCCGGTTGGCTGCGGCGCGGAGCGGGCGGGAGGCTGACGGTGATCCCATAGCGCCGGTGAGCAACGGACGAACCGAGGAAGGGTGCGGTAGAGATCGAACGGTGTGCTGAGAACGCCAAGATCTTTGACATAATCAGGTTGTGCGATTCCTGCGAATGCAGCCTGGCAGCGGTGAGGTACTGGTCGCAGAGGGCGACGTGAACGTCGTGGAGGATGAGGAGCGGCTGGTAGCGGAGTTCCGGCGTCAACTCGACGCGGGGCTGTGGGCAGCCGTGCCCACCGGCGACAGTCTTGTGCGGCGGCAGGCGCAGATGGTGCGGTCCTTCGACGAGGTGCCGAAGGACGCGGAACGAGTGATCTTCTTCCCGCGTGCGGCCGGCGGCTGAGCGGCGGTTGACGTGGAAATCGGATTGGGTATAACGGCGCTCGTGGCGCTGGCGCTTGCCGTTGATGCGCTGGCCCATGGGCTGGTCGCGCGGTTCCGGCGTTGGCTGGCGCGGCCGAGGTTTGAGGCCGATCTGGCCGCGATCGACCCCGGGCGCGAGCGGCGCGCCGAGCGACGGGCGCGCGAGCTCCTGCGCTCGTGCGTCAGCGAGGATGACTGGCAGATCTACCGTCGGCTCGGATTTCTGCGCGTCTGGAGCCACAGCACGCACAGGCATCATGACGGGCCGGCTGTCGCGTACCTGATCTACCCGCACCGCCCGATCGTGTCGTACGTCGCACAGACCGGTCGGCTGCTGTATGAGTACTGCGTCACGTTCCCGGCCGCCGAGAGCAATGGCAGCAAGGTGCTGCCGGACTCCGACGACGTGCTCGCCAAGTGGATGGCGCTGAACGCCGACGAGCAGCGTGTGCTGCGTCACGCGAACATGAGCCTGCCCGGTAAGGCGCTCGATCCCGGCGCCGTGGCGCGCAACATCTGGCAGCTCGGGCGTTTCGAGCGTGAGCGGATGCGCGAGGCCGCATCCGAGCTCGTGGACCCGCAGCGAAGCAGCGCAGCCTCCGGCTACCGCCGCGCCTAACGCCCGGCCACCGCGTCAAGCGGGCGGGGATTGCGATGCCGTTGCATGGTTCGATGTGATGAACGGCCGGTTGCAGGGTATTCGTGTTCCGTGATGAAGGAACTGATGCAGGGTAGGCGTGGCCGCGAAGAGTTACGAATCGGCAATGTTGCGGTCGCTACCCTGACCTGAGGCGGCCTGACCAAGTCGGTTGCAATGCTGCGCCGACCACTTCAGGCCAAGCTACGGCATTGCACCATGAGCATTCCGACGCTTGACATAGAGCCGCGAACGGCGCGTAGACGACGGGTACCGGTATGGGTGTACGTCGTGCCTGCCGCAGTCGTGCTGGTGATCGTGGTCGGGCTGTCCGTGATCCTCGTCATTGCCGGCAGCGCTCAGGCCGGTGTCCACAGCTCGAGTAAGTCGCTGGCCGCGATATCACTGCCGTTCGGGTCTGGCCGGATCTACCACGTCAGCGTCTCCGCCGGCGCCGATCAGCGTGTCGTACCGGTGCGCGTGAAGGACAACCAGATCTGGCCGGAGGTCAAGCTCGCGCCCGGCGAGAAGGTCACCGTGATCGTGACGCTTCGCCGGCCCGGTTGGGTTTCATGGATTTCGAGTAAGACGGACCAAGTGCGGCTCACCGGGAGGACCCCTGACACGAAGGTCCGCTCGACCTTCATTACGAAGCACAAGCAGGAGCCGCTGGTGGTCAGGTTCGCCTCACCGGTCACCTACGCGGCCTACCAGACTGCCGACGGGCACGTCAGCGCCCGCAGCTTCCGGACGCCGCAGACGCGCCTCACGGTCGATGAGTCGGCGGCCGCCGGGACGACACGCGTGTGGTCGAGTGCCCGCAGCTGGGAGAAGCCGGCCAGCGCGAGCGTCTCGTGGTTCCCGGCCGGCGTGAAGTCGGTTGCGATCCTCAGCCCGGCGGCGGGTACGACCGTCGGCTCGACCGCGCCAATCACCCTGACCCTCTCGAAGCCAGTGAGCCAGGTATTCGGGTCGCGCCTGCCGGCGGTCTCGCCGAGTGGCTCGGGGAATTGGGAGACCGTCAATTCGCACACGATCCGCTTCGTGCCAACGGGCTACGGTTACGGGCTCGGGGCGAAGGTCACGGTCGGCCTGCCCGACGACGTCGAGATCTCGGGCGGCGCCAAGGCCGCGTCCTGGACGGTCCCGGCGGGCAGCACGCTGCGTCTGCAGCAGCTGTTGGCCGAGCTTGGCTACCTGCCGGTGAGCTTCACCGAGTCGACCCCGGTTGCGGACACGGCCGGCGCCCAGGAGCAGGCAGCCACGAATCCGCCCGCAGGTAACTTCGCATGGCGCTATTCCGCCACGCCCTCCGCGCTCAAGCAGCTCTGGCAGCCCAGCCAGTGGACGGAGCTCACGAAGGGTGCCGTGATGTCCTTCGAGCAGAACAACGGCCTCGCGGTTGACGGCGAAGCGGGTCCGGCGGTGTGGAAAGCGCTGATGAAGGCCGAGATCGCGGGCCAGAAGTCGAGCTTCGGCTACACCTTCGTGCACGTCAGCGAGACCGATCCCGAACAGGTCCTCGTCTGGCATAACGGCAACAACGTCGCCAGCGGGCTCGTGAACACCGGCGTCAGCGCTGCCAGCACGGCGACGGGCGTCTACGCGGTGTTCGAGCACATCCCCCTGCAGACGATGAGCGGCACCAACCCCGACGGCAGCACGTACCATGATCCCGGCATCCGGTGGATCAGCTACTTCAACGGCGGTGACGCGCTGCACGGCTTCGTCCGTGCCTCCTACGGCTTCCCACAGAGCGACGGCTGCGTCGAGATGCCGTACGCACTCGCTCACACGGTGTGGGGCTATACACCGATCGGCACGATCGTCGACGTCGTCGCATAACGTTCGGTGCAGGCGGCCCGCGCGCAGTAGGTAACGGACTCACGACGTCGAACTTCCCTTTCGTGAGGAGCTTGCGTTCAGTGGGAAGGCGCAGTTGACAGCGGCGGTAGCCAGCAAGCTGCCCGCGGACCGCGACGGCGTGCTCGAGGACGCGTGGGAGGAGGCGCTGACGGCACTACGTGCCGACCTCGAGCGGCGCGCGGTGGCGCCGAAGACGCTACGCGCCTACATCGGCGATGCCCGGCAGTTCGCGAGTTGGTGCTGCGAGCGCCAGATGCAGCCCGCCGATGTGGAGCTGCTGGCACTGCGCCGCTACAGCGCCCAGCTCACGGCTGCGGGACGGGCGCCGAGCACGCTTGCGCGGAAGATCGCGTCGCTGCGGGCGCTGTTCGAGGTCGAGCGCCGGCGCGGACGGCGACCGCAGAACCCGGCGACGCTGCTCACCGCGCCGAAGCAGCCGAAGTTGCTGCCACGGGTGGCCAGCGCCACAGAGCTGGCCACGCTGCTGGATTCGATTCCGGCGCGGACGCCGCTGACGCTGCGCGACCGGGCGATCTTCGAGCTCGCCTACGCCTCGGGACTGCGGGCGCAGGAGCTGGTGGACCTACGCACCGCCGATATCGACTTCGACTCGGAGGCAGTCCGGATCCTCGGTAAGGGCTCGAAGATCCGCGTGGTGCCGGTCGGTGAGCAGGCGCTGGCAGCAATCGGCGCCTACCTCGAGCACGGCCGGCCAGCGCTGGCCCAGCCGGGGGGCAGCGCCCGTGAGACGCTGTTCCTGTCGAAGTCCGGGCGAGTCTTGTCGACCTCGGACGTCCGTCGCCGCCTGCGGCAGTGGACGCTGGCGCTGCGGCAGCAGCTGCCGAAGCTGACGGGTCTGCATCCGCATGCGCTGCGGCATTCGTTTGCAACGCACCTGCTCGAAGGCGGCGCCGACCTGCGAGTGATCCAGGAGCTGCTCGGTCACGCGTCGATCTCGACGACCCAGGTTTACACGAGGGTGGACTCCGCGAGACTGAAATCCGCTTACGCTAAGTCACATCCACGTGCGTAAGTGCGGCGGACCGAGACAACTTTGGACGGCACCGTCAAATCGATCGAGCTGAAGGAGCTGTGGCGCCGCTACAAGTCGGTGGGCGACCAGCACGCCCGCGAGCGGTTGGTCCTTGCGTACTCGCCGCTTGTGAAGTACGTCGTCGGGCGAATGCGCGCGAACTTGCCAGGTCATGTCGACGAGGCTGAGCTCATCTCCTTCGGCCTCGGCGGCCTGGTCGGCGCGATCTCGCGCTTCGATCCCGGCCGGGAGATCAAGTTCGAGACCTACGCGATAACCCGCATCCGCGGCGCGATCGTCGATGAGCTCCGGACGATGGACTGGGTGCCGCGCTCGGTACGCGCCCGCGCCCGCGAGATCGAGCGCGCCAACCGCAAGCTAGAGGCCCAGCTGCAACGGGTGCCAACCGACGAGGAGATGGCCGAGGAGCTGCAGCTCAGCGTCGAGGGGTTCCAGGACCGGCTGCTGCAGATCTACAACTCGAACCTGGTCGCCCTCGACGAGATGTGGTACGCGGGCGACGGCAACGGCGACCAGGTGTCGCTGCTCGAGACCTTGCCGGATGACCACGCCGCCGATCCCGAGACGGTGATCGACCGGAACGAGCTGCGCGACCGCATCGCCGACGCGATTGCGGCCCTGCCCGAACGGGAGAAGCTCGTGATCGCCCTGTACTACTACGAGAACCTGACGCTGCGCGAGATCGGCGAGGTCCTCGGCGTCACCGAGTCACGCGTCTCGCAGCTGCACACGAAGGCGGTGCTGCGGCTGCGCTCGCGACTCGAGGACGTGAACGTCCACTGAAGGCCTGAGATTCATGCGCCTGGCCAGCGGGCCAGGCGCGGCATGGACGGCTGCACTGGCGGCTTCATTGCAATTCGTTCACATGCTCAGGCGTTAGCGATATCGTCAGCCTGCGGGCGATGGTCCGCCTCCCACCGGGAGGTCTCCCAGCGGGAGTGATCTGCATGAGAGGAGAGACATGCACAAGGCCGCTGATCGCATCCGCAACGTTGCGCTGATCGGCCACCGTGGCAGCGGTAAGACCTCCCTGAACGAGGCTCTGCTCTACCACGCCGGCCAGATCAGCCGGATGGGCACCGTGCTGGATGGCACGACGGTGTCGGACGCCGACCCGGACGAGAAGAGTCGCAAGCTCTCGATCTCGACCTCGCTGGCATCGCTGCAATGGCATGAACGCCGAGTGAACCTGCTGGACACTCCCGGCGAGCCGAGCTTCGTCGCTGACACGCTGGCGGCGCTGCGCGTGTGCGAGTCGGCGATCTTCGTGGTGAGCGCCGTGACCGGAGTCGAGCCGCAGATCGTGCGGCTCTGGCAGCGCGCGTCCGACTTCGGACTTGCGCGGCTCGTCTTCGTGAACATGCTCGATCGCGAGCGTGCCGACTTCTACACGGTGCTTGACGCGCTGAAGGCCGCGTTCGGACCGCACGTGGTTGCGACCGAGATCCCGATGGGCGGCGAGAGTGCGGTCCAGGGCGTGATCGACCTCGTCGACATGCGCGCTCTGCGCTTCGCAGGCTCGAGCCGCGAGAACTGCACCGAGATCGATATCCCGGAGGAGTTCCGCGAGCAGGCCGAGACCTACCACGAGAAGCTGATGGACGAGGTTGCCGAGAACTCCGACGCGCTGATGGAGCGCTATCTCGACGGCGACGATATCGCCCACGAGGAGGTCGTTGCGGCGCTCAAGCAGGGCACCAACGATGGCTCGCTGGTGCCGGTCACGTGTGGCATCGCGATCCGGAACATGGGCACCGAGCGGCTACTCGACGCGATCGTCGACGACCTGCCGTCGCCGGTGCTGCACGGCGGCTTGAAGGTCGGGGAGCGCGAGCTCAGCGTCGATGACTCGGGTCAGACGGTGGCCTACGTCTTCAAGACGCGCGCCGACGCCTTCGCGGGCCGCGTGAACCTCTTCCGCGTCTACAGCGGCGTCGTCAGGCACGACTCGCAGCTGATCAACACGCGCGTCCACGTGAAGGAGCGGATCGGCCAGCTGATCAGCTTCGGCGGCAGTGGCCAGGATCACGTCGAGGAGCTCGGGGCCGGCGACATCGGCGCCGTGGCCAAGCTCAAGGAAACCCGCTCGGGCGACTGGCTCTCCACGGTCGACGAGCCGATCGAGATGGCGGGGCCACGGCTGCCGCTGCCGGTGATGGCGTTCGCGCTCGAGGTCGCCAGCGGCGACGAGGAGAAGATCTTCACTGCGCTACGTCGGCTGCAGGAGGAGGACCCGACCATCGACCTGCACCGCGACCCTCAGACCGGTGAGCAGATCATCGCCGGCCTCTCCCAGCTCCACGTCGAAGTCCTGGTCGACCGTCTGCGCTCGCGCTTCGGGCTTGACGTGACGCTACAGCCGCCGCGCGTGCCGTACCGGGAGACGATCAGGGGCACGGCGAAGGCCCACGGACGCCATAAGAAGCAGACCGGCGGCCATGGTCAGTTCGCGGACTGCCGGATCGAGATCGAGCCGCTGGCGGCCGGTGCCGGCTTCCAGTTCGTGGATTCGATTAAGGGCGGCGTGATCCCGTCCGGCTTCATCCCGGCGGTCGAGAAAGGCGTGCGCGACGCGATGCGGACCGGCGCGGTCGCCGGCTATCCCGTCAGCGATGTGAAGGTCACGGTCTTCGATGGCGCCTTCCACCCGGTCGACTCCTCGGAGATGGCGTTCAAGCTGGCGTCGAGCGCGGCGATGCGCGACGCCCTCGCGGACGCGCAGCCGGTGCTGCTGGAACCGGTGATGATGGTGACGATTACGGTTCCGGAGGAGACGGTCGGCGACGTCATCGGCGACCTGAACTCGCGGCGCGGTCACCCGCACGGCATGGAGCCGGCGGCGGGCGGCATGACGGCGGTGAAGGCCGAGGTGCCGATGGCGGAGATGCTCGGCTACGCACCCGATCTACGGGCGATCACCGCAGGCCAGGGCGAGTACACGATGGAGCTGCTCCGCTACGACCCGGTGCCCTCGCATCTGATCGCCGAGATCGCCGCACGCAGCCGGGCCGAGCCGGTCAAGGCGTAGGAGGGATACGCGCTCAAGGCAGAGGGAGAGTGCGCGCTTCAGCTACGCTTGGCTCCGCCTAAGAATGACGACCAAGCACATCAGCACCAGCCACGAGCAGGAAGTCTGCGAGATCTGCGGACGAACGCTGCTGCGCGGGGAACACGCGGAGATGTTCCTCGACGGCGGCCGCCGTCACGCGGTCTGCGAGCTCTGCAAGCCCTACGCGCTCCAGGAAGGCTGGATGCGCGAGGGGTCGGTCCCGGCCGGCGAGCCGGAGGACGTCGCGGCGCCACGCCGACGTTCGCTGTTCGGTCGCCGGGGGCGGCGCCGGCCGGAGCCGGATACCGACCCCTACGGCGCCGACCCCGGCGAGCTGAGCCTTGACGACGAGCTCGCCTACGAGCAGCCGCCGCGGCGTCGGCCCCGCGCCCGCGAGCCCCTGGCGGACGAACGCGGGGACTCGCGTGCGAGGACCGAACAGGTGCTCGACCAGGGTCTCGGCTTCGACGAGTACGTGCCGGCTCCGAGCGAGCCGGCCGCCACGCGGCGACCGGAGCCGTCGCGGGAGCAGCTGCCGCGGGAGCAGCTCGATCCCGACCGTGAGCGGCGGCCGCGCCGGCGCGGCTCACGCGGAGCGCACAACGTCCACGCCGTGCCGATCGATGCCGAGCAGAAGATCGATGCGGCGCTGGAGGTCTTCAACGCAAGTCGCCATCCGCGCACGATCGCGGGCGTCGCACGCTCGCTCGGCGCCCCTGGCGTCCAGGTGGAGCCCGACCCGCAGACCGCCACGTTGGTCTGGATCGTGGCCGCGTGGGAGCTGTGCTGGTATCGCTATGAGGTCGACCTCTCGATCGAGCCCGGGCGCGTGCGGCTCGACTCGCAGGGCGACGAGCTGGCTGAGCTCGGCGCGCAGACGTTGCGCCCCAACGCGGTTGCCGACGCGAACGGGCGGCTGCGCCGGTGAGCGCGGAAGGTGAAGGCGGTACGGGCCGCTCCCGCGGGAGCGGCCCTGGCAGCAGCGGGAGCTCCGTGCACCGGGCGTTGACGCTGCACATCGATGGCGGCGCGCGCGGGAACCCGGGGCCGGCTGCGATCGGTGTCGTCGTGGACGACGCCGACGGCGAGGTCGTCACCCGGATCGCCGAGGCGATCGGCGTCTGCACGAACAACGTCGCCGAGTACACCGCGCTGCTGCGGGGCTTGAGCTGCGCGAAGGAGCTCGGCGCCAGCGAGGTGCACGTGATCAACGACTCGGAGCTGATCGCGAAGCAGGTCAACGGCATCTACCGGGTCAAGCACCCGGCGATGGTGCCGCTGCACGCGGAGGCGCGCAAAGCGCTGGCCGGCTTCGAACGCTGGAGCATCGAGTCCGTTCGGCGCGCCCACAACGCGGGCGCCGACGCGCTCGTCAACCAGGCGCTGGACGCGGCCGCGGGCGCGCGGTAGAGCGAGCCGCCGGCGCTTGCTGGCGCGCTCCGCCCGGTTGCAGACTGCAAGGGTGCAGTTGCGAAGGCTTGCCCGAGCCGGCGGCGATTATGGGCGCGCCCGCTGGCGCGCCCTCGCGTGCGCAGTAGTCTTCGTGGTGTGAACGAGACGCTCGATGAGTTGCGCTCGCGTCTGCATGAGCTGACGCTGAGACTGAGGTCGGGTGACGCCTCCGCAGAGGAGGTGCTCGCCGTGATCGAGGAGTGTGCGGGCCTCGCCGGCGAAGCCGCAGGCGGCGTTCAGGATCGCGTGCGTGCCGCGGCCATGCCCCTGCCGGGGATGCCGGGGCAGCTGCCGCTCGCGGAAGCGTGAGTGTCGCCGCGATGGCTACCGCCGCAAAGCGTGGTCGTGCTCCTGCCTACCCGGAGCAGCTGCGCGCGACGGTCGACCGTTATCTGCAGGAGCTGAGCTTCCCGGACGCGGAGCCGACCGCGGGACTGGTTGAGGCGATGCGCTACTCGCTGCTGGCCGGCGGCAAGCGCGTGCGACCGGTGCTGGCGCTCGCCACGGCCGCGGCGATCGGTCGCGAGCCGGAGTCCGTGCTGCCGCTGGCGGCGGCGCTCGAGATGATCCACACCTACTCGCTGATCCACGACGATCTGCCGGCGATGGACAACGACGAGATGCGGCGCGGGCAGCCGACCTGTCACGTCGCCTTCGGTGAGGACGTCGCGATTCTGGCGGGCGACAGCCTTTACGCCGAGGCCTTTAAGCACCTGCTCACGCACCAGCAGGGGGAGGCTGCCAACGTCCTTGCGGCCGCCCGCGAGCTGGCGGCCGCGACCGGCGTCGACGGGATGGTCGGCGGCCAGTACATGGACGTCGCCGGCACGGCCCTGGACGGTGTCGCCGGGCTGCGTCACCTGCATGCGCTGAAGACCGGCCGGCTCATCGGCGCGAGCGTGAATTGCGTGCTGCTGATCGACGGTGGTCAGGAACCTGCGAGAATGAAGCAGCTCGAGGACTTCGCAGCGGAGCTCGGGGTGCTGTTCCAGATCGTCGACGACATCCTCGACGTGACCGGGGCACAGGAGCAGCTCGGCAAGGAGCTGGGCAACGACGAACGCCTCGGAAAGCGTACGTACGTGACTGAGTTCGGTCTGACAGAAGCAAGGGCACTGGCCCGCGAGACGCATCAGCGTGCAGTTGCGGCGCTGGGGCGGGCACTGCCCGCTCCCGGCTCCGAGCTACGCGAGATCGCCGACTTCATCGCCGAGCGCAGCTGTTGAGCGCGACCAAGGGTATGTGAACCGATGGCGGAGCTGCTTGGATCAATCAACGGACCGGAAGACCTCCACGGCCTCAGCGAGCCGGAGCTGCAGCAGCTCGCGCAGGAGGTCCGTGGGTACATCATCGATACGGTCGGCACCGTCGGTGGTCACTTCGCCGCGAACCTCGGCACGTGCGAGATCGCCGTGGCGCTGCACTCGCTGCTGGACTCGCCGCGCGACAAGGTGATCTGGGACGTCGGCCACCAGGCCTACCCGCATAAGGTCCTCACCGGTCGCCGGGACCAGCTCGGCACGATCCGGCAATACGGAGGACTCGCGCCGTTTCTCTCGATCTTCGAGTCCGAGCACGACATCATGGGCGCCGGCCATGCCTCGACGGCGATCAGCTACGCGGTCGGGCTCAAAGAGGCGATGCGCCGTGGCCACGGCGAGGACGGGCATGTCGTCGCCGTCGTCGGCGACGGTGCGATGACGGGCGGCCTCGCGTTCGAGGCAGTCTGCAACGCCGGTGGTGCCGGCACGCCGATCGTCGTGGTGCTCAATGACAACGGCATGTCGATCGCACCGAACGTCGGCGCCTTCAGCCACTATATGAACCGGGTGCGGCTGAACCCCAGGCTGTGGCATGCGCGCGGAGAGCTCGAGACGTCGCTGACGCGACTACCGAAGCTCGGCCACACGTTCGAGCGCCTCGGCCCGACCGTCAAGGAGTCGCTGAAGGCGTTTTGGGCCCCGGGGCTTTGGTGGGAGGAGCTCGACTGGGCCTACATGGGCGTGATCGACGGTCACGACGTGCATCAAGTGCGGCGTGCGGTTCGCGAAGCCCTGCTCGCCGAGCGCCCGGTGGTGGTGCATTGCGCGACGGTGAAGGGGAAGGGCTTCGCACCGGCCGAGAACGGCGGTCCCGAGGGCATGGAGCGCTGGCACGCCGCGAAGCCCGGCTCGATCGTGAACCGCGAGCCCGTGGTACCGCTGCCGCGCCCGTTCCGCCGTAACATCGCGGTTTCGGCTCCCGAGCCCGCGCCGATCCCCTCCTACACGCAGGTGTTTGGCGAGGCGCTGGTCGCCGAGGCGAAGGACGACGACCGCGTGCTCGGCATCACCGCGGCGATGAACTCCGGCACCGGGCTGAACCTGCTGCAGCACGCGCTGCCGGACCGCTACTTCGACGTCGGCATCGCCGAGCAGCACGCGGTCGCGCTTGCCGCCGGGCTGGCGCTCCAGGGCTGCAAGCCCGTGGTTGCCGTCTACTCCACGTTTTTGCAGCGCGCCTTCGACCAGATCGTGCACGACATCTGCCTGCAGCGGCTGCACGTGACCTTCGCGATGGACCGCGCCGGTCTGGTCGGCGAGGACGGGCCGACGCATCACGGCGTCTTCGACATCGTCTACCTGCGCGGGCTGCCGAACATCGTGCTGATGGCGCCGCGGGACGAGGCGATGCTGGTGAACATGCTGCACACCGCGCTCGAGTATCAGGACGGACCGGTGGCGATCCGCTACCCGCGTGGCGCGGCGGTCGGCACGCGGCTGCCGCACACGCCGCAGTCGATCGCGCTCGGGACCGGCGAGATCCTGAAAGCGGCCGGTGCTGGTCGCGGCCCGCTTGCGGGCGGGCCGCGGGTGGCGTTGCTCGGCTACGGAACCGGCGTCGGTGTCGCGCTTGCGGCGGCGCCGCTGCTCGAGGAGCAGGGCCTGTCGGTGACGGTCGCGGACGCACGCTTCGCAAAGCCGATCGATGCGGGTCTGACGGCGCAGCTTGCCGCCGAGCACGATCTCCTGGTCACGCTCGAGGAGGGTGTGCTCGCCGGCGGCTTCGGCTCGGCGGTCTGGGAGACGCTCTCCGACGCCGGCCTGCAGTCGCGGATCATGCGCGTCGGGGTTCCCGACCGGTTCATCGCCCACGGCGCACCGGAGCTGCTGCACGCCGAGATCGGCTTCACGCCTGAGCGCGTGGCAGCGCGCGTGCTCACGGCCGTCGGGCGCCCATCAAACGTCAGCCGCCAGCGCTGAGGGCCGGGTCGGGATCGGAATGGCTCGCATACGCCTCGATCTCCTGCTGACGCAGCGAGGTCTATTCGAGTCGCGCTCCCGCGCGGCCGCGTCGGTGCTGGCAGGGGAAGTGCTGCTCGGCACGGGTCGCGCCCGCGCCGCAAAGCCCTCCCAGCTGGTCGACGAGGAGCTCGAAGTCGAGGTTCGCGGCGGTTTGCCCTACGTCTCGCGCGGCGGCATCAAGCTGGCCAACGCGCTCGACCACTTCGACTTCGACGTGGGCGGCGCGGAAGCGCTCGACGTTGGCGCCTCAACCGGCGGCTTCACCGACTGCCTGTTGCAGCGCGGGGCCGCGCACGTGATCGCGCTCGACGTCGCCTACGGCGAGCTTGCGTGGAAGATCCGCGAGGACCCACGAGTCACGGTGATGGAGCGCTGCAACGCTCGGGCGCTGAGCCCAGACCTCTTGCCGTACGCTCCGGAGCTGATCGTGCTTGACCTGTCGTTCATTTCGCTGCGGAAGGTGCTGCCGGCGGTCATCGCCTGTGCCGCCGGTCGTTTCGACGTCTTCGCGATGATCAAGCCCCAGTTCGAGGTCGGCCGGACAAAGGTCGGCCGTGGCGGCGTGGTCCGCGACCCGGCGCTGCGGCGTGACGCACTCGCGGCGGTCGGCGAGGCGGCGCCGCTGTTCGGGGCCGCCGTCGCCGGCTACGCGAGCTCAGGTCTGCCCGGGCCGAAGGGTAATCGTGAGACGTTTGTCCATCTGACAGAGCCGGGCCGCGAAGGGTCGTTGCTGGACCTGGAGGCCGCAGTACGGGAGGTGGAGCCATGAGCATGGTCGCCGCAGTTGTCACGCACCGTCATCGGCCGCAGGACACGCAGCAGGCGCTGGAGCTCGTGCTGGAGTCGGCGCGTCGCCGTGGCGCGGTGCTGCGCTTCAGCAGCGAGGAGGCAGCGAAGCACGGCATCGAGCCGGGCGAGGGTATCGAGGTCGGGCCGCTGAGCGAACGCAAGGCCGACATCTGCTTCGCCCTCGGCGGGGACGGTACGATCCTCAGCGCGCTGCGGAGCTTCGCGCAGACGGACACGCCGGTGTTCGCCATTAACTACGGTGTGATCGGCTTCCTTGCCACGGTCGAGCGGGAGCAGGTCGCCAGTGCCATCGAGATGGCGTTCGACGGTGACTTCGAAGTGCTGCACCTGCCCGGCATCGCCGTCACCAGCGGCGGGGTAACCGGCCTCGCGATCAACGACGTCTCGATCCAGCGCGAGCCCAGGGCGCAGGTCGCCCACCTCGCCTACTCGGTCGGCGACGACGAGGTGGGGCACGTCCGCTGCGACGGCCTCGTGATCTCCACGCCGGCCGGCTCCACCGGCTACAACCTCGCGAATGGTGGCCCGGTCATGGCCTGGGGCGTGGAAGGGTATGCGGTCTCGTTCATCGCGCCGCACTCGCTCACCGCCCGGGCGCTGGTGGTGGCGCCGGACGATCCGCTGTCGGTCCACAACGTCTCCCCGAAGGACGAGGTCGAGGTCGCGATCGACGGGCGGCCGATCACGACGCTCGCTCCGGGCGCGCACCTGCAGGCGCGGTTCGTGCGCGACTGCAGCCACCTCGCGCAGATCGACGGCGCGAACTTCTACGGCCGCCTGCGCGAGAAGTTCGGCCGCCTCGCCAGCCTGCTGTGAGCAAGCGGCCGGCGCGGGATGCCCCGACGTCCGGCGTCAGCGCGACGAGCCGGCCGGCGCCGGGCCCGTCGACGCGGGGTCCGTCGGCGCCGAGCTTGTCGGTGCGGGGTCCGTCGGCGCCGGGTGCTACTAAAAGTCACGTGCTGGCCGAGCTCCGGATCGAGAACCTGCTGCTGCTCAAGCGGGCCGAGCTGCGGCTCGGCCCAGGGCTCAACTCGCTGACCGGCGAGACCGGCGCCGGTAAGACGCTACTTGCCCAGGCGCTCGACCTCCTGCTCGGCGGCCGTGCAGGCGCCGGGATCGTGCGTGCAGGTGCGAGCGAGGCATACGTGGAAGGCGTCTTCGACCTGCCGAGCGAGCTGGCGGGCGGTGCCGACGAGCGGATTCCCGCGGACGCCGAGGAACTGGTGCTGGCGCGACGCGTCTGGCCTGACGGGCGCACCCGCGCTTACGTCGGCGGGCGCTCGGCAACCGTTGCCGATCTGCGCGAGCTGGGCACACGGCTGATCTCCTTCTACGGCCAGCACGAGCACCGCAAGCTGATGTTGGCGAGCGCGCAGCTCGACTCGCTCGACCGCTTCTGCGGCCCTGAGCAGAGCCGTCGCGTTGCCGACATGGCTGCCGCCTACCGCGAGACACAGTCGCTCGAGCAGGAGCTGGCGGGGCTGGCGGACCAGCTCGGTGCACGCGAGCGCGAGCTCGACCTCTTGAGCTTCGAGCTGGGCGAGATCGAGACGGTTGCCCCGACCGAGACGGAAGAGCGGGAGCTGGCCTCCGAGCGCGATCGCCTGCGCCACTTGGAGAGCCTGCAGCAGCTGGCGAGCGCCGCCGCGGCGGCGCTCGTGCCCGAGGACGGCGAGGGTGCGGCCGCCCTTGTGGCCGGGGCGGCGACAGATCTGGAGACCGGCGCCGAGGTCGATCCGGCGCTGGCGCCGCTGGCGACCCGCCTGCAATCACTGCGCCTGGAGGCCGAGGACATCGCCAGCGAGCTGCGGACGTATCTCGCGGGTCTGGAGTCCTCGCCGGGACGCCTCGACGAGATCGAGGAGCGTCTGACGGCGATCTCGCGACTGACACGTAAGTACGGCGGCACGGTCGCGGCGGTCCTCGCCCACGCGGAGGAATGCCGCGAGCGCCGCGAAACGCTCCAGCACGCCGAGCTGACGATGGGCGATCTGCAGGTGCGTCTGGACGCGGCGCGCGCGCACCGTGACGAGCTGGCCGAGGCCCTGCACCAGGCCCGCGCGGCGGCGGCGCCGCAGCTGGCGGAGGCGGTGCGCGCGCGCCTCGCCGAGCTGGCGATGCCCGAAGCCCGCTTCGAGGTCCACGTCGATCCGCGCGATAGCGGCTGCGGGCCGCGCGGCGCCGACACGGTCGAGTTCCGTCTGGCCGCGAACCCTGGCCTGCCGATCGGGCCGTTGCGCGATGTCGCCTCGGGTGGCGAGCTCTCGCGTGTGATGCTGGCGCTGCTCGGCGTCGCGCACGGCGGAACAGGCGTACATGGACGTGAGGGAGCGCGGGGGCGCGGGGGAACGCAGGAACGCGACGGCGCGCAGGCCGACGACTCGCTGCTGGTCTTCGACGAGATCGACGCCGGCATCGGTGGTCGGACGGCGCGCGCAGTTGGCCAGCAGCTGCGCGACCTCGCCGCCGGCCGCCAGATCCTCTGCATCACGCACTTGCCGCAGGTCGCGGCGATGGCCGCCAGGCACTTCACGATCGCGAAGGACAGCACACAGACGCCGGCGTTGACCACGGTGGTCCAGCTCGACGGGGAGGGCGTCGTCGGCGAGCTCGTGCGGATGCTTGGCGCCGACGGCGACGACCGCGCCGCCCGTGACCACGCCCGGGAGCTGCTGAAGTCTCGTTGAGCGCGCCCGTTGAGCGGTGCGGCTGCCGGGCCCGATCTCGGGCATTGCATTGTCCCCGGTCCACGGTCCCGGTCCACGCGAGGCTCAGGCGCGTTCTTTGTCGAATGACTTACACCTGGGCTAAGGGAACTTGCAATAAACGGTGGTTTCATCCGGTGATCGCAACATCGGAGCTTGCAGGGTTAGCGATGCCGGTGTTGCGGACGGACGAGGACCCGGGTTGCATAACCGGGTAGCGAGACGGGGAGCTCGGACCACGGTGGGGAATGATCGGGGGGAAGGGCGTCCCGATGAGCGAGGAGGAGGCGGCCCCGGCTTCCGCCGTGGACCCCGCTAAATTGAATAGGGCGCCGCTGACTCCGGCTGGTGCCCACGAAGGTCGTACGGGTACCAGTGCAAATCGGAACGAAGGATCGATTTATGAGTCAGGCTGAGACGCGGTTCATCTTCATCACCGGCGGGGTGGTCTCCTCGCTCGGTAAGGGCATTGCCGCAGCCTCGATCGGACGGCTCCTGCGTTCACGGGGCTTTACCGTCCAGATCCAGAAGTTCGACCCCTACATCAACGTCGACCCGGGCACGATGTCGCCCTACCAGCACGGCGAGGTGTTCGTGACCGAGGACGGCGCCGAAACCGACCTCGATCTCGGCCACTACGAGCGTTTCACGGACGCCAACTCGAGCCGCGCCTCGAACGTCACCGCCGGCGCCGTCTACAACACCGTCATTCGCCGCGAGCGCCGTGGCGACTACCTCGGCGGCACCGTGCAGGTCGTGCCGCACATCACCGACGAGATCAAGCAGCGCGTGCACCTGTTGGCGGACTCCTCGGACGTGGACTTCGTGATCACCGAGATTGGCGGCACGATTGGCGACATCGAGTCGCTGCCGTTCCTCGAGGCGATCCGCCAGTTCCCCTTCGACGTCGGCCGCCGCCGCTGCATGTTCATCCACGTGACGCTCGTGCCGTTCATCCGCCACGCCGGCGAGCTCAAAACCAAGCCCACCCAGCACTCCGTGAATGAGCTGCGCCGCATCGGCATCAACGCCGACATGGTGCTGTGCCGCTCCGAGTCGGTCCTCTCGAGCGACATCCGCAAGAAGATCGCGCTGTTCGCTGGCCTGCCGCCGAAGGCGATCATCTCCGCCTACGACGTTCCCGACATCTACAGCTGCCCCGTCACGTTCCACGAGCAGGGCGTTGACGACTACATCCTGAAGGAGCACTTCGGGATCGACGACGCCCCGGAACCCGACCTGGAGGGCTGGAAGGCGGTCATCGAGCGCGCCGCGGGGCTGACGGACGAGATCAAGATCGCGCTCGTCGGTAAGTACGTGCGGCTCGAGGACGCCTATCTCTCGGTGGTCGAGGCGCTGCGTCACAGCGGCATCTACCACGGTTGCCGCGTGAAGATCGAGTGGGTCGACTCCGAGACCGTGCCCGAGCCCGAGGTCGGGGAGCTGCTCCGTCACGTCGACGGCATCATCGTCCCGGGAGGCTTCGGCGGCCGCGGCTTCGAGGGGAAGATCGCCGCTGCCCAGATCGCGCGCGAGAACGGGATCCCGTACCTGGGGGTTTGCCTCGGGATGCACGTCGCGGTCAGCGAGTTCGCGCGCCATGTTGCCGACATGCCGGGTGCAAACTCCACCGAGATGGACCCGGAGACGCCGTATCCGGTAATTGACCTGCTGCCCGAGCAGCGCGAGATCGCTGACATGGGTGGCACCATGCGGCTCGGCGCGGATCCGGTGAAGATCCACGACGGCACCAGGGCGCGCAAGGCTTACGGCGAGTCGGTCATCTACGAGCGGCACCGTCACCGCTACGAGGTCAACAACCACCTGCGCAAGCGCCTGGAGAACGCTGGTCTGATCTTCTCCGGGACGACGCCGGACGAGCGCCTGGTCGAGATCATCGAGCTGCCGGAGAGCGTGCACCCGTTCTTCGTCGCCTCGCAGTTCCACCCTGAGTTCAAGTCCCGCCCCCAGCGGCCGGCACCGCTGTACTGCGAGTTCGTCGGCGCCGCCTACACCCATAACAAAGGGCAGAAGCAAACCCGCGGCGAGAAGACGAAGGTCGGTGAAGGCGCCGAACAGGGCGATAGCACTGCAGCCAAGGCGGAGGAGTAGCCGTTGGCACCTGCATATGAGCTTGCGGAGAGCGAGCTCGACGCGCTGCGGCGAACCTTCGCGAGCCTGTGCTCGCTGGCGAGCCCGACCAGGCACGAGCGCGTCTGCGCCGACTGGATCGTCCGTACGCTGAGCGAGCTTGGGCTTGCGGTCGAGGAAGACGACGCCGGCGCGGCGTTCGGCGGCGACACCGGGAACCTGATGGCCAGGATCCCAGGCGCTAGCCAGCACTCGCTGCTGCTGTGTGCGCACATGGACACGGTGCCGTTGGCGTCGTCGGTGCGGCCGGTGCTGCGCGACGGCTTCTGGCAGAACGAGAACGACGGGGTCCTCGGCGCTGACAACAAGGCCGCTGTGGCGGCGGTGATCGAAGTCGCGAGAATTCTGACGACCGCTTCCGAGCGGCCGCCGGTCGGTGTCGAGCTCCTGTTTACCCCCGCCGAGGAAGATGGGCTGCTCGGCGCCTGTCAGTTCGATCCGCAGCGCCTGGCCAGTGATTACGGCTATGTCTTCGACCACGCAACGCCGATGGGTCAGATCGTCACGGCGGCGCCGTCTTACATGCGCATCGACGCCCAGATCACGGGGCGGGCCGCGCATGCCGGAATTGCCCCGGAGCTCGGTGTCAGTGCGATCCTCGCTGCGGCCCGCGGCGTCGCGGCGATGCCGAACGGCCGGGTCGATCCCGGCACAACCGCCAATGTCGGTGTGATCGAGGGTGGCTCCGCGACCAACGTGGTCCCCGAACGCTGCCGGCTACAGGCCGAGGTCCGCTCACTCGACTCCGAGCGCTTCGGCGCGGTCGTGACCGCAGCTACTGATGCGCTCCAGCAGGCGGCCGACGGCAGCGGCTGCGATCTGAAGCTGGAGCTGCGCCAGATGTTCACGGCCTACCGCGTCGACGCCGGGGAGCCGTTGCTGGCGACCGCGAAGCGGGCGCTCGAGGCAGTCGGTTACGAGCCCGAGGAGATCACCAGCGGCGGCGGCTCGGACGCCGCCGAACTGCGTCGGCACGGCTTCCCTTGCACGAACCTCGCCAACGGCACCGAGCGTGCGCACCAGCTCGACGAGCGCGTCAGCGACCGCGCGCTGGTGGACAACCTGAGGCTGATGCTGGCGCTGATTGATCAGGCCGGAGCGGACGCGGCCGGCACCGGTCGGGTGGCATGAGCGCTGACAGCGCTGGCCGGCCGTGCCGGCTGACCGTGCCACTGGCCGCGCCGGCTGCCAGCAATCGGAAGGAGCAAGGATGAGTGAGACGCCAGTGTTCAGCACCAGCAGCGCCGAGGTCGTCTTCGAAGGATCGGTGATCAAGGCGGGGACCGAGCGCTTCCGCTACGCCGACGGCGAGGAGGTCAGCCGCGACAAGGTCTGGCATCCGGGCGCGGTGGCGATGATCGTCGCCGACGAGACGCAGGTCTGGCTTGTGCGCCAGCCGCGCGAGGCGACCGGGCTCGTGGACGCGCTGGAGATCCCAGCCGGTAAACGCGACATCGAAGGCGAGGAGCCGCTGGCCGCCGCCCAGCGGGAGCTGGCCGAGGAGCTGGGGCTGAAGGCCAACAGCTGGCGCGAGCTGTTTGGCTTCTACACATCGCCTGGCTTCTGCGACGAATACATCCACCTCTACGAGGCGCGCGACCTGGTCGATCTCGGGGCGCCGGACCCGGATGACGACGAGCGCATCGAGATCGTGCGCTGGCCGCTGGCGAAGCTCGATGCGGCGATCGCCGAGGCAGCCGACGCGAAGACCCTGCTGGCACTGCTCTGGCTGGCCCGCCAGCAGGACCACTGAGCGGGACGTCGAATGAGTTTGTGTGTCGGTTACTGAGTCTGCTCCTGCCCGTCAACTGAATGAGCTGCGGCTCGACTTCCTCGCGTACCTCGAGCTGGAGCGTGGGCTTTCGCGCAACACCCTGGACGCCTACAGCTCGGATCTACAGCAGTTCGGTGAGTATCTGGATCGCACCGGCGTCGGACCGCTCGAGGTCGATGGCGAGGTGCTGGACAACTTCGTTTCCGAGCTTGCCCATGGGGGGCAGGAGAGGCGGCCGGCGGCGCCGGCCACGCTGCAGCGGAAAATCGCGTGCCTGCGTTCCTTCTACCGTCAGCTGCGCCGGCAAGGCGTGCTGGCGAACGACCCAACCGCCGAGCTGCACGGGCCCAAGTCCCACGCCAAGCTGCCCCGCGTCCTGACGCGGGACCAGGTGAACCAGCTGCTGGCGCAGCCGCAGGGGGACGAACCGGTGGCACTGCGCGATCGCGCGCTGCTCGAAACGATGTACGCATGCGGCCTACGCGCGTCGGAGGCGACTTCGCTCCGGCTCGGCGACCTCGACCTGGAAGAGGGTGTGCTGCGCACCCGCGGCAAGGGCTCGAAAGAGCGCATCGTGCCGGTGGGCCGGCGGGCGCTGACGGCGCTACGCGCCTACTTGACGCACGGTCGTCCCCGACTGGTCGGTACGCGCTCGGAGATCTGCGTGTTCGTGAACGCCCGTGGCGGTGCGCTCTCCCGGCAGGGCCTCTATAAGATCGTCCAGCGCCATGCGCGGAGCGCCGGGCTCGACGACCAGATGAGTCCGCATACGCTCAGGCACACGTTCGCAACACATCTTTTGGCCGGCGGCTGCGACCTGCGCTCGCTGCAGGAGATGCTCGGTCACGCCGACATCGGCACCACCCAGATCTACACGCACCTCTCCGACGAGCGCGTGCGCGAGGTCTACTTCGACGCCCACCCGCGCGCGCAGCGGCTGAAGCCGCAGCATCCGCGGAGCGACTGAAGTCCGATCTCCCGTGTAACTGCGGATCGGAGCCAGCCGCCAGAGGAAAGCCTCCTGGCCACGACGGCCGCACTGCTTGCACCGCAGGATGATTGTGCGTACTTGTACGTGAACGTACAATAACTACATGTCCACAATCAGCGCGAGCACCGCACGCCAGACGCTTCCCGCCCAGCTCGATCGCGTGGAGGCAGGCGAGGAGATCGCCATCACGCGGCACGGTCGCGTCGTCGCGGTGCTGGTGCATCCCGATGCGCTGAAGGCCCGCCGCGCTCCCGAGGCGTGGAGCCGGGCCGACCGCATCGGCGCGCTGCTCGAGAGTGCGCGCCACGAGCCCCTGCGGCACCCGACACTCAGCCCCGAGCGAGCTGAGGAGCTTGTCGGGTCCGTCCGTGCGGACCGATCGGCGCGATGAGCGTCCTGACTGCATTCGATGCAGATGTGCTGATCTACGCAGCTGCCGAGGATCACCCGCTCGGTGCGCGGGTTGCCGGGCTGTTCGCTGCTGCCGGCACGGATATGGTCGGTACCGGATCTGTGCTGTTGCTTGCGGAAGTGCTGGCGAAGCCGATGCGCGAGGATCCGAACTCCGAGGAAACGGCAGCGCTGGTCAGCCTGCTCAGCCGCCTTGTGTTGCAACCACTCGACGAGTCGACTGCTCGCCTTGCGCTTGCACTTGCAGTCTCGTACGGATTGCGCGCCGCGGATGCCGTGCACCTAGCGACCGCGGTAGCCGCGGGGGCGGACCGGTTCCTCACCAATAACCGCAAGGACTTCCCGCCGACGATTACCGAGATCGACGTCCTGTACCCGGATGAGCTACCGGCCGTCGCCTCGGCGTCTTAGCCTCGGCGTCCGAAGGCTGGAAACCTCGATCTAGCAGCGTGGTCCAATCCTCGCCTTCGGCGAGACGCGCGCGAACGGGCTCAGCGATCGGCGTCGCGGTGACCAGCTCGAACGGGCAGCCGGCGTCAACTACCAGCATCCGGCCACGGTCCTCGCTGCTCATCCAGCGCCGCGTTGACCTCCGCCGTCGTGACCGCGTTGTTGCCGATCCGGCTGTGCGTACGCTCAAGCCACTCTCTAGCAGTTGGACGTGCCGCCAGCCGCGAGACCTCGCTCCGGAGCAGCTCAGGGACGGTCACGTCACGTGGTGGGATCTCCACGGCGACATCGATGGCGGCCGAGGCGGCTCCTATCATCCGGAGTCGCGATGCCTGAGCTGCCGGAGGTCGAAACGGTTCGTCGTGCGCTCGCGCCCGAGCTGGAGGGTGCGCGCATCACCACGGCCACGGTGCTCGATCCCCGGTGGCTGCAGCGCCCGGCGCCTGCCGAGTTCAGCGCGACCCTGCACGGGACGCGCGTTGAGCGGGTCGGACGCGCCGGCAAATACCTGATCTGGGAGCTTGACGGCGGCGCGCAGCTGCTACTGCACCTGCGGATGACCGGCTCGCTGCTCTACGACGCCGTTGCCGGCCAGTCCTACGTCAGGGTGCATTTCGACTTCGACGGCGGTCATACGGTCGACTTCGTCGATCCGCGGCGCTTCGGCACCGGGATCCTGCTGGCCTCGCGCGGTGAGCGCGATGTCTACCTCGCGGAGCGGCTCGGCGCCGAGCCGATGACGCCGGCGTTCACGGTCGAGTACCTGCAGGCGGCCGCGAAAGGCCGGACCACCGCGATCAAGTCGTTCCTGCTCGACCAGCGTCGGATCGCCGGCATCGGCAACATCTACGCCGACGAGGCGCTGTTCCGCGCCGGCATCCACCCGCTGCGTCCCGCCGGCAAGCTGACCGCCGCGCAGTGGGCGGCGCTGAAGGTCGCGATCGAGCAGGCGCTCCAGGCCGGGATCGACGCGAAAGGCGCGTCGATCGACGACTTCCGCCACCCCGATGGCGCCCGCGGCAGCTTTCAGGACTCCTTCCTGGTCCACAGCCGCGCCGGGCAGGCGTGCCCGACCTGCGGTAGCAAGATCATCAAGCTCGTCGTCGGGGGTCGTGGCACCTACGTCTGCGAGCACTGCCAGCCGCGCCCGCGCCCGCGCAAGCCCGTAGCACACGCCGCAACGACGACGGCTAGCCGCTCGGGGAAGATGGCTTGATGGCGCCAGCTTGGGCGAAGCGAGCGTCCGCTTGGCTCCTGGTTGGCCAGGCTAGACCAACCCATCTAAGTGGTCTGCGCTCTACTCATGACCCAAGTCAACATCTATGAGGCGAAGACACAGCTCTCGAAGCTCGTGACCCGCGCTGAGGCGGGCGAAGAGATCGTCATCGTCCGCAACGGCCGTCCTGCAGTCCGGCTTGTGCCGGCGGGGGGTGCTGACGGGGGGTGCTGACGGGCTGGCCGCGGTGCGCGGCGCCTGGCGCGGCCGGGTGCGGATCGCGGATGACTTCGACGAGCTGCCTGACGACATTGCTGAAGCGTTAGGCGCACGTTGAAGCTGCTGCCGGATACGCATGCAGTGCTCTGGTGGCTTGCTGACGACCCGCGGTTCGGCGCTCGCGCGGCGCGCGAGCTGGTCAACGGGCGCAACCAAGTGCTGCTGAGCGCCGTCGTCATCTGGGAGGTTGCGATCAAACGAGGTCTGGGTAAGCTCGATGCGCCCGAGGACCTGGTTGACACCCTGGTGCAAGCCGGGGCGGGGCCGCTGCCGATCACGCTTGGGCACGCCGCCGCACTTGAGGCGCTGCCGCTGCACCACCGTGACCCATTCGACCGGCTGCTCATCGCCCAGGCGCAGATCGAGCAGGCGGCGCTGGTCTCGCGCGGTCCCTACTTCCCTGGATACGGCGTGCCGCTCATCTGGGAGTAGCGTGGCCGCTCAGCCGGCCAGCAGCTGCCGCAGGCGCCCGGAGCGGTCGGCTTCACGCAGGCGGTCGAAGCCGCCGACCGGGGTGCCGTTCACGACGACCTGCGGAAACGTGCGCAGACCGAGCGGCTGTGAGATCCGCTCGAGCTTGTTCCGGTTCGCCTGCGTGCGGGCCATCACAACCTCGTCGAAGTCGATCTGGCGATGCCGTAGCAGCGTCTTCGCGCCGATGCAGAAGGGGCAGAACCTGAGCGTGTAGATCGTGACGTCAGCCATGTTCCTGTAAGCCTAGGAAGGCGCCGGCCCGCTGGCCGGCGCGCGACTGTCGCGGAGCCTGCGGCGGATGGTCCCGCTGGCCGGCGCAACCGGTGCCCAACGACTTCGGCCGCTCCGATCGCCTCGCCCGCGAGGCGGCGCGCTGAGCCGAAACCAACGCTCAGGCGGTCAGCAGGGTGTCGAGCCGCCCGGAGCGGTCAGCTGCGCGCAGCTGGTCGAAGCCGCCGATTGGCTGCTCGTCGATCAGAACCTGCGGGAAGGTCGACATCCCGGTCCGCTCCACTAGCATGTTGCGGCTGTCCGGGTCACGTGCGAGATTGATCTCCTGATAGGAAACCCCGCGCTTATCGAGCAGCGCCTTCGCGGCACGGCAGTACGGGCAGGAGTCGGTGGTGTAGACGGTGACTGAGCTCATTACTTCACAAAGTATAGTTCCTGACCTCCAAGGGATGCGTACGACTGGGCGTGTCCTTCGCCACTGCGGCACGCGCCCGGCTCCGGCAAGTTCGGTACGACGAGACGGCCGGGCGTACGAGGGACGACGATGCCAAGCACGCTGAAGACCGAAGGGCTGGTGCTGCGCTCGATCCGCTACGGCGAGGCCGACCGGATCGTGCATCTCTACACCCCGCAGCAAGGCCGGGTCGGCGCGATCGCGAAGGGTGCGCGGCGGTCGCGCAGCCGTTTCGGGGCGCGACTCGAGCCGTTCATGCAGGTTGATCTGGTGCTCCACGTCGGTCGCGGCGACCTCGCGACGGTGACTGGCGTCGAGACCGTGCTGGCGCGACCGAGGCTACGCGAGAGCGCCGCCACCCTCGACTGCGCGGCAAGGGCCTGCGATGCGGTATCACGGCTGTTCGAGACCGGCGAGCCGCACCCCGAGGTCTACGCGCTGCTGACCAACGAGCTGACGCTGCTGGCCAGCGGGCCGGCAGCGGCACGGCCCGAGAACCAGCTTGCGTTCCGTTTGAAGCTGCTGCTGGCGGCGGGCATCGTGCCCGCCCTCGGCGCCTGTGTCAGCTGCGGCGAGCGGGAGCACCTGACCGGCTTCTCGGCCGCGGCCGGCGGCGTCGTCTGCAGCGCCTGCGAGTCCGGCTCGTTCCCGCTGCCGCAGGCCGCCTACGAGTTCATGGTGGCGGCGCTCGGCAACTCGCTGGCAGCGGTGCCAGAGGCTCTGACCCCGGCGCTGGCGGTCGCCGACCGGGCAATTCGCGAGACCGCCGAGTACCACGCGGGTGTGCGGCTGCGGCCGTTGCCGCTGGCGGCCTGAAGACGATTCGCGGCGCGTCGCCGCGACGCCGGCGGCCGGACTGGGCATCCGCCCCCTTGGTTGTCAGAATCGAATTGTGGACAGCGAATACTCACATCCCGGTGGACCCGTCGCCGATGGCTTCAGGGCCCGGATGGAGCGCCGCGAGGACGCCGAGCTGGTGCCATACGCGACGCGCTCGTACCCCGCGCACCGGCGTCGGGAGGAGCCCGACTGCGGCCTGCGCACGCCGTTCCAGCGCGACCGCGACCGAATCGTGCACAGCAAGGCGTTCCGGCGCCTGAAGCACAAGACCCACGTCTTCGTCGCGCCGGTTGGGGATCACTACCGTACGCGGCTCACGCACACGCTCGAGGTCACGCAGGTGGCGCGGACGATCGCGCGGGCGCTGGCCCTGAACGAGGATCTCGTCGAGGCGATCTGTCTCGGCCACGACCTTGGCCACACGCCGTTCGGGCACATCGGCGAGAAGGTGCTGAACGAGTGCCTTGACGCCCGTGGCGCCGGCCATTTCCGGCACAACGAGAATTCGCTGCGGATCGTCGACGTGCTCGAAGGCGACGGCGCCGGCCTGAACCTGACCGAGGAGGTCCGTGACGGCATTCTTGCCCATTCCTGGCGTGCCACGGCGCCGGTGACGGCCGAGGGCATGGTGATGCGGATGGGCGATCGGATCGCCTACATCAACGCCGATATCGACGATGCGATCAGGGCGGGGCTGCTCGCCAAGGAAGACCTGCCGCGCGAGCCGATCGCGATCCTCGGCGAGACGGGTCCGCGCCGCATCGACATGCTGGTCCACGACCTCATCGAGCATTCGGCCGCCGCGGGGGAGATCGTGCAGGGCGAGGAGGCCGGGACGGCGATGGATGCGCTGCGCGACTTCATGTTCGCGAACGTCTACCTCGGGCCCGAGGTGACGGGCGAGGGAGAGCGGATCGAGTACGCGATCCGGACGCTGTTCGACCATTACTGCGAGCATCCCGAGCAGATCCCCGACTCGATCCCGCCGACCGACTCGGTCGAGCTGAGGGTGACCGACTACATCTCCGGCATGACCGACAGCTTCTGCACCAACCAGTTCGTCGCCCTGACGGTGCCGACGGCGTTCAACCCGTGAGTCGCTACACCGCCGATTCGCGTGACCGCGTCATGGCCGCGGTCGACATGCTGGCGCTGGTTGGCAGCCGCGTCGAGCTAACCCGCCGCGGACCCGACAGCTACTTCGGCTGCTGCCCGTTCCACGACGAGCGCACCCCGTCCTTCCATGTGCGCCCGGACGAGAAGACCTACTACTGCTTCGGCTGCTCGGAGTCGGGCGACCCGTTTAACTTCGTGATGGCGACCGAAGGCATCGGTTTCCCCGAGGCGCTGGAGACGCTCGCGAACCGCTTCGGCGTCACCCTCGAACTGGAGGAGGAATCGCCCGAGGCCGCGGGCAAGCGCCGCCAGCGGCAGCGCCTGTTCGAGCTGCTCGATCGCTCCGCGAGCTACTACGAGCGCTACCTCTGGACGGCGCGCGAGGCGGCGGGAGCGCGCGACTACCTGCACGAGCGTGGCTTCTCCGACGACCTCCTGCACGAGTTCCGGGTCGGCTTCGCGCCGCGCTCCTGGGACCGGCTCGTGAAGGGCTCGCGCGGCGCCGGCTACAGCGACGCGGAGCTGCTTGCAACCGGGCTTGCCCAACGGCGCCGCGAGGGCGGCGCCGAGCTGCGCGATCGCTTCTTCGGCCGCGTGATGTTCCCGACCTGCGACGCGCGCGGGCGGGTGCTCGGCTTCGGCGCGCGGATCTTCGACGCGCCCGCCGACGGTGGTGCCGGGCCGAAGTATCTGAACACCGCCGAGGGCGAGATCTACCACAAGCGCGAGGTGCTCTACGGGATCTCGCTGGCGCGCGCGGCTGCGGCGAAGGCCGGACATATGCTGCTGGTCGAGGGCTACACGGACGTGATCGCGCTGCACCAGGCCGGCGTGCGCAACGCGGTCGGGGTGATGGGGACATCGCTCAGCGCCGAGCAGGTCCGGGAGCTGGTGCGGACCGTGCAGGTGCTGGAGCTGTGCCTCGACGCCGACAGCGCCGGCCAGGAGGCGATGCTGCGGGCGGCGAAGCTGTGCGCCGACTCGGGGCTTGAGCTGCGCGTCGTCGAGCTGGCACCGGGTGCCGACCCAGGCGAGCTGCTGCAGCGCGAAGGCGCGGGCGCGCTGCGCGACGCGGTCTTGCACTCGGTGCCGTTCGTGAGCTTCCGAGTCGAGCGGATCCTCGCCGCGACCGACGTGAGCAGCGCCGAGGAGAAGGACCGCGCGATCGCGACCCTGCGCCCGGTGCTTGGCGAGATGGCGCCGAGCGTGCTGCGTGACGAGCTCCTCCACCGTGCCGCCTCGCAGTTGCATCTCACTGACTCGCATTTCTTCAGCCTGCTCGAAGCGGCCGGAACACGGGTTCCGGCCGCCGAGGGAGGTGGGGTGGCGCACCGGTCGGGCGCGGCCGCGCCGATGCAGGCGGGAGCGGGTGACGCCGACGCGCCTGCTGAAGCCGGCCGGCGAGCCGCCGGCTCGCCGCAGATCAGAACCAGCCTGCCGCGGTCGGTGGTCGCCGAGCGCTCGTTCCTGGCGATGTGCCTGGCGGCAGGTGAGACGGGCGCCTCGACGCTGACGGCGATCGACCCGGACGTGCTGATCAGCGATCCGATTCTGCGCGCCGCCGCCCGATATCTGGCCGGTGCCGATCTGCGCGCGCCGCTTGCAGCGTTGACGGCGGAGCAGGAGGATCTGCGCGCCGTCGTTGCGGACCTGGTGGACCGAGCGGGGCGAGGCGGTCAGGTCAGCGGCGCCCAGCTCGAGCATGCCCAGCTGCTGCTCGACTACGAGCGGCTCCGGCACGAGATCGCATACCAGCGCGAGCGCGGCGGTGGGCTGACCGAGCTTGCCCGTGAGCAGCAGCGTGTACGCGAGCAGATCTCGACCGTGGCCGCGCGGATCGAGCGGGCGGGCTAGCCGGCTAGCTTCCGGGACACTCGCGGTAGAGCGTCACCGTCGGCGAGGCTGTCACCGTGTAACGGGCACCCTCGCGTTTCCAGCCGCTGATCGTACGGTGGAATGGTTGCACTTGGTTGTTATCGACGGACGCGGCCTGGAACACGACCTTTGGCCAGTGGCCGGCTGGGACCGGCGCCTCGCCGGCGGCGTTGACCGCGGGGGAGTCGCCGACCTTATCGATCGGCAGATGCAGGTACCAGGCGAGCATCGTCACCTGGTAGTTCTCGGTGATCGCGTGACCGCAGCGGTTGATCGCCTGATAGCCGCCGGCCTTGCTGATCAAGGTGCTGAAGTTCTGACGCAGCAGCGCCTGATAGTGGAGGTCGTGCCGGAGCGCGGACGGCGTCGTCGCGCGACTGCCGATCCAGCCGGTCGGCAGCAGCGCGAAGGCGACGAGCAACATGAGCGCGACAAGCGGGCTTGTCGCCGCGCCCAGCGGGGCGCGGCTGCCGGCGTCGTTCCGGTCACGGAGCCTTGCGACCAACCGACGCAGCGCGTACGCGCCCCAGCCAAGCGCGGCGCCGGCGGCGACGTCCACCAGCGCCGAACCGATGCGGACGTAGCGGACGTTCCCGGAGAAGCCGTCCTGGGTCTCGATCGAGATCACCAGCCACCACGCCACACCGGCAAGCGCCAGCAGGCAGATCCAGCGACCGGCGCGGTAGCGATCGGCGTGCAGCCACTCGCGGAATGAGACGCGGCGCCGCACGAGGTCCCACGCTCCGGCCACCATGCCGAGCAGTACCAAGAGCTTCCCGCGCCCGAGCACGCTCGGCAGCGCCCGCTGCCAGAGTTCGGACCAGAAGGGGAAGGCGGTGGTCTGGGGGCTGCCCTTATCGATCACCTGGGCGCGAGAGACCGAGCTGGTGAACGAGCTCGAGCCGAGCCGCTGCGGGACGAACCAGACCGCGAGCGTCAGTAGCGCGAGGCCGATCACGAGCGCGCGCGAGCCGCGGTCGCGCCACATCAGCCAGATCCCGTAGATTCCCCAGGCGATCCAAGACTCGGGCCGCTCCCAGGCGATCACCGTGCCGAGCGCGAATGCCTGCCGGTGGTGTCCGGCGGCAGCGCGCTCGATCGCGATGAGGGTGAAGGCGATCGCGAGCCCCTCGGAGTAGCCGCGGGCAGCCTCGGAGGCGAAGTCGCCGGTGGCCGCCATGGCCCAGGCGGCCAACAGGCCGCCGGCCCAGGCGGGCGCGAGGCCGGCGGCACGGGCCAGCCAGCCGGCGGCCGGATCGACCGCGCCGCGGGTGAAGGCCGCGACCCGCGCGGCGACCTTGAAGCACATCAGCACCGCCAGCGCCGCGCCCCAGCGGGAGACCAGCAGCCAGAGGTTCGGCGCCGCCGAACCGAGCGGTGCGAAGATCGTCGTGAACACCACGGGCAGCGGCTTCCAGCTCGGTCCGTCGTTCGTGATCAGGGTGCCGTGGACGATCTCGCGGCCCCAGATGATCCACGCCCACGGGTCGTAGGCGGGCGTCGACGGGAACGTCAGGCTGAGCGCGGCGATGGCCAGCGCGGCGAGCGCGAGGATCAGATAGACGCGGCCGTCATGGCGCGTGTCCGCGACCGGGGCTGGCGACGTCGTGGCGACGGTGACCGCGGACGAGCTGCCGTCCGCGTCGCCGGACGAGGAAGAAGAGCGCAGCAACGTCATGCGGTCGCTCCCGCGGCCCCGGTCGCGAGCCGGTAGCGGATCAGTAGCGCGACGGCCAGTACCACGGTGGCGATCAGATAGCCGGCCTGTACCTCGAGCAACCGGTTGCCGAGCCACGGCAGCGCTGAGAGCGCGATGAAAACCGCTGCCGAGACCAGCCATGCGAGCGCCGTCGAGCGCTCCTTACCGAGCGCCAGCAGCGCCTGGTTGAGCGTGCCACAAGCAAGGTGGACGCCAACACCGAGGCCGACGAGCGCGAGGCCGACCCGGCCGTAGCTGAAGCCGTGGTCGCCGACCGCGATCTTCATCGCGAACGGGCCGAGGGCAAGTAGCGCCAACGCCAGCACGACGCCGCAGGCGAGCGAGGTCAGGAAGGTGAGCCTAACGGTACGCCGGAACGCGTCCCCGGACTTCTGCGCGTGCATGCCGGCGAGGTGGGGCAGGATCGATGTCTGTACCGCCTGGAAGAGCTGCAGGGGAGCACGCACGACCAGGAACACGTTGAACGCGAAGCCGGCAAGGCCGGTGGTGAGGTCGAAGCCGGTGCGCGCGGCGATCACAAGCACGCCGCCGTTGATCAGCGTCTGCTCGGAGAGCATGATTGCGACGACCGAGAAGGCGAAGCGGCTACCACCTCGCAGCGACAGGTCGCCGCCGGCCTGGAGCTGGCTGGCGGGCGCGGGTGCCACGGCCGCCGTTGCAGTGCCAGCTGCGTCGGGCGGCTCGGACTCGGGACGCGAGCGCAGCTTCCGCAGCGCGAACGGGATCACGCAGAGCGACACGATCGGGGCGGCCGCCATACCGGCTGCGACTGCGCCGCCACCGTGTGTGATCCCGATCGCCACGGCCACCGCGAAGCATGTGCGCGACACCGATTCGAGCAGGATCAAGGCGCCGTAGAGGGCGAACCGCTTGGATCCGGCGAGCCAGCCGCGAGCGAAGTAGCTCGCGGCGTAGGCGATGACGGCGATCACCAGCACCCAGTAGCTGACCCGCGAACCGCCGAAGATCGTACCTTGGATCGGCCCCCGCAAGCTGAGCGCAGCAATCAGGAAGGCAACGGCGAACGCCGCCTGGATCAGCGCCGGCGTGCGCAGGATCGAGCCGCGATTGTCGCCGCGGGCGGCGCGGTCCGCGATTGTCCGGCTGAGCAGCTGCTCAATCGGTCGGTAGATCACGCAAGCGGTGATGAAGAGGATCGACCAGCCCAGTGAGATCCGGCTGTATTGGGCCTTGTCGAGGACGTGGCTCGCGATCGCGAGGTAGAGGAAGGTGCAGATTCCCGTCGAGGCGACGCCGATCGCCAACACGCGCGTGCCGGCGAAAACACTTCGGGTACTGATCGACGCTGCTGCCGCCGGGTCCAGGTCAGCTGCCGCGTCCGCCGCTTCCGTGGCTGTGAGCGCGTCCAACTTGCCGTCAGTCGGCGCGGGCGGCATCTGCTCCCCGGTCGCGATCGGCGGTCGGTCCTCGCCAGCGATCTGTGCCGCCATCAGTGCCTGCCGGCCAGTTGCTCGTAGTCCTGCTGCTCGTAGGGCCCCTGGTCGCAGCCGTCCTGCTTGTACCCGTCCTGCTCGTCCTGCTGCTGCCCGTCCGGTAGAAGCTCGCCCTGGGGCGTCCCGTCCGGTGCCGGCTCGCCGTGGTCCTGCGGCGGCTCGCTATGTCCCGGCTCGTAGTTCGAAGGCTCGACGCCAAGCTTCAGCTCGATCCGGCGAACCCGTTCGAACGTCCGCTGCAGGAGCGTGCGTTGCGCGCTCAGGAGGTCGCTGATCACTCCGAGCGCGCCGAACAGCATCGCGGCGTTGAAGGCAATCGAGGCGATCGTCAGCGTCTGGTTGTGCGCATGGACGCCCTGATAGCCGTGCTCGGCGACCAGCACCGCGTAGCGGATGAAAAGCACGAACGCGAACGCGCCGATCAGCGTCGCAAGGCCCCAGAACACGCGCAGCGGCTGGTACTGAGAGTAGATCCGGAAGATCGAGAGGGCGTTGCGACGAACGTAGCCCCACATCGAGCCGAACAGCCGCGACTCGCGCGTCTTCGGATTGGTGACGATCGGGACGTTGTCGACCGCGATCGACTGATTGCCGGCCTGGATCAGCGTCTCGAGCGTGTAGGTGAAGCCGGAGACGACCTGCATCCGCAGGGCTGCCTCGCGGTTGTAAGCGCGGAAGCCCGAGGTCGCGTCGAGCACGTCGGTGCCGGACACCTGGCGCACCACCCAGGAGCCGAGGTGCTGCAGCCGCTTCTTCAGCGGCGAGAAGTGCGCGATCGTCTCCACCTGGCGGTCGCCGACCACCATCTCGGCGTGCCCCGCGATGATCGGAGCGACCAGATCGGCGATTGCCGCGCCCGGATACTGGTTGTCGGCGTCGGTGTTGACGATCACGTCGGCACCGAGCTTCAGCGCAGCGTCGAGGCCGGCCTGGAACCCGGTGGCGAGGCCACTGTTCTTGGTGAGCTTGACGATGTGGTCGACGCCACCCGCCTTGGCGACCTCCACGGTGCGATCGCGGGAGCCGTCGTCGATCACCAGCCACTCGACCTTGTCGAACCCCGGAACCGCTCGCGGCAAGTCGACGAGCGTCGCCGGGAGTTGTTCCTCTTCGTTGAAGGAGGGGATCTGGATGATCAGTTTCACGGTTGATCCTCAGTTGAGACGCAATACAAGACGCAGTAAGTCAAGCAAGGCGATCAACTTGCTGGAGAGTGATTGTAAGCATGCATCTGGCGCCGTGCCGGTCCGCAAGCCGGCCGCCAGACGGGAAGCAAGTCGCCAGCCGGATGAGGAGCATCGCTCGGGCGAACGCCGCTGCTGCGACGGAAGTCGCCACTTGACGGACATCCTACAGGCGCCGGCAGCGACTGCAAGCACGTCCTTTCGCCCTGCTGCTGGCAGGCGGTGACAGCGATCGCGGCCGACCCCGCAACGCGGCGCTAGCCGGGGCCGACAGGGGAATCGGCCGTGGCGATAAGATGGTGAGCGCAGCCGTACCTGGTGCGGCGCGATGTCTTGGGGAGTAGCTCAATGGCAGAGCATTCGGCTGTTAACCGAACGGTTGTGGGTTCGAGTCCCACCTCCCCAGCTTTGTGACGACCGGAACGTGTTGCTCGCGTGCCCCCAGACGCCAGTCTCGGCTCAATCGTGCAAGCCGGCTCCTCAGTCGTGGGAATCCAGTGCGTGACTGACGCCCCCTTTCCCATGGATACCAAAGGAAAAGGGGCGTCAGTCACGCGTTGCTGTCGCCAAGATCGGTCTTTGCTGTAACGACCAGGGGCTTCGCTCGGTACCAAGGGCATGACTTCCATCTCCCAGTCGCCACTCAAGGTTGGTTACAAAGCCTCCGCCGAGCAGTTCGGGCCGCGCGATCTACTGACGTTCTCCATCGCCGCGGAGCGGCACGGCTTCGACACCGTCGCCGTTTCGGACCACTTCCAGCCGTGGCGACACCACGGGGGACATGCGCCCAACTCGCTCGTCTGGCTGGGCGCGCTCGGCCAGGCGACCGAGCGGGTGACGCTGGCGACCAGCGTGCTGACGCCGACCTTGCGCTACGCGCCGGCCGTGATCGCGCAGGCGTTCGCGACGCTGGGCGCGCTCTGTCCCGGGCGGGTGATCCTCGGCATCGGCTCCGGCGAGGCGATGAACGAGACCCCCGCGACCGGCGCGGCCTGGCCGAAGTTCAGGGAGCGCTCAGCCCGGCTCGCCGAGGCGGTGGCGCTGATCCGCGCCCTCTGGGAGGGCGAGCGCGTGAGCTTCGAAGGCGAGTACTACACGACTCGCAATGCCACGATCTACGACAAGTCGCCGGAGCCGATCCCGATCTACGTGGCGGCCGGCGGCCCCAAGGCTGCGGCCCTCGTCGGCCGGATCGGGGATGGTCTGATCGTGACCAGCGGTAAAGGTCCGGAGCTGTACACCACGCTGCTGGAGCACGCCGGGCAGGGCGCGACCGAGGCCGGGCGCGACCCGGGCGCGCTCGCGAAGTTCATCGAGGTCAAGCTCTCCTACGACCACGACGCAAGCTACGCGCGCGACGCCTGCCGGCCGTGGGCGGCGCTGGCGCTGACCGCCGACGAGAAGGGCGGAACCGAGGACCCGATCGAGATGGAGCGGCTGGCGGAGGCCGCCGCCGACCGCGCCCACACCCGCTTCATCGTCTCGGATGACGCCGACGAGGTCGTCGAGCAGATCGCTCCCTACGTCGAGCTTGGCTTCCGCGAACTTGTCTTCCACTTCCCAGGCGAGGACCAGCCGCGCGCCATCACGCAGTTCGCGGCGGACGTGCTGCCGAAGCTGCGCGAGCGCTGGGGGTGACGGGCGGGGCCGCCCACCAAGGTCGGTCGGGACGGCGGCCACCGCCACCCGCGTTCTCGGGTGCGGTCCAGCGGGACCGCACCCGGACCGAACCGTCTAGTCCAGGAAGATGTCCGGCATCAGCTCACCGGCGTCGCCCCGCTGATAGGGCGTGAGGTCGGTGATCCCGGCGACGGCGAGAACATCCTCGTCGATCAGCTGCTGAGCGGTTTGCTCCGACGGCGGTCGCGAGATGATCGCGTAGGCAGCCTCGCCCACGATCTCGGGCGCGCGCGAGCGTGTGAGGGCCTGACTGCCGCCAAGCCGGTTCTCGGCCACGGCGGTGGCGATGATCGTCCGCGGCCAGAGCGTGTTCGAGGCGATACCGTCATCGCGGTACTCGGCCGCGAAGCCCAGCGCCGCCAGCGTCATGCCGTACTTCGCGAGCATGTAGCCGACGCTGGCGCCGAGCCACCGCTCGGAGAGATTCAAGGGCGGAGAGAGCGTGAGGATGTGGGCGTGGTCGGACTTGCGCAGATGCGGGAACGCAGTGCGGGTCAAGAGGAAGGTGCCGCGCACCTCGATCTGTTGCATCAGGTCGAAGCGCTCCGCCGTCAGCTCGGTGGAGGGAGAGAGGTCGATCGCGGAGGCATTGTTGACGACGATGTCGATCCCGCCGAAGGTCTGGACGGTGCGCGCAACGGCCTCCCGGATCGACTGCTCGTCGCGGATGTCGCCGACGATCGGTAGCGCCCGGCCGCCGGCCTGCTCGATCGCCTCGGCGGCGGTGTAGATCGTGCCCTCGAGCCGTGGGTGCGGCTCCGACGTCTTCGCGAGCAGCGTCACGTTGGCACCGTCGCGCGCCGCCCGGACAGCGATGGCGAGTCCGATTCCACGGCTCCCGCCTGACATCAGAATGGTGCGACCGGTGAGCGGCCGCCCGGAATCACTGGACATTTACGCTCCTAACCACAAAGCTGACACGCCGGTTGCGAGGCTGCGCATCGCCGCCGACGGCCCCAGCCGCAGGCTACTCCGCTACGCCCGCGCGCTCAGCGGCCGAGGCCGAGGCTCTCGAGCAGCTGCTCGACGGACCTCAGGTGCGGCACGAACAGGAACGTGAAGCGCGCCTGCGTCCCCTCGACTGTGAGGTACGAACGCATCAGCACGGTCGGGTCGGTGGGGTCGGCGTCGGCAACGCCGCTGCTGTTGAGCAGGCGTCCCAGCAGATCGACCTCGACGCTCGGTGGGTCGGGCTCGAGCTCGAGGCCGGTCAGCTCGACGATCGCGTTCATATAGGAGCTGGACAGGATGTTGCCGACCTCTTGCAGCGCCGTCACGCCGACCGGGTCGCTCATCGTCGTGCCGAGCATCTGGCAAAGCTCCTCGGCCGTCTCCTCGGGCAAGATCAGCAGCATCTGGCCGTTGCCGTCGTGCAGCGGCGTCGTGACCAGCGCGCTGCGGCCCATCGCCGGCCCGGCTTCGTCGACAGCTTGGGCGAGGGCGGTCAGGATCGCCTTCGAGAAGCCGACTTCGACCGGGCGGCCGAGCATCGTCGAAAGCGCGGTGGCGGCGTGGCCGGAGCCGATGTTCGCGACCTCGATCAGGGCGCTCTGCTGCATCTCGGTGAAGCCCCGCGCGACGTCGAGGGCACCTTCGCCGCCGACGATCAGCGCGCTCGGCTCGATCACGGGGATCAGCTCATCCTCGTGCACGATCAGGTCGCGGCTGAGGGCGCCGCGCGCCAGCGTCGGCATCGCGACCCGGGCAGTGGTCACCTGGTCGACGAGCTCGTCGACGGCGAGTGCCAGCGGTCGCCCGGCAACCCAGATGGCGACGGCCGCCCGCGGGTCGCTCGCCTCGAGCCCGAGGCGCTGCGCGAGGCTGATCAGTTCGAGCGTCTGCCCGTGGAACTCCACGACTCTCGTCTCGCCTGCATTGCGGACCTCGCAGGAGCCGAGCTCGAAAACCTGCTCGACGTTCGCGACCGGCAGCGCCCAGCTACGGCCTGCCGCGCGAATCACCAGCATTTGCGCCTCAGCTTCGCCGTCGCCCGGCGCGGTTGTGACTGCGGCGGTGCGCTGAGCTTCCCAGGTAGTCGACATTGGGTCTCAGATCGGCATCCGCACGCGATCCTTTAGCTGCCTGTACGTCTTGCGGCCCAATGGTCGGCGCGTCCAAGTTACGTCGCCCGTAACGAGGGGCGACAACGGTCTTGCACCTGTAACGCTGCAGCCGACACCGGGGTACGCTACGACCATGAATGAGGGTCCGGCACCACGGTGGCGCCGCGTGACGCCGCCGATCATGGTGGTGATCGGCGCCGTGGCAACGGTGCTCGCCGTCGTCTCGGTCTGGGTGAACCGGCAGTTCCTGAACCCGACCAACTGGTCGAAGACCAGCACGCAGCTGTTGCAGAGCCCCGCGGTGCGGGACGCGACGGCAAACTACCTCGTCGAGCAGGTCTACGAGCACGTGAACGTGCAGGGTGAGGTCAGCACGGCGCTGACCGAGCTCGACAACGCGCTTGGGCTGTCGAAGACCACGAAGAAGGTTGTGCCGTCGCAGTTGCTCCCGGACCAGTCGCTGAGCACACTGAGCGGGCCGATTGCCGGCGCCCTGCGGGGCGCCGCCGAGGACGGCGTCAAGCAGGCTCTGCAGACGTCGATCGTGCAGGACCTATGGGCGCAGGCGAACAAGCTTGCGGCCGAGTCGCTGGTGACCGTGATCGAGGGCGGCAAAGGCCCTGTCCGCGTCAATAACGGGGCGGTGACGATCAACCTGAACCGGATCGTCAACCAGGCCTCGCGGCAGCTCGGGCTCGGCGTGCACGTGACGCTGCCGGCCGGGGTCGGTCGGCTCACGGTCTTCCGCTCAAATGATTTGCGGACCGTGCAATGGGTCGGTCGCGACCTGCGGAAGCTGCCGCCGGTCCTGATCCCGCTCGCGATCCTGCTCTACGTCGCCGCGCTTGCGATCGCATCGCGCGGGCGCCGCCGCCGGATGCTGATTGCGGTCGGCTTCTCGCTTGTGATCGCGGGGCTGGTCGCATTGCTGATCCGCTCGATCATGATCGCGGCGATCCCGGGACGGCTCGCGCAGGACGCAGCCGTCCAGCCGGCGGTGCACGACGTGGTCGCGCTCGCGACGTCGATGATCGTCGAACTGGCGACCGCCGCCTGGGAGCTCGGTGTCCTGATCGTCATCGGTGCCTGGCTCGCCGGCCCGTCGCGGCTGGTGACGCCGGTCCGGCGCTGGCTCTCGCCGTGGGTGAATCGCGAGGCCTGGGCGCTGTACACGATCGCCGGGGTGATCCTGCTGATCCTCTTCCTCTGGCATCCGCTCGCGATCACCCGCGAACCGCTGGGAATGCTGATGCTGCTGGTGCTGGCCGCGATCGGGACCGAGCTGCTGCGTCGGCAAATGCTGGCGGAGTTCCCGGACGCTACCACCGGCACGCTGCCGCTGGCGGCCGCCGCGGGAGCCGTCGGTCGCTGGGCGAAGGGATTGCGCCGGCCGTCGCTCCCGATCCAGGTGGTCCGCCGTCCGAACGGACGCGAGGCGGAGCAGAAGCCCACGACCTCAGCGGAGGAGACGACGCGGGAGCAGCCAACGGCCGAGGCGCCGACAGCGGACGACATGACGCGTAAGCCGGCGCCTCCAGCGGAGGAGACGACGCAAGAACAGTCGACCGCGGAGGCGCCAGCTAGCGAGGGACCGGGGGCCGGTGAACCGCCGGTTGAGAAGCCACCCGGCGAGGAACCGCCGACTGAGGGCGGTTGACGCAGAGTATCCTGTAATACACGTAATACGTGTCGGGAGCAATCGTGCGTCTTAACAGCAAAGGCCAGGTGACTATCCCTGCTTCGCTCCGCTTGCGGCATGGCCTCCATGAAGGGGATGAAGTTGACGTCATCGACGAAGCCGGTGTCCTGCGCATCATTCCGGCTGCAGGCAGCCAGAGCCACGGGAAGCGGTTGGTGGCACGGATGCGTGGTCGTGCCACAACCACGCTGACCACGGACGAGTTGCTCCACCTGTTGCGCGATGAGTGAGCCACGGGCGGACGACCGGTCTGCCACGCTTGTTGACTCCTGCGTGCTGCTCGACGTGCTCACGGATGACGAGACGTGGGGTGCGTGGTCACGGGAAGCACTCGCTCGCGCTGGCGATGATGGCCTCCTGGTGATCAATCCCATCATCTATGCCGAGATCTCAACGGGCTTCGAACGCATCGAGGACCTCGATGACGCCGTTCCGCCTGGCGACTTCGACCGAGAAGCGCTGCCCTACGAAGCAGGGTTCCTGGCCGGCAAAGCGTTCCTTGCCTATCGCCGCAGGGGCGGCGAGCGACGTCCACCACTGCCGGACTTCTACATTGGTGCCCACGCCGCCGTGCGCGGCTACCGGCTGCTTACCCGCGATGTTGCCCGCTATCGCAAGTCATTCCCGTCGTTGACACTAATCGCGCCGACGTGCTAGCGGCGGCCGAGCCCCTCGACGATATGCCGGAGGCAGGGCAGAACCTGAGGCTGGGGTTAGGTCAGCCGAATGTGCGCCTGAGATCCTTGACCAGGATCAGCAGGTGCAGCGGATCGGTCGGGGACCTTGTGAATCCGAGCCGTTCGTAGAACTCGGCCGCGGACTCGTCCCGAGCGTGGACCAGCATCGCTCGCGCGCTGACGATCTCGGCGGCCTGGAGTGTGCGCACCGCGGCGTCAGCAACTAACGCCCGTCCGTATCCCTGGCTCTGGAGTGAGCGATCGACCGCGAGGCGAGCGAGCAGGATCACGCCGATCGGGTAAGCGGGCGTGCCTCGCGCATGCCGTGCTGGCAGGTCCCGCCGTTCGACGGACGCTGGCGTGAGTGCGTAATAGCCGACAACTTTTGGTCCGTCAGCGAGGACGTAAGTGCGGGCGGTACCGGCCGCGGCAGCCATATGCGAAAAGCGACGCAGCCAGTTGTCGAGCTCGTTGACGCCGCTGTCGAAGCCGTCAAGGATATGGTCGCGCGTCAGCGGCCCGATGTGAAGGGTCAATGCTTGATCAGCTGGTCGCGCAGTTCAAGTCCCCGACGCAACTCTGGCAGGTCGCGCGCCGGCCGTTCCAGCTCAGCCACGAATCGGTCCCATGCCTCTCCGTCAAGGAAGAACTGGCGACGATCGGCGAGCACCGCATCCGCAGCCGTCGACGCGGCACGCTCTACGAACACGCTGGCACTCAAACCCGATGTTCGTGCGGCCTCGCGAATCCGCGTGTCGGCGTCGACGTCGAGCCTCAGATCCATTCGCGCAGTCTTCATGCCAGACATTGTATGGCGCTCCATCGCTGGGACTCATCTGCCGTGGGAGCTAATCCGTCGCTGGAGCTCAGCGTGCTGCCATGCTGACGCGGCCCGAGCAACCAACGGAAGCCCTGATTCCCGAACGATATGCCGGAGGCAGGACTCGAACCTGCGACCTTCGGATTATGATTCCGCTGCTCTAACCGACTGAGCTACTCCGGCAGGGAGGCTCACCAGAATACAGCGTCCCTCGCCACTCGGCTCCCAAGCACCATGTCCACACCGACGTTACTGGCAATCCCGAACTTCTCAGAAGGCACCGACGAGAAGGTGATCGAGGCGCTGCGCGAAACACTCGCCGCTGACTCGGGAGCGCGGGTGCTTGACGTCCACAGCGACTCCGACCACAACCGCAGCGTCTACACGCTCGTGGGATCGCAGGAGCAGCTCGTGCAGGCGCTCGTGGACGGCGCCGCGGCCGCCGAGGGGCTGATCGACCTGGCGACCCACCGGGGTCGCCATCCGCGGGTCGGCGCGCTCGACATCGCGCCGATGGTCTACATGGAGCCGGAGGGCCGTGGTCCCGCCTGCGCGGCGGCGCTGACGCTGGCCGACCGGATCGGCAGCGAGCTGTCGCTGCCCGTGTTCCTCTACGGGGAGCTCACGGAGTTCCGGGTTACGCGCGCGCAGCTTCGTCACGGCGGGCCGGCCGAGCTGCGGCGCCGGATCGAGGCGAGGGAGCTGCGGCCTGACTTCGGTCCCGCCAAGCTGCCGCTGGGCTCCGGCGCCGTGCTGGTTGCGGCGCGCGCACCGCTGATCGCCTTCAACCTCGAGCTTGCGCCGCCCGCGGACATCTCGCGCGCGCGAGAGATCGCAAGTGCGATCCGCGAAGGCGGCAGCGTCGGCCTTGCGCAAGTGCGCGCGATCGGCATCGAGCTGCACGCGCACGGGACCGTCGCGCAGGTCTCGACGAACCTCGACGACTACACGGTGACACCGCCGGCGGCGGTGATCGCGGCGATCGAGCGCTTCGCTCCGGTTGCCGCTGTGGAGTTTGTCGGGCTGCCGCCACGGGCGGCGCTGGCGGATCTGCCGTCGGGGCTGACGGTGAAGATCCACAACTGTCTCGAAGACGCGCTCGCCACCGCCGCATGACCGCGCCTGAGCCTCTAACCTCAAGCGTTACCGATGGCCCAAACCAAGCATAAGCGTCAAACCAAGCACCGCGGCAACGCCGCCGGCGTGATCGAGGCCCGTGGCCGCACGGGGCGGCGCTCGGCGACAGCCGACCACAAGCAGTCCAGCGCCAGGCAGGCGCGACCGCAGCGTGGCACCAGGCCGCCGAGCTGGAAGACCGCGTCGGTCCGCTCGGGGATCATGGGCTTCGTTCTGCTTGTCTTCCTCTACCTGGTTGATCGCAACAAGCCGGGCGTGCACCTCCTCGATCTGGTGCTGATGTGCGCCGTCGCGGTGGCGTTCTACATTCCGGCCGGCTACTACTGGGATCGCTATCTCTATCAGCGCAACCTCAAGCGGCAGCGCGGGCGGGGCGCGCAGGGCCGGGGCAAGTGACCGAAGTTCGCTGCGTCACAGTTGGGGCGATCGAGGAGAACTGCTACTTCGTACGCCGTGAAGGAGCCGCAACCGCGGTGGTCGTCGACCCCGGCGCGGAGCCGGATCGGCTGCAGGCCGAGCTTGCAAGCCTTGGTGTCGCCAAGGTCGCCGCGATCCTGCTGACGCACACGCACTTCGACCATGTCGGCGCGGTGGCGGCGTTGCACGCGGCCACCGGCGCGCTGGTCTACTGCCCGGTGCTGGAGCGCGAGGTGCTCGCGAACATCAACGACAACATCCCGGCGGGCTTTCCCGTCGCGGTGCTCGACAGTTATGACGCGGACGTCACCCTCAGCGGCGGCGAGACGCTCGAATTCGCCGGGCTGCGCTTCGACGTGCGCTTCACGCCGGGCCACAGCCTGGGACATCTGACGTACGCGGTGACCGAAACGGGCGCCGTGAGCGAGAGCGGCGGTGTTGCGGACGCTCCGGGTGCGCGGGGCGCGGGCGCCGGTGCGGGCTCGCAGGTGGCGCTGTTCTCCGGCGACGTCCTGTTCCACGGCTCGGTTGGCCGCGCCGACCTGCCGGGTGGAGACTGGCCCACGCTGCTGGAGTCGATCCGGAAGCTGGTAGCGGAGTTCCCGCCGCAGAGCGCGGTCTACCCAGGCCACGGGGTGGCGACGACGCTTGCGGAAGAGCTCGACACCAACCCCTACCTGAGCGAGCTGAGCCGGCGATGAGCGCGGGCAAGTCCGGCACGGGCAATTCCTTGACGTGCGCCCTAGGCCCGGCGCTGACGAGCACCCTCACGGGGGTTGCGGAATGCCGTTGATCCAGGCCCCGAGGGGCACCTATGACGTCCTGCCCGAGGATGTCGCCCGTCGCGCCGTGCTGACGGCGCGCGCGGCGGAGATCTTCAACGGCGCCGGCTACCACCGGATCGAGACGCCGATGTTCGAGGCCACCGAGCTGTTCGCGCGCGGCGTCGGCGCCGCCACCGACATTGTCCAGAAGGAGATGTACAGCTTCGACGATGGCGGTGGACGCTCGTTGACACTGCGGCCGGAGGGGACCGCGCCGATCTGCCGCGCCTACATCGAGCACGGCATGCACAAGCTGCCGCAGCCGGTCAAGCTATGGTATCTGGCGCCGTTCTTCCGGGCCGAGGCGCCGCAGCGCGGCCGCTACCGCCAGTTCTGGCAAGTCGGCGCCGAGGCGATCGGCTCCGCGGCGCCGGAGACCGACGCCGAGCTGATCGTGCTGCTGGCCGAGCTCTTAGCGGCGATGGGCGTCGCGGGCGCGCGCCTGCGACTCGCCAGCCTCGGCACGCCCGAGACCCGCAGCGAGTACCGCGAGCAGCTGACGGCCTACCTGCACGCACACGAGTCCGAGCTCTCGCCCGAGGTCCGCGCCCGCATCGAGCTGAACCCGATGCGCGCCTTCGACTCAAGCGACTCAGGCACCCAGCGGGTGATGGCGGCAGCGCCGAAGTTGCTTGACCAGCTCGCGCCCGAGGACGCTGAGCACTTCGCCGCGGTGCGCAAGCTGCTGGACGTGACCGGGATTCCATACGAGGTCGACCCGGCGCTGGTGCGCGGCCTCGACTACTACACGCGCACGTTGTTCGAGTTCACCTGCGACGCGCTCGGCGGCCAGTCCGGCGTTGGCGGCGGCGGTCGCTACGACCGGCTGATCGAGCAGCTCGGTGGCCACCCGACGCCTGGCATCGGCTTCGCCGCCGGGATCGAGCGGATCCTCCTGGCGGGCTCGGCGCAGCCGGTCGCGACGCCGAACGTCGACCTGCTCGTGGTCGTTGTCGACCACGAGCGCTCTGAAGCGCTGTCGGCCGGCTTCGAGCTCGCGCGCGAGGCGCGCCGCGCCGGTCTCTCCGCACAGCTCGAGCTGATGCGCCGCTCGCTGAAGAGCGCGATGAAGCACGCCGACCGCCTCGGAGCGGATTATGTGGCGATCGTCTCAGGCCGCAACGAGACGAGCTTGCGGAGCATGGCCAGCGGGGAGCAGCGCGAGCTTCAGGCCGTCAACGTGATCCCGACGCTGCTGCGCGCCAGTCGCCTCACATGAGCGTGCCGTCAAGCCCGGCCATGGCGCATCCGCGCCTGTCCGGGAGGGCGATCCCTGCGTGGTCGCTTGCGGCCGCCAACACCAACCGGAGTCAACTGCCATGAAACGCTCACCGAAAGCCAACTCCTACCGTGACGCCTGGGCCGCGGAGCTGACCGCCGCGCGAGCCGGCACGCCAGCGCGAGTCGCCGGCTGGGTCAACCGTCGCCGTGACCACGGCGGGCTGATCTTCATCGACCTGCGCGACCGCTCCGGGCTGGTGCAGCTTGTCTTCCATCCCGAGAGCGCGGCAGCGGCGCACGCGCTTGCGCACCGGTTGCGCTCCGAGGACGTGCTGACCGCATACGGCACCGTGCAGGCACGCGAGCCGGAGAACGTGAACCCGAACCTCGTGACCGGCGAGATCGAGCTGGCCGTCAGCGACGTGGAGATCCTCGCCGGTGCGGAGACGCCGCCGTTCCCGATCGACGAGGACACCCCCGTCGACGAGCTCCTGCGGCTGCGGCACCGCGCGCTGGACCTGCGCCGGGCGCCGCTGCAGCAGGCCCTGGCGGCCCGTCACCGGATCGTCCAGACGATTCGCGGGGCGCTCGATGAGCGCGACTTCCTGGAGATCGAGACTCCGTTCCTGACGCGCTCGACCCCTGAGGGAGCGCGCGACTACCTCGTGCCGGCAAGGACCGCGCCGGGTTCCTTCTACGCGCTGCCGCAGTCGCCGCAGCTGTTCAAGCAGCTGCTGATGATCGGCGGCCTCGAGCGCTACTACCAGATCGTCCGCTGCTTCCGCGACGAGGACTCGCGTGCCGACCGTATGCCCGAGTTCACCCAGCTCGACATCGAGCTGAGCTTCGTCGTCGAGGACGACGTGATCGAGCTGGCCGAGGCGGTGATGGGCGCGGTCTTCGCGCAGCAGGAGTTCGGCGTGCCGACGGCGCCGTGGCGGCGGATCACCTGGGCGGAGGCGATGTCCCGCTACGGCTCCGACCGTCCCGACCGGCGCTTCGACCTCACGCTGCACGACCTCTCCGGCGCGGTCGCGGGCAGCGAGTTCAGGGTCTTCGCAGGCGCCCTCGCCGCGGCTTCGGGCGCCGTTCTCGGCTTGAACGCCGGTACCCGCGAGGCGCCGCGCGCCATGCTTGACGACCTCACCGAGTTCGCCAAGGGCTGGGGTGCGAAGGGCCTTGTCTGGGCGTTCGTCCAGGACGACGGCACGCTGCGCTCACCGATCGCCAAGTTCCTGACTGAAGGCGAGATCGCGGCGATCAAGTCGGAGCTCGAGGCCAAACCGGGCGATCTGCTGTTCATCGTCGCCGACGATCTGACGGTCGCGCGGCAGGTGTTGGGGGCGCTGCGGCTGGAGCTGGCCAAACGCTTCTCGCTGGTCCCCGAAGGCAGCCACGACCTCGTCTGGATCACCGAGTTCCCGATGTTCACGCGCGACCTGGAGACCGGCCGCTGGACCGCGGAGCACCATCCCTTCACAGCCCCGACCGGTGACCTCGACGACCCCGCCGCCCTGCTGTCGCGCTCCTACGACCTCGTGCTCGACGGCAACGAGATCGGCGGCGGCTCGATCCGCATCCATGAGCTTGAGGTCCAGCGGAAGATCTTCGAGCTCATCGGCCTCGACGCGGACGAGGCGCAGCGTCGCTTCGGCTTCCTGCTCGACGCTTTGAAGTACGGCGCCCCTCCGCATGGTGGGATCGCCTTCGGCCTCGACCGGATCGTCGCGATCCTCACCGGCCGCGACTCGATCCGCGAGGTCGTCGCCTTCCCGAAGTCCACGAGCGGCGCCGATCCTTTGACGGGCGCGCCAGCGCCGGTGGACCCGATCCAGCTCCGCGAGCTGGGCCTGAGACTGCGCTGAGCGCCTGGTCTGGCGACCGTTGCCGATCTTGTACGAGATATGTACAAGATCGGCCACGGCGATCGAGGTGCCTCGCAGCGCTCGCCCTATCCTGCTCATCGATGTCAGTCGCTGCCCATCAGCCCGTCCCGCGCCGTGCGGAGAACCCCGTCGCCGAGAGCCGCGATCTCGAGGCGTTCGAGCACTACCTGACCTCGCCGCAGGGTGATGGCCACGTTCCCCTCGGCGCGCACACGGTGCGAGCCGAGGGCGGCACCTGCGGCGACACCGTCACCTTCTCGATCCAGACCGACGGCCAGACGGTGACCGACGCCGGTTTCGTCGCCGACGGCTGTGGCGCCACCCACGCCGCCGCCGCCGCCGCGGTCGCGCTCGTCCGCGGGGCGTCGCTGCTTGACGCCGCACGGGTGGGCACGGTCGCGATCTCGGAGGAGCTGGGCGGTCTCTCCAGTGCCAAGTTGCACGCCGCCGGGGTCGCCTGTGACGCCCTGCACCGCTCGCTCGGCGCTGCCGTCGCCGAGCAGGGCGCGCTCGCACCGCCGCTACAAGGCGAGCGCACGCTGGTCGCGATGTCGGGCGGCGTCGACAGCACCGTGGTCGCCAAGCTCTGCGCCGCGCAAGGGGAGACGGTCGCGGTCACGCTTGAGCTCTGGGCCGACGCCGAGAACGACGCCGAGCGCAGCTGCTGCTCGGCGACGGCGGTCTCACAGGCAAGGGCGATGGCCCAAGCGCTCGGCCTGCCGCACTTCACGCTCGACTTGCGCCCGCAATTCCGCAACGAGGTGGTCGAGCCGTTCCTGTCCGCCTATGCCGCCGGCGAGACGCCGAACCCCTGCGTCCGTTGCAACGGTCACCTGCGGCTTGACGCGATGCTCGACTTCGCCGACCGCCTTGGCGCCGCCACGCTCGCAACCGGCCACTACGCCCGTGTCGCCGATCGCAGCGGCCCCGCTGGGCCGCTGCTTCAGGCCGCCCAGGACGAGACCAAGGACCAGACCTACATGCTTTCGGCGCTGTCGCCGGCCTCGCTTGCGCGGATGCGCTTCCCGCTCGGTGGCTACCGGAAGACCGAGGTGCGCGGGCTCGCCGCCGCGGCCGGGCTGCCGGTCGCCGACAAGCCCGACTCGCAGGACCTCTGCTTCCTCGCCGGCACCGGCCGCGACCGCTTCATCGCGCGCCATCGCGGCGCCGCGCCGCAGCCGGGGGAGGTCGTCGACGAGGCCGGCCACGTGATCGGCAGCCACCGGGGACACGAGCTCTACACGGTCGGCCAGCGCCACGGCTTCACGGTTGCCTCCGGCGAGCCGCTGTACGTGCTTGCGAAGGACGGGGCACGCAACCGGCTTATCGCCGGCCCGCGGGAGCGGCTCGCGCGCCAGGCCGTGACCGTCCGCGACGCGCGCCTGCACCGCGCGGCCGACAGGGTCGACCGCGTGCGGCTGCGCTACCGCGCCGAGCCGTACCCCTGCCGCATCGCCGAGCCGGTCACGGCTGGCAACCACGCGCAGCTCACGCTGGCGCTGGCGCGCCCGGCCGACAGTGTCGCCCCCGGTCAGATCGCCTGTCTGATGGACGGCGACCTGGTGGTCGGCTGGGCCACGATCGCAGCCGCCTGACCCGCCCGTGGGTGGCGCGCGTCCGCGCGCCACCCACGGGCGGGTCGGCTACATGCCCGGCTTGGCTGCGGCCCGTCACGCCGATCTTGACCGACGTTCACCAACCGGCCGCCACCGGCAGGCGGCCGCCACATAAACTCAGATCAACTATGGCCATGAGCTCAGACGAGATTCGCGACACCTTCAGACGCTTCTTCGAGGAGCGCGACCATCTGGCGCTGCCGGGCTTCTCGCTGATTCCGGCGGCGCTTGACCCGACGGCGCTGTTCACGGTCGCCGGTATGCACCCGTTGAAGCCGTACTTCGCCGGCGTCGAGCGCCCGCCACACCCGCGGCTCACGACCTGTCAGCCAAGCTTCCGCACCGCCGACATCGAGAACATCGGGATGACCACGCGGCACCTGACGTTCTTCGAGATGCTCGGCAACTTCTCGTTCGGCGACTACTTCAAGCAAGAGGCGATCCGCTACGCGTGGGATCTCTCGCGCGAGGGCTTCGGCCTGCCGGCGGACCGCATCTGGGTGACCGTCTTCGGCGGCGACGAGCAGCTCGGCCTCGGCCCCGACCAGGAGGCGGTCGAGATCTGGGAGTCGGTCGGCGTGCCGCGCGAGCGCATCATCGAGTGCCCGCGCTCGGAGAACTTCTGGCAGGCCGGTCCGATCGGCCCCTGCGGGCCATGCTCGGAGCTGTATCTCGACCTTGGCCTTGACCACGGTAAGGAAGGCGATCTGCCTGGCGGCGAGAACGAGCGCTTCATCGAGTACTGGAACCTCGTCTTCACCGAGTACGACCAGAACCCCGAGAACGCGCTCTCGCCGCTGCCGGCCAAGAACATCGACACGGGGCTCGGCCTGAACCGCATGGCCGCGATCCTGCAGGATAAGGAGACGGTTTTCGAAACCGACCAGTTCGCACCGCTAATCACCCTGGGCGAAGAGCTCTCGGGCCGCCACTACGGCGAGTCGTTCGAGGTCGATCGCGCGCTACGGATCCTCGCCGACCACAGCCGCGCAATGACGTTCCTGGTCGCCGACGGCGTCGTGCCGTCGAATGAGGAGCGCGGCTACGTGCTGCGCCGCGTGATCCGCCGCGCGATCCTGCAGGGGCGCCAGACGCTGCAGCTGGCACCGGGCTTCTTGCTGCGCTACCAGCAGGTGGTCACGGAGCTGATGGGGGGCGAGTACGGGCGGCTGTACGAGCATCGCGAGACGGTCGCCAAGTGGCTTGCGGCCGAGGAGGAGAGCTTTGGCCATACGCTCGCAGCTGGTAGCCGCCTGCTCGACGAGCTGATCGCGCGCGCCAAGGAGCAGGGCGACGAGGGCATCTCCGCCGAGGACGCGTTCCGGCTGCACGACACGCACGGCTTCCCGTTCGACCTCACGCTGGAGATCGTCGCCGAGCACGGGCTCGGTGTCGACGAAGAGGGGTTCGAGACGCTGATGGATGAGGCGCGCCGGGTCTCCCGTGGCGGCGAGACCGAGCTCGGCACCGGCTACGGCATCACCGAGGTGCGCGAGCGCGCGGGTGCGCTCGCCGGCCGCATCGGCACCCTGACGGAGTTCAAGGGCTACGACGAGACCGCCGTCGAGACGACGGTGTCAGCGCTCGACCCGGTGCCCGCCGGCGATGACGGCAGGCTCCTCGTCAAGCTCAAGGAGTCCCCGTTCTACGCGACCGGCGGCGGCCAGGTCGCCGACGGCGGCTACATCGAAGACGCGGGCGACAATGGCGACGGCAGCCTGCGCGCCCGCGTGGTCAACGTGCTGCGGCTCGGCTCGGACCAGGTGCTGGAGGTGGTGCCCGAGCGCGGCGAGCTCCGCAGCGGCCTCGCAGTGAAGGCCGCGATCGATTGGCCGGCACGGCACGCAACCGAGTGCAACCACACCGCCACGCACCTCCTGCACGCGGCCCTGCGCGCCCGGCTCGGCGCGCATGTGCATCAGGCCGGTTCCTACGTCGGCCCGGATAAGCTGCGCTTCGACTTCACCCACGACGCGTCGCTCTCCGAGGATGAGCTGCGCGACGTCGAGGACCAGATCAACGCCTGGATCGTGTCGGCGTATCCGGTGAGCTGGACGACCACCACCCTCGACGCCGCCAAGGCGCTCGGCGCGATGGCGCTGTTCAGCGAGAAATACGGCGAGATCGTGCGGATGGTGCAGATCGGCGACGGCTCGTTCTCGCGCGAGCTGTGCGGCGGCACGCATGTCTCGAACACCGCCGAGATCGGCCTTTTCAAGCTGGTCTCAGAGACCTCGAGCGCCGCGAACGTGCGCCGCATCGAGGCGCTGACCGGCCCGGCGGCCGTGGCGTTGTTGCGCGAGCACGATCGCGAGCTGGCAAAGGTCTCGCAGGCGCTGCGCGTCACCCCGGAGCAGGCCGCCGCGCAGGCGACGAGCTTGCGCGAGCAGGTGCGCGCGCTCGAGCGCGGACCGTCCGGCGGCGGCCCCGAGCTCGACCTCGACGCGCTGCTGAGCGGTGCGGTCGACCTTTCCGGCGCGAAGGTGCTGGTCGCGAAGGTGCCCGAGACCCCGGGTCTCAAACTGCTCGACCTTGCCGACCAGCTGAAGTCGAAGCTGGGTCAGGCGGCGGTCGTGCTGGCCGCCAGCACCGACGGGAAGGTCGAGCTGGTCGCCTCCGTGGCGCCCGAGCTTGTCGCGCGCGGCGTCAAGGCGCGTGAGATCGTCAAGCAGGCCGCGGCTAGGGTCGGCGGCGGCGGCGGCGGCCGCGACACCGCGGCACGCGCCGGCGGTCGCAAGACCGAGAAGCTCGGCGAGGCGATCGACCTCGCCCGGAAGCTGATCGAGAACGTCCTCGTGCGATAAGGAAGCGTCAGGGAATTGATTTGTGGTTCTGGTGAGTGGCTGGGCGTGGCTGGCGGCTGAAGATGCGAGTGCTCGCGCTTGACTACGGCAGCGCGCGCTGCGGCGTGGCGGTCAGCGACCCGACCGGAGTGCTCGCGACGCCGCTCGACCCGGTGACGGGCGCCGCCACTCGCAAGGGATTGGGGCAGCTTGCGGCGTTGGTGCGCGAGCTTGGCGTCGAGCGGGTCGTGGTCGGTCTGCCGCTGAGCCTGAGCGCCGCCGACTCGGACCAGACGCGCGAGGCACGGGCCTTCGCGCGGGCGCTGGGAGGCCGGCTGAAAGAGGTGCCGGTCGAGCTCTACGACGAACGCTTCACGACGGTGATCGCCGAGCGCGACGGCGACGGCATGGCGCGGGCGAGCAAGGATTCGCGGGCCGCGGCGCACCTCCTGAGCGGCTGGCTCGAGGCGCACGAGGAGCGCGAATGAGTCAGCTCTACGACGGTGAGCGTCAGCGGCCGCGGTCGGGCGGCCGGGCGTCCGGAGGCGCGCGGCAGTCCGGGGGCACGCGGGCGTCGGGGGGCACGCGACCACCACGCCGCAAGCCGCCCAGGAACGGCGGTTCTGGACGCGGGCGCACCCGCGGCTCCTACGGTCGGCGACGACGCTCGCGTGGGCCGGGGCGCTTGCTGATGCTGGTTGGCGTGGTGGTCTTGATCGTCGTGCTTGCGGTCGTCGGGAAGTCCCTCAGGTCCGGGGGCAAGAAGCAGACGCAGCCGATCACGACCCCGACCAGCGGCGTCACGATCACCGCCGGCCGCACCCGCGCCGAGATCGGCAAGCTGCTGCGACAGCAGGGCGTGAAGGGCAGCTACGTGAAGGCCACGGTCAGCTCGTCGCTGCTCGATCCGACCGCCTACGGGGCGCCGAAGAGCACGCCGACGCTCGAAGGGCTCCTGTGGCCCGGCAACTACGTGCTGCGGCGGCCATGGACGATCTCGGAGCTTGTCTCAGACCAGCTGCAGGCGTTCAAGCGGAACTTCGCCGCCGTCAGCACGAAGTACGCGCAGGCCCGTGGGCTGAAGCCGTACGACGTCGTGATCATCGCCTCGCTGATTCAGGGCGAGGCCCTGCTGCCGAGCGACTTCGGGAGGGTCGCCTCGGTGATCTACAACCGGCTGCGCCTGGGCATGTACCTCGGGCTTGACTCGACCGTCGCCTACGCCACCGGTAACTACGGCGATCTGACCGCGAAGCAGCTCGCCTCGAGCTCGGCGTGGAACACGATCAACCATAGGGGCTTGCCTCCCACACCGATCGACAACCCCGGCGCCGCGGCGATCGAGGCCGCCGCGATGCCGCCCACGACCGGCTACCTCTACTTCATCGACAAGGTCTGCGGCAACGGCAGGCTCCTGTTCACCTCCAGCTACTCCCGCTTCCTGGTCTGGTCCGGGCGCTGGCAGCGGGCGCTGAAGAAGGCCGAGAAGGACGGCGGCTCGGCCGAGTTCTGCAAGCCGGCGAAGGGTGGCGCTCAGGCGCAGAAGGCGGCGTCCGGCAAGCCCGCGGGGAAGAGCAGTTGAGGCTCGGCGTCGCCGGTTGGCCGGTCGCGCACAGTCGCTCGCCGATGATGCAGAACGCGGCGCTGCAGGCGCTCGGGCTGGGGGATTGGCGCTACCAGCTGCTGCCACTGCCGCCCGGGCTATTCGACGAGACCGTCGTGGCGCTGCCGGGCAGCGGCTTTCGCGGGATCAACGTGACGATCCCGCACAAAGAGGCCGCGCTCGCGCTCGCCGACACGGCGAGCGCGGCAGCGACCGCGACCGGCGCGGCCAACACGCTGCTGTTCGCGCCGGACGGGACGGTGATCGCCGATAACACCGACGCGCCCGCTCTGCGCGGGGCGATCGCCGAGCGGCTGCCGCTGGCCGGGCTGACCGTGCTCGTGCTCGGCGCCGGCGGCAGCGCCCGGGCTGCGGTCTGGGCTCTGGTCGCCGCCGGGGCCGACGTCCACGTTTGGAACCGGACCGCGTCACGTGCCGCCCGGCTCTGCGCGCTGACCGGCGGCCGGCCGCTTGCCGGCCTGACGGAGGTGGCAGCGCTGCGCGCGGTGGACCTGATCGTGAACTGCACGTCGGTGGGTCTGCGGCCCGACGACGAGCTGAGCGCGCTGCCGCTCTCGCCACGGCTGCTGAGTGGGGCGCGGCTGGTTGTCGACCTCGTCTACGGCAAGCGTGCGACGCCGCTGATCGCCGCGGCGCACGCCGCCGGGGTGGAGACCATCGTCGGCCTTGAGATCCTGGTGCGGCAGGGGGCGCTTGCGCTGGAGCTGTTCACCGGCCGCAAGGCGCCGCTTGCCGTCATGCGTGCCGCGGTCGGGCTGTGAGCCTACTCGGTAGATCCGCCTGCCCCGCAACCAGGCGTGCGAACCTACCGGGGCAGGCTCTATCCTCTTCGGCCGATGACTGACGCGCAAGAACTTGACGGCGGCCGGGTGCTCTGCACGCCCTGCCGCGGGACTGGGTCACTGACCTCCGGTGAGGGCGGGACCCCGCACACGATTACCTGCCCCTGGTGTGGCGGTGACGGCCGCTTCCACCAAGGACGCGACGCGCAAGAGTTCGCGCCGACACCACCGCCGAGCGACTCCTGATCCGCCCCGGCGGCAAAGCTGCGCAGGTCTCGGCTCCCGTTCGCACGGAGCCCGCGCGGGACTCGACTCGACCCCGCACAGAGGTCGCGCGGGTGCTGATTCGCCCCGCTTGTCCCGCTCGCCACTGCAACCGTGCGGATGCGCACGTAAGCTAGATCTGCAATGACATTGAGGTTGATCACAGCCGGCGAGTCGCACGGTCCTGGCCTGACCTGCGTCGTCGAGGGACTCCCCGCCGGCCTCACATTGGACCGGGAGCGGATCGACCGCGACCTTGCGCGGCGCCAGCTCGGCTACGGTCGCGGCGGCCGCATGAAGATCGAGCATGACCGGGCGGACGTCACCGCGGGGGTGCGGCACGGACACACGCTTGGCGGCCCGGTCGCGATCCAGGTCGCGAACCGTGACTACGCCAACTGGGAGACGCGGATGAATCCGTGGCCGGTCGATGAGTCGGTCCCGGCTGTCCACCTGCCCCGGCCCGGCCACGCCGACCTGGTTGGCTTGCAGAAGTACGGCCTCGACGACGTCCGCGACATCCTCGAGCGCGCTTCGGCCCGGGAGACGGCTTCGCGGGTTGCGGGTGGCGCGCTTGCGAAGGCATTGCTGGCGGCGCTTGGCGTGCAGATCCGCTCGCACGTGCTGCAGATCGCAAGCGTGAAGGCCCCGCGGCCGGCGCAGCTCACGGTGGACAGCTTCGCCGGCGTCGACGACTCGCCGGTCCGCTGCCTCGACCCCGAGGCGGAGAAGGCGATGGTCAAGGAGATCGACACGTTGCGCCGCAGCAACGAATCGCTCGGCGGCGTCTTCGAGGTGGTCGTCTTCGGCGTCGTCCCGGGCATCGGCTCGCACGTCTCCTGGGAGCAGCGCATCGACGGTCTGCTCGCCCAGGCGGTCACCTCGATCCAGGCGATCAAGGCGGTCGAGGTCGGCGACGGGATCGAGGTTTCCGGGCTGCCGGGCTCGCAGGCACACGACGAGATCTTCTACGACGACGAGCGCGGCTACTACCGCCGGACGAACCGTGCCGGCGGTGTCGAGGGCGGTATGACGAACGGTGAGTCCGTTGTCGTGCGCGGCTTCATGAAGCCGCTGCCGACGTTGACCAAGCCGCTGCAATCGGTTGACGTCGCTACGCACGAGCCGGCACAGGCGCTGCGGGAGCGCACCGACTCCTGCACAGTCCCGGCGGCCGGGGTTGTGGCGGAGGCGATGGTTGCGTTGGTGCTCGCCGCTGCGTATCGCGACAAGTTCGGTGGTGACCACATCGACGACATGCGGGCGGCGCTGGCCGCCTACGAGCAACGGATTGGGTGGCGGCGATGAGCGATACGAACGCGACACAGGCAGGCGCCGGTAGTGGCGCCACGCCAGCGGGCGTGGCGTCGGGCAAGCTCGCGCTGATCGGCTTCATGGGGTCCGGCAAGAGCTCCGCCGCGCGCCGGCTCGGTCCCGGCGTGGTCGACGTCGATGCGACGATCGAGGCCCGGGAAGGGCGATCGATCTCCGAGATCTTCGCCTCAGGCGGCGAGGCCGCGTTCCGCGCGATCGAGGAGCGCGTCACGCTCGAGCTGCTCGCCGACCCGACGGTCGGGGTGCTGGCGCTGGGCGGTGGCGCCCTCGGCTCCGAGCGCGTCCGCGCGGCGCTCGACGGCGGCGTCCGCACGGTCTGGCTCGACGTCGAGGCAGACGCGGCGTGGCGACACGCACAGACGCAGCCGGACGTCCGGCCGCTGGCACGCGACCGGGGTGAGTTCGAGCGCCTGTTCGCCGAGCGCCGGCCTGTCTACGAGCGCACGGCCGACGTGATCGTGCCGGCGCAGCGGGCAGACGATCTCGACGCCGTGCTCGCGGCCTGCGAGGGGCTGCCGGTGAAGGGCGGCAAAGTGATCTGGGCGGCTACCGCCGCCGGCGGCTACCCCGTCTACATCCGCGAGGGGTTGCTTGATTTCACACAGGCGCCTGGGAGCGAACCCGATCCGAACGCTGATCCGGACGAGGTCGAGGCCGCAAGGCGCAGGGCCGCACGGGCCTTCTGGCCGGCAACGATCAGCGGGCGACGGATGCTCGTTACCGACCATAACGTCGGGCGTTACTACGCCGACGTCTTCAACCCCACCTGCGCGGGGATCGGGATCAGCCCCGGCGAGCGTGCCAAGACGCTCGCCAGCGCAGAGCTGATCTGGAACGAGATGGCGGCGAGTGGTGTCACTCGCGCGGATGTCGTGGTTGCCGTCGGTGGCGGCGTCGTCGGTGATCTCGCCGGTTTCTGCGCGGCGGCCTACCAGCGCGGGATGGCGGTTGTCCAGGTGCCGACGACGGTGGTCTCGCAGGCCGACAGCGCCTACGGCGGGAAGACCGGCGTCGATCTGCCGGAGGCGAAGAACTACGTTGGCGCCTTCCACCAGCCGAGCGCGGTGATTGTCGACCCACGGACGCTTCAGAGCCTGCCGGCGGTCGAGGTGGCAGCCGGCTACGCCGAGGTCGTGAAGACCGCGCTGATCGCGGGTGGTGAGCTCTGGGAGCTGATCCGGGGCGGCGCTCCGGCCACCGATCCGCGGGTGATCACCGGCAGCGCGCTGACGAAGCTGCGCGTCGTCGCGGGTGACGAGCGCGATCTTGGGCGCCGGCAGTCGCTGAACCTCGGGCACACCGTCGCTCACGCGCTCGAGGTGACCACCGGCTACGCGCGCTACCGGCACGGTGAGGCGGTCGCGCTGGGTCTCTTGGCGGCGCTGCGGCTCTCGGGCGCCGATGAGCTGCGCGCCGAGGTCAAGGAGCTGCTGGTGCGCGGTGGGCTGTCGGTCCGGGTCGACGGCGAGATCGACCTCGACCAGGTGATCCGGGCGACGGCGCGCGATAAGAAGCGGCTGGTCGAAGGGCCGGTGCCGTTCGTGCTGTGCCCGGAGCCGGGCGATGTGCGGATTGGGCAAGCGGTGGCTCCGGCCGACCTACAGGCAGCGGTGAAGGAGCTACAGGCATGAGCGTCAGCAGTTGGGGCGACGCGTACGAGCCAACGGTGCGCACGCGCGTCGAAGTCATGCACGGTGTCAACCTCGATCAGCTCGGCCGTCGCGACCCGACTCACTACGGCGATCTCGACCTCGGTGAGCTGGAGACGCGGATTGGAGGCTGGGCAAACGAGCTCGGGCTCCAGGTCCGGTTCTTCCAGACGAACCACGAAGGTGCGTTCGTGGAGCATCTGCACGAGCTCGAAGGCGTTACCGACGGGATCGTCATGAACCCAGGTGCTTGGACCCATTACTCCTACGCGATCCACGACGCGCTCGAGATCGCCGCGTTGCCGACGGTCGAGGTGCACCTTTCGAACGTGGACGCCCGCGAGGGCTGGCGGTCGATATCGGTCGTGCGCGACCTCTGCATTGCGACCGTCGCGGGGAAGGGCCCGGACGGCTACCACGAGGCGCTTGAGATCCTGAAGCGGGAGATGCGATGAGAACTGATCGTCTGCTCGAGCGGCTGCCGGAGGCCGGCGCCGACCTAATGCTGGTAAGCGACGCGGTGAACGTCCGCTACCTGACCGGGTTTACAGGTGACAACGCGATCGTCGTCGCTGGTCCGGACACGCGCTTGTTCGTGACCGACTCCCGCTACACCGAGCAAGCGGCAGAGGAGGTCGAGCCGAGCTTCCAGCAGCTGACCGCAACCGAAGGGCTGATTGCATCCGCGCTGCCGCTGTTGCCACAGGGATCGCTGCGGCTCGGATTCGAGTCTGAGCGCGTCTCTTACGCGCAGTACCGCCAGATCTCCGTGCACATGCCCGAGCGAATCGAGCTGGTGCCGGTGGTCGGGCTTGTCGAAGGGCTGCGGCGGATCAAGGACGCCGGCGAGATCGAGCTGATGGCCGCTGCCGCGAAGATCGCCGACGATGCGCTCGCCGCGCTGCTCGCAGCCGGTCTCGAGGGGCACACCGAGCGCGAGCTGGCGATTGCGCTGGAGCACGACGTGCGCCTGCGCGGCGCGGAAGGGCCGAGCTTTCCTTCGATCGTTGCGTCCGGCGCCCACGGTGCGTTGCCACACGCGGTGCCGCGCGACGTCGCCGTGCAACGCGGGGAGCTTGTGACCTTCGACTGGGGCGCGCGCTACCGCGGCTACTGCTCCGACTGCACTCGGACCGTTGCGGTGGGGGAGCCTGCTGCCGCGGCGCGGGAGGCCTACGAGCTGGTCCTCGGCTCTCAGCTCGTCGGCCTGGAGGCCGTCCGATCCGGTGCCAGCTGCCGTGAGATCGACGCGACCGTCCGGGAGATCATCTACGGTGCCGGGCATTCCGAGCACTTTGGCCACGGCCTCGGCCACGGCGTCGGGCTCGAGATCCACGAGGCGCCGCGGCTCTCACGCCTCTCCGACGACACGCTCGAGGTCGGCGACGTGGTCACGGTCGAGCCGGGCGTCTACCTGCCCGGTGAGTTCGGCCTGCGCATCGAGGATCATGTCGTCGTCGAGCCGGACGGGATCCGGATCCTGACGCCGGGTGTCCCCAAGCGGCTGCTGATCGTCGACTGACGGTTGTCGGCTGAGCGGCCGAGCCGGCTGAGCGGCTGTGCCGGCTGAGCGGCTGTGCCGGCTGAGCGGCTGTGCCGATTTATGACGGCTTCCACACTCGATTGGGCCCTTCCGAGCGCTGTGCCGGACCTTCCGAGCCGCTTTCGAGCGCTGCCCCGGACCCTTCCGAGCGTTGCCCTGCACCTTCCGAGCCGTAAAAGTGCGCACTCCGTCGCCGGCCTCGCCGGATTGTGCAGTTCTACGTCCATAGGCCGTAAAAGTGCGCACTCCGCGCTCGTCTCTGACGTGTCCTGCAGTTTTACGGATATTGGGCAAGACCACAGAGGTCCAGCGTCGGGGTGGATTCTCTTGAGTTGGGGGTGGATTCTCTTGACACGACCCCATCCATCCGGCAACGTCGGTACCGATGACCGCTCAGCCTGAGTTCCTCCTGCTGCAGCACGCCGCCTGTGAGCCGGCCGGCGTCCACGAGCAGCAGCTCACGGATGCTGGTGCCGCGATCCGGCGCGTGCGGCTCTACGCGGGCGAACCACTCCCGCAGGATCATCGCGGCTTCGCGGGGCTGATCGTGGTGGGCGGGCCGATGGGCGTCTACGAGGACAAGCGCTACCCGTGGCTCGCACGCGAGCTGTCGCTGATCGCCGCGGCCGCCAGCGGCGAACTGCCGATCTGGGGCATCTGCCTGGGCGCGCAGCTACTGGCTGCTGCGCTGGGCTCGAAGGTCTATCCGGGTGAGTCCCCGGAGATCGGGGTCATGACGGTGCAGAGCGCGGACGCGGCCAGGGATGACCCCGTGTTCGGGACGGCACCGGCTCGCTTCCAGGCGCTGCAGTGGCACGGTGACACCTACGATCTTCCGGCCGGCGCGGTGCGTCTCGCCGGCTCGGAGCGTTACCCGCAGCAGGCATTTAGGGTCGGAAGCGCCTACGGCATGCAGTTTCACCTCGAGGTGTCGGTCCCGCTGCTCGGGGAGTGGGCGCGGCTGCCCGCTTACGCCGACGGACTGCGTGAGGCGCACGGCGAGGGCGCGCTGCCGGGGTTGCTCGCCGCTTGGGAGCGCGAGGCGCCCCGGGCGAACGCGCTGGCGCGCGAGCTGTTCGGACGCTGGCTCTCGTTGGTGGTCGGCCGCCAGTCGGGCGGGGCGTCGACAGCCGAGATCCCCGCGGCCCGGTGGTAGTTAGCGGTCGTTAGACTCACCTGGGTGATTCGGGAGGTTGTTCCCGATCCGCCTGAGACGAATACGAGAATATGCCCATTTCCACAAACGAATTCAAAAACGGCAGCCACATCGATGTTGATGGCACCGTTTACCGGATCGTCGAGTTCCAGCACGTCAAGCCCGGCAAGGGTGGTGCATTCGTGCGGACCAAGCTGCGTCGCGCCAGCGACGGGGCGGTGATCGATCGCACTTTCCGCGCCGGCGAGAAGTTCCGCCAGGTTCGGACCGAGGTGCGGAAGATGCAGTACCTGTACCGTGACGGCGCCGATGCGAACTTCATGGACACCGAGACCTACGAGCAGCTCACGATCCCGGAGAAGACCCTCGCGGGGCCGCTGCGGTTCATGCGCGACTCGGAGAGCGTCGACGTTCTCTACATCGACGGCGAGCCCGCCGACGTCCAGCTGCCGAGCGCGGTCGACCTGAAGGTGACGCAGACCGAGCCCGGGCTGCGTGGCAACACCGCCTCCGGCGGCGGCTCGAAGCCGGCCGTGCTCGAGACCGGCGCTGAGGTGCAGGTGCCGTTGTTCGTGAACATCGGCGACATGGTCCGTGTCGACACACGCAGCGGCGAGTACCTCTCGCGCGCCTGAGTGACTGAACGTTCAGCGGTAGAGGAGCCTGATGGCAGGTCGGACTGAGCAACGCCGGGCAGCGATCTGGGCCCTCTACCAGAGCGACCTGCTCGGTCGCAGCCTCGAGGACACGTTCGGGTCGGACACGCGGGTCTTCACGAAGGCGCTCGCGCAGGCGGTGCGCTCCCACCAGGAGGAGCTCGACGCGACGATCGAGCGGCTTGCCAGCGGTTGGTCGCTGGCGCGGATCGCCCCGTTGGAGCGGGCGATCTTACGCGTTGCCCTGCTCGAGATGACGTATCCGAAGTTGTTGCCGGGCGAGCACGCGATCGCGCCTGAGGGTGCGATCGACGAGGCGGTCGAGACCGCCAAGGAGTACTGCGGAGCAGAAGCGCCTGGCTTTGTGAACGGCGTGCTCGGCGCTGCGCTGCGCGAACGACAGGCGGCGCAGGCGCCGGCGGCTGAGGGGTCCTGAGCGGCGTACAGCCACGCGGAGGGGAGAGCGCATGAGCTACACAAGTGCGAGCGGACGGCAACAGATCCTCGACGAGTGTGGAAATGCGCTCACCGAGCTTGACATCGCGCTCGCCGAGCTCGGCGAGGCCTACGACCATTTCGACGAGCACACCGCCGAGCGCTTCGAGGCGGAGCTGTTCAAGCCGCTGCAGGCTGCCTACAGCGCCCTGACACACGCACGCGGTGGCTTTGCCGGACGCTACGGCCTCGAGGTGGCGCCGCCGCCACCGCCCCCGATGCCCGGCCTGCGGGACCCGCGCGTCGCGCTTGCCAATGCGGCCACCGCGATCCACGACGCGGATGATGCGCTGGGCGAGCTGCAGGACTCGATGCTGCCGGTCGAGGTCGGCGACGTCGAGCTGCGGAACGACCTCGCGCACTCGCGCCGGCTGCTCGATCCACTGCCCGCAGTTTGCCGCGCACTCTCGCGTGGCTTCGGTCGCTGAGTCGCCGCGTCAGTCCCAGGTCGCCTGTAGCGACGGCAACGGCGCTGGCGGCGGCGGCGCTTGGACGCGCACGCGTGCGGCCTCGATCACGATGCCCGCTGCCGAGACGTAGACCGGGTCGCACTCGAGCTCGACGACCTCGGCATGAGTTTCGACGATCGCGCTGATCCGCAGCAGCAGGTCTTCGAGTGAGGCGACGTCCGCCTTCGGAGCGTCGCGGTAGCCGTCGAGCAGCGGGAACGTCTTCAGCGAGCGGATCATGTCGGAGGCCGCGTCTTCGCTCAAAGGGGTCAGACGCACGGCGACGTCCTGCGCGAGCCGGCCGACGCGGCTGCCGGCGCCGCAGGCGATGACCGGGCCGAAGTTCGAGTCACTGGTCACGCCGACGACAAGCTTCGTGGCGTCGGGCGGCTCACTCGCCCCAGGAGCGGGCAAGCCGTAACACGCGAACAGCTCGGCGACCGTTTCCGGCGGCATCCAGTCGGACTCGTCGGCAAGTTGGCGGCTGATCAGCACCGCGGCGTGCTCCGGCTCGACGTTCTCGAACTGCCGGTAGACGGGCTCCGGACGCGAGCGCCATCGGCCGTGACGGGCCGCGCGTGCGAGTGCCAACGCCGCGTCCTCGGGGAACTCGAAGCCCGGAACCTCGACGTCACCGAAGTGCAGCGCCGCCGGCGGTGGCTTCTCGGTCATGAACACGGAGGCGATCGCCACCGCCGGCCGCGTCGCGGCGACTTCACGCACTGCGCGCGCGACCTCGCTGGCGCTGGCGCGCAGCGATGGCACGAAGATCGTCAGGATCGCGTCGCAGAAGTCCGCGTCGATCAGCGTCTGCAGGACCTTCCCGTAGGTCTCGCCTTCGGACGAGCCGAGCAGGTCGATCGGGTTCGCGCACGAGCCGCCGGGCGGTAGCAGCTGGCTGAGCTTCGCCTCGAGCGCCGTGTCTACCTCCGGCACCACCACCCCGGCTGCCTGGCAGGCGTCGGCGCACATGATGCCGGGGCCGGCGGCGTTGGTCACGATCGCGACACGGTCGCCGCGCGGGATCGGCTGAGTCGTCAGCAATTGCGCGACCGTGAACAGCTCGTGGAGCGTGTCGGTGCGGATCACCCCGGCCTGCTCGAACAGCGCTTCCACCGCGGTCTCGGAGCCCGGCAGCAACGTGCCCGTGTGCTGGCGGCTGGCGCGCGCGCCAGCCGCCGAGCGGCCGCTCTTCACCGCCAGCAAGGGTTTCCGGCGGGCGAAATGCGGCGCGATCCGCGCGAACTTCCGCGGGTTGCCGAAAGACTCCAGATAGAGCATCGCCAGCGCCGTGTTCGGGTCCTGCTCCCAGTAGCAGAGCATGTCGTTGCCGGAGAGGTCCGCCTTGTTGCCGACGGCGACGAACGAGGAGATCCCGAGGCGCCGGCGCGACGCCGCCTCCGTGACCGCGATCCCGAGGCCGCCGCTCTGCGACATGAAGCCAATCGAGCCAGGTAGCGGCGGGCGCTCGGCGAAGGTGGCGTTGAGGCTGACTTCGGGATCGGTGTTGATCACGCCAAGGCAATTCGGCCCGACGAGGCGGATGCCGGCACCGCGGCAGATCTCGAGCAGCTGACGCTGGCGCTGCTGGCCTTCGAGGCCGATTTCCGCGAAGCCGGAGGAGATCACGACCAGCGAGCGCACGCCCGCCCCGGCGCAGTCGCGTGCGACGTCGAGCACCTGCTCGGCCGGGGTCACGATCACCGCCAGCTCCACCGGCTCGCCGATTGCCGAGACCGATGGGAAGGCGCGCAAGCTGTGGATCGTGCGGGCCAGCGGGTTGACGGGGTAGAGGCGGCCCTTATAGCCGCTGCGGATGATGTTCCGCAACACCGTGCCGCTGATCGTGCCGCGACGACGCGAGGCGCCGACCACCGCCACCGAGGCCGGCGTCAGCACGCCGCCGACCGCGGCGACGGCCGCAAGCCGGTCGCGCTCCTCGAAGCGCGCCTTTGCGGTGGCGCTCACGTCAGTCGGCAGCTCGATCGCGATCGAGTCCGAGCTTGCGCGGATCTCGACCGGAAGGCCGCTTTCCCGGAACATCTCGATCATCCGGTGGTTCGACGGCATCACGTCGGCGGTGAACCGGCTGATGCCGTTCTCGCGGGCGACCACCGCCAGATGGGCCAGGAGGATCGTGGAGATGCCGTGGCCCTGGAACGCGTCGGCGACGAGGAACGCAACCTCGGCACGGTCGCCGTCCTCGCGCACGTAGGCGGCATGGGCGACGACGCGCGCCGGTGAGCCGGTCTCCGCGACCAGCGCATAGCGGTCGCCGTAGTCGACGTCGGTCGACCACGAGGTGACCCAGCTCAGGTTCGGGACACCGAAGAAGCGGAACACCATCGACTCGGGGGAGAGCCCCGCGAGGAACTCGCGCACGCTCTCGGTGTCGTCACGCCGGACCGGGCGCACGTGCAACGTGCTCCCGTTGCGCAGGACAACATCGGCCTCCCGCTCGCTCGGGTAGGGGCGCTCCTCGGTCCTGCCCATCAGAGCCCCTGCTGGAAGTCAAGCGGCTCCTGTCCGACGGCGATCATGCCCTTCTCAAGGTGGTCAATCACGGTCTCGATCACCGCGACCCGTGCGTACGGCTTGTTCTCGGCCGAGATCAGCGACCACGGCGCCGACTTATGGTCGGTCTGCTCAAGCATCTCGCGGATCGCCCGCTCGTAGCGGTCGTGCTTCTCGCGGTTACGCCAGTCCTCGTCGGTGAGCTTCCAGCGCTTGAGCGGATCTTGGTCGCGGGCCATGAACCGGCGCAGCTGCTCCTTCTGGGAGATCTGCAGCCAGATCTTCACGAGCACCACGCCTTCGGCGTGGAGGCTCTTCTCGAACGAGACGATCTCGTGGTAGGCGCGGTTCCACTCATCCTCACTCGCGAAGCCCTCGACCCGCTCGACCAGCACCCGGCCGTACCAGGTGCGGTCGAACACGCACATGCCGCCCCAGCCGGGCACCTGGGGCCAGAAGCGCCAGAGGAAGTGGTGACGCTTCTCGCGCTCCGTCGGTGTCGAGAACTCCGAGACCGTGTAGTGGCGCGGGTCGAGCATCGCGGTCAGGCGCCGGATCGCGCCGCCCTTCCCAGCTGCGTCCCAGCCTTCGAAGAGGATCAGGAGCGGCGGGCCGAGGTGCTTGCCGCCGATCAGACCCGCACATTGCAGGCGCAACGCCAGTAACCGCCGTTGCGCGGACTCCAGTCGCTCGATACCCTCCTTCGCGGAGAGCTTCAGGCTCAGGTCCACGTCGTCAAGCTTCGCCATAAATCCGTACTGTGACACACGGTGCAAACCCCCGCTAGGAAAAATCCAGACGATCCCGGCTCTACCGGCAGCGCCGGCAGCAGCAGCGACCACGATCCCGCAACGCGCGACGCGCCGCTGCGCGCCGTGCAGACGTTCGACCAGCAGCTGCTGGTGCGGCTGTGGGCGGACGAGCAGGCCGAGCTGAGCGACGACGAGCACTTCGTCCATTCGATCGCCGACGAGTTCCTCACCGGCTTCCGGATGCTCAGGGGAATCGGACCGGCGGTGACTGTCTTCGGCTCCGCGCGGACACCACCCGGACATCCGCACTACGAGCTGATGCGCAACACGGCGCGGCTGCTCGGCGAGGCGGGCTATGCGATCATCACCGGCGGCGGCCCGGGCCTGATGGAGGCCGCGAATCGCGGTGCGCGCGAGGCCGGCGCGAAGTCGGTCGGCTGCAACATCGAGCTGCCGCACGAGCAGGGGATGAACGACTACGTCGACGTCGGCGTGCGGTTTCACCACTTCTTTGCGCGGAAGGTCGTATTCGTGCGCTACGCGATGGCGTTCGTGATCGGGCCGGGGGGCTTCGGCACCCTCGACGAGATGTTCGAGGCGCTGACGCTGATCCAGACGCAGACGGTGAAGCACTTCCCGGTGGTCGTGATGGACTCCGGGGAGTGGGACGGACTGTTCGACTGGCTGCGCGCGCACGCGCTTGCCGACGGCCGCATCAGCAGGGCGGACCTTGACCTCGTGACCTTCACCCACGACCCCGAGGAGGTCGTGAAGGTCGTGCGCGAAGGTCATCGCCAGGCCGAGCAGCTGCTCTATGAGCAGCGGCGGGCGCGCGGTGGTAAGAGTCAGTAGTGGTGGTAAGGGCGCCAGCTACGGCCAGATAATAAGAGGGCCCGTCGCCTGCTGGCGACGGGCCCCTATAGTCGCTTGAGCGCTTACGCTGCTTCTTCTGCTAGGACGCAGCGAGTGCTGTGGTATCCGTCGACGGCGAGTTCGTCGGCGAATACTTGGTTAAGCGGTCAGCTATCCCCAAGACCACGTTTGGTTGGAGCTATTATTAGTACCATATTCGTACACCGGAACACCGTTGCCGGTTTCCCCGCCGCTGGTCAGCGAATATCCCGCTAGTCCGCCATCCGGCTCTATGTGCCCGAGATTCACCATATAGTAAGACTGGTTGGCGTTGCCGTTGCAACTTTCCATGTACTGATAATCATTGTTGGCGAGATACCCGCGATCAGATACACAGAGTCCGTCACCGTCGTTTTTGATCTCAGTGCCGGACGCTGTGTTTACGAACGTCCAGAGCTGGTTAGCGCTACGATTGCATGCATAAAGTACTAGCTCGCTATTAACACCGCCCCCAAGGCTTGACATGCAAGTGCCAGTGGAACCGTTCATAATGGCTTGATAGGTAGCCGCTGATGCAATTGATGATGCGCCTAGGCTAATGCCAGCCACGATTGCTGCGACTGCAGTAAGACGCGACGCAAATTTACGAACCATATCGTCCCCTCCTAAACAAGGCCGTATAGTGGCGCAAAAGCGTCATACACCTACGTGTAGCGCTACGGTCCTTAAAATACGCCACATAGGATTCTTGTCAAGGTGGATGCCATCTCCCTGTCATAGATCGCATAAGAGACGGAGTGGCGGCTCTCGGGGCCCGTCCGCTGCTGTCGGCAGTGCGCAGACCTTCTCGATGGACATATGAGCCAGGCTAGGTTTGACGAGCACGGTGATCTGCCCTTGTTGCCGTGGAGTCGGTTTGCTGAACTCGGTCGGCTTGGTTGTTGTGCAGGGTCGTTAGACCGGGTTGGAGGTTAGGGGCGCTGCCGGCGGCTATCCCCAGAGGCCCACGCCTCTTCGATCTCGGTCGGCGTTCGCATCCCGAGCGCGGAGTGCCGGCGGCGGCTGCCCAGCCAGGCGACGTATTCGACGACCGCGAGTTTCATCTGCGCGCCGGTCCGCCAGGCACGATCACGGATCAACTCCGTCTCGAAGCTGTCGACGAACGACTCCGCCAGCGCATTGACGCTCGAAAGCGTCCGGAAATCTGTGTGGGCGTTGTTGATGGTTCAGCCGAGGACGCGGTCTCCGAACTGGATTTTGAACGCGAGCATCACTTCCGTCTACCCCCGGGTCCGGGTCCATTGCGGCACCGCGTTGTGGATCGCTAAGTAGAGCAGCTTGAGCGCGCCTCCTCTGAGGGGAAGCCGCCCTTCGTTTTGATTGCTTTGCGGAGCTGCCGGTTGAGCGCCTCAATCGCGTTGGTGGTGTAGATCACGCGTCGCACCTCAGGCTCGAAGGCCAGGAACGGGATCACGTGCTGCCAGTTTTCCCGCCACATCCGGCCGATGATCGGGATTTGCTCACCCCGCTTCTGCTCGAATACCTCCAGCGCGAGCATGTCCTCATCAGCGTTGATCGCGGTGTAGACGGGTCGTAGGTCCTTGGTGACCTGGTCGTATTGCTTGCGCGGCACGTATTTCAGGCTCGCTCTGATGAGGTGCACGATGCAGGTCTGCACCGTGGTCATCGGGAAGATCGCCTCGATCGCTTCAGGGAACCCCTTCAGGCCGTCGACACAGCAGATCAGGATGTCGGCGACGCCACGCTGCTTAAGCTCGGAGAGCACCTGCATCCAGAACTCCGCGCCCTCCGTGTCCTGGAACCAGAGGCCGAGGACCTCGCGGTCGCCGTCGGTGTTGATCCCGAGCGCGAGGTAACACGCCTTGCGGACCACGCTGCCGCCGTCGCGGATCTTGAGCACTAACGCGTCGAGGAACAGCACGGGGTAGAGGTCATCCAACGGCCGGGCCTGCCACGCCCTAGCGTCCTCGATCACGGCGTCGGTGACCTTGGAGATCAGGTCACGGCCGACCTGCACGCCGTAGATCTCCTCCAAATGCGCGCTGATGTCCCGCGTGGACATCCCGCGCGCGTAGAGCGCGAGGATCTTCTCATCGAACCCCTCGAAGCGCCGCTGACGCTTGCGCACGATCTGCAGCTCAAAGCTGCCCGCCCGATCCCTGGGGGTGTCGATCTGAACCTCACCATGCTCCGTGAGCAGCATCTTCGGCGTCGAACCATTCCTGGTGTTCCCGGTCTCGCCAGGCGGCTCCTGCTGCGGCTCATAGCCGGGATGGTCGGTCAACTCGACCTCCATCGCCCGCTCCACCATCCGCCTCGTCAACTGCGACAACAGGCCGCCCTGCCAGGTGATCGCGTCACCACTCTTGGCGCCGGCCATCAGCTGATCGATCAGCTCGTTGGGCAGCAACTCCTTAACCCGATCAGCCAGGCCTGGGTCGGGGTCTGGGAGACGCGCAGTGCCAGCGCGTCGCTGCGCTCGCCCTCTGCGCTCGCTCCCAGGCCCACCGGCCGGCGTATCCAAATCAACGCGCTTCTCAACCAAACTGCCTCTCAACCAAACTGCCTCTCATCGTGTCCGGCATGAGTCTCCTTTCGGACTCATGCCTACGCAGAAGCCCGGACACTCCCCCCGGTCTGAACGATCCTGGAGGCTTCCAGGCGTGGTGGGTTGTCGGATGTAACGTTTGGGGAGGGATGAGGCTTAAACACTGAGATGCCTAGCGGTAACTTTGAAAGTTCGTCGGATGCAGAGCTGATCGTTCTCTCCGTTGTGGATCCGGAAGCGTTCTGCGCCCTGTATGACCGATGGGCCCATCCGCTGCTTGCGTTCATTTACCGGCGGGTCGGCAATCCCGAGGTTGCGGCGGATCTGCTGGCAGACACGTTCGCGACGGTATTCGAGAAGCGCTCGAAGTTCCGTGACATCGGACATCCCGGCTCAGCCTGGATCTACACGATCGCGAAGTCCAAGGTCGCGCACTATTACCGGCATAAGACCGTCGAGCTGAGGCGGTCGAGCGGCTCAAGATCACCATCCCACGACTCACGAAGTTGATGGAGACGCCAACATGACCGAAAACGAGTTTCCATTCCTCACTAGGCTACGCGCGGAGTTCCGTCACGCAGCGTACGGACAGATCGGCAGCGTCGCCCATAAGCGGCGGTTAACCAGAACGTTGATCTTCGTCGGCATTACGGCGCTCATCGTGATGGGTGCGATCGCCTATCTCGTGCTGACGAGGCGTGTATCAAGGTGGCAAGCATCAGCCAGCTCCAGCCGCTAATTCGCAGCAATGCGACACCGGATCAGGCGCCGCCGACCGAACTTGCAATGTTCGCTTGTGCCTGTTCGAAACCTCCAGCACGTTCTGCGCGCGGGCCTTTGCAGCCCAGTTGCAGGGCGTGCCTGGATCACACTGGTATCACGGGCAACCTCCGACTCCTGCACGATCCGAACTGCGTCGTCCTTAAACTGCCGCTCATACTCCTTCTGCTCTCTGTCATGGCGACTCCCTATAGGTAGAGCCTTTTCGATCCGGAGCAAGCACACACCGAGCTGGCTCACCCGCGCGCTCCGAATCATCCAAAATCTATTGCTGGCGCTGTAAACGACCGGTTCTTATGCCGCCAATTGTCACCGCGCCTTTATCCGACTGCCTACGCGGAGGCACCAAACTCTCGGCCGGTCTCAAGAAGAAGGATGCGGCGACGAAAACGGCTGGTTAAGAATCCGGCCCAAAGACAAGGAATGCCGCCGCCAAATGCGGCCGAAGGATGACTTACTCTGACTCCGCCGTTTGAGAGGTACACGATCCCCTCGGCCGGAGGCGAAGCCGATTTGTGTGCCGCGTTCCTCGGCATCGGCTCCAGCGTGTTGGCGATCAGCTCCTCGGAATGCGGCCGCATACCGGCGACCTTTTTGCGGCTGGACCGGTCTGGCATCGTCCGCCGACCAGCGCAAACGAAGATCGTCGAAGGTGCCGCTCCATTTGCAGACCGATAGCCGTTGGCTCTGGGGCGTTCGGTGATTTGCGTGCTTACGGACCATCCGCTGCCAACAGCATGAACCGAGAGCACATTGCAGGGCTTGTGGACCGCTGCTCTAACGCGACCACGACTGAAAATTGTGCGCGTATCTCCGGAGAGTCCGACCAGAATTGGTGTGGAAATAGGTGCTCATCGCTATCCCACATCGAAATCAGATCGAACATCAGGGTGCTAGTGCGGCGAAATTGCTAGACAAAGGGCCCGTCGCCTGCTGGCGACGGGCCCTCTTTGACAGTTACCTGATTGCTTGCGCTTACGCTGCTTGTGCCAGCGTTTGGCGGGCGCGGCGGTATTCTTCGACGACGAGTTCGTTGAGTTCGTCGGCGGAGGTGTCTTTTGTTTCTTTGTCGAGTGTGATGAGTCCGTTTTGGATCATGGAGACGCGGTCGCAGGCGGCAAAGACGTGGGCGTAGTTGTGCAGGATCATGATGATCGAGGTGTTGCCCTCTTCTTTGATCTTCGAGACCAAGTCGAGGATCATCGCGCCCTCTTTGGCACCCATCGCGGCGAGGACTTCGTCGAGGAAGAGGATGTCGGAGTGGGAGTTAACGGAGCGAGCGACGGCGATTGCCTGGCGTTGACCGCCGGAGAGGCGGGCGACGGGCACGTCGATGCGGGGGATGTTGATCCCGATCTGGTCCAGAACCGCACGCGCGTCCTTTTTCATCTTGCGTTTGTTGACCAGCCCAAAGGGCTTCAGTCGTGGCTCACGCCTGAGATAGAAGTTCTCGTAGACGGTGAGCTGGTCGATCAGCGCGAGGTCCTGAAAGACCATGTCGATGCCGTGCTGACGGGCGTCTTCGACGCTCTTCGGCTCGAACGGCTCGCCGTGCAGCCACATCTTGCCGGAATCGGCGGGCTGGAAGCCGTTCATGATCTTCAAAAGCGTGGACTTGCCGGCGCCGTTATCGCCGAGCAACCCCAAAACCTCGCCCTTACGCAAATGCAGGTTGATATCACGCAACGCCACGGTCGGCCCGAAGTGCTTGGTGATGTGCTCAACCCGCAGCACATCGTCGGGAGCTGAGACCGGGCCGATATGGCCGGCGTACTCTGATTCGTTGTTAGCTGCCAAGGCCGGATCCCCTTCTGACACGACGGACATAGACGTTGATCACCATCGCAACGATCACCGCGAGCCCGAGGTAAAGGTCGAGGTAGTTGTCGCTGACGCCCTTGAGGTTCAGGCCCTCGGTCAGAATGCCGAGGAACAACGCGCCGATCAACGCGCCGACGACAGTGCCCTCACCACCGGTCATCAACGTGCCACCGATGATGCAGGCCGCGATCGCGAGGAACATGATTTGGCTGGCTGAGGTCGGGTCCGGGTTCGCGGACAGCGTACGCACTGCCTCGAAGATGCCGGTCAAACCGGCAAACGACGCGCAGAGAATGAAGTTACGCATCGTCACCCAACGGGTGTTCACACCAGACTCAGCGGCGGAGAACTTGTTGCCGCCAACAGCGACCGTGTAAGTACCCCAACGCGCTCGCGACAGCAGGACCTGCAAGATGATGACTATCACCACCGCCCAGATCAGCTCTGAATAGGTGTTGCCACCGAAGATCTTCGCGAGCGTATCCATCGAGCCGGAAGTGGTTGTGCCCGGCGTCGTGATCTGCGTCGAATGCGAGATCACCAACGTCAAACCAGCAAGGAATAACTGCATACCCAGTGTGACCACGAACGACGCGATCCCGACATAGGCGGTGAAGAAGCCGTTGATCGCGCCAACAGCGGCCGCCGCGATAATCGCGATGATCAACGCCGGCAGCAAAGGAACACCAGCGTTATGCACCGAGTTCCAAATAAACGGCACAAAGAGATAGACGGCGCCGATCGAGAGGTCGATCTCGCCGAGCACCATCACGAACACCTGACCGGCGGCCATGATCGCGTACGGCGCGAAATACGGCAGCAGCGACTTAATCGACGAACCAGTCAAGAAATGCGACGTGCTGATCACGAAATACAGGAACACGATCAACGTCACAACGATGATCGAGCCTTCCCGCAACGTGAGGAAACGCGTCAGCAGACCTAAAGGCGAGCCACCGCCGGGCCGACCACTAGGCGTGGTCGGCCCAGGCGCGCTTGCCTTACTAGCCGTTGTGTTTTCTGTTTCTGTTGACAAAGCGTGCCATGCAGCGGTTGCGATTTACGACTTCTGGACGCCAGGCTTCGTGCCCGTGCCCTCGTACTTGCTCTTCGTTGTCACATACGGATGGACAGTCGACTGATCCAGGAACTTCAGGCCGGTGTTGACGTCGGCGGGACCGGTCAGACCCTGCGAGACGTTGTAGAAGTACAGCTCGAGGATCGGCAGGAAGCCCTGCAGGTACGGCTGCTGGTCGATCGTGAACTGGATGTAACCGGCTGCCAGGCCGCTCTCGGTGATCGGCGTCAGGTCGAAGCCGCCACCGGCGACCTTCCCCTTCAGGCCGGCCGACTGGATGGCCTGGGAGACCGCGGAGGTCGAACCAGCATCAACGGCGAAGTAGCCCTTGTAGCTGGTCATGTGCGACGCCACGAAGGCCTTGATCGTCGTGTTCTCCTGCGCCTCGGCGGCACCGGAGGCACTGCCCTGGGCCGGGACCAACTTAACGTTGCTGCCCTTCAGTGCGGCGATGATGCCGTTCAGGCGCGGCTGGATGTTCGCCGAGCCTGGGGTAGCGATGAAGACCGCGATGTTACCGCCACCCGGGATCAGGGCCTTGATCTTCGCGCCCATCTCCTGACCGGCGAGGAACAAGTCCTGGCCGACGTAGGCGAGACGAGCGTTCGGCTCATCAGCGTTGTAGGACACTACCGGGATGCCGGCCGACAGCGCGTTGTTCACCGGGGTGTTGAACGCCGTCGGGTCGATCAGCGAGGTGGCGATGCCGTCGGCCTTGGCGCTGATCGCGGTGTTGAACGCGTTGACCATCTGGCCGACGTTGCTGGTCTCCGACCCGGTCCAGGTATAGGAGCAGCCCAATAGCTTGCACGCGTCCGCCGCGCCGCTTTGAGTCGGCGTGAAGAACGTGTTGGTGGTCACGTGGTTCACCATCACGTACTTGAACTTCTTGTTGACGCCGAAGATCGACGACGCCGCACTGCTGCTCGTCGCCGCCGTCGAGGTCTTGGTGCCACCACCGCCGCAAGCCTCGAGCAGAACTGCCGCGAGGCCAGCTGCACCACCCGTCAGTGCGGTACGGCGAGTGATCTGGGCCGCCTTCGAGACGGGCTTGCCGCCCTTCTTCTCGGCCTTGGTCTCGTCCCACTCGAGACGCTCAACGGCATCGCCCATGATGTCATCGGCGTGCTCGCGAATGTCGTGTTCCGACACGGATAACTCCTCTCCCTAAGAAGCGTTATGGCTGCCGGTCAGTGACCGGTCACAAAGGAAAACTACCACTCCTCGCTCCCAGACTCAAAACCGGCTTTGACGGACGCCATCATCGCATACGGTGGTGCCGCTTGCAGGGAGTTCATCGAGCGGACACGCTTCATCACGAAACGCTAACCGGCCCGTTCGGCGCCGGCTGCCCGCGGCCAATATGGGCGCGGTCACACGCTCGCGGCTGCATGTAACGGCCCGCGCTCTGGCTGCCTGGATGTTGACGCCGGCGCGGCCCGGTAGCGGCCTTCGCTTTGCCGCTGCTGGCGCTGGCATGGCCGTCGGCGGGCCGGCCGGCATCGCCCGCGCCGCTGTGACACAGTTTCCCGCAATGGGGCGGATTCCGCCTCAGATGCGGCACTGAGAGCGAGGTGGGGAAAATGGCTGAAGGGAACGTGCTGGTCGGTCTCGACATCGGGACGTCGTCGGTGAAGGGGATCGCGATCGACCGCAGCGGCAAGGTGCTGGCCATGGCTGGGGCGAGCTATCCGCTTGCAACGCCGCACCCGGGCTGGGCCGAGCAGAACCCGGAGGACTGGTGGAAGGCGGCCAGCTCGGTGCTTGAGCGCCTCACTGCCGAGGCCGGCCCGCTGACCGGCATCGGTCTGAGCGGTCAGATGCACGGTCTGGTGGCGCTTGATGCCGATGACAACGTGGTGCGTCCGGCGATCCTCTGGAACGACCAGCGCACGGCCGCCGAGTGCGAGGAGATCGAGCGCACGATCGGCCTCCACCGCCTGATCGAGCTGACCGGCAACCGCGCGCTCACCGGTTTCACGGCGCCGAAGCTGCTGTGGATCCGTCACAACGAGCCCGAGGCCTACGCCCGGATCAAGCACATCTGCCTGCCAAAGGATTACGTCAGGCTCCGTCTCTGTGGTACCCGCGCGATCGACGTCGCCGACGCCTCCGGCACGCTGCTGCTGGACGTCCGGCGGCGGACGTGGAGCGAGGAGGTGCTCGATGCGCTCCAGGTCGACCACGATTGGCTGCCGCAAGTACTCGAGAGCCCCGAAGTCTCGGGGTATACGCCGGACGGGATCCCAGTCGCGGCTGGCGCTGGCGACCAGGCCGCCGGTGCGGTCGGCGTCGGTGTCGCCGTGCCCGGCACGGTGTCGGTTGTGCTCGGCACCTCCGGCGCTGTGTTTGCGGGACTCGATCATTACCAGGCCGACGCCGAGGCACGTGTGCACGCCTTCTGCCACGCGATGCCGGACACCTGGCATGCGATGGGCGTGATGCTGTCGGCCGCCGGCTCGCTGCAGTGGTTCCATGACGTCGCCGCGCGCGAAATCGGCTTCGACGAGCTCACCGCCGAAGCCGAGGCTTGGGAGCCGGGCGCCGAGGGGCTGACGTTCCTGCCGTACCTCGCCGGTGAGCGCACGCCGCACGCCGATCCCGATGCGCGCGGCGTCTTTAATGGTCTGTCCCTGCGTCACGATCGTGGCGCGCTCACGCGGGCGGTGCTCGAGGGCGTGGCCTTCGGCCTGCGCGATGGCCTGGACCTGGTCAACGGCCTCGGCAACCCCGCCACGATCGGGCGCGTCTCTGGCGGTGGTGCCCACAGCGACCTGTGGATGCAGATTGTCGCGTCGATCCTCGAGCTGCCGCTCGAGCGTGTTGCCGTCGACGAGGGCGCGGCCTACGGCGCGGCGCTGCTCGGCGGTGTCGCCAGTGGGGTCTTCCCGGACGTGCCGACGGCGATCGCCGCGACCGTGAAGCCGCGCGAGGTGATCGACCCGATCCCCGAGTGGGTCGATCGCTACCGCGAGCTACGTCACGACTTCGTGGATCTGTATCCGGCGCTGAAGGCGCTCCGCCACTAGTGGATCGTTGTCCCGGGGCCGTTCCGCCCCGGTGGCTTGATGTGGGTTGTGTATCGGCTGGTGTGCGCGGCGGGGGGGCGTGTCGAGAACGCCTCTGCACGTCCCCCGCTGTTGGTCAGGGGTTGCCGGCCGGTCGGGGTTGCCGGCCGGTCAAGGCCGCCGGTTGCCGGCTGATCGGAGCTGGGGATGTCACAACTTCGTTCATTGCACGTTTCCTTCCACGTGGTGTACGTGAACCGACAAAGAACGCGCCGCGGCGGCGTACCTGTGCCGCGACCGTGCCATAACGCCACGGAACGACCGCGCGGAACGACGGAGCCGCCGCCCCCGCCGCCCAACACCCCCGGCGAAAACGACAGCCGCCCACGTCGCCCGCCACGCCGACGCCGACCGGGGCGTAACTCGTCGGTCGAGCGACCTCAGGCGAGCAGGTGGGCGCCGGCGCTCGGATGGACGACCCGCGCGCCCTCCGGCAGCACGGCGTCCGGGGGCATCAGGCCGAGAATGTTGCCGCCGAAACCGCCGCCCAGCAGCCGGGCGCCGATTGCGCCGGCATCCTTGAGCCGTTTGACGGTCGCCTCGACGGCGGCGGTGGAGATCTCGAAGTCGTCGCGCAGCGAGGCATGCGATTCGTCGAGCAGTAGACCGAGACGCTCGAGGTCGCCTTCGCGCAGGGCGACGACGGACTGTATGACTCGTGCGTTCTCGCTGATCACATGGCGCGCGCGCCGCTCGAGCACGTCGGGGAGCAGGTGCAGGTCCTGAATCTGCGCGTCGCGCAGCGACTCCTTGCCCATCCGGTGAGCCGCTTCGACGCACTCCTGGCGTCGTTGGTTATAGCCCGAGGCGGCGTTGCTGTGAGCCTGGCCCGAGTCGAGCGTGACCAGCTCATAGCCGCCGAGCACCAGCGGCACGGGTTCGATCGTCAGCTCGCGGAAGTCGATCAGCACCGCCCGATCCTGCTCGCCGAACAGCGAGGCGAGCTGGTCCATCAGCCCGGTCTGGGCGCCGACCCAATCATGCTCGATGCGCTGGCAGAGCTTCGCAAGTTCGATTCGGTCGTCCCAATCGCGCTCGGCCAGTGCCAGCATCGCCAGACAGAGAGACGTCTCCAGCGCCGCCGAGGAAGACATCCCGGAGCCGCGCGGCAGGTTGCCGCTGATCTCGAGCTGCATACCGGGCAGCGTCACCCCGGCCGCCTGCAACTCGCCGGCGGCGCCACGGACGAACGCGCGCCAGCCGCTGCGCGGGTCGCGATTCTTTAGCGAGAAGCGGTCGCGCTCGCCGAGGTCAAGCGCGGCGGCCTCGATCTCGGCGTTGCCGGCCACCGGCGTGGCGATGACGGTGACGCCCAGCTCGAGAGCGAAGGGGATCGCGAGCCCGTCGTTGTAATCGGTGTGTTCGCCGATCAAGTTGACGCGCCCAGGGCCGAAGGCGCGAATCGGTGTCGCTGCTGTTGTCATTTGTACTCAATAGATTGCCAGTTGCGGCGCGGTGGGGCGTCGCGCTTGGACCCGGTCACATCGCCGGCCCACCGGTGTCTGCTCGATGCGCCCGTACGCCTGCGGGCGCACGGGCCAGTATAGCTCGGCGGCGGCTAGCTATCCCGGTGCCTCCGTGCGCACGCGGAGCGGGTCTGCCGTCGAAGTCGGCGACAATCAAGGTGCGGGGTGCCCCCGTGCGCACGCGGCGTGGGGGTCAGACCGAGGCGCGGTAGCGCTGGGCGGTTTCGTTGGCGGTCCCCAGCGCCCAGCGCGTGTTCGTGAGGATGGCGATCACGAGTAGCGTGGCGCCGAGTCCGGTGAGGAGCCACCAGACGGGATGCGTTGCCCGCGCAAAGCTGGCGCCGAAGACGCTGCTGGCAGCACCGCCTGAGTTCGCGATCGCGCCGCAGATGGCGATCCCAAGCGTCGAGCCGACCTGGCGGCTGGTGGACGTGATCGCTGCCGCGACGCCGGCCTGGCCCGCTGGCATGCCGGAGACCGCGGTGTTCGTGATCGGCGGGTTGACGAGCCCGAAGCCGATGCCGAAGACGAGGTAGGAGCAGAGCAGCACGAGCAGTGGCGTCTGGGGGCGCAGCCCAACCAGCAGCAGCGGACTCAGTGTCATCGCGATGCCGGCGGCGAGCTGTGGACCGCGGGGGCCGCGGCCGCCGGTGATCCGGCCTGAGACCGGTGCCAGCACCAGCACGCCGGCGGCGATCGGTAGCGTGCAGAGGCCGGCGCTCAGCGCCGAGAGGCCACGTGTCTGCTGCAGATAGAGGGTGTTGACGAGCAGCAGGCCGCCCATCGCCGCGAACGCGGCAACGGCGCTGATGCAGGCCCCGGTCAGGGGGACGCTGCGGAAGAAGCGCAGCTCAAGCAGCGGCTCGTGGTGATGGAGCTCGTAGGCGACCAGCGCCACCGCGCCAACTGCGGCGATGCCGAACAGCGCGACGATCTCGCTCGAGCCCCAGCCGTGGTCCGGTCCCTCGATGATCGCGTAGACCACCGCTGTCAGGGCGATGATCACCAGCGCTTGACCGACAGGGTCGATGGCGCGAGGGCGCTCCGCTCGCGAATGGGGGACATAGAGCGTCACCAGCAGCAGCGCAATGACACCGACTGGCACGTTCACCAGGAACACCCAGCGCCAGCCGACGGTATCGACCAGGACGCCGCCGAGTACCGGCCCGAGCGCCATGCTGATGCCGGTCATCGCGCCCCAGACGCCGATCGCCGCCGCACGCTCGCGGGGGTCGGCGAAGATGTTGCGGATCAGCGATAGCGCGACCGGGTTCAGCATCGAGCCGCCGATCGCCTGCAGGATCCGGGCGACGATCAGCACGCCGAGGGTCGGGGTCGCCGCGCAAAGTGCCGAGCCGAGGGTGAAGAGCACCAGGCCGAGGCGCAAGATCCGCTTGCGCCCGAAACGATCGCCGAGCGAGCCGGACAGCACCAGCAGGCTGGCGAGCACCAGTGTGTAGGCGTCGACGATCCACTGCAGCGACGCCAGCGAGGCGCCCAACGAGCGGTGGATTGCCGGCAGTGCGACGTTCACGATCGTGTTGTCGAGGCCGACCATCAGCAGCGCCATACAGAGGATCAGCAGCACTCCGATGCGGCGCCCGCGTGACTGCTGCACGGCTGCCATCAGATCGTGTTTGACAGTCGTCGCGGTCGAACTTGCCACTCGGACAACGTTATCCAGCCGGCCTCAGACCAGCTGGACGATCGCGACGATGCCGACGGCGACGATCAGGGCGCGCAGCGCGGTCGGGTTCAGGCGTCGGCCGAACGCCGCGCCGATCTGGCCGCCGATGATCGAGCCGGCGGCGATCAGCGCCGCCGGCGCCCAGGCGATGTGGGCGGCGATCACGAACACGAGGCCGGAGATGAGGTTGGCGGCGCCGGTCGTGATCACCTTGACGGCATTCAGGCGCTGCAGTGTCTCGTTGATCGTCAGCGCCAGGATCGACATCATCAGGATTCCCTGGGCGGCACCGAAGTAGCCGCCATAGATGCCGCAGGCGAAGGTCCCGAGCACCGTCACGAGGCCGACTTCGGCGTCGCCCTTACGGCGGCGGTCGCCGAGCAGCTTGTTGATCCGCGGCTGCAGGACGATCAGCACCAGCGCGATCGCGATGAAGGCCGGGACGATCGCCTTGAACGCCGACGCGGGCAGGACGAGCAGCAGCACGGCGCCGATGATCGCGCCCACCATCGAGGCGACCGAGAGGACCAGCGTGCGATGACGCTGGCCGGAGAGCTCGCGGCGGTAGCCGATCGCGCCCGAGAGCGATCCTGGCACCAGGCCGACGGTGTTCGAGACGTTCGCGACAATGGGCGTGTAGCCGAAGGCGAGAAGCGTCGGGAAGGTGATCAGGGTGCCGCTGCCGACGACCGCGTTGATCGTGCCTGCGGCGACCCCGGCCAGCATGATCAGGACTGCGTGCAGGAGGCTCAAGCCATTCCTAATTTAGGGGGTCCGCCCGCCCGCCGGTCTCGCGGCTGCGCGGGCTGAGCCGGCGCGGGCCGGCCGGTGCTCCCGGGCGCATCCGTCTCAGGGCTTCAGCACGGTCGTTCCGCCTCATGGCTTTCAGCGTGGCCCTTCCGCCTCAGGGCCTTCGGCACGGGCCTGCGTCAGGACCGTCGCGGGGGACGCAGAACGATGATCTCCCCGGGCGCATGCGCCAGTAGCCAGGCGATGTCGCCCGGCGCGAAGCCGGGCGCCTCGCCGCTGGCGGCGGCGAGGACGACGCGATCGCTGCGCTCGTGCGCAAGCATCAGCTCAAGTGCGTGGGTGAGCGTGCGCCCGCGCTCGATTCGCGACTCCACCGGTACCTCGAACTCGCCGGCGCGCTCCTCGATCGCCTCCTGCAGCGCCACGGCCGTCTCGGCTGAGCTCGGTAGCGGCGCGTCCAGCGGCAGTCGCAGCGGCACCGGCAGCAGGAGCACCGGCACGAGCGTGCCCTGCTCGGCGCGGGCGAGTCGCAGTGCGACCTCGAGCGCGTTGCTGGTCAGGCCGTGCGCGACGTAGGGGAACAGGGTGCGACCGCCAGAAAGTGTGCCCACGGTCGCCGATGGCAGGCTCATGGTGTGTCCTCCTCAGCCGCCGGCCCGCTTGGCCGGCGGCGCTCGCCCACTATGCACAGGTCGATTCCCGGCACCAGCGCCAGCAGCTGCGCTACCAGGGACGGCCGCAGCAATCGCCGCAGGAACGTCTCGGGTCGCGGCGCGCCCAACAGAATGTAGGTGGTCCCGCGCTCGCGCGCCACCCGTGCGGCCACGGCGGCGACGCTGTCACCGGGCTCGATCAAAAGGTGCGCGCCGAGCACACTCGCGAGGCGCCGGATCGCGTCCAGCTGCGTCGTCTGCTCCACTGTCGGCTCGCCGTTCGTCACCCACAGCAGGTCGAGCTCAGCGCTGCGACGCTGAGCGAAGCGCCAGGCGCGGCGGACGATGCGTTGAGCCTCCGGCCGCGGCTCGACCAGGGCCAGCATGCGCTGGCCGATCGCCTCGGGGACAAGTGTGTCGAGCAGCCGGTCGTGCCTACGCGGGCGCGGGGCGAGCGCGCCGGCCGCGCCGGGCTCACGCCTCGCCTCGACGTTCTCCGCGACCTGGCGCAGGGCGATCTCACGCAGTGCGCTGAGGTTCCGGGCGCGGAAGAAGTTGTCGAGCGCCGCCTGGATCGCGGCGCCGCGGTAGACCTTGCCGGCTCGCAGGCGCTCGATCAGCTCTTCGGGGGTGAGATCGACGAGGATCACCTCGTCGGCGTCGGCAAGCACCGCGTCGGGCAGCGTCTCGCGGACGCGGATGCCGGTCCATTCGGCGATCTGGTCGCCGAGGCTCTCGAGGTGCTGGATGTTCACGGTCGAGAAGACGTCGATCCCGGCGGCCAGCACGTCAGCCACGTCCTCGTAGCGCTTCCCGTGCTGGCCACCGGGCGCGTTCGTGTGCGCCAACTCGTCGATGAGGCAGAGCTCGGGCGCACGCTGCAGGATCGCGCCCAGGTCCATGTCCTGGACGCGGTGGTCACGGTACTCGACGGTGCGTCGGGGGATCGTCTCGAGTCCAACCGCGAGCGCGGCGGTGTCAGGCCGGTCGTGCGGCTCGAGGTAGCCGATCGCGACGTCGCGGCCCGCCTCGGCCTCGATATGACCCTCCTGCAGCATCCGGAACGTCTTGCCGACTCCGGCTGCCATCCCGAGGAACACCCTGTGGCTGCCTGTGCCCATCGATCTCCTCCGACTCGAGCTGCCCGTGGGCCGCGGACGCCGTCAACCGATTAGACCCCGAAGATACCGTGGACGATAAGGTCGATCAGCTTGATCCCGATGAACGGCGCGATCAAGCCGCCGACACCATAGATCAGCAGGTTGCGGCGCAGCAGGACGCTGGCGCCGAGCGGACGGTAGTTCACGCCGCGCAGGGCGAGCGGCACCAGCAGCGGGATGATCAGCGCGTTGAAGACGATCGCGGAGATCACGGCGGAGCGAGGCGAGCCGAGGTTCATCAGGTTCAGGACGTGCAGTGGGCCCTGGCCGTGGTGGCTGTAGGCCCATGTGCTCATGAAGATCGCCGGCAGGATCGCGAAATACTTGGCTACGTCGTTGGCGATCGAGAAGGTGGTGAGCGCGCCGCGGGTGATCAGGAGCTGCTTGCCGACCTCGACGATCTCGATGAGCTTCGTCGGGTTCGAGTCGAGGTCGACCATGTTCCCGGCCTCGCGGGCAGCCTGGGTGCCGGTGTTCATCGCCACGCCGACATCGGCCTGCGCTAGCGCCGGCGCGTCGTTCGTGCCGTCGCCGGTCATCGCCACCATCCGGCCGTTCCCCTGCTGCTCCTTGATCAGCGCCAGCTTCCGCTCCGGCGTGGCCTCGGCGAGGAAGTCGTCGACGCCGGCCTCGTGGGCGATCTTCGCCGCGGTCAGCGGGTTGTCGCCGGTGATCATCACCGTGCGGATGCCCATCGCCCGAAGCTGGTCGAAGCGCTGGTGCATGCCCTCCTTGATCGTGTCCTTCAAGTGGACCACGCCGACGATCTGCGAGTCGCGTGCGACCGCGAGCGGCGTGCCGCCCTCGCGCGCGATCGCGTCGAGCGTCTGCTGCAGCTCGGCCGGCGGCCGCCCGCCGAGACCCTTGACGAAGCCGACGACGGCATCGCCGGCGCCCTTACGCAGACGGCTGCCGTCGATGTCGACGCCGCTCATCCGCGTGTGCGCGCTGAACGGCACGAAGGTTGCGTGCAGCTGCGACATGTCGTGCTCGCGAATCCCGTACTGCTTGGCGAGCACCACGATCGAGCGCCCTTCCGGCGTTTCGTCGGCCAGCGAGGAGAGCTGCGCCACCTCGGCGATCTCGGCCTCATCGACGCCGGGCATCGGGATGAACTCGGCGGCGACCCGGTTGCCGATCGTGATCGTGCCGGTCTTATCGAGCAGCAGCACGTCGACGTCGCCGGAGGCCTCGACGGCGCGGCCCGACAGCGCCAGCACGTTGCGTTGCACGAGCCGGTCCATGCCGGCGATGCCGATCGCCGAGAGCAGCGCGCCGATCGTCGTCGGGATCAGCGCGACCAGCAGCGAGATCAGCGTCGTGTCCGAGATCGCGGTGCCGGCGAAGAGCCCGAACGGTCGCAGCGTGACAACGACGATCATGAAGATCAGAGTTAAGCCCGAGAGCAGGATGCCGAGTGCGATCTCGTTCGGCGTCTTGCGCCGCTGAGCACCCTCGACGAGGCCGATCATCCGGTCGAGGAAGGAGTTCCCCGGCTCCTGCGTGATCTCGACCACGATCTCGTCGGAGAGCACGAGGGTGCCGCCGGTGACGGCGCTGCGGTCGCCGCCGGACTCGCGGATCACCGGGGCGGACTCCCCGGTGATCGCCGATTCGTCGACCGAGGCGATGCCCTCCACCACCGTTCCGTCACCGGGGATCAGCTCACCGGCGGCGACGCGGACGCGATCGCCGCGACTCAGCTCGTTTGCCTGGACGACGCGGCCGTCCGCCAGCCGCGCAGTGGTCTGCTTGCGCATACTGCGCAGCGAGTCCGCCTGCGCCCGTCCGCGTCCTTCGGCGAATGCCTCGGCGGCGCCGGCGAAGATCACGGTGAGCCACAGCCAGACCGCGATCGTGAACGTGTACCAGGCGGGGTCGCTGCCGCCGAGCGCGCTGGCGCCGAACAGCTGCGCGATCCAGGTGCCGCTGGTGATCGCGGCACCGATCTCGACCACGAACATGACCGGGTTGCGGACCTGCACCCGCGGGTCGAGCTTGATGATCGCGCCGAGCATCGCGCGACCAACGATGCGCCGCGACGGCAGCGGCCGGCGCCACCTGCGGGAACCGCCGGCTGGGCGCTTCAGGACTGTCGTGCTCATCTTGCTGCTCACTTTCCCTTCGCCTTCATGACCGCCAGGTTCAGCTCGAGCACATTGACGCTCGGCTCGCCCAGGAACCCAAGTGCGCGACCACTGGTGTTGGCCGCGACCAATCGCTTGACGGCGGCGATTGGCAGATGGTCAACGGCCGAGACGCGGTCGGCCTGGATGCGAGCGTTGGCGACCGAGATGTCGGGATCGACGCTGGAGGCCGAGGTATCGGCGGCGTCGACCGGCAGCTGCGCGGCCGTCAGGCCGCCGGGGTAGTAGTGGCCGTTCAGCTTGATGTAGGCGCTGATGTTCGCCCGAATCGCGCGCTCGGTCACACGGCTGTTCGGGCCGTAGTTCGCGAACGCGCTGCCGGCCGCGTTGTCGGCCGGCGTCGTGCCGGATGGCCGCGACTGGAAGTAGCGCGGATTGCCGGCAAAGCTCTGACCGATGATCTTCGAGCCGATGACACGACCGTCGACGTGGACCTGCTGGCCGTTGGAGTTGCCGGGGAAGGCGACCTGGCCGATGACGGTCACGACCAGCGGGTAGACGATGCCGAGCAGCAGCATCAGGACGAGCACGCTGGCCGCGGCTGTAGTGATCTCCTTGCGTATTGACGTCATTCGCGTATCCACCACGATTGGTTAGTAGAGAGGGGAGCCGGATCAGTAGAGGTGGCCGGTCACGGCCTGGACGACCGGGCCGAGCAGCAGCGCCGGGAAGAACGTCAGCGCGCCGACGAGCACGATCACGCCGATCAGCAGCACCACGAACGTGGGGTTGTCGGTGCGCATCGTGCCGAGGCCGGCCGGACTCACGCGCTTACCGGCGAGGGCGCCCGCGACCGCCAGTGCGAACAGGATCGGCGCGTAGCGAGCGAAGATCATCGTGAACGCACCGAGCAGGTTCGCGAGGTTGATCGCGTGTGCCCCGAGATTCCCCGCGTTCGGCTGGACCAGACCGGTGTAGCCGGCGAACGCGGAGCCGTTGTTGTTCGCCTGCGAGAGGTAGGCGTAGAAAGTCTCCGCGAACGCCTGGGGGCTGTGCGCGGCCGTGATCGCGGTGTCGATCGAGCTGCGGCCGGCGCGCGAGGCGACCGCCAGCGCCGTCGAGAACAGCGCCGCGAGCGGTGTGACGAGGATCCCGAGCACCACCAGCTTGATCTCGCGGGCACCGATCTTCTTGCCGATGTACTCGGGTGTGCGGCCGACCATCAGGCCACCGAGGAAGACCGCCAGCAGCACGTAGAGGAGCATCGAGTAGAGCCCGGTTCCGACGCCGCCGAAGATCACCTCGCTGGCGCTGAGGTTCGCGAAGATGACGGTGCCGCCGAGCCCGGTAAAGGACTCGAGGGCGCTGTTCACCGCGCCGCACGAGGTGACGGTGGTCACGACGTCGTAGAGCGCCGAGCCGGCGATCCCGAAACGCTGCTCCTTCCCCTCCAAGTTGCCGCCGGAAGAGCCCGTGATCACGCCGGTGTGCAGGCCGGCCACGTGCTGGGCGGGAGAGCCGTGGGCCTCGGCGATGTAGCAGACGATCGCCGCCCCGAGGAACATCACCATCATCGTCGCGTAGATCGCGTAGCCCTGCTTGCGCGAGCCGACCATGCGGCCGTAGGCGAGGACCAGCGCCGCTGGGATGATCAGGACCGCCAGCATCTCGATGAAGTTGGTGAGCGCCGTGGGGTTCTCGAACGGATGCGCGGAGTTGACGTTGAAGAAGCCGCCCCCGTTCGTGCCGAGCAGCTTGATCGCCTCCTGCGAGGCGACCGGACCCATCGCGATGGTCTGCGCGACGCCGCTGATGCCGCGCAGGCTGAGGTAGTGCGCGAAGTTCTGGATCGAGCCTTGCCAGATCAGAACAAGCGCGAGCAGCAGCGACAGCGGCAGCAGCACCCACAGCACCGTGCGCACCATGTCCTGCCAGAAGTTGCCGAGGCTCGTGCCGCTGCGCGCGGCGATGCCGCGGATCAGCGCGATCGCGACGGCGATGCCGACAGCGGCCGAGAGGAAGTTCTGGACCGTGAGGCCGGCCATCTGGCTGAAGTAGGAGAGCGTCGTCTCGCCGCCGTAGAACTGCCAGTTGGTGTTGGTCAGAAACGACGACGTGGTGTTGAACGCGACCGCCCACGGCATCGAGTGGAAGTGCTCCGGGTTCAGGCCGGTGAAGCCCCACAGCGTCTGCGTTCGCAGGATCAGGTAAAGCAGCACCCAGCCGGCCAGCGAGAAGACGAGGACGCTCCGCGCGTACGCCTTCCAGTCCTGGCCGCGCGCGGTGTCGACGCGGATGACGCGGTAGAGCAGCCGCTCGGGTCCTCTCAGCACCGGGTCGAGCCACGTGTGAGCGCCGCTGTAGACCGCGGCGAGGTAGGCGCCCAGCGGCAAGGCGAGCGCGCTCAGCACGACCGCGAAGGCGAAGATCGTGATCCAGCCCGTCGCTGTCATCAGAGCCGCTCCCCGCGTAGCAGGGCGTAGAGCAGGTAGGCGCAGACGAGAACCGAGATGGTGAGTCCGAAGATGTCGGAGCCGCTCATATGCGCTGCACTCCCTCGAGCAGGACGAGCAGCAGCGCGAACATCACGACCCCCATCAGCAATGCGACGATGTCCATGCCAGGATGGTGCGTCCGGCACCGTGAAGGAACCATCCAGGGTTCCGCCGCCGGCGTGAAGATCCTGTGATGGCCTCGGCTGCGGCCATCGCTGCGCCCGCGTAAGCTACGGCGCAGTGCGAGAACGTAAGCCGCGCAGCCCAATCATGACCTTGCTCCTGTCGAGCTTGATGATCGTCATCGGCGTCGTGATGATCATCAGGACGGCCGCGTACGGTGGTGGGGCACTTGCAACCGGCCTGATCCTCGGCCTGCTGTTCATCGCGGCGGGGGTCGGTCGAATGTATTTGCAGCGCAAACTAATGGATAAGTCGGAACGTCGCCGGCGTGACTGAGCAGCTCGGTGGTAATGAGCCGCGGGTCGGGCATCCCGGCGTAAAAGCCGAGCGCGGCCTGCGCGTATGGGTGCCGGTTGGCCTTGTCTACGCGACCTCGGCGGCATCCGCGTACTTCGCGCTGGGTGTCATCGTCCGCTACGCCGGCGGCCTGACGCCGCTGGTGTTCATCGTCGCCGGGCTGTTCTTCCAGCTCACGGCGATGACCTACGCCGAGGGCGCCTCGCACCAGCACGAGCGCGGCGGCGCGGCGGCGTTCGCGCGCAGGGCCTTCGGCGCCCCGGCGAGCTTCATCGCCAGCTGGTCGGTGGCGCTCAACTACACGGTGCTGCTGGCGCTGACCGCGCTGGCGGTCCCGGCCTACCTGACGGTCTTCTGGGGGAGCCTCCGCCACGGTACCGCGGAGGTGCTGATCGCGTTCGCCGCGATCGCGATCGTCGCCGTCGACAACGTCATCGGCGTCGACGCCCGGCGCCTGCGGCGGCGGATGGTTGTGACGATCATCGACCTGCTGCTGCAGGGCGTCTTCGTCGTCCTCGGCCTGATCCTGATCGTGCACCCGCACCACCTCACCGAGACGGTGCACTTCGGCAGCGCCCCCAGCGTCTCCGACCTCGGCTTCGCGCTGCCGATCAGCGTGATCGCCTTCGCCGGGCTGGAGTCTTCCGCCACCGTCACGCGCGAGGTCGCGGCCAGCATGCGCGACATCCATCGACTGGTCCGGATCGGCGCGATCGTGGCGGTGATCGTCTACATCGGCATCGCCATCGTCGGGATCGGCGGCATGGCGGTCCACGGCGGCATCAGCCAGCTCGGCGAGAGCGGCATCCACGCGCCGATGGTCGCGATCGCCGAGGCCTTCCATCCGCACTGGCTGGCGGTGGCGCTCAAGTACATCGCTGCGATCGGCGGTGTCATCGTGCTGCTGACGGTCGCCGATCTCGCGATGCTGGGGGTCGCGCGCAGCGGCTACCGGATGGCGACGGCGCGGCAGATTCCGGCCGTGATCGGACGGATCAGCCGCCGCTGGAGCACGCCCTGGGTCGTGATCGCATGCGCCGCGCTTGCGGGCGCGGCGCTGACATTGCCGCGTAACCCCTCGATGCTGCTCGGCATCTACGCTTTCGGCGCGCTGCTGGCGTATCTGATCGCGCATCTGGCGGTGATCCGGATGCGCTTCGACGACGAAGACGAGAACCCCGGGGGGTACCGCGCACCGCTTGCGATCAAGCTGCGCGGCACGCCGGTGCCGCTCCCGGCGATCGTCGGCGCGCTGCTGGCGGTGCTGGGACTGCTGGCGGTGATGATCGTCCGCACGGAGACGCTCTACATCGGCGGTGGCTGGCTGCTGCTCGGTTTGCTGCTGTACGGCGGCTACCGCGCCTACGAGCACAGGCCGCCGCTGCGACGCGCAATCGTCTCCGAGCAGGTGTCGCGCTCCGGCCAGGAGGAGCAGGAGTACGGCTCGATCCTCGTGCCGGTGTTCGGCGGCGCGATGGACGACGAGATTGTCCAGACCGCGGGCCGGCTGGCTGGCGCGAAGAGCGACGAGTCGTCGCGGAAGGGTGCGACGATCGAGGCGCTCTCGGTGATCGAGGTGCCGATGTCGCTGCCGCTCGACGCGCCGTTGCCGCAGGCTCAGGTTGAGGCGGCGCGCGCCGCCCTCGCGCGCGCCAAGGCGGTGGGCGAGGAGTACGAGGGCGTCGAGGTGGCAACGGCAATCGTTCGTGGACGGCGGGCCGGCGAGGTGATCGTCCGCGAGGCGAAGCGCCGTGGCGTCGAGGTGATCGTGCTTGCCGCCGACGAGTCCGGCGTGGTTCGCGGCGGTCCGCGGCTTGGCGCGCTGCTGCCGCTCGAGAACTTCATCGGCGCGGTCACCCGCTACGTGATCAGCAAGGCGCCGTGCCGCGTCATCCTGACCGCTCCTCCGCTCGAAGACACCGACGTTCCCGGGAAGCCGGCCATGTCCGACAGCGAGACCCGAGATAGCAACGCGGGCGACGACGGCGCCGCGACGGAGAGCCATGGCTAGACGCCGTATCCAGGGACTGCAGCGCGTACTCGGTGTCAATGCGCTGTTCTCGACGGCCTACGGCAACGTCGGCTCGTCGATCTACTACGCCCTCGGGCTGGTCGCCTCCTACGCCCTCGGGCTGACCCCGGTCGTGTTCATCGTGACCGGGTTCATCTTCTACCTCACCGCCTCGACCTACTCCGAGGCCACGACGATGTTCCCCGAGGCCGGCGGCTCATCCAGCTTCGCGCGCCACGCGTTCAACGAGTTCTGGTCGTTCTTCGCGGCCTGGGCGCAGATGCTGAACTACACGATCACGATCGCGATCTCGGCGTTCTTCGTGCCGCATTACATCGGCGGGCTGTTCTTCCCGGCGCTCCGGCACGGACCCGGTGACGTGATCTTCGCGATCGTGCTGACGGCGGTGCTCTCGGCCGTGAACATCGTCGGTGTCAGCGAGGCCGCGGCGCTGAACATCGTCCTGGCGATCACCGACTTCTGCACGCAGCTGCTGCTGGTGGCGCTCGGCGCCTTCCTGGTGTTCTCGCCGCACGTGCTGCTCAGCAACATCCACCTCGGCGTCGCGCCGACCTGGAAGAACTTCCTGATCTCGATTCCGATCGGGATGATCGCCTACACCGGGATCGAGACGATCTCGAACATGGCCGAAGAGGCGCGTGACGAGTCACACACGGTCCCGCAAGCGATTAAACGGGTGGTCTGGGCGGTTTTCGCGATCTACATCGCGATGCCGCTGGTGGCGCTCTCGGCCTTGCCGGTCCACCTGGTGCACGGGCACTACGAGACGCTGCTCGGCGTCGGCGACGCGCAGGGCGGCTTTGCCGGCGACCCGGTGCTCGGCATCGTCAAGCACCTCGGCCTCGGCACGATGGAGCACGCGGCCGAGATCTATGTCGGCCTGCTGGCCGCCACGATCCTGCTGATCGCGACGAACGCCGGCATCATCGGCGTCTCGCGGCTCGTCTACTCGATGGGGCTGCACCGGCAGATGCCCGACGGCCTGCGGCGCCTGCACCCGCGCTTCCGCACGCCGTGGATCGGGATCATCGTCTTCGGCGCGATCGCCTGCGTGACGATCATCCCCGGACAGGCGACCTTCCTCGGCAACATGTACGCGTTTGGGGCGATGCTGTCGTTCACGATCGCGCACCTCGCGGTGATTCGCTTGCGGCTCAAGGAGCCCGAGCGCGCGCGGCCCTACAAGGGGCCGTGGACGCTGCGCGTCCGCGGCCGAGAGCTACCGCTGTTCGCGGTCCTCGGTGCGATCGGCACCGGGTTGGCGTTCGTCACGGTGGCGGCGATCTACCTCGACGTGGCTGTGGTCGGCCTTGCCTGGCTGGCGATCGGCGTGATCGCGTACGTGGTCTTCCGGCACCACCAGGGCCTCGATCTCACCACCACGGTCACGGTTGTGATGCCGAAGACGGTGATTGAGACCGAGGCCGAGTACGAGTCGGTGCTGGTCGCGTTCGACGAGCGCGGCTACGTGCCGGAGGTGATGGCGACGGCGAGCCGGATGGCTTCCCTGCGTCGCCACGGCGTCCACGTTCTGGTCACGATCCCGGTGCCGGCGTCGGCGCCGATCGACGCGGCAATGCCGCGCCAGGAGCAGGATGCCGAATCGGTGATCGCGGCGGCACGCACGAAGATCGGGCGTCGCGCCACCGGTCACTGGGAGAAGGTCAGGCCCGGCCAGTCAGGACGCCGGATCGTCGATCAGGCGCGCGAGATCAAGGCGACGGCGATCGTGCTACCGATGACCTCCGGGGCCTCCGGTTGGGGGCGGACGCTGGAGACCGTGCTGCGTGAGCGGCCCTGCCGCGTCGTGATCGAGTCGATCGCGGCGCACGCCTAAAGCACAGGCCCAGGACGCACGTCTGCGGCTCACGCCCGCCGCGCACGCCCGAGGAACACGCCTGATCTTCACAAGATCTTGATACCGGGCCGCTGACTCTGCACAGGACCTTCACGGGCGCTCGGCCACGATCTCCAGGTGGACTTTGTGAAGGTCGGGGCAGCTTCCGTGGCGCGGCAGCTGCCAGTCAGCCGTGCAAGCAGCCGCGCCGACCGCTGAGGCGCAATGGCGAAGATCCGCACCCACGGTCTGAGGCGAACGGTCACCCTCGGAGGGCTGTTCGCGACCGCCTACGGCAACGTCGGCTCCTCGATCTACTACTCGCTTGGCCTTGTCGCCGCCGCCGCGCTCGGCCTGACGCCCGTCATCTTCATGCTGGCTGGCGGGCTCTTCGCGTTGACCGCCAAGACCTACGCCGAAGGCTCGGCGATGTTCCCGGAGGCCGGCGGCTCGTCGAGCTTCGCGCGCCATGCGTTCAATGAGTTCATCTCGTTCTTCGCGGGCTGGGCGCTGAGTCTCGACTACATCCTGACGATCGCGATCTCGGCGTTCTTCGTGCCGCACTACCTCGGTGCCTTCTGGCCGGCGCTGACCCACGCGCCGGGCGACGTGATCGGCGGCATCGTCGTGATCATCATGCTCGCCTGGCTGAACATCCGTGGCATCGGCGAGTCGGCGAACCTGAACTTCTTCCTGGCGATCGCCGATCTGTTGACGCAGATCATCATCATCGCCGCGGGCGCTGCACTGATCCTGAAGCCGCACTTGCTGGTGCATCAGGTCCAGCTTGGCCAGACGCCGAACTGGAACCACACGATCTTCGCGCTGTCGCTGGCGATGCTCGCCTACACGGGGATCGAGACGGTCTCGAACATGTCGGAGGAGGCCCGCGACCCGGGGCGCGATGTGCCGAAGGCGGTCAACCTGATCCTCGTCGCGGTGCTCGCCGTCTACGCGGGGATCACGGTGGTCGGGCTCTCGGCGTTGCCGGTCCACGGTCACGGCGTGAACGCGTACACCTTGCTTGGCACGAAGTACGAGAACGACCCGGTGCTCGGGATCATCGCGAACCTGGGGCTGCCGTCCGGCCTGATGCACGTCATGCGCTACTACGTTGCCTTGCTGGCCGCGACGATCCTGTTCATCGCCACCAACGCCGGCCTGATCGGCATCTCGCGGCTGTCGTGGTCGCTGGCAGAGCACCGCCAGCTGCCGGCGATCTTCGCCCGCCTGCACCACACGCACAACACGCCGTGGTTCACGATCGTGTTCTTCTCGACGTTCGCGGCGATCCTGCTGATCCCGGGGCAGACCAGCTTCCTCGGCAACCTCTACTCGTACGGCGCGATGCTGTCGTTCACAACCGCGCACGCGGCGATCATCGTCCTGCGGATCAAGGACCCCGACCGGGCGCGGCCCTATCGCATCAGCGTCGGCATCCCGTTCCGCGGAGCGCGCGTTCCGCTGAGCGCCGTAGTCGGGATCATGGGCACCGCCGCCGCCTGGATCTCAGTGATGGTGCTGCACGTCGACGCGCGCTACGTCGGCACCGCCTGGATGATCGTTGGTGTCGGTGGCTACGCCATCTACCGCCGCCACGCGGGGATGGACCTCACCAGCCACTACCAGGTTGCACACGCCGAGCGGCCAGCGTTCTTCGTCGAGCTGGGCTACCGCTCGGTGCTGGTGCCGCTGTTCGGCACCGACGTCGACGGCTTCGCGCTGCGGGCCGCCGCGAAGCTGGTCGGGGAGGGGGCGGTGGTCGAGGCGGTGTACGTGCTGCGAGTGCCCAACCAGCTCGCACTCGACGCTCGCCTCGAGCGCGAGGAGGAGGCCGGCATGGAGGTGCTCGAAACCGCCCGCATGATCGGTCGCAAGGGCGGCCTGAACGTCCAGACGCGAATGCTGCGGACCCGCAACCCCGGCGCTGCGATCATCGACGAGGCGAAGCGCACGCAGGCCGAGCTGATCTATCTGAGCACGGTCCACGCGCCGCCGTCGGAGCGCTCCCTGGGGACGACCGCGACATATCTGATGCAGCACCGCCCTTGCCAGGTGGTGATCGAGACCTCGCCCGCGGCGCCGCTCATCAGCGGGATCGGTCGCTAGGCGAAGCGGTAGCCGACGCCGGCCTCGGTGCGGATCAGGTGGCCGGCGCCGTCGGAGCCCGAACCGAGCTTGTGGCGGAGGTTGGCAATGTGCGCTCGCAGCACCTGCGTGTCGTCCCCGTAACCGCCGCCCCAGACGGTGCGGAGCAGCTCGCGATGCGTCAGCAGCCGTCCGCGGCTCTGCGCGAGGCGCCGCAGCAGCTCGAACTCGGTGGGAGTGAGGTGGACTTCCTCGCCCGCGACGCTGACTGCATGTCGGGCAAGGTCGAGCGTCAGCGTGTCGGCGACGATCACCGATTCGTCGGGGTCGGCATCGGTCCGGCGCAGGTTCGCCTGCAACCGCGCGATCAACTCGCGCGGGCTGAACGGCTTGGTCACGTAGTCGTCCGCTCCTGCCTGCAGCGCCCGCACCTTCGACTCTTCCTCGTCGACGGCGGAGAGCACGATCAGCGGCATCTGGCTCCATTCGCGCAGGCTCCGGCACAGCTCGATGCCGTCGCCGTCGGGCAGCAGCAGGTCGATGATCGCCGCATCGGGCCGGTTGACGGCCGCGAGGTCGAGCGCCTCCTGCACGCTCGACGCGAGCAGCGGTGCGTAGCCGGCGTCGCGCAGGATGACGCGCAGCGCCCGAAGGATCTGCTGCTCGTCGTCGCAGGCGAGGATCTGAGGGCTTGTGCGATTCACAGGGGGAACTCCAGCACGAAGGTTGTGCCCTGGCCCGGCAGCGAGGCCGCCTGCAGCGTACCGCCGTTGGCCTCGGTGAAGCCGCGCGCGATCGCCAGCCCAAGCCCCGAGCCGGTGCCGCCGCGGCCGCTGCGATTGCTGCCCTGCCCCGGGCCACGGTAGAAGGGCTCGAAGATGCGATCCAGCTCAGCTGTCGGGATGCCCTCGCCCTGGTCCGTGACACTGATCCGCAAATGGCTGGCGGTGGTGGTCGCGCCGACCGAGATCGGCCCTGACGGCGCGTAGCGTGCGGCGTTGCTCAAGAGGTTCGCGAAGACGCGCTCGAGCTGGGCGGCGTCGACGCGCAAGTCGGGCAGATCGGGAGGGATCGAGAGCCGCAGCTGCTCTGGTGCCAGCCCGATCGCGTCCCGTGCGGCGATGACCATCTCCTCGACTGACGTCCACTCTCGGTGCGGCGCGGCGCTGCCGGCCTGCAGGCGCGAGAGGTCGAGCAGCTTCTGCACGAGGTCGGCGAGCCTCGCGCCCTCATCGACGACCGAGTTCGCCAGCTCGTGCCGCTCGTCGTCGTCGAGTGAGCTCGACCCGAGCGCGTGACCGCTCGCGACGATCGCTGTCAGCGGCGTGCGGAGATCGTGCGAGACCGCGCGCAACAGCGCGGTCTTGACCTCGTCTGAACGGCGCAAGGCCTGAGTCGTGACCTCTTCGGCGAGCAGCTGGTCGCGGCGCAGCCCGACGGCCAGCAGCGCCTGCAGCGTCGGAACCACGCGCTCGCGCAGCCGCTCCCACATCTCCTGCGAGACCGTGCCCGGCACCCACAGCGTTCCGATCCGCCGCCGGTTGCCGTCGAGCAGCGCGAAGGCCAGCCAGCGGCTCGGATCACTGCTCGTCGGGCCCGAACCGGGGGTTGCGGTCATCTCGCCGAGCTCCAGCGTCGCCGACGGCAGCCCCAGCGCTTGAGCGATCTGGTGCGCGACGGTCGGCAGCGCGCTGCGGGTGTCGGTACCGGCGAGCAACTGCTGCGCGACCGCGGCGGCGAGGTCCGCCTCCGCCCGGCGGCGCTCACCCTCCTGAGTGCGGACCCGAGCCAGCTCGGCGATCCCGCTGGCCATGGCCGCGACCACCGCGTAGGCGACCAGCGCCAGCAGGTTGCGCGAGTCCGTGATGCTGAAGTGGTAGATCGGCGGGAAGTGGAAGAACTCGAATACCAGGATGCTGAGGAGCGCGGTGATGAGCCCGGTCCGGAACCCCCAGAGGATCGACATCGCCAGCACGAGCGGCAGGTAGATGACGCTCAGCGAGCTGACCGGGGCGACGCGCTTCAGCGGGTAGGTCAGCGCGGTTGCGGCGGCGATTCCGGCGATAGCCGCGAGCACCGCCCAGCCGATCGGCGGGCGTCGCTCGCCGAATGGCAGGAATCCAATGACGCGACGCGAAAGCTTGTTCATGTTTTCGCGCAATCGTAATTCAGCGGGCGGGTCCTACGCGCCGGCTCCTGCACTCGGCTACGACCATCTGTCGCCGCAGGCTCTGAGCGCGTTGCAATGGCTTGACGGGGAGCGTATCGACTACGTCGTGGTCGGCGCGCTGGCGAACGCGATCCGCCTGCGGGCGGGCGCGGGCCTGCCAACTGCGATCGTGCCGGCGCCATATGGGCGCAACCTCGATCGCGTCACCGCCGCCCTTGCATCGGTCAAGGCCGCGATCCGTCCGGTCAGCGCCGCCGCCGTCGGTCTTGCCGGCGCCGACGTGGTCCTCGCCGCCCGACGGATCACCGCCGACCAGCTGCTTGGCTCAGAGCGCCTGACGCTGCGCTGCGGCAGCTTCGACCTCGACATCGAGGCGCGCCCGAAGGGTGGTCCGAGCTATCAGGACCTGCTGTTCGACGCCAACCGCATCGAGATCGCCACCGGGCTCTCGCCGGAGGTGGCGAGCCTCGAGCACATCAAGCTCTACCTCGATCTGCGCCGCCACAGCGGCGTCGCGCCGACCGTCACGCAGAACCTGCTGGCCGCCGCCTGAGCTGACCATGCCGTGAGCCGCATCAGCGGTTCTTACCCGGCTCCCAGACGGGCTCGGCGCCGGCGTTCACGTTCACGCCGCGCGCGAGGATGAAGAGCAGGTCGGAGAGGCGGTTCAGGTAGCGGATGACCTCGGCGTTGATCTGGTCGGCGCAGGCCACGGCGCGACGCTCGGCGCGACGGCAGATCGTCCGTGCGACGTGCAGTTGCGCGGCGGCAGCAGTGCCACCTGGGAGCACGAAGGAGTGCAGCGTCGGCAGCTTCGCGTTGACCTCGTCGCAGCGCTGCTCGAGCCAGGTCGTCTGCTCCGGGACGACGCGGAGGCGGTCGTGGGTCGGGTCCTCAGGCGCGGAGACGTCCGCGCCGATGTCGAAAAGGTCGTGCTGGATGTGCTGCAGCCAGTCGGCGTAGTTGCCGGGCAGCCGCTCGCCGAGCGTGAGGATCACGCCGATCTGGGAGTTCAGCTCGTCAACGGTGCCGTACGTTTCGATCCGTGGATCGGTCTTCGGGACGCGGCTCATGTCGCCGAGATGCGTTTCACCGCCGTCGCCGAGGCGGGTGTAGATGCGGGTCAGGTTAATCGTCATGACAGCTTTCCTCTCATGGCTGTTGCCGTCCATGTGCCGGCCCATGGCCCGGCGACAGCCGGGCCTGCGAGCTGAGCCCGCACCCCAGCGGCGCCCACACCAGCCGGCGGCCACTTGGAGTGGCCTACCCCGTCAGTTCTACAGCGCAACCCGGGTCGAGGGCAGGCGGATCAACGCAGCGAGTGATGCGCCCGGTCGTCGATCCGTCTCATCCGGGTGATGTGACCGGCCCTCGGCCCGTCTCATTTGAGCGATGCGCCCGGTTGTTGACCGGTCACATTCTTGGCAGATTTTGCTTGATATGCGGGGAAAATCCGCCAAGGACAGTCGCGCGGCGAGCCGGTGTCAGCGCCCGCCCGTGGGCGGGCGCCTAGTGGCAAAGCAGACAAATGCCGGAACCTCTAGATTGGATGCGTTATGAGAATCGGCGTACCCCAGGAGAGCACCGAGGGAGAGCAACGTGTCGCGTTGGTTCCCGAGGTAATAACAAAGCTCGTCGCTGAAGGCCATGAAGTGTCTGTTCAGCGAGGCGCCGGAACCGGCGCACTAATTAATGATGATGCTTACGAGCAGGCGGGAGCCAAGCTCGTTGATACAACTAAAGAAGCTTTCGACGCTGAGATCGTGCTAAAGGTCGCGGCGCCGAGTAGCGAGGAGACTTCGAAGCTGGCGAAGGGCACTGTTCTGGTTGGCTTTCTCGAGCCGCTCACGAACGGTGCTAGCAGCGCCGCGCTGGCAAGCGCAGGCGTGACAAGCTTCGCGATGGAGCTGGTGCCGCGGATCAGCCGCGCGCAGTCGATGGATGCGCTGTCGAGCCAGGCGAACATCGCTGGCTACAGGGCGGCGCTGATCGGGGCTACCGAGCTCGGTAGGTTCTTCCCGATGCTGATGACTGCCGCGGGCACGATCCGGCCGGCGACGGTGCTGGTGCTTGGCGCCGGCGTGGCCGGGCTGCAGGCAATTGCCACGGCTCACCGCCTCGGCGCCCAGGTACAGGGCTTCGACGTGCGTGCCGCGGTGCGCGACCAGGTGCAGTCTCTGGGCGCGAAGTTCCTTGAGTTCGACCTCGGCGGCGACCTCTCGGATGCAGGCGGCTACGCCAAGCAGCTGACCCCTGAGCAGCAGGCACGGCAGCAGGAGCTGCTGTCGAAGGCGATCGGGAAGGTCGACGTCGTGATCTCGACGGCGCAGGTCCCGGGCCGGAAGGCCCCGGTCCTCATCACCAAGGAAGCCGTCGCGCTGATGAAGCCCGGCTCGGTGATCGTCGACCTGGCGGGCGATTCCGGCGGCAACTGCGAGCTCTCGCAGGCAGGTGAGACCATCATCTCGGGCGGCGTGAAGATCATGGCGCCGCTGAACCTGGCCTCGACGCTGGCCGAGCATGCATCGCTGATGTATGCGCGCAACGTCAAGGCGCTGCTGGACCTGATGGTGAAGGACGGCAAGCTCGAGCTCGACTTCGAAGACGAGGTCATCGCCGGGGCGTGCCTCACCAGGGACGGCGAGATCGTCAACGAGCGGGCCAAGGCCGTCGCGACGGCCGCCGCCTAGCGGGCGAGAAGAGGAGACACTATGGATAGTCTTGTGATCGATCTCGCCGTGCTCGTGCTTGCCGGCTTCGTCGGCTACACGGTGATTTCGAAAGTTCCGAACACGCTGCACACGCCGCTGATGTCGGGCACCAACGCGATCCACGGGATCGTCGTGCTCGGCGGTCTTCTGCTGATGAGCGAGTCCCATGGCCTGCTCGAGCAGATCCTGCTCGTGATCGCGGTGGCGTTCGGCACGATCAACGTGATTGGCGGCTTCCTGGTCACCGACCGGATGCTCGACATGTTCAAGGGTAAGGACCGGGGCTCGAAGCGAGGCTCGACCGGAGCCAGCGCGGAGGGTGAGAAATGAGCATTGCCGGATCGATCTTCCTGCAATCGGTGAACTTCATCGATGCCGCGTACATCGTCGCCTTCGCGCTGATGATCTACGGCATGATGGGCCTCACCGGCCCGCGGACCGCGGTCCGCGGCAACCGCATCGCCGCGCTCGGTATGGCGATCGCCGTGGCGGCGACGCTGGCGCGTCACGGTGTCTTCGACACCACCACCAGCATTTGGCTGATCATCCTCGGCCTGGCCATCGGCACCGTGATCGGTGTGCCGGCGGCACGCCGGGTCAAGATGACCGCGATGCCACAGATGGTGGCGATCTTCAACGGCGTCGGTGGTGGCGCCGTGGCACTGATCTCCTGGGTGGAGTTCCGCCACGGCTTCTCCGACACCGCCAGCTGGCCATTGCGGGTCGAGATCTTCGAGCTGTTCGGCGCGATCATCGGTTCGATCTCGTTCTGGGGCTCGGTGGTCGCGTTCGGGAAGCTCCAGGAGATCTTCCCCGGCCGGCCGATTAAGCTGCCGGGGCTCTCGCAGACGGTGCTGAACTTCCTGCTGGCCGTGATCGCGATCGCAGCGGCGATCATAATTGGCTTCGGCACCCACTCGCAGATGCTGTTCGTGCTTGGCATCCTGCTTGCCGCCGCGGTCCTCGGACTGATGATCGTGTTCCCGATCGGCGGTGCCGACATGCCGGTCGTGATCTCGCTGCTGAACGCCTGCACTGGGCTTTCCGCGGCTGCCACCGGTGTCGCGCTGTCGAACCCGGTGATGATCGTCGCCGGCATGATCGTCGGCGCCTCCGGCACGATCCTGACGAACTTGATGGCCAAGGCGATGAACCGCTCGGTGCCATCAATCATCGCCGGCGGCTTCGGCGGCACGGTGGCGGCGCCTGCGGGCGGCGGCGCCGAGCACAGCGGCACCGTGCGCTCGACCTCTGCGCAGGATGTCGCGATCCAGCTGAACTACGCGTCGCAGGTCGTGATTGCCCCTGGCTACGGCATGGCGGTTGCGCAGGCGCAGCACGCGGTGCGCGAGCTCGAGATCGAGCTCGAGAAGCGCGGGGTCACGGTGCAGTTCGCGATCCACCCGGTCGCCGGGCGGATGCCGGGGCACATGAACGTGCTGCTGGCGGAGGCCGACGTCCCGTACGACGCGCTGAAGGAGATGGACGAGATCAACCCGGAGTTCCCGCGCACGGACGTCACGCTGGTAATCGGCGCCAACGACGTGACGAACCCGGCCGCGAACGAGGACCCGAGCTCACCGATCTACGGCATGCCGATCCTCGAGGTCGATAAGTCCGCCGCGGTCGTCGTGCTCAAGCGCTCGATGGCCTCCGGCTTTGCCGGCATCGACAACCCGCTGTTCTACGACCCGAAGACCACGATGCTGTTCGGTGACGCGAAGGCGTCGGTGACCGAGGTCGTGTCGGAGCTTCAGGACCTGTAGCTCAGTCGTATCGCTTTCGTTGCAGGTTCAGGTGACGTACGTGCACCTGAACCTGCAATGAAGCTCCGAGTGGGGCGTCAGCTACGATGCTCCACCGTAGATGACGCTCTACGCGCTCAAGCGCCTCGGCCTCGCCGTGATCACGCTCTGGCTGCTCAGCGTGATTGTGTTCTGTGCCGGCCAAGTGCTGCCGGGCAACCCCGCCCGCGCGATCCTCGGTCCGCTCGCGGCGCCGTCGGCCGTCGCTGCGCTCTCGCATCGGCTCGGCACCGACCGACCGCTTCTCGACCAGTACCTGACCTGGATCGGGAACATCGTCCACGGTGACCTCGGCCGCTCCTACCAGTACCAGTCATCGGTGGCGCCGCTGCTCGGGCGGGCGCTGGTGAACTCGCTGAAGCTGGCGGTGGTGGCGCTCGTGCTGGTCGTGCCGCTCGGCATCTTCGGCGGCGTCGCTGCGGCGCTGCACGTCGGGCGACCGCTTGACCGGGTGATCAGCGTCGCCGGGCTCTCCGCGACCGTGATCCCCGAGGTGGTCTCAGGGATCGTGCTGATGCTGGTCTTCGGGCTCTGGCTGAACGTGCTGCCGATCCAGGCTCAGTCGCCGCCCGGCAGCTCGCCGGCGACACAGGTCTACCACCTGATCATGCCGGCGCTGCCGCTCACGCTGATCCTCTTCGGCTACATCTCGCAGATGGCGCGGGCGGGCACGGTCGAGGCGCTGTCGTCCGACTACACGCGGACGGCGACGCTGAAGGGGCTGCCGCGCGGCGTCGTCGTCCGCCGTCACGTGCTGCGCAACTCGCTGATGCCGACGATCACCGTGATCGCGTCGCAGACGACCTACCTGATCGGCGGGCTCGTGCTGGTCGAGACGCTGTTCCACTACAACGGCATCGGCACGCTGATCTATAACGCCGCCAACGCCAAGGACTTTCCGATGCTCGAGGCCGGGGTCCTGACGATCGGCGCGATCTACATGGCTGTGACGCTCGCGGCCGATCTGCTGTACGCCTACGTCAACCCGAAGGTCCGCTACCGGAGCGAGGGATGACGATGCGCGGCAGGGGGGCGAGCAGCGCCGAGCGGGAGTCAGCGATGAGCGGGAGCTGGCGGTGACCGTCGAGACCGTCGCCGTCGAGGATCGCGGCGCCCTCGCCGCGACACCGGTGCCACCGCAGGCACTGGCGCGGTCGCTCGCGCGGCGGCCCGCTTTCGTGATCGGCGCCGCGATCCTCGCCTTCTGGATCCTCGCCGCGATCTTCGGCCCGCTCATCGTGCACGATCCGCTGGCCCAGAACCTCGGGGCGATCAACCGGGCGCCGTCATCCGCGCATCTCTTCGGCACCGACCAGCTCGGCCGTGATGTGCTGGCGCGCGTGATCGCCGGTGCCCGCCCGGTGCTGATCGTGGCGCCGCTGGCAACGCTGATCGGGACCGTCGCCGGCTCGGCGCTGGGGCTCGCGATGGGCTACTTCGGCGGCATCTTCGACGACGTCGTCGGCCGCTTCGTCGAGGCGTTCATGGCGCTGCCGCTGGTCGTCGTCGGCATCCTCGGCGTGGTCGCGCTCGGTGGCTCGGATCTGACGCTGATCGCCGTGATCGGGATCGTCTTCACGCCGCTGATCGCGCGGACGGTGCGGGCGGCGGTCCTGCAGGAGCGCGAGCTCGAGTACGTCCAGGCCGCGCGGTTGCGGGGCGAGCGGGCGCCATACGTGATGTTCGCGGAGATCCTGCCGAACGTGCTGGCGCCAATCGGCGTCGAGTTCACCGTGCGGCTCGGCTACGCGGTCTTCACGCTGGTCTCGCTCTCATTCCTCGGCTTCGGCCTGCAGCCGCCGACGCCGAACTGGGGCTCCGACATCGCCGCGAACTTCGGCCTGGTGCTGGCCGGCTACTGGTGGGAGGTGCTGTTCGACGCGCTTGCGATCGCCTCGCTGGTGATCGCGGTCAACCTGATCGCCAGCTCGATCGAGTCGGTGCTCGCGGGGGACGGGCAATGAGCGCCACCGTCATGGATGCCGCGGTGCCCCGCCCGGCGCTGGAGCTGTCGCACCTGGAGGTCAGCTACCGCGTGCGCGGCCGCGAGCAGCGGGTGATCCGGGACCTCAGCCTCCGGTTGGCGCCGGGCGAGTCGTTCGGGCTGGTGGGGGAGTCGGGCTGCGGCAAGTCGACGGCGGCGCTGGCGATCGTGCGCTACCTCGCGCGGAACGGCCATGTCGGCGGCGGCTCGATCGAGGCGGTCGGACGCCAGGTCCTCAACCTCTCGCGGCGCCAGCTGCGGGAGTACCGGGCCCACGGCGTGTCGATGGTCTACCAGGAGCCGGGGAAGGCGCTGAACCCGTCGCTACGGATCGGGCGGCAGCTCGAGGAGGTGTTTGCGCTCGCCGGCATCGGTCGCCGCGAGGCTCAGGCGCGTGCGGCGCAGGCGCTGGCCGATGTCCAGATCGCCGACCCCGACGAGGTCCTGGGCCTCTACCCGCACCAGCTCTCCGGCGGCATGCTGCAACGGGTGCTGATCGGCATGGCGGTCGCGTCGCGACCGCAGCTGCTGATTCTCGACGAGCCGACCACCGCCCTGGACACGACCGTCGAGGCCGAGGTGCTGGAGATGATTGCCGCGCTGCGCGAGCAGCTCGGCATGACGTTGCTGCTGATCAGCCACAACCTCGGGATCGTGGCGCGGATGTGTGACCGCGTTGGCGTCCTCTACGCCGGCGAGCTGGTCGAGCTGGGCACCGCGCAGGAGGTGCTGCGCGCGCCGCAGCATCCCTACACGGCCGGCCTGCTGCGGGCGATCCCGACGCGTCAGGTCTTCGCCGCCGGCGGGCGCGTGCCGCTCGCGACGATCCCGGGGGCGCCGCCGGAGCCCGGTCAGGTGCCGGCGGGCTGCGCCTTCGCGCCACGTTGCCCGCTGGCTCAGCCACGTTGCCGCGAGCAAGCGCCGCCGCTCTACGACCTGGACGGCGGCCGGCTCAGCCGCTGCCACTTCCATGAGCAGGTTGCCGGCGCGTTCGCCGCCGCCGACCGGAGCCGGGTGGAGACGGTGACAGCCGCCGCCGACGGGACGGTCCTGGGCGCGCAGCCGCTGCTGCGCGCTCGCCATCTCAGCAAGACGTTCACGCTCGGCGGCCGTAACGTACGGGCGCTGGCGGACGTCGACATCGACCTGTGGCCGGGGGAGACCGTTGGTCTGGTCGGAGAGTCCGGGAGCGGCAAGACGACGCTTGCGAGGGTGCTGGTCGGGCTGACGGCGCCGGCGGCCGGCGCCGAGCTGGAGCTCGACGGGCACGCGCTGGCACCGCTCAGCGGGCGGCGTCAGCGCGACGATCGGCGGGCGCTGCAGCTGATCTTCCAGAACCCCGACTCAGCGCTGAACCGGCGGCACTCGGTCGCGCGGATGTTGTCGCGGTCGCTCGCGAAGCTGGGCGGCTACCGGGGCGCGGCGCTCGCGCGGCGCCGCACCGAGCTGCTGGGGTCGGTGCAGCTTTCAGAGCGGCACCTGCCGCTGAAGCCGGGACAGCTTTCCGGCGGGCTGAAGCAGCGGGTCGCGATCGCCCGCGCGTTCGCGGGCGACCCCCGGATCGTGATCTGCGACGAGCCGACCTCGGCGCTCGACGTCTCGGTGCAGGCGACGATCCTGAACCTGCTCGCCGAGATGCAACGAGCGCGATCGGTCAGCTACCTGCTGATCAGCCACGACCTCGGCGTCGTTCGCTACCTCGCCGACCGGATCGTCGTGCTCTACCTCGGACGCGTGATGGAGAGCGGCACCGCCGAGCAGGTCTTCATGGGACCTCATCATCCCTACACGGCGGCGCTGCTGTCCGCGGTGCCGACGCTCGACGGCCGTCGGCCGCGGATTCGCCTGCGCGGCGAGATCCCGAGCGCCAGCGCTCCACCCAGTGGCTGCCCGTTCCAGACGCGTTGCCCGCGCAAGCTCGGAGCGATCTGCGAGACCACCGAGCCGCCGCTGCGTATGGACGCGGACGGGCACGGGATCCGCTGCCACATTCCCACGGACGAGCTGGTCGAGCCGGCGGGCGGCGACAGCTCGGAGCAGGGTGGGGGCTGACATCTAGGTCCCGTGTGGCGCCCACTGGCTCGGTACCATGACGCATATGACGCGCACCACGGTTGATGTCGATCGGCGTGCGCTCGAGGCGGCCCAGCGAGAGTTCAGAACGACGGGATTGAGCGCAACGATGAACGCGGCACTGTGTGATGCGGCGCGTCGGCACATGCTCAAGGACTTTGACGTGGTGCGTGACATCGATGGCACGCCAGGAGAGATTACGGCCGGGCGGGAACAGAGGCGCCGGCCGTGACGCAGGGACAACAGCCAGATCGGCAGGGTCAGTCGGCGAGGAGGTCTAGGAACTCTCTCGGGGTCGCCACTGGTGGCTGCAGACCCTCAAGGCTCGTCAAGTCTTGATCGCCAGAGACGATGTAATCGGCGCCGGCACTTCGGGCAAGGGCGATCAGATAGTCGTCGTTAGGGTCACGCGACACGACCGGCACTTTCCCCGGATCTGGAACGAGATCAGCGTCATCCTCGAGTCCGTCGACGTACTCGACGGCTTCCTCGGCGGTGATCCAGCGGCTGAACGAGGGGCGTTGGAGAACGTCGCGGAGCTCGTCTAGCACCGCTGGCGAGATCACAAGCGAACCGTCCATCGCTCCAGGCGCCGAGGATCTGTGCAGGCACGCCTCGTGGCGAGATCGCTGCGGACACGAGGACGTTCGGGTCGAGGACCGCCCTCACGCCTGACGCGCGCGGCGTTCGCTGCGCAGCGCCCGAAGCTCACTGTTGGCCAGCTCCATCGCGTCATCGTCTCCAAGACCCTGGCCGATCTTGGCAGCTTGGCGGTCAAGGACCGCGCGCACGCGGTCTCGCCCGCCGACAAGCTTGAGATAGCGCTCGTAGGAGAGCACGACGGCCTCCGGTCGCCTGCGCGCGCCGATCACGATCGGATCAGCGTCGGAACCCACTTCACGGAAGTATTCGAGCATCGCGGGCAGTTGAGCGCGGGCCTCACGGGTTGCGAGGACTTCATGCGGGTTTCTGGGCATGCCGCAAGCGTATCACGAACGTGTACACGTTTGGGGTCACGAGAAGCCGTGCCGACGCTCGACGGCCGTCGGCCGCGGATTCGCCTGCGCGGCGAGATCCCGAGCGCCAGCGCTCCACCCAGTGGCTGCCCGTTCCAGACGCGTTGCCCGCGCAAGCTCGGAGCGATCTGCGAGACCACCGAGCCGCCGCTGCGTATGGACGCGGACGGGCACGGGATCCGCTGCCACATTCCCACGGACGAGCTGGTCGAGCCGGCGGGCGCTTGACCCGAGCCGAGATCCCAGCGGCTGAGCACGTGATCGCGCTTATTCCGCCTCGTTTTTGCGGGCAAAAGCTGCGTCGAAGCTGGCGGCCGACGGCTGGAAGTCGGTGCGGCGGATATAAGCAAGCGCATTGCGCGCTCCCCATTCCCGGTCCATACCGCTGTCCTCCCACTCGATCGAGAGCGGCCCCCGATAGTCGAGCCGGTTCAGCACACGGATGATCTCCGGCAGGTCAACTTCTCCGAACCCGGGCGAGACGAAGTCCCAGCCCCGTCCCGGAGTGCCGAAGTCCAGGTGCGAGCCCAGCAACGACGAGCGCCCGTCGAGACGGCGGCGCACGTCCTTCACATGCACGTGGTAGACAGATTCACCGAACTCGCGCAGGAACGCCACCGGATCCAGGCCCTGCCAGATCAGATGGCTTGGATCGAAGTTGATGCCGAAGCCGCGGCGATGATCGAGCGCAGCCAGCGCCTTGTGAGTTGTGACGAAGTCGTAGGCGATCTCAGTCGGATGCACCTCCAGCGCGAAGCGCACCCCCTCGGCGTCGAAGACGTCGATGATGGGGTTGAAGCGTTCGGCGAACTGCTCGTAGCCGCGCTCGATCTCAGCGAAATCGTTGGGCGGGAACGAGTACAGCAGATGCCAGATCGGCGACCCCGTGAAGCCTGTCACGGTGGTCACCCCGAGCTGGGCCGCAGCCCGCGCGGCGTTCTTCAGTAGCTCCGCGGCCCGGGTCCGGACACCCTCGGGATCGCCGTCGCCCCACACGTCGGGCGGCAGACATGCTTTATGCCGGTTGTCGATCGGGTCGCAGATCGCTTGGCTGAGGATATGCGTGCCAAGTGCCCAGCAGCTGAGCCCGCGCTGCGTGAGCGCACGCTTCCGCTCGCGGCAGTAGGACGGATTCGTCACCGCGGCGCTGATGTCGAAGTGATCGCCCCAGCACGCCAGCTCGAGACCGTCGTAGCCCCAGCCGCTGGCCTGATCGGCGAGCGTCGCGAACGGCAGGTCTGCGAACTGCCCGGTGAACAGCGTCACAGGACGCTTCGATGACTGTTTGGTGTCAGACAACTCACTCTTCCTTCTCACGGATCGACTGACTGGCTTCGTTTGACCCGGTGGTCGCTGTCGGCAGGGTCGAGGATTCCCCGGCTAGTGTTGAGCTCCGGTGGCGACTTGCCAGGGATTTGATCCTGCCTGGCCGTGACGTTAACGGCCAGGGTGGACGTGACGGCCAAAGTCCAGCGACAGCAATGATGCCGACGGCTTTTGACGCAATATCATGATGCGTATGACCCGCACCACAGTTGATGTCGATGATCGTGCACTTGAGGCAGCGCAACGGGAGCTCAGAACCACTGGGTTGAGTGCAACGGTGAACGCGGCTCTGCGCGATGCCGCACGCCGGCACATGCTCAAGGACTTCGATGTGGTGCGCGACATCGACGGCACGCCTGGAGAAGTCACGACTGGGCGGGAGCAGTCCTGAGCGCACGTCCGAGACTCACGCCAGCGCGGCTTGAGCATCCTGCGCTATTCGATACGGGCGTCTGGACATGGGCACGAGACCGGCGTTTCCCAGGGCTTGCTGAATGGTTTAACGGTGCCGTCGCCGCAGGATTGGTGCTGGTCTGCGACCTCGTCGTGCTCGAGTTGATCCGGCTCTCGCCAAATGAACGCCGTGCGCAGGAGGTCTCCCAGCGTCTGTCGGCTTTCGAGTCGGTCCCGATGCCTGGCGACTTGTGGGAAGACGCACGTAATCTTCAGCTGTTGCTTGCGAGCAGCGGAAACCATCGCCGTGTGCCACCAACTGACCTTTTGTTCGCAGCCACGGCCAGGCACGCCAGCGTCGAACTTATCCACTACGACCGCGACTACGAGCGGATTGCTGCAGTCAGCGACCTGAAGCATCAATGGTTCGTCCCTGACGGCGCGCTTGTCGAGTAGCAGAAACGGCTCATCATCACACGGCAAGTCTGCGCGAGCGTGGAGATACGCTCTCATTTTTTCTACGCGGGGGCGGTCGGGTAGTCTGAACCGGCAATGCCGTCGACAGGAGGGCCCATGCGCAACGAATCAACGCAAGTGGCGGACGCCGTACGCGGTCAGCAGAGCGAGCTCGGCTCGCATGTGATCGACGAGTTCATGGCAGGGACGATCAGCCGCCGGGAGTTCGTGCGGCGCGGGCTTGCCATCGGCATCGGCGCCTCGGCGCTGGGCGTGATCCTCGCGGCCTGCGGTGGCGCGAACAGCACCAGCACCGCCAAAAGTGGCGGCGGCGGTGCCAGAGGTGGCACCCTGAAGGTGGCCAGCACCACGCCGAGCACGGCGATGAACCCGCTGCTGATCAGCGACATCGGCGGCGTCGCGATGCTGACTCAGGTCGGCGAGTACCTGGTGCAGGACGACACCTCCGGCAAGCTGGTGCCGATGCTCGCCACGAGCTTCACGCCGAGCTCGAAGGGCGACGTCTGGACCTTCAAACTGCGCGACGGCGTGCGTTTTCACAACGGCAAGGCACTGACGGCGAAGGACGTCGCCTACACCTTCGACTTGCACACCAACCCGAAGAACGGCTCGGCCGCGCTGTCGGCGCTGCAGGGGATCCTCTCCAGCGGCCAGACCGAGGCCGTCGACGACCACACCGTCGCCTTCCATCTCGACACCCCGGTCGGCAACTTCCCGTACCTGGTCTCGTCCGACCTCTACAACGCGATCATCCTGCCGGACGGCTTCGAGCCCGGCGACTGGGCGAAGACGTTCATGGGCACCGGTCCCTTCAAGCTCGTCAGCTACACGCAGGGGCAGGGCGCCCAGTTCGCCCGCAACCCCAGCTACTGGGGCCGGAAGGCACGCGTCGACAGCATCCAGTTCAGCTTCTACCAGACCGCCCAGCCGCAGATCGTGGCGCTCGAGTCCGGCAGCGTCGACGTTGTTCAGCAGGTGGCGATCAGCCAGGCGCAAAGCCTTTTGAAGAGCTCGTCGGTGCACGTGCTGAGCTACCACTCATCCGCTTATCGCGAGCTGCATATGCGCTGCGATCGCGCGCCGTTTAACGATGCGCGGGTGCGCCAGGCGCTGGCGCTCTCGCTGAATCGGCCGCAGCTGCTCTCGGCGCTGCTCGACGGCCATGGAGTGCTCGGCAACGACAGCCCGTTCTTCCCCGGCTTCCAGTCGACGGACTCGACGGTGCCGCAGCGCAAGCAGAACCTCGCCAAGGCGCGAGCGCTGCTGCGGGCGGCCGGTCACGAGCAGGTGTCGGTGACGCTCACGACCGAGAACATCGCGGAGATCCCGCAGTACGCACAGATCGTCCAGCAGCAGGCGAAGGCGGTCGGCTTCGACATCAAGCTGCAGATCGAGCCCGAGGCGAGCTACTACGGCAAGGCGGTGCCGGGGCAGTCCGATTGGCTCGACTCGGTGGTGGGGATCACCGACTACGGTGCCCGCGGGGTACCGAACGCCCCGCTTTCCGCGACGCTCAAGACCGGCGGCGTCTGGAACGCCGCCCACTTCGCGAACGCGCAATACGACCGCCTGCTGGCGCGGTACATCGGCGCCGTCGATCTGAGCTCGCAGCGGGCTGCCGCCGGGGCGCTGGAGCGATTGCTGCTGGATGAGACGCCGATCGTCGTCTCCTACTTCATGGACTGGGTCATCGCCACCCGCGCCGGTGTCAGCGGCCTGGTGCCGGGCTTCGAGGGGCAGATGTTCCTGGCCGGCGCGACGGTCGGCTCGTCCGCGCGCAGCTCGAGCTAAAGGCGGTGGACTTGCGTGTCCAGTCGCGAGCATCCGCCCGCGGCGCCAGCTAGAGTCAGCGACACCGAATCGCCGGCCGCTGCGACAACGCGGCCGGAGCCCACCGATCCATCCATCAGGAGGAGATTTGCCAGTTCTTTCACGCAGCAAGCTCGAGGCGTCGAGGCTTGCCGACCTGCACGCCCTTGCCTCGGAGCTGTCGCTGGACGGCTACCGACGGCTGCGAAAGCAGGATCTGATCGACGCGCTGATCGCCCACCAGGGCGGGAAGGCCGCCGAGGATGAGCCGGCCGCGAGCACCGAGACGGTTGAGGGTGCGAGCGCCGAGACCACCACTGGCCGTCGCCGTAACGGCCGCGGTCGCACCAGGCGTGCGGCGAGCGCCGAGAGTGAGCCTTCCGACGAGGAGGCCGGGGCCGGCGAGCGGGAGACCGAGTCGACAGACGCCGAAGAGACCGTGAGCCCGCGCGCGCGTCGTGGCGGCCGCGGTGGCCGCGGCCGCTCGAACGCCGCCAAGCGCGAAGCGGCCGAAGCTGGGGCCGACGAGGAGGCAGAGGCCAAGGCGGCCCCGCAGCACGAGGAGGCCGAGACCGTCACCGTCACCGGTACCGTCGAGCTGCTGCCCGGCGGCTCGGGCTTTTTGCGGGTGACGCCGCCCGAACCGTCCGATGACGACGTCTACATCTCGGCGCCGCAGATCAAGCGCTGCGAGCTGATCAGCGGCGACGTCGTCAGCGGCCCGCGCCGCCCGCCGCATCGCTCCGAGCACTACGCGTCGCTGGTACGCGTTGACACCGTCAACGGCAAGCCGGCCGAAGAGATCTCCGGCGGCGCTCGCTTCGAGGAGTTGCCGGCCGAGTTCCCGAAGACACGCTTCAAGCTCGGCGCCGGCACCCCGGTTCTGAAGGCGATCGACACGATCGCGCCGATCGGCTTCGGCTCCCGCGTGACGATCGCCGGCGCGAGCTTCGCCGGCAAGTCGTTCACGCTGCGCGCGATTGCGCAGGCGCTTGCGGCGGTGAAGGACCTGACCGTGCTCACGGCGCTGGTCGGCATCCGGCCGGAGGAGGTCGGTGAGTGGACCGAGGCGGGTGTAACGCCACAGGCGTCGGTGACCTTCGCCGCCTCGACCGAGGCCCAGGATCATGCCGCCGAGCTCGTGATCGAGCAGGGTAAGCGTCTTGCTGCCCGGGGTGGCAACGCCGCCGTTCTGATCGACACGATCGACGGGCTCTCGCCGCTGGCCGCCCGTCGCGCCCTCGCGTCGGCCCGGAAGCTGGTCGATGGTGGCTCGTTGACGGTGATCGTCACCGGGGGGGAGCCGTTCGGCGGCGAGACCACCGTGATCGCGCTCGACCGCGAGCAGACGCTGCTGGCGAACGCCGCTGTGCTTGACGTACCTGCCTCCGCGACCTTACACGCCGAGCTAATGGTCACGAAAGCCGCGTTCGCGGCAATCGCCCGCGAGCGCGCGAAGGTGACCGGGGCCGTCGCTGTCGCAGCGAGTCCGGCTGTCGAGGCGAGCCCCGCTGTCGAGGTGCCCGCCGTCGCGGCGAGCCCAAGGCGGCGGACCCGGGCCAAAGCCACCGAGGTAGTAGCCGAGGTGGAGCCCGCTGCGAAAACGAGCCCGAAGCCCCGTACCCGTTCGCGCGCCAAGGCCACTGCGGCCAAGGCCACCGGGGAGTAGCCCCAAGGCAAAGCTGACCCACCGGCGGGGATCCCGACCCGCCGGTGGAGAGCTCGGCCGCGTAGCCGGCTCTCTGAGGGCTGAGGGGGCCATGCCTAAACACGTCTCCGGACGGCTTCTACGACGGCCCCTTCGCGAGTGCTGAGAGCGGCCGCTAAAGGCCCTGCGTGGGTCTGCCGACTACACAGACACGCACGCATCGACGGCTGCCGAACTGTGCTGACCGGACGTTTGCCGACCAAAGCGGTGCAAATATCTCTCGCCGGCGGTAGTATCGAAGCTTGCAATCAAGACTGCTGACGTTGGTGATTGTGAGCGCTCAGCAGGCATATCAGGAGGATTCATATTGCCTAACAAACACATTGCGCCCAGTTGGCGCATGGGGACCGGAGTGTTGGCGGCTGCTGCTGCGACGCTCGCTTTTGCACCTTCCGCATTTGCCGCGGGCTCAGGGTACGGTGGTCAGACACCGGCGCCGACTGTGCCGTCCGGGTTCACCCAGGTTGCAACTGCTCGCACCGTTACTCCCGCTAAGGGCCTCACCTTCACGGTGAAGACCGCCGGCGGCAAGGTTAAGGTCGTTGTGCCGAAGAAGGCCTTCTCGGCCAAGACGCAGGTAGCGGTCACCAAGGGCAGTAGCTCGACCGCGAAGAAGGATCTGGCCAGCTCGCTGAAGAAGGACAAGGTCGTCACCGCATTCGGCATCGAGCTCAAGAAGGGCTCCAAGGCGACGAAGAGCAGCAAGAACGTGACGTTGACCTTCACCGACACGAAGATCGCCAAGAAGGACAAGGTGGTCGTCTACTCGTCGAAGACCGGGAAGTTCTCGGTACTGAAGGGTGCCAAGGTGAGTAAGGGCAAGATCACCGTCACCCTGAAGGCTGGCGAGTCGCTCGCAGTGATCAGCTGAGTCCGGACGTAAGGCTTACTGAGCGTGAAACTAAGGAACCGGCGGCCAGCGTTTACGCTGGCCGCCATTCTGCTGTCTGGTGCCGTGCTCGCGGGCTGCGGCGGCAGCTCAACGACACATAAGACTGCGGCGCACATGCCGAAGAGCTCCGCGGTACCAGCCGTGGCAGCGTCGGCGGGCCTGATCAGCGCCGCCTCTCCGCAGCCAAACGGCATGATCTGGACGCTGAGTGCAGCTAAGGGCGTGCGGGCACTTAACGAACTGAACTTGAGTACGCACCAGCAGGTGACGGCGGTTGGCGCCAACCAGACGGCAACCTCGGTGACGCAGTCCTCGACCGGCGTGCTGGCGCTGGGTCTCGGCAGCGGTAAGGCCGGTGCGGTGCAGCTACTGGCAAGCGACGGCTCGGTGCAGCACACGATTCCGGTGAGCGCGCCGGTGATTGACCTACAGTTCGGCGACAACGGCACGACGTTGTACGCACTGAACGGTGACGCGCGCAGCGCGAGCGTTGCGGTAATCAATAGCGCGTCCCGCAAGGTGACCGCGACGATCCCGGTGGCGGTGGGCGTGGTCTCGATCGTTCCCTCACCCGACCAGAGCGATCTCTGGACGCTGCAGAGCTCGGGGACGATCGACGAGATCTCCCTGGCGAACAACCGGGTCGTCGCCTCGTTCTCGGCGAACGCTCCGGGGATCGCGATGGCGACCTCACCGGACGGCGACGACCTGTACGTGCTGAAGGGCAACGCGCAAGCGGCGAACATCTCGGTGGTCAAGGTTGCTACCGAGGTGCAGACGCAAGTGCTGCCCGCAGCACAGCACAGCGTCGGCTTGGTTGTGTCGCTGGATGGATCTCAGCTTTACGACCTGGCTGGAACCTCCAGCTACGGCAACATCCAGATCATCAGCCTCTAGATGGGCATCGGGGCCGACGTGGCTGTTACGACCGGCTCGTCTCGCGCGAGCGCCGCAGAGGAAGACCATGGCAACGTGGCCGCGGACTCGCCGGCCAATCTCAGTCTGGCCGGGCAAGTCCTCTGGACGCTCGCCGGCCTCGCGCTACTGAACTGGTCGGTGCAGATCCTGGGCGCGGCGACAAGCTTCACCTGGGTCGGGGTGCTGGTCGTGCTCGCCGGGCTGTGGGGGCTGGGCACGATCGCCGTGAGCTGGCTGCCGGTCCGCGCGCCGGTGAGAGCCGTTAGCCACGGCGGCGTCTTCCAGTGGGTGACGGCGCTGATTGTGGTCGGCATGTTTGCGGTCTGGGCCTACGTCCAGGTGCGCAGCGCGCCCGCGTACGGAACGGATGAGATCGCCTTCGACCAGTACGCCGCCGAGCTTGTCCGCCACGGCATGAACCCTTACGTCCATTCGCTGGCGCCGGCGTTCTCGCTCTTCCAGGTCTCGCCCGACGGATATACCTACGACCTTGCCGGTAAGGCCGTGACGGCGCTCTCCTACCCGGCGCTGTCGTTCGAGGCCTACCTGCCGATGCTGCTACTCGGCATCACAACGCAGGCGGCGGTGATCCTGAACGTCGGCGCCTGGGCCGTTACCGTGCTGATGGTGTTCGGGCTGCTGCCACGCCCGCTGCGGGCGCTGGCGCTACTGATCGGCAGCGTCGGCGTCTACACGTCCTACGCGGTTGGCGGCGTGACCGACGTCCTGTACATGCCGCTATTGGTGCTTGCCGCCTACAAGTGGGATCGGTTTGGCTCCGGCTCCAGCTGGCGAACGTATGTCGGACCGGTCGCGCTTGGCCTTGCGATGGCGGTCAAGCAGACCCCATGGCTGGTGCTGCCGTTCATGCTCTGCGCCATCGCCTGCGAGAGCTACGTGCGCGCTGACCTGCACACGGCGCTCCGCACCTGCGCGAAGTACGTAACCGCGGCCGTCGTCGCGTTCCTGATCCCGAACCTTCCGTACATCGTTGCCAGCCCGTCGCATTGGCTCAAGGGCACGCTGACGCCGGTTATCAGCCAGCTTGTCCCGGCGGGGCAAGGGACGATCGGCCTGACGCTGTTCGCCGGCGTGGGCGGCGGCTCGCTGACGGCGTTCACGGTGGCGACCGGGCTGTTTGCGCTGACGATGCTGCTGCTGTATGTGACGAGCTACCCGACGCTGAAGCGGGCAACGTTCGTGCTGCCGTCACTGGTGCTGTTCCTCGCTTCGCGGTCGTACGGGAGCTACCTGGTGGCGCTGGTGCCGGCGATGATCGTTGGCGCGCTGACGGTGAGTAGCGGCTTCAGGCATGCGCATGACACGGTGCGCGACGGCGCCGCAGCGCCTGCCGCAGATGCGCGATCCGGGCTCAGGCGTTATCTCTCGCCTTACGTGCTGCGCCGGCCAGTGCGCTGGTTGTCCAGCCTCGGCTGCCTGGCGGTGTTGTCGGTCGCGGCGCTTGCCTACTCGCTGCTTGCCGCACCGGCGCTTGCAGTCTCGATTAAGGGCGTCCGCACGACCGGGCAACTCGCGACGATCGATCAGGTCAACCTTGAGCTGACGAATCGCTCATCGCAGGCCGTGAAGCCTGCCTTCACGCTTGATGAGGGCGGTGAAGTGACCACTTTCTGGACGGTTTCAAGCGGACCGCGCTCGCTGGGCGCGCACCAGTCCGCTCGTTACACGTTGCTGGCCCCGAACTTCCCGGCGCAGCCTGCGATCAGCGGCGGCTTCTCCGTGCTTGCGTTTACCCGCGGTCCCGGCGAGGTGGCAAGCAGCGGGCCATACGTCCCGAGCAGCCTACATCTGGCGCTGATCCCCGCTGCGGTTAATTCCGCCGTTCCCGTCGGTCACCGGATCACGGTTCAAGCTGAGCTACTGAACAGCGTGGACCGCCGTGTTCACAACGCCAACATGCCGGTCTACCTCGGGCAGATCATCTACGACCAGAGTGGCCTGATCCTCAGCGAGGCCGAGGTCAACGGCTCAGCTCCAGGCCAGACACCGGTCCGCGCCTACACGAATGCCAGAGGCGTCGCGACCTTCAATGTCGTCGGCACCCAGAGCGCCACCGACCCCGTCTACTTCGAGGCGAACCTTGTGAACGCCCATAGCTTCTACCCATACGGGTACTCCAACATCCTGCCGATCAGGTTCGGTGGGCGATGAGCACTACAGCTGAACCGGAAACACGCGGTTCTGTGGCGACCCCAGCCAAGGTGAAGAACCCGCTCCGCCGGGCGACCTTGTGGGTTTGGCAGCGATGGAACTCGACACGTCCGTTTGATCCTCCCCGTCGCTCGGAGTGGCCGACGGCGCTGCGCAGAGCCCGCATTGTGGGGTTCATCTTGCTGGCGCTGCAGTTGGTCGCCCTCGCCTGGTGGAGCACGGTGATGGTCAGCCACTACTCGATGACGATTGATTTCTCGCTGTTCGAGCAGGCGGTCACCCTGATCTCACACCGCCTTTATTTTCTGGCCGTTAGCGCTTTTTGAGCGACTATGGCCCCATCCAGTAACGCTGTATTGGCTGCAGGAGCTGGCGACGGTGTCGGGCGAGGCGATCGGGTTCGGCTGGATGTGTGACGTTGCTGCCAACCGGCTCCGTCGCGGGGGTGACGTGGCTATCGCGGTCGGCCTCGTTGGGCTCGGGGTGCTACTGCTAGTCACGAACCCTTGGTTCGTCTGGGCGTCCTCATTCGATATCCACGACGAGGCATTTGCGATGGTCTTCGCGGTGGCGACCGCCCGTGATCTGTTCTACGGGAAGAAACGAGTCTGGATCTGGTTCGCGCTTGGCCTGGCGTGCGGTGATGTCGGTGCTAGCTACGAGGCGGCAGTAGGACTATCAGGAGTCCTCTATGGCCGCCGCTGGTTGCGGCAAGGCATGGCCATGGCTTTGAGCGGAGCTTGCTGGATGGTCGTTCTCGGCTTGATTCATGGCACCCAAGGCAGTCGAATGGAGGTCACGTATCCGGACTTGATCAGCGGAAGTTTGCTGCGACGGCACGCACAACTGTCGGCATTTACTGTTGTTAGTTCAGTGCTCGAACATCCAGGTAGGGCGCTGAACGCGATCTGGAACAACCGGCTGCCGATCTGGGCGAACGTCTCTCCTGGTGGAGTGTTCGGCTGGCTCTGGCCGCCAATACTAGTTCCCTCTCTGCTGGTCTTGGCTGAGGCGGAGCTCAGCAACGGGAGTGGTTTCTATGCTCCTGGATTTCAGGTGATCGTACTTTACGTGCTCGGAGCGGTAGGTACTGTCGGAATGCTGAGTGCGATCTTCACCCGTCTTACGGTTCGGCGGCGCCGGATTCTGGTAGTTCTGCTGGCGCTCCTTGCAATCAATTCGGCTGGCTGGGCGGTTGTTTGGATCCCGCAAGCATCCAAACGCTGGCTTCGGGTCTCATCAAGTGCGGCATCGACGCTTCGTCGTGTGCAGTCCCAGATCCGACCGGACGATGAGGTTGTGGTTTCCCAAGGCGTCGCCGGTGCGTTCGCTTCCCGTGTGTCGGTTTATCCGGTGATGTCTGGACCTGGCATACGTGTGCCTGTCCAAGCCCATCGGATCTGGGTGATCCTGGCACCGGCACAAGGAATTGAGCCCGCGCGCGTTGCGGGGATTTATGCGGACATTGCCCAGCTGGCTGCGAGCCACGATGTCCGGTTAGTGGCAGCATCACACGGGGTATGGGCATTTGAGTGGACTGCACCTCGTGGGGCGCAGTGGTTCACCGTATCGCCGCCAGCGAATGCGCCGATACGTGGTTGGACGGTGGCTGGACCAGCCGGGACTGCTGTGCGCACCGGCCCCGAGGCCGACTGGCACGCAAGTAGTGATGGATACCCCGGCTACGTTATCCAGGGCGACTACTGGCGCCGGGGTCCGGGCACATACACGGCGGAGGTCAGGCTTGCTGTTTCCGACACCGCCAAGGTCGAGCTGTGGAACAGCACAACCCATAAGCTACTGACACGGTTGACCGTTCCGGATACGGACGGCCCGGAAACGATTCCGATCACAGGAACGCTCAAAACCGTAACCTCAGAGAAGCTGTTCACTGGCCTAGGCCCAATACCGTTTCCTTAGTGTCCGGTTGGGGGGTTATGGTTGCTGGGTGCCTCGGTCTGGTTGGGTTAAGCCGGAGACTGATCAGCGGCTTTCGGATCACATCTCGATTGGTGTTCTGACGCGGGTGT